>FWPU01000834.1_pt1 | contig 97489 bp, 87 predicted proteins | sample 2228361 | NCBI WGS metagenome assembly FWPU01 (sample SAMEA103939777, study PRJEB20133) | metagenome | reverse complement strand
GGCCAGTTCGTTTACCCGCTCCTCGGTCCGCTTCTGCGCCTCGGCCAGTTCGTTTACCCGCTCCTCGGTCCGCTTCTGCGCCTCGGCCAAAGCCTGGACGGTGGCCTCCAGACGCTCCAACCGCTCCTCGGTCCGCTTCTGCGCCTCGGCCAAAGCCTGGACGGTGGCCTCCAGACGCTCCAACCGCTCCTCGGTCCGCCTCTGCGCCTCGGCCAGAGCCTGGATCGCGCTTTCCAGGCGATTGAAATCCGAGCGCAATACCCGGATCTCCTGAATTCGGTCGTCTACCAGGGCAACGATGGCTCGATAGAGTTCCTCAGTGATACCGTACAACGGCTTCTGTTCGATCATGTAGCCTCCACATACCCTTCATTTCTGTTAGTTTTATTTTACCACAGGGGAAACCTTTGTCAATTCCCCGTATTTCCCTCACGTTTTGGGGATAAAAAGGTTGCCTCTCCGTCGCCCCGGCACGACGGAGAGGCAGGAGAGAGAAAGGAGAGAGGGGATATAGGGGGTTTCAATAAATTAAACGTGAAAGTCTGTCAAAAAGTTCCCCGGAAGCCTTTTTCTTGCAAAATCCGCACAATGCGGCGGTCCAGGGCCGACATGGGCAACCCGGCTGTCTCCGCCAGGGTAACCCAGCGCCAGTCGGCACATCCCAAGGCTTGCGGTTGGCCGGCTACCAGCCGACAGAGGAACACATGCAGGGTAAGGCGGAAGTGAGTGTAGGCATGGGGCAAGACAGCCAAAAGCGGGCCCACCTCGATCCCCAGCCCCAGTTCCTCGGCAATTTCCCGCTTCAGGCAAGCTTCCAGCGTCTCCCCTTCCTCGCGGGTGCCCCCGGGAAACTCCCAGAGTCCGCCTAAAAGGTCATTTGGATGACGCTGCGCCAAGAGCACCCGTCCCCCCTGTCCGACCACGGCAGCGGTTACCTGACGATGGGGCAAAGGAGGACGTGGTTGGCGTCGGGGTAGGGTTTCCTCTACCCCCTCCCGGTGAGCCTGGCAGAGGTCGGCCAAAGGACAGGGGGAACAGCGGGGACGGCGCGGCAGGCAAAGCGTCGCCCCCAGTTCCATCAGGGCCTCGTTGCAACGGCCGGCCCATCCTGGAATGAGGAGACTCCGTGCTGTGGCCCACAGGCTGCGCTCTACGGCCGGCCGGCGGGGGTCCTCTTCCACCCGCACCAGCCGGCAGAGCACCCGGCGGACGTTGCCGTCCAACACCGGCTCGTCCTGCCCAAAGGCCAGACTTAGGATCGCTCCGGCCGTGTAGCGGCCAATGCCGGGCAGGGCGAGAAGGGCACGGCGACTTTCCGGCAACTTCCCGCCGAAGTCTTCCACTACCCGACGGGCCGCCGCATGGAGCGCCCGCGCCCGGGCATAGTAGCCCAGTCCCTCCCAGACCCTGAGCACTTCCTCCAGATCGGAATTGGCCAAGGCCTCCACCGTGGGGAAACGCTCCAGGAAGCGCCGGTAGTAGGGCACAACCGTCTCTCGGCGTGTCTGCTGGAGCATGACCTCGGAGACCCAGATACGGTACGGGTCGCGCTCGCCACGCCAAGGAAACGGCGTCAGGGCTTTCTCGGCCCAGGCAAGCAATCGTCGGCCCACTTCGGCGCAGACTTCGGGGGGAAGCAACTCCCGGCCGGCTTCAGGAGAAAACATCCCTTACTCCGAAGGTCGGCTTTCGGCCAGGCGCCGGTCGTATTGCCGTCGGTAATAGGCCCGGTAGTGTTCCCCCCCCTTGATCGGCCGCCACCACCACTCGTTCTCCACATACCAGCGGACGGTCTTCTCCAGTGCCTGGACCAGGGTATGCCGGGATTCCCATCCCAAGGCCCGGATCTTGCGGATGTCTAAGGCGTAACGCCGGTCATGGCCAGGTCGGTCCTCGACGGGGCAAATCAGGCTGTACGGCTTTCCCAGCAGGTCCAGGATGGCCCGCGCCAGATCAACGTTGCGCGTTTCCACGCCTGTGCCCAGATTGTAAACCTCTCCGGGTCGGCCCCGCTGCAGGACCATGTCAATGCCTTCGCAGTGGTCCAGCACATACTGGTAATCGCGCATCTGGCTGCCGTCGCCGTAGAGGGGGAGGGGTTCGTCGTCCATGGCGTTGGTGATGAAGAGGGGCACCACCTTTTCCGGGTACTGATAGGGTCCGATATTGTTGCTTCCCCGCGTAATCGTTATCGGCAGACCAAAACTGGCGTAATAGGCCAGGCAGAGAAGGTCGCCACCGGCCTTGGAGGCGGCATAGGGGCTGCGCGTATGCAGGGGCGCCGTCTCGGAAGCCCGACCTTCCAGGATTTCGCCATAGACCTCGTCGGTGCTGACCTGATGATAACGCTCCAGGCCGAATTCTCTGGCCGTTTCCAGAAGGACATACGTGCCGAAGATATCGGTGCGGATGAACTCGTCCGGTTCCATCAGGGAGCGGTCCACATGGGTGGCAGCGGCAAAGTTGATAATCGTATCAATTTTATACTCCTGAACCACCAAACGCACCCGCTCCGCATCACAGATATCGCCGAGGACGAAGACGTATCGGTCGGCAAAGTTGCGGGCCACGTCTTTGAGGTTCTCCAAGTTACCGGCATAGGTCAATTTGTCATAGACCACAACGCGGCAATCGGAGTAGGTATGGAGGATATAGCGGGTAAAGTTGGACCCGATAAAGCCGGCCCCACCGGTAACGAGCAGATTGCGCATACACCCTCCGTCCTAACGGGAGTTGGAAAGAATTCCCACCTTGCTATAGTCCCCCAGCATAAAGTTCAGCGCCCTCGGCTTGAGCGGAGAACGGGTGATCTCAACGTGCCGGCCGATCAGGCTGTTCTCGATGCGCTGGTCAATCTCTAAAATCTTGCAATGCTCCAGGACGATGCAGTGCTCCAGTTCGCTATCCACGATCTCGCAGTGGTGATAGATGCTGGTGAAAGGGCCGATGTAACTGTTGACGATGCGCGTGTGTTCCCCGATGGTGGCCGGCCCTCGGATCGTGCTGTTGATCACCTCGGCCCCGGCCTCGATGACCACCCGCCCGCAGATCTGGGAAGCGCTGTCCACGTACCCTTCGATGCGAGGCTCCAGTTCCTCCAGCACCAGCCGGTTGGCCTCTAGCATATCCTCCATCTTCCCGGTGTCGATCCACCAGCCCTTGTGGATGTAAGGGTAAACGGTATAACCGTGGTCAATGAGGTACTGGATGGCATCGGTGATCTCGTACTCCCCGCGCCAGGAAGGCTGAATCGCGTTGACCGCCTCAAAAATGTGGTGGTCGAACATATAGATGCCCACTAGGGCCAGGTTGCTGGGCGGCTCCCGGGGTTTTTCGATCAGGCGAACGACACGGCCGTTCTCCAGGACGGCTACGCCAAAGTGCTCGGGATGTTCTACGGGGGTGAGGACAATCTGGGCGTTCCAGGAACCCGTGGCAAACCGCTGGGCCAGCGGAGCAATCCCTCTCTCGATAACGTTGTCACCCAGGAACATGACGAAACGCTCCTGCCCCAGGAAATCCTGGGCGATCTTGACGGCGTGGGCCAGTCCCAACGGCTCCGGTTGATGGATATAGGTGACCCGCACACCCCAGCGCGAGCCGTCGCCTACGGCGGCCTTGATCTCCGCGGCCGTATCTCCTACCACGATGCCCAGGTCGGTGATACCGGCCTCGACCAGCGTCTCGATTACCCGGAAAAGCACCGGCTTGTTGGCCACCGGAACAAGTTGCTTGGCACTGGTATAGGTGATCGGGCGAAGGCGTGTGCCCTTGCCGCCGCTCAGAATCAAACCTTTCATGGATTTCCTCCCGGAACTTGTACACCGGCCCTATCCTACCAGGGATAGGCCCGGTTGTCAAACCGGCTATGCCGGAGGAAATGGGTTGGAGGATAGGTAAACAGGAGCAGCAGCTTTCAACCGGTAATGCCCAACTCCCGGATCCCATCCCCGCGGCTCTGACTATCCGTACACGGCGGCAACGAAACGTTTCACCACTTCCTCCCAGCGAAAGTTCAGACGAACATAAGATTGGCCGCGTTTTCCCATCTCTCTCCGTAGGGCCGGCCGAGCCAGAAGGTAATCCAGCGCCGCCTCGAATTCGTGATAGCCGATGTAGGGAAGCCCACCGCCGCTTCGGAAGACGTGTTCGCGCAACACTGCACAACTTCCGTTCACCAAAGCGGCCGTCCCCTGAAGCCATGCCTCCATCAGGGCAATGGAGAAACTCTCCACCGCCGAGGGATGGACAAAGAGCGTGGCGGCGGCCAAAGCATCATGCTTATCCTGATCGGGAATGTAGCCCAGGTCCACTACCTCATCGGCAAAGCCACGGGGAATCTCGATGGGATTCCGGCCGGCCAGGACCAGGCGCAAAGGGCCGCCACGGCGCAGTTTGTACTCGCAGAAAGCGTTGATGAGGAAGGGGGTCCCTTTGCCGGCATCGCGTCGGCCGACATAAAAGAGAAACGGCGCGGAAAGGCCGTATCGGGTCCGGAAGCGGATGGCATCGCCCCGCCAGTGCAGGTCTATTCCCTCCCAAAGGACGGCGGTGCGTTCGGGAGGCAAGTGGTAGAGGCGGAGGGCCAGGTCACGCTCGGCCTCGGAATTGAAAAGCACCCGCCGCACCCGGCGAAAAGCCCAGGTATAGGTGCTGTAGCGCGCATAGGGTTCGTCGTGCAGGCAGGGGATAAGGAAAGTGCGCTCCGGTGGCAAGAGGGCGATGCCCCAAAAGGTGGTGGGATAAGGGTAGGGCATCAAGATGAAGAAAAAATCGTACCGATGCTCCCAGAGGTAGGCATAGAGGGCATCGCTTTCCGCGCGCAGTTCGTCGAGCAGGGCCACTTCCTCACAGGGAAAGGGGGGTAGGCCGGCCAGCCGTCCGGAATGCTGCTGGAGAAAGGAAAGGTCGCCCGGTCGGCGCAGGGGAAAGCGATAGACAGGGACACCGTTGACCTGAGCCGGGCCGGCCGGGTAGTATTCCTCCCCCCGGTCCGCAAAGGAATCCCGTCCGGTGGTCGTAAGGACTCGAATGTCCAAGCCGGCTTCCCGGAGACTCTCGGCCAGGCGGCGGGCATGAAACTCGGCCCCGCCGACCGCTTCTAAGCCATACCAGGGAATCACCAGGGCCAGAGGAGGACGGTTCGTCATTTTTCGGGCGGATAATTCAGGTACTCCCGCAGGCGCTGGATAATGTGCCTGCGGTCTTCCTCCCGCTGAACAAAGTCCAGCTGGTCGCAATCGAAGGTCATCACCGGGCACATTTCCCATCTCTCGATCCAGGCTTCGTAACGCCGGTTGAGTACAGCCAGGTACTCGGCCGGGATGGTCCGTTCGTAGGGACGGGAGCGGTTATTGATACGGGCCTGCAGGGTAGGGACCGAGGCCTTCAGGTAGATCAGGAGGTCGGGGCGATCCACGTTTCGGGAGAGGGCCAGGAAAAGGCGGCGGTAGGTCTGGAAGTCGCGAGGAGAGAGGATGCCCTGCTCCAACAGTCCCTTGACAAAGATCTCATAGTCCTCGTACATCGAGCGGTCCTGACAGACCGAAAGGGGGTTGTCGGAAATTTCTTGCTGTTGCTCATACCGCTGGCTGAGGAAGTAGATCTGGGCATGAAAGCCCCAGCGGTGCATATCCTTGTAGTAATCATCCAAGTAGGGATGGTCGGCGACGAGTTCGTAGTAGGGTTGCCAGCCGAATTCCCGGGAGAGGAGTTCCACCAGGGTGCTTTTCCCCACCCCGATGTTCCCGGCGACCGTTACATAGATGCGGCGACGCTCCTGTTGACGCATGGCTTCGCTCCTGTCCGGCCGGGGGAAACGCTATCCCCGCCTCTAGTTTCATTCTAGCACAGCCGGGGGAAACGCTATCCCCACCTCTAGTTTCATTAGCTATCCCTCAAAGGAGGGAAATGGCAAAGTCATGCTTTGCCGCAAACAAGACCTGCTACCTTCCGGGCCATCTCCCGCGCCCGCTGCGGGGCCAGACCCAAATGGCCGGAGATGTCAAGGAGGACGTGGAGACGCTTTTCCGGAAGGTAACGCCGGATCTCCGGGTCGTCAAGGATGCGCTGGGGAAGAGGGTTAGGCTGGCCGGCCCGGATCGCTTCCCAGGCCACCAGACTGTGCCGGCGGAGGCGTTCGTGCATCTCCTGACGGTCGGCCCCGGCTTTCACCAGTTCTATCAGGAGCCGCTCCGTGGCGGCAAAGGTACCGTAGCGGGCGAGATTGGCAGCGATGGCGGCATCGTCGAAACGCATTTCCCGAACCAGAGAGGTAGCCGTCAGCAGGAGTTCGTCGGCGGCCAGGAAGGCAAGGGGAAGGATTTCGCGTCGGTTGGCCGAATCGTCCAGGGTGCGTTCCAGGAGGGAATGGGCAGCGTTATCCCAGGCCACGTGGGGGAGGACGGATAGGAGGCGGGCCAGGCTATCTATCTTCTCCGCCTGGATAGGGTTGCGCTTGAAAGGCATTGCCGAGGAACCGACCTGCTCGGCGGCAAACGGCTCGCTCCACTCGCCAATGGACGGCGATTGCAGGAAGCGCAGGTCGAATGCGAACTTGTAGAGCAAAGCCCCCAGAGAGGCCAGGGCATAGAGGACTCGGTAATCTTGACGACGGGGGTAGGTCTGACCGGTTACGGGAAATGCCTCCAGGCCGAGGAGGGCCATAAAGCGCTTCTCCAGGGCCTCCGCCGTCAACGGGCTTCCCTCCAGGAGTTGGGCAAAGGCAGCGGAGGTTCCCACAGCCCCTTTGAGTCCCTTGCCGCGGAGGTTCCGGAGGAGGCTCAGGAGGTCCTGGTAGTCGGCCAGGAGGTCCTGGGCATAGAGAGCCAGACGGTAGCCCAGGGTGGTGGGTTCGGCCGGCTGAAGGTGGGTCCAGGCCAGACAGGGCTGTTCGGCGCGGGCTTCGATCTGGCCCGCCAGGGCCAGGAGGAGTTCAGCCAGGCGGCGGAGGAGGATTTCGAGCGCTTGGCGCAGGCGCAGAGCATCGGCGTTGTCGGTGATGTCAGCGCTGGTGGCGCCCAGATGCAGGATGGGCCCGCCCAGCGAGGCCTGCTCGGCAAAAGTGCGCAGTTCGGCTACCACATCGTGGCGGACACGCCTTTCGATCTCGGCGGCGCGCCGGAGGTCAACGTCGTCCTGGTGGGCCTCCAGATCGGCTACCTGCTCTGGACGGACCAGGCCGGCTTCGGCTTGCACCCGAGCCAGCGCCACCCAGACCCGGCGCATCAGTTTCCGCCGGTTCTCCTCCGACCAGACCCGGCGCATCTCCTCGCTCCCATAGCGCCAGGTGAAGGGGGAAAGAAAAGTCTCATGAGTAAACATAAGACACCTCAAGGGAAACACTTCGTTTTCAACCTTTTCCATCCTATGCGTCCATTCTACCCCCTTCTCTCGGGAAGGTCAACCGCCCTTGAAACCACGGCAAGTCCGGGGGGCAGGCAGGTTTGCGTAGCAGACCGCTCTCCGTTATAATCGTTTTGTTAGCCGACCTATTCTATCCAACCGGCGCACGGAGGTATCCGATGAAATCTCGCGTTGCCGTGCTGCGTACCCGGCCGGAAACAGTGCTGGAGGATTACATCCGGCTCTTTGCACTGGCCGGAGGAAAAGAGGCCCTGGCCCCCGGCGTGACCACCATCCTCAAGGACAATATTTCCTGGCACTATCCTATGCCCGGTGCCAATACCACACCCTGGCAATTGGAGGGCACGATCCTGGCTCTGCGCCAGGCCGGCTTCACCGACCTGGTGGCCGTTCAGAACCAGACCGTGGTCATCAACGCCTTCAAGGGACAGGACCTGAACGGCTATGTGCCGATCTTTCGGCACTACCAGGTCCCGGTGCTCTTTAACTTCCGGGACGAGGATATGAAATGGGTCCCTTACACCCCTCGTGCCGAAATGCTCGTCCTGCACCGCATCTATCCTCAGGGCATCCACCTGCCGGACTATTTCTTTGGCAAGAACATCGTACACCTCCCCACGGTCAAGTGCCACATCTACAGCACGACCACCGGGGCGATGAAGAATGCTTTTGGCGGGTTGCTTTCCACCCACCGGCACTATACCCACACCTGGATTCACGAGACATTGGTGGACCTCCTGGCCATCCAAAAAGAGATCCACCCCGGCCGCTTTGCCCTGATGGACGGCACCACGGCCGGCAACGGCCAGGGCCCCCGCACACTGCGCCCGGAGATCAAAAATGTCATCCTGGCCTCGGCCGACCAGGTGGCCATAGACGCCGTGGCCGCCCGGATGATGGGCTTTGACCCGCTGCGTATCGGCTACATCCGCCTGGCCCACGAACGCGACCTGGGAGTGGGCGACGTCCGCCAGATCGAGATCGTCGGTGACGAGGACGCGGCTCAGGAAAACTGGCACTTTACGGTGGGCTGGAATCTGCACCGTTTCTTGGCCTGGCTGGGGTGGTACGGTCCCACCCGCTTCCTGCAGAGGTTGATCTTCCGCACGCCGTTGGTGGCGATTCCCATCTTTATCTCCGAGTTCAATCACGACTATATCCAGTGGCCCCTGCGCTTCCGCCATATCTACCGGCGCTGGCTGCAGACGACGCCCTGGGGAGAATTGTTCCGGAAATATCAGCAGGAAGGGCATCTGGGAGGGAAAACCGGCGAATAGAAGGATTCGGTCCGACGAGGCCCCTGCACTTCGGAGGATCGCGCACCTTGCGGGCGATGGTTGCCCCTACGCTTCGCTGCGGGCCAGTTCTTCGTAGCGGTGAAAGGCCTGGGCGGCGCGGGCAGTATCTCCGATGGACTGATAGGCGCGGCCCAGGAGGTAGTAGGTACGGGCGTAGCGGGGTTGCAACTGAAGAGCCTGACGGAAGGTTGCGATGGCCTCTTGCACCCGGCCCATCTCCCGCAGGGCAACGCCCAAGCCGTTGTACGCCTCGACATCCTGGGGGTTCAGACGGATGGCTTCCTGGAAAGCGGTGACGGCGGCCAGAAGGTCCCCTTTGGCGGCCAGGGCCACGCCCAGATTGTAGGCCGCGGCGGCATGGGCAGGTTGCTGCTTGAGGACTTCCTGGAGGTAAGTTACGGCCTGGCCGTACTCTTTCATAGCGGCGCAGGTCAGCCCGAGTTGATAGAAAGCCTCGACATCGCCGGCGCGGAATCGGAGGTAATCGGTAAAGATTTCACAGGCCTCTTGAAACCGGCCCAGGTGTCGGAGGCTTATGCCTAGGAGAAAGCGGGCCTGGTGATTTTCAGGGTTCAGATCTATCGCCTGCTTCAGGGCAGCGGCGGCCTCCTCATAGCGCTGGAGGTTGTGGCAGGTTTCTCCCAGAACGTACTGAAACTGGGCATCGCCGGGGCGCAGCCGGGCTGCCCGGGTCAAGGGGGACAGAGCCCGTTCTGGGTCGTTCTGGGCAAGGTAAACCAGGCCCAGGTTGAAGTGGGCCTCGGCATGGTCGGGCTGGAGTTCGATGACGCGCTGGTAGAGTTCGATGGCAGCGACCAGACCCTGGGGAATGCGGCGAGCGCGGGACTGGGCCACAATCATGTTGGCCAGACGGTAGGCCGTCTCGGCGTCGTCGGGATGGGCCCGAAAATTGCGGCGCAACGTCTCCACAGCGTTTTCGAGTTCTCCCTTCTCCTGGTAGAGCCGGCTGAGGGTATCGTAGGCCGGCCGGAGGTCAGGATCGAGGCGGATGGCTTCTTCCAGTTCGATGATGGCCATATTGGGCTGTCCCCGGTCCCGGTAGACCAGCCCCAGGCAGTAGTGGGCCTCGGCGTTTTCCGGCTCCAGTTCCAACGCCCGGGTAAACTCGGCCTCGGCATCGGCCAGGCGGTTCTGGCTGCGGTAGGCCAGGCCCAGGTTGATATGCATCTCGGCTGTGTCGGCGGCAACGGCGGTGGCCTCCTGAAACTCGCTAACGGCCAATTCGGCCCGACCTTGGCGCTTGTAGATCAAACCCAGTTCATAGTGGGCCTCCGGGAAATTGGGGCGGAGGTGAATGGCCTCCTGATAGGCATCCTCAGCCTGGTCCAGGTCGCCCATCTGGCGGTAGAGCCGGCCCAACCGCAGGTGGCTCTCGGGGTTCTCCGGGTCCTGGGCGATCGCCTGCTGGAGTTCCTTCAAGGCCAACTCGAGCATACCCCGGTCTTGATAGAGTTCGGCCAGGTCACGGTGGACATCGGGGTAGTGGGGGCGGATGGCCAGGGCCTGGCGGAGTTCGGCAAAGGCCTCATCCAGTTGCTTTTGCTGGCGGTAAATCAGGCCGAGGAGGCGGTGAGTCTCGGCCATCTGGGGATCCAGCCGGCCGGCCGTCTGAAACTCGGCAACGGCTTCGGCCAGACGGCCCTGTTCGCGGTAAACTAACCCCAGGTTGTAGTGGATGAAGGCGCTGTGGGGTTCCAGGTGCAAGGCCAGACGCAGTTCCTCGACGGCCTGATCCAGTTCCCCCCGGTGCCAGCAGAGCAAGCCCAAGTTATGGTGGCCGGCTGCCCATTGGGGGAGCAGCCGGACGGCCTCTTGGTAAGACCTACGGGCCTCTTCCCATTCCTCCCGCAAGAAGTGGGCATTTCCCAGGAAAAAACGGATGACGCCCACCGCGGCGGCATCCTGGACATGCTCGTTCGACTCCATCATGGCACAGATGAGGGCGGCCTTGAACTCGTTGATGGCGGCATCGTAGCGGCGGCCGGCGTAATGGGCCAGGCCGGCCGTGAAGGAGGCCAGAAGGGTTGCCCCGACGGCCGGACGGGGCAAGCGGGAGATGTGCTCCTGGCCGAGGCGAAATGAGGTGATGCCCATCAGGCGGCCGTAGCCGGGGAGGGCCGGCGGCTCCAGCGGCTTCGCGATGACAAAACAGGGCAAAAGAGAAGAAGGGGCTCCGGCAGGCACCCACCCCCAGAGGACGGCGTGCAAGCGCTGGCGCTCCGCTTCCTCACGGGCCTGCTCGGCACCGCCGATAAAGGGCATCCGCCAGACGGCGGCTCCGCTACACCCCTTGTCGGCCAGGTTGACCTCCAGCTGGTGGTAGACGACCTCGCTCACCTCCTCTGCCCCCACCGGCGGAGGCAGGAACTGGAGCGGCCGACCGTCTTCACCGAGCGGAGTTTCGAGGGGCAGGCGCGAACGGGCCCAGGGTGGACGGAAGGGGGGCGGGCGCAACCGGCCGGCCGATGCTTCGCCGGGAAAACGCTCCCATCCCATCGTGGCCACCCCGAGAACAAAGTCGCCAGCCGGAGGCCGCGGGGTGGGCATGTTCATCAGCCCCCAGTTGACGACCAGGGCGATGGCGATGACAATTTTGATGCCGCGCACGACAGGAGAAGGCTCAACCTGCAGGATGAGGAGCAAGATGGCGAGCACCCCCAGCAAAAAGATCAGGATACCAGCGGCGATGGCGACCCGTTGCCAGTTCCAGCGCCAGACGTTCATCGTTGACCTCACCTTTGCAACCATTATATCATCCCACGGCCGGGTTGTAAACCGCGCCAGGGAGGAACCTGGCAGGAGGAAGGGAGAGTCGGAGACCTGTCCTGGAGAACGAACGAGGTAGAGAAAGCGGGTTCAGGACCGGGTACGCCGGGGGGAGGAGGGCTTTCGGCCCGGCCGGCCCGGTTTCCAGAGACGGCGGACCTCCTCCCAAACCTGCCGGCCCCGCGGGTGGTCCCGAAAGAAGGTTATCCAGTGGGCAACATGCTCGTCGGAGATGGCCAGTTCCCGGGCATAGGCAAGGAGTTCCGGCGGAACATCGGCCGGCCACTCCTCTTCCTCGACCCGTTCCACGCCGGGGGGCAGGACCTCGCCAGGGTCGAAATTCAGTTCGAACTCGGCATCGCCGATACGAATGCGCCTGGTCATCTCCAGCATCGCACCTTCCGTCGCATACAGTGCCGATCCTAAAGAGCTTATCCGAACACCGCTAGCCGGGTAAACGAAGGCCGTGCCTTACCCTCAAACGCTTTAACCGTGAATTTTCGGATAGGCCCGAAGGAAGCCGACCTCCCCCGGAGACCCTGGTCATCCGGCGGAATCCCCGAGGAGAAGTCTTCGGTTTCTTCCCCAGGCGTCGTCGGACTTCCCGTCTATAATTATACTCCAATTGCAAGCAAAACCCAAACACCCTTTTACTCTGTCCACAGTTCAACCACGACCATTTCCGGCGGGCAGAGGAACCGCACCCTTGGCGTGAACCACAACCCCTCCATTCCGATGCCCCGGCTGACGTACAGGGTCGTCGGACCCACCTGGTACAACCCGGCCTCGTATCGCTTGCCGTAAGCGGAAAAGGTGAGGATGGCGCCATAGAACGGCAGTCGCACCTGCCCACCGTGGGTATGGCCGGCCAGATAGAGTTCCACTCCGGTCTCGGCCGCCGTCTCCACCAGGTCCGGCGTGTGGTAAAGGAGCAGGGCAAAGGCCTCCGGAGGAAGCGTCTCCATAAGGCGCTTGAGCGCCATCGCGTCCTGCTCTCGGCCCCTATGCCTCACCCCGACCAGGTAAAACTCCCCGGCGGCCGGCAGGCGCTCCACCCGATCGTCCAGGACAACGATGTCCAGCCCCTCGAACAGGCGGCGCATCGTCTCCGGCCCGTCCGTATTCCCGGAGACGGCATAGACCCCCAGGGGCGCATGGAGTCGGGCGAGGAATTCGCGGGCCTGACTCTGGGACTGGGGGTCCCGGAGGTCAGCCAGGTTGATATAGTCCCCGGTGAGGACGATAAGGTCCGGCCGGAGGGCCTCCAGCCGGGCCAGGACTTTCTCCTCCCGTCGGGTGAGGCGCTCGATGTGCAGATCGCTCAGTTGGACCAGGCGGAGAGGGCGGGAAAGGTCGGGCGCGACGATGGAGAGATGAGTGGTCTGCAGGGCAAAAGGCTCGATATAGAAGGCGTCCACTTCCAGGACGAGCAGCGCCAGATGGAGAGACCAAAAGAAGGCCAACACCTTTCCGGAAGAAAGACGGGGACGGCCCGTTCGCCGCCGGTTAAAAATCAGGAAAAAGGGAAGGTACAATCCCAGGCGGGCGACGGCCAGGTAAAAGAGACCGCCCCCTACCGGACCGAAAGAAAGGCCGAGGTGAGGCAAAGCAGCGATAAGACCCCCGTCGAGAAACAGGAAGGCAAAAAGGGTCAGGCCGGCCCAGCGGATGAGGGAAGAAGGGGAAAACGGCCGGGAAAAGGCCCACAGGGACGAGGCAGCAACGACCAGGAGAAGGAGGGAGGGCAAGAACAGAAGCATCGCGGGCAGAATCATCCCAACGGCTGTGATTGGCGCACGGCGCGCAAATGGATAGAGAGCAAGAACAGGAGCATCGCGGGCAGAATTATCCCAACTCCCAGCGCAGGTGCAGTACCCGGTGGGTCTCCGGGCGGAGGCGGAAGCGTTCGTCCAGACGGTAGCCCACCACCCAGACGATGCCCTGGGGCGAGACCAAGAGCGGCACCCGCCTCCGCAGGGCACGGGGCACCTTCTCATCCACAAAAAAGTCCTGGAGTTTTTTCTCCCCGCCCAGGCCGAGGGGGTGAAAACGGTCGCCGGGGCGGCGGTGGCGCAGCCAGAGGTGCCAACCACAGGCCTCGGCATCCACCCAGACCTCCCGGGGATCGGCCGTGCGGAGGACCTCTTCCGATCGGACCTCTTCGGCCACCAGAGCGTGTCCGCCGGGGAGTTCTGTGCGGCCCTGAAGAAGCACCGGAATCTCCTTTTCGCCCAGGTCGGGCCAGGGGGAAACCTCTTCCAGTTCCTCGGCTCGGCCGACGGCGATCTCTTCGTAGCCGCGTCGGGCCACCACATCTTCCACCAACGCCACCGTTGCCCCCACTGCCGCCTCGTCCAGCCGGCCGGCGGCGACCAGTGCCTCCCACCCCAGGTCCTCCAGGTGGCCCCGTACTCGCTCCACGGCCCGTCTGAGCGCCAGCAGCCGGAGGGTTCGGGGCAACCCCCGCCAGCCGGCCAGCGGGAAACGCACCACCCGGCCCTCCTCGCCGGCCAGGGCCGGCGATCGTTCCTCCAACAGGGATAAGAGGTCCTCTTCCTCCCAGGCGGCCAGTTGGGCCAGGCGCAGTATGGCCTCTCGAAAGCGCGGGTTGAGTTCCTCCAGAAGCGGAATCACCTGTCGGCGCAGGCGCACCCGCAGGAAGCGTACTTCCTCGTTCCAGCGATCCCGCACAGGTTGTAACCCCCAGGCGGCGCAATAGGCCTCGGTTTCACTCCGGCTCAGTTCCAGGAGCGGACGCACCAGGCGCAGCGGGGTCGAAAGGGCAAGCCCCTCCGTCATCCAGGGAGCCGGCGATGAGACGGGCCGCATCCCGCGCAATCCGGCCGGCCCGCTGCCCCGCAAAAGGTGCATGAGCACCGTCTCTACCTGGTCGTCGGCGGTGTGGCCCAGGGCGATGGCGGAGGCCCCCAGGGAAACGGACAGGCCGGAGAGGAAACGGTAGCGGGCCCGTCGGCCGGCCTCTTCGGCCGAGCGATGTTCCCGTTCCATCAACGCCGGAACGTCCATCACTTCCACCGTGGCCGGAAGGCCGAGAGCACGGGCCAGGGCGGCAACCTGCCGGGCCTCTGCAGCCGACTCCTCCCCCCGGAAGCGGTGGTCCAGGTGGGCCACATGCAGCCGTCCGCCGTGATGGGATTGCAGGACATAGAGGGCTTGAAGCAGGCAAAGGGAATCGGCCCCGCCCGAGACGGCCACCACCACCGTCTCGCCAGGAGCCCACATCCGCCCCTCGGTAACGGCCCGCAGGACCTTTTCCTCGACCAGCCGGCGCACTTTCATCCCCGTCCTCCAAACGGCTCGGAAGTATTATAGCATACTCTATGGGCCCCTTCCTACCTCCCTGGAGCCGCTATGGACAACCCCCGTGGTTGCCCCTATGGGTGCCCGTGAAGGTCGCTCTTATCTTGCCCGAATTGCCTCTTTGTCGTATAATAAAAGGGAATAATAAAGAAGGAGGATGGGATGAGTGAAAAAGAGAAATCCAACCGACGTACCCTGCGGGAACTGCCGGCCAGCGAGCGGCCCCGCGAACGCCTGGAAAAACTTGGGCCGGCCGCCCTCTCGGATACCGAACTCCTGGCCATCCTGCTGCGAACCGGCATCCCCGGACACACGGCGCTAGACCTGGCCCGCGACCTCTTGAGCGACTACGGCGGGTTGGACGGGTTGCTCCGGGTCGGTTTCGGCGAACTGGCCCGGCGGTCGGGGCTGGGGCCGGCCAAGGCTGCCCAGGTCCAGGCGGCGCTGGAACTGGGCCGGCGATTGCTCCTCCTGACCCCCGAACAACGTCGCCAGATCAACACGCCCGAGGATGTGGCCTCTCTCCTGCGATTGGAGATGGGGCATCTGGACCAGGAACAAATTCGTGTCCTCCTCCTGGACACACGCCACCGCCTCATCCGGCAGGTGCTCGTCTACCAGGGGAACGTGTGCAGTGCCCAGGTGCGAATCGGGGAACTCTTCCGCGAGGCCATCCGGGAAAACTGTTCGGCCGTCTTGGTGGTCCACAACCATCCATCGGGCGACCCCACCCCTTCGCCGGAGGACGTGGCGATCACCCGGGAGATCATCGAGGCCGGCCGGCTTCTTTCCATCGAGGTGCTCGACCACCTGGTGGTCGCCCGGCAGGGCTATGTCTCGCTCCGAGAGCGGCGGTTGGGGTTCTGAATCTGTTTAAAGCACCCCAACCCCGATGAGCACTCCCATCAGGATAAAGGCCAGGGCCGAAAGCCGGCGCAAAGGGCGCTCCGGAAGCAAGCGGGCCAGGCCTTGCCCGCCGGCCACCCCCAGCGCCGTGAGGCCCACCATGGCCAGGACGGCTCCACTGAAGACGGCCCAGGGCTTTTGTGTCTCCGAAGCCCGCACAAAGACGGCCAATTGGGTCTTGTCCCCCATTTCGGCCAGGGCCAGGAGGATAAAGGTACTGCCGATAATCCGCCACGCGGGAGTCTTGCCGGCCGGGGATGTCCCGGTCGGGCAGGGCTCGTCTTCCTTCTCCCGTCTGTCCCGCAGGGTCTCCCAGAGAAGATACAATCCCATCACCCAAAAACCGCCGGCCGCCAGGTAGCGGATCCATTCGCCTGAGGCGAGCCAGCCGACCAGTTGGCCAGTCATCGCCCCCAAGGCGCTTACCCCGGTGAGGGCCAACGAGGCCCCCAGGAAGACGGCCCAGGGCCGGCCATAACGGCATATCTGGGCGACAACGGTCAGTTGCGTCTTGTCTCCCAGTTCGGCCAGGAAAAGCAACCCGAAGGTGCTCAGGAAGATATTCCAGTCCATAGATCCCTCGTTTCTACGGGAGGCCGACCTTCCTCCGTACCATCTCCTCCAGCACCCTCCCTACCCGTTCCAGGCATTCCGGGGATACCTTGTCCACCGTGTCGGCCGCGGTATGCCAGTAGGGGTAGTCGAAGTCAATGATGTCCACGGCCGGGATGCCGCGTTGCAGGAAGGGGCGATGGTCGTCAATGATGTTGTAACGCACCGTCGGTGTGAAGACGGCTCCGTAGCCGAGTTTGGCGGCCAGGGCCCAGATCTCCCGCCTCAGGGCCGGGTCGGAGGATGCCTCCCAGTAGAGTTGCTGGTCGGCATCTCCGACCATATCCACCACGACGACATAGCGGGGAAATTCCTCCGGGGCAAGGCCCCGGGCCAGATGGGCTGCCCCGACCGACCAGGGCCAGCCGGCGATTTCCCCCTGATCCTCGGCATCGAAAAAGACCAGGTGCACCTCCAGTTCCAGATCCTCCTTCCCCAGGACACGGGCCAGTTCCAGGAGGATGGCCGTACCGCTGGCCCCATCGTTGGCTCCGGGGACGGGTTCTCTCCGCCGGGAAGGATCGGGGTCGCGGTCAGCGTAGCGGCGGGTATCATAGTGGGCCCCGAAGAAGACGGCCGGCCCCGTTCCGCGTATGCCGACGATGTTGCGTATCGGGACGCCGGCGTAGGCAAAACGCTCCTCGTACACCTTCCACCCCTGCCGGCGCAGTTCGGCCTCGATATAATCCCCGGCCCTCTGCCACCCTGCGGAGCCCGGAATGCGGGGGCCCATTTCGACCTGGACCTGGACATGCCGGTAGGCCAGTTCACCCGAGAAATGGGCCGGTCCGGCCGATGTGCAGCCGAGGAAAACCCCAACCAGGAGGCTGAGAACGAGCACCGACGTCCGGAAACGGCCGTTCACCCGATTCCCCCTATGCCCGAAATCCTGTCAGCCGACGCACTGCCTCGTCCAGCCTTTCGTCCGGGGCCGTCAGAGAGAGGCGAAAGTACCCCTCGCCCTGCTCGCCAAAGCCGTTCCCCGGAGTCAACCAGACGCCGGTTTCTTCCAGCAAACGCAGACAGAACTCCATCGAGGTACAGCGGCCGGCCACGTTGCCCCAGATGTAGAGGCTGGCCCTGGGGACAGGAGCACGGATGCCCGCAGCCTGCAGCGCTCCCAGCACCCTGTCGCGCCGGTGCTGGTAGATGCGGTTGCGTTCGGCCACCCAGGATGGGTCGCTTTTCAGGGCAGCAACGGCAGCATACTGGATCGGGGTAAAGATGCCGCTATCCACGTTCGTCTTGACCCGGCCTACCGCCTGGACCACCTCGGCGTTGCCCACCACCGCCCCGACCCGCCAGCCGGCCATATTGTAGGTCTTGGAGAGCGAGTAGAACTCTACGCCGACCTCCTTAGCCCCTTGTATTTGGAGGAAACTGGGGGCCAAGTAACCGTCGAAACAGATATCGGCATAGGCGTTGTCGCTGGCAACCACCAGGTTGTACTCTTTGGCAAAGTTGACCACCCGTTCGTAGAAGGAGAGGTTGGCGATAGCGGCGGTGGGGTTATTGGGGTAGTTCAGCCAGAGCAGCCGGGCCCGTTCGAGCACCCAGGTGGGGATGGCTCCCAGGTCCGGCAGGTAACTGTTTTCCTCCAGCAAAGGTACCGGATAGACATCGGCGCCGGCCAAGATGGCGGCGATGCGGTAGACCGGGTAAGCAGGGTCCGGCACCAGAACGACATCTCCGGGGTTGCATAGGACGTTGGTCAGGTGTACCAGTCCCTCCTTGCTGCCGATCAGGGGGACGACTTCCGTTTCCGGGTCCAGCGAGACGCCGAAGCGCCGGGCATAGTAGCGGGCCAGGGCTTGACGGAGTTCGGGGATGCCGTAGTAATTGGGATAGCCGTGGTTGCGGGGATCGCGAGCGGCCTGATAGAGGGCCTCGACGATGAAATCGGGCGTGGGCAGGTCGGGATTGCCGATGCCCAGGTCGATCACGTCCACTCCTCTGGACTGCACTTCGGCAATCCGGCGCTTGGCTTCCGCTTGTAAATACACCGGTAGGCTGGCCACCTTTTGTGCCAATCGCATCTTCGCCTCCTCGATAAAATATTCCACTCGGATGGAAGCGAAAGCCATTATACTATGGCCGGCCGAAGGGAGCAAACGGGACAATGTGACTTTTGTCACGGAACGGCGGTACCGATCACGGTATAAAAAATAAAAAGTTCGCACAAGAGGCGCCGATGCGAGAACGTGGGCTTGCAAGCCGGGCACATCGGGTGACCGACTATTGGGCTCTCCTCAAGTTCCGCCAGACGGCTCTGCTCCTCGTTACCGGCCTGGCCGGATACCTCTCAGGGCAAGGACGCTTCGCCCGGCCGACGGAAACCCTCTGGATGGCAGCTGGCCTGCTCTTTGCCATCGCCGGGTGCACCGCCCTGAATATGGTGCTGGACCGGGACCTGGATGCGCGTATGGCCCGAACCGCCGGCCGGCCGCTTCCCACCGGGCGCCTTCGCCTGGATCAGGCCACCGTCTTGGGCGTAATCCTCTCCCTGCTGGGGCTTTCCCTCTCCTTCACCCTGAATTGGCGTTTCGGGGCGGTTGTAGCGGTCGGCTTTGCCTTCGATCTTTTGGTCTACACCGCCCTCCTGAAAAGGCGTAGCGCTCTTTCCATCGTCTTCGGCGGGGTAGCCGGCGGAATGCCCATCTTGGCCGGCCGGGTGCTGGCCATCGGACGGGTGGACCTGGTGGGTCTCCTCCTGGCCGCTTCCGTCCTTTTCTGGATTCCCTCCCATATCCTCACCCTGTCCCTGCACTACGAGGAGGATTACCGCCAAGCCGGTATCCCCACATGGCCTGCCGTGTACGGGCCTCGCGCCACCCGCCTCTTCATCGCCGCCTCCGGTCTGCTGAACGCGCTGGCACTGGGCACGAGCGCCGTCCTCCTCCGCCTTCACCCGATGCCCTTGGCCGTGCTCCTGGCGATGAGCCTGGCCCTTGTGGGATTGGCCTTCCTTCTGATCTTTTACCCGGACGAGCGGCGTAACTGGCTGCTTTTCAAGGCGGCCTCGCTCTACATGCTCTGTTCTTCCGTCCTGCTGGCCCTCGGCAGCCTAATTTGAAGATGAAAAGGAGGTGCTTCGATGTACATTCCGGATGTGCTCTGGTGGGCCTATACCGCTTTCCTCGCCGCCATGGTCCTCTTTATGCTCCTCTTTGCCGCCGCCGTGCGGCAGAAAGGAGGGTAAAGATGGAACGGCAAGAAAGACTCTGGCTGGCCTTCCTGTTCCTGGTGGCCGTGGTCGTCAACGTCATCACCCTGACCCCGCTGGTGCCGTGGCAGGAATGGCTGTTGTGGTCGTCCCCCCAGCCGGCCCAGAATGTGGCCATCGAGTTCGAGAACTACCAGATTCGGCTGCCGCAAAGCCCCATCCGTGTGCGGGCCGGCGAGTTCGTCCGGTTCTCGGCCGTCTCCAGAGATGTGACCTATGGCCTGGGCGTCTTCCGGCCGGATGGGACCCTGGTCTTCCAGATGCAGGTGCTCCCGGGCCGCACCAACACCATTGTCTGGAAGTTTGACCAGGCGGGCACCTACGACATCCGCTCCACCGAATACTCCGGCCCCAGACATTCGGAGATGTTCCTATCCCAGGCTCTGGTCGTCGAACCGGCGGAGGTGACCCAATGACAGCGACGGCAGAATCCCCTCGCATCGGCTGGGCCGAGAAGTGGACGCTGCGCTATGCCGTGATGGGGCTTCTTTTCCTGGCCCTGGCTGGCCTGGAAGGCACCCTGATGCGCATCGAACTCTTTTCGCCTGGTTCTCTGCGCGGGATGGAAGAACTTCTCAACCTGATTCGCCCGACCGGCGGCGCCACGCCCGAAGAGCTCCATTACGCTATGCTGACCGCCCACCCCGTCGTGGGCATCTACGGCTTTGCCTATCTGTGCGTGATGGGAGCCTTTTACTTCCTGGTGCCTTTCCTGTTGAAGAGGGAAATCCGCCACAAAAAACTGGTGGTGCTCAACTTCTGGCTGCAGACGGTCGGCGTTCTAATCTGCTGGAGCGCCGGCTTCTTCGGGTTGTTCAACGCCCTCTACACCCTGTATTGGCCCCTGCCGGTTTCCTATGACCGGGTACCGCTCATCGGAAGCATCGCCTTCGTTGTTGGGGCTGCGCTCATTATGGTGAACATCCTCCTCTTCTCCTTCAACATCTTCAGCACCGTGCTCGGACGGAATCATCCCCGTACCTACACGGTCGGGCAGTTCCTGCGCGCCGCTTTTGGCATCTCCCGCCTGATGCGGCTTTTCGGGAAAGAGGATAAGGAAGCCCCCAATCTGGACTATAACGGACTCCCTGTCTTCACCGTGGCGGTGGCCAGGGGCTCCATTGATACCGTCATCAACGCCATCGTATTGTTCACGGCCGGCGCGCTCATCCTGATCTACGGCCTGGCCGCCCTCTTTCGCAGTCCGCTCAACCCTGCCGCCGTAGATGCCCTGGTCTACAAGAACTGGTTCTGGTGGGGCCTGGACATGGTGGCGGACGGCAGCGTTCTCATGTATACGGCCGGGACCTGGTACCTCCTGGTACCACTCCTGGTGAACCGGAAACTCTTCGGCGAATCGGTCGTGCGCACGGTGATTATGGTGGACCTGCTCGTCTCGATGGGAGTATGGAGCCACCATCTCCTGAGCGATCAGGCCCAGCCGCTCTTTATGCGGCTTCTCTCCGGGCAATTGATCACGTGGGGCGAGTTTATCACCATGGGCCTATCCATCTTCGCCGCGATGATGACGATCTGGCTGGCCCGTCCGGTGCGCTTTAGTCCGGCGCTCAAGTTCGTGCTGGTCTCTATCTTCGGCTTCGTTATGGGAGGGACGGCCGGCCTGATCCAGGCCAACGTCGGGCTGAACGTGGTGCTGCACAATACCCAGTGGGTGGTCTCCCTCCACGCCCATACCCTCCTCCTCACCGGTCTGGGCTCGCTCATCTTTGCCGTCATCTATGCCCTGGTACCGCTCCTGACGAAACTGGAGGTGCGTAGCCGGCCGCTGGTGGACGTGCACCTCTGGCTGTGGCTGGTAGGTTCGGTCGCCATGGCCTACGGATTGGGCATGGCCGGCAGCGGGGGGATGCTCCGGCGAACGATCTACACCGGGGTAGAACTGGCCCGCTATCAACCCTACCTCCTGGTGGGAGTGATCGGGGCCGTGGTGATGGCGCTGGGTTTTTTGGCCTTTCTCCTCAACCTGGTCGGGACGCTGGGTTGGAAGAACCTCCTGGGGCTGCTACGCCCCGAACGGAAGGCCCGGCCGGCGCCGGTCTAAGGCTGGTCGGCGGGACGATACGGTTCAGGAGTTGAACGCAGCAGGGGCGAGGCGGCGCTTCGCCCCTGCGGTGCTTTTGTGCTACCCGGCAGGCCGGCATGTACACCGCCGGACAGAACCGGGCCAGGGCCGCCGGTACGCCCAGGTCGAATACGCCATGGGCAAGACATCCCAGGTGTGGCCCGCGGCACTTCCTCCGCATAGGTCAGCGGCAGAGCCCGTTCCCCAACCGGTCCGGCCGGGGACTATTGAAATCCGTGTGGCAAAAGGAACATCCGGTCGGGGAATGTGGCAGGAGCGGCGCACAGTTTCCGGCTTGCTGTTGCATGGGGTCTGTGAAGCCCGATAAGATGCCGCTCAGGAACACCGGGAAAGCAGGGACACCCGCACCCTCCGGTGTGCTGGCATCCCACCGCAAAAGTCCTCGTCGTCAGGATGCGTGTGCGACTTTTGTCCTGGCGCGACCCTTTTCTCCTTGCGATACTGGAGGCAAAAACCGGAGGAGGTGTGCCGATGAGACCGACCGAAGAACTGGTAACGGAGCACAACGCCATCAAGCGGATGTTGGGCATCCTGGAGGGCGTTTCCCGCAGGCTGGAGGCCGGGGAGGCGGTGGAGGCCGAGCATCTGGAGCGCATCGTGGACTTTATCCGGGGTTTTGCCGACCGCTGTCATCACGGGAAAGAGGAAGACCTTCTCTTCCCGGCGATGGAGGAGGCCGGTGTCCCCCGCCAGGGCGGGCCGATCGGGGTCATGCTCTCCGAGCACACCCAGGGACGCGATTATGTCCGGGGTCTGGCCGAAGCCGTCGCCACCTACCGGGCCGGCAACAAAGAGGCAGCCTCCCGTATTGTCGAGAATGCCCGGGGCTATGTGCAACTTCTCTCCCAGCACATCCACAAAGAAGACAACATCCTCTACCCGATGGCTGACCGCTTCCTTTCGCCCCAGAAGCAGACCGAACTCCTGAAAAGCTTTGCCCAGGTGGAGCGTGAGCGGATGGGGCCCGGCAAGCACGAGGAGTACCACGCCCTTCTGGAAGAACTGGAGAGGGCTTATCCGGCGTAAGGGCCAGAATTTTCTTCCCCGGATGGGGGAAAAGCCCTGCCTCTTCCCCCAGGCAGAAATCCCCTCGTGCTGACACGAACGGCGATCAACCACCGGTGGGACGTCTGTCCCGGGACACGCAGGATGCATGAGCGGATGTCCACCCAGGGGGATTGACAACGCCCCGACTTTGTGGTATGGTAAAAGCAGCATGAAGATGGCAACAAGGAGCCGGGAAGATGCCGTTGTACGGCGGGGAGAGGAAGCGGCCGGCCGCTCGCCTCTCCACAACCCATGAAGCCATTGCGGAGGCCCAATCCGCCCTGGAACAATTCAGTGGCATACACCCTCGGCCCCTCAGATGGCGTCGGATGGCTGCCGCCTTATGGCCGCCGGAGATCAGGCGCTATAAGCCGGCCGTTTGGGGGAGCCGTCTCCTCAGCCTTATCCTGCACCGGCCGGTGAGGGGTCGGCCCCTGGTTCGCCTGGGAGCACGCCTGACCGTCCACCTGGGCCTGTTGGTGCTCCTGGCCCTCTTCCTCTTCGGAGGAGCCTTCCAGGGGGCATTGGCTCAGGTGGTGGACACGGACAATGCTTCGACCTGGATAGCTACATCCCCCTCGTTCCGGGAAGCCGGCAGTGTATTCGATATCTACGAGGCCATTCCGGCCATGCCCGTCGTGGTTCGCCACCCCCGACCGTCTGGGGAGGTACCGCTCCAGATCGAGGAGCCGGCCCGCAAGGCTACCCCGCTCCGCAGCGAGGTCATCATCTACACGGTGCAAAAGGGCGATACCCTGACCTCCATTGCCGCCCAGTTCGGTTTGCATATCGAGACCCTCTACTGGTACAACAACCTGAAGAGCGCCGACCTGCTCTCCATCGGGCAACAACTCCGGATTCCCGAGGTAGATGGCCTCATCCACGAGGTCAAAGAGGGAGAGACACTGGAGAGCATTGCCGAAACCTATGGAGTACGCAAGGGCAATATGATCGCCTACGCCGCCAACCGATTGCGCGAACCCTACACGCTGGAGGTTGGGCAGAAGGTCTTTGTCCCCGGCGCCTCCAAACCGGTTCCCCGGCCGGCCGTCGCTCGAGGCGCCCGCCCCTCTTACGTGCGCCTGAGTGCTCCCCCCTATGCCACCCTGCCGGGAGGGGAACGTTTCTCCTGGCCGGTCGCCGGCCGGGTGACGGACCGCTTTGGCTGGACCGGAAAGCGCTGGCATACCGGGCTGGATATCGCCGCCCCTTGGGGGACGCCGATCTATTCGGCGGCGGCCGGGACGGTCATCTCGACCGGCTGGCACGGTGACCTGGGCTATCTGGTGGTCATTGACCACGGCGAGGGATGGGTGACCCGCTACGGCCATATGGCCGGAGAACCGGTGGTCAGCGTCGGACAATGGGTGGAGCGGGGACAACTCATCGGCTACGTCGGTTGCACCGGCTGGTGCACCGGTCCCCACGTGCACTTTGAGGTCCACTACAACGGGACCTATACCGACCCCCTATCGTATCTCCGGTAGGGGCAACCCCGGTGGTCGCCTATAGGGGGGACGGTCTTCGAGGAGGTTCGCCATGGCTGTACAAATTGCCGAAGGGGTATACTGGGTCGGAGCGGTGGACTGGGATCTCCGCGAGTTTCACGGCCATTCTTACCGTACCCACCGGGGCACTTCCTATAATGCCTACCTGGTGGTGGATGAGAAGGTGGCCCTGGTGGACACGGTGCCGACCGGCTTTACGGATGAGATGCTTCACCGCATCGCCGAGGTCGTGGACCCGGCGCGGATTGACTACCTCGTGGCCAATCACGGCGAGCCGGACCACGCCGGGGCCATTCCGGCTGTCCTGGCCCATGCCCCGCAGGCCGTGCTGGTCTGCAGTCGGCGTGGGATCGATTCTCTGAGCAAATATTACGCCGGCATTCGGCAACCCCAGGTCGTCGGCAGCGGAGATTCCATCTCCCTGGGCCGCAAGACACTCGTATTCCTGGAAGCGCCTATGCTGCACTGGCCCGACTCGATGTTCACCTACATCCCTGAGAACCGTTTGCTCCTTCCGAACGACGCCTTTGGGCAACACCTGGCCTCGGCCCACCGTTTCGCCGACGAGGTGGACTCGTCCGTCCTGTGGGACGAGTCCCGTAAATACTTTGCCAACATCCTGACCCCATTGAGTCCCCTGGTCCTGCGTAAGGTGGAGGAGGTGCAGAAACTGGGCCTCCAGATCGAGGTGATCGCCCCCAGCCACGGATTGATCTGGCGAAAAAATCCCATGCAGATCGTCGAGCAGTATGTGCGCTGGGCGCGGGGAGAGGCCCGGGCACAAGCGCTGGTGGTCTATGAGACGATGTGGGGTAGCACGGCAGAACTGGCCCGCGCCATCGCCGAAGGAATCACCGCTGCGGATGTGGAGGTACAGGTCTATGCCCTCCCCCAAGAAGATCTCACCAACGTGATGGGCGCGCTTCTGGAGGCCCGGGGACTGGTCGTCGGCTCGGCCACCCACAACCGCCGGACGCTCCTGCATGTCGCCGCACTGATGGAGGACCTTCTGGCCCTTCGTCCGGTGAACAAGATCGGGGCAGCCTTCGGTTCGCACGGCTGGAGCGGCGGGGCTGTGCCGCTTCTGGAAAAGGCGCTCCGGGAGGCCGGGATCGAGGTGGTTCAGGAGGGGTTGGCCGTGGCCTGGTGGCCCGATGCCGAAGAACGTGCCCAGGCGGTAGCCTTTGGCCGCGCTTTTGGAGAGCGGGTGAAAGACAGCGGCACGGGCAGCAAATGACGGTCGTCGAAGCGTTGCAACAGGGCACGGCCCTGCTTCAAGAGAACGGTTCGCCAACCCCCCGGCTGGATGCCGAGGTCCTGCTGGCCCATACGTTGGACCTGCGCCGGGTGGACCTCTATACACACCCTGCGCGGCGGCTTTCGCCTTCGGAAGAAGCCACCTTCCGGGAACTCCTCCGGCGCCGGGCTGCTCAAGAGCCGGTCTCCTACCTGGTGGGGAAAAAGGAGTTCTTCGGCCTAGCCCTCCGGGTGGACCGACGGGTGATGATTCCCCGGCCGGAGACCGAAGTACTGGTGGAGCAGGCCTTGGCCTGCGCCGATGCCCTGGAGCGGGACCCGATCCGGATCGCCGACATCGGTACCGGAAGCGGCTGCATCGTGGTGGCGCTGGCCCATGCCTTGCCCCAGGCCCGTTTCTATGCCACCGAGATCTCGCCCGAGGCCGGCGATGTGGCCCGAGAGAACTTTCGCCAATACGGTCTGGAAAAGAGGGTTGTCCTCCTGGAAGGAGACCTGTGTGCGGTCCTTCCGGAAAAGGTAGACCTCCTGGTATCCAATCCGCCCTACACCGTCTGGGAACGCCTTCCGGCCGGGATCACCGCCTATGAGCCTCGCCTGGCCCTGGATGGAGGGCCCGATGGCCTGGCCGTGTACCGCCGTCTCTTGCCCCAGATACCGGAGTACGTCCGACCGGGCGGATTCGCTCTGGTGGAACTTGGAGACGGCCAGGCCGGCGAGGTCTCGGCGCTGGCACAGGAGGCTTGCCCGGGGTGGCCTCAGCGCATCTGGGCCGACTATGCCGGCATCGAGCGGGTTCTGGAAATTCATCGGGCGACTGCTTAGGGAAGCAAACGGACGGCCGGCCGCGGGGAAGGGACGATAGGCGGGTTTTGAACCCGCTCCTCAGCGGGCCTTGTAGAGCGTGCGCAAACACCGGCTGCAGACGTTGAGCCGCACCCGCCGTCCCTCCAGGAAGAGGACCCGCTTCTGGGTGTTGAGGGACCAGCGCCGGTTGGTCCGCCGCTTGGAATGGCTGACGTTGTGCCCATATTGCGGCATCTTGCCGCACAGATCGCATTTCCCGGCCATTCAAATACTCCTTCTGGGGTTCTCCTGCGATATCTGGCCTTTTCAAAACAAAAAAAATATACCACAGAAAAAGGGTCTTGACAAATCGAAAACGGATGGTACAATCGCAAAAGTTAGAGACCATCTATCGGGCCGGCTTGGCAGCCCGTTTTGGCCCAAGGCCCGAAGGAGCGGGAAACGGATGGAAACATACAGGATTCCGCCGGGGCGGATCGAAGTTTCACCCCAGGTTGTCGCGGCCATCGCCGAGGAGGCCGTCCTGCAATGCTACGGCATCGTCGGGCTGGCCTCGCGGCATCGGAGCGGCGTCTGGACTCAGCTCCCCGAGGTGCGGGGGCATAGTGGCGTGGTGGTGCGTATGGAAGGCGAGCAAGTGCTGCTGGACCTCTATGTGATCATCGAATATGGGACGCGCATCTGCGAGGTGGCCCGCAACGTGATGTCCACGGTCAAATTCGCTGTCGAACAGGCCCTGGGCATTCCCGTCGGGCAGGTCAATGTCAACGTGCAGGGGATTCACCTGAGTAACCCGCAGCCCTCGGGAACTCCTGGAGGAAGACCTTGGAACGAGGAAAGCCGGACCTGACCAGGAAGACCCACCATGAGGAAGCACCCCTTCGGACGGGGCTGTGCGATGGGCCGGAACTCCAGGCCGCCTTTCAAGGGGCTGCAAAATGGCTTTCCCTCCACGTCGCCGAGGTGAATTCCCTGAACGTCTTTCCGGTACCTGATGGAGATACCGGCACCAATATGGTCTTGACCATGGAGGCGGCCCTGAAGGAGGCGGAAGAGAAACCCCTTCACGGGGCAGGGGAAGTGGCTGCCGCCTTTTCCCATGGGGCCCTGATGGGGGCTCGGGGCAACTCCGGGGTTATCCTCTCCCAGATCATCCGGGGGATGGCCCGGGTGCTGGAGGGCCGGGAGACCTTTGATGGGAGTATCCTGGCCGAGGCCTTGCAAGCAGCCACCCAAACGGCCTATCGGGCGGTGAGCAAACCAGTGGAGGGAACGATCCTGACCGTGATCCGGGATTGTGCCGAGGCCGCCATACGGGCCGCCCGGCACGACCCCAGCCTCCTGTATGTGTTGAAGGAGGTGGTCACCGAAGCGTGGGAATCGGTCCAGCAGACGCCGAGCCTGCTCCCCATTCTCCGCGAGGCGGGAGTAGTGGATGCCGGCGGCCAGGGGTTGGCCCTTTTCCTGGAAGGGCTGTATTATTACTTCAGCGGAGAACTGGAAGAACGGGCTCGGGGAGTAGAGATTCCCTTCCCCGAAGAAATGGCCTTTGTGGATGTCCATGGAGAAGAGGAGTTCGGCTACTGCACCAACTTCGTTCTGCGGGGGGAAAACCTCTCCGTCGAAGAGGTCCGTGCGCACATTTCCAACCTGGGTCGCTCGGCTGTAGTGGCCGGCGATGAGCACATGATCAGGGTCCACGTCCATACCGAATACCCCGGCACGATCCTGGACTATGCGGTGCGTTTTGGCTCGTTGCATCAGATCGAGATCGCCAATATGGATGAGCAGCGGGCCGGCCTGAAGCCCCGTCCCAAACCGGCCAGGGAGACTCCCCCCTTGCCGGAACTGCCGCCGCACCCCATTATGGTCATCGCCGTTTCCCCGAGCGAAGGGCTGAGCCAGGTACTGTGCAGCGTGGGTGCCGCCGCCATCGTCCCCGGCGGCCAGACGATGAACCCGAGCACCGAACAACTCTTCCAGGCCATCCAGTCCCTTCCCTGCAACCAAATCATTATCCTGCCCAATAACGCCAATGTGGTCCTCACCGCCCGGCAAGCCGCCGCCCTCTCCGGAAAGGAGGTGCGGGTAGTGCCCACGGAGACAATCCCCCAGGGCATCGCCGCCCTGATGGCCTTTAACTACGAGGCCGACCTGGAGCGCAACGTCGCCGCGATGGAACAGGCCGCCTCGATCGTCCAAACGGCCGAGGTCACCTGGGCCGTCCGGGATGCCACGCTGAACGGAATCCGGATCCAGGAAGGCCAAGTAATCGGCCTGCTCAACGGGGTACTGGAAGTGGCGGGAGAGGACGAAGGACAGGTCATCGAGGAACTGGTACGCCGCATGGTTGTCCAAGAACCGGAGTTGATCACCGTCTACTACGGCGAGGGGGTGAGCGAGGAAGAGGCCGGCCGTATGGCCGACCGGATTCGCCAAATCTGCCCGGCACAGGAGGTCGAACTGGTCCATGGTGGCCAACCCTACTATCGCTATATCCTTTCTGCCGAATAGCACCTACAGGGGCGACCTCATGGGTCGCTCCTACCCAATCCCATCGTATTTCCCCATGGGCAACCCCGGGGCTCGCCCCTGGGGATAATCGGTGTCATCGAAGCAACGGGACAACGTACCGATGGCTAAAATCTGCGTCGTCACCGACAGCGCGGCCGACATCCCGGCGCGGATCCGCCGTCAGTTGGGGATCGTGGTGGTGCCCCAGAACATTTACTTCGACACGGAACGCTACCGGGACGGCATTGATATAGATGCGGGGCAGTTCTATGCCCGCCTTCAGCAGGGCGACTGGCCTCGCATCGCTCCACCCAGTCCAGAAGTCTTTGAGAAACTCTACCACCGGCTGAGCGGGCAGTACGATGCCATCATCTCCCTCCACGTCTCGAGCCTGCTCAGCGATACCTATCTCGCGGCTTCCCAGGCCCGCGTTGTCCTGCCCCCTTCCACCTGTCGGGTAGAGACCATAGACACCTTTTCCGTTTCCATGGCCCTGGGCTTTATCGCCATAGAGGTGGCCCGTACCACCCGGACCGGCTTTGGGGTGGAGGAGGTCATCGATCGAGCCCATTGGATGGTCCGCCATAGCCATCTGCTCCTCTTGTGCGAGGACCCGACCTACCTCAAGCACTCCGGACTGCTTCCACCGGCCCAGGTGCAGGAACTGGCCCGGACCAAGCCGCTCCTGGTGTTGAATGAGGGCACCTTCCTGGTCTACGAGCGGCCGCGTACCCGCCTGCGGGCTTTGGACGGCCTCTGCAGTTTCGTTGAAGATTTTCCCCAGATGCGCGCGGTGGCCGTGCTCTACAGCACCACGCCGGAGGAGGTGGAGGGCCTCCTGGAACGGATTGACCTGATCTATCCCCGGCGTAAGGTCATCACCACCCGCTACGGCCCTTTTCTGGGGAGTTTGATCGGCTCCGGCGGAATGGCCGTGGCGGTATATGAGGAGGATTAGTGTGCCCGGAGTCCGTCGCGTCTGGGTCATTACCGACAGCACAGCCGACCTTCCCCCCGCGGGGGTCGCCCGCTGGGGCATTGGGGTCGTCCCCCTTTACGTTCACTTTGGAGAAGAAACCTTCCGGGATGGGGTAGACCTCTCCTCGGAGGCTTTCTACGCCCGGTTGAGAGGAGGGGAATTTCCCACCACATCGCAACCTTCGATAGGAGCCTTCCGGCGTGTCTATGAGCAGGCCGTAGCAGGAGGCGGAGAAGCCGTCTCCATCCACCTTTCGGCAAAACTGAGCGGGACCTGTGAAGCGGCCTTGCTGGCCGCCGATCAGGTGGACGGCCGGGTGGTCGTGGTGGATTCGGAGCAGTTCTCCATGGGCTTGGGATGGCTGGTGCTGGCCGCGGCCGAGATGGCCCGTGCCGGATCTTCCCTGGACGAGATCGTAGCCCGGATCGAGGAGATGAAGAGGCGGACCTATGTCCTGGCGCTGGTGGAGAGCCTGGAGCACCTACGGCGTGGTGGACGCATCGGCCGGGCGCAGATGGCCTTGGGATCCCTCCTGGACATCCGGCCCATCGTCGGGTTGAAGGAGGGGATGACCATTCTGGTAGAACGTGTGCGCACCCGTCGGGCCGGGATGCGTTGCCTGATCGAACTCGTGGCCACGGCCGGCCCGCTGGAACGGCTGGCGGTTCTACACGCGGGCGACCCTGAAGCCGGCCGGCAACTGGCCGACGACCTTTCCCCCCTCTTCCCCCGAAAGGAGATTCCCCTGCTGGTCGGCGGCCAGGTAACGGGGGCACACCTGGGACCCGGGGCCGTGGGCGTGGCCTATGTCGTGGCCCCTCCGGAACGGGTCGGGTAGCCGAGGCGGAGCCGTGAAAGTGGGAGCGCTCTACCGGGAAGCCCTCGGCCTCATCCCCTGGGTAACCTCGTCCTGGTTTCTGGTCCTCGTCGTGGGCCTGGTGCTCTGGCTGCCGGCAATCCGCGGCTGGCCGGCCCGTTGGGTGCGGCGTTTCCCGGTCGGGGAGGGATGGATCGTCTCCCCGGGCGAGATCTTCCTGGCCCTCTACGCCCTGGGAGTGCCCTATGCAGCACTCCTTTCAGGTTTCCTATCTCCAGAGGCGATGGGACTGGGGATCCCCTCCTGGCCGGCCGTGGAATGGGGGGCACTCTGGGGGGCAGGGCTTCTTGCCCTGGTGCTACTCGTCTGGCGGACCTACCTGCGCCTGGGACACATGCCGGCCGGTCTGTTGCAGCGCTCCCGCCGCCTGGCCGTGTCCCCGGCCGGCCGTCCCCTCTTCCTGCTCTGGGCCGCCGCCGAGGAGATGCACTGGGCCTTTTACCGTACCCTGCCGGCCATCATCTGGGGAGGGGAAAGCGGGCTCTGGCTCGGCGTGCTCCTTCTCCTGGCAGAACGCTATGGCCTCCCGCAGACCCTCGACCGCCTGCATCAGCCCGGCGGTGTGGAGGATGAGGCCTGGTGGCTGTGTAAAGTGCTGTTGATGACCGCCACTTTCGCCTTCGTAGGCAACCTCTGGTTCTGCATCGCCCTCCACGCGATCCTGGAAGGGGCCGTGGCCTGGCTGGTTGTAGTTGTAGGGCGTCCGGCCGAAGAGCCTCCGCCCTCGTCCTCTATCCACCGCTCGCCGTCCCCGCTTGTCCTTTCGGCAGCGGCCGCCCTCTTGCTCCTGGCGTTCTGCACCTGGGAGGCGGCCCGGCCCTACCTCCGGCCGGCTCCCTTGCCGACCTCCTCCTTGGCCCCCACGCCTACACCGACGGCCACGCCGTCGCCAACGCCTCCGGCCACCTCTACGCCGACCCTGACCCCCTTTCCTTCCCTCACTCCATCCCCCACAACCTCGCCTTCTCCGATGCCTCTGCGGACCTATGTCGTCCAGCAAGGGGATACCCTGAGCGAAATCGCCGCCCGCTTCGGCGTCTCCGTCCGCGACCTGATGGAACGCAACGGAATCACCGACCCGACCCAACTTCAGATCGGGCAGGTGCTGATTCTCCCCTAACCGGTATCGCCCGACGTCTTCCCCTCACGTTCGTAAGAACGCGAAAATGCACCAACGTGGGGATGGAGAACGCCCGATCGGGTATTGCATGGATTCTATCGGGCTTCACGGACCCCATGCAACAGCAAGCCGGAAACTGTGCGTTGGTCCTGCCACATTCCCCGGCCGGATGTTCCTTTTGCCACACGGATTTCAATAAGCCGGGCGTAACCGTTTACCCGGCAGAGGCTCGGTTAGCGGGCCACCTCTTCTTCCAATCGAAGCGCCTCGGCCATCGGGCAGGGGCCCTGGCAACGGAAGACGATCTCGTTCTCCTCGACATCCACCACGATCGTATCGCCGGGGCTGAACTCGCCCTTGAGCAAGCGGCGAGAAAGCGGCGTCTCCACCAGGCGCTGGATCGTGCGCCGCAGCGGTCGGGCCCCGTAAACCGGGTTGTACCCTTCGCGTACCAGGAGTTCCTTGGCCGCCTGGGTCGGCACAATGGTGATACCCTGTTCGATTAGGCGCTCTCCAACCTCCCGAATCTGCATCTCGACGATCTGAAGCAGTTCCTCACGGCTCAACGAGTGGAAGATAATGACCTCGTCAATACGGTTGAGGAATTCGGGGCGGAAGGTGCGCTTGAGGGCTTCCTCGATGTTGCGGCGCATCTCCTCCTCGTCAATCTTATCTTGTTCCGAACGCGCAAAGCCCAGTCCAGAGGAGACCCGGATAAACTCGGTGCCCACGTTGGAGGTCATAATGATCACCGTGTTCTTAAAATCCACGGTATGGCCCTGACCGTCGGTGAGCCGGCCCTCGTCGAGCACCTGAAGGAGGGAGTTAAAAACCTCGGGATCGGCCTTTTCCACCTCGTCGAAGAGGATGACCTGATAGGGGCGGCGGCGCACCGCTTCGGTGAGTTGTCCCCCCTCTTCGTAGCCGACGTATCCGGGTGGGGCGCCGATCAGGCGGGAAACGGTGTGTTTTTCGTGGTATTCGCTCATATCAATCCGGGTCATGGCGTTTTCGTCGTCAAAGAGGAACTCGGCCAGGGCTTTGGCCAGTTCGGTCTTGCCCACGCCGGTGGGGCCCAGGAAGATAAAGGTGCCGATGGGCCGGCGGGGGTCTTTGAGGCCGGCCCGGGCCCGCCGGATGGCATCGGAAACGGCGGCAATGGCCTCATCTTGACCCACGACCCGCCGGTGCAGCCGGGCCTCCATCTCCAGGAGTTTTTCCTTTTCCTGTTCCAGCATCCGGTTAACCGGAATGCCGGTCCAGGAGGCCACGATGCCGGCTATGTCCTCGGCCGTGACCACCTCCTGGAGGCCGGCCTCCTGGAACCACCGTTCCTTCTTCTCCTGAAACTCGCGCTGCAGGGCCAGAGACTGGGAACGGGCCATGGCCGCCTTCTCATAGTCCTGGGTCAGGGCGGCTTCCTCTTCCTGCCGGGAAAGGGTCCGCAGTTCTCCCTCCATCGCCTTGAGTTCGGGCGGCATGCTGAAGATGTCCATACGCACCTTGGCGGCAGCCTCGTCCACCAGGTCAATGGCCTTGTCCGGCAGGTAACGCTCGCTGATGTAACGGGCAGAGAGGCGGGCGGCGGCCTCCAGCGCCTCGTCGGTGATCCGCAGTCCGTGGTGTTCCTCATAGCGGCTGCGCAGTCCCTTGAGCATTTCTACCGTCTGCTCCACGGAGGGTTCCTCGATAAAGATCGGGGAAAACCGGCGCTCCAGAGCCGCATCTTTCTCGATGTAGCGGCGATAGTCGTCGGTCGTGGTAACGCCAATGCACTGGAGTTCGCCCCGCGCCAGGGCCGGCTTGAGCATGCTGGAGGCGTCTATCGCCCCGGAGGCCGCTCCGGCCCCGACCACGGTGTGGAGTTCGTCAATGAAAAGGATGATCTCCCCCTGGCCGCGCCGGACCTCGTCCAGGACGGCCTTGAGGCGTTCCTCGAACTCGCCACGGAACTTGGAACCGGCCACCAAGGCGGCCAGGTCCAAGGCCACCACCCGCTTGCTGCGCAGCGGCTCCGGCACCTCCCCGGCAGCGATCTTCTGGGTCAGTCCCTCGACGATGGCCGTCTTGCCCACCCCGCTTTCGCCGATGATGACCGGGTTGTTTTTGGTACGACGGGAGAGGATCTGGATGACCCGGCGAATCTCGGCATCGCGCCCAATGACCGGGTCCAGCCGGCCGGCCCGGGCCATCTCCGTCAGGTCGTGACTGAAGCGCTCCAGAATACGGAATTTGCTCTCGGCCCGGGGATCGGTGATGCGCTGGCCCTTGCGCAGGTCCACCAGGTGGCGGTAAATGACCTCCCGGTTGACCCCGCTTTCGCGCAAGAGGCGCACGGAAGGCGAATCGCGCTCGGAAGCGATGGCCAGGATGAGGTGTTCGCTGCCCACATATTCGTCCTTCATCAGGCGGGCCTCGCGTTCTGCCTGGTCAAAGACCCACTTGGCGCGGGGAGTCAGATAGACCTGGGTAGGCATCGCACCGTACATCGGGGTACGGAAAGCCCGCGGGGCACCGGCCAGTTCCATCTCCAGGCGCTCTCCCATGCGAAGAATATCTACACCCAGTTTTTCCAGAATGGTGCGTACCACCCCATCTTCCTGCCGCAGGAGGGCCAGGAAGACGTGCTCCACATCCATCTGGCTGTGCTGGAACTGTTGCATCAGTTCTTGGGCCATTTGCAGGGCTTCCTGAGCCTGTTCGGTCAAACGGTCAAAGCGCAACATCAATATCACCTCCGGTGTCCGGAACGGTTTGGAGAAACGCCCCAAGGATATAGACCTTCCAGGACACCCGAAACCATTATATTTTATCCTGCCTTGCCCCCGTCGGCCGTAATCTGGGCCACTTTCAACGGGAGCGATAGGGCAGTCATTTCTATTATACCACGAGAACGGACCCAATTCCATTGCCTTGAAACAGAGGTGAACTACCCTTGACAAAATTTCCGCTTTGTGGTAAAATATTACTAAAACGATAACATTCCAGGAGGATCCCGATGTTGGACATCCGCCGAGAATGCGACTATGCCGCCCGCATCCTGCTCTACCTGGCGATGCAGCCGCCAGGCGCTCGCCTGACGGCCCGCGAGATCGCCCGCCTTCGGCTGATGCCACCCGCCATGACCCGGCGCGTCGTAGCCAAACTGGTGGCATTCGGCTTCCTTCGGAGCCGGCGGGGAAAAGACGGCGGCTTTGCCCTGGCCCGTTCTCCGGCAGAGTTCAGCCTCCTGGAAGTTGTGGAAGCCATGGACGGACCGATCGCCCTCAATCGCTGTACTCTGGACCCCCAGGAATGTCCCCTAATGCCCCAGTGCTCGGTACACGAGGCCTGGATGGATGCCCGTCGCCTGCTTCGGGATTACCTGAACCTGCTCACCTTCCGTGAACTGGCCCGGCGAGGGAAGTTACTCCTTTCACCTTCGTCGGACGTCTCGCAGGAGACAGGTGTGTTGACACGTTAGAATCGTTTCATCAGGAGGTGCAAAATGCGCAAGATGACCCAAACCGATCTGGAAGCCGCCTTCGCCGGCGAGAGCCAGGCCCACATGAAGTACCTGATCTTTGCCGGCCAGGCCGAAACCGAGGGACTGCCGAACGTGGCCCGTCTCTTCCGGGCAATCTCCTTTGCCGAGCAGGTCCATGCGACTAACCACTTCAAAACGCTGGGCCACCTGGGGACGACGGCAGATAATCTCCAGGCGGCCATCGGCGGCGAGACCTACGAGGTAGAGGAGATGTACCCCGCCTTCCGTGCCGTGGCCGAACTGCAGGAGGAAAAGGGAGCCGTTCGCTCCCACTCGGCGGCGCTGGAGGCGGAGAAGGTGCACGCCGGGATGTACGAAAAGGCCCGTCAGGCCGTCCTGGCCGGTCGGGATGCCACCGTCGGCGACCTCTATATCTGTGAGGTGTGTGGCTGGACGGTGGAGGGCGAAGCGCCGGAGCGCTGTCCCATCTGCGGTGCCACGAAGGACAGATTCCGCAAGTTCTAGGAGACTATCCCAAACTATCGCCGGGTAGGCGAAGGCAGTGCCTTCGCCTACCCGAAACACTTTTCGGGAACTTGTCAAGATCGGCTTTTGTGGTAAAATGTGGGGTTAATGTGGGGTGGAGGTGGCGCAAGGGGATACCCGGCTCGACGTGAAGGTGATTTCGACGGGTATCCCGAAGATCGTCGGGCCCCATCTGCCCTGTGGGGTCAATTGCTTCCGGCCATCTGTACCAGGACAGGCTGGTTAGGCCGGGGAGGGTACCCCAGGATGGAAAACGGAGGAGAAAATGAAAGAAGACATCCTGGCCGATCTGCAACGTCAGATTGCAGACCTCCAGGCGGTCAACGAAGAGTTTCGTCTCCTGTCCGAATTGCTTCAGGTGGTTAACCAGGGCGTGGGCCTGGTCAACCAGATGGGGGTGATTCTCTATGCGAACCCTTGCTGGAGCCAGATGCACGGTTTTCCCAGCCCCGAGGAGATGCTGGGCCAGGACTTTTTTGACCTGTTCGTAGAGCCGGACCTCATCAGGGAAGCCGTGGAGGAAATTGCATTTGGCTCCCCCTGGTTGGGGCAGGTAGCCTGCCGCCGTTTCGATGGGAGCACCTTCCCGGCAGACCTTTCCATCTTTGCCCTGGGTGGGGCAAACAACGGCGGCCAGGTCCTGGGTTGCCTTCTTCAGGATATTACCGAGCGCAAGAGGGCAGAGGAGGCACTGCGAAACGCCTATGAGGAGCAGGGGCGCCTCCGCGAGGAGGTCATCGCTGCCCAACGCCGGATCATCGGCGAACTCTCCACGCCGGTTATCCCGCTTATGGAGGGTGTTCTGGTGATGCCGATCGTCGGCAGCGTGGACAGCGAGCGGGCCAAACGCATTACCGAAGTTGTCCTGGAAGCGGTTCCACGTTATCGCGCCCGGGTGGTGATGATGGACATCACCGGGGTCCCGGTCGTGGACACCGCAGTAGCCGACGCTCTGCTTCGCACCGCGGTGGCTACCCGTTTGCTGGGAGCAGAGGCGGTCCTGGTCGGAATTTCCCCTGCCGTGGCCCAGACGATCGTCCAACTCGGCGTGGATTTGGGGGAATTGACGACGCGAGCCGACCTGCAGAGCGGAGTGGAATATGCTTTGAGGATCATGAGGAAAAGATTGTCCCGCCCCCGGGTCACCAGGGCGGATACGACCTAGGAAAATCCGTACGGCAAAAGGAACACCGGGTTTCCAATGATGGCAAAACCTGTACGATCCTCAGCGCTCTTTCTGTGAAGTCCCAGGAGGAGGTTCACATGGCATCCCTATTTGAGCCCGGCCACATCGGCAATCTAACGCTGCGGAATCGGCTGATCAAGTCGGCAACTTTTGAGGGGATGGGGGACGAGAAGGGTCAACCCACTGCGGAGTTACGGAAATTCCATCGGCGTATCGCCGAGGGCGGGGTTGGGCTGAACATCGTTGCTTTCGCCTCTGTTCACCCGACCGGACGGTCTTATCCCCATCAATGTCTCATCGATCGGGACGGGCTCGTTCCTGCCTGGCGCGAACTGGTCGAGGAAGTCCACCAGGTTGGTGGCAAAGTAGCTTTGCAACTGGTCCACTGTGGGCGCACGGCCAACCCAGCGGTGACCGGTGGAGAAGTGCTGGCTCCTTCGCCGGTACGGGATCGCTATAGCCTGGCGACGCCCCGCGAGATGACCGAGGGGGAAATCGCCGAGATGATCGAAGCCTTTGGCGAAGCGGCCGGCCGGGCCAGAGCGGCCGGGTTCGATGCCGTTCAGATTCATGCCGCCCATGGCTATTTGATCAGCCAGTTTCTCTCCCCCTTTACCAACCGGCGTCAGGACGACTGGGGAGGCGATCCGGGGCGCCGCCGCCGTTTTCTCCTGGCGGTCTATCGGAGGGTGCGGCAGGAAGTTGGCTCCGCCTACCCCGTTCTGATCAAACTGAACGTTCAGGACCATGTGCGTAACGGGATGACGGTGGAGGAGGCGGCCCTGGCCGCCCAGGCCCTGGCCGATGAGGGAGTTGACTCCATCGAACTGAGCGCCGGATTCTCCGACTCGGTCTTTTACATTACCCGTGGGCAAGTTCCGCTGGACGCCTTTCTTTCCGGCTTTAACCTGGCCCAGCGGATCGCCATCAAGGCGTTCTTGCGCTTTATGGAGGACCGTGTTCGTTTTGAACGAGAGGCCTATAACCTCCCCGAGGCGCTCAGGGTGCGCCAGGCCATTCCCGATGTCCCGGTTGCCCTGGTGGGAGGAATGCGCTCACGGGCGGTCATGGAGGATGTCCTCCGGCAGGGGTTCGATTTTGTCTCCCTGGGCCGGCCGCTCATCCGTGAGCCGAACTTGCCCCGAAGGATGGAAGAAGGCAGGGCAGATGCTTCCTCCTGCATCTCCTGCAACCGCTGCCTGGTGGCCATGATCGAGCGGACGGGCGTGCGCTGCCGCCAGATTTCGCCCTGAGTTATAGCACCACCACCTTTTCCCGCCCCCGGCAGATGCCTCGGGTGGCGTTGCGGGTGTCCACCACCATCTGGGCCAGGTCTACGATGTGCTGGTAGTCATAGGCCGAGTGGTGGGTGACGATCACCACGGCGTCGCAGGAGGCGATGACCTCATCGGTCAGTTCGACCGATCGGATGCGTTCCCCTCGCTGGGGATCGTTCACCTCCGGGATATACGGGTCGTGGGCCAACACTTCGCTGCCGTACTCCCGGAGCAGACGGATGACGTCCAGGGCCGGCGATTCGCGCCAGTCGGCCACATTCTCCTTATAGGCCAGGCCCAGCACCAGGATACGTGCCCCCTGGAGTGCCTTCCCCCGCTCGTTCAGTGCCCGGATAACCTTCTCCCGCACGAAGTAGGGCATGGATCGGTTGATCTCCCCGGCGAGTTCGATAAAGCGGGTGTGAAAGTCGTACTCGTGGGCCTTCCAGGTCAGGTAAAACGGGTCGATGGGGATGCAGTGCCCGCCCACACCGGGGCCGGGGTAAAAGGGCATAAAGCCGAACGGCTTGGTGGAGGCAGCCTCGATGACTTCCCAGATGCTCAGCCCCATCCGGTCGCAGAGCATGGCCATCTCGTTGACCACGGCCATGTTGACCACGCGGAAGGTGTTCTCAAAGATCTTGGTCATCTCGGCCGCCCGGGGGGAGGAGACGGGGAGCACCTGCTCAACGATACGGCTATAGAAAGCCACCGCCACCTCCCGACAGGCCGGCGTCAGCCCGCCCACCACCTTGGGCGTGTTGCGGGTGTTCCACTTCTTGCTGCCGGGGTCCACCCGCTCCGGCGAAAAGCACAGGAAAAAATCTTGCCCGACCTTCAGGCCGCTCTTTTCCAGGACCGGCAGGAGGTCCTCTTCGGTGGTGCCGGGGTAGGTAGTACTCTCCAGGGAGATGAGTTGTCCGGGGCGCATGTGGGCGGCGATGCCCTCGCCGGCGGCCAGGACGTAGGAAAGGTCGGGCTGGCGGTTTTTGTCGAGCGGGGTGGGGACGCAGATGATGATGACGTCGCACTCCCGCAGGGCGGCGTAATCGGAAGTGGCCCGCAGCCGGCCGGCCCGCACCAACGCGGCGACTTCCTCAGCGCGCACATCGCCGATGTGGCTATGCCCGGCGTTGATTCCTTCCACCACCGCGGGGGAAAGGTCCACCCCAACCACCCGATAGCCGGCCTGACCCACCACCACGGCCAGCGGAAGCCCGACGTAGCCCAACCCGACCACGCCCACCTGGGCCTCGAAGCGTTCGATCTTCTCCAGAAGAGTCATCACTTTCCTCCTGCGACCTGCATATATACCTGCTCGAACTGCCGAGCCACGGCCGGCCAGTTCAGTTCTTTCTCCACCCGCTTCCGGGCCGCCTGCCCCAGTTGGGTCCGCAACTCCGGATCGCGCAACAAGCAGACGATGGCCGCGGCCAGGGCGTCCGGGTCTTTTTCCGGGACGAGGAGGCCCGTTTCTCCCGGAGAAATCACCTGGGGGATGCCGGCCACTGCACTGGCGACGATGGCCACACCCGAGGCCATGCCCTCTAGGAGGACGTTGGGCAGGCCGTCCACGTTGCCGTACTCGTCATGCCTGGAGGGCACGATCAGGAGGTCGCAACTGCGGAAGAGGGCCGGCAGCCGGTCGCGTTCGACGGCACCGGCCAGGATGACCCGGTTCTGCACGCCCAAGCGGCCGGCCAGGGCAGATAGTTCCCCATACAGGTCTCCTCGGCCGGCGATGAGGAGACGCACCGGCCCGACCTCCCGAACGACCTGCGGGAGCGCCTGCAGGAGCACATCAAAGCCCTTTTTGCGTACCAGCCGGCCCACGGCCAGGAGGAGCGGTTCGTTCGGGGCCAGGCCCAGTTCGGCGCGGATGCGCTTCCGTTCCGCCGGGTCGGCCGGATGAAAGGCGTAGGGGTCGGCCCCGTAGGGGATGATGGTGAGGCGGCCGGCCGGCGCGCCCAGGGCGATGGCACGCCGGGCGAGATCGGCGCTACAGGCCGTGATGACAGAGCCACGTCGTAAAGTCCAGCGGGCGATGGGGCGCAGCCAGGGCTTGCGCTCGGGGAGGTAGATGTCGGAGCCGTGCAGGCTCAGAACCAGGGGGAGGGCGCGCCGGCCGGCCGCCAGGGCCGCGGCCGGGCCGTTGGGGATGGCCCAGTGGGCGTGGAGGAGGTCGAAGCGCTCCCGCCGGGTAAGACGCAGGAGAAAAAGGAGGCTGGCCGGCAGGGCCAGAGGTGCCGCCAGATACGTCCGCCCTCGTACCTCCACATCGGCGGCCAGCGATTCGGCATAGCCCCAGATGGCGAGCGCCCGACAGGGGGCGTAGCGGTAGGGATGCAGGTATACCCCGCGCTCGACCGGACCCCGCCGCAGGTCGGGGTGGTGCGGCAGGAGGAGGTGCACCTCATGCCCCAGGGCGGCTATGCCGGCGGCGATTTCCTCGATGAACGGCGCGGTCACCTCGCCGGGGTATTTGGGGTAGGAGGAAGTTACCATACAGACCTTCATCGCCTCTTTCCCAAGAGCATTTGACCACACTCATCCCGCAGGAACGCAAACAGCCGGCCCAGCCCCTGCTCCTGAAATCGAGAGGAAAAGGCATAGACCTGTACCCCTCCCTCGTCGTAAAGCAGCGTCCAGGGCCCGCCGCCGCTCTGCAGCGCCTGCTGCAGGGTCGGCCGTTCGGTGCGGCCATCGCCTTCCATCAGCAAATAGTCCACCCCGTACAGTTCGGCGATGCAACGCACCTCTTCCAGGCTGCCCTGGGGAATCATCACACTGCGCCGGCCGCTGTAGTAGGTGAACTGCCAGGGCACCCGGGTCATCACCACGGCGTCGGGGGCACTGTGTTCGGCCAACCAGCGATAGGCCTGGATTTCGGCCCGCTTGCCCTGGGGCGGGCCGCGCTCGACCACCCATTGTCCCCGGCTGGCGTCCCAGACCTGCCTTTCCCTGACGGCCGGCCCCCGGTCCATCTCCATCTTGGCCGCCGCCTCCCGGGAGAAAGAGGCGGTCAGGTGCAGACAGGCCAGCACCAGGAGCAGAAGCCCCAGCCAGCCGAAGCCGGTGGAAGATCGCCGCCCCTCTTCGTCCCGCCAGTAGGCCAGCGTGTCATGTCCCCACCAGAGGGCGCGAGCCACCAAGAGGGCCAGCCAGGGGATAAAGGGAACAAAGTAGCGCTCCTCCACATGCCAGTAGATGCAGATAAATGCGCCAAAAAGGAAAAAAACGGCCCCGACCAGAGCGAAGAGGCGGGCGGCCCGACCCCGGAGCGCAAGTGCCCCGCCCAGGGCCAGGAATGAGCCGAGGAGCGTGAGGAGGGAGCCGGCATCGCGGGAAAAATAGAGCCACCACCGACGAAACTCCAAACCGATGGCCTCGAAGACGCGATCGAAGCCGTAACGCAACAGCCAGGAGCGCTCCGGAAGGTCGCGGAAGTAGATACGGTAAATCTCTTCCCAATCCTGATACTTCAGAATCCAGGCATCGAACTGTTCGGTAGAGTAGACCGGCGAGCCGAAGAGGAAGAGGTTGCGGAACACCCAGGGGGCAAAGAGCAGGCCGGCCGGAAGGAGAAAGGCCAGCCAGGCCTTCCACCAGCCGGCCCAGCGTCGTCCACGCCAGCGGCGGAGGAGGTCCCAGAGCAGAGCAACGGCCACGAAGAGGGCTCCGTTCGGTTTGGAAAGCATCATCCACCCGGCCCAGACCCCGGCCCAGAGGTAGGAAAGGAAAAAGGACCGGCCTTCTTTTTCTCGCTCGGTTGCCCAGAAGAACTGCCCCAGGGTAAGGAGGGCAAAGAGGGTAAAGGCCAGGTCGCTGGTGGGAAAGATGACCAGGCGGAAGGTATAGCGGTTGAAAACGGTCAGGAGCGCCGCCATGAGTCCCGCCCGTCGGTCATCGAAGAAGCGGCTTCCCAGGATGTAAAGGGCCAGGACCAGCGCCAGTTGCAGGAGGAGGTTGGGAAGTTTGGCGGCAAAGGGGGAATCGCCCAGGAAGTGGAAGAAGGGGGCGATCAGCATGGGTTGGAGGAGGGGCCACGTCTCCTGGGGATGGGAGATGGCCGGGTAGACCCGGTAGAACTGGGCGACATAGTCCACCGTAAAGCCGCGGCCAGCCAGGAGGTTGCGGGCGACGACGGCGTTATCGGCATAGTCGGCGTGGCCGATGAACTGCATCTCCCGGATAAAAGCCAGTTCGTAGGCCGTGAGGCCGGTCAGGAGGAGCACCAGGAGGAGTGCGGGCAGCCAGCGCCCGCGCAAGAGGGCATCGAAGCGGGCCAGAAGGCTCTTGAGCGGCTCGAACCAGGTGAGCAGGGCGTAGAGGATGGCGGAAGTGAGGAAGACGATCAGCATGATGGCGTCGAGGCGAGGTCCCAGGCCGGGCACGATCTCGATGGCCCCGCGGATGTAGGCCCCGGTTACCAAAAGAAGGCCGGCCGACAAAAGGACATAGAAGGGCAGCGAACGCGCCCGACGGAGCAGTTGGCGCAGTCCGCGCCAGAGGTAATCGGCGTGCAGGAGGAGAAAAAGGGCCAGGGCCGCGTAGCAGGCGGTCGGGGCGTAGGGAGTACACAGTCGGGCCAGGGCAAGGCCCAGGGAGACGATGGCCACCAGGATCAGCCCGAGGCGAAAGGCCCACCGGCCCAGGTATCGGCGCAGGGCCAGGTAGAGCCATACTATGCCGGCCGTCCAGAGAAGGACCTGCCGCCAGGGGGGCAGGGTGGGCACCAGTCCCAGGGGCCGGGGAGTGAGGCGTACCCGGTCCAGTTGTACACCCAGGGTGCGCGGGTCTTTTCCCAGGCTGAAGGTCGGGGTACACTCGATGCTCACCTGGAGGTTAGGTGGCTGGCCGGGGAACTCGCCTACAGGGAATTCCCTCATCTCCCACTCGGCCGGGGCCGGGAAAGAGCCGACCAGGACGCCGTTGGCGCGTACTTCGACGCGGGGAGGGGCCGAGCCGGGGAACGTATCAGGGGTAGAAGCCGACCGTCCGCTTCGCAGGCGGAGGCTCAGGAGGAAAGGACCGTCCCAGCCCAGGTCGGGGAAGTTGATCCAGGAGACCCACTTGGTCCAGCGGTAGGAGATCCTTTCCTCCATCAGGCGTTCGTCGCCGTTGAAGCCGAAGCGTCGTTCGCCGAGCGGACTAGCCCAGAGGTAAGCGCGGTCGCCCAGCGCCCCCACATCCACCTCGACCGGCATACGCACCTGGTAGGCCAGGCTGATTCCCAGGGACGTCAGAAGGATAAGCAGAAAAAGGCGCCAATCCCGGTGCAAAGGCCGATCTCCTCACATACAGTCGATATGCCGGCCGATTCGGCCGGCCAGGAACGGCGCAGGTCATTATACTCCAGCCCCCACGAACGGGCAAATGCGCGAGTGGGGAAAGCACCTTCTCCCCGACCCGGCTGTAGGAAAACTTCGCAAAAACCGCTTTTCCTTGTGCGGAAATTGTGGCATTAGGCCGCCGTCCTTGACGGCCCAAAGGTGAGGGAAACGAATTTGGCCCCGGAAAACCGTTGCGGTCACCCTATCAATCCGTAGCCTCAAATTGACAAAGTGTCCCGCTGTGTTATGATGTTCCCGGAGGAAACGATGGACCTTTTGCTCATCTGTCGGGCCGAGTCGGAGGCTTTGGTTCGAGGGCTGGTGGAAGGTGGACTGGACTGGCCGCTTTCGGCACGGGGGCGGGAGCAGGCCGACCGGCTGGCGGAGCGCCTGTCTCGTTTCTACCGCATCGGCGCGCTCTACACCAGCCCGGCCCGAGAGGGCCGGGAGACGGCCGAAATCATCGGTCGAGTATTGGGCCGGGATGTTCAGCCGGAGGAAGACCTGCGCGAGGTGAACCCCGGACGGCTCGGCGGCCGGCCACTGGAGGAAGCCCGGAGAGAGTTTCTCGGTCTCCTGACCGGCGGCGACATCTTCAATCCATTTCCGGGAGGCGAAAGTTATGTCGAAATGCACGTACGCGTGGTCCGGGCACTCAATCGCATCGTAGCCGCCTCCGGGGAGGAAACGGTGGCCGTCGTCACCCACCCCGGTCCGATCCATGCCTTCCTCCTGGCCTTTTTGCGCTATGCCATCGAACAGCGGGGCGAACTTACCCTGGGCTGCGACCCGACCTCGCTCCATCACTTCCGCCGGAGAGCAGATGGTCGTAAGGCAATCATCCGACTGAACGATACGGCACACCTAACGGCCCCTGCCTTCCAGACGATCAGGAGAATAGGAGACAGAGATGCCATGGAACAAGGGTGAACTGCTGCGGGAAATCCGCCGAGCCTGGGCAAAAGGCCTGGACCGGGCCGAAATCCGGGAACTGGAGCGGCTGGCCCAGTTGTACGGGGCAACTCGAGAGGAGATTGCCCAGGCTAAGGGGCTAATACCCCGACGCCGGGGAAACCGCAAATGAAACAACCCCGCATCGCCGTCTGCGGATCCGGCCGGTGCGCCGAAAGCACCTACGAGCAGGCCCGACAGGTCGGCCGGCTGCTGGGTGCCGCCGGGGCGGTGCTTCTTTGTGGCGGCCTGGGCGGGGTGATGGAGGCGGCCTGCCGAGGGGCACGGGAATCGGGCGGTTTCACCGTGGGCATCCTTCCCGGCCTGGAGGCGAGGGCCGCCAACCCCTACGTGGACCTGCCTATCGTAACCGGGATGGGCCAGGCCCGCAACGTGATCCTCGTCCTTTCGGCGCAGGCCATTATCGCCATCGCCGGGGAGGCCGGTACGCTCTCGGAGGTGGCCCTGGCCCTGAAACTCGGTCGGCCGGTGATCGGCCTGCAAACCTGGCACCTTCTTCGCCCCGACGGCACCTCGGAAGAACGAATCCACCGGGCGACTTCTCCGGAGGAGGCCGTCCGTATGGCGCTGGATTTCACCGCCCTTTCATCCACTCCGGCTACGCTGGGAAGAAACGAACGGGCCACATAAGGATGGCCCATCGGGTTTTACGGAGGTGCAGAAAATGGGCGATTTCTACCGCTGGGAAAGCGACGAGGTGCGCCGTCCGCAAGGAAACGGATACTGGGCGAGGCGGGTCGTGGTGGCAGCGGTCCTGGTGAGTCTGCTGGTGGGGACGGTCGCAGGTTTCCTGGCCGGCGGAATGACAGCCTATGTGGTCGGGCGGGTGGCAAGCAGCGGCCCGGGTCCGTCCCTGGGTGTGGCCACGGGCGTCCCCGTGGCCGCGCAGCCTACGGCCGAGCCGATCCGGCCGACGCTCCCCACCCCGCGGCCTGTTCCCCAGGAAGGCCCGCTGACGGTGGCCGAGGTAGTGCAGCAGGTGGGTCCGGCCGTGGTCACTGTGATCAACGAGTTACAGACGCAGCCCAGCCCCTGGGGATGGCCACAGGAAAGCCCCCAAGCCAGCGGTTCCGGGGTGCTTGTGGACCCACGGGGCTATATCGTCACCAACTACCACGTGGTTGAGGGAGCCGCCGAACTGACCGTGATCTTTCACGACGGCACAAGCACGCCGGCCCGCCTCATCGGCCACGACTATCCCTTCAGCGATTTGGCCGTTATCCAGGTCGAAGGCGAAGGCTATCCCTATGCCGTCTTGGGAAACTCCGAGGACATCCTGGTCGGCGAGACGGTCGTGGCTATCGGAAGTGCCCTGGGAGACTTTCGCAATACCGTCACCACCGGTGTGGTAAGCGGGATCGGCCGAACCCTCAGGGTCTCTGAGGATGTTTCTATGGAGGGCATGATTCAGACCGACGCCGCCATCAACCACGGCAACAGCGGCGGCCCACTGGTGAATTTGCACGGAGAAGTGATCGGCATCAACACGGCCATCATCCGGGGTAGCACCCTTTCCGGGGATGTGGCCGAGGGATTGGGCTTTTCCATCCCCAGCAATACCGTCCGCTACGTCGTCGAGCAACTGATCGCCCGTGGTAAGGTCATCCGGCCGTATCTGGGGATTCGCTCCGTGTCGGTCACTCGCAGCCTGGCCGCCTACTACAATCTGCCGGTGGACCACGGCGTCTATGTGAGAGAGGTCATCCCCGGCACGCCGGCGGCACAGGCCGGTATTCGCCAGGGCGACATTATCACCGCCATCGGCGGCCTGACCATTGATGAGGACCACCCGCTCATCAACGTCCTGGCCCACTTTGAGACGGGGCAAAAGGTCCAGGTGGAACTCAACCGGAATGGACGGACGTTGCAAGTGGAGGTCATACTGGGCGAGCGGCCCTAGCGTGACGATTGCACAGCCGTTACGCTAGGTAAGTTTCCAAGTCGCCGACGCGCCGATCGAACGGCTGACAATCGATGGGTCGGGATAGGCCGTACCCCCGCACTCGGGCGTGTAGCAAGTCGCATCGATGAAGGCACACTTTCCCCGGCAAGCGGGGCAGGTTTCCGGCGCTTCGACCTCATGCAGCATGTAACGGCAAACGGTACAGATCCACCACCGCTTCTCGCTCATAGCCCCACCTCCTGAAAGTTCGGTTATAAATTTACCATAGCCGACCCTTTCGCCGGTAGGTAGGGGCATATGTCCCCCGGTAAGATGATGTATGTCTTGAAACACCAGGTCAAAAATTGTGCAAAGTTTCGCCGCATTTCCCGGCCGGATGTTCCTTTTGCCACACGGATTTCAAAAGTTCAAACCAAAAGTTCCAGAAGCCGGCCTACTGGCTCCTTCACCCCTTCTTCCCCTTCTTCTGCCGGACCGATGCAGGAGGGGCAGCCGGCCGGGCAGGGACATTCCCGGAGGCGGGAGCGGCCGGCCTGCAGCCACTCGGAGCAGGCTTCGAAGAGGTGCGGGCTCAGGCCGGCCCCGCCGGGGCAATTGTCGTAGATGAGGAGGACAGGTAGGCCCTCGGGAGGCATACGCAGGCGGGTGCTCACCTGGATGTCGCCGGGATCGCAGGCGAGAAAGAGCGGGGCCACGTGAAGCAGGAGGAGGCCAAGCCCCTGCAGGGCAGCCACGGTGCTTTCCCGAGGGCCGTGATCCACCCGGGCATGGCAGGAGCGGCACAGCGTGACCAGATTGGAGAGGTCGTTGGCCTGGAGATATTCGCCAGGACCAAAGCGACGGAAGGGGATGCGGTGGTGGACGTCGTGTTCGCGGCCGGTCTGACTTTCGTGCACCCCGCAATGCTGGCAGGTGAAGCGATCACGCCGGCGGGCGCGGAGGCGCATCTCCGGCCAGTTGGGGCCGTAATCGGGGCGGACGATCTCGTGGGCCGGCTCCGGCAGGGTCATCCAGAAGGCTTGGGTGAGGAACTCTTGGGGCGGCAGTTCGATCGTCCCACGCCCCAGTGTTTCATGGGTGTAGAGGCGAACCCGGCGGTAGGAAGTGGACCGGACCTGCACACGGACTGCGCCGTGGTGGCGCCTCCCCTGTCCCTGGGGTGCCGTTTCCGCCTCCAGGACCACCTCCCAATCCACCTCCAGATCGGCCTGGGTATAATAGTCCGGCCGGGCCGGCCGCACGACGGCCGTACCGCCTTCCCAATCCAGGCGCTCCACCCGATAGAAGCGCCCCTCATGCAGGTAGACGGCCCCCGGGTAGAGCAGGGTGGCGGCACCGGGGCGGTCCAGTTGTCCCAAAACAAGCAACTTTTCCCCCGAGTCGTCCACGATGGTGACGGCGTCGGCGGAGGCGGTGCGCAGGAAGAGGCGTTCGGCCGGCCGCTCACCGCCGATCCAGTAGTAACGTCTGCCGGCCAGGAGGGCGCAGCCCTCGTCGGCCAGGGCATCCAGGAAGGGTGCGATGGGATTGCGCCCATACGGGGACACGATCGTATTGGCCCCGTGTAGGGCCACAACCCCGGTGCGCTCGTCTAGGGGTGCCGGCCTGGCTGCGCCGAAAGGCTCGTCGGCTTCGAAGGAGAGTTCGAAGAGGGCACAGCGCAGGTGTTCGACGAGGAGAAAGGGGTTATCGGGGTTGATATGCGCCCGCTCGGGAGAGCGGCCGAAGAAATCATCGGGGTGGGTGACCAGGTACTGGTCCAGAGGGCCGGGGCCGGCGACCAGGATGGCGGCGGAGGGCGATTCCCGGCGGCCGGCGCGGCCGGCCTGCTGCCAGGTTGCCGCGACCGTCGCCGGATAACCGGCCATTATGCAGGCCGCGAGGGTCCCGATGTCCACCCCCAGTTCCAGGGCGTTAGTGGACACCACCCCTTCCACCGTTCCCCCCCGCAGGCCGGCCTCGATCTCCCGACGCACCTCCGGCCTGTAGCCGCCGCGGTACCCCCGGAGCCGTCCGCGCCGGCCGCTGCACCGTTCCCGCAGATAGATGAGGAGAAGTTCCATCCCCAACCGGGTGCGGGCAAAGACAACCGTGGGGAGCCCGGCCTCCAGGAAGCGGGCAGCCAGTTTCTCCGTCTCCCGAAGGAGGTCGCAACGAATCCCCAGAGCAGGGTCGGCCAGCGGAGGGTTATAGAGGAGAAAATGCTGCCGGCCGCGGGGGGCACCGTCATCGTCCACCACGGTTACCGCTTCCTCCACCAGCCGGCCGGCCAGTTCCCCCGGGTTGCCGATGGTGGCCGAGGCACAGAGGAACTGGGGACGGCTTCCGTAGAAGGCACAGAGCCGCTTCAGTCGGCGCAGCACATTGGCCACGTGGCTCCCGAACAGGCCACGGTAGACGTGCAGTTCGTCCAGGACAACGTAGCGCAACGAGGCCAGGAAAGGGGCCCAGTGGGGATGTCGGGGCAGGATGCCGGCATGGAGCATATCCGGATTGGTCAGGAGCAGGCGGGCCTCTCGACGCAAGCGAGGGCGGACGGCCGGCGGGGTGTCGCCGTCATAGGTGCCGAAGGGGGGAAGAGGGATCGTTCCGGCCAGGGCGCGCAGGAAGGCCTCCTGGTCGTGGGCCAGCGCCCGGGTAGGGTAAAGATACAGCGCGGTGCTGCGGGGGTGTTCCAGGAGGGCCTGGAGCACGGGCAGGTGGTAGCAGAGGCTTTTCCCGGAGGCCGTACCGGTGGCGACGACGACGTGTTCGCCTCGCACCGCTGCTCCTAGCGCCTCGGCCTGGTGGATGTAGAGGCGGGCAATGCCCAGTTCGGCCAGGGCTCCCCGCAGGCGTCGGTCGAGCCACTCCGGAGTGGGACCGTAGCGGGCCGGCCGGCCTTCCCGAATCCGCCACGCGGTGATCTGAGGGCCGATCTCCGGGTCACGTTGCAGTGTTTCCAGAACCTGCTCCACATCCACCGTTGTTTATCCTCCCAGTCGCCGACGCAGTGCTGCCCAGGCGACCTTGACCTCTTCCAGGCGCAGCACCACGGCCAATCCCAGGTAGACGACCCCGGAAACCGCCAGGGCAGCCCCCAGAGAAAGGAGACGAGGAAACGTTCCGTCCCCCAAAAGCCATCTCCCCAGGCCGGTGGCCGTTCCCCAGGCAGCCAGGGCCATGCCCAGGGAGGCGGCCATGGAGCGTCCCAGGGTGGATCCGATGCGTTCGCCAGACGGCCAGCCGATCCTCCGACGCAGGAGAAGGAGCATAAAGGCGGCATGCCAGGTCCACTGGGCCGAGTTGGCCAGAACCAGGGCGAGCATGCCCCATCGTCCGACCAGCAGCAGGGCAAAGAGGAGGTAGATGCCGATGGCATAGACACCGACGAGGTTGGGGCGGAGGGTATCGCGGCGGGCGTAGAAGGCGAAGATGAGGAGTTGGTCCACGGCGGCAAAGGGGAGGCCGATGAGGTACAGGTAGAGGGCCAGGGAGACCATCCGTGTGTCGTCGGCTGTAAAGGCGCCGTGCTCGAAGAGGAGGACGATGATCGGCCGTCCCAGGGCATAGAGGCCGGCGGTGGCCGGCACCACCAGGGTGAGGATCAGGCGCAGGCCCAGGCCCAGGTAAGCCCGGAAGGCCTGTTCATCCTGGGAGGCGCTGGCGCGCGCAAGGGAAGGCAGCACGGCCAGGGAGACGGCTGCAGCGATCAGCCCCAGGGGGGTCTGGATGAGGGTGGTGGCATTCTGCATCCAAGCGATGCTGCTTTCCCCGGTCGCCGAGGCCAGCCGCCGATCTATCACCGTGCCCACGATGCTGATGGCCACACCCAGAAGCACCGGCAGGTACAGGAGAAAGATGCGCCGCAGTGCCGGATGAGAAAGGCGCAGGGAGAGGTGAGGCCGGGCCCCGCGCAGACCGGGGAGTTGTAACGCCAGTTGCAGGAAGGCACCTACCACGACGCCGATGGCGGCGCTGGCGATGCCCAGGAAGCGTTCGGCCAGGAGGATGAGGAGGACGATGCCGGCGTTGAAGACGGCGGTGGCAAAGGCCGGGTAGACGAAGCGCTTGAGGGCGTAGAGGAGACCGCTTACGGCGCCGGAGAGGCCCAGGAAGAGGAGCGCCGGGGCGACCAGGCGGAGGTCGGTTACGGCTTGCTCCTGGTAACGGGCTTCCAATCCTCCCCCCATCAAAGCGACGGCCCAGGGAGCCAGGACCTCCAGGAGCAGGATCACGGTGGCCAGGAGAACGGCGGCGAGGCTACAGAACGTGCCGGCGATACGCCAGAGTTCTTCCCGCTCTCGCCGGCCGGCATATTCGCTAAAGACCGGCACCAGCGCCGCGCTCACCAGTCCACCGATCAGGAGGTCATAGGCGATTTGAGGAATCTGCAGGGCCAGGCGAAAGGCGCTGACCGACCCGTCGGCTCCGAAATGATGGGCGATGGCGCTATCACGGGCCAGGCCCAGCAGGCGGCTAAGGACGTTCCCCAGCCCGATAAGGCCGGCCGCCTTCGCCACCGCTCCCCGGATGGCCTCGACTTCGTATTGGATCCCCGGTACGCCTTCTCCGCTCACCTCACCATCGTATCCTTTTGCACTTCTGCCGTGGCCTGCTTCGTATTGCGTATTACAGCCGTTACCCCCCACCTCCCCACTCCCTATCCCACTCCTCCCGCAGCGCTACCAGATCGGGGAAAACCGCATCCGGTCGGACCTCCGCCACCTCCAGATCGGCCGGCCCGTGCACTCCGGTCAGCACCAGGAGCGTGATCAGGCCGAGCCGCTTTCCGCCGGCCACATCGGTATCTAGCCGGTCGCCCAGGATGGCGGTGCTATCGGGGGTGGCACCCAGTCGGCGTATCCCCTCCTCAAGCATCCAGCGCTCCGGCTTGCCGATAACGATAGGAGAGACGCCGGTGGCAGCCTCCAGAGCGGCCAGGATGGCCCCACAGCCGGGGATGATGCCCTCGGGGGCAGGGAAGGTGCGGTCGGGGTTGGTGCCGATGAAGGTGGCCCCGGCTCGGATGAGGAGGGTAGCCCGGCGCAGTTTCTCATACGTCAAGTGGGTATCCAGCCCTACGACGACATAGGCCGGCCGTTCTTCATCCCACCGGAAATATCCCCCGCCCAGGAGAGCCTCCTCCAGGCCCCGCATGCCGATCCAATAGATGCCGGTACCCGGGGGAGCGCGGGCCTCCAGGTAGGACCGGGTGGCCAAGGCGGAGGTGAGGATTTGTTCCGGGCGTGCCGCAAGGCCCATACGGCCCAGTTTCTCCGCATACTGCCGGGGGGTGCGGGTGGAGTTGTTGGTGAGGAAAAGGTAAGGGATACCTTTTCCGTCGAGCCAGCGCAATAGTTCGGCCGTGCCCGCTAAGGGCATGTCGCCCCGGTAAAATACCCCGTCCAGGTCGGCCAGGAGGTAACGGATACGGACCAGCGAAGTGTCCATCGGGTTCTCCTGGCGGGCCATTATACCACAGTTTGACACCGCCGTTCGCTTTCCTTTATAATAACTTACGTGCGGTATTCTCGCCCGGCTGAGGACGGCGATGATCGCTACCCTGTACGGCGAACTGCGGGCGCGCGGGGAGGACTGGGCGCTGGTGGAGGTCGGTGGGGTTGGCTTCTTGGTGCGGGTGCCGGCCTCCATCCTGGAGGAATTGGGCGAGGTCGGCGAGCGGGTTCGCCTCTATACCCACCTCCTCCTGCGCGACGACGCGCTGACGCTTTACGGCTTTGCCACGCCGGAGCAGCGGGAACTCTTTGAACTTTTTCTCACCGTCTCCGGAATCGGGCCGAAGTTGGCGCTTTCCCTCCTCTCGGCGGTCTCGGCCGAGGCGTTGCGGCTGGCCATTGCCCGCGAGGATGTGGATGCGCTGGCGCGTGTGCCGGGCATCGGGCGGAAGACGGCCGGCCGGCTGATTCTGGAACTCAAGGGCCGCGTGGACCTAAGCCGGCTGGGTCTGCCGGGGGCGGCGCCTCCGCCGGAGCAGGCCGAACTTTTGGATGTCCTAACGGGCCTGGGCTATACCCAGGCCGAGGCCCGGGCGGCGGTGGCCTCGCTTCCGCCGGAGGCTAGGGAACTGCCCCTGGAGGAGCGCCTGCGCTTGGCGCTGCGCTACTTTGGGGGCGTGTGAGGTCGGATCATGCGTGCCGTCCTGCAGCGGGTTGCTCGGGCTACGGTAAGCGTTGATGGCGATGTCGTCGCCCGCATCGGCCCGGGGCTGTGCATCCTCCTGGGCGTAGGCCAGGGCGATACCGAGGCCGAGGCGGAGGAACTGGCCCGCAAAACGGCCCAACTGCGCATCTTCCGCGACGAGGCCGGCCTCTTCAACCGCTCCATCCTGGAGGTCGGCGGAGAGGCGCTGGTTGTCTCCCAGTTCACCCTCTACGCCGACTGCCGCCGCGGCCGCCGGCCCTCCTTCACCGAGGCTGCCCGGCCGGAGGTGGCCGAACCGCTGGTGGAACACTTTTGCCGGGCCTTGCGGGCGGCCGGCGTCCCCACCCGGTCCGGCATCTTCGGGGCCATGATGCGGGTCGAAATCCACAACGACGGCCCGGTGACCATCGTCCTCGATAGCGACGACCTCCACCGCCCCCGCCGCAGTAAGCCGGGCTCTCATCCTGTATAAGACGCGACCCGAAAGATGGAACTCATCCTGACCCACAGCAACGCCGATTTCGATGCCCTGGCTTCGCTTCTGGCCGCCGCCCACCTTTTCCCAGGGGCTTACCCGGTGCTGCCCCAGCGCCTCAATCGCAACGTGCGCGATTTTCTGGCCCTCTATCGAGGGACGGTCGCCTTTTTGCGGACCGAGGAATTGCCCAGAGAACCGGTCACGTGCCTGATCCTTGTGGATACCCAGCAGGTGCCGGCCTTACCCTTTCCCCTGGGACCCTTTTCTCCACGGGTCGAGATCTTCGACCACCATCCCCTGAGCCGGCCGCTGGAGGAAAACGAACGCTACACCGGCGGCAATGTCGGGGCCACCGTAACGCTCCTGGGGATACGACTGATGGAGCGGGGGAAGATGCTCTCCCCGCTCGAAGCCACCCTCCTCCTTCTGGGCATCTACGAGGATACCGGTTCCCTTTCCTATCCCGGCACCGCTTCCGAGGACCTGCGCTGCGCGGCCTGGCTTCTGGAACAGGGGGCCAACCTCTATATCCTCAACGAGTTCCTCAACCGGCCGCTGCGCGAAGACCAGTTGCGCGTTTATAACCAGTTGGTAAACACCGCTCAGGTGCAGGAAATCCACGGCTGGCCGATCGTGGTGGCCTGGGCCGAGTCCGAAGGGTATGTGGAGGAAATTTCCACCCTGGCCCATCGCCTGATGGACCTCTACGACCCGGCGGCCCTTTTCCTCGTGGTACAGATGGGGGGGATGGTCCAGGTGGTGGCCCGTTCCGCCGGCGAGGCCGTCTCGGCCGGCGAGGTGATGGCCCGTTTCGGCGGCGGGGGACATGCCCACGCTGCCGCCGCCTTTTTGCCGGGGCGGCGGGCCGAGGAGGTGCGCGAGGAACTCCTGCACCTGCTTCAGGAGATGGTTATCCCCATGCGGATGGCCAGCGAGATCATGACCACGCGGCTACACACCATCTCCCCGGAGACAACGCTTCAGGAGGCCGGCGAGGTGATGGCCCGCTACGGGCACGCCAGCCTGCCGGTGGTAGACCGGCAAGGGCACCTGGTGGGGTTGCTCACCCGCCGCGACCTGGATCGGGCCCTGCGCCATGGGCTGGACGGGGCCCCTGTCTCCACCTATATGTGGAAGGGGCCGGTGACCATCCCGCCGGACCTGCCGGTGGAAAAGGTCCGCCAGATGATGGTGGAACACGATGTCGGCCGGATTCTGGTGGTGGACGAGAAGCGCAAACTTCTGGGCCTCATCAGCCGGACCGACCTCCTGGAGTTATGGCCGGAGGTGCGGCCGCAGGAGGAGGGGCTGCCGGGGGATTGGGCCGGCCGGCTGCAGGAGCGCCTGCCGTCCCCCCTTTGGGAGTTGCTCCACCAGGCCGGCCGGGTAGCCGAGGAGGTGGGTTTTTCCCTCTACGTGGTCGGCGGCTTTGTCCGCGACCTCCTCCTGGGCCTCCCGAACCTGGACCTGGACCTGGTGGTCGAAGGCGACGCCATCACCCTGGCCCGGGAACTTTCCCGGCGGCGGGGTGGACGAGTGCGCAGCCACCGCCGTTTCGGCACGGCCAAATGGATCCTCGAGGAGATGGGGCCGGGCCTCCCGCCTCACCTGGACTTTGTCACGGCCCGCACCGAGTTCTACGAGCAGCCCACGGCCCTTCCCACCGTCGAGTTCAGTTCGCTGCGCCACGACCTCTACCGCCGTGATTTCACCATCAACACGCTGTCCATCGGGCTGAGTGGCGGGCACTATGGTCGGCTCTTTGACTTCTACGGCGGGAAGCGCGACCTGGAACGAAAACTCATCCGCGTCCTGCACAACTTGAGTTTCATCGAAGACCCCACGCGCATCCTACGGGCAGTGCGGCTGGAACAGCGCCTGGGCTTTTCCATCGAGCCACGGACGATGCTCCTCATCCATGATGCCGTCCATCAGGGCCTTCTGGAACGCACGACCGGAGAGCGCATTCGCCACGAACTCTGGCTGATTCTGGAGGAAGAGGAGCCGGAAAAGGCCCTGGCCCGGTTGGACGAACTGGGCATCCTGGGAAGACTTTCCCCGCACCTGACCTGGAGCACTACCCTGGCGGAACACTTCCAGGCGGTACGGGAGCGATTCCCGGCAGCCGAGCGTCCTCCCATTTACCTGGCGCTTCTCTGCTACGAGTTCTCGGCCGGCGATCTCGAAGCCCTGATCGTCCGCCACCGGTTCCAGGCCCGGGTGAGCCGGGTACTACGCGAGGTCCGACAACTGCGGGAGGAGATCCTGCCGGTCCTGCGTTCGGAACCTGCCCCTAGCCGCATCCACCACCTCCTGCATCCCTTCTCGACGGCGGCGCTTCGCACCTTCGGCATCGCCGAGCGGGATCGTGCCCCGGTGGTCCGGGCCGTGGAGACGTACCTGGAACGGCTGCGCTTCGTCCGGCCGGCCCTGGGAGGGCATGACCTGCGCGCCCGGGGGATTCCACCAGGGCCGGTCTATAAGGAGATCCTGGGCATCCTCCTCGACGCTCGGCTGGACGGGCGGGTGCACAGCCGGACGGAGGAAGAAGCCCTGCTCGAGGAGTACCTGGCCCGGCCTTTCCAGACCGACCGGACAATAACAAAAGGAGGAGGAAAAAATGGGTGAAGAACTTGTCGGTGTGGTCACGCATTACTTCGGGCGGATCGAAGTGGCGGCGGTACGTCTTTCCGGACGCCTTCGGGTGGGAGACTGGATTCACATCCTGGGGCGCACCACCGACTTTGAGCAGCGCGTCTCCTCGATGGAGATCGAACACCGGCCAGTTACGGAGGCCCTGCCCGGCCAGGAGATCGGGTTGAAGGTAGAGGAGCGGGCCCGGGAAGGCGACCGCGTCTATCGCTTCACGCCGGATATGTAACGCAACCCGGGAAAGCGACCACGGAGGCCCCCCTGAGGGTTGCCTTATCAGGTCATCCCTGCGGCAGGAGACGAAATGCCGGAAGTCGTATACAACCGGACGACCGAGCAGGTCCTGGCGCGCCGGGTGGTGCGCTGCGATACCGTCCTGCGCCGCTTTCGTGGCCTGATGTTTCGCCGGCCGCCCGGTGAAGACGAAATATACCTGTTTATCCTGCCGCAGGAAAGCCGGCTGGAGGCAGCGATTCATATGTTCTTTGTCTTTTTCCCCATCGCGGTTGTCTGGCTGGACGACGATTGGCGGGTTGTGGATCGGGTGCTGGCCCGGCCCTGGCGGCCCTTGTACGCTCCCCGACGGCCGGCCCGCTATTTCCTGGAGGGACCTCCCTCCTTGCTCGACCGGATAGCCACAGGCGACGAAATCGGCCTTGTCCCGTTATCCCCAGGAGGTGAAATCCGATGAAGCGCCTTCTCCTCGTCCTTCTTCTGGGATTTTGCCTGGCCGGTTGCCGGGAGAGAGCGAGGGCCATTTCCCCCGAGACCTGGACGGCCCGGACCCTACCTGCACAGACGAGTCGAGAGACGATAGGGCGTACACCTGTCCCCACCGCGCCGGTCGCCCGGACGACACCTACCCCGAAGACGCCTTCGCCGGCCGATATTCCGCGCATCCAGGCCCGAGAACTCTGGGAGCGGCTTCAGGCCGGGGAATCCATTGTTGTGGTGGACGTGCGCAGCCGGCAGGAGTACGAACAGGAGCACATCGCCGGGGCGATCTCCCTGCCGCTGAACGAACTCTCTCGACGGGCCGCCGAACTGCCCGGGAATCGCCTGCTCGTCTTCTACTGTACCTGAGCGAACGAGCAACTGAGCGCCCGGGCGGCGCTGGGGGCCCAGGGACTGGGCCTGTATCGGGTGGCAGCCCTGCGTGGGGGTCTGGCGGCCTGGAAAGAGGCCGGCCTGCCGGTGGAAGGGCAATAGGCGGCTCGTGGGAAAAGAGGTGATGGAACTGAGACAGACCGAAATTTGGCACAAGCACGCAGTCCGGCAATAGCCGGGTCATGGGAAAAGGTTATGGAACGGATCATAGAAGACCGGGTGGTTTGCTTTTCGCCCCATCCTGACGATGCTGTCTTCTCCTGTGGAGGTTTGCTTGCGCGCTGGCGGGCGGAGGGACGACAGGTACGGGTGATCACCGTCTTTGCCGGCCCTCCTCCACCGGAGGAAGGACTTTCCCCCCTGGCTCGGTTGCTGCACCTGGCCTGGGGGGGGATCCCCGACCCGACGACACATCGGCGCAGGGAGGATATCCGGGCGATGCGGGTGCTCCGTCTTTCTGGCCGCCGATGGACCTACCGGGATGCCATCTACCGCCACCCGGCCTACGGTTCCTTCGAGGCGCTCTTCGGCCGGCCGGCCGAGGAAAAAGCTTTGGAAAAGGCCCTGCGCCGGCGCTGCTGGGCTTTGCGAGCGGAGATCCTGCTCTTTCCTCTGGCCGTGGGGCACCACGTGGACCACCAGGTCCTCTTCCGTGTGGGACTGGCGGTGGGAGAGGCCGGACGGACGGTAGCCTTTTACGAGGACCTACCCTACGCGGCCTGGGAGGGAGGGCCGGAGGCGCGTTTGGCGGAGGTGGGCCGGCCGATGACCCCAGAGTTGGTGGAGGTGACACCGTGGTGGCCGCTCAAAATGGCCGCCGTCTCCCGGTACGCCTCGCAACTCCCCTCTTTGAGCCGCGACGGCCTTCCGCTTCCGGAGGCGCTGGAGCGCTACGCTGCCTCCCTACTCCCCGGCGGCTATGCCGAGCGGCTGTGGTGGCCCGCATCCTCCACATAGAGGTCGTCAGCGATCTGCAGGGCCCGTTCGATGATCTCCAGCCCCTCATCAATCTGGGCTTCGGTGATGCAGAGCGGCGGGACGACGAAGAGGAAGCAGCCGAAGAGGAAGGTAAAGAGGCCGTTTTCCCGCAGGAATTTGCCGACCTGGGGCATGGCCGGGCTGGGCTCTTTGTTCCGGTTACGCACCAGTTCCAGGGCCGAAAAAAGGCCGATGTAGCGCACATCGCCTACGGAGGGATGACGGGACTTGATCTCCTCCAGGCGCTTTCCCAGGTGTCGGCCGACCCGGGCGGCGTTTTCTACCAGCCCCTCCTCCTCATAGACCCGGAGGGTAGCCAGGCCGGCTGCACAGGCCAGCGGATGGGCACTGTAGGTCAGGCCACACCAGAGCATATGCTTCTCAAAGTGCTGGGCGATAGGCTCGGAGACGATCACCGCCCCCAGCGGTACATAGCCGGAGGTCAACCCCTTGGCACAAGTGATGATGTCCGGCACCACCGACCAGTGATCTACGGCAAACCACTTCCCGGTCCGACCCCAGCCGCTCATGACCTCATCGGAAATGAGGAGAATGCCGTACTTGTTGCAGATTTCCCGTACCCGGGGCCAGTAATCGTCGGGCGGGACGATGAGGCCGTTGGAGCCGGTAACACCTTCCATCACGATGGCGGCGATGTGTTCCGGTCCCTCGTAGTGGATGACCTCCTCGATATGGTCAATACATGGGCGGTGGCAGGTCTGGGGTGTCCAGCCAAAGGGACAGCGGTAACAGTAGGGGTCGAGGCAGTGGACGACGCCCGGCATCGCCGGCTCGACGGGCAGGCGGCGGTAGTCGCCGGTGAGGGCGATGGCCCCATGGGTGGCGCCGTGGTAGGAGCGGTAGCGGGCCAGGATTTTGAAGCGCCCGGTGTAGAGGCGGGCGATTTTGATGGCGTTCTCGTTGGCTTCGGCCCCACCCAGGCAAAAGAAGGTTTTCTTAAGGTTGCCCGGGGCGATCTCGGCGATCCTTTTCCCCAGAAGAGCACGGGGTTCGGTGGCCATGCCGGGGTGAGCATAGCAGAGCCGGCCGGCCTGCTCCTGAATGGCCCGCACCACTCTGGGGTGTTGATGGCCGATGTTCAGGTTCATAATCTGGGAGGAAAAGTCTATATAGCGCTTTCCCTCCGCATCCCAGAAATAGACCCCTTCTCCCCGCACGATAGGGATCGGATTGACCTCCGACTGCACCGACCAGGAAAAGAGGGTATATTCACGGCTTAGACGAACGATCTCCGCCCCGCTCAAGAGATGTCTTTCCTGGGCCATGTCTACCTCCGGACTGCGATCAGGCCGTTTTTTCCTCCGGCACACGGAAGACCAGGCAGGTATTCTTCAGGAAAGGCATGCCGATGGCGATGCGTTCCTCCTCGCTCAGAGCCTCGAAGTGTTCCCGATCGGCCAGGCCGCGCTGGGCTTCCACCAGCACAGCTGCCGCCATCCGCGCCGCGGTCATCGAGAGTTCGACGAGGTGCATACAGCCGGTGTCGTGTCCTAGGGCATCGGCCAGTTTGCGGTTGATGCCCCGTTCGATCACCAGGCCGGCGATCTTTTCCGTCAACGGAACGGTCTCCCTGCACTTACGAAAAGGCACGCGGATCATCTGGGCACTGGCCTGCTCGATCCTCTTGGTGCGGGCATGCACCTTCATAGAGAAGCGGATGCTGTGGTCCAGATCGAGGAGGGAAGAATGGACAATAATGTATTCGGGGTCCTCTCCCCGTTCGACGGTCACGTTGATGTTGCGCTGGTAAAGTTCGCTCAGTTCGGGCATACAACCTCCTCAGGCATAGCGCAGGAGTGCTCCGATACGCCCCATTTCCCAGAGGGTTTCGTTGGGCGGGATGAAATGGACCTTGGCTCCCTGGGCAGAGGCCAGTTCCACCGCCTCATCAATCAGATCGTCCACCCGTTCGATCTCGTTATGGCAGTAGCGGCACTTTCCCGTGGAGCGGATGCTCAGGCTGCCGCAGTGGTTGCACCGGCCGCCGGCCGACTGGTAGCCCTCCTCCACCAGAAGTTCCATCACTTTGCGGACATTCAGGGCGCGGAGGGTGGCCGCAAGGCCGGCCACGCCCATCCGACCCAAACCCACCTCCTCCTTCAGCCGGCCGACCAGTTCCTCGGCTATCCGTTCCTCTACCTCGCCCATCGTGAGCAGAGTTTGCTCAAGGACCTCGAAGGCACTGGCGGTGGTGGCGATGGGCAAAAAGCCCACCACCCGCTCCTGAAGGTAGGTGTGCAGGCGGTCGTAGAAGGCGCTGCTCAGTTCCTCCGTCCCGCCAATGAGAAGGAAGTCAAAGCCCTCGCGCTGAAAGAATTCCAACGTCAATTCGGCGGATCGCTTGAGGTGGTGCATCACAACGTCATCGTGGTGGCGTTGGAGGCGGGCCTGGGCCCACCCGCCCTGGTCGTGGCGTTTGGGCACCTCGTCCAGGACCATCGAATAGTCCTGGATTTCCCCCATGTGGATCAGGAAAAGGCGGGCCCGCTCCTTGTCCACCAGGACGGTGCAGTAGCGGGGTTGACGCCGAAAAAGGTGGATAAGGGGCTTGACGTAGGGGGCCCGATCCACGACCAGGTAATTGCCGGGTTGCTGAGGCAGGCGGTAGGCCTGCCAGAACTTTTCGCCGGCAAAGATGGCCAGGCCACGGGATGTCCCGCCGCGTTCCTCCTCGACGGCTTCCTCGATGCGGGCCATGATCTGGGTCAGCATCGGGTGATAGGTTTCGGGCCAGCGGGAAATTTCCTCCTGGCCGGCTTTGAGCAGGTTTTTCAATGCGGTGAAGGGGACCTTCTCCTCCCTTTCGCGGCGGTCAATAGAGAGGTAGAAACTGACCACCGGTGATTCGGAAGGAGGGTAGTTAGTGAGCAGTTCCAATTGATATCTTGTAATCATCGCCGTCTCCTCTGTTTTCCGTTATTCTTCCCAACGAATAGAGCCATTATAGCACGAGCGGACGCGGAATCAACCTCTCCGAATGTCCAGTTCGATCCTTTCTCCCTTTCCCCCCTTCAGGGCTCCGACCAGCCCCCGAATGGCCCCGGCCAGCATCTCCTGGATAAAGGGCTTGAGCGACACCGGGCACCCGTCCACCCGCAGGACGACCTGAGATGTTCCTTCGGTGTAGCCCGGCCGGCGCAGAAAACGCTCCTCCAGGAAGTCCGCTACGCCACAGGCGTCATCCAGGCTGAACTGGGGACAAGGGAGATCAAAGTGCAGGTCGCTCACCACGGCCAGGAGCTCCTCCGGGGTGCAGAGCAGCTCGCGGCTGCGCTCTGCCCGACAAACCTCGACCTTGGGATAGACACTGCGTTTGTACCCCTCGGCCAGCACGATCTCCACGTCGTTCAAGTAGCGGCCGGCAATTTCGTCCAGACTGAGTTCCCCCTCCACCTCCCCAATCAGAGCCAGGTACCGCGCCGAGGAAAGTATCGCCCGGGAAGCCCCCGCCCGCCGCAGGCGCCAGGTATCCTTGCCCGGCCGGTCCGGATCCGAGGCGTGGGCATCGTGTTTAACCACACCGACCCGGTAGCCCCGCCCCTTCAGTTCGGCGATAACCTTTTCCAGAAAGGTGGTCTTGCCGGAATCGGACTTGCCGACAAAGCAGACGATCGGGATGCTCATTTCTCCGGCCGTGAACTTTCCAGTGTCCTGCGCAGCGCTTCCCGGACGGCCCGCCTTTCCTTTTCACCTCGATCGGCCCGCCGGACGGGCTGTGCCCGACCCTCTGTCCGTAACGCAGAGAAGCGGGCCGCCAGGTCCTCCAGGGTGGCTTCTTGGGGGAGGCCCTCTTCCTCCTCCATCTCCGAAACAGACACGGGAATGTCGGCCTCTTCCAGTTCCAGACTCAGCCTGATACGCTGGGTCTCCGGATCCAGCTCGATGACCCGCACTTCGACCTCCTGCCCCACCTGGAGGACTTCCTGGGGGTGGCGGATGCCTGTTCCCATCTCCGAGAGGTGGATCAGGCCGTCCTTACCCACGCCCACGTCTACAAAGGCCCCAAAAGGGGCCAATCCGGATACCCGGCCGCGCACCACCCGGCCCGGATGCAGGGCAGCCAGGGCTTCCGGGTCGTAGACGTTGCGCATGCTCAGCCGGATGCGGCCGCTCTTCCGGTCTACGTCCAACACCCGCACCCGTACCCGCTCGCCGACCTGGAGCGCATCGCCGGCATTCCGGACACCTCCCCGTCCCATCTGGGAAAGCGGCACCAGTCCATCCCGCCCTACGCCCAGGTCCACAAAAGCCCCGAAGTGGGTCAGGCTGGTGACCGTGCCCTCCAGGATCGCCCCGGGCACCAAGGCGGATGCTCTCTGGAGAGGCCCCTGTGGCTCGACCTGTTCGCGCATCGTCAGGCTGATACGTTTGCTGCGCGGGTCCACTTCCAGGACACGTACGGTGACCCGATCACCGATCCGGACCACCTCGGTGGGATTGGAAACAGGGTGATCGCTCAGTTGAGAAAGGTGCACCAACCCCTCTCGGCCTACGCCGATGTCCACGAAAACTCCGTAAACGGCCACACTGGTCACCTTCCCTTCCAGCATCATGCCGGGCCGGAGGTCGCGCAGGCTGCGGGGGCGCTGGAAGGTTTCGGCTTCTACAGTCCGTTGGTCGGGCAGACCGGCTTCCTCCGCCGGATCGGGCAACGGGGGAAGAAACGCTTCTTCAATCTGTCCTTGTTCGTTCATCTTCTTTCCAGCCTCCTACTGAGGAAAAGTGCGAATCGGGTAGGAAACCGTACGAGGCACGAGGCCGGCCGGTTTTTCTCCGGGCAAATGGTCCCGCACGGTTCGTACCAGGCTCTGGGCCTGGATTTCGGCCAGGTTATAGTATTTTCCCTGGGCGGCCTCGGCGATCCGCCGGGCCAGCCCCCGATTGAACTGCTCGTGCTCGGTATCAATGACTACGGTATAGATGCCCCGTTTGCCGATCTGAGCGGCTACCCGCACGGCCTCCTCCATAGGAGGAAGATCGGTCATGGAAACATTGCCCTGACCGTCGGTGAGCAGGATGAGAAGGGGCATGACCTCGGGGTTCTGCCGTCGGACCTGCTCCAGCACCCGGTAGCCCAGAAGTAACCCCTGGCTCAGAGGCGTTTTCCCACCGGTGGGGATATGTTCCAATTTCCGGCGGGCCAGTTCCACACTGTTGGTGGGAGGGAGAAGCAGATAGGCCGTCTCTCTTTGGAAGACCACCAGGCCGACGCGGTCGCGCCGCTGATAGGCGTCCATAAGCAGGGAAAGGATGGCTCCTTTGGTGGCCTCCATCCGGGCCTCGGCAGCCATAGACCAAGAAGCATCTACCACAAAGAGGATTACGTTACGTGCCCGGCGCATACGCACCTTCTGGCGCAGGTCCCAACGGCGCAGGACGATAGCCCGGCCGTTGTGTTCCCGACAGTGCTGGAAAGGCGCGGCCGCCCGCAGGATGGCATCAAAGGCGGGGTCGGTGAGGCCGTCGGCATCGGGCAGGCGGCTGGTAACGTAGCGCCCCTGACGGCGGGTGCAGGTCAGGCTGCGCCGGCCGGGAAGCCGCCGGATCCGACGGTCGGTGGGAGTTTCCAGCCGACGCGGGCGAAAGATTTCCCCCGGCCGGAAGACGGCCTCGCCCGACCGCAGCCCAACACGGTAGAGTTCGTCGGAGGAACCGCCGCGCAGGATGGTCTGGGGAGGCTCGGAGGCCTGGGGCATCTCCGGGGATGGAGAGGCCAGGGGGGAGATCGGGGGGTCATTCTTCTCCGTCGAACCGGTGGGAGAAGAAGAGGTGCTTTCCAAAATTCGGGCTACCCGCTCCCGGTCCAGGCCGGTCCCCTCCAATGGCTGCCGCTTCATACGGTGCGGCAGGACCAGTTCCGCTGCCAGTTGCAGGTCGGAAGGAAGGAGGCGTTCGCGTCCCTCCAGAGCAGCGTTGGTTATGGCCGCCTCGACGATGGTGATGTCGGCGCGGTGGCCCTGCACCTCCATCTGGAGACACAGTTCGGCCACGGCAAGAAGGTCGGCGCGGGCAACCCGGACCTGGGGAAGCCTCCGTCCGGCGGCGACGATGCGGGCGGCCAGCGCCTCCTCGCGCCCCTGCCATTCGGCGACAAAGGCCATCGGGTCGCGTTCGTAGGCGGCACGGCGGGTGATGACCTCGATGCGCTCCTCGATGTCGTCCAGGCCGGCGATTTCCACACATAGGCCAAAGCGGTCCAGGAGTTGCGGACGTAGTTCTCCTTCCTCAGGGTTCATCGTTCCCACCAGGATGAAGCGAGCCGGGTGGCTGTAGGAGATACCCTCCCGCTCAACCACGTTGACGCCCATCGCGGCGGCGTCCAGAAGGAGGTCCACCAGGTGGTCATCCAGCAGGTTTACCTCATCCACGTAGAGAAATCCTCGGTTGGCTTCGGCCAGCAGCCCCGGCTCGAAGCGGCGCAAACCCTCGACGATGGCCTGCTCCAGGTCAAAGGAACCGACCAGCCGGTCTTCCGAGGCGTTGATGGGGAGTTCCACCACCCGCATCTTGCGCCGGCGACGGGGAAGTTCCTCCCCCCGCTCCATGCGGGCGCGGCAGGTGTCGCACATCATTTCCGAACTATCCGGCGGGCAGGAAAAGGGGCAATCGGCGACGACCTCGATCTCGGGCAGGAGGTTCGCCAGGGCACGCACAGCGGTGGATTTGCCTGTGCCCTTCTGCCCCCGGATCAGAAGACCGCCGATCCGGGGGTTGATGGCGTTCAGAATCAGGGCCCGTTTCATCCGCTCTTGCCCCACCAGGGCCGTGAAGGGGTAGAGCGGGCGTCGCCAGGACATTTCGTCCTCCAAGGGTTATCCTGCACCATTGTACACGGGGGAGAGGGTTCTGTCAAAACCGGGCACAAGAAAATACCCCCAGCCGGATTCGAACCGGCGATCTCCACCTTGAAAGGGTGGCGTCCTGGGCCTCTAGACGATGGGGGCCTGCAAGATGCATTATAGCCCCGGCCGGCCGGCCTGTCAAATTTTCGCCGGGCGGGCTCGCGCAACAAGGGCACGGTGTCACCGTGTTCCTACTTATGGCAAGTTCCCGACCGTGGTGGCCCTTTTCAGCAGCCCCCAAAAACCGCGAAGTGGGATAATCGCTGCCATCGGAGGACTTTGGGGGTCCCCGCCGACTTGTTGTGTTATCCCGGGGCATGTGCCGGGTCGGATGGGCAATCCGGCCGATATGGCGGCCGGCAGGTTGGGTGGGCCTGGTCCGACCAGGTCGCCACCGGCAGGTCGGCCATGGTCCACAGCCCCGGAGGTGCCTCCCGCACCCGGCGGATGGCGTTGACCAGGATCGCCGCCGTGGCGATGTCGCCGTTGGTGCCCTGGAGGCGAACCTCCAGATTGGGCCGGCCGAAGATGCGAATCGTATCCCCTTCCTCTTCGGCCTCCAGAAGGGCCATGAAGGTGAGCACCATAAACTCACCTTCCTCCGTATAGGCCCGGGCCTCCTGTCGCAGGCCCCGAACCTGACCCGGCCGTACCTCCACGTGGGCCGTGCGGATGGGATGTGCGGCCAGAAGCGGCTCGACCTTTTCTTCGTACCGTTGCAGCGTCTTCCCCAAGGTGTGGATAACCATGCCGGCCGACTCGCGCAGTCCCACATGCCCCAACCGGCCGGCCTGTACCCGGGAACGAAACTCCTCCACCGTCATCCCGGAACCGATCTTGTGCTGAAACGGCCCGCGTCGGACGGAGGCATTGATGACCCGGCGGACTTTGATACGCTCTACCTGCTGGCAGATGCCCGTCAGCGCCAGCGGCAAAAAGTCCATCAGAAAGCCGGGGTTGACTCCGGTGCCCAGCACCCTTCGCCGGTTCCGCCTGGCAGCAGCGTCGAGTTTCTCTGCCTCCCCGGGATGGGCCAGCCAGGGAAAGGTCAACTCCTCGGAGGAGGAGATAACGTCCAGTCCGGCCTCCAAAAGTTCCCGGATTTGCCGGTGGAAGAGCTCGAAGTAGGAACTGGTGGTATGCAGGGCGATGTCGGCCTCGCCCTGTCCGAGAAACTGGGCCAATGTTGCCGCCACAGGGAAGCCCAGCGGCCGGCCCAGGCCGATGACCTCGCCCATGTCCCGCCCTACCTTGGCGGGGTCAATGTCCACCCCACCGACCAGTTCCAGGTCGGGACGCTCCGCGGCATAACGGGCCACGGCACAGCCGATCGGCCCCAGGCCATATTGAAGGACACGAATCCGCTCGGTCAACCTTTTCCTCCTACAACGTCGGTCATTATCCCCTCAAGCCCCAGGCAGGCCGCGCCCATCAGGGCGGCCCGGGGATTGAGGATGACGTGCACCGGAATCCGGGCCAGCAGTTCCTCCATCCGTCCTTTGGAGCGAAAGGCTTCCAGAAAGTTTTCCCGCTGAAGGGCCGGCAGGATACGGGGAGGAATACCGCCGCCGATGTAAACTCCGCCGCTGGCCAGCACTTTGAGCGCCAGATTCCCAGCCTCTGCACCCAGGATGGAGACAAAAAGTTCCAGCGCTGTCTCGCAAATTTCGCACCGTTGCACGCCCAGGGCTGCCTCGATCAGGACAGGGGTGGGATCCTCGACGGCCCGGAGACGGGTGGCCAACCAGGGGGGAACGTGGGCGCATCCGCTCTCCCTGAGGAAGGCGTAGATGTTGGGCAGGCCCAGGCCGGAGCAGAGCCGTTCATAACTGACATGGCCGTGCCGGACCTGGAGATAGCGCCAGAGGTCCGCTTCCAAGGGATTGCGAGGGGCAAAGTCGGCATGGCCGCCTTCGGAGGGGTGGGGATGGTAGCGCGTGCCGTCCCAGGTGAGGAAGGCTTCCCCCAGGCCGGTTCCCGGGGCGATCACGGCGATGGTTCCGCCGGGAGTGGGCCGGCCGGGGTTGAGGGTATATAGGTCGGCGGACTCCAGATAGGGAATGGCGAAAGCGAGGGCCTCCAGGTCGTTGATCAGGCGGACAAAACGGAGGCCCAGCACTTCCCGGAGTCGGTTTTCCTCCATTTCCCAGGGCAAATTGGTGGCGCTGACCCGACCCTCGAGCACCGGGCCGGCCACACCGAAGACGGCGTGCTCCACCGGTAGTCGAACCTGGGTCAGGAACTCGCCGACCAGGGCTTCCAGACCGGGGTAAGCGGCGCTGGAGAAAGTGGCCGCGGCCAGCGGAGCACGTGGGCCGGCCTCCGGAGAAAAAACGGCCAGGTCAGTTTTGGTGGCTCCGATATCACTTGCCAGAAGGTACATTTTCCCTGCTAAATCCGTCGCCACACCTGCGCCGCCAATTCGCGGGAACGGGCCGTCACCTCTTCCTCGTCCAGGGTGAGCAGATGACGGTCGCGCATAAGGATGCGGCCGGCGCAGACGGTGGCGGTGATGGCCGAGGCCTCCAACCCGAAGAGGAGGTGCCAGGGCAAATTGCCCGCTGTGAGAGGCGTCGCCGGGTGGTAATCCAGGAGGACGAAGTCGGCCGAGGCACCCGGAGAGATCTCGCCCAGGGTAAGATCAGGCCAGAAGATGCGCGCAAGTCCGGCATTGTTGGCATAGGCCAGGCGCATCACCAGGTCGCCGGGCATGGCGCGAGGGTCCCCCTGGGCCAGTTTGTGCACAAGGTAGGCCGTCTTCATTTCGGCAAACATCTGGTTGGAGAAGCCGTCGTTCCCCAGGCCCACCCGGACGCCGGCCTGCAGCATCGCCTCCACCGGAGCCACGCCTACGGCGTTGTTCATATTGGAGCGCGGCTGATGCGTAACCCAGGTGCCGGTCGCAGCCAGCACCGCGATCTCACGTTCGTCCAGGTGGACGCAGTGGCAGGCCAGTGTCTTGGGGCCGAGGATGCCGGCTTCATAAAAGCGGTGGACCACCCGCTTACCAAAGCGGCGCAGGGCATCCTCCTGATCGGCCCGGTCCTCGGCCACATGGACGTGAAAGCCCAAGTCCAGCGGGCCGGCTACCGACACGCACTCGGCCAGCGTCTCGTCGGAAAGGGTCAAGGAGGCATGCAGACCGAAGGAGGCGGCCAGGAGTGGCCGGTGGTGACTCGCCAGGGCGCGGGCAAAACGGACGTTCTCGGCAATGCCGGACCGGGCTCGTTCCGGCCCGTCTCGATCTGTTACCTCATAGCAGAGGGCAACCCGCACCCCGGCCTCCTGGACGGCCTCGGCGATGACATCCAGGGAACCCTCGATGGCATTGGGGCTGGCGTGGTGATCCACCAGGGTGGTGGTGCCGTGGCGGACGGCATCCAGGAGACAGACCCGGGCGGAGGTGCGCACATCTTCCAGGGTAAGGGCCTTGTCCAACCGCCACCAGAGGCGTTCTAGAATCTGGGGAAAGTTGCGGGGGGACTCTCCCGGGATGGCCATTCCTCGGGCAAAGGCTCCATAAAAGTGGGTGTGGGCACAGATGGAGCCGGGGAGGAGAAGCTGGCCGGCAGCGTCCCACCATTCTACCCCGGAGCAGCGGGCAGAGACCTCTGCCGTGGGCCCTAGCGCGGCGATGCGTCCGTCCTCGACGAGCAGGGCTCCATCCTCGAGGAGACGGGGCTCCTGGCCCAGGGTGACGATACGGGCATGGCCGATCAGGAAACGGGAACCTGGCATGGAAATTCCTCCGGGCAAGTGCTGGCCGGCCTACTCCACCATGCCTTCGGCGGTGGCCATTTCGACCTGCCGGCGATACAACTGGCTGTAAAGGCCACCTCGACGGAGCAGTTCACGGTGATTGCCCACCTCGCGGATGCGTCCGCCCTCCAGGGCGATGATCTTGTCGGCGTTACGAATCGTGGAAAGGCGATGGGCAATGATAAGCGCCGTGCGCCCCTTGAGCACCTCCTGGAGCGCCTGCTGAATCAGGTGTTCGGCTTCGGCATCCACCGAAGAAGTGGCTTCGTCTAGAATCAGCACCCGGGGATTGGTTAGGATGGCCCGGGCCAGGGCCAGGCGCTGCTTTTGCCCTCCGGAGAGGCGCACACCACGTTCGCCGATCTCGGTGTCATAGCCGTTGGGAAGTTGCCGGATGAACTCGTCGGCATTGGCGGCCCGGGCCGCGGCGACGATTTCCTCCTCGGTGGCATCGGGTTTGCCGAAGGCAATGTTTTCCCACACCGTGGTGTTGAAGAGGAAGGTTTCCTGGAGCACTACGGCGATATGCCGGCGCAGGGAGGCCAGACGGATCCGGCGTAGGTCGTAGCCGTCCAGCAACACCCGCCCATGAATCGGATCGTAGAAGCGGCAGAGGAGGTTGGCAATGCTCGTCTTGCCGGCCCCACTCGGCCCCACCAGGGCAACCACCTCCCCAGGAGCGATGGTAAAATCCACATCGTGCAGGACCTCGCCGCTGCTGCCGTAACAAAAGTGCACATCCTCAAAGCGCACCTCGCCGCGTAACTCCTCAAGTTCGATGGCATCGGGGGCGTCGCGAATCTCCGCCTCGCGGTCCAGGAGTTCGAAGATGCGTTCGCCGGCGGCGATGGCCTGCTGGATGACGTTATCCACCTCGGTCAGGCGGTGCAGCGGTTCATAGAAGGCGGCGGTGTAGGAGAGCACGGCTACCAGGGTGCCCAGGGAAGCACGGTCCTGCACCACCAGCCAGGCTCCCACCCCCAGTACCAGCACCGGCCCCCAACTGGCGACGAAGCGAAAGGCCGGGAAAAAGGAGGCCCAGGTCCGGATGGCACGGATGCGGGCACGGTAGTAGGCGTCGCTTTCGGCGGCGAAGCGCTCTAATTGGGATTCCTCCTGCCCAAAGGCCTGGATGACGCGCATGCCGGCCAGGTTGTCCTGCAACCGGGCGTTGATGTCGCCCAAGCGGGCCCGTACCTGACGGTACATCGGCCGCACTCTGCGGTTGAAATAGCGCAGGGAAACGGCCAAGATGGGCATAGGAGCCAGCACGGCCAGGGCCAGCCGCCAGTCCAGGAAGAAGAGTACGATGCCGGTGCCTACCAGCCGGATGAGGTCCACCGCCGTCAGGCTGCTGCCATGGGTGACGAAATCCTCCAGCGAATTGACATCGTTGGTCAGGCGGGACATCAATTCCCCGGTGGAGGTCTGCTCGAAGAAGGAGAGCGAGAGGCGCTGCAGGTAGGCGTAGAGACGCACGCGCAGGTCGTAGATAAACTTTTCGCCCAGGGCATGGCGGAGGTATTGGTCGCCGAAGTTGACCAGCCGGATCACGGCATAGGTGGCCAAAAGTCCCCCCAGGAGGAGGCCGAGCCGGCTCAGATCTCGGCTTTCGATGACTTCATCAACGATGGCCCGCTGAAAGAGGGGAGGGAGCACCTCCAATCCGGCCTGCAGGAGAAGGATAACGGCAATCAGCGCCAAGGTGGGCCAATAGGGCTTCAGGGCAAAGAAGAGGCGCTTGAGGACGTTCAAAAAAGTTCCTCCAAAGAAACGGTGCGCATCAGACCTGCCGTCGGTTGGAACAGGCGAGACATCCGCAGCCCTCGCCTGATTCTCCACTCCATTCTAGCACAGCCCTGAAGGAGCGTCAAACGACATTCCCCCATACAAGGAAGTAGCAGAGCGCTGGTGTGCCCCTACGTTCTTCTTACCCACGCCCTCAGGGTCTCGATTCCGGTCGTCGCTCCACTCCGGCATACCCGACCGCCGAAGGCGGCTTGTCCGGCCAAGGCTGTTTCAAATTTGTTCCCCTTCAATCCCTGGGTAGACGAGGGCAATGCCCTTGCCTACGGCCTTCACTTGCCAAGAACGCCGTTTTGTGGTATACTATAAATAGTGCCGAGGTGGCGGAACTGGCAGACGCGCTACGTTCAGGGCGTAGTGGGCAGAGCGCTCGTGGGGGTTCGAATCCCCCCCTCGGCATAGAAAGAGCAGGGGTTGGTGCCCCTGCTTTTTTGTGTGGCCGCTGCCTCTGGGGCGCGATAAGGGCGTATCCCTATTTCTCGCACAGGATGAAACGGGCCTCGCTGCCGGTGTGATAGTCGTACTGCCGGCCGGCGGCCTCCAGGAGGATCCGATAGCCTGGGGTGATCACTTGGAGGTACATCTGTCCCGGCTGGGGACAGCCGAGGCTGGAATCGGGCCACATCTTTTCCTCGACCTGCACCACGCGGATCTGCGCCGGAGGAAGATTCAACCGGCCAGCCAGGTCTGCTACCACCGCCTCCACCAGCGGCTGGGCCGGCCCCCAGTCGCCTACTTGCGTACCGGGCTGACAGAGCATGACCGTCTCCTTCTCATCGGTACGGTACTCGTACGCCTCTCCGGCGGCCCGTAAGAGGATCCGAAAACCGGGGACAACAACGGCGGTACATATCTGGCCGGGGCCGGCGCACCCCAGGCAGCCGTCGGGCCAGGCCACTCGTTCTACCCGCACCACTTCCACCTGCGTGGGGACTACCCCCACTCGACCGGCCAGGTCGGCGATGGCCTGGTCCAGGAGCGATTGCGCCTCCGGCGGCCAGGACGGCGTAGGGGTGGGGAGGGCATCCGGGGGGAGAGAAGGGGTGGGGGCGCCCAGCGGCGCAGGAGCGATTTCGCAGGAAATGAGTAGTAGAGCAGCGGCCCATCCTAGATACCGAAAGTACTTCATCTCTGCACCTCCTTAACTTGAGAATAAACTATAGACGCGGCTTTTCCCTTCCCCATTTCGCCCAACCGACCGTAGCCCAGGCCCATGCCGAGACCCGGATTCCCCGGCATCCCGCCGTTATCGGGCTAGAGCCCGTGTTCCCGAACTACGGGGATCGGATGACCTCTATTCCTCCCATATACGGCCGCAGCACTTCCGGGACGACCACGCTGCCATCGGCCTGCTGGTAGTTCTCCAGGAGGGCGATGAAGGTGCGGGGCAGGCCCAGGGCGGAACCGTTGAGGGTATGGGCAAAGCGCGGCCTTTCTCCCACGGCCGGCCGGTAGCGGATTCCGGCCCGCCGGGCCTGAAAGTCGCGGAAGTTGCTACAGGAACTGACCTCCAGCCACTCCCCACAACCCGGCGCCCACATCTCGATGTCGTACTTGATGGCGGCGACGAAGGAGAGGTCGCCGGTGCACATCTGGACAACCCGGTAGGGGATCTCCAGGAGATGGCAAACCTCTTCGGCATCGTGGATCAGGCGTTCCAGTTCTTCGCCCGAGGTCTCCGGTTCGACGATCTTGACCAACTCCACCTTGTCGAACTGGTGCACGCGCTTGATCCCACGCACATCCCGGCCGGCGCTGAACTTTTCCCGTCGGAAACAGGCACTATACGCAACATAATAAATAGGCAGGGTGCCCGGCGGCAGGATTTCTTCGCGGTGCAAATTGGTTACCGGAACCTCGGCCGTGGGGATCAGCCAGAGGTCCTCCTCCGCGTCGCGGTAGAGGTTATCGCCAAATTTAGGGAGATTCCCGGTCCCGACCATACAGTCGCCGCGCACGAGGTAGGGCGGGTAGATTTCGGTATAGCCGTGCTTCTGGACGTGCAGGTCGAGCATCCAGGTGATCAGGGCACGTTGCAACCGCGCCCCCTGGCCCTTGAGGATATAGAAACGCGAGCCGGAGATTTTGACTCCACGCTCCAGGTCGAGGATGTCCAGAGCCGGCCCCAGTTCCCAGTGCGGCCGGGGTTCAAAGTCGAAGGTGCGCGGTTCGCCCACCGTACGCACGACCACGTTTTCACTCTCGTCGCGGCCGTCAGGGACCTCTTCATCCGGAAGGTTGGGCACCTGGAGGAGGAGTTCTTCCAGAAGTCTCTCCGCGCGACGAACCTCTTCCTCCAGGAGGGGGAGGCGCTCCTTCCAGGCTCGTACCCGTTCCACCAGGGCCTGGCGCTCTTCCGGGTCACGGCTGCGGCCGATCGTTTTCGAGGCCGCGTTGATCTGGGCCCGCAGCCCCTCCAGTGCGGTCAGAAGTTCCCGCCGCCGGCGATCTGCCTCCAGAATTTCGTCAATCGGCGCTTCGGCATGCAGGCGGGCGATCTGCGCCTTGACGTAATCCGGCCGTTCCCGTATGAGTTGCAGATCCAGCATGACCACTCCTCCGGGCGTTTCGCCCCGCTAACGGAGGGAAAAAGCGACGAACGGTGTCGAGGGCAACATCCCCTGAATAGCCTCGGCCGCCCCATGGGGGAAGAAGGAAACGAGGATCGGCAGGGTGATGGCGCTGAAGAAGAAACTGGCGAAGAGGGCATTGCTGGCGAACTCGACGTCCAGGCGATACTGGTTGGCGTAGGAAAGGGAGAGCATCAGGGAGGGCAGTGCGGCCATCAAGATGGTGACGGAGCGCATCTGGCCGCTCAGCCCCAGGAGCAGGCAAAAGAGCAAAGCCAGGGCAGGAGATAGAAGCAATTTGACCGCATTCACGGCCAGGATGGCGCGGACCTGTCGGCCGAAGAAATCGCCCCAGCGGACGGTAATGCCCAGGGAAAGCATAATGAGCGGTACCGTTACCTGGGAAAGCACGCCCAGAATGCCGGTGAGGACACCGGGAATTTCCTCGTTATAAAAAAGCAGCCCGAGAAGGAAAGCAACAAAGGGTCCCGACTTGAGCACGGCCAGCAGGTTACGCCAGGAGAAGCGTTCCCCCTCACCGTAGCGCGAAGCCACCACCACGGCGATGGTCAAGAGCGGGATCAGGGTGCCGAGTTCGCTGTAGAAGACGGCGGCAGCGTTGGCTTCGTCGTAGATAGCGCATTCCTGTGGATGTTTCTCCCGATAGACCAGGCAGATCTCCTCCTGCTCCGAGCAAGAAGAGCATTCGGCCGGCAGGGGGTCCTCCCCGCCGGGACGGTACAGGGCGTCCTTCATCGGGTAGCCCAGGAAAGCGGTGGAACCCAGCATAGCCAGGAGGATAAAGACGCCGGCCCGGCGGCGGTCCAGCCCCAGCCGGCGGGAGAGGAAATAGGCCAGCAAGCCGCACAGGGCCGTTACCAGGTAGGCCACCAGCGGCACCCGAAGCAGTTCCAGCCAGCTCTTGCCCACGTAACGCAGGCTCAGCACGGCCAGGAAGACGGTGGCCGGCAGGGTCAGGTTCATCACCAGAATGTTGAGCAGGCTGGCGTGCTCGGCGCGCAGAATCTGCGCCCGCCGTAACAGGGCTCCGATCAGGATCAGCCCACCGATGACCGCAATCCGGCTGAAGATATCGCTTGGCACCGGCACCTCCTATGCCCTGGCGTCAGGCCCATTCTACCACAAGGCCCGGAGGTTGTAAAACGGTTTGACAGCGGCCGGCCATAATGCTATGATGCGGCCAAAACGGGGGTGAAAATCCGGTGGCCCAGGCAGACTTTCTGAACGAACTGAACCCACAGCAACGCCGGGCGGTGGAGGCTCTGGGAGGACCGGTGCTCGTCCTGGCCGGCCCGGGCTCAGGCAAAACCCGCGTCCTCACCTATCGAGCGGCCTACCTTGTGCGCGTCTGCGGTGTGCGCCCTCAGAACATCCTGGCCGTTACCTTCACCAACAAGGCTGCCCGGGAGATGCACGAACGCCTGGTCCACCTCCTGGGCGAAGAGCAGGTCCGACGCCTGATGGTGGGCACCTTCCATGCCATCTGCGCCCGCTTCCTGCGGGTGGAGGCTTCCCACTTGGGCCTCGACCCCCAGTTCGTCATCTACGACGACGATGACCAGCTCGGCCTGGTGCGTCAGGCGATGCACGAACTCGGCCTGGACGAGCGGCAGTATGCCCCGGCCTCCATCCTTTACGAGATCGGCCGGGCCAAGGATGAACTTCTAGACGCCGAGGCCTATGCCGAGAGAGTGGCCAGTTACTGGCAGGAGATCGCCGCCCGTGTCTACCGGGTCTATCAGCGTAAGCTCCGTGAAAACCATGCTCTCGATTTCGACGACCTCCTGATGCAAACGGTGCGGCTCTTCGAGGAGCATCCCGACGTCTGTCAACGCTATCAGCGGCGTTTCCAGCACGTTCTGGTGGACGAATACCAGGATACCAACCATGCCCAGTATGTCCTGGTCCGCCACCTTTCGGCGGGCTATCGCAACCTCTTTGTCGTCGGGGATGAGGAGCAGGCCATCTACGCCTGGCGAGGGGCCACCTTACGGAATATCCTGGAGTTTGAGCGCGACTTTCCGGAAAGCCAGGTCTTTCTCCTGGAGCAGAACTATCGCTCCACCCGACGCATCCTTCAGGCGGCCGGCAGCGTTATCGCCGGGAGCCGGAAACGGCCCTACAAAAAGGAACTCTGGACCGAGAACCCGGAAGGAACACTACCTGTCATTCGCGAAACCTACGATGAACGGGATGAAGCCCAGCAGGTGGCCGATGAGATCACTCGGCTGCTGGAGGAAGGTTACCGGCCCGGAGACATCGCCGTGATGTACCGGACGAATGCCCAGTCGCGGGCCTTTGAGGAGGCCTTCTTACGCTACGGGCTGCGCTACAGGCTTGTCGGCGGCACCCGCTTCTACCAGCGCCGCGAAGTACGCGACATTCTGGCCTACCTACGCCTCCTCCTCAACCCCTACGACAGCGTGAGCCTCCTCCGCATCATCAATGTGCCGCCTCGGGAGATCGGTCCACGGACGGTGGAGGCCTGGCGGGCCTGGGCAGTGGCGGCGGGCCGGCCGATGTACGACCTCCTGGGAGAACTGGGGGAGACTGAGGATCCCTTGCCCGAAAAGTTGCCGATCCCTCCGCGGGCTGCCCGCTCTCTGCGCGCCTTCCGCGACCTTCTGAGCGACCTGATCCGGCAGGCCGGCCGTCTCCCCCTGGTCGAATTGCTCGACGAACTCCTGCGCCGGATCGAATACCGAACCTACCTCCTGCAAGACCGCGAACTGGGGCAAGAGCGGTGGGAAAACGTCCAGGAACTGCGCACCGTGGCCCAAGAGTACGCTCCCCTTCCGCCGGGAGAGGGGCTGGCCGCGTTCCTGGAACAGACGGCCCTGATCGCCGACATTGATGAATACGACGAGCGCAACGATGCCGTTACCCTGATCACGCTACACCAGGCCAAGGGGCTGGAGTTCCCGGTCGTCTTCATTGCCGGGATGGAGGAGGGATTGCTTCCCCACGCCCGCTCGATGGGGGACAGGGAAGAACTGGAAGAGGAGCGTCGCCTCTGCTACGTTGGGATGACGCGGGCCAAGGAACGGCTCTATCTCTTTCGGGCGTTCAAACGCACCATCTTTGGCAATGCAGAGGTGCGGGCCCCTTCGCGTTTCCTGGCCCCCTTGCTGGCCGAAGAGGCCGGCCGGCGGGAGGAGCCGCAGCGGATCCGTCCGGAGCGCGTCCGAGAGCGGCCGTCCGCCCCGGCGATGCGGCTGGGAAAGGTTACGGCCCCGGGGGTGCCTTCAAGCAGCAACACCTTTACTGCGGGCCAGCGGGTGCGCCACTCCACCTTCGGTGAGGGCGTGATCCTCTCGGTCGCAGCGTTGGGCAACGACTGGGAACTGACGGTGGTCTTTTTCTCTCATGGCATCAAGCGTCTCCTGGCCGGCTATGCCCGGCTGGAGAAGGTATGAGCGCGTCGGTGGTTCAGCGGTCAAAAAGGAGGATGGGGCATCCCCTTTTCAGATCGGATAAAAACCGGGCCGGCAGGAAACCGCTGCCGGCCCGCCCCCCCCTCCCCCTACTTGATTAGGGTGATCTTCTTGGGCAGGAACTCGTTGATCAACTCGGTGGGATCCATCGTCAGGGGAGCCATAGGCCCGGCAATGGCATAGACCGTATTCGGTTGTCCCTGGATACAATCCACATAACTCTGCCAGTTCCCCGGCTCGCGGTTCCCGCAGTTCTGGTCAAAGCTGTTGCCGTAACCGACGATATAGGCCCCAAAGTACCCCACCACCAGGGCCACATCGTTGCCCGGCCATTGGTCCCCGTAATAGCCGTTATAGACCAGGATGACGATCCGTTCTCCGGGCGCATAGCGGCCCTCCACATATTTACCATCATCATACATCGCCTGGGCCATCCGGCTGGAAACCGTACCGTAGAGGAACATCAGACCGCTGTAGGGCGAGGAGTGGTTCGTCTCCGGGTAGTTGAAGCAGTTGTCTGCACTTTTCGGGAGTGTCCAGCAGTAGCCCCACTCCTCGATGTGCTCCGGCGGCGGCTCAAACAGGGCCTTGGGCAGCGGTGTCTTGCGGTAGCCCCCCTGGCGGATGATCTCCTCCATATGCTGCTTGACATCGCCCTGTGGCGGCGGGGTTACGTCATGGATCCACTGGTCGTTATCCACCAGGTAGTGCCATCGGCCACCGTCCACCAGGGCGTCGTAGCGATAGTCCAGTTCGACCCCGCTGCGCGGGTTGGAAGGGCTGGGAACCGGCTTGGCATCACCGCCCAGGATGGCGAAAGCCTTGCCAAAGTTCTCGTAATACCCCTCGTAGGGCCCCTGGCAGGTGTTGTTGTTATACGGGTCGGGGCAGGGGTTGCGGAACCAGGTCACACCGCCATCGGTGCTGGAAAAGGGCGGCAACTGGCCGGGGTCGCGGACGAAACTGTAGGGGACGCCGCAATGGTCATAGGGACAGTGGCCTTCGCTTCCTTCCCAGTACTCGTTCACCGCGATTGGCAGGATGCCACCGTCCGGCTCATAGCGGGCCGTGGCCGATGCTGTGGCCGTAATGGCCCTCCACCCCACGATCTGGGCGAAAAAAGTCGTGCGGGAGATGGTAACCACCGCTTCGATCCCCCGGGCGCCGCCGGGGATGACATCTGGGCCGGCGTGTAGTTCCCAGTCCCCACCGCCGTAACTCAGCCGATTGCCATCAGCATCCACATAGTAGGCCAGCACGTTGTCGTTGATCGGGTTGCCGGGGAAGCCATCGGTGTCGGGCACACCGTTACGCTCGGCATACTGGTTCACCTTGCGCAGGATGTCGGCCACCGGCGATCCGCCCTGGTAATCCACTATCACCCAGGTGCCGGCGATGGCCGCCCCATCGGCCGCGCTCTGGGCCTGTCGTCGGGTGTAGTAGGCGTTGCCGCCATCCACCGCCATCGCCACAAAGGCCAGGAGGGCCACCGCCGCCAAGGCAACCAGGACGATGGTTTGTCCACGACTGCGAAACGAGGTAAATTCGTACATTTCTCACCTCCGTTGCCGTATCCCCCTCAAGGGATTAACTGTTGTGTATCCCGGCGAATCCAGATCGTCTCTGCCCCAAAGGCGCTGAGGAGGGGAAGGATGGGCCTGAACGGATAGAGCACTGTGACGGTGATCATCGTTCCCGGCTCCGCCGGGTGCGCCGGATCCAGCGTTACGGTATAAACCAGGACATTGGGGTCGATCCAGATTCCCGTGGATTCGTGCTTCACCCGGTACTCGATCGAGTTCTGCGGGCCGCCGCAATAGGCTTGGCCGTCGCTTTCCGTTTTGCAGTTCGGGTTGGCCATGCCAAAGAGCGAACCCTCGGCAGCGGCGTTCTCCAGCGCAACCACGGTAAAGTAGGCCCGCCCCAGATCCAGGACGGCCAGAAGGAGGACGAGGAAAAAGGCCATCACCACGGCAAACTCGACGACGGCTTGTCCCACCGCCCTTGATCTCCGGTTCGACCAATGCTTCCTCGACATCGCTTCTCTCCCACCTATGGACAAGTACTGCAGTTCGCGTTACCGCCTGTATTGGCCGTCTCGCTATCGCCGGCATAGCCGGCCTTGGTAGCCGATACGGTCACGTTTCTATCGGTGTTATAGGTGTTACCCGAGGTCCAGCAGGTATTGCCCGGCCCACCGTAATGCCCGTTGCCGTGGGAGGTCAGGGTGACGGGGCCCTCCCCATTCTCGATCTGCACCGTCACCGTGGCATCGCTCACCGGCTGCCCGCCGGCATCGGTCACATAGGCCTGGACGCGGATATATTTTGCATTACCGATACCTCGACAGGGATAGCCGGCGTCAAACACGATGGTCAACGCCTGGGGCGTCGGCGAGGGCGAAGGGGAAGGCGTGGGCGTCAGGCTGGGCGTGGGTGTGCCGGTAGGCGTGGACATGGGTGTGGCGGTAGGCGTGGGTGTGGGTGTGCCGGTGGCCGTAGGCGTGGGCGTGGGGAGGGGCGTGTTCGTCGGGGTCGGAGTGGGGGTAGGCGTGGAGGGCCCCGGACAGCCGTTGCAGACGGGATTGCTGCCCGTATTGGCCGTAGCGCTGCCGGGAGTGTAGCCGGCTTTGCTGGCCGTTACCGTCACGTCCTGGTCGGTATAGTTATCGGCCGCCGATGCCCAGCAGTCGCCGCCGGGGCCGCCGTAATAGCCGTTTCCCAGGTCGGTCAGTGTTGCCCCCTCCAGGTTCAGGGTAACCGTTGCCCCTTCTACCGGGTTGCCGCCGGAGTCGGTCACCCGCACTTTGACCCGAATACGCCCTTTGTTTGGGTTAAATTCCTGCCCCCGGCACGGATAACCACCAATGTAATACACCCAGAGTTGCGGGGAGCCCGGAGGCGTATGGGTCGGCGTAGGAGAGGATTCCGGGGTGTCGGTCGGCATGGGGGGGGGAAGCGGCGTGTTCGTCGGTCCGGCCGGCTGTGTAGGCTTGTGCGCCCGCGTCCCGGCCACGATCGTCCGCGCCGAGGTAAATTCGATGGTCGTCGGAGGAAAGATGCTCGAAATCAGGGGCGTGAGCATGGAAAAGGGGTAACTGACCTTGACCACGATACGGCTGCGGCCCTCCTCGATCAGGCTCGGATCGGTGAACGTCCCCTCATCGGTGCCATCGTCATAGTGGATGTCAATGGACACATCGTCCGGCGGCACCAGCACGAGCGTCCGGGTGACCGCGTGCTGAACATAGGCGAAATCCAGCGGCTCGACGATACCAGCCCGGCCCCCCTCGCGGGCAGCGTTGGAGACCACGGCGTAGATGAAAAAGGCCCGGCCAAACTCGATCAGCCCGATCAGGATGAGAAGCAGAATCGGCAGAACCAGGGCCATTTCTACCAGGCTCTGGCCACCTGGCCTGCTCTTTCTCGCCATCTGCGCACCCATCGAACCACCCCCAAAATGATGACGACTATGACGACTTGCCCTCCTGCGGATAGATCGCATGATGGGCGAATCATATCTTTGTATTTATCATATCATCCCCCTCCTGCATGTCAATAGGAGAGAAGTACTGTTTTCGGGACGGTTCTGAAAAATTTTCCGGCCGGGGCCGTCTATACATTCGTCTTTGACCGGAAACAGGCGTTCCGGTAAAATGGTCGAGTAAGGAGGAAAAACGATGAGACGATGGCACTGGTTTGTCGTGGCTGCGGTCCTGCTCGGATTGCTGGCCGCATGTGCGTCAGAAGCCCAGCCGCCCCCCAAGGCCCTTCTGACCGAACAGGCCGAAGGAAAGTATGCGTTGACCACCCCGATGCCGGTCCCTGCCGCGCCCCTGGCCGCGGATGCCGAGGACACTGACTACCTACTGGCCCTTCGCTCGGAGGGCCGTATGATCATCAGCACCGCCCAACTGACCCTGCTGGTGGATGACGTTGCCACCACCCTGGAGCAGGTGTGGAGGCTGGTCGAACGTTTCCAGGGCTATACCGTCCAGACCACTTCCTATCGCACCGCTACCGACAACCTGGCCGCCACTGTGACCATCCGGGTGCCTTCGGAGCGCTTCGGCGAAGCGTTGAGCGAACTCCGCAAACTGGCCTGGAAGGTGCAGCGGGAAAGCACTTCCGGCGAGGATGTAACCGATCAGTATGTGGACCTGGAAGCCCGTCTGAAGGCCCAGAAGGCGACCGAAGGAGAACTCCTGGCCCTACTCCGGGAGGTGCGCCAGAGTGAGGGCAATGCCCAGGAAAAGGCCGAGGCCATCCTGAGCATCTACCAGCGCCTGACCGAGGTACGTACCCAGATCGAGCAACTTCAGGGCCAGATGCAGTATCTGGAAAAGATGTCGGCTATGGCTACTATCACCCTGGAACTCCTTCCCCGCGAACCGGAAGTGGAAAAGCCGGTGGTGGAGGAGAGCTTCAATCCCTTACGCACACTGCGCGAGGCCGCCCGAGTTCTGGTGCAGATTCTCCAGGGCCTGGTCAACGCCCTGATCTGGGTCGTGGTGGTCGCCCTACCTTTCTGGGTGATCTTTGGCTTCCTGGTCTTTGTGTGGATTCGCTGGCGGCGACGACGCGTCGCAAGAAAGGCGTAAAAAGGAGGGGTTCCCCATGCGTAACAAACTTTTGATCCTGTCCCTTCTGCTCTTCCCGATCCTGGTGGGTTGTACTCCCTCCGCGCCGGTGGCCGGCGGTGGCGGGGGAGGCTTCCCCTATACCTCCATCCCCATCAACACCGCTTACACTCCGGGGCTGACGGTGGTCGGCACAGGGACGGTGGAGGCCGAGCCGGAAATTGCCTACATCACGCTGGGCGTGGACCTGAAGGGAGACTCGCCTGGCAGTGTGGTCAACGTGGCGAGCACTCGGATGGATGGCGTCCTGGGAGCACTCAAAGCGGCCGGCGTGGAGGAGAAAGACATCCACACCGTCGGCTACAACCTCTGGGTCGAGCAGCGCTATGATCCTCAGACCGACCAGCCGACCGGAGTGGTCGAGTACCACATCGTCCACACGGTGCGCCTCACCGTCCGCGACCTGGGGAAAGTGGGGGCACTTCTGGCGGCCGCTGTGGAAGCCGGTGCCAATACGATCGGCGAGGTTGCTTATAGCGTGGCCGATCCCGAGAAACTTGCCACCGAAGCCCGCCGGAAGGCTCTGGCCGATGCCCAGAAAAAGGCTCAGGAGATGGCTGCCGCCCTCGACATCAATCTAGGCAAGGTGCTCTCGGTGAGCGAGTCAGGAGGGTGGGTGCCCGTCCCTGTCAAAGCCGTAGGAGATGGGGGGTACGAGGCAGCGGTGCCGTTGCCGGCCGGCTCCTTCTCTGTGAGCATCAGCGTGGTGGTGATTTACGAATTGCCCTAGGTCCGGGGAAATCCCCCCTCCCCCTGAGCACCTATCCGAAAACTCATGAGCGTTCGACGGGAGTTTCGGATAGGCTCCAAGATCGGGGGAGGGGGGTATTTTTATGCCCGGCGCAGGTCATTCGGCCTCCAGACGGCCCAGGGTGCGCACCACCTGGCTCATCCGCCCGACCAGGAAGATCGGCCGGCCTAACTCCCGCTCCAGTTCTTCGACCGAGACCTCGTCCAGCGTCTTTCCCCGCTCGTCGAAGGCAACGCGGGGGAGGAAGACCATCTCCCCTCGGGCCTTTTGCATGCCGGCCCGCATCGCCTCTCCGGTCAAAAGGCCCGAGACGGTGACGGTGGGGCCCAGGGTGATATTTTCCACCGGGATAACCTCGATGGACAGGCCCTCCTGAAGGGAGGCAAACTCCCCGGCCATGCGGGAAAGGAGCGGAGCGATCAGGGTGCCACAGACCAGGGTCAGGTGGCGCGGCCGGAAGCGTTCCCGGGGAATCCGTCGGCGCAATCGAGCCCAGTCGTCCAGGAGGCGGCGCACCAGCCCGACACCGTTTTCCACCTGGGGAAAGCCGTCATAGCGGAAGGCTGCGGGGACGGGCCGGCCGGCCAGGAGGTAGAATTCGTCCGCTGGGTAGAGGAAAGTGCATCCCCATCGCTTCCGAAAGATACGCTGGAGCGGTGCAACCCGCCGCAGGAGGGCCTGGGCCTCGCCATAGGTGTAGGGGCGCAGCGGGAAGGCCGTTCCTTCCCGATCGGCCTGGGCCGGCTGCCGAAAGCGCGTCAGTCCGACCGGCACCAGGGCCACCGAGCGTACCGCAGGGAAGAGGCCGGCCAGGTCTTTTACCGTGCGTTCCAGGTGGACCCCATCATTCACCTCGGGGCAGAGCACCACCTGGGTATGCACAGTGATGCCCAGACGGCCCAAGTAGGCCAGTTGCTCCCGGATGTCGGGGAGAGCACGTCGGCCCAGCAGGAGGCAACGCAACTCCGGCTCGGTGGCGTGTACCGAGACGTAGAGCGGGCTTAGCCGCTGTTCGGCCAGACGTTTCCAGTCCTCAGGACATAGGTTGGTCAGAGTAACAAAGTTGCCGTAGAGGAAGGAGAGGCGGTAATCGTCGTCGCGCAGGTGGAGGCTGGGGCGAAGGCCGCCCGGCAACTGATCCAGGAAGCAGAAAGGGCAGCGGTTGGTGCAGAGGCGAACCCAGTCAAAGATCGGTTGGACGAACTCGATGCCCCAGGGTTGGGCCGGGAGTCCGTCCCTTCCCGGCGGCCGGCGCAGCGTTATTGTCCACTCCTCTTTGCCCCGGCGAACCAGAAATGTGGCCCTGGGACCATCGGCGTAGAAGCGGAAGTCAACGATGTCGCGTAGGGGATGGCCGTTGACCGCAAGGAGACGGTCCCCCGGCAACAACCCGGCGTTGCGGGCGATTCCGGTCACGGCGGCGATTTCTCCACCAGGATTGTTCAGAGCCATCTTGGGGACATCCATCTTCCGGACCAAAAGGACGGACCGGCTCTATTGTACCATTTTCATCCGTTCGGGGCAAAACCGCAGGGAAGTCGGATATTTGCGGGGAAAGAGGCCATCACAAGGCACGGCATGCCGTGTCCCCACGGGTTTACTGGGATCTTTGCCTCGTCTCGACGGCGGGTTTCTACCGAGGTGCAACCGACCGACTTAGTGAAATCCGTGTGGCAAAAGGAACATCCGGCCGGGGAATGTGGCAGGATTTACGCACAATTTCCGGCTTGTGAGTGCATTCAATCCGTGAAGCCCGACGGCCGTTTGCCACTGGCGACTTCCCGTGGTAAAATTTTTTACACTTTTCTGAGAACGGCGTTGGGGAATACCAAGGTGCAGGCTGAACTCGTTCTTCTTATTCTGGTGGCGTTGCTCTTTGACTTTCTCAACGGCTTCCACGACAGCAGCAACGTGGTTTCCACCATGGTCGTCTCCAGAGCAATGGAGCCGCGGCCGGCCCTCTGGTTGGCCGCCCTGGGTGAGTTTTCCGGCCCATTTCTCTTCGGTGTGGCTGTGGCCAAAACGATCGGGGCAGAGGTGGTTTCCGCGCAGGAGATCACCATCCCGGCCGTCATTTCCGCCCTCCTGGGCGCAGTCCTCTGGAATCTGTTCACTTGGCTTTTGCGCCTGCCCTCCAGCGCGTCTCATGCCTTGATCGGGGGGCTGGTGGGGGCCATCTCGAGCGTGTCCGGGCCGGGGAGCATCCATCCGGCCGGCATAGGAAAGGTCTTCCTGGCCCTGTTCCTGGCCCCTCTGGCGGGATTGGCCATCGGTTACCTTTTTCTGCGCGTGATGCACTTTCTGGCAATGGGGACGACCCCGCGCATCAACCGCTTCTTCCAACTGGCCCAGATCCCGACCTCGCTCGCCCTGGCCCTGGGGCACGGCACGAACGACGGCCAGAAGACGATGGGCATCATCACCATGGGGCTGGTGGCAGCCGGCCGGCTTTCGGAATTCACCGTGCCGCTCTGGGTTGTCGCCCTCTGCGCCGGGACGCTGGCGCTGGGCACCTTGAGCGGGGGATTGCGCATCGTGCGTACCCTGGGGACGCGCATCTACCGCATCCGTCCCCTTCACGGCTTCTCCGCCCAGGTCGTTTCCGCCATCGTGATTCTGGGGGCGGCGCTGCTGGGCGGGCCGGTCAGTACGACCCAGGTGGTCGGCTCCTCCATCATCGGGGTTGGGGCAGCCGAGCGGCTCTCTAAGGTTCGCTGGAACGTCTTTGGCAACTTTCTCCTCACCTGGGGCCTGACGATTCCGGCGGCGGCCCTGGTGGCGGCCGCTTTCCGGCTGGTCCTTCGGATGTTCGGATGGCAGTGAGGGTTTGCCGCGCCCTAGAGCAGGGCCCGGCGGGGAGGCTAAGGATGCGCTGGAAGATTTTTCGCCGCCGCAGGCGGCCCGACTTCTATCAGATGCTTGTGGATCAGGCCGGAAAGGCGCTGGAGGGGCTGCAGGGGCTGGAGGATTACCTGCGCTCTCCTACCGAAGAGCAGGCCCGCCGGGTGCGCCAGTTGGAAAAAGAAGGCGATGAACTGCGCCGCATCCTCATTGATGAACTGAACCGCACCTTTGTCACGCCTTTCGACCGGGAGGATATCTTTGCCCTTTCGCGGGCCATAGACGATGTGCTGGACTATGCCCATACCACCGTGAGCGAGATGGACATCCTGCGGGTCGAGCCCAACGACTACCTCCGCCGGATGGCCTCACTCCTCCACGAGGCCGGGGAGGAAATCTACCTGGCCGTCCAGCATATGCAGCAGCGTCCGGCCCTGTCCAGCGAGCACGTCTCCCGGGCCAAAGCCTTTGAGAACCGGGTGGAAAACGTCTACCGGGAAGCACTGGCCGAACTCTTCTCCAGCCCCAAGGATCTGGGCGATGTGGTGTATATGCTCAAACTGCGTGAAATCTATCGCCACCTGAGCAATGCTGCCGACCGGGGCGATGAAGCGGCCAACATCATCGGCGACATCGTCGTCAAGACGACCTGACCCCGCCGTTTGCACGTTCGTTCCACGCCGGCACGTTCGGAAAGACCCGGTCCAGACGGACTCGGCACGAACTTGCTGCACTGGAGGCTTCGGTGGACTATGCTGTGGAGACAGAGGAACTAACCCGCCTTTTCGGCGACCTGGTGGCGGTGGACCATCTGACGCTTGCGGTGCGCCGGCCGGAGATTCTGGGGTTGGTGGGCCCGGATGGGGCCGGCAAGACGACCACCCTGCGTATGCTGGCCGGCATCCTGCCCCCCACCTCGGGGCGGGCCCGGGTGCTGGGTTTTTTCCTGCCGGATCAGGCCGAGCGTGTCAAGGCCCATATCGGCTACATGCCCCAGCGCTTCAGCCTTTACGCCGACCTGACGGTGGAGGAGAACCTTTCCTTCTTCGCCGAGATCTACCGGGTGCCTCGTTCGGAACGGGCCCAGAGAATGGAGGAACTTTTGCAATTTGCCCAACTGGGGGCCTTTCGGAAGCGCCGGGCGGGATACCTTTCCGGCGGGATGAAACAGAAACTGGCCCTGGCCTGTACCCTGATCCACCGACCCGAACTGCTCCTGTTGGATGAACCGACCACCGGGGTCGATCCGGTGGCCCGGCGGGAGTTCTGGGGTATCCTCTACCACCTCCTTTCCAGGGGGCGGACGATCCTGGTGAGCACGCCCTATATGGACGAGGCCGAGCGCTGCAACCGAGTGGTTTTTCTTTCCCGGGGTCGGCTGCTTCGGGTGGGCACGCCAACGGAACTCAAGGCCGCTTACCCGCACGATCTCCTGGAGGTTCATGCCCGGCCGCTGGAGGAAGCCGCCGTCCGGGCCCGGAAGGTGCCCGGCGTGCTCGACGTGCAGACCTTCGGAGAGACGCTCCATCTGGTTGTGGAGGAAGCCCGGGCGGCTCTGGAGGCGGTGCGTTCCGCCCTGCAGGTGGCCGGTCTGGACCTCCTTCGGTTGCGCCCGATCTCCCCGACCATGGAGGACGTCTTTATGGCTCTCTTGGGCCAGGCCGATGCGTCTCCTCCAGCGGAGGAAGGGGCAAAAGGAGCAGGAAAATGAACGATCTGCCCTCGCCTGCCGATGTCGCCGTCGCTCTGGAACGCTTCTATGGCCTTTCTCCGGACAAGGCCAGGGCCTTGGCCACGGCCGGCCTGGAGCAGATCCGCTCGCCCTGGTCGGTGCCGGGCATGGAAGCGCTGGTCGAACGTCTGCTCCGGGCGTTGCGGAGGGGGGAACGGTTGCTCCTCTTCGGCGACTTTGATACCGACGGTGTGACCGGCTGCGCCATCCTCTTTCCCCTTCTGGCAAGGCATAGCCGGCATATCCATCGCTACAACCCTTCTTACCGGGAAGGCTACGGATTAGCCGTCGAACAGGTGGAACGCTTTGCCCGCCAGGGTATCGCCGTGATCCTGACCGTGGACTCGGGCATCTCCTCCCATCAGGCCGTCGAACGGGCCCGACAGCTCGGCCTGGAAGTGCTCATTACGGATCACCATCTCCTGCGCGAGGATCTCGGCCCACCGCCGACTCTATGGGTGGATCCTCCGGATCACCTCCTTTCGGGGGCCCAACTGGCCTATCTTCTCTTCCTGGCCCTGCGCGAGCGCCTGGAAGGGAAGATGGAGCACGATTGCCGGGGGTTGGCCCTTTCCGCGCTGGGGGCGCAGATGGACTGGGTGCCGGTAGACGAGCCGGAGACCCGGACCTGGGTAGCCCGAGCCCAGGCGATCCTCAACTCGGCTGATTGTCCCCGCGAATTGCAGGTGTTGCGGGAGATGCTGGGGGAAACGTACACCACCAGCGAGATGCGCTCCCTGTCCAGCGTGCTGAATATGGGGAAACGTTCCCATCTGGTGGATCCGGCGACGGTCGTGGAGGCGCTCCTGCCGGAAACGCCCGATGAAAGGTGCCGCCAGGTCTTTCGCTTCCTCATTCAGGAACGCTCCCGTGCCCACCGGGCCGGTGAGGCGCTTTTGACACGGGCGCTGGAGGATATCCAGAAAGACGAAGGAGAAGGGTTGCTCGTCTACGAGGCTCAGGTCCACGACGAGACGCTTTCCGAAGTGGAGGGCCCCCTGACCGCCCGACTGGTGGAGGCGACTGGCCGGCCGGCGCTGGTGCTTCGGCCGGCCGGTTCCCAGATCAACTTCTCCGGCCGGGCCCGGAGCGACTTTTCCTTCGAGACGTTCCTGAGCGATCCGGAGATTCTTGCCCTCACCACCTCCATGGGCGGACACCGCCAGGCCATCGGCGGATCGCTCCTTCCCGAAAACCGCCGACGTTTCCTGGAGGCCGTTCAACGCTGGAAGGAACGACATCCCGTCCCGGCCTCGTTTTCCTCCCCCTCCCGCCCGCCGGAGCGCCTGGAGCGTCTGGACCCGGCCATCGCCTACCTGTTGGGCCGGGCCATCGGGCCTTTTGGCCACCGTCTGCGCCCCCCGCGCCTTTGTACCACCCTGCACGTCCGCAGCGGCTGGGCCTTTTCCGGCAACACCCTGGTCGAGACCGACCGGCCGCTGCCCTCCGGCGCGTGGGAAGTGGTCTTTACTTTCGACGAGGCCGGCTGTGAGGGAGAGAAGGTCGTCCTGCGCGTCGAGGAGGCTACTCCGCGTTGAGTCCTTCCAGGACGGGAAAGATTTCAGCCGGCCGGGGCACCTCGCGGAGCGGGTAGACTTTGAGCCAGCGGACGATGCCCTTCCGATCCACCACCACGACGGCGCGTTCGGAAAAGCCCTCCGGACGCAATAGACCGTAGCGACGGGCTACCTCACCGCCGGGGAAATCGGCCAGCATGGGGAAGGAGCGAACGCCCAGGGCACAGGCCCAGGCCTCTTTGGCCGGCACGCTGTCCACGCTGATGCCCAGGACCTGGGCATTCAACTCCTCAAAGCGCTCGTGTTCGATTTCCAGCAGGAGCATCTGCGCCGAACACACCGAGGTAAAGGCCAGCGGGTGGAAGGAAAGGACCACCGTCTTTTTCCCAAGGTAATCGCCGAGTCGAACCGGGCTGCCCAGACTGCCCTTCAGGGTAAAATCCGGGGCAGGTTCGCCCACCTGAATCGGTTTCTGCTCGCTCATGTTTCCTCCGTTATCCGTAGCGTTCCTCTTTCCAGGGATCGCCGTTTTTGTGGTAGCCGGCCTGTTCCCAGAAGCCGGGCCGGTCGTGTTCGAGAAACTCGACCCCACGTACCCACTTGGCGCTCTTCCAGAAGTAGCGTGAAGGCACGACCAGACGCAGCGGCCAGCCGTGCTCTGGAGCAAGTTCCCGGCCCTCGTAGCCCCAGGCAAAAAGGTTATCTTCGGCCAGAAAAACCTCCAGTGGCAGGTTGGCGGTAAAGCCATGCTCGGCGTGGATCAGGACGTAGCGGGCCTCCGGTTTCAGACGCACGTGGCGCATGACCTCGCGCACCGGGACACCTTCCCAGCGGGTATCGAGCATGCTCCAGCCGGTAACACAATGGATGTCGCAAACGATCTCCCGGCCGGGCAAAGCGCGGAACTCGGGGTATGTCCAGCGCACTTCTTCTCCCACCCGCCCGAAGAGGCGGAAATCCCAGCGGGCCAGGTCCACCCGGGGAATCGGCCCATGATGCAGCACGGGAAGACGACCGACCAGACGCTGATGGGGGGGGAGACGCCTCGCTGCTTTATCCATCCTGTTCCTCCTTCCTTTGCAACAGCCAGCCGGCCAGGACGATGGCCGGAACAAGGAGCCCGATTCCCCAGGCCAGGGTCATGGCCGTGGAAGCCGGCATCCCTTCTCCGAGGGAAAGGGCGGGCGAACTGCCCAGGGCCGCCATCGCCAGGTACAGGCCGCCGGCCAGTCCCCACCAGCGCCGGGGGATGGTTTCGGCCACCCGGGCGATGAGCGACGGCCCCAGCAGCCCATAGCCCACACCGACGATAGGGATGACTTCGGTCATGGCCGCAAGATCGGCCGCGGACCAGAGCATTCCCCCGCCGAGCGCCAGGAGGAGGGCACCCAGGAGAAGGAGGGCCACCCGTCCCCACCGCCGCCCCCCCATGCGGAAGGTGGCCCAGTCGAACAGGTCGGCGACCGGGCCGGCCAGAAATTGGGCCAGAAGAACCGGGACCGGCAGGGCCATCAGGAGCAGGCGAATGACATCGGGGGAGACCCGGGCCCTTTCCAGGGCATAGGAGGGGAGAAAGGAGAGGAAGAGGGCGACGGGAAGGCCGGAGAGGAAGGCGACGGCCAGCAGCAGGACGGCCCGCCTCCACCGGCCCCCGCCCGTTGGTTCGCCCGGCCCCTGGGCCGGCCGGCCCAGCCGGAAAGCCAGGCCCAGCAGGAGGCCGCCCAAGAGCGCGGTGCCGGCCAGGTACAGGTCTAGCGAGCCGGGGGGAGACTCCAACGTCTCGGCTTCCAGACTCAACTGGAACGTACCGGCCTGCAGGACCAGCTGCCCTACCTGGAGCGTGCCGATCTGGAAGGACAGCCGGGCGGCAAACGAAGCCACGGTACCCACGGCTAGGTAAAGTCCGGCAACGGTCGCCAACAGACGTTTTGTCTGCACTCCGGAAAGCAGGATGGCCAACAAGGGAGCGAGGAGCATGGCCGGCCCGATGGCCAAGAGGAGCAGCCCGACCTCCTCGAGGAAGCCCGGGCCCGTCCCTCGAACCAGGCCCAGAGCCAGGGCCGAGAGGAGCACCCCGGCGGCCAGGACCTTTCCCCGACCCACTTCGTCGGCCAGCAGGCCGAAGAGCACCGCGGCCAGGGCAAAGGTCAACGTCCGAGGCCCGTTCAGGAGGGAAAGGGCCGAAGAGGCATGGACGGCAAAGGTGAGCAGCAACCCGCCGAGGAGGGTAAGAAGGGCAGCGGGAATGGGAAAAGGTTTCCGGGGCTCGTCCATCCTTGGTCTCCTTGTGACCGGCGCGGACTCAGGGAACGCAGAGCGAACATAAGGCGAAAGTTCGCCCATCCTTGGTCTCCTTGGGACCGGCGCGGACAGTCCGTTTCTCAAGCAGCCGCATTATACCGGATGGCCGGCCAGGCTGTCAATTGTATCCCCTGTTGTGGTAAAATACGGGGACGTAGAGGATGCATGATCCGCGGCAAGCCACCGGCTGTCAATTGTATCCCCTGTTGTGGTAAAATACGGGGGGCGGACCGGGTCGGCGAATCGGCCCGGCTACCCAGATGGCCGGCCATTCCTGCCGGGCCCGCTCCAGATTTTCGGGGGTGCCGATGTCCACCAGGTACTCCCCGGCTTCCAGAGGGTAGCCGTAGAGGGCCACGCCGGAGCGGAGGAGTTGCGGAAAGAGGTCCTGCCCAAAGTCGCAGGGGCCTTGTTCCGGGAGGTAGGCCAGGATTTTGGGTTCGAGGATGTAAATGCCGGCATTGGCCAGGTCGCCGAAGGGTTGGGCCGGCTTTTCCACAAAGCGACGCAGCCGGCCGGCCGCGTCGAGTTCGACCAGCCCGCAGCGCTGCGGATCGGGGACCCGGTAGAGGGCCACCGTGCCCACCCCACCGTGCCGACGATGGTAGGCCAGCATCGCCGCCAGGTCCATGTTCGTCAGGACGTCGCCGTAGAGGACGAAGAAGGTGCGCTCCAGAAAGTCGCGCAGCGGCTTAAGCGCGCCGGCGGAGCCGAGGAGTTCCGGTTCATAGGAGTAGTGGATATATAGGCCGAAGGCGTGGCCGTCGCCCAAGTGTTGGAGGATGGCCTGGGGGCAATGATGCAGGTTGATGGCGATCTCGACGATGCCGTGGAAGCGGCACAGTTCCAGGGTATAATCCAGCGCCGGCCGTCCCCCCACCGGCAGGAGGGGCTTCGGGCAGTTGGCGGTGAGCGGGAACAGACGGCGACCCTGGCCGGCACAGAGGATTACCGCCCGAGGGGTTGAGAAGATGTCCCGACGCTCTTGTTCCTTCATCGCCGCCCTCCTGGTCGTATCGGTCTCCGGTGCGTTCTATGTGGCCGGCATGGCCCCCGGGCTGACCCTGAGCCACGGCGGCAGCGACGGGGGGGAACTGGCCGTGGCCGTATATACCCTGGGCATCCCCCACCCGACCGGCTATCCGACTTATCTGCTCTTGGCCCAGATCGCTCGACTTTTCCCCTGGGGGACGCCAGCCGGTCGGCTGAACCTCTTCTCGGCCCTGGCCGGTGCCCTCACCGTCGGGCTGGTTGCCCGTATCGCCAGCGAGTTTTTCCCGGAGGAGAAGTTTCCTGCCCTGGTCGCCGGCCTGACTGCCGGCCTTTCGCTGGCCGTATCCGGCCTCTTCTGGTCCCAGGCCGTCATTGCCGAAGTCTATACCCTGCATACCTTCTTTCTGGCCCTTTCCCTCTGGCTGCTCCTGCGCTGGCGACGAGGCGGTAGGATTTACCTTCCCCTGGCCGGGCTGGCCTTCGGCCTGGGGCTGGGCAACCATCTGACGCTTCTCTTCCTCCTCCCGGGTGCGCTCTTTTTCCTCCTCTTCTCCGGGCGCCGCCTCACCTGGACGGAAGGATTGGGGGGAGGCATCCTTCTGTTGGCCGGCCTGACCGTGTACCTTTACCTGCCGCTACGCGCCGCCGCCGACCCCTGGCTCAACTGGGGCGACCCCCGCGATTGGGGTAGATTCTGGGCTCATGTGAGTGCGGCGGCCTACCGGGGCTTTTTCTTCCAGCGCCCCTGGCCAGAGGTGGCCGGCAATATCCGTGCTGCCGCGGGTCTCCTCCTGCGCGATTTCGCCCCACATGGCCTGGTGCTAGGCTTGGCCGGCCTCTTTTTCCTGGGCCGGCAGGAGGGCCGGATGCTCCTCCTCATTTTCCCGGCCGTGTTCGGCCTCCTCCTGGCCCTCACCTACGGCGGGGCCGGAAGCGAGGTACACCTCCTCCCGCTTTACCTGGCCTGGTCCCTCGGCTGTGGGACCACGGCCGGAGTGCTGGCCACCCTCCTGCGATGGCGTTTCGGCGCCCGGGCATCCGGCGCCACCCTCCTTTTGCCCCTGCTCTGTCTTTTCCTTATCGTGCCGGCCTGGGAGCGATGGTCCTTGCAGGATGACCCCGGCCCCCTCCCGGGGATGTACGCCACCCTGGAGCAACTGCCTCCGAATGCCCTCCTCCTGACCGGGCAGGACGAGCAGACCTTTCCCCTCTGGTACGCCCAGGTCATAGAAGGCCTTCGCCCGGATGTCGCCATCGTGGATGTGCGTCTCCTGGAGTGGCCCTGGTATCGTCGGCAGTTGCCTTCGCGCTACCCCGGCCTCCTCCTTCCGGTCGAAGCGGAAGGAAAATGGACGGATGCGCTCCTCAAGGCCAATTCCGGCCGGCCGGTCCTGTTTCTTACCCCGCAGTCCCGGTAGGGCAGTGCGGAACCCGCCTACGGTTCCCTACGCGGTCTGGGAGGAAGGAGGCTCGGCCCGGTCTTCTCACGGTGCCGGTTCCGTAGCAGGCTCGGCCGCCTGTACCTCCGCTTTTCGGCGAGTCCTCCGCCGGATTCTCTCGAGGTGAAAGGCGGCCAACTCCTCGGGCGTAACGCCCTCCTCCTCCACCCATCGCCGGATGGCCCGCTTCAAGGCCGCGCTAGAGCGAAAACTGGGGGCGATGCGAGTGGGATAGGGGATTTGCTCCAGCGTTCGGGGGTGCACCCCCATCCGTTTCGGATAGTGGCGCAGGTCAAAGGTGCCGAACCGGATGATGTGCACCACTTCCCCTCGTGCCAGCGCCCGGCCGATCTCCTCGAAAACGGCATCAAAGACTCGCCAGATGGTGGTCTCCGGCAAACGGGTGCGTTCGATGATCCGTTTCACCAGTTCGTCTCGACGAATGAGTTTCATCGGCTTCTCCTTGTTTCTTCGGAACGCCATTTCCTCCATCCCTACGAGGGACGCTCCCCGTAGTGCCCCGTAGGGAATCCAGCGGGGTTGCCCGTAGGGACAACCGCCAGGGTTGTCCCTACGGGCATGATTCCGGCCAGCAGATACTGGCCTCTTGTACCGCTCGATAGACCGCCTCGGCCTCGGCCGCAGGCAAAGGCCAGGGCTGATGGTAATCCTCGATCTGGACGGCGTGCAATCGCAGCCCCACCAGCCGATTCCCGCGAAAGATCCACTGGGCGACGAGGCCCTGACGGGTTTCGATGGACCACATCTGGTCGGCGATAAAATTGCCCAGGGAATAGAGGATAGGGACCCCGCGGTAACGCTCCAGCCCTTGTACCCAGTGGGGATGGGAGCCAATGACGAGATCGGCCCCGGCCTCGACGGCCTGATGGGCCAGAGTCTGTTGCCACGGGGAAGGGTTGTGGGTATATTCCCAGCCCCAGTGGAAGTAAACGATGACCACATCGGCCTGTTTTCGGGCGGCGGCAATGTCCTCGGCGATCAGGATGGGGTCGGCCGGCGCGCTTCCGGCCCGTTCTTCGTTGGCCAGGTAGTCGTCGCTGATGGCATCATACCCCAGGAAAGCCAGGGTGACTCCCTTGACCGTGAAGAAAGCCGGCCGGCGGGCCTCTGCCAGGTTCATCCCGGCCCCGAACGGGGCGATCCCGGCCTGCGCAAGGAGGGTCAGCGTATCGCTCATCCCCCTGGGGCCAAAGTTCAGGCTATGGTTGTTGGCCAGGGAGACGGCGTCAATGCCGGCATAGCGCAGCCCGGAAGTAAAGTGGCCACTGCCGACAAAGAAGAAGGTATAGGGGTCGGCCGGCGGTGCGATCTCGTTCGAAAGCACCCCCTCCAGGTTGGCCACGGCCAGATCGGCTTCCTCCAGGAGAGCGCGGGTCGGCGTAAAGGGACGAGTAGAATCGTCGCCGATGCGGCGCCGGACCGCCCGGCCGGTGAAGATGTCCCCCACGGTCACCACCGTAAGCGGCGGCGGCAAGGGGGGGACGGGCCGCGCCTCGCAAAAGGCTCGCAGGTGTCCCACCACTTCCTCAGGCAAGGTGGACCTCCAAGCCAGGAAGAGGGTACGCACCAGGGGGCATCCGGGGGCGGCGGCCTCTTCCAGAAGCAGGTCGTGGCCGTCTACCCGAAGGACGCGCAAGCCTATATCCACCTCCTCCAGAGGGAGCAGAACAATGCCGCCGGGGTGCGTTTTCAGGGCAGAAAGGAGGGCAGCGGTGTCGGTCAGGATCGGGAGATCGGAGATTTCCCAGGGAAAAGGAGGAGCCCCCAGGAACATAGGCACCACCGTTGCTGAAAGCGGCATCCCCAGTTCGGTCCAGTTCTCGACCTTCCGGCGGAAGAGGCGCTCCAGGTCGGCACAGGAAACTTCGCTCAGCGGCGACCAGAAGGACATGGCCGGCACAAAGAGGGTGAAGGTCAGGGGCCAGGTCTGGAAGTCGGCCGGAGGGGTATAGCCGATATAGAGGTCGGCCGGCTGCCTCCGGGATTCCTGAAGGTCGTACCCGTTTTCCGCCAGATGCCAGCGCAGTTCTTCTCCCAACCGCTGCGGACCGGTGCCGGATTCGATGGCGATGGCCAGCGGAAGCGGATCCGGTTCCGCAGGGCGAGGCGATGTCAGGGCCAAAGGGGTCACTCCCCCGGAAAAGATGACTTCCAGTGGGGGCACCTCCGGAATACATCCGGCCAAAACCGTAAGGCAGAATAGGATCGGGAAAAAGATGGACCGCCTCGGCATACGTCGGTCTCCTTATTTTAGGGAAATTATACCACACTTTGGTTTTCTTGACAAAGCGGGGGTGACATCGTATAATAAGGCATGGGTCGGCCTGGAGAAAAACGATGTGCAGGGCTCGTCTTTTCTGGGAACCGCAGGACTATGAGCGCTACCTGGACCGCTACGAGTGGGTCGGGGAGGGACTTCCCCGGCTCAGCGAGGAGGAATTCTTCCAGTTGCAGGAAGAGTTCCTGAGCCTCCAGGCCGACCGGGCGGCCGGCGGTTCGCTTTCTCCCGAAGAGCGGAGGCGCTTGCGGGAACTGCGTCGGTTGCTGCTGGCCGATTTCTAGCAGGATTGAGAATTTCGGGGCCGAGATATTTCCTTCGGCTTTTATTTTGCCTCCCTCAGGGCAGGAGAAAGATGTTCGAGAGTTTGGAACGGGTGGTGGAACGGTACGAGGAGTTACAACGGCTGCTGGCCCAGCCGGAGGTAGCCACCGACCCGCGCCGCCTGCAGGAATACGGTCGAGAACTGGCCGAACTGGAGAAACTGGTGGCGACCTACCGGGCCTATCGCCAGGCGGAACGCCAGTACCGGGAGACCGAGGAGATTCTGGAAAGCGGGGACGAGGAACTGGTGGCGCTGGCCCAGGAGGAGCGCGAGGCGCTTCGGGGACGACTGGGGGAACTGGAGGGTCGGATCAAGCAACTTCTGGTGCCCCGAGACCCGAACGACGAACGCGATGTTATTGTGGAAATCCGCGCCGGCGCCGGCGGTGAGGAGGCCGCCCTTTTTGCCGGCGACCTCTTCCGGATGTATACCCGCTACGCCGAGTCCCAGGGATGGAAAGTGGACCTTCTGAACACCCATCCCAACGACCTGGGAGGCTTCAAGGAAGTGATCTTCGAGGTCCAGGGGCGGGGAGCCTACAGCCGGCTGAAGTATGAAAGCGGTGTGCACCGGGTCCAGCGCGTCCCGGTTACCGAGGCTGGCGGGCGTATCCACACCTCCACGGCCACGGTTGCCGTGCTTCCGGAGATGGACGAAGTGGAGGTCAAGATCGACCCCGAGGACCTGCGCATTGACGTCTTCCGTGCGGCCGGCCACGGGGGCCAGAGCGTCAATACCACGGACAGCGCCGTGCGTATCACCCACCTCCCCACCGGCATCGTCGTTACCTGCCAGGACGAGCGTTCCCAGTTGCAGAACCGAGCCCGAGCAATGGCCGTGCTGCGCGCTCGTCTCTACGCGATGGAAGAGGAAAAGCGCCGGCGGGAAGTGGGCGAAAAGCGCCTGGCCCAGATCGGGAGCGGCGAGCGGGCGGAGAAAATCCGCACTTATAACTTTCCCCAGGACCGGGTGACCGACCACCGCCTGGGACGAAACTTCAGCAACCTGCCGGCCATCCTGGACGGTCATCTGGACGAGATCATCGAGGCCCTGACGCTCCAGGATCAGGCCGAACGACTGGAGACGGTTACACGTTGATCGTTCGGCGTTTTCGGCCGCCGGTTTATCCGTCAAGGAGCCGTTGTGACCCATCAGGAAACGCCCCCCCCGACGCCGGATCTGAAGCGCCGCTTTCTCAACTGGCGTACCCTCTCCTCCTTCGCTGTAGCCGCCGTCCTGATCGTGCTGACGATCTGGTTGGGGGATATTGATCTGGGGAAGGTGTGGAACTATATTCGGCAGGCCAACCTCCGGTTCTACCTTCTGGGCTTCCTGTCCTTTTATTTCACCTTTCCCCTGCGTGCCTGGCGCTGGAGATTGCTTCTTCAGAACGCTTCGGGCGAGGAAGATGCCCCAATTCCCCGCCTTCCCGACCTGACAGAGATCATCTTTCTCTCCTGGTTCGCCAACTGCCTGGTCCCGGCCAAACTCGGAGACCTCTACCGCGGCTACCTCCTGAAACAGACCAGCGGAGCCTCCTTTTCCCGCGCGGTGGGGACGATCTTTGCCGAGCGGGTGCTGGATATGATCTTTTTATTTCTCCTTATGCTCGCCGCCAGCCTGGCTACTTTCGGCCCGCGCATCCCGGCCGGCACTACGGCCGCGATGGTCTATGGGGTCGGAGTGGGCCTGGCGGTGGTTGCTGTGGGACTTTTGCTGGGGTTGCGTCTCTTTGGGGCGTCCCTGCGAAGGCTTCTACCGGCCCGCTTCCACGGCATCTACGACCGTTTCCTTGAGGGAAGTCTTCTCTCCTTCCGCCGGCGGCATCTCCCCCTCCTCCTGGGTCAGACCGTCCTGGTCTGGGTTCTGGAGAGCGTGCGCTTCTACTGCGTCCTCCTGGCCTTTCCTGCCTCTGTGCCCCTGGGCCTGCCGGTCGTCATCTTTATCGCCCTGGCCAGTTCGCTCCTGACCACGTTGCCCATCTCTCCGGCCGGCCTGGGGGCCGTGGAGGCTATGTTCGGCTGGGTCGTTCCGCTTTTCCTGCCGATGGGTCCCGACCAGGCCCGCCCCATCGGCTTTGCCCTGGGCATGCTCGACCGCACCATCAACTACTGGAGCATTCTGCTCCTGGGGCTTGTCGTCTTCCTGGTGAGCAAAAAGAAATAGGGGCAACCCTCGTGGTTGCATCATGAGCACCCCTACAGGTGCCGAGCGAAAATCGGGGGCGAAGCTGGCCAAGCCTCGCCCCCGATCGTTATTCCAACCACCCCGGGGGGCGGTCCCTCCGCCCGCCCCCCAGGTATTGCTCGCCTTACGGTCCGTAGTTCTTGAAGACCAGCGGCAGGTAGATGGCGTAGCGGACCGGCCGGACAACGATGGAGTGGGTGGCCGTGCCCGTCCCGCAGGCGTTCGTCACCGTCAGGGTGGCCGTG
>FWPU01000455.1_pt1 | contig 97564 bp, 93 predicted proteins | sample 2228361 | NCBI WGS metagenome assembly FWPU01 (sample SAMEA103939777, study PRJEB20133) | metagenome | reverse complement strand
GATATTCTTCCTGTCAGGGCTACATTCATAATCCCACGAGAGGAATCCCTCTTCCCGTGGAATAAAGCTTGTTCCCTCTTCCATCAGGATATTCTTAATAAATCTTCTTCCTTTTTCCATCGTGACCTCCTTTCAGGACCCTTAAAGGGTCCCTTAAAAAATACTCCCACTAATGTGGGGGTTATTTCAATTTTTTACTATTGTCTTCTAAACTTTGTATTAACTTGTCTACCTTTTGTGAAATCTCAAATTTCTATAAATCAAGGAGGTTTTATGAAGTTAGAGATTACAAACAAAGACTACACTATTTATCCAAGGCTGCTAAATGAATTAATAGATTCAGAGGTCGTAAAAGAAAAGGGCTTCTGGATAGTAAAGAATAACAAGACAGAGTATAAGGTCTTTACTAAGAATGGTAGATTTGCATGTACCTGCCCTGATTTCAGGTTTAAAGGAAAGATTATTAAGTTATGTAAACACATTATAAAGATTCTTACTACTGAGGATATACCAGTTGAAGATGTAATATGCTACGCGATAAAAAACCCTGAGTTTTTCCGGGTCTTTAAAGAAAGGAGGAGGTAATATGGGTAATGCAATCTGGGAAAAATACAAAACATCGGACAGTGACCATAGTCTCGATGATGTATTTAGAAGAGTAGCAAGGTGTATCTCTAAAGGAGACATTCTCCTTGAAAAGGAGTTTTACGAGTTGATGAGTACTATGAAATTTGTCTCAGGAGGAAGGATACTTGCTTATGCTGGAACTCAGAGTGAAAAAGCGACACTTGCAAACTGTTATGTAATGGGAAAAATTGAGGATTCTATGGAAGGAATTATGGAAGCTCTTCAAGAGTCTGCACTAACGATGAAGGCTGGAGGTGGAATCGGATTAGACTTTAGTTCTTTAAGACCATACGGGGCTATGGTTCAAGGAACTATCTCCATAGCCTCTGGACCTGTCTCTTTTATGGAGATGTGGAATGCAATGAGTAGAACTATTAGTGGGGTTGGTGCAAGAAAAGGAGCTATGATTGCTGTGTTGAGATGTGATCACCCAGATATTGAGATGTTTATTGAGGCAAAAAAAGACAACTCTGTTAAGAATCCTGTCCTAGAAAAATTTAATATATCCGTTGCTATTACTGAGGCATTTATCAAGGCAGTTAAAGAAGATAAAGATTGGGACCTTGTATTTGGGGGTAAAGTATATAAGACAGTTAGGGCAAAGGATCTGTGGAGAAAGATAATAGAGAATAACTGGCTTAAGGCAGAACCCGGAGTTGTGTTTATAGATAGAATTAATGAAATGAATAACCTTTACTACTGTGAAGAGATTACTGCAACGAATCCGTGTGGAGAACAACCACTTCCTTCATATGGTGCATGTACTCTTGGCGCTATAAATTTAGCAAAGTTTGTTATAGATCCATTTACTAATAACGCAAGGATTGACCTCGAGACCCTGAAGATGACAGTTCGTATGGCTGTAAGATTTTTAGACAACACTATCGATGTCAACTACTACCCTATTCCAAAGCAAGAAGAAGAAGCCAAGAACAAGAGACGAATCGGTCTTGGAATTATGGGACTTGGATCTATGCTCGCAATGATAAGAGTAAGGTATAGTAGCAGTGAGAGTCTAAGGGTGATAGAAGAGGTGATGTCTGTTATAAGGGATACGGCATATATGACTTCAGTAGAGTTAGCAAAAGAGCTCGGTAGCTTTCCATTCTTCGATAAGGGATATTATTTGGAAGGAAGATTCATAAAAACACTCCCTGAATATATCAGGAATGAGATCAAAAAACACGGGATCAGGAATTCACACCTCCTTACTATTGCTCCTACTGGGTCTATCTCTCAATTGGCTGGATTTGTCTCAAGTGGTGTAGAGCCAATCTATCAATTAGAATACACAAGGGTAAATTATGGGAAGGAGATCATAGTAAGGGATTACGCATATGAGGAGTATCTGAAGAGTTTTAAAGATAGCAATGTCCCTGATTACTTTGTTACTGCATATGATCTTACTCCATATGATCATATACGAGTTATGGCAAAGTGCCAGGAATTTGTGGATTCAAGCATATCGAAGACTATTAATGTGCCGAATAGGACTACCATTGAAGAGCTCATGGATGTTTATCTTTTTGCTCATAAAATGGGACTTAAAGGGTGCACTATCTATAGGGAAGGCTCATTAGATCAGGAAATCCTTAAGAGACAGACAAAACCTCAGAGAGAGAGAAAATATAAAGTAGAAGGCTTTACATATAAGGTTAAACCTCCTGACTCAAAGCATGCTTATTATCTTACCTTTAATCACGAAAGGAGAGATGGTAGGTTTGTTCCTTTGGAGTTTTTCATAAATACTAAGAATCCAGAACATGATGAATGGGCAAAGGCATTAGGAAGGCTTGTCTCTGCTGTCTTTAGAAATGTCGAGGATCCAACCTTTTTAGCAGATGAGCTCAAAGAGATCATGGGAAAGACGATGTTTTGGTCCCCACAAAGACGAAAGTTTGTTCCATCCATAATCGCTGAGTTCGGTGAGGTGATGCATGATTACTTTACTGATATAGGATTGATAGAACCTACTCCTCCAGTGACAGCATATACTGAGATACAGAAGACTAATTCTCCTGGTTATTGCTCGATGTGTGGCCAATATGGGCTTGTATTTGAGGAAGGATGTGTTAAGTGTCTTGCTTGTGGATATAATAAGTGTGGTTAGATGTAGCTAATGATGAGTAAAAGTATCAGTCCTGCTATAATTACCATGGAGATGGCTTTATATTGCTTCAATGACACGATGTCTTTCATTAAGATATCTTCTCTTTCTTTGAGTTTTTTAGACCATTCTTCTATGAGTCTGTTCTGGATGGTTAGGATCTCTTTTTCATGTTCTTTGGCTTTTTGAATAGAGAGGATTGTATTCTTTATAAAACTTCCTGCCATCGTGGGGGTATCGGCACTCAAGTCTGAGAGGATATCTATGTAGGTCTTATGCTCAGTATGTCCAAGTGCTGATATTTTATATGTAGACTTATTTACCCATGCTGAAAGAAGTTCAAGGTCATTGAATACCTCGAATTCACTAGGAGATCCTCCTCCTCTTAGGAGGATAAGGATATCTCCTTTTGATGCATTGATTGCGGATATTATTTCACTTGTGGACAATATATTGACTGGTATGAAGTTAAGTTCTATATTGTTTAGTCCTGTTACTTGTCTTTCAAAGTCTAATCTTACCTGACTAGAGACTCCACATATAATATCTATTTTATACCTTTCAAGGTCTGGAAATGTTCTTGTTATCTTTGGTGTTGACCTTAAGATCTGAATTAAGGTCTTTTCTTGTCTTTGGAGCTCAGGACTGATCTCTTGGACAGGTGAAATATTACTTACATCGAGTGTAAATTGTACTCCACCTTGCCATGTCTTTGCCTTTAGGTGTCCAAAAACACAAACCTCTTTGTTTTGGTATCCTATAAATTGTTCTCCTATCTTTTTAGGGATGTCTAGGTATATTATCCCCATGTCGTCTCTTAGTGGAATGTTGTAAAAGTAAGGATAGTCATTCTGTTTTAGCTCTCCTAAGATACCCTTTATATAGAAGCCTTCATTAGAATTTTTACTTAGAATGGGTCTTACGATCAAATTCTCGATTATCTTCGAGATGGCATATGGGGTGTAGATCTTAATATGGTTATTGTTCATTTCTTTAAATATATTAGTCTTTGATTAAAAAAGTCAAGATTATGCGTTTAATATAAATTTGTAGTGAAGAGGTATGACTATATAAGATCTTTACCAGAGTGTCCAAAATGTAGAGGGTATCTTTATGATGCTACCTATGTCTACACTAAGGAGTATTATGCATTCAGGGAGGTTAAACACTGTATGAATTGTGGAGCTGATTGGAGGTTAGAAAAGGTAAATGGTAAATATGAGATAGTAAGCTTTTCTTACATGCCCCCTAAGACTATAGAGAGACTCCAAAAAGAAGAGCTTAAACCCAAGAAAGATCTTCGAAAGAAGAAAAAAATCCCATGGACTAGGATATTTCTTATCTTCTATCTTTTGTTTCCTACAATGGCTTATAGCTTCTGCTTTGAGGAGGCTGGAAGGTTATATGGCATCTCTCCTCAGTTGCTTATGACTATAGCTTATGTGGAGTCAAACTATAATCCAGGTGCGATAAATAAAAATAAAGATGGCAGTTATGATTTTGGTCTTATGCAGATTAATTCTAGATGGCATTACAAATTAGGACATTCTCGATGGATGACTTTAGGAGATCCTTGTATGAATGTGAAGATAGGAGCATGGATCCTTGCTCAATGTATACAAAGACATGGATACACATGGAAGGCTATTGGATGTTATAACGCAGGAAGTAGTAGAAAGAATGCCCATTTAAGGGCAAGGTATATACAGAAGGTAGTTAAAGCATTATCGAAAGGAGGAATATAAAGATGTTAAAAAAGTATATTAGTCAATGTGAGAGAAAGTTCTTTGGAAACTTTGATGTAAATAACGAGGTCTGTCTTGAATGTGGAGAGAATAATCCTGACCTCATGAATATGTGCAAGATTGCTTCTGGAATTAAGATCAATTCTACTCTCAAAGAAAGACTTTCTCAGAATAAATTGTCTACCTTCCGTGGAACAAAAAGATGATCTCTGATAGAATGGTATAAAGAAAAGACCGTTATTAGTAATAACGAGTCCAGTCTCGGGAAGGATTTTTAGACCGCCTATAGTAAAGTCAAAAAAGGCTTACACAATTAATCTGTCTACCTTTTGTGAAATTTAGTATATTTGAAAAGAGATGACAAAGGAGGTAGATTATGAAGAAAGATTATATTATGAAAGCTATGAATTATAAGGGAAATGTAGTAGCTAGCTGGAAGATACCAAAGACTCCAAGGCAGGTTGCAGGACAGATGTTTAAGCTAGTTAAGCTATACTACAGATGTAAAGAGAAAAATCTTCTTACAAAAGACATAATCACTCTGATAAAGAGATACGCCGAGACACTTTTTAAGTATGCAGAAACAACTGTCTGTTTGATTAAGTATCCTGAGCTTGCAAAAGCACTTAGGGAGATTATTGCTACTAAAGAGGAAGAATATGAAGAAGAGATTGTAGCAGAAAAGATTAGAAGACACATCCTTGAAAAATGCTCACTCTGTAACACTGAACTCAAATATCCTGCTTATGTAGTCTACAAAAAAGGTCAAAGAGAGATAAAGGTCTCGGCACCAATAGGGATATTCTGTCTTACCAGGTTAGTTGGGAAATTAAATGACCTTATTACAAAGATCGAGGTAAATACTCAAGTGAATCTCAATGACTTAGTCAAAAAAAGTATACACGATGAAGGGGGTTTGATAACCTAAAGTGGAATATACCCTGTTAAGGTGTGAAATCGGTTTGCTTGTAAAGACGAGCTAAGGGGTTAACTATGGAATACTTATGGTATAAGGATCTTAATCAAAGGTTATGGGAAGAGATTAAGGCTGAAGTCTCAAGATGGGAAGGAAACCCTTTTCTTCTTTCTATCGAGGATAGACTGATTCGAGGAATAGCCATAGGAGATTTCAAGGATCCTATCATCCCTAATTGTGATTTATTAGCTAGGATTTTAGAATCTATCCAGTGTAAAGACATCGAACACAGTGCAAACTGTGGATGTGTACATCCTCAGGTACTATATAGGTTAATAGATGAGATTAAAGAAGATCCTCAAAAATGGCTTGCTGACCCAAAGGTGTTTAGTTTTTTGAATTTTCTTAAGTTATATGTTTTCACATATATTGAATACGGGATATTTAAGAATTACATTAACTGTAAACCCTCTTTTGTTAAATCTTTTGTGAATCTACTAAGTAAGAATCTTTTAGTAGAATATCTAAAGAAAAAAGGAAGACTTGTAGGACTAAGAACACTGAGTGTAACTTTGGATACTGATTTACACTGTGAAGCTACTATTGAAGGATTTGAAGACCGCCCCCTTAGGGAGTTTTTGGAATCGGATGTGTCTTTAGAACTTTTAGCAAATTATTTTTTGACTTCACAGGGAGCAGTTAAGTTTTATGTAGCGGATACACCGAGCAAACTCACGATAAGGGAAGAGGGCTTAGTCAATAGGTATCTTAACTATATCATCTATCCACTAATGTGTATAGCTATACATGACCCTAATATAACTAAGATACGTTACGAAGGCAGAAAGGTCTACCGAGTCTGGCCTACGCCTGATGTTTTAAGTATAGCAAAGGTGATCTACGTAAAGGATGTTATAAAACAGAAAAAGTCTGTTTTAATGACTTATATCAAGTACTGGTCTGATTTATCTGTGTTGTTAAGAAAGCTGAACCTGAATATTCAGTTCTATCCAAGAAAGATGGATTTCTGTTTATTTAATATCGATCCTCTACTTGAGATACCTGTTAATGTCTTAAGCAGGACAAAGGTCTTAAAACTCTTAGTTTTAAGGCATTTAGAGGTGTACTTTTTTGAGTATGAAAGATTTACAGAAGAAAAAGAGTTCTTATTGACTGATGAGATGGCTGTAAGGGAACTTGTAAATGACTTAAAGATTATAGCAGAGTATAAAAGATTAGAAAATGTGGTAAATATGTAGTAGTGGTATCTATTTTTTTGATTTTTAAGTAGAAGGTTTTAGTTGGGTATCCGTCTCGGTATTGACATATAGTATACACTTTTGCCACCCATGGGAATAGCAATATCCCCAATTTTCCTTCCCCTTTTCCTTTATTTGGGTATTGCAGATTGGGCACCTGTAAATATAAAGTTTTGGTTTTTTGTTCATTCTGTTATGTGTATTAATACTTAAGTAGAGTATGGAAGATAAGGATTTACATGAAGAGGTTAAGGAGATCCGCAGGATGGTAGAAGAGTTATACAGGATCTTTGTTCCTACCGTTCCTCCAGTGAAGGTCCTCACAATCAAGGAATTAGCCAGAAAGAGAGCATCCCAGATTAAGAAAAAGATAAGGCTCCTGAAATAAACCTGAAATCTATTATTGTGTTAAAATAAGATACCTGAAGAACCATGTGAGGAATGTAAAGTTTGGTACAGTATAACTCCTTCTTTATCTATTCTCTTTTTTAGCCTTTCATTTATTTCTTTTAAATTGACTAAATCTATGTTTGCAATGAGTTGGAGGTTAGTAAGTGTATTATCAGTTTCTACTGCGATGTCAATATCAGAATCTTTTCTTGCATTACCACTTGCTCTTGAGCCATAAAGGACGATCTTTGTGGGGGTTTATCTCTTTTTTATCTTCTCTATTAAGTGGTCAAGGGTCTGTGGTTTTGAAAGTATGTATTCTTGTCCTGTTTTTTTAGCTTCAGACCAAAATTCATCTATTAGACTGTAGTCTGGTCTTTGGGTCTTGTCTCCTACTTTTATTACTCCGCCTTCAGGTAGGAATTCTCCAGTTAATCTTAGAATGAGCCAGTAATAGTCTTCACTCTTTGTCTTCAAGACTTTGAAGATGATTGGGGAGCTTCTTCGTTCAATGGGTTTATTCTTATAGCTTCCTGTGTCTGTTTATGCACTCTATTATAACATAGTTATTGTGTATTGACATTTAATTTTTTGGTTGTTTATCTTTTCTTATGGCTGTAAGACCTTACAAGGGCCTTCCTGACAGGTGGATAATCGATGTCACTGTAGGCAGAAAGTATCGCCATAGGGAAGTCTTCAATGGAACTTATGAAGAAGCAGTGATTTATGAAGAGGCTTTAAAGCAACACCTTTCTATTAAGAATCAGCAGATTATTTATAAGACGATTAATGAGATTTATTCTGAGTATATGGAGTATGTAAGGCTTCATCAGTCAAAGAGTACATATAAAACTAAGAAGTATTGTATAAAAAATATTGTCTCTTTTTTTGGAGAGTATTCTTTTGATATGATTACGCCTCAGTTGATAGATGCTTACAAAGTAAAACGATTAAAAGAATTAAAAGGTAAAAATTTGGATGGAAATAGAGCGATAAACATGGAATTGATGTTCCTTAGTAATATGAGTAGATTTGCTTATGAACGGAAGTATGCTGAGAGTTATTTAAAAGAGATCAAAAAGTTGCCTTATCGACCAAGATTACCAGAACCCCTTGAGCAAGAAGATGTCTTAAGATTTCTTGAGGAAGCAAAGAAAAATCCTGTTTGTTATGCTTTAGTTCTCTGTCTGTATCACGCAGGGATGCGAAAAAGTGAGGCTCTAAATCTGAAGTGGTCTGATATCTATTTTGACTATGGCTTTATTAAGATTACTAAGAGTAAAGGAAATAAAGATAGGTTTATTCCCCTTACAAATGAGTTCAGAGAAGCATTACTTGCATTGCCAAGAAATGCAGAATATGTCTTTGTAAATGAGAAGACTGGTAAATTATTAACTAATGTCGACAGGATCACACGAAGGATAGCACAAAAAGCAGGTATCAATCGTAAAGTTAAACCCCACCAGTTGAGACATACCTTTGCTACCCATCTCTTAGAAAAAGGCATCGACTTAAGGGTCATTCAGGCATTACTTGGACACGAGGATATCTCTACGACTACTATTTACACAAAAGTAAACCTTATAAAGCTTAAAGAAGCTATAGATGCCTTAGAGACTACGGAAAAGAATAAACTTTTACCTAACCGTTGACTACATGTAGTCAATAGCCTTTTATAACTTATTGATTTATAAAGTTTTTCTGTGGGATATAAATTCGTGGGACAGGCATCAGAATTCATGGTCACTTTAAAGAATAATAAATTTATCCCCTCCTACTCATTAGAGATAGAGTTGGATAAGATTGGCATGATATACATAGATCACTTAGAAAGGAAAATATCGACAAAAAAATTTATCCTTAGTCCGAAAAAAAGAGGCGTCTCAGGACCAGTGGTTACTATTAAGACAGGCTTTCCATTCATCTTCACTGAGATAAAAAGAAGGATCAATATAAACAGAATATTTCTAATCTATCCTGAAATAATCGATATGGAGCAGGAAATATATGTAACTGAATCAGATATATTGGGAAGGATAAGTAGGGAGGGAGATGAATTCATAAGGATAAGGGAATACAGGTATGGAGACGAAAAGAGGCTGGTAGACTGGAAGGCGACTGCAAAGATGGAAAAACTTATGGTAAAAGAATATGCCAGAGATGAGGCAGGAACATACACTATAATCCTGGACAATTATCTTCCTCCTGATAAGGATGCGTTTGAGAGGTCTATTTCGTTTGCTGCATCCCTTACAGAGTTCCTGATAAAAAGGGATTTCTATCTCAGGTTCGTCACATGCCATAAAACAATCCCATATGGAAGTAGTATAGAACATTTCTACAGGATACTCGATCTCCTCGCCATCATTGAACCTGCAGATAGGGCTGAATGTATGATAAAAGAGATAGGAGAAGGACTCATGATTCTCCAGTCTGACTCATCTCCTCTCATGAGACTCAGACCATATGTGCAGAGAATAATATATGCCACAGAATTATAAATTATTCACATTCTTCGTTGCAGTCACAGGAACATTCTCGCTCGTCATTACAGGAAGTCTTCATTCTGTTTTCTTTATATTCATACCTCTCATGTTTTACGGTTATCTCAGACTCCTCAAGAACAAAAGACAGGCATCAAAAAAAGTTGTAGAAATGGCATCAATTGCAGGACTAATGATATTCATTTTTGATATAAACTTCATTACGGTTGACTATCTCATAGGGGTTGGTCACCTTTCACTTATCTTTCATGCAATAAAATCATTCGATATCAAAGAGCCATATGATCCTCTACAGGTCTTCTTTATGTCACTCTTGCAACTCGTGATCGCATCAGAATTCACGACAAAGATGTTATTCGGATTTATTCTTCTGATCTTTATTGTGGCAATGCTCTTTGCAATGGTCATGGCACACTTCATAAAATCAGGAAAGAGTGATGTGAGTTTTAGTGAATTACTTAAACCCGTCACATTAATACTCTTCGTTACAATAATGATGTCAGGGGTTATTTTTGCATCAGTGCCAAGATTGAGGTACGGACTCTGGGGAAAGACTCATTATAAGGGCATAAAGAATGCAGGATTCACAGAAGAGGTAAAACTATCATCAGGAGAATTAAAACTCGATCCATCAATAGTAATGAGGGTCGAGATGAATCCACTCATAAGGGGTCCATATTACTGGAGGGGTGCAACATTCGATTATTTCGATGGCAGTACATGGATAAATACAGGTATGAATTTGAGGAGGAATCTACCTAAAACAGATGATGCATTCTTTGTAAGTTTCACACAGAAGACAGGTTTTCTTCAGGATATCATGCTCGAACCTGTTGATTCAGATATAGTATTTGGTCTTGACAAAATAATAATGTTAAAGGGCGATTTTTACAGGGTGGAGATGGATGATATGGGTAACCTATATTTACCAAAAAAGGGCGCAAGGAGAATACATTATATTGTGATGAGCAGTTATGATGAAGGAAGTACTCACATGATAAATAAAGCAAGATTTTTACAGATACCTGATGGATTAAAAAAGACTATAAAACCATTTACTTATGAAATCTTAGAAAGATACAAAGGAGAAGATATGGATGACATAAAAAAAGCATTACTTATAGAGAGATTTCTCAAAGAAAATTACAGATATTCTCTTAGAGTGGACACGGAAAAGCATATGAACCCCGTGATTGATTTTCTTTTTTATTCAAAGAAGGGATATTGTGAACACTTTGCAACAGCAATGGCACTGATGCTCCGTGCACAGGGTATTCCATCGAGACTCGTTACGGGTTTTTATGGAGGTCAGATAAACAATATTGGAAACTATATAATAGTGAGACAGATGGATGCCCATTCATGGGTCGAGGCTTTTGTAAATGGTAAATGGATGAGATTCGAGCCAACTCCATCAGATATAAATGAAAAACCCCCATCACCTTTATTCCTTTATATGGATTTTCTCAGGATGAAGTGGCAGAGGTATGTGGTTGGTTTCACGGATGAGGACAGGGTAAGATTCTTTAGACTTTTGAGTCCTTCTATGCCGGATATAAAAATCAGATTAAATCCAGAGAATATGGCAATAATCTTATCCATCCCTCTGATGCTCTTTCTGATATATCTATTTTACAAAAAATTCATTCTTTATCTCAGAGTCTCTCCAGAGACATATCTCTATATAAGATTGAAAAAGCTGATAGAAAGGAAAGGTTTGATAATATCTCCATCATCCACTCCCTCTGATGTCCTGAGAGAAGGGATAAGAACAGGGTTTTATGAGGGATATCTTTCTGAATTTATCTCGATGTATGAGAGATGGAGATTCGGTGGCAAAAAGATAGATATAAAAAGATACAGGAAACTCTTCAGGTATATCTCAGGATCTCGTATTCATATAAAGGGGGAATTTCATGATAAATCTCGTGAAACCCTTTGAGGATTCCACCATGATATCTCCTCCATGGGAAGTGACTATCCTGTAGACAATAGCAAGACCGAGACCCGTTCCTGAATCCTTTGTTGTAAAGAATGGAAGAAATATCCTTTCCTTTATCTCATCAGGAATACCTGAACCTGTATCCGTTACTTTAATAATATAATCATCCTTATCAATCTCTCCAGTAATATCTATTTCACCACCCAGGGGCATAGCATCGATTGAATTCTGTATAAGATTATTAAAGACCTGCCTCATGAGGATATCATCAGCCATAAATCTGTCTGCATCCTTTATATCGATCCTCACGGTGTATTTACTGTTATCGATTTGAAGTCCCTGAAGTGATTCATGGATTATTGATTTAAGATCAATTTTTTTTAAAACAGGTTCTTCATACCTTGCAAAATAGAGAAAATCCCTGATAATCCTGTTCATCAATTCCGTCTCCTTTATTATAGAATCTATGATCCCTCCAAGGGAACTATTAATCTTTCCTAAATCTATAGCTCTCCTTAACATCTCTGCATAACCTGTTATGACCGCCATTGGATTCCTCAATTCATGGGCTATACCTGCTGCCATCTCACCGAGGCCATCAAGTTTTTCCCTGAGTTTTATCTGTGACTGGAGTTGTTTTAATTCTGTTATATCAGAGAAGGTGATTATCTTACCCATCGCGTATCCCCTGCTATCCCTGAGGGGGGATATGCTGAAACCGAGCCATACCCTTTTTCCATCCACATCATACTGGATCTCTGATCTCGAAATACGCTCACATCTGAGATACTCAGTCAAAGGAGGTTTGAGGACAGTGAATATATCCTTACCAGTAACATCCTCTTCGAGATTCAGGATCTTCATACCAGCCTCATTTATCTTTGTGATATTTCCTTCCTTATCAAAACTTATTACTCCACTCTGCACACTTTGGAGGATATTCTCATTGAATGTGTCGAGTTCCCGTGTTCGATCCTTCATGCTTGTGACGAGCTCTTTGAATGTCTCCATAAGGAATTCTTTCTCTTCCATTCTCTCTGAATTCCTTTTCTTTCTGTTTATGTAAAGGATAAAAATAAATAAAAAGGTGAGAAGAATTATTGTGAGAATATAAATATCGGGTTTTCCTGTCTCAAAAAAGATTAAGATCATGAATAAAAGCATCACTGTTATCAAAATACCTGTTATCAATGTCATATCAGTGGAAATAAAAGATTAAATATCTCTTCTCCCAAAAATATGGTTATCAGTGCTCCCAATGCAAGATACGGACCGAATGGTATGGTTGTGTCAGTCCTCTTTTTTATAGTTATAAGAATTATGCCTGTTATCGAACCGACAAGACTTCCTATGAATGTCGTCATCACTACACCCTTCCAGCCTGTGAATGAACCTACCATCGCCATCATCTTGATATCTCCACCCCCCATCGCCTCTTTTTTAAATATATATCTACCAGCTTCTGAAATAAGATAAAAGAATATAAGACCACTGAACAACCCTATGAGAGATTGCTTAATGCCCAGTTGGTTTATCCTTGAGAAAGGGTCTATAAGTAAGAACCCACTCATCAGAACCCCTGCAATGGAAAGCGGTAATGTCACGATATCGGGTATTATCATGTGGTCAAGATCTATGAAGGTTATAACGATGAGTGCAGATATCAGAATAAGATAGGGTATAAGATGGAGACCGAAACCAAATCTCATAAGAGCGATTATATAGAGAAGTGCATTCAATGATTCTACAAGGGGATATCTCATGGAAATCTTGCTACCGCAATTCCTGCACCTTCCCCTGAGCAGGATATAACTTAAAACAGGTATATTATCAACAGGCCTTATTGCATGGCCGCAGTGAGGACATCTCGATGAAGGTTTTATTATCGATTCTCCAAGTGGCAGTCTATGGATGCAGACATTGAGAAATGAACCAACAGAAAGACCTATGAAGATGATAAAGATAAACTCAAAGACCATATTTGGATTATTCATGTCCTTTTATGAATCTCATATCTCCTGCAAGTTCAGATGACTTTCTTATTAGATCCTCCCTCTCTTCGGTGAGTCTCTGGATCTCTTTGAATGTCTGTACAATAATCTCATCCCTCAGGACATTCTTTTCATGGATGTCATAAAGTTCCTTGAGTCTTTTGCCTATAATCCTGTAATTTTCTTCTATTCTCCGGTCAATCCCATGAACATCATTGAGCATCTTTATGACAGCAATCTCCACCCTTGTCCTCTCATAGAGAATGGAGGAGAATCTCTTTAATTTCTCATATCCTTTTCTGAGAGCCATGTAAATATCCTCAAGCATCTCAACCTGTCCTCAAAAGTTCTGTCTTTCCTTTCCAGAAATCTTCAAGGGCATTTCTGAGATGTGGATATCCTCTTAACTGTAGATCCTCACCAACAAGTTCACCAGCAAATCTTCTCGCAATAGAGACCAGATCCGCATCCCTTATTATATCAGCGATCCTCAGATCAGGCATTCCAGACTGTTTTGTTCCTGTCAGTTCTCCAGGACCCCTTATGAGTAAATCCTGTTCTGCAATAAAGAATCCATCGTTAGATTTTACCATAGCCTCGAGTCTTTTTTTTGCATCCTCTGTATAAGACTCATATGCGAGTAGTATACACATGGATTGCCTTCTACCCCTTCCCACTCTCCCCCTTAACTGGTGCAGTTGTGAAAGTCCAAATCTTTCAGCATGGACTATTATCATGAGTGTGGCATCTGGAACATCTATTCCCACCTCTATAACAGTGGTACTCACAAGGATATCGAGTTCTTTATTTTTGAACCTTATCATTACCTCCTCCTTCTCTTCAGCCTTCATCCTGCCATGAAGGAGTCCTATCCTCATGGATGGGAAGATCTTCTGGAGTGAATCTCTTCCATTTATTGCTGATTTTAGATTAAGTTCTTCAGACTCCTCTATCACAGGATAAACAACATAGACCTGTCCACCATTTTTTATCTCATTAAGTATCAGATTATATATCTCCTTTTTCTGCGATTGATTCATTATCTTTGTTATAACAGGTTTTCTATTAGGAGGCATCTCATCTATTATTGAATAATCAAGATCTCCATACACAGTGAGTGCCAGTGTGCGGGGTATTGGTGTGGCTGTCATTATGAGGACATCAGGATTTAATCCTTTTGATCTGAGAATCGATCTCTGCATAACACCGAATCTGTGCTGTTCATCTATTACGACGAGTCCAAGTCTCTTGAAGACAACTTCATCCTGTATCAATGCATGTGTGCCAATTATGATATCCATTTCTCCATTTCTTATCTCCTTGAGAGGTCTTTTCGACACACCTGAAGTAAGAAGGCATATCTTTAAACCCATGTTTTCCACAGCCTTATGTATATTTATGAAGTGCTGTTCAGCGAGTATCTCTGTAGGAGCCATGAGACATGCCTGATAACCACATTCCACTGCATTGAGCATAGCACAGAGGGCAACGATCGTCTTACCTGAACCAACATCTCCCTGAAGAAGTCTGTTCATAGGATAGGGTTTTCTCATATCCTCAAGTATCTCATTAATGACCCTTTTCTGGGCACCTGTGAGTGTAAAATCAAGGGAATTGAGAAGTGAGTTAATGAGTCTCTGTTCTGAGATGAATGAGATTCCCCTTTCATGCTTCTTACGGGACTTCAATATAAACAGACCCATCTGCATCAAGAATAATTCATCAAAGGCAAGTCTTCTATGGTATATACTCCTTGATGAATTAAAAAGTTCAACATCGGCATCAGGAGGTGGAAAATGAATATGTTTTATTGTCTCTTTGAGTGAAGGTATATTGAGTTCTTTGAGTATCCTAAAAGGTATATAATCATGAATGGAATCTATATGTTCACTCAAAACAGAGTGAATTATCCTCCTTATCTGTTTCTGAGTTATGCCCCTTGTGAGTCTGTATACAGGAACTATCCTCCCTGTATGGATAGTCTCCTCATCACCGTCGATAATCTCATACTCAGGGTTCTCCATCTCATATGCAAGCCCCAGATACCCATCTCTTTTGATAATCCCGTAAAGAATAACTTCCTGACCATTTTTAAAGAGATTTTTAAGATAGGGTTGATTAAACCACTTTGCCCTCAAAACACCACTTCCATCAGAAAGTCCCACCTCAAAGATAGAGATATTTTTTTTCTTTACGAGGTTTGATGATATGACCCTTCCCCTTACAGTCTCTGGAGTATTGTATCTGAGTTCAGCAATCTTTTTTATGAATCTTCTATCTTCATATCTGAATGGCAGGTAATAAAAAATATCAGTAAGGCTTTTGATCCCAAGGCGATTTAATATCCTTGCTCTCTCCTTACCAATTCCTTTTATATACTGTAATGAACTCACACTCCATAAATTATTGACTTGCTTCTTTCTTTGCTTCTGAATATTCGCTCTCGCTCATTATATCTATATCCCAACCTGTAAGTTTCATGGCGAGTTTCACATTATTTCCTTTTTTACCTATGGCAATGGAGAGTTGATCATCAGGAACAATAACCATTGCAGTCTTCTCGGACTCATTTATACCGATCCTGTCAACCTGTGCAGGACTCAATGCCTTTACAATAAGGATCCTCGGATCATCACTCCACGGAATTATATCTATCCTTTCACCCTTTAATTCCCTCACAATTGCCTGCACCCTCGTTCCCTTCATACCAACACAAGAACCTACGGGATCGATTCCCGGGTCAGGAGAATACACAGCGATCTTTGTTCTTTCACCTGGCTCTCTAACTATGTTTTTTATTATCACTATATTATCCGCTATCTCAGGAACCTCCATCTTGAAGAGTCCTGCAACGAATTCAGGTGCAGTTCTTGAAAGTAGTATAACAGGACCCTTTGAAGTCAGTTGTACATCCACCACATAAGCCTTAACTATATCTCCCCTCTTCAGATTTTCACCAGGTAAAGATTCCTTCACAGGCATCACTGCCTCTGCCTTTCCCACACTCAGGTAGTAATTACCCCTCTCTTTCCTCAAAACAGTTCCTGAGACAATGGTCCCCTTCTTGTCCTTGAATTCATTATAGATGACATCCTTTTCAGCCTCCCTAACCCTCTGGAGAATAACCTGTTTTGCTGTCTGGGCTGCGATTCTTCCGAAATCCTCAAGGTGCAAAGGGGTATTCAGAGTATCTCCAATATTAACATCGGGTTTTATTTTCCTTGCATCTTCGAGATTTATCTCTGTATCTCTGTCCCTGACCTCTTCGACCACTCTCTTTTTTTCTGTAATCGTAATTGCACAAGTCTTATGATCAATCCTGAGTTCTATATTGGTCCTGCCACCAAACCTCTTTCTTATCGCAGAGATAAGGGCAGATTCAAGGGCATTTATAAGAGCCTCCCTTGAAATGGACTTTTCCTTACTGATCTGGTCAATCAGATGACAGAGTTCTTTTGTCATCACACCTCCACCTCAAGATTTGCCCTTGAAATATTATTGTATTTTATAAAAATTGATTTATTTTTCAATCTCAATATTATCCCGTCCTCCATGGCACCCTCTATTTCACCAACAAAAAAGTTCTGATTCTCAACCTTGTCCTTTGTTACAATTCTTACCTGTCTGCCCATATATTTTATAAAATCCTGCCTTCCCCTTAATGGTCTATCAATACCCGGGGATGAGACCTCAAGCACATAGGGCTCTTTTATGGGATCCTCAACATCGAGTATTGCCTCCAATGCCCTGCTCATCCTCTCACAATCCTCTATAGATACCCCTGACTCCTTATCAATAATTACCCTCAATATCAACTTTCTACCCCTGATAATATCGATATCAAAGAGTTCAACATCCTCCCTTTCTGCAATCTTTTCTGCAAGTTTATATAATTTATGTTTTAATTCGTCCATTTTAAAAATAAAAAAGTGGGAAAACCCACTTTTTATAAAATAACAATTTTTACAGAAAAAATCAATATTTATTATATATTCTCTACCATCTCCCAGACTCCACATGGACATATTCCCGCACAGAATCCACAACCTATGCACTTATCATCATCCACTAAATATTCGTATGAGCCATCCTCATATCCCACTCTCCTTATGGCACCCCAGTAACATGTAACCTCACACATGTGGCAATCCCTGCATGTTCCGCATGACATACATCTTTCCGCCTCTTTTTCTATATCAGTGGCTATTTTACAGAATTCGTAATACTCTGTCCTTATCCTCTCATATGGAATGACCTGCCTAAATGGTGGAGATACAGGTGAAGCCATTAATTTCGAATGTATAATATCAGCCACGATCCTGCCGTGGCCTATCGCATGTGTGACGAGCCCGAGTCCTGTAACATCACCTATCGCATATATCTTGGGATCAGATGTCTGGAAATTATCACCCACCTTTATCCATCCTTTTTCAGTATGAACTGATGGCGGAACAAAATCGAGATCAGGTATATCTCCAATAGCAACTATAAGGTAATCTGCCTCCATAAAGGAGCCGTCTTTAAAGTATAATCTTCTCTCATCAGGGTTATATCTCTCAGTAATTCTGGGCCAGACTATCTTCACTCCCTTTTTTTGGGCAATCTCGAGTTCCTTTCCGAATGCAGCAGGTTTCTGTATATCTATCGCAGTTACTGACTCTGCACCATAAATGAATGCCTCTGATGCAACATCCATCCCAACATTACCAGCACCTATCACCACAACTTTTTTACCTTTGAGATCAGGTTTTTTACCTTCATTTATATTTCTCAGGAATTCATACGCAGAGATGGTATGCTCTGAACCAGGAAATGTGAGTCTCCTAGGTTTATGTGCACCAACTGCTATCACAATAACATCATTCTCATTATAGATATTTCTGAAATTTTCCTTCGTTATCACGGTACCGAGATAAAGATTAACTCCAATGCTTTTAAATCTCTCTATCTCTTTCTCGAGTATCTCACGGGGAAGTCTATTCTTTGGAATACAGAGTTCAATCTTTCCACCAAGTTTCATTGTTGCCTCATAGAGATTTACTGTATGTCCCTTCAATGCGAGTTGCCACGCCACACTCATTCCAGCAGGTCCACCGCCTATCACTGCTATCTTATATGGTGTGGGATGAGATTTCTCAGGTGCTTTTAATTCAAAGCTCAGCGAACCCAGTCTGTCTATATCAACAGGTTCATCGAGTCTCCCCCTTGTGCATGCCTGCATACAGAGATTCGGACATATCTCACCGCACACAGTAGCGGGTAGTGGTGAATATCTGAGAACGAGTTCAAGGGCTTCATTCAACCTGCCCTGTCTTATAAGGCTGGTTCTTTTATGAGTGGGTATTTGTGTTGGACATGCATATGCACAGGGAGGAGCATACTTCTCATTTGCCCATACAGGTCTGAATCTCCTATCCTTACCAGTGGTGATATATGGTAATGGAGTCAATTCATGATTAATATATTCAGCAAATATACCTCCTTTACCAACCTCCTTCTCCCAGTACTCACTCCTGAATTCTGAGACAGGTATCTTAAACCATCTTCTCTTTCTTTTCTCCTCAGGTGTATATGCAATCAGTTTTTTCCAGTCATTTATAGAACTAGTAAGTTCATTATAATATGATGACCTATCTATTGCTTCGAGAAAGTACTTCATGTTGGTCTTTAACCATTTCCAGTCCTGATCTGTAAGATCAAGGAGTTTCACATCTTTTTCACTGTAACTCTGGATCTTACCCCTGAAATATATGATTCCACCAACCATTCCAACACATGGTCTGTAACCCAGGATATTATCTGGATTTCTTGGATTCACTCCACATACAACTGCAATGCCTCCTGCCTTGAATTCTGCAAATGAATCACCAACATCTCTGAAATACCATGACTGCGGAGGATCAAACTTTGGATTGTGTTTTGTCATTGTATCGCACCTTGCACCACCACTTCCCTGAACATAGAGTATTCCTTGTGCTGCTGCATTCCAAGCACCATTTGTTGCATCTCCAAGAACAGTTATCCTTGCACCGCAATTAAGCCAGCCCACATCATCAGAAACACTGTTCTTAACAATTATCTCTGTCCCCGGCATTCCCATGCTACCGAGTCTCTGTCCAACAGGCCCTTCGACCGTTATCCTTACAGTCTCATCCTGCGGGAATATCCTTCCACCTATACCATGCTGACCATCAGCGATTATATGCAATCTCCTTGCACCATCTCTAACAGCCCTCTGAATATACTCCTCGAGTATCCTCGATGGTAATCTTCTTCCATCGATATTTCCGTAGATAGTAACACTCCTTTTATCCTTCCACATTACAGCATCCTCATACGAGAATGTCTTAACTGTAATGGTAGAGATTTCTGATGTCTTGCTCTTTCTTTTCCTAACAGACATAACTTATCTCCAGTCTATCCGCTATTGCCTTATCATCTACACCAAGTCCATCGGACATGCCTATTGGAAGTTCCGTGCTTCTACCCATTGGTGCAAAGATTTTCTTGAGTTCCACATCTGCAGATTTAAATACCTCTACGACCCTCTCTGCAACCTTATCGGGATCAAGTCTCCTGTAGAGTTTTGGATCCTGTGTCGTGATCCCTCGTGGACATTTTCCTGTATTGCAAAGATTACAGCGGTTGTACTCATCACCAAAACAATCAGCAGCAGCCTGCATAATGTACTTTCCAATGGCAACTGCAGAGGCACCGAGCATTATAAGAGCTGCTGTATTCGCTGCAAGGTTACCTTTTTTACCGATACCACCTGCTGCTATAAGTGGCAATTCATTCTGTCTACCCTGTTTCACAAGATCAAGGTAACAGTCCCTTATATTCGATGCAATTGGATGTCCCATCTTATCAAGGGAGACATTATAAGCAGCACCTGTACCACCATCTTCACCATCTATACAGAGTCCGCCTGCGTATGGATTTCTCGCGAGGTTATTTAAAACTGCCCTCGCTGTCTTTGTACCTGATATCTTTGGGTAGACAGGTATCCTGAATCCAAATGCCATTGACATTGACTGTATCATCTTCATAACAGCCTCTTCTATTGAATACTTTGTCTGGTGAGTTGGTGGAGAGGGAAGATCAACATACTGTGGCACACCTCTTATCTCTGCAATAAGTTTTATAACCTTTGGAGCCATAAGTAATCCACCATCTCCTGGCTTTGCACCCTGCCCGTATTTGATTTCAATCGCAGCAGGATCCTCCTGCATATGCGGTAGAGAGTGAATGATACTGTCCCATCCAAAGTAACCTGAGGCTATCTGTAATACAAAGTACTTTATATATCTTGATTTCAAAAGTTTCGGTGGGACTCCTCCTTCACCACTACACATTACAACAGGAATTCCCTCAACCTCATTGAGATAAGCCACCGCCATTGCAAGGCCTTCCCACATAGGTGGAGAGAGGGCTCCAACAGACATACTTCCTATCATTATTGGATAGATTTCCCTCACAGGTGGTATGAACTTACCTGATGTCCTGTCCACTTCGAGTTTTCCATTAACGACCTTAAACGGAAGTTCTTCAGGAGGCAAGATCCTTCCTATGTATGTTCTTATTCTGAATTCATGCCTTCCAGCATCCAGTGCAGGGTCTGTGAGCATCGATATTCTCGTGAATTTCAGTCTGTCGAGTGTCGACAGAGACGGATCATTCCTTCTGCCACCTCGTCTGTAAGGCTCTCCACCTTTATTTTTATAATGCAAAAATTTATTTTGTGGATTATATTCAGGCTCTATGGCCTCATTTGGACATACAAGAGTACATGTACCACAGCCTGTGCAGTAATGTTCCATATCAGTGACCTGTTCTATCACATGGACAACCCTCCTTACTACCATGGGTGAAGGCAATGACCCTTCAGACTGCACTACTCTCTGAAGTTTTACAGTGGGTATAATCGCCTGAACAGGGCATACAGCTGTACATTTACCACACCTCTTACACCTATCGTCGCGCCAATGTACTATGTATGGAAACTCCTTTAAAGAGAGTTTATGGTTATGATCGAGTATCATGCCTTTAACTGGTTCCATACCCTGACCTCCTTTGCACCCGGTGAAACTATAACCATATCGTACTTCATAGGAAATATATCTTGAGTTTTGTCTCTGTTTGGGATGGCCTTGTCCAGTCCACATTCTTCTGACATGAGGGCATATTTACCAGGCACACCTCCAACAACTCCAGGTCTTAATTTTTTTGAATCCTGAACCATAAAACATGTACCATCTAAAGTGAATCCTATAACCATATTTGGTCCATCTATACACAGTAGTCTCAATGACTGCTTCAAAAGTCTCAAGACATCCCTGTCGCTTCTATTTTCTATCTCTGAAGTCTTCAGTGGTGTAATAACATCCTTATAATATGTTAGTGGTAATCCAAGCTGTCTCACTGTATAATGCAATATATGGGCGAACACCTCACTGTCACTGTTGTACCCGATATATCCAGGAAATCCCCTGCCCATCAAAAATTCCCTTATTGGAACAAATGCTGTGTTTTCACCATTCGTCATGGTACAGTAACCCTGTATAAAAAATGGATGACAGGCATAAAGATATATCTGATAATTTGTATTCTGTCTGCCCTGTGCGAATATAATTTTCGCTTTAAGATTATCTCTATCAAAACCAAAGAATTCTCCGAGTTCAAGGGGATCTCCAACCTCCTTAATTGTTATGACATCAGGATAAAAGGAGAATACAAAAATACTTTCATCAGATTCACCTATCCTTCTCAGATTCACCCTAATATTAAGAAGTAAATCTTCCTTTTCCTTATCGGACATCTCTTTATAACGAGGAGGGTAATCATAAAACCTTGCAAAGTAAAAATCTCTTCTCATTATATTTTTAACCGGTTTAATCTTAGGGGTCCACTCGTGTAAAAGTTTAAATCCCTGTTTTTTCATGTATTCATCTAAAACCTTCAACCCGTCTCTGGAACATATACCAGAAAGGACAGGATATTTTTTTAATCCTTTAAATTCTCCACCTAGGTCTTTTAGGGTAAGACCCAGGCCTGAACCATCGTGACCTTCCTTCATGGTCTCAAGGCTCAGTATATTCTCCATTGGAGAGATATACTCAGAAGATGTTATAGCTGCAAGCCTGCACATTCCCTTTCCTCTTTTTCGATTAAAAATGGGCGCAAAGAGTAAATCCTCTTTCGCCCATCGGCAATGTATTACCTATTTAATTTAAAACTTCTACGGTTAATTTGTCAACAGACCTCAACCCCTGAAGTCCTGAAGTTTTTTCAGTAACTCCATCTCTCCTTGTGAATCTCCAAGGCATGTCGGAATTATGCCATCAAGGACTCCAATTAGTTTTGTCATAAAATCTTTGACTCCATCAAGGGTTGTGGTAGATGGCCAGCCAATCCTTTCTATCACCTTCTTATTCTTTGGGGTCTCAACTATAAGGTAGGCATAAAGGGGTTTGTTTAATCTTTTACATTCAGTCGAAAGTTCCTTAAGCATTGGAAGAGACTTCTCCTCGAGTCTCATGAAAAAGCCAAAATCCCATTCATCCTTTATTCTTGCTATGGCATCCTGTACCGGTCTTCGTGCTGTAAGAAGACAGCCAAATTTGAGATTCTTTATCTGGACATTCTTTTTCAGAAATGCTCTCACATCCTCTGCTGCTCCTGTTGACCTCCTGTAAGTGGCGATTTCATCATCGTTCATCAGGATCTGGCAATTTCCATCATCTCGAGTCCTTATTGGATATCCGTATATCGGTGGATCTCCCGGGTCAGGTACCATTCCATCAATTCCCATCGCCTCAGCAACCATTGCCACTGCACCTATTTCGACAGGTCCTTTGTAATTCGTAATAAGCATAGGTATCACTATCTTTTCAGGATACATGGTCTTTAATACACATGCGACTGCTGTACCACTAGGTGCAGGTCTACCACCTGCACTATCAGTCACATTCCAACCATCAACAAGGTCTTTTGTCTCCTCTGCAACCTTTAGAAAATTTAGCTTTGGAATAAACTCAAGTATTACCTTCATTATCTACCTCCATTAAAAATTTATATCCGCTGTAAATACAGCATCTCTTGTTTAAAACTCAATAACATCTAATTTTAATTAATTTTTCGAACGAAATTCAACTCATCGATACAGGGACAGGACATCATGAACATACCATTATCACAGATATGTCCTAATACCATGTAAATAAGTTATAATAAATCCATGAAAATAGAGAGTTATTCTTTTAGTAAGATGGTCATAGAAGGAAAGGCTTACACATCTGACCTAATAATCTATCCTGAGAGGATAAATCCATCATGGTGGAGAAAGGAAGGTCATAGCCTTGCAATAGAAGACCTTGAAGATATTATTAAAGAAAGACCTGATATCCTGATAATAGGAACAGGATATCATGGAGCCATGAAGGTGCCTGAAAAAATCATAGAGTCTCTCAAATCATCAGGGATTAAGGTCATTGTGGAAAGGACAGAAAAGGCAGTCGAGATTTACAACAAAATGAAGATTGATAAATCAAAAAAGATTGCAGGCGCATTCCATCTCACATGTTAGTTATGTGTTAAAATAAAAAATGGAGCCATTATTTATAAAAGCAAAGACAATATCAGATGCATGGTTTCAACTCCTTTATAATATATTTGATTACGGTTATATTCAGCAGATACAGAAAGGTTCATTCGAAAAAGAGCAATACAGAGTTCAGTATCCAGGCATAGCAGTATATATAGAACATCCGTATTACGATATAGTCCCTCAGATGCCACCTAATTCTGGTATACCATCACCCACATCAATGGAATATATCGAGGATTACTTCGCAAATTACCTCATGAATCCTGAACTTGAAGAAAATGAGACATACAGATATGCCTCAAGGATTCATCACCCCATGAAAGACAGAAAAACACAACTCGAAAGGGTTATAGATATACTAAAGGAAACGCCACTCACAAATCAGGCTGTTATCGAGATAGGCACCCCTCAGGACCTGGATATCTGTTATGGAAAGGATGGAAAACTCGATCCACCGTGTCTTAGGATCCTCGATTTTAAGGTCATACCTGATAGAGATGAGATGAAACTCTCAGTTACAGCATACTTCAGGTCATGGGACCTGTGGGCAGGATTTCCAACAAATCTTGGAGGGATAGAACTCCTTAAACAATATATATGTTCTGAAACATGCCTTAAAAACGGTCCTATATATGCATACAGTGCAGGGGCTCACATTTATGGCTACCAGGAAGACTTTGCAAGATTAAGAACCATGAAAATGGAAAAAAAGTAACAACTATTTAGAAAGTTTACATTTCAATAAAGACTAAAACAATAAAAATTAAAAATCCCATCTAATATTTGAAAAAATTCAAGTATTATTGTTATATTGATTTACTATGGATGATACTTTTGAGAAAAAAATTCTCAACGATTATAAAAATAATGGCAATTTGATATACCTTTTACAGAAGATTCAAGATGCCTATGGATATATACCAGAAGATGTAGTCTATTGGTTTTCGAATAAACTCGATATACCTGCAAGTAAATTTTATGGAATAATCACATTCTACCCAAAATTTCGTCTGAAGCCCAAAGGAAAAAACACTATCACTGTTTGTTGCGGTGCTGCTTGCCATATAAAGGGTAGTGATAAAATCCTTGAAAGGGTTAAAAGTATTTTATCAATTAAAGATGACGAAGATACAACACAAGACCTTTCTTTCACAATTCAAAAAGCCACATGCATTGGTGCATGCAGTATTGCGCCTGTTATAATCTTAAATGACGATGTCCACGGAAATCTGGATACAGAAAAGATAACCAATTTATTGAAAGACTATAAAAAGTAGGTGCACTATTTCATGAAAGACCCAGTTATCGAAATAAAGATATGTATAGGAACATCTGGCAAGGCAGCTGGGGGTGAAGAGGTTCTGCATACCTTTAAAAAGTTTATCCACGAAAAAAGCATAAAAGCTCAGATAAGTAAAAGATGTGAATTCAAACAAGTGGGTTGTAGGGGTTTCTGCTCAAAGGATGTACTTGTTGATATTGTTATTAATGGTAAGAAAACGACATATCAATATGTCAGCCCCTTAATGGTCGAGAGGATCGTAGATGAACATATTCTCAAAGGAGAACCAGTAACTGAGTGGATTACAAAAGAAGATTATGAGTCTTTTCATAACAAACAATGTAAGATAGTTCTTGGTCCATGTGGCGAAATAGATCCAGAAAGCATAGAAGATTATCTGAATATGAATGGCTATAAGGCTCTAAAAAAGGCTGTTACAGAGATGTCTCCAGATGATGTAATAAAGAAGGTTATCATGTCAGGACTGAGAGGTAGAGGTGGAAGTGGCTTTCTGACTGGTAAAAAATGGGAGATTTGCAGAAAACAGCCTGAAACACCAAAATATATTATCTGCAATGTAGGCGAGGTCAACAGGCCCTTGGCAGAAGGAAATCCCCATGCAATAATCGAAGGACTCTTGATCGGCGGATATGCCATAGGAGCAAAAAAGGGTTACATTTACATAAGGGAACGCTACCATCTATCTGTCGAAAGACTCCGTATAGCCATTTCACAGGCAAAGGAGAAGGGATTTATTGGTAAAGATATCTTTAATTCTGGTTTTGATTTCGACATAGATTTCAGTTTTGGAACAGAGGCATTCATTTGCGGAGAAGAGACCGCATTAATAGAATCCATAGAAGGCAAAAGAGCCATGCCGAGATTCAGGCCACCCTATCCCGCACAAAAGGGTCTATGGGGAAAACCTACAGTAGTCAATAATGCTGAGACACTTTCAAATATACCTTTAATAATCGGCAAAGGTGCAAAATGGTTTTCGAGTATCGGTACAGAAGAAAGCAAAGGGACAAAGGTCTTTACCCTTTCTGGAAAGGTGAAAAATACCGGACTTGTAGAGATCCCCATGGGTATGCCTCTTCGGGAGATAGTCTATGGCATTGGTGGAGGTATTGAAGGAGACAAAGCACTCAAGGCTATACAGGTTGGAGGGCCTTCAGGTGGCCTTATTCCAGCCTCAATGATAGATATGGGCCTTGATTATGAAAACCTCTCAAAGGTTGGGAGCATCATTGGATCTGGTGGTATGGTCGTATTTGATGAAGAAGATTGCATAGTCTCTGTTACAAGATTTTTTATAGAGTTTCTCCAAAAAGAGTCATGCGGAAAGTGCACGCCTTGTAGGATCGGCACGAAGAGAATGCTTGAAATATTAACAAAGATAACAGAAGGTAAAGGAGAGGATTCGGATTTAAAGACTCTTGAGAGATTGAGCTCAGTAATGGCTTCTGCTTCACTATGTGGTCTCGGAAGAACTGCTCCAAACCCTGTTATAACAGGACTTAACCATTTCATAGACGAATACTTATCACACATAAGGGATAAAAAATGTCCTGCAGGTGTTTGCACAACATTAATAACTTTTACTATAATTGAAGAGTTATGTACTGGCTGCACACTTTGTAAAAGAAAGTGTCCAGCTGGAGCAATATCTGGAGAAGCTAAAAAGCCACACAGGATAGTACGGGAAAATTGCATTAAGTGCGGGATATGTTTCAAAATATGTAAGTTTAAGGCAATAAAGAAAGAGTAATGGGTGTAATGATGAGTGAGAATAGGTTGATAAATCTCAAGATTAATGGATTACCTATTTTAGTAAATGAAGGGACAACAATCCTTGAGGCTGCAAAAAAGATAGGCATAGAGATTCCTGCTTTGTGCTATCACCCAAAAATCACCAATTCAGGTGCGTGCAGGATATGTCTAGTTGAAGTAAATGGAATGCCTTTAACATCATGTACAACTCCAGTAGAAGAAGGCATGGAGGTTATCACTGATTCACCGTATATCGAAAGTATAAGAAGAGATATTATAGATCTAATCTTGAGTGATCACCCATACGACTGCATGGTGTGCCAGAAAACAGGAGAGTGTGAATTGCAGGAACTGGCTTACAAATACCAGATCAGAAATCCAATATTCAATGGAGAAAGGAGAATCTACACAAAAAAGGATGGCAATCCTTTCATAGAAAGGGATATGGAAAAATGCATCCTTTGCGGGCGTTGTGTAAAGATATGCGATGAGGTTCAGGGTGTAGGAGCTATAGACTTTGCCTATAAAGGATTCACAACAAAGGTCTGTCCTCCTTTTGAAAGAGATCTCAACTGCGAGTTTTGTGGTCAATGTGTTATGGTGTGCCCAACAGGTGCACTTGTTGGAAAAGAATGGATTGGTAAAGGCAGATACTGGAATATAAAGCAAGTAGATACCATATGCCCATATTGTGGTGTAGGATGTAATATAACCTTACATATAAAGGAAAACCAAATAGTTCGTGTAACTTCAAAAGAAGACAGTATCGTTAACAAAGGATTACTTTGTGTTAAGGGCAGATTTGGCTATGAATTTGTATCAAGCCCTGACAGACTGAAAACACCATTAATTCGGCAAAATGGGAAACTAAGGCCTGCCTCATGGGACGAAGCACTCGATTATGCTGCCAAAAAGCTCACGGAGATAAAAGAAAAGTATGGTCCTGACTCCATAGCAGGATTGTCTTCTGCGAGATGCACCACTGAAGAGAATTATCTCTTTCAGAAATTCATAAGGGCTGCCATAGGGACGAACAATGTAGACCACTGTGCGCGTCTTTGACATGCTCCAACAGTGGCCAGTCTGGCCACAATATTCGGTTCAGGAGCAATGAGCAATTCAATAAGTGAGATAGAAGATAATGAGGTCATCTTTATTATCGGCTCCAATACAAAGGAGACACATCCTGTTATAGCCAATATGATGATAAAGGCATACAGAAATGGAGCAAAGATTATAGTAGCAGATCCAAGAAAGATAGCTATGTGCAGATTTGCTCATGTATGGCTAAGGCAGAGGCCTGGCACTGATATAGCTCTCTTAAACAGTATGGCACATGTAATCATAAAAAAAGGATTACAGAACGACGAGTTTATAACTACCCATACAGTTGGTTTCGATGAATGGAAAAGATCAATTGAAGATTTTACACCTGAAGTTGGCGAGAAACTCACAGGCGTTCCAAAAGAAGATATTATCAAAGCGGCTATAATATACGGTAGTTCAAGAAGGGCTGCTATTTATTACACCATGGGTATTACCCAGCATTCACATGGTACAGCGAATGTCAATGCAATTGCCAATTTAGTACTCTTAACAGGTAATATAGGTAGAAAATCTACAGGTATCAACCCATTAAGGGGACAAAACAATGTGCAAGGAGCGTGTGATGCCGGCTGTCTTCCAAATGTCTATCCAGGCTACCAAAGAGTCGATATTCCTGAGATACAAAAGAAATTCGAGATAGCATGGGGTGTCTCACTATCATCAAAACCAGGTCTTACCGCCCCTGAGATCACACAGAACGCAATTAAAGGTAAGATAAAGGCTGTTTATGTCATGGGTGAAAACCCTGTTTTAGGTGACCCTAATATGGGTCATACACTGGAAGGTTTTAAGAAACTCGAATTTCTTATGGTTCAAGATATATTTCTTACAGAAACAGGTAAACTTGCAGATGTAATCTTGCCTGCAGCGTGTTTTGCAGAAAAAGATGGTACATTTATAAATACCGAAAGAAGGGTACAACGAGTAAGAAAGGCATTGGTACCTCCTGGTGAAGCGAAAGAAGACAGCTGGATAATATGCGAGCTCTCAAAGAGAATGGGATATTTGATGAATTACAACTCAATAGAAGAGGTATTTTTAGAATTGGGGAGTCTATGGCCAGCCCTTGAAGGAATAACCTACTCAAAGATAGAAAAAGAGGGTATCCAGTGGCCCTGCCCAACAAAAGACCATCCTGGCACTAAGTTTTTATATAAAGGTGGCTTTCCAAGAGGACTTGTCTCATTTACACCTGTCTTATTTGAACCACCTACCGAAAAGGCAGACAAAGAATATCCATTTATACTCACTACAGGAAGAAACCTTTTTCAATACCACTTTGGCTCAATGACAGGAAGGGTAAAGACAATCGCAAAGCATAAAGGAGAGCCCTATATCGAGATAAATAGTGAAGATGCTCTCCGTCTTAAGATAAATGATGGTGAGTATGTAAAAGTCTCATCCCTTAGAGGAAGTATTATTTTAAAGGTAAAAATTACAGAACGGGTAAATATAGGAGAGGTCTTTATTCCGATGCATTATGCAGAAGCAGCTGTAAATATTCTAACCAATGAAAAGGCCATTGATTATTATTCTAAGACCCCTGAATATAAAGTAACAGCAGTAAAGATTGAACCGAAAAAGGAGGAAAGATAAATGTTAGGTATGATAGAGGAACTGAAAGTGCAGACCATCTTTAAAGGTCTTACAGATCCTGAAATAGATAAATTTATTCCATCTATATCTCTTTTGCGATTCAAAAAGGGTGACTATGTCTTTAAGGAAAACGAACCCTGTAAAGGCATATATATGATAAAGAGCGGAAGGGTAGAGATAACAAAGATGACACCAGATGGATGGAAGCAAACGCTCGTAATACTTGAAAGAGGAGATTTCATGGGTGAAATAGCATTCCTTGAGGATACAAAACATGCATCGAATGCATTAACCGTTGAACCATCTGAATTATTTTTAATTCCAAAAGATTTCCTTAAGGAAATAGAAAAAAGAGAACCTTTTATAGCATTGAAGGTTATCAAAAATATTGCTATAACTGCAGGTCTTAAGTTAAGGCGCATGAACGAGAGATTCATAAAAGTTCTCGTTAATTATTAAAATAACTAAAAGGTTTTTATGTGTTATCAAGAGGAGCTAGAGTGTTGATTGGATCTCAAAGGTTCTTAAAAATAAAGAGATTGCTTGTAATACAAGATGTGGTAAGCTAAGATTGGAGATACTCATGAATCCTTGATTTTCAAGGTTTCGTGAATTGTTTTAACAGTATTAAAAAATTAAGGAGGAGGTATCTATGCCACTTGATCCAACAAAACATGCAGATTGGGAGATTGCAGAAGAAGCAGAAAAGCATATGAAGACTGTTTATCAGTTGGCAGACGAACTCGGTCTCGAAAAGGAAGAACTTTTACCTCATGGACATTATGTTGCAAAACTTGACTACAGGAGGATACTCAGTAGACTCGCTAATAGACCTGATGCAAAGTACATCGATGTAACAGCCATCACTCCTACTCCTTTGGGCGAAGGAAAATCTACGACAACGATAGGCCTTACACAAGGACTAGGTAAGAGAGGCAAGAAGGTAATAGCTGCGATAAGACAGCCATCGGGTGGCCCAACGATGAATATAAAAGGTTCTGCTGCAGGTGGAGGTTTATCCCAGTGCATACCTCTCACACCTTTCTCACTTGGACTCACAGGTGACATAAATGCTGTGATGAATGCCCATAACCTCGCAATGGTTGCACTCACTGCAAGGATGCAGCATGAATTTAACTACACTGATGAACAACTTGCAAAGAGAAAACTCAGAAGGTTAAACATAGATCCGAGAAATGTGGAGATGAAATGGGTCATTGATTACTGTGCCCAGGCACTGAGAGACATTATCATCGGTATTGGAGGCAAGGAGGATGGTTTCATGATGAGATCAGGCTTTGCTATAGCGGTTTCATCAGAAGTAATGGCTATCCTCTCTGTTGCAACAGACCTTAAAGATTTAAGAGAAAGAATGGGCAAAATAGTAGTCGCATATGATAAACAGGGTAATCCGATAACAACAGAGGACCTTGAGGTAGCAGGTGCTATGACAGCATGGATGGTGGAGGCAATAAATCCAAATCTTATGCAAACAATAGAGGGACAGCCTGTGCTTGTCCATGCAGGACCATTTGCGAATATAGCCATAGGTCAGTCATCGATAATAGCAGACAAAGTTGGTCTTAAACTTGCAGATTATCATATAACCGAGTCAGGTTTTGGTGCTGATATCGGTTTTGAGAAATTCTGGAACCTGAAATGCAGATTTTCTGGTTTGAAACCACACGCTGCTGTTATTGTGGCAACCATAAGGGCACTCAAATGCCACGGAGGTGCTCCAATACCAGTACCTGGTAGACCCATTCCAGAGGAATATAAATATGAAAATGTTGCATGGGTTGAAAAAGGTACAGAAAACCTGATCCACCACATAAATACAGTAAAAAAGGCAGGAATAAATCCTGTCGTATGTATAAATGCATTTCATACAGATACAGAAAATGAAATAAAGGCAGTTAAAAAACGTGCAGAGGCAGCAGGTGCAAGGGTTGCTGTATCAAAGCACTGGCAGTTCGGAGGAGAAGGCGCGCTGGAACTTGCAGATGCTGTTATTGATGCATGCAATGAAATAAATAACTTTAAATTCCTCTATGAACTCTCAGTGCCCTTAAGAGAAAGGATAGAAAAGATTGCAAAGGAGGTTTATGGTGCTGATGGTGTGGAGTACACCCCAGAAGCCCTTGAGAAGGCTAAGAGGATGGAAGCAGACCCTGAGATATCAAAACTCGGAACATGCATGGTTAAGACCCATCTGAGCCTTTCTGACAATCCGAATCTGAAGGGTGTACCGAAGAAATGGAATCTTCACATAAGAGACATCCTGGTATATAAAGGTGCAGGTTTTGTTGTCCCTGTTGCAGGTGCAATAAAACTCATGCCGGGCACATCATCTGACCCTGCATTCAGGAGGATAGATGTCGATCCAGAGACAGGAAGGGTAAAAGGATTATTCTGATTAACTAAAGACCGTGGTTAAGACAGAAAACTTCACCACGGTCTTTTTTATTTGATGGAGTTAATATAAATTCCACTATATCCTTTTTTAAGGATGTCATAGTGAGGTAAATCAATAAATAAAAAATGAAGTCACTTTTTTACCTTACTCTCTCTTACAATAGTAGGTAGTTTGCATATTTTCGTTGATCTTCAGTTTGAGAGTCTATCTGATTCTTGCTATAATATCTTCATAAAGACAAAAATACTTATCTCAGAATTTTATAAAATATTAAATGCAAAAACTCAGAATCGGCAAGATACCTTATGCAAATTTATTTCCGTACTTTTATCTTCTTGAAAAGAAATGCGATAGAGAAGAAATAGAATTCATTGATGGGCATCCATCTGAGTTAAACCTTCTCTTAAGAAAGGGTGAAATAGATATCTCTCCTTCATCATCTATTGAATATTTAAAAAATGAAGCGATATACGAAATTATCGAGTCCCATTCTGTAAGTTCAGAAGGAAAAGTAGAAAGTATCATTCTCTTCTCTAATGACCTTTTAAAAAGACTCGATGGCAGGACCATTCTTGTAACATCGAGATCAGAGACCTCGGTTGCAATGCTTGGAATAATCTTAAGAAAATTTTATAATCTCGATATAAAAATTATAAAAGGTGATCCTGCTTTATCAGAAGGACTCAAATTATATCCTGCCTATCTCTTAATAGGAGACGATGCGATGATAGAATTATACAGAAATAAAGAGGTTCTCAGTTATGACATCGGAGAGATCTGGTATAAATATACAGGACTGCCATCTGTGTTTGCACTCTGGATTGTGAGGAAGGATTCAAAAAAGAAGATACCACACCTCATAGAGAGATTCAAAAAAGAACTTGACAGAGTAAAGACCCTCTTTCCCTCCTTTCTAATAGAGATGTCAGAGGTATATCACCTCTCCGAAATTATTGGAAAAGATAATCTCATCAATTACTGGAAATCATTATCCTACGATCTCACTGAAAGACATCTAAGGGGGCTCGAACTCTTTAAAAAATATGCAAAGGAATTAGGATTCCTGTAAACCTACTTAAAAAATTCCTTGATCTTTTCCTTGAATCCCCTCTCTGGCTCCTCTCCATTTAATCTTGCAAGTTCCTCTATCAATTCACGCTGTCTTGGAGTGAGTTTTCTGGGAACATCTATATATACTCTTACTATCTGGTTTCCACGATGGTGGGAATGGAGCCTTGGCATGCCCTTCCCTTTCAGATGGAACTGTGTACCTGACTGTGTACCAGGATGGATCTTTAATTTTGCAGTTCCGTGTATGGTCTGAACCTCTATCTCAGCACCAAGGACTGCCTGCGGAAATGAGATGGGAATGTCACAGACAATATCATCTCCCATTCTCTTAAAAAATGGATGCTCCTTCACCTTAATATAAACATAAAGGTCACCTGGTGGCCCACCATTCTCACCTCTCTCACCCTCCCCCCTTAACCTTAATTTCGCTCCTGTATCAACACCTGGTGGAATCTTAACGGATATTGATTTCATCCTCCTTATAAAACCTGAGCCATTACATTTTTTGCAAGGTTCTTTTATCACACTACCTACTCCATTACACTTGGAACATGTCCTCGATATCGTAAAGAATCCCTGCTGATACTTTAGATGACCACTTCCATTACATAAAGGACATCTCTGTCTTTCCTTTGATGCTGAACCTGTTCCAAGACAGTCACCACATGTCTCTGTTTTCGGGATCTCTATGATCTTTTCTACACCTGAAGCAGCCTCAAATATATCTATCTCGAGGTCATACCTTAAATCATCACCCCTTCTGGGTCTAGTGGATCTCCTACCTGTAAAGACTTCGAAGAAATCTCCAAAAATATCTCCAAATATGTCAGAAAATGCTGAAGAGGCATCAAAGCCACTGAATGAAAAATCTGTCCTGCCAAATTGATCATACTGTGCCCTTTTATCAGGATCAATGAGGCATGAGTATGCCTCATTGATCTCCTTAAATCTCTCCTCTGCCTCTTTATCTCCTGGATTCCTGTCGGGATGATACTTCAGGGCTAATTTTCTGAATGCCTTTTTTATCTCTTCCTGAGTTGCATCCCTTGGAACCCCGAGAATCTTATAGTAATCCTTCATCACTTATCCTTTTTATCAACATCCTCGAATTCTGCTTCCACAACCTCCTCTTTACTGGAATCCTTATCCGTAGAAGTAGTCTTCTGGGCTTCCGCTCCTTTGTATATATGTTCTGCAATCTTATAAGATTGAGTGGTGAGTTCTTGAATAGCATTCTTCACTTCATTTATATCATTGGATTTATCCTTGACCGTTCTGCACTTCTCAAGGGCTTTTTCAATTGAACTCCTCTCATCAGGTGTGAGTTTATCGCCATATTCTCTTAAAGATTTCTCTACAGAGTAGATAAGGGCATCTGCCTCGTTCTTTGCCTCAGCAAGTTGCCTCTTTCTCTTGTCCTCTTCAGCATGGGCCTCAGCATCCTTTGTCATGCGTTTTATCTCTTCTTCAGTAAGACCGCTCGAGGCTGTTATCCTTATGGACTGCTCTTTACCTGTACCCAGGTCTTTTGCAGACACATGAAGTATTCCATTAGCATCTATATCGAATGTAACCTCTATCTGTGGAACACCCCTTGGTGCTGGCGGAATCCCGACGAGCTCGAATACACCAAGTAGTTTATTGTCAGCAGCCATCTCCCTCTCACCTTGATAGACCTTGATGGTAACAGCAGGCTGGTTATCTGTTGCAGTCGAGAATATCTGTGACTTCTTTGTTGGTATCGTAGTATTCCTCTCTATGATCCTTGTAAATACACCGCCAAGTGTCTCTATTCCGAGTGAAAGAGGTGTTACATCAAGAAGCAAAACCTCCTTAACCTCACCCTTCAATACAGCAGCCTGTATAGCAGCACCCACTGCAACAACCTCATCAGGATTAACACTCTTATTCGGGTCTTTAGCAAAGTATGATCTCACGACTTCCTGAACCTTTGGAGTCCTTGTCTGTCCTCCTACAAGTATTACCTCATCAATATCACTCTGCGTAAAACCTGCATCTGAGAGTGCAAGTTTGCATGGATTTACTGTCTTCTGTATAAGGTCATCAACGAGTTGTTCAAATTTTGCCCTCGTAAGTCTCATCACAAGGTGTTTTGGTCCTGTAGCATCTGCAGTAATAAAAGGAAGATTTATCTCTGTCTCCATGGCCTGAGAAAGTTCTATCTTTGCCTTTTCAGCAGCTTCCTTGAGACGCTGTAATGCCATCTTATCATTTCTGAGATCTATACCCTGATCCTTCTTAAATTCTTCGATAAGGTAATCCATAATTCTCAAATCAAAATCATCACCACCAAGATAGGTGTCACCGTTGGTGGATCTGACCTCTATAACACCCTCGCCAATCTCAAGAATTGATATATCGAATGTTCCACCACCGAGATCGTATACCGCTATCCTTTCTTCCTTCTTCTTATCGAGTCCATAAGCAAGTGCAGCAGCAGTAGGCTCATTTATTATCCTCAAAACATTAAGACCTGCAATCCTGCCTGCATCCTTCGTTGCCTGTCTTTGGCTATCGTCAAAATAAGCAGGAACAGTTATGACTGCTTCTGTAACAGGCTCACCGAGATAATCCTCTGCTGCCTGTTTCAGTTTCTGGAGTATCATTGCTGATATCTCAGGTGGTGAATAAACCCTGCCCATAATCTCCACATGGGCATCACCATTCGGAGCAGGAACTATCTTATAGGGTAGTCTTTTCATCGCTTCCTTCACTTCATGAGAGTCATATTTTCTGCCCATCAATCTCTTTATCGAGAATATCGTATTCGTTGGATTGGTTATAGCCTGTCTTTTAGCAATCTGTCCGACAAGCCTCTCTCCTTTTTCTGTAAAGGCAACAACAGAGGGTGTGGTTCTTGAACCTTCTTGGTTCGGTATTACAACTGGTTCACCGCCGATCACAACAGCAACGACTGAATTCGTTGTACCAAGATCAATACCTATCGCTTTGCCCATAATGAACAACCTCCTTTCATTTATTAATTTTCTGTATTTTCAGGTCTTTTTGATACAGCCACAAGGGATGGCCTCAAAACCTTATCCCTGTACATATAACCCTTTCTAAATTCTTCTACCACGGTCATCGGCTCCACATCGTTCCTCTCAACCATCGACATGGCTTCATGATATCTGGGATCGAATGTCTTATTCAATGAATCTATCTGAGTAAGTCCAGTCCTTTCAAGTACCCTGAGCATCTCCTTAAGTGTGAGTTCAACTCCCTTCACAAGTCCATCATTTGCGCCTTCTGGAATATGCTTGAGTGCCATCTCAAGATTATCTATACTTGGTATAATAGCACTAATCAATGATTCATTGGAATATCTGAGAATTTCTTCCCTTTCTCTTGCCACCATCTTTTTATAATTTTCAAATTCAGCATATATTCTCAGATATCTTTCTTTTAGTTCTTCGTTTTCTTTTTTAAGGAATTCAATCATCTTATCTTTATCCACTCCCAGTTCCGCCCCCTCAGAAGTCTCTTCCACTGATGATTCTACACCGATCCTTTCAGTAGACCCTTCCAGACCTGAAACCTCTTCTGTCTGGGAGTTTTCCTCTTCAGCTCTTTCTAATTTTTCTCTGTTTTCTACCTTTTCTCTATCTTCCATGTTTTAAGCTCTCCAAAGTTTCTGTTATAAAATTTGACACTGTCTTCACGATTGCTATTGATTTAATATAGTCCATCCTTTTTGGGCCTATAAGACATATTGTACCTGCAGGTTTATAATCATCATAATATGGAGACGCAACAATACTTAGGTCCTTGAATTCCTTTATCTTATTTTCAGAACCTATGATAACCTTAACCTCAAGGGTATTTATTAACTCATCAATGAGGCTCAGAATCGCCTGTTTATCCTCTATTGTCTTCACAAGTTCTCTTATCTTTTTAAGATCAAAAAAATCAGGGAGTTCAAATACGCAGGAAAAGCCATATATGAAGATATTATAATCAGCAAGAATAGCCTCTTTGCAGATACGGATTGCCCTCGAGATCAGGGCATCACACTCTTTGCTATCACGCGAAAGATCGATAAATAACGCCTCTCTAATCTGTTTAAGTGTATAGTTTGAAAATCTCGAATTTAAATAATCAGCCATTAAATCGATGTCTCTCTGGGTAAACCTATAATTTGTATCAATTATATGTTTTCTCTCGACCCCATCTTCTGTGACAAATGAAACCACAATCTGTGAATTAAATCCTTTTTTTAATCTGATATTTTTTAAGACAAAATCATATTCAACAGGTCTGGAGGCAAGACTCATGTATCTTGTATAGAGTGCCATTGACCTCAATGTTCTCTCAAGAAGTAAATCTAAATTATCCCTTAAATCCTGCAATTTTTCTGTGAGTTCCCTGAGAAAAAAAGTATTTATCTTTGAAGGTGTGTCTATAAGATGATTTACATAATACCTGTATCCTTTATCTGTAGGAATCCTTCCTGCAGAGATATGGGGCTGACTTAGGTAACCGAGTTCCTCAAGGTCAGCCATAACATTTCTTATGGTCGCAGGTGAAAAATTTTCAAAGTATTTTTTTGCTATATACCTGGACCCCACAGGCTCAGGTTTATTTATGTAACTCTCGACTATTATCTTGAGTATCCTTTCTGACCTCTCATCAAGCATAACGCACCTCAATTAGCACTCTCACCTTTAGAGTGCTAAAGTAAATATAACAGGCAGAATAAACCTATGTCAAGTGTAGAAGCACATCCCTTATAATGCGGGCAGCAAGTATCGATGTAATACCTGAATTATCAGACGGTGGAGATACCTCAACAATATCGAATCCAACAAGACTACAGCCCTTCAATGCCCTTATTGCAGACATTAGATGAAATGGCATGAGACCGCATGGTTCTGGAGTACCTGTCCCTGGAGCAAAGGCAGGATCAAAAACATCTATATCCACAGAAAGATAAACCCTCTCTCCATTAAATCTGTTAAATACAGAATAGTCAATCCTTTTATCACTCAAAAACATGTCTGTATAGAAAACATTAATCCTGTGTCCTTTATAATATTCTGCCTCCTCCAGTGAACCTGACCTTATCCCGAACTGGTATATTCTATCCTCAGGTACTATCTCGCTTATCCTTCTCATAACTGTTGCATGAGAATATCTCTGCCCTGCATATTCATCTCTCATATCTGCATGTGCATCAAATACAATAATACTGAAATCCCCTTTCTCTTTAAGGGTCTCAACAACAGGTAGGGTCAGAAGGTGTTCACCACCAATCACAAAGGGAATCCTCTTTCTTTCAATAATGCCTCTTACAGCCTCTCTGATCTCTTTTAATATATCTTCAATCCCACCATGAAGAATTAGATCCCCTTTGTCTTCAAATGGTACATTGCGAATATCTCCACCATTTATTAAATCATATTCTTCAAGAACATATGATGACTCTCTTATTGTAGATGGAGCAAATCTCGTACCAGGTCTGTAAGATGTCGTAATGTCGAGAGGAACACCAATGATCGATATTCTGGCATCCTCTCTCGATGAACTTCCTATAAACTGTTTTGTCCTTTCAAATGATGGCATCTCTGAGAAAACCAGGGAGCATGAATGATGCCCTGTGGACATCAGGTGTGTAATATCTTGTACTGAAATCAGGCTCTCTCATTATATGGTCAGGTCTGTATCTTTTCGAACCTGCACTAAAACTCCATAATCCTGATGGATATGTAGGAATCGGTGCAAGATAAAGGCCATAAATGGGAAATATCTTTCTCAAAACCCATGATATCTCCCTGATTAGTTCGAGATGAAGGTATGGGGACTCAGATTGAGCAACGATTATGCCTGTATCAGTGAGTGCATCAAAACAATCTTGATAAAACCTCTCTGTAAAAAGTCCCTTTGCAGGTCCTACGGGATCAGTGGAATCAACTATAATGAGGTCATAAACTCCTTTTCTCGACCTGACATACTCAATTCCATCTCCTGTCACTATCTCGAATCTCTTATCATTTTTAAAGGATTCATAAAATGGTAGATACCTTTTTGAAACCTCCACAACTTTTTCATCTATCTCTACAAGTGTCGCTTTCTTAATACATTTATGTTTCAGAACCTCCCTCAATGTACCCCCATCACCACCTCCTATAATTAGAACATTCTCAGGCTTGGGCTGGCAGCACAATCCTACATGGGTTATCATCTCATGGTATATAAATTCATCCTTTTCTGTTGTTTGAAAAGTTCCGTCAAGGAAGAGAACCCTTCCATACTCAAAACTCTCTACAAGAAGGATATCCTGATATCCAGACCTGCCTCTATAAATGGTCTCTTTTACCCTTATACCAAGAGAAAGATTTGGGGTCTGTTTTTCGTATAACCAGAGTTCCATCAGTACCACAGGGGGACTGCTGCAAAGGCACATCCAATATTCTTTACTCTGTGTTCAACTGCCCTTACATATAACTCAGTTAAAGGAAGGTTTCTAACCTCAAATGCCTCTTTTACCATCTCTGTAACTTGTTCCTCCGCATCCTTCTTGGAACAATATCCTGAAAACTCCATAATTACTCCATAACTCTCCTCACTCGAGATCCCCACTGCAACTGATGCAGAGATCAGATCGCCTGGCTCTGTGGATATGATAGAGGCATATGCTATGGGAAGAAGGATTCCTGGCTGGATATCCACAACAGGAGAGAATGTTGCACCTGGTGGCAGGATACTACTTACCTTTAAAAGATTGACATTACCAACCCCGGCAAGAAGAAGTGCCTTATCGAATGCTGTTAATTCAGTTTTACCCTCAGATGATGCTGAAACAAGGGAAAACTTCACTGGCATCGGAAGGCCCGTGATAATCTTATTCTTTTTTTCGATCTCTTCAGTTATCAATTTTTCATACTCCTTTCCCGGAAACCCGGCTTTTGATATACTACTCATAATGAGCAGTTATTATATACAAATCTTTTAAAATAATCAATTATCTCGGCTTCCTCATCTGAAGTATTCTCTTTGCTGTTGCCCTTGCAGCCTCTGAAACATTCTTATTCTTTTCAAGCAATTCAAGATCCCTGGTCTTAAGATTTCCGACAAGATTTGCAGATATCCCAGGAGGAGTCTTTGGATTCAAAGCAAGGGCAAGAATGATATTATAATTCTTTAACCACTCCCTGTTATTCGCGATAATTCTCAACGCTTCATCAGGAACGGATCTCATGCGAGCTATCATCTCGATTTCGGATTCTGTTATCTTTGGATTTTCAAGGACACTCAAAACCACATCCTTATTTGTATCCTTTATAAGGATTGACCTTATCTCCCTTCCTCCCCTTAATGCAAGGAGTCTCCTTTTTGGCACAGAAAGTTTTTGTATCTTCACGAGTAATGATTCTTTCTTGACCTCTTGAGGAGCCTTCTCATTGAATGAAATGACTGCTGGAACCATCTGAGGAAGATCTAATATATCCCTGATCTCAGCTTTCACATTCTCAGGTGTTGAAGGATGTTCAAAAAGGAGTCTCAATACCTCAGGTCTTTGTTTATTTGATTGGAGTATCTCTCCAAATATATCGCTATCAGATGCATCTTCAATAAGTATCTCTATTACATCGAGGGAGGTACTTGAAAGATCAAGACCGATCAGCCTCTGTTCTTCCATCAACTCTCCTCATATAAATGAAATACTCAATATTGCCTTTCTGTCCTTTGAGAGATGATTCAAAGATTCCAATAACCTTAAAACCATTTTCCATCACAAAATCCCTTATAGATTCCACAGCACTTTCTCTTTTTTCTCCATCCCTTACGATTCCTCCCTTACCAACCTCGCCCTTTCCGACCTCAAACTGGGGCTTTATCAATGCAAGTATTTCTCCATTTTCTCTTAAAAATTCTCTCACATGTGGTATAACCTTTTTCAATGATATAAATGATACATCTATCGTGATAAGGTCAATAACTTCAGGAATGGTCTCTCTTTTGAGATACCTGATATTAGTTCTCTCGAATAATACTACCCTTGAATCATTTCTCAGTTTCCAGGCAAGTTGCCCATAACCCACATCTATGCAATAAACCTTCCTTGCACCATGCTGTAACAGACAGTCAGTAAAGCCTCCTGTTGAGGAACCAACATCCATAACAATAAGGTCCTTTACATCGATATTAAAGTATTCCATTGCAGAATGGAGTTTTAGCCCTCCCCTGCTTACATAAGGTATATCCTCTCCTTTGAGGATAATCTCAGATAATGGTTCAATGAGTGTCCCTGGTTTTGTAACAGGAATACCATTCACAAGGATCCTGCCTTCCATTATCAATGCCCTTGCCCTCTCCCTGCTCGTAGTAATTCCTCTCTCGAGAACCATCCTGTCAAGTCTCTCCCTCTTCATAAGGCATGAATCTTTTCTCCAAGAAGTTCATATACAGCCTTTATTATCCCAGCTTCATCAATACCATATTTATTTCTTAATTCTGACTGAGAACCATGTTCAATAAAGAGGTCAGGCAATCCAAGACATCTAACCATGACATCATTTCTATGGAGTTCATTGAGGGTCTCAAGCAAGGCACTTCCAAGTCCACCCATAAGTGAGTTATCCTCAACAGTTATAATCTTCTTTATTCTACCTGCTATGGAGTTTATAAGTTCCTTATCGAAAGGTTTCATAAACCTTGCATTCACTACCACTGGATGTATATTAAGAATCTCCTTCAACCTCAATGCGGAAAGATATGACGGATATAAGGTACTTCCTATTGCGATTATTGCTATATCTTCCCCATCAAGGATTATCTCTCCTCTTCCTGCCTCTATCTCAATAAAAGTGAGATCAAAGAAGATTGCCTTACCCCTTGGATACCTTATTGCCACTGGCATATTCTGTTTGAGGCTAAACTCGAGCATATCCTTTAATTCATTACCATCTTTCGGTGACATAATCATAAGATTTGGAATCGGCCTAAGATATGAAAGATCAAACTGTCCTTGATGAGTCTGTCCATCCTCACCCACTATACCTGCCCTGTCAATACAGAAAACAACAGGCAATCTCTGAATACATACATCATGGATTATCTGATCATATGCCCTCTGGAGAAATGTTGAATAGATTGCGACATAAGGTCTCATACCTTCTTTTGCAAGACCTGCTGCAAATGTCACGGCATGCTGTTCTGCGATCCCAACATCGAATAATCTATCAGGAAATCTATCGTAAAATATATTCAATCCTGTCCCATCCTTCATTGCTGCTGTAATCGCTATTATCCTCCTGTCCCTTTCAGCCATTAATGTGAGGTGTTCACCGAAGATCTCGCTATATGTCTTCTGAGAAGTTGTGCAGAGTATTCCTGTGTCGCGCATGAAAGGACCTATTCCATGAAACATGCAAGGATCTTCCTCTGAATATTTATAACCTTTTCCTTTCTTTGTTATTACATGTAAGAGGACAGGTCCTTTTATGTCCCTTATCTTTTTTAATGTCTGTATAAGGAGTTCGATATTATGTCCATCTATTGGACCTATATACTCAAAACCGAGTTCTTCAAATATCAAACCTGGAGGAAGAAATATCCCCTTCAGGGTCTCTTCAGCCTTCTGAGCGACCTTCACAAAAGGTTCTCCTATCTTTTTGGGCATATTCTCGAGAATATGTTTTGTCTCTTTTTTAAACTTTCTGTAAAGATCTCCAGTGAGAATCCTGTTAAGATACTCAGAGAGGGCACCAACATTCTTTGATATGGACATCTCGTTGTCATTGAGTATCACTATAATATCCTTCTTTAACTGACCAGCATGATTCAGTGCTTCAAAACTCATACCTGCTGTCATTGCCCCATCTCCTATGACAGCAATAACCTTATAGTCCTCGTTTCTCATGTCACGAACAACTGCAATACCAAGGGCTGCTGAAATAGATGTCGAACTGTGACCTGTCCCGAAGGCATCATGAGGGCTCTCATCTATCTTAGGAAAACCAGAGATACCACCCATTCTTCTCAATGTATGGAATATTCTGTTTCTTCCAGTTAGGAGTTTATGGCAGTATGATTGATGTCCCACATCCCAGATTATTCTGTCCCTTGGAGAATCGAATACATAGTGTAGCGCTATTGTGAGTTCCACCACCCCAAGGTTTGATGCAAGATGTCCACCATTCTTTGAAACCGTCTCTATTATGGTCTCCCTTATCTCATCGGATAGTTCTCTTAGTTCATTTATACCCAGTCCCTTTATATCCTGTGGAGACCTTATCCTCTCAAGAAGACTCATGCCTTCCTCTCAGCAATATACAATGCAATGGCCTTTAATATCTCATCTCTCACACCTGCTGACTCTATCATGGATATCGCCTCATCTATAAGGGATCTTGCAATCTTTTTAGATCTCTCAATGCCATATATTCGAGGATATGTCATCTTCTTTTTTCTTTCATCAGAACCTAAACTCTTTCCTGTTACAAGGGGATCTCCCTCTACATCGAGTATATCATCGATAATCTGGAATGCCATGCCTATATTCTCACCATATCCTGTAAATAATAATAAGACATTCTCATCGGTTTCAGCAAGTATTGCTCCCATCCTGATCGATGCGGTTATTAGGGCAGATGTCTTATGGTAGTGGATAAATCTTAATATCTCCTCATCAGGCTCTGAATCTTCTGATATCAAATCCTGGCACTGTCCTGCCACCATTCCATAAATCCCTGCATATCTTGCGACATCATTTATAACCCTCAAAAGTAAAGGTGCTGGTATCTTCTCGCCTGAACTCATCATATGGAATGCCTCTGTGAGCAGTCCATCACCAGCCAATATGGCGATACCTTCTCCAAAGACCTTATGGTTTGTCGGTCTTCCCCTTCTCAGGTCATCATTATCCATTGCAGGAAGGTCATCGTGTATTAGGGAATATGTATGTATGAGTTCAAGGGAAGATGCCTGAGGAAGAATATTATTGAAGTCCTTACCAAAAGACTCATACGATGCCATTGCAAGGATAGGCCTCAACCTCTTGCCACCTGCAAAGAGGCTATATCTCATGGAAGAGAAAAGTAACTCGGGTTTTATCTCTTTCGAAAAATAATCTTTCAAAAATGAATCAACAGATTCCCTTCTCTTTATGAGATAATCCTTTACATCAATCATTCCCATTCTATCGTGCTTGGTGGCTTCGAACTTATATCGTAGACAATCCTGTTAACACCCTTCACCTCATTTATTATCCTTGTGGATATCCTCTCCATAACATCATATGGCAATCTTGCCCAGTCAGCAGTCATTCCATCAAGGCTTGTAACAGCCCTCACAGCAACAACATTCTCATAGGTTCTCTTATCTCCCATAACACCAACACTCTTTACGGGCAGTAAAACAGCGAATGCCTGCCAAAGTTCCCTGTAGAGTCCTCTGTTTTTTATCTCTTCAAGCACAATAGAGTCTGCTCTTCTCAAAATATCGAGTCTCTCCTCTGTTACCTCTCCAATACACCTGATGGCGAGTCCAGGACCTGGAAATGGATGTCTGAAACATATCTCTTCAGGAATGCCGAGTCTCGATCCAATCTCCCTGACCTCGTCCTTGAAGAGCTCCCTTAAAGGTTCGATAAGTCTTAATTTCATAACCTCTGGCAGTCCACCCACATTGTGATGACTCTTTATAACAGCGGATGGTCCTTTAAATGAAACACTCTCTATGACATCAGGATAAAGGGTTCCCTGAGCAAGGAACTCAACATCCTTTATCTTTTTTGATTCCTCTTCAAATACCTTTATAAATTCATTTCCAATAACCTTTCTCTTTTCCTCTGGATCAGTAATGCCCTTCAGTTTATCAAGAAATCTCCTTCCTGCATCCACATACAAAAGTTTAATGTGGAAATTCTCCTCAAATGTCCTTCTCACCCTCTCTCCTTCGCCCTTTCTCAAAAGGCCATTATCTACAAAGATACATGTGAGGTTGTCACCCACTGCTTTGTAAACTAATAAAGCAGTAACAGAAGAATCAACACCACCACTTAGAGCACATATCACCTTCTTACCATTCACTTTTTTTCTTATATCCTCCACAGCCCACTCTATAAATGAGGACATCTCCCATGATGAAGAGCAACTGCAGATCTGATAAAGAAAGTTCTGGATAATCTTCATGCCATGAACTGTATGAATCACCTCGGGATGAAACTGAAGGGCATAGAGTCTTTTCTCCTTGTGAGCCATTGCTGCTACAGGTGAATTATCTGTATGTCCTATTATCTTAAAACCAGGTGGTAATCTTTCTATCCTGTCACCGTGACTCATCCATACAATGGTTTTCTGTGGAAGACCATTAAATAAATCTGTATCATCATCTATAATGAGTTCTGCTCTTCCATACTCTCTCTTCTGAGCCCTCTGAACCTCACCTCCAAGCATATGTGCTTCACACTGCATTCCATAACATATTCCAAGCACAGGAATCCCGAGTTCGAATATCTCCTTGTGAGGAAAAGGTGCACCCATATCATAAACACTTCCTGGACCGCCTGAAAGGATTATTCCTGAAGGCTTAAGTTCTTTTATTCTCTCAAGAGGAAAATTGAAGGGAAATATCTCAGAATAGACCCTACTTTCCCTCACCCTTCTTGCTATCAACTGGGTGTATTGTGAACCAAAATCTAAGACAAGGATCTTCTCTTTATGTATATCTACCATTCACGCCTGTAATTTGGAGCCTCTTTTACAAGGATCACATCATGGACATGACTCTCCCTCAAACCAGCAGGAGTTATCTTTATAAATCTTGCCTTTCTCCTTAAGTCCTCGAGTGTCCTTGCACCACAATAACCCATACCTGCCTTAAGTCCTCCCACGAGTTGATGAATACTCTTAGCCAGTGAACCTTTATACGGAACCCTTCCCTCCACACCTTCTGGCACAAGTTTTGATGGCTCAACATCCTGTTGACCATATCTGTCCCTTGCACCCTGAGCCATCGCTCCCAGCGAACCCATGCCCCTGTATTCCTTGTAACTTCTACCTTCATAAAGAACGATCTCACCAGGTGACTCATCTGTTCCTGCAAACAAACTTCCTATCATAACACTGTGCGCACCTACTGCAATCGCCTTTGTAATGTCACCAGAGTATTTTATACCTCCATCTGCTATAAGGGGAATCTTATATCTCTTTGCGACCCTATAACAGTTCATAATAGCAGTAATCTGGGGGACACCCGCACCTGCCACAATCCTTGTTGTGCATATTGAACCAGGACCAATGCCAATCTTTATTGCATCAGCACCAGCCTTTATGAGACTCTCAGCGCCCTCTGTTGTTGCCACATTGCCCGCAATTATATCCACATCTACAAGTTTCTTTAATCTCTTCAAAGTCTCGATGACTGCCTTAGAATGACCGTGAGCAGTATCTATTACTATGACATCAGCACCTGCCTTAGCAAGGAGTTGAGCCCTGTATATTGCTTCCTCACCAACCCCAACAGACCCTCCAACCCTTAAACGACCGAGTTTGTCCTTGCATGCATTCGGATATTTCTTTCTCTTCTCTATATCCTTTATGGTTATAAGACCTTTGAGATTGAAGTCTTTATCGACTATAGGGAGTTTTTCAATCTTGTATTTATGGAGTATCTCCTTTGCCTGTTCAAGGGTGGTGCCCACTGGAGCAGTTATAAGTCTTTCCTTTGTCATTACCTCAGAAACCTTTTTATTCATATTTGTCTCAAATCTCAAATCCCTGTTTGTTATTATTCCGACCAGCTTACCATTTACTGTCACAGGAACACCTGATATCTTGTATCTCTCCATTAATGAACTGGCTTCCCTTATAGATGCATCTGGCCCAACAGTTATGGGCTCAATTATCATTCCACTCTCTGATTTCTTTACCTTATCTATCTCATGAAACTGTCTTTCAGGACTCATTGCACGATGGATAATGCCTATACCGCCCTCCCTTGCAATTGCTATCGCAAGGTTTGCCTCTGTAACGGTATCCATTGCAGCACTAACAAGAGGGATATTGAGCCTTATATTCCTCGTAAAATGTGTGCTCACATCAACATCCTTTGGTATAACATCTGAATATGCTGGCAGAAGCAGCACATCATCAAAGGTTAATCCTATTTCTATTTCTCTGTCCTTTTCCATCTCCTTTTTTTTCATATCGCTCCTTTCTTTATTCAAAAATTTTAACATTTAACTAAAGGTTGAATCAATTATCATCCATCTGTTATATTTCGTAGATGGAAAGAAAAGATAGACTCGCCATGATAGAGATAATACTCTTCACCTCAGGAGAACCCGTGTCTCTTAAAACAATAAAAGAGATTACAAGTTTTCCTGAGGAGGAGATTATTGATCTCCTTAAAGAATTGATCAATGAATACAGTCTCAGAAATGGAGGAATAATTATAAAGGAGATAGCAGAGGGTTACCAGTTTATAACAAACCCTGTCTATTCTGAATGGACAAAGAAGATTAAAAAAAATGTATCTTCAAGCAGACTCTCGATAGCATCACTAGAGACCCTTGCGATAATAGCATACAAACAGCCTATAACAAAGGCAGAAATAGAGGAGATAAGAGGTGTTAATTCTGATGGGGTCATAAAGACCCTCCTCGAAAAGAGACTTATAAAGGTGGTGGGTAAAAAGGATGTCCTTGGAAGACCGCTTCTCTATGGAACCACAAAGGAATTCCTGCAATATTTTGGATTAAAAGATCTCACAGAATTACCAACAATAAAGGAATTCTCCATGGAAGAATCACTATAATAAAAAGTTCACTCACCTGAAGTGTAAATAATCTTTCCCATATCCCTTACATCATAACCACCTAGCTCAATAACCATCTTCTTGAATTCCATATCGTTCCTTATTATATCGAGAAGTGCCGCAATCATCGGTGTATCTATAAATTCTAAAGGTATTACAAGATCATACCTCTCCTCTGTAATAGGGATAAAATCGAGATCGAATGCCTTTGCTGAAGAAAAAATACCCAATCCTACATCAGCCACTCCTGTTGATATCTTTGATGCCACAGACATATGTGTAATATCTTCATTCTCATAACCCCTTATTCTCGATGGATCTATATTGAGTTCTCTAAGATTCTTATCGAGTAAAAGCCTAGTCCCGGAACCTTTCTGCCTGTTTACAAATACAACATCATTCCTAACAAGGTCTTCAAAGTTCCTTATATTCTTCGGATTTCCCTTTTTCACGATGAGTCCTTGTGTGCGATAGACGAGATTTATAAGATACACAGGGATATCAGGGATTATCTTCTTTATAAATGGCACATTATACTCTCCTGTCACCTCATCAAGTAGATGCACCCCTCCAAGATGTGCCTCCCTTCTCTTTATTGCGAGAAGACATCCTGTTGAACCAACATGCGCAGAAGAAAGACTGTATTGTGGATACCTGTGTCTTAATCTATTCGCAAGAAGGTCAAGAATATTATCGTGACTACCAATACACACAATGGTGTTATTAAGTTCATCCTTATCCTTTAAGAGTTCCACCTCGACAATAGATTGTGCTGATATACCTTCCATTCTTTCAGGTATCCTGAGTATCCCATCTGCCCTTACAAGAGACATCATGAGTCCTGCACCTCTCGTGATCGGCGTGGCAATGTATTTCTCTGATATCCTTCCTATCTTAACCCTTACAAATTCCTCTTGTCCAAGTGGTGATGAGATGCTCCTTGATAATACTGCATGGATCTTCTCTCTTTTCTTTTCAGGTATACCAAAAATCTTGAAGATAATGGGTCTTATGAAGAGTTCAAAAGTAATGTAAGCTGAGACAGGATAGCCAGGAATCCCGATAAATGGCTTTTTATTCACAATACCTAATAGCACAGGTTTTCCGGGCTTTATATTGACTCCATGGACTATAACCTCGCCAATCTCCTCTATTATTCTTGATAAAAGGTCCTCCCTTCCAAGGGAAGAACCTCCGATAGTCATTATAACATCACATCTCTCTGAATAATCGATGATAGCCTCTTTTAACAAAGAGATATCATCAGGAACTATATCATGCCTGATTACCTCTGTATTCATCTCAGTAAGTAAAACCTGGATAAATCTTGAATTGAATTCAATCAGATTACCGTGCTTCAATTCCATCCACGGCTCGACCATCTCTGAACCTGTGGGTATTATGCCCATAACTGGTCTTCTCTTTACCCAGACATCCTTTATCCCTGATCCGAGCATGGCACCCACCTCAAATGCCTTTATCTCGTAATTCTCAGGTATTATCAACTCTCCCTTTATAATATCCTCTCCAATTATTCTCACATTCTGCCATGGTGTAATAGGTTCTCTTAACTCTATGAATCTATCTTCATCCTTCTCAATAATATTCACATCCTCAATCATGACAACAGCATCATAACCTTCGAGCAAAGGGTCTCCTGTATCGACCCTCACTGCATCATCTGGTATCTTTAATAGCACAGGGTTCCTTTCGGACGCACCTGTTGTTTTGAGGAATCTTACTGCATAACCATCCATTGCAGACGCATGAAACCAGGGTGAACTATTCTCTGCCCAGACAGGTCTTGATGTTATCCTTCCTGCTGAATGAAGGACATCTATACACTCCTCACTTATTGGCTTGAGAATCCCTGATAACCTCTCAGACCATATCCTTAATGCCTCATCAAGGGATACAATATTTCTGAATAGAGTCATGAAATATTATAAACAAACTTCTGCCAATTTTTTAAAAAGCTTATGAATTGTTCTAAATTTCAGAAAAGCTCTTTACCACGAAAACCCTATTTCAAATACCTTTAAAAACTTGATCTATTACGGACATACTGCGAGGCATAAAACTATGAGGTTTGGGAATCCTCCTTTTTTGACTTTTCAGGTCTCTGCATACATGACTGTCCCTCAAATATCGCTCCCTCTGATATCGATAGTTTCTGAGTGCATATCTCACCATGGACCTCTGCCTTGTGTTTTATCTCTATTACCTCACTTGAGTTAATATTCCCCTCCACCTTTCCACCAATAATGGTCCCCCTCGACTTTATATCACCTTTGATCCTGCCTGACTCACCGACTATAACCCAGTCTGCATTTATAATACCCTCAAAACTACCGTCTATCCTCACTGTTCCTTTTGAATTCAATTCCCCCTTAATAAAGGTATCTGCACCTATAAGTGTCTCGACTCCTTGTTGTGTTTTTTTAAACATCAGTAAGTCTCCTTTAAATATGATACTGGATTTACATGCGCACCATTCTTCCACACTTCATAATGAAGATGTGGACCTGTGGTCACCCCTGTCGAACCTGAACGGGCTATTATGTCTCCACGGTTTACTCTCTGACCTATCTTCACAAGTACCTCACCGTTATGGGCATATGCTGTGCTGAAACCATGACCATGTTCGATAACAACAGTATAACCACTTCCTGCGGTCCAGCCTGCAAAACTCACGACTCCATCAGCAGTAGTCCTCACAGGAGTGCCAGTGGGAATAGAGATATCTATACCTGAATGAAATGCAGGATCCCCATACTTTGGGTGTTCTCTCATTCCATAACCTGATGTGATAACACCCTTCACAGGCCAGCCAAGTGGTGTGGCACGATAGAGATCTCTTTGCTCCGAGAGATATCTCTTAATCTCTGTAACCGTCTCGATGGTTTGATTAATCTGTTTCTTAATGATATCCATATCTATTGAGCCCGTGTCAGTAACAGTAACTGCCTCAAGAACATCCTGTTTTGATTTGAAAGAGAATATCTTTCTAAACTCTTCCTCAGCCTTCTTGATGGAAAATATAGTGGACTGGAGTTCCACAAACTGGGCCGTAATAAATTGCAGTTTCGACTTCATGTTGTAATATTCAACTGTCTTAATAGCAGTAGAAATCACATAAAAACTTCCTGCACACCATAAAAAGATAGCAAGAACCACCCCTGAAAATGGAATTTTGAAAGAGACAGGTTTTGTCTTTGCATGTGGCACGACCATAATGGTTACGGGAGTAAATACCTTTTTAAAAAAACATCTAAGCCTATACATAATTCACCCCCTTTTTATCAGACCTTATTATATCACCAATCAAATAACTATTATACCCATTGTTATTTAAAATATCGAGAACATTCTTTAAGACATCCTTTGATATAACCAGTATGTAACCTATCCCCATGTTGAATGTCCTGAACATTTCTTCTTCAGATATGTCTCCACTTTTCTGTATCAATCTGAATATATACGGAATATTCCACGAACCCTTCCTTATAATCGCTGATATACCCTCAGGAAATATCCTTGGCAGATTCCCTGTGATACCACCGCCTGTTATGTGCGCCATTCCCTTTATATTCACACCACCTGACTTCAACAATTTCACAGCACTAACATATATCTTTGTTGGCCTCAATAATTCCTCACCAAGAGTTGAGCCTAATTCATCATAGTATGAATTCAGGGATATCTTACTTTCTTCAAGCAAAACCTTTCTTACAAGTGAATAACCATTACTGTGGAGTCCATTCGATTCGATACCTATCAGAACATCACCTTCTTTTATGGAACTTCCATCCACAATCTCATCCCTTTCGACAATACCGACGACAAATCCACAGAGGTCATATTCATTCTCATTGTAAAAACCGGGCATCTCCGCTGTCTCTCCTCCAATGAGTGAACACCCTGCCTCCTTACATCCTTTTATAATTCCCTTTATAATCTCCTCTGAAATATCGAGTCTGAGCCTCCCTGTTGCTATATAATCAAGAAAGAATAATGGTTCTGCACCTGATGTGAGTATATCATTCACACACATCGCAACGAGATCAATACCCACTGTATCATGCTTATCCATGAGAAAGGCGATCTTGAGCTTTGTACCCACACCATCTGTACCGCTCACAAGCACAGGATTCATGTATCTCTCTTTATCGATTCTGAAAAGGGCACTGAAAGAACCGATATCTGTAAGTACCTCGGGTCTGTAGGTCTCCTTCACAAGTGCGGATATCCTTGACACAAACCTATCCGCTTTCTCTATATCTACACCCGCATCTTTATAGGTAAAAGCCATAGTTTAATTATTACAGATTATATAGAAAATTTCAACAAAAAATTTAAATTGTCCTACCAGAAGAAATAATTTTCTGTTATACTTAATAGGTATGGATATCCTGAAGAACTTAATAAAATACAAAAAGACCGATGCGATCATAATTACTGATCTCAAAAATATTAGATACCTCACAAACTTCAAAGGTTCATCTGCGGCTCTTCTTGTAACACCAGAGATGAAATTCCTCGTAACAGATTTCAGGTACAAAGAACAGGCAATGAAGGAGACAAAGGATTGCAAGATAGTTATTGAAAAGAAAAGATTCAGAGGAATAAGCAATTTAATAAAAAAACTCAATATAAAAAAGTTATGCTTCGAAGAAAGTGTGAGTTATGAGTCTTACAAAAAACTCACCGATCTCGGATTAATGCTTTTTCCTTTAAAGAATGAGATATCCTCTATGAGAGAGGTAAAGAGGGAGGATGAAATCAGATGTATCAGGGAAGCGATAAGAAGGGCGGAATCGGCATTTCTGAAGATAAAAAATTATATAAAGCCAGGTATCACGGAATCTGAGATTGCCCTAAGACTGGAATATGAGATAAAAAAACTTGGTTCAAAAAGACTTCCATTCGAGATTATCGTGGCAAGCGGAAAAAACTCCTCTATGCCACATGCAAATACATCAGAGAAAAAGATAGAACCAGGAGATCTTATCGTCATTGACTGGGGTGCAGAGGCAAATGGATATTTCTCAGACATGACAAGGACTTTTTTGATCGACGGTCCGGATATCGGTCTTAAAAAAGAGATTTACAAAATAGTACTCAATGCCCAAGAAAAGGCGATCAGAGGAGTATATCCTGGCAGAACTACTACATATATTGACAGACTGGCAAGGGATTATATAAGAGAAAAAGGTTATAGTAAATATTTCGGACACGGTACAGGTCACGGTATAGGCCTTGATATACACGAACTTCCACATATAAGTTACTCAGGCAGAGAAAGACTGAAACCTGGCATGGTCTTCACGATTGAACCAGGGATATATATACCGGAAACTGGAGGTGTAAGAATAGAGGACATGGTCTTAGTTACAGAAGATGGATATGAAATTCTAACAAGACTTCCAAAAGATCTCGAGATAATAAGATGATTAAATCCCTTGAGAGATTAAAATCCATTCTGGACTCAATAATCCTTGGCAAGGAGGAGATAACAGAGATGGCACTCATAACCCTCCTTGCAAGGGGACATCTTCTTATAGAGGATATCCCTGGTGTTGGGAAGACAACTCTTGCAAATGCCCTCGCAAGGGCAACTAAATGCTCATTCTCGAGAATCCAGTTTACAAGTGATCTTCTGCCATCAGATATAACAGGCGTGAATATTTATAATCCTGAAAAAAGGGAGTTTGAATTCAAACAAGGTCCAATATTTGCAAATATCGTGCTTGCTGACGAAATAAACAGAACAAATCCAAAGACCCAGTCCGCACTCCTTGAAGCGATGAATGAAAGAAAGATATCAGTCGATAAGATTACACACCTCTTACCAGAACCATTTATGGTCATAGCAACACAAAATCCCCTTGAGTATCACGGTACATTTCCTCTGCCAGAGAGCCAGCTCGACAGATTTATGATGCATCTCAAGATAGGATATCCTGAACCTGTAGCAGAGAAGACCGTATTCGTAAAGGGCTCAAGTTTTGAACATATCGAAAAGATAATTCCTGTAATAACTGCAGATGAGATAGTAAAGATGCAGAAGGAAGTTATGGATATATATATCCATGATGACCTCATAGACTATATTTACAGAATAGTCGATATGACGAGAAAGAGTGAGATGATAAGACTCGGTGTAAGCACAAGAGGGGGACAGTTTGAAGTCCTCGCAGCAAAGGCAAGGGCATATTTTCATGGAAGGGACTTTGTCACTCCAGAGGATATAAAGAAAACCGTACCCCTTGTCTTTGGCCACAGGATTATCCTCAAGACAAAGACCTATATACAGGATGGAAGGCAGATCATAGAGGATATAATCTCCAGAATTCCTGTGCCTGTCTGAGTTTATTAAAACTAATGGTTATATCTTTGTCCAAAACCTCTAAAAAATGTTTTATAATATCTGATGCTCAAACTGCCATTTCACATAAGTATTCCTGACATAAAACCAAGATTCAATATAGTGGATGTTATTATCTTCATCTTTATAGGCAGTACACTCCTCATCATATTATTCATAGCCTCCCAGTGGAAAGAGGAGATGCAGCCATCAATAGAGATAAACCTGGATCCATCATATATACCATTCTATGCCCTGAATTCCATCTTCAGGATAGGTGCTGCATACATTTTATCTTTCTTATTCGCTATCTGGTTTGGATATACTGCCAATAAATCAAAATGGAATGAAAGGATAATGATTCCCCTCCTCGACATCTTTCAATCCATCCCTGTACTCTCATTTCTTCCAGGTGTGGTTCATGCAATGATAACAATCTTTCCAAATTCAAGGATAGGAATCGAGTTGTCATCCATACTCCTTATATTCACAGGCCAGGTATGGAATATGGCATTCAGTTATTATAATTCGATTAATACCATTCCAAGGGAATTGAAGAGTGCTACAATAATCTATAGACTCACAAAATTCCAGAGATTTTTAAAACTCGACCTTCCCTATAGTGCTATAGGACTCACTTGGAACAGCATGATGTCAGTAGCAGGTGGATGGTTCTTTCTCATGGCATGCGAGATGTTTGTCTTAGGGGACAGGGACTTCAGGCTGCCAGGCATAGGCTCTTATATACAGACAGCAGCAGATAAAGGAGATTTGACTCATATTATATATGGTCTCGCCACCATGATCTTCATTATTATTATATTTGATATCTTTCTTTGGAAACCCCTTGTAGCATGGTCACAGAAATTTAAACTCGATACAGTAAAAGGAGAAGAGGAATCTGAGTCATTTGTCTTGAATCTCTTAAGACGGTCAACATTAAAAAAATATGCGGATGATCTTTTCAACAAGGTTATCAATACCATTGAACAGAAACTTAAGAGTCTTGAATTAAATACTTCAAAAGAATCCATTATTAAAAAAATAATTATATTCACTTCTGCCTTTCTAATAATAATGATACTTTTCATAAGTGCAGTAAAAATGGCAGGTTTCTTTATAAAACTACCTTTAACTGAATATCTCATAATCCTTAAATCCACACTCTTTTCATTTCTCAGAACATTCCTGGCCATATTCATTGCATCATTATGGACGATACCAGTCGGTGTTATGATAGGAATGAATAAAAGGGTTGCGAGGTTTGCCCAGCCACTGGTCCAGATAGTGGCATCAGTGCCTGCAACAGCGGTCTTTCCTGTTATAATACTTTTCTTAATAAAGATTGGCGGTGGCCTAGATATAGGAGCGATATTTCTTATGCTTATGGGAACACAATGGTATATTCTTTTTAATGTGATTGCAGGGGCATCTGCCATACCACAGGATCTTAAAGATGCCATTGAGGTTTACAATATAAAGGGAATCCAAAAATGGAAGACCCTCATACTGCCATGTATCTTTCCATATCTTATCACCGGACTCATTACTGCCACAGGAGGTGCATGGAACGCAACCATAGTGGCAGAGTATGTGACTTTTTCAGGTGAGACCCTTAAAACAATAGGGCTTGGAGCCCTAATAAGTGAAGCGACTGTAAAGGGAAACTTCCAGCTTCTCCTTATAAGCACCATAACGATGGCAATAGTGGTGGTGAGTATCAACAGGCTTTTATGGAAAAGATTATTCCAGTTCGCTAGGGAGAGGTACAGTCTGGAATGATAATACTCGAGGCAAAGAATATCTCAAAATCATATCCCATGCAGGGAGGGAAAAAACTGACCGTCCTTGAGAATATAAATCTCAGTGTGAATGAGAGTGAGATTGTTTCGATTATCGGTCCGTCAGGTGCAGGAAAATCTTCACTCTTAAGGATTCTTACAGGACTCGCAGAACCTTCTGAAGGTATTGTTTTATATCACGGAAAGTTACTCAAAGATGCGAAACCGAATATAGGTTTGGTATTCCAGAATTTCGCGATATTCCCATGGCTTACTGTTTATGAAAATGTTGAACTCGGTCTTAAAAATAAAAATATTCTTCAAGAAAAGGCAAGGGAGTTGATTCTCAAGACTATAGACCTCGTCGGACTTGATGGATTTGAAGAGGCATATCCGAGGGAACTCTCAGGCGGAATGAAACAAAGGGTTGGTATAGCAAGGGCACTGGCATTACAACCTGAGATACTCTTTATGGATGAACCATTTTCATCCCTTGACATACTCACTGCAGAAAACCTCAGAAGTGAAATAATCGATCTATGGTTAAAAAAGAAGATGCCAACTAAGTCCATTATCTTCGTAACTCATAATATTGAGGAGGCAGTAGAACTTTCAGACAGGATAGTCGTGATGAGCCATAATCCAGGAAGGATAAAGACGATCATACCCATAAATCTCAACCACCCAAGGGATAAAAACTCTAAAGAGTTTAAATATCTTGTCGAGGAGATATACAAGATATTAACAAAACCAGCAGAAGAGATTCCTTTCATCCTTAGAAAGGAGCGATACCAGTTTTTGCCCCATGCAAAGGTTGGTGCTATAAGCGGTCTTGTGGAACTTGTTTATGACAAGGGTGGAAGGGCAGACATACCCCAGCTTGCATCAGATCTCACAATGGAGGTAGATGACATCTTTCCTCTCACAGAGGCAGCCTCATTTCTGGGTTTTGTGGAAGTGAAAGAAGGTGACATTATACTCACTGATGAAGGAAAGACATTTGCAGAAGCAGATACCCTGAAGAAAAAAGAACTCTTTAGAGTTACTGCCCTCAAGAACATACAATTGATAAGACAGATCGTTCAGGTTCTGAGCACATCAAAGAAACACAGAATGTCTGAAGATTTCTTTATCGAGATCCTAACAAATTACTTTACAGAGGAGGAGGCATGGAATCAGCTCGAAACTGCCATAGACTGGGGCAGATATGCAGAATTATTTGCATATGATTATGACACAGGAGAACTCTACTTTGAAGAACCAGAGGAGGAAGGAACTTCATAAAGAAGAGTATTTATAATAGGCTGAACAACTTCCTTCTGTGCTTACCATGCATGCTCCATGGGGAGTCTCAGGAGTACAGATCTTTCTGAATAAAGGACATTCATTGGGGGTTATAATACCCCTCAGAACATCACCACATCTGCAGCCCTTTTTAATGTCTCCACCCCCATAATCACCCTTTTTACCTGTCGTAAAAGTGATTATTCTATAATTAAATCTCTCTTTAAGGGTTAATCCACTTAGAGGAATTAAACCAATACCCCTCCATAAAGAATCTACTGGTTTAAAATAACTATAAAGAATTGATAATGCCTTCGTGTTACCCTCAGGTCTGACAGCTCTTGTGTACTGGATTCTGAGATGAGGCTTACTCTCTGATATGTCCCTTACAAGCATTGCTATGGATTCGAGTATATCCTGGGGTTCAAATCCTGATATCACGGAGGGGATGCCAAATTCTTCCTCAATAAATTTATAATCCATTGAACCTATAATAGTGCTCACATGTCCTGGAAGGATAAATCCATCTATCCTCACTTCACCGCTTTTCAGAAGGGCATATATCGCAGGTGGAACGAGTTTGTTCGATGGATAAATAAAGAGATTCTTTATTCTCTCTTCATCCGCGATAGAGAGTATACCTGCTATGAGAGGAGATGTGGTCTCGAATCCTACTGAAAAAAATATAACTTTCCTATCAGGATTCTTTTTACATATCTCTATTATTTCCATTGGTGAGTAGATAACCCTTATATCTCCACCCTCTGAACGGGCATTATAAAGAGAATATCTTGTTCCTGGGACTCTCATCATATCTCCAAATGTGAGGATTATATTCCTCATGTCCTTTGACAACTCTATCACATTGTCAACATCCTTCTCTGGTGTTACACATACAGGACATCCAGGTCCGCTCAGAAGTTTTATATTCTCAGGCAAGATGCTCCTTATACCTGCCCTGAATATGGCGACTGTGTGAGTGCCACACACCTCCATAATCCTGATTTCTCTCTTTAATCTTTCAGATTCTTTTCTGATGAATTTCTTCAGATCCTCTATCATCCCCTCAACCTCTCTCTTACCACATATGCCTGTCCTAAAGATATACAGGCATCATTAGGTGGTAGGTATCTATTAAGATAAACATTCATTCCATTATCTATAAGATTCCTGAAAACCCTTTCGAGGATATATCTATTCTGGAAGACACCACCGCTCAGAACCACATCCCTTATATCAGTCAGCATGCTTATTTTCATTACTGTCCTGATTATAATGGTGATGAATGTATTATGAAACCTCGTGGATATGGTCGAAGGAGGTATCCTATAAAACATATCATCAAGAATTCTCAAGATTGCAGGTGAAAGATCTATCTCTATTGTGTCTCGGAATACTATATCAACAGGGTAGTCATCTGTTACAGATTCATCGAGAACTGATTCCAATGCCATTGCTGATTCAGCCTCGAAGGTGTTCCTATCACATATACCTGTTATTGCTGCCACTGCATCGAAGAGTCTTCCCGCACCTGAACTCATAGGAGAGAGCTCTCTCTTTTTTAAGATCCTGAGAATCATCGATATATAATCCTCACCATATCTATCAATAAACCCTATGGTTTCGAGATATCTCCATACCTCATCACCACTGACATCCTGAATAAGGGCAATCGCTATTCTCCACGGCTCTTTTATCGCTGCCTCGGAGCCCGGAAGAGGAATATACCTAAGATGTCCTATCCTCTTAAATTCAGAAGGTTTAACAATAAGAAATTCGCCACCCCATATATTCCCATCTGTTCCATAACCTGTCCCATCAAATGCCACTCCTATGACATCCTTCCTAAGATTATTCTCAGCCATCACGGATGCAATATGGGCATGATGATGCTGAACCTTATGTAATTCGAGTTTCTGTAATTCAGCCCATCTTGTTGAGAGATAATCAGGATGCATATCACATGCAATTATGGACGGTTCAATTTTATAGACCGATTTAAGATTTTCGAGGGTCTCTTCGAAAAATAAGAGGGTCTCAAAATTCTGCATATCACCTATGTGCTGACTTATTATCGCATGATCTTCCTTTGTAATAGTAAAGATATTCTTCATCTCACCCCCAACAGCAAGTATCTGAGGGCCTGTTTCACTGAATTTCAGCGTTAAAGGTGAATACCCCCTTGAGCGCCTTATGAATACAGGATTTGATGACTCCCTGTTATAAAAGAGAACACTATCATCCACTCTCATGAATATTTCCCTATTATAGAGAAGAATAAAATCAGCAAGAGTGCCGAACTTAAGTATGGCTTCATCATTATTTTTGACAATAGGTTCCTCAGATATATTACCGCTCGTCATCACAAGGGCAGAAAAATTAGGATCTTTATACAGCCCATCAGGATGAAAAAATAACATGTAATGAAGGGGCGTATATGGAAGCATGAAACCAAGATATCTGTTATTCGGGGCAACAGCATCAGGAATTACACAGTCTTCCTTCTTTCTTAAAAGAACAATAGGTCTCTCCTTTGAAAGAAGCAGTCTTTCCTCACCTTCATCCACATAACAGAACCTTCTGATAGATTCTATATCAGGAGCCATAAGGGCAAACGGTTTATTGTTCTTTCTCTTTAAATCCCTCAATCTCATGACACTTTTCTCATTCATTGCATTACAGACAAGATGAAAACCTCCCATGCCCTTGATTGCAATAATATGTCCATTCCTGAGAAGTGTTATAGTAAATTCCAAAGCATCCCTGGCCTTTTTAAAACCTGTATCTTGAAAAAACAGGGTTATGTCAGGACCGCATTCGTGGCAGGCATTTGGCTGAGCGTGAAATCTCCTGTCCTGAGGATCATTATACTCACTAAGGCATGCGTCACACATTGTGAATATATTCATCGTTGTATTCGGTCTGTCATATGGGACGGATTTGATTATTGTATATCTTGGACCACAGTTTGTACAGTTTATAAACGGATAAAGGTATCTCCTGTCCTGAGGATCAAATAGTTCGTGAAGGCAATCATCACATATAGAGATATCAGGAGAGATGAGTGTGAATCCATAGGTATCACCGCTCTGGAGTATCCTGAATTCAGTGTATCCCTGAGGAGGAAGGGGAGTCACATCCATATCAGATATCTTTGAGAGCGGAGGAGCATTCTCGGGTAATCTCCTGAGAAAATCCTTTATATCTTCACCCTCAACATCTATTATTACACCATCGGATGTATTCTGGACATAACCATTGAGTCCAAGTGACCTCGCGAGTCTGTAAACATATGGCCTGAATCCTACTCCCTGAACTATGCCCCTTATATGGATCTTCGCCCTCTGCATATCTCCCCCAGCCATGAAATCCATTCATCCATACCATTCTCTCTTTTGCATGAAACCTCAAATATCCTGATGGATGGATTTATCTCCTTCACATACCCCTTTATCTTCTCTATATCAACATCAAGGTATGGTAAAAGGTCGATTTTATTTATCACGAGCGCAGATGATTCTTTAAACATAAGGGGATACTTCAATGGTTTATCATCACCCTCTGTTATGCTGAGAATCATGACCTTCATATTCTCTCCCACATTGAATTCAGCAGGACAGACAAGATTACCAACATTCTCTATGAACAGAATATCGAGTTTATCGAGAGGGATATCATCGAGAATCTCTCCAATCATATTTGCATCAAGATGACATGCACCACCTGTGTTTATCTGCACAACAGGAATATTAAACCTTGAGAGTCTCTCTGCATCTATTGTCCCTGTGATGTCTCCCTCTATAACTCCTATCCTGAATCTATCATTCATTCTCTCCACTGTTCTTTCAAGGAGGGATGTCTTCCCTGCACCAGGAGAACTCATGAGATTTAAAACAAAGACACCTGCTTCATCAAATCTCTTTCTGTTTAGCATAGCAATCCTCTCATTGGCTTCAAGGATGTTTTTTACGACCTTCAATTGCATCATGACACCTCCAATTCGAGAATATTTAATTCTGAACCCCCTGTGATCTCAAAATCCTTCATCCCGCAGGAAGGACATCTGAGAACAGGAAATTCCTGAACACTGAAATGAGAATTACAACTTCTGCAAAAAATAGTTATGTCTCTCTCTATTATTTTGAGTTCTGCATCACCTGCCTTGGTGTCACCCTTCATGACATCAAAGGCAAACAGGAGGGAATCCATGTTTATCGCATGTAACTTTCCCACCTCTATAGTGATGGAGTTAATCCTTTTAAAACCATTCTTCAGACATTCATTTAATGCAATATTGAGTATCCCCTGTACAATCGTTGCCTCATGCATGGGTGCTTCTGAGTTTAACTGATATCTCATGAACATTATCCACAAGAAATTTTACCTTATCAATAGGAGTCTCTGGTAAAATACCATGTCCGAGATTGAATATATGCCCATTTATTGAGGATCTCATGCCCTTTCTTAAGATATCCTCTATCCTTTCAAAGAGTCTCTCCTCTGGCAAAAAAAGTTCACAGGGATCAAGATTTCCTTGAACGGAGACTCCATTTCTCAGTCTATCAATAGCATTTCCTATATCTATTCTCCAGTCTATACCAATAACATCCGCTCCTGAATCCTTTATCATCTCGAGAAAAGTCCCTCCATTAAGAACAAAATAAATAACAGAAACCCTACCCTTAATGGACCTGATAATATCCTTAACGAATGGAAGGACGCTCTCCATAAAATCGCGGGGAGTGAGTACTCCAGCCCATGTATCGAATATCTGCACAGCATGTACACCTGAATCTATCTGCGCCTTAAGATACCTCTTAACTGTCTCAGTAATCTTATCCATGAGTTGACTGTATCCTTCCCTGTCCTCATACATGAGTTTTTTGGTTCTGAGAAAATTCTTTGATGTACCACCCTCAACGATATAACTCAAGAGCGTAAATGGTGCACCAGAAAATCCTATGAGTGGTATATCGAGTTCATCAAGAAGAATCTTGATGGTTTCAAGGACAAATGGTACATCTTCTTCAGGAGTAATGGTTCTCAGTGTCCTTAAATCCTGAGGCGGTCTGAGAACAGGTCCTCCATTCTCGGGAAATTCGATCTCTATGCCCATCCCTTTAAGGGGAACAAGGATATCCGAGAAAAGTATCGCTGCATCGATATTGAATCTCTTAACAGGCTGTAAAGTCACCTCTACTGCAAGTTCTGGTGTCTCACAGAGGGTCATAAAATCGTATTTTGCTCTCAGTTCCCGATACTCAGGCAAATACCTTCCTGCCTGTCTCATAATCCATATTGGTGTGTAATCAGTCCTTTCGCCTCTACAGACCTTAAGAAATGTGTCGTTCATTTATCCTCCTCTGGCTTTGTTAATACCATATCAATCTTTCTTGGTATATAACTGCAAAATGGTTCTTCCTCGAGATAGTCACCTTTGATAGCATATGCCCTTGCTCTGCAACCGCCACACACACTGAGAAACTCACATGAACCGCACTTACCTCTGTAACTCTTAAAATTTCTTAATTCCCTGAATAATCCAGAGTTTTCCCATATCTCCCTGAATGGCTTTTCACGAATATTTCCAGCATACACAGGAAAGTAACTGCATGGCAGGACATTTCCATCCACATCGATAAGGCATATCAACTGACCTGCAATACATCCCTTTGAACCACCCGTGGAAAACTTGAGGCTCCTTCTTTGGTATCTCCTACCCTCTTCCTTTGATTTCTGAAGAACAATTCTATAATAATGAGGCGCACATGTCGGTCTTACGAGCATATCCTTTTCTTCCATCTCCATATGGTAGTGCCAGTCAAGAATCTCCTCGTAATCCTCCTTAGAGATCAATTCATTCATAATTTCCTCTCCCCTGCCAGTTGGCACTATCATAAACATATACCATGCAGTTGCTCCAAGTTCCTTAGCGAGTCTGTAGACCCGGGGAATCTCCTCCTGATTTCTCTTTGTAAAGGATGAATTTATTATAAATTCTATAGAATGTTTCCTGAAGAGTTTTGCAGCATTGATTGTTCCATCAAATGCACCGGGCTGGGACCTGAAGTTATCATGAACCTCCTTTGTAGAACCATCGAGGCTCAGTGAAACTATCTTTATACCTGAATCCTTAATCTTTATGCATATATCATCATTTACAAGGGTTCCATTTGTGGCAAGACACATTCTCAAACCCTTTTCAGTGCCACGCCTTGCTATTTCAAAGACATCGTCTCTCAGAAGTGGTTCTCCACCGCTCAGGACAACAACAGGCTTTGCATAATCCGATATATCGTCAATTATCCTCTTTGCCTCTTCAGTCGAAAAATCAGGATGCTCCTTCACCTCAAGCTCAGAAGATGACCTGCAGTGAATACACCTGAGATTACATCTCCTTGTTATCTCCCATGCTATCCATTTAGGTGCAAATTCCATAAATCTGCCTCCTCAATTTTCACATCATTAATTATGCAGGGAAATCCAGATGATTTGCAAGATTTTATGCTATTTAATTGATACCTGAAATACAGAATTGTTCCTTCTCTCTTTCCTCCCCCATCTCCTCTTTCCATATATGCCTGTATATTGCGCTGAGGAGCGGATAAAATGTATTTCTATTTATTGCAGAGATTCCGATAGCATTGTACCTTCTGAGAATATTCAAACCCTCTTCTGGATCGAGTCTATCAATCTTATTGAATACGAGAATCCTCTCCTTGTTATCCAGACCGAGTTCAGCGAGTATCTTTTCGACTGAATCTATATGCTGTTCGAATCTTGGATTCGATATATCGACCAGATGGATAAGAAGATGAGCATCCTCGAGTTCCTCGAGTGTGGATTTAAAGGCAGCAACCAGGTCTTGAGGAAGGTCTTTTATGAATCCAACAGTATCAGTGATTATCACATTCCTTTCTTCAGGAAACCTCAATCTCCTCGATGAGGTATCGAGTGTTGCAAACATCCTCTCCTCAACGAATACATTACTAGATGTAAGATTATTCAGAAGGGTCGATTTTCCTGCATTTGTATAACCAACTATAGAGACAATAGGGATTCCCTTCTCAACCCTCATCTGTTTCCTCTGCCTTCTTGCCCTACTGAGAGATTCAAGTTCCTTTTCAAGGAGCCTGATTCTCTCCTTCACCCTTCTTCTGTCTATCTCGAGCTTCATCTCACCTGGTCCCCTTCCGCCAATACCACCTGTAAGCCTGGACATGGCAGAGCCCTTTCCTGTAAGTCTTGGAAGTCTGTATCTTAACTGTGCAAGTTCAACCTGTATCTTACCATCCCTTGAATGTGCTCTCCTTGCGAATATATCGAGGATTAATTGAGAACGGTCTATTGCCTTAAGTTCAGTAAGTTCAGTTATTGATTTCATCTGAGATGGTGAAAGGTCCTGATCGAATATAAGGAGTGTAGCACCCTTATCAAGGGCATTTATTATTACCTCTTTCAGTTTTCCCTCACCCATAAGATATCTTGGATTCAATTCCTTTACTCTCTGTATCACGGTATCGACCACTATCACACCAGCTGACTCTGCAAGTTCCTTGAGTTCCTCCATCGACTCCTCAAGTTCATATCTGGATTTTGTCGATACACTTATCAATATAGCCCTTTCACGGGTATCGTGAGTAAAGACCCTTGATCTTTCCATCTCTGAGTCAATGTTATTTATGAACTCCCTAAAATCCATCTCAAGATCCCAGACATACCTGGGCTCAAGGACTGCATAACTTACTCCTCCTCCTTCTGACAAAAGGTGGGCTATATGGACCATGTATGGAAGAGAATTCCTTATTGTTATAGCACAGACAAGATCGAATCTTAAAAGCCTAAGATCAGTGAGATCATCCTTTGTAAGGGATTCACCTCTCAGATGGGTATGTACCAGTCTCAACCCCCTGAGAGGCCTTCTTCCAAGAGGATAATCTTCAAGATTTGGTATAAATATACCATGGGCATTTCCTACGATAACATGTGTGATCTCTCCATATCTGTTGATGAGAAGCCCTAACTGTCTCTTTATCTTTTCTGATATCTCGACCATGGTCCTTGCGAGTTCTGGCGAGATTATCCTTGAAGGGTCAGTATGTCTTCTTGAAAGTCTTTCAAGAAGTTGTAATTCCTTTTTACCAAGTCCAGTGGTATTACCGTAAACAGCAGTTATCTTAACTAACCTCCTTAAATTATTATAACATATAAGCGGGCGACGGGATTCGAACCCGCGACCTGAAGCTTGGGAAGCTTCCACTCTACCACTGAGTTACGCCCGCAGATGTTATAAATTTAACATGAAAATAATCCATTTGTCATCACTTTAAAGATTTTGTTGGTATAAAATTCTATTGATATAGCTACAATTAGCGAAACTCAGAGATATCCCCTTGCGAACACACATAGATGCCATTCCAGTCTATTTATGTTACAATAACAACTATGAAACATGTAAGGATAGCACTGGCACAGATAAATTCGACTGTTGGAGATCTTGAAGGAAACCTCGAAAAGATTCTTACATACATAAAGACTGCGGAAAGGGAAAGGGCTGATATCGTTGTCTTCCCTGAACTCGCCATAACAGGTTATCCTCCCGAGGATCTTCTTCTTAAGCCCCAATTTATAAAGGACAACCTCGACACCCTTCAAAGATTAAAAGATAAAGTCAACGATATTATCGTTATTGCTGGCTTTGTCGATAAAGATGAGGATATCTACAATGCAGCGGCCATCATTTACCGACATAATATAGTCGATATCTACCATAAAGTATTCCTTCCAAATTATGGGGTTTTCGATGAGTTCAGATATTTTCAGGCAGGCAGAAGATGTCCTGTATACAGAATGAAGAATGTAATATTCGGTGTGAGTATATGTGAGGACATATGGTATCCTGACGGACCTCCAACCAGACAGGCACTTCTAGGTGCTGAGATATTAATAAATATAAATGCCTCACCTTACCACAAGGGCAAGATTAAAGAAAGGGAAAGGATGCTTTCAACAAGGTCAAAAGATAATATAGCCATAGTATGCTATCTCAACTCAGCTGGCGGCCAGGATGAACTGGTCTTCGATGGAGGAAGTATGGTGATAGACGAAAGAGGAAACACGATTGCAAGGGCAAAGCAGTTTGAAGAGGATATGCTCATCGTTGATCTCGATTTAGAATCCGTCTTCACCATGAGACTCCATGATAACCGAAGGAGAAGAATCACTATCATGTTCGAAAAGAATAATAAAGAGGTAATAAATATTGATAAAGAAGTATCAGAGAAAAAAACATTACAGAGGAATATCATAAATCCTCTACTTGATGAAATAGAGGAGGTGTATAAAGCCCTTATTACTGGTATAAGAGACTATGTAAAGAAAAATGGATTTAAAGGAGTGCTTATAGGTATAAGTGGAGGGATTGATTCTGCACTCGTCACGACGATCGCAGTAGATGCCCTCGGAAAGGAATCTGTAAAAGGGGTCTTCATGCCTTCACCGTATACATCAAAGGAAAGCAAGGAAGATGCATATCAACTCTCAAAGAACCTTGATATTGATCTGATAGAGATAGAGATAACAGAGATATTTGAGTCATATCTCAGGAGACTGAAGCCTGTCTTTAAAGACCTTCCAGAAGATGTTACTGAAGAAAACATTCAAGCAAGGATCAGAGGAAATATATTGATGGCACTTTCGAATAAGTATGGATATCTTGTCCTGACAACAGGCAACAAGTCAGAGATGAGTGTTGGTTATGCCACACTTTATGGTGATATGGCAGGTGGTTTTGCTGTTATAAAGGATGTCCCTAAAACACTTGTTTACAGAATTGCAAAATGGAGGAATTCTATTTCACCTGTAATACCTGAAAGAATACTCACTAAAGCACCAAGTGCAGAATTAAAAAAGAATCAGTTCGATACAGACACCCTTCCACCATATGATGTGCTTGATCCCATTCTCAAGGCATATATAGAGGAAGACAGGAGTTTTGATGAAATCATCTCGTTTGGTTGTAATGAGGAGTGTGTGAAAAATATAATACGAATGGTCGATAGAAGTGAATACAAGAGGAGACAGGCACCACCAGGTATAAAGATAACTCCGAGGGCACTCGGTAAAGATAGAAGATTCCCGATAACGAATGCATACAGGAGTTTTTGATGAGAAGAATATTCGTAGTATCCATTGTTTTCACATTATTGTTAATACAGCCCCTTTATTCAAAAGAAGAATTAAAATTTGAAAAATCCCAGACCCTTCAGTCAATAAAACCCAAAAAACCTGTTAGAATAAAGCTTAAAAGAGATTTTCAGGGAAGATATTCATGGGAGATAACGGGCGAAAGTGTAGATGAGATCATAAATACAGACAAAAGGCTCAGAAGACTCTTAAAGATAGAAGAAACACAGAATAAATAAGGAGGCTACATGGAAAGAATGAATTTAAGAGAAATAATCGAACAGGCTATCCAGACAGAAAAACTCGGTTACCAGTTTTACACCACGATGTCTCAGAAATTCAAAAACGACACAGGATTGAAAGACCTCTTCACTATCCTCGCTGAGAAGGAACTCAAACATGAACAGGCATTCCAAGAACTTCTCGATATAACCGGTAATGAAGAGGTTGAAGGTATCGAGGATTTATCCATGTATATGAGGGCAATCGTTGAGTCTGAATTCTTTCTCGGAAAGAACAAATCCCTCCCAAGCATGCATAATATAAAGAGTATCGATGATGCAGTAAATTTTGCAATAAATTTTGAGAAGGAAACTCTACTTTATTTTCATGGGCTTAGGGATGCTGTCAAGGAAAAAGAAGTGGTTGATGAGATCATAAATGAGGAGAAAAGCCATATAAGGTGGCTTACGAGTTTTAGAAATAGATTCATTAAAGAAAGGAAGTAAAAGGTTCAATTTAAGGTTTTTGGTATATTCAGTACTCAAACAATACCATGACAGGTATTCTTTACATAGTTGCGACACCAATAGGCAATCTCGAGGATATTACCCTCAGGGCACTGAGGGTCCTCAAAGAGGTAGACTGTATTGCAGCAGAGGATACAAGGCATTCCATGAAACTTCTTAGCCACTATGGTATAGAAAAACCCCTTTTCAGTTACTGGAGCGAAAAGGAAAAGGTCAGAGCAGAGGATGTAATATCAATACTCAAATCAGGAAAAACAGTAGCCCTTATATCAGATGCAGGTACTCCTGGCATCTCTGACCCTGGAGCGATACTCATAAAAAGGGCTATTGAGGAGTCAATACCTGTGGTACCTCTTCCTGGACCATCTGCCATAATAACTGCCCTCAGCATATCTGGTCTGCCATTGAATGAATTTACATTCTGTGGTTTCTTGCCACCAAAACAATCTGAAAGAAGGAAAAGATTGAAGGAACTGAGTTTTGAAAAAAGAACCCTTGTATTTTATGAAGCACCCCATAGATTGCTCGAGACACTCTCGGATATCCTTGAGATCATGGGTGATAGAGAGGCGGTGGTGACAAAGGAATTAACAAAGATTCATGAAACCATTTATCGTGGGAGACTAAAGAAGATTCATGAATCATTACTTGAAAGTACTATTGTGGGTGAGTATGTGATTGTGATTGAAGGCAGGATGGTCAAATCTCCAGATCTTGATGAAGCCTTAGAAGAGGTGAGACTCTTAATAAAAAAGGGCAGAAGGAGAAAAGAGGCTGTAAAGATAGTTGCAGAGACATATAACCTAAGCAGTAAAGAACTCTATGACAGGAGTCTCAGGGAAGATTATGAAAAAGAAGGTTCTTGATGACAGCAAACATCCCCTTCTTCTTGTATCTGATAAGAAGGGAAGGATATTCGAACATCCTTCCTTTATTGCATCAGGCCTTTCTGGTGGTGATTTCTATCCCCTTACCAGAGAAGAACTCATTCCTCTACCCAAAGGGAGTAAACTCTTCTATCTTCCAGAGAGAATGCCTGTTGGATTCGATCAATCAGGAAGAATACATACACTTGTAAATTACCTTACTGTCTGTGCATTCCTGCCTCCTGGATATACAAGGACATGCCTTCCAGGTTACGAAGAGAATGGAAAACCATCACCTTTACCACTCTGGCCATACACAGCGGTAGCATGGTTTAAAGGCAGATACCATGCATCTGCAGTCAGGGTTGCATGGATGAGGAAGGCAGATCCATCACTTCACAGAGATGAAGAATTAATACCTCTTATTAATGAAAGAATAAATAAGAATTCATCCAACAGACTCCTCAGACACCTCATGAAGTGTGCCCTTGAGTATCAATGCTTTGCAGCAAAGAATGTATTCTTCCAGAGATGGGAAGCACCTATTCCAACCTCACCTTCATGCAATGCAAGATGCATTGGCTGTCTGTCATTTCAGGAAGGAGAATGTCCTGCATCCCAAGAAAGGATAAGATTCATACCCTCACCGGAGGAGATAGCAGATATTGCCATAGAACACCTCGAGAAAGCAGAAGATACCATAGTTAGTTTTGGACAAGGATGTGAAGGAGAACCTCTCCTTCAGGTAGACACCATGAGAAAGGCGATAGAGTTAATAAGAAAAAAGACCTCAAAGGGTATTATAAACCTCAATACAAATGGGTACTCACCTGAAAGAATAAGGATGCTTTCTGAGAGCGGTCTACAGAGTATAAGGATAAGTCTTAACTCACCTGATAAGAAGAGGTATCTTTCGTACTACAGACCATTGAACTATACATTTGAAGATGTAATAAAATCTATCAGGATCTCAAAAGATTCCGGACTCTTCACGAGTATCAATCTCTTAGTGTTTCCAGGTTATACAGACAGAGAAGAAGAGGTAGAAAAATTAATTAACCTTATAAAGGAGACCTCTATTGACCTCATACAGATGAGGAATCTATCAATAGATCCTTATCTCTATATGAAGGCACTCAAAAGACCATCTGGAAAGGCAATTGGGATAAGGAATCTTATCAATCTATTGAAGACCGAGTTTCCTCAAATAAAGATAGGCTACTTTAACCTTCCTGAAAAGGATATCAAAAAAAAGGAGGTTATATCATGAAACTGAAACCCATTTATCTCGGCATATCAATAGGAACTGTGTGGGGATTTTCCATTTTTATTACAACAATCATATCGCATTATACAGGCTATGGGAGATTATTTCTCGAAGTCCTTGCAAAATCTATATATCCAGGTTATGAAATATCATTAACAGGCAGCATCCTCGGACTTATCTATGGATTTCTGGATGGCCTGATAAGCGGCTCAATAATAGGATTCATCTATAACAGATTATCAGGAAGTAAATAAAAAAGAGGCTACAGTCCGTGGGAACTGGACCGCAGCCTAAGGGGAGGTAACGAGGCGTTTATAAATATACAATACCAGAATTCATTCGGTTTGTCAAGTATAATCTATAGATCATATAATAATTTTAATTTTAGAATATGAAAATTTTGCCATAAAAACAAAAGGTTACAAATATGATTGAGCCTGAAGAGATTATAAAAAAATATTATAAAAATTTTCCCTTTGCACACAAAATACTCATCGAACACTCAAGAAAGGTATCTGAAAAGGCAGAGTCCATAGGAAAAAGGCTCGATGGGGTTGATATGAGATTTCTTTACGAGGCATCCATGCTTCATGACATAGGAATAATTCATACAGATGCTCCTCAGATCGGTTGTTATGGTAAAGAGCCTTACATTGTGCACGGTATAATAGGCAGAAAGATACTCGAAGATGAAGGACTACCAAAACATGCCCTTGTCGCTGAAAGGCATGTGGGTGCAGGTATCTCCGAGCAGGATATAAAAGAAAAAAGACTCCCCCTTCCAGCAAGAGATATGGTTCCTGTAACGACTGAGGAGAAGATAATCTGCGTTGCAGATAAATTCTTCTCAAAAAAGTCAATGAATCATATAGAAGAAAAATCTCTTGAACAGGTCATGAAGGAGGTCTCAACCTATGGAGATGAAAAACTGAGATTCTTCATATCCCTGTTAATAGAACTCTGTATTATCTGACCTCAGGGAAAGACCACCTGAACCCTGTCATTTCCGAGTTTTGTCACGATGAGATTTTCCTTATAATATTTTCCAACACCCTTAATGAGACCGACCATTATATCAATAAGTCCTCTGTGAGACTTATACTTCATAATAAGAGTCTTATCATCCTTCCATTCATACTCAAATCTTGGCGGTCTTGCACCCTTTATATTCCTTGTTGATATATCATGAACTGTATCCATCTTTAATAGAAACTCTTTTGCAGAATTAACACCCCTGTAATAAATACTGTATATCTTTGGTGCAAAGTTACAGACCCAGTACTCTCCAAAGGCATCCGCTGCCTCTTGAGGTGTAACTCCTAAGACCTCACAGGTGGAATTTATGAGTTTCATCACTATACTATCATCCACATCCTCTGTTGCAAGAAAGGATGTCTTTTTATTGAGATTCGACCTTTCGAGAATCTCATGCCACTTTGACTCACCAAACCTCTCTTTAACAAGGGATTCAAGACAGTTTACAATAACACCCTTCATCTCAATCCTCCTTATTCTTTGTTATGCCTGAAATCCAGGCATTTTTCTACTAGCTATTAAATTAACATATCCTCCCTTTCCAACTATTAGTTTCTCTTTTATACGATTAATAAAGATTTTATTTTTTATAAGATTTGTGTATATACCTGCATATTTGGTATCACCTATAAATATTGCACCGATAAGTCTATCGCTATCGAAGATAAGTTTTCTGTAGATATTACCCTTTCTTTCTCTATAGACCTCGTAACCATTATCCTCTATTACACCCACTGTAATAACAGGCAATCCGAGTATCTCTGTAGCATTCATAACAGATGTAAAACCTTCGTATTTTATATTCTCTCCTAACATATTCCTGCCTGCAATACTTCCCATCTCCCTTGCATTCGTCCACAAACCACTCACACCTTCCATACCCTTAAATATATCCCTTGATTGAACAACATCTCCTGCTGCATATATATATTCAACACCTGCTTTTAGGTTTTCATCAACCATAATACCCTTCTCAATCCTTATGCCTGATTCCCTGAATGGCACAACAGATGGAGATGAACCTATAGCAATAACCACTATATCAGCCCCAAACTCCCTGCCTGAAACAGTCTTTATGCCTGCAACAGCACCGTTATTAACCATAACCTCCTCTATTGCCTCGCCTGTAAATATCCTTATACCTGTCCCCTCCAGAAGAGAGGATATAATCTCTGAACCTTCTTTATCGAGTCTTCCTTTAAGTATCCTCTCCATAACCTCTATTATCATCACCTCAATTCCTCTTCTCATAAGTGCAATCCCTGTTTTAATGCCAACAAACCCTCCTCCAATAATGATCGCCCTCCTCTTACCGTGAGAATACTCTTTTATTGAGATTGCATCCTTCATTGTTCTCATCGTGAAGACTCCATGAGACATTATTCCTGGTATATCAGGAATAATTGGAGTTGCACCTGTTGCTATCAGGAGTTTCTCAAAGTTTATCCTTTCACCCGACTCAAGAAAGACTGATTTCTTCCTGATATCGATCCCTGTAACATTACCATCAACAATAAAGTCCTTTATATTACTTATGTCCTCCTCATGAAAATATATATCTCTCTCCTCTTCTATAAGATATGGAATCAAAGGTCTGTAATATGGTCTTCTGCCCTCCCTCGAGATAATCATTACATCTGCATCGGGTTTGAGTTCCTTTATAACCCTTGCTGCAGAAATCCCTGCTATACTTGCACCTATTATGAGATATTGCATCAGATTATCCTCTCCTTATCTCAGACAACATTATACCTTTTCTCTTCTCTTTATTAAATTCATCCATCTCCATAAGGACGAGAGCTTTTGTCGGACATGCATTCACACAGGCAGGGACTTCGAGTTTATGACATCTATCACACTTTACTGCAATATGTTTCTCCTCATCCCTTGATATAACACCAAATGGACAGACCATTACACATGTCCAGCATCCAATACACCTTTCTTTCCTTCTCCTTACAAATCCCTTTTCATCCCTGTAAAGACATCCACTTATACAAGCATTAAGGCATGGTGCGTCTTCACAGTGTCTACAAAATACTGGCATTCTTACACCTTCCACCTCTTCTACATAAAGCCTCTTCACAGGCAATGGTCTTTCTATGAGTGCAGAAAATAGCGTCTTGCCCTTAGAGTGCTGAACAGCACAGTATATCTCGCAACTTTTGCATCCCATGCATCTTTCAGGTCTTAAAAATATCTGTTTCATATAGATCCCACCTCTCCTCAACCAATTCCGAGGGCATTTCTCCTCTCTGTTAGGGCAGAGAAAAGTCTTTCAGATGCCTTAACAGGGTCTGGTTCAACTATAAAGTATCCTCCAAATATATCTCTGATTCCTGAAGTTAGCATCTCAGTTACCTTGCTACTTCCTGTAACAGGTGGAATAACTCCGAGATGTGTTGGAAGACCCGATGCAACAGCCCATGTACCGATTGCAACTGCCTTTTCAGTAACAGGTTCAGGTGCAGATGTCACCACAGGAAGTTTATCTATATCGACACCAAGTCTCTGTGCAACAGCAACCGCAACATCCACTGCCCTCGAATTATCAACACATGAACCCATATGTAAAACAAGAGGCAGAGGACTATCAAGGCCAACTGCCTTACCAATAGCAGTGAGAACCGTCCTGAGACCCTCTCCTGCATACTTCTCGGTTGCCTCTCCTGTCATGAATCCATGTCTTGCGAATGCACCTGATGCACATCCTGTGGCAAGGATAAGAACATTTTTCCCAGCAAGTTCCTTTACCATCGTTAAATAGTTCGAGTCCTGTGTAATCTTTACGGTGTTACATCCTGCAAATAAGCAGACACCATAAATATTCTTAGATACTATGTTATCAATCAAAGGTTTCAACGGATCTTCTCTGTTTAACTGAGAGAGTGTCTTTATTATCGCCTCAACTGAAAATCCAGCCATTGCCTGAGAGGATACCTGAGGTATATTCAATCTTGCGATGTCTCTATTTTTATACGCCTCGATCGCTGCCTCTATTATCTTTCTCGCAGAAAATCTTGCCTTCTCCTCACTGAACTCAATGTGTGTGGCTCCTGAAATCTTTGCCTGAGGCATAGTTGTGATGAGTTTTGTATGGAAACACTCAACAATATTTCTCAACTATGGCATGACACACTGGTAATCAATAACCATTGCATCCACTGCACCTGTCAGTATTGCTGTCTCTTGCGATACAGAACTCGTTGCAAGTGGAATACCGTGTCTCATAAGAACCTCATTACCAGTACAGCATATGCCAATAATATTTATACCCTCCTTTGCACCAGAGGATTTAGCCTTTTCTATCAATTCCCTATCAGATGCCATCTGTACAACCATGTCACTGAGAAGTGGATTGTGACCATGAAGTGCTATATTTACAGCATCGCTTTTTATAACACCAAGGTTTGCTCTTGTTATAACAGGTTGGGGAGTGCCGAAGAGTATATCCGCAATGTCAGTAGCAATATGGCATGCTGTGTAATCCGCTAATGCACACTTTACCGCTCCAAGAAGTATATTCATAGAATCAGCATCCACACCATATGTGGTTCTATGCATGGATTCTGCCACAACACTATCAATCCCTGTTGGAACCACATCATACTTAAGGAATCTTTCAATCCTTCCCTTCGTTACCGTCGAAACAGCCCATAAAAGAGGGGACTCCTTCTCAGAGAATTCGAGTAATGCCTTTTCTGCAACCTCACGGGCAATCTCTTTTACTGGTCTTCCATCGGTCTTTACACCTATTCTCTGTGCTACATTCCTCAGTTTATCCTCGTCCTTGACAGGATAGTCATCTGTTTTGTTAATAGCAGATTTCAGGAGCGTGTGTGCCATATGCTTTGTATGGGCACCGTGAGAGGCTGTGCCTGCTGCAACTGCCCTCGAAATCCCTCTCGCTACCATTATATCAGCATCTGCACCACATATACCCTTTTTAGGACCATCCTCAAATGGGCTTATCCTGCATGGACCCTGCATACAATGCCTGCAGCATAATCCTGTCTCACCAAATCCACACTGCGGCAGTTGCGACTCATACCTCTGCCACACAAGTTCGATATTCATTGCCTGAGCATTCTTAAGAACAGAAACTACTGCGCTATCGAGTGACTTTTCCATGTTTTACCCCTCCCTATTACAAAATAAATTTTTATATACATAAATATAACAAAAATTAAATATCAATCAATAATCCTGATTTATAATCAATCATTACCCTGCCTATCATTATAGTAGATATATCCTCGATTTTCAATCCAGAAATAGATTTTATAAGCAATCTCTTACTTTTTATTATATCTTCAACAATTCCGAGTGCTACATCCTTACCTGTCCTGTCTCTTAATGAGACAACCCTGTTTCTGAAAAAAGACGGCTCAAGTATATCCCTTGTGAATCTTATACTAATACACCCTGTATCGAACATATATAAATCTGATGGTTCAAGATAATCGATGAATTTCTGGAATCGATACCTCCTTCTCTCGACAGGAGTTCTCCTTATTACCTGAGCGGATGGTCTTAATCTTAAGACATATGGCAAAAACTGAAATCTGAATACATCCATGATATGTCTGAGCTCATCACCTCTTTCGATACACACAATACAATCAGGCTTAAGAAGATCTATCTTGAACTGTTTGAGAACCCTTCCAGCTGAACCAGAGATGAGCCCTGTTGTATCAATGATTATCCTTTCACACATCCTTAATGCAATCTCCGTGACTATCTTTGAACCAGTAAGAAATGGAACGAGACTTCCATATGGAGTGGTTGTGCCTGTGAAATAAAAATCCTTCATCGTGCCTCCTTCACCAGCATAACCCCATGAAACAGTCGCAGGTGGACCTATGGTTGACTGGCCTGTATCAAGGTCCACAATACCTGCATTATTATTCCACAGATGACTTGAGAGTCTCTTTATGAATGTGGTCTTTCCTGTATCCGAGGCACCTATAACGAGGATTATCTTTTTAACCTTTATCTTTTCAAGGAGAGGTAAGTCAAAGATACTATCAGTATCGAAATCTAAGCTAGTGGAATCCATCCATTCATAATTCTCCAAGTGCCCTTTTCACTGTCTTTATCGCACAGAACTCTCCACACATACTGCATACATCATTCTCTAAGGGAGGTATACTCTGCCTCATCATCGAAACCTTTTCAGGATCAAAAGAGAGACTTATCTGACCATCCCAGTCAAGTCTCTTCCTCATGATCGACATCTTCCTGTCCCTCTCTATTGCAGAGGGGATTCCCTTTGCTATGTCCGCTGCATGGGCTGCGATCTTCGATGCTATTACTCCTTCCCTCACATCATTTATATCAGGAAGTCTCACATGCTCTGAAGGAGTCACATAACAAAGAAAATCTGCTCCAAACCATGCTGCCATTGCCCCACCGATTGCTGCAGCAATATGGTCATAACCCACGGCAACATCAGTAACGAGCGGTCCAAGGACATAAAATGGTGCTCCTTTACATATCTGCTTTTCGAGTCTTATATTCATCTCTATCTGGTTTAAGGGTACATGTCCAGGTCCCTCGATTATGGTCTGAACACCTGATTTCATCGCATAATCCCTTAACTCTCCAAGTGTCAGTAGTTCCTCAAACTGTGATTTATCTGAAGCATCTAAAATTGAGCCAGGTCTCATTCCATCTCCAAGGCTCAATGTGGCATCATATTTTTTTGCTATCTCAAGGAGTCTATCAAAGTCCCTGTAAAGGGGATTTTCCTTTTCATTACATAACATCCATTCAAAAAGTATTGAGCCTCCCCTCGATACGATATCGAGTATCCTTTTTTCGTTCCTGAGACTCTCTATGGACTTAAGCGTGATCCCGCAGTGAACAGTAATAAAATCCACACCATGTTTCAGGTGTTCCTCAATAACATCAAATAAAATATCCTCCTTCATATACCTTATGCTTCCATACTCATCGTATGCTCTCAATGCAGCCTCATATACAGGCACTGTGCCGACAGTGATATTTGAGTGTTTCAGAAGAGAAAGTCTCATCTCCTTTACAGGTCCACCAGTAGAGAGATCCATAATCGCATCAGCACCATACCTTTCAGCAATCCTGAGTTTTTTCAGCTCTGCCTCTATATCGACCATATCCTTTGATGTGCCGATGTTAGCATTCACCTTTGTCCTCAATCCTTTACCTACTCCGAGAGGTCTTATATTATGGATAACATTCTTCATGATAACTATAACTCCATCTGCAACACCCTTCATTATAGTCTCAGGATGAAGATTCTCCTCACTGGCAACAGCCTCCATCTCCTTTGTTATTATTCCCTTCAATGCATACTCTATCTGTGTCATATTAATTTCTCCTTAATACTGAATTTATCTCTTCTATCAATTCATGAGCACTCCTTTGAGGATCCTCCGATCTCAAAATCGCTCCTATCAATGCAACACCATAAGCACCTGCATCAAGGACCTCTTTAACCCTGTTTTTATCTATCCCACCTATGGCAAAGACAGGTATCTTTACTTTTGAAGTAACATCCTTCAATGCATCTATACCAACAGGCTTTCCATAGGGTAATTTAGATGGAGTCTCATATACAGGTCCAAATGTTATAAAATGAGCACCTTCCTCCTCTGCCCTCATTGCCTCCTCGAGGGTATGGACGGATGCACCAATGAGAAGTCGAGAGGCAATCCGCCTTGCAACATTCACAGGAATACTCCTCACTCCAAGATGGACTCCCATTGCGCCTGTAGATAATGCAATATCAACCCTATCATTGATAAATAAGTCTGAACCGTATCTTTCAGTAATCCTCAACATCCTCTCTGACATCTCAGTAAGCTCCCTTCCAGAAAGATCCTTCTCCCTTAACTGAACTGCCCTCACACCTGCCTTTAATGCCATCTCAATAACATTATATATGTTATCAACGAGTTTTCTGTCAGTAATTAGATATATCCTCCAGTCCTTCAAATCAACATACCCTCAAGTGGACTACTCGCTGTTGCATAAAGTTTCTTAGGAATCCTTCCAGCAAGGTATGCGAGCCTTCCAGCCATCACAGCATTCTTCATCGCCTCTGCCATCTTAATGGGATCCTTTGCACCTGCAATGCCTGTGTTTATCAACACTGCATCACAGCCGAGCTCCATTGCTATTGTAGCATCAGAGGCTGTCCCCACTCCTGCATCCACTATTACTGGAACCTTTACCATCTCGAGGATTATCTTAATATTATATGGATTTCTTATTCCAAGGCCTGAACCAATTGGTGCCCCAAGTGGCATAACCGCAGCAGCACCAGCATCCTCGAGTCTCTTTGCTGTGACAGGGTCATCATTTGTATACGGAAATACTATAAAACCCTCCTTCGCAAGTATCTCTGTAGCCTTGATCAAACCCACCACATCAGGAAAAAGAGTCTTCTCATCACCTATAACCTCAAGTTTAATCATATCTGACACGCCCGCCTCTCTTGCCAGTCTCGCATACCTCAGGGCATCCTCAACAGTATAACAACCTGCAGTATTTGGGAGAATCTTACATTTTTTTGGGTCTATATAATCAAGGAGATTCTCCTTACTTCTGTCGATTATATTCACCCTTCTTACAGCAACCGTAACGACATCCGTTCCTGATGCCTCAATCGCTCTTTTTGTCTCCTCGAAGTCCTTATACTTTCCTGTTCCGACCCAAAGCCTTGACTTAAATTCTATACCTCTTATCACAAGTTTATCCATGTTCCACCACCCACAAAGTTTACTATTTCTACTCTATCACCATCCTTAAGAAAATGGTCTTTATAATCCTTTTTTTTAATGACACTGAGATTAACCTCTACTGCCACCCTTTCTGGAATTATGCCGAGTTCATTAAGAAGAGATTCAATGGTAAGAGTATCCTTATCTGTACTGTATTCTTTACCATTCACTATCAATCTCATAAAATTAAAAACTGCATCGCGGGGATGCAGTCTTTTACACCCCCTTTCCTACGCCGGCATTACCCGGATCAGGTTCAATGGGTCTCTCCGATTCCCGGAGACTCTCAGGCTTATGGCCTCCCCAAGGGTTATTTTATAATATATAAATAAAACGAATATTGTCAATGAAAAAGCATGATGTGTGGTTACTATTTAAAATGTCACATAAAAATGACTTATCATTAGAAAGATATTTATAATAAGATATGTTTACCGAGGAAGATATCAAATACATGAAGAGGGCTCTGCATCTCGCTAAAAAGGCAGAGGGGTTTACAAGCCCGAATCCAATGGTGGGTTCTGTAATAGTCAAGAACGGAAAGATTATATCAGAAGGCTTTCACAAAGGACCTGGACTTCCCCATGCAGAGGCTGAGGCAATAAATAATTCGAAGTATTCTCTAAATGGAGCAACCCTTTATGTTAACCTCGAGCCATGCTGTCACAAAGATAAGAGAACCCCTCCATGCATAGAGGCGATCCTCAAGACAGGTATCAAAAGGGTTGTTATAGGAATGGTAGATCCAAATCCAAAGGTATCAGGTATGGGTATTGAGATCCTCAAAAGACATGGAATAATGGTCGATGTCGGTCTCCTTGAAAAGGAAGCAAAAAGACTGAATGAGGCATACATAAAGTATATTGTCCACAATGAACCATTCGTAATACTGAAAATAGCATCGACCCTCGATGGAAAGATTGCCACAGAAAGGGGCGAATCCAGATGGATCACCTCGGAAAGATCGAGGCTTCTTGTACATAAATTAAGAAGCAGGGTTGATGCTGTAATGACAGCAATAGGCACTGTAAAGGCAGATAACCCTGAACTCACATCAAGGATTAAGAATGGAAGAGACCCTGTCAGGGTCATTATTGATCCTGATTTTGAAACCCCACGGGATGCAAAGATCCTCATAACACCACCAAAGACCATAATATTCACTAAAAAACCACCTTCAGAAGGATTCGAGGGAGTTAAATTCATAAAATTTGAAGGTGAAAAACTGAATTTAAAGGAAGCGATAAGGATTCTCGCAAAACTTGGAATAACATCCATAATAATAGAGGGTGGTTCATCACTCAATGAAAAGGCCCTGAGAGACGGAATTGTAGATAAGGTAATGTTCTTTATCTCACCGAAGATAATCGGAGGAAGATATTCTTATCCTTCAGTTGGTGGTGAGTCATCAATGGATCTACAGAATGCCTATAAATTAAAGGATGTAACTGTAAGAAGAATCGGGGAAGACATACTTATAGAAGGCTATATCGAGTCAAGTTCCCTAAGGTCTTCAGGAAGTTCATAAATAATAATCCCTTTCATTATGGAAAGGGCAAATGGATTCTTCTCCATCACCATCTTCTTTAGTTGTTCAAAACCATAACTGAAAGGTTCTATGGTGCCATCATCGAGAAGCCTTCTTAATCTGAGGTTATCCTTTATAAAATCAATATCCTCCTTATATATAACTGCAAGATGAAGAGGTACCTTCTTTGGTGGGACAATCCTTCCCAGAGGATCAAATATGATTATTCCTCTCACATCCCTTCCCTTTTCCTCATGTAATCTGGAGATGAATATAGAGAGACTATCGTAAAAAAATAATTCAGCCCAGTCTCTCTTTAACAAATCCCATGATAATCTTTGCACTTCTTATCGCCTCCTCTGCCATCTCCTTGTCGAAATGACTTTCTGTCACATCTGGAAGAGATGCTGGATATCTGTGCGGAAGACTGTATGCATCGAGTATCCTGGCTGAATGGAGAACCTCGTGAGGTACATCATAACCATGCAGATTATAAAGGATTGATGGATATATAAAGGTCTCTCCTGAATCCTCCATCAGCAGTATAATGGAATAAATCCCTGACCTGTAAGAGAGATAACATGCCTCCTCATAAAATCCCATATCGAGTAGTCTCATTGCAAGATCAAGTTTTTTCTTTGCCTCACCAAGATAATCTCTTCTATCCATAAATCACACCCGAAACCTTAATCTGCTCCCCATTATCTGTCCTGCAATAGACAAAAGGACAAATAATGGTATAAACTTTATCTCCACATGGGAGAATATCCTTGCCATGGCAATGAATGGCACAGGAAAATGGATATAGAAAAACCACTTCATCGAGTACTTCCTTGTCCTTCCCCTCATATATCCTGCAGAAAGGTTTATCAGAAAGCTCATGACACCCAGACCAGTTAGAAGACCTATGTATTCTATCATCTACTCCTCATCAATGGCTTTTATATAACCTATTGAATCAACCGGAATCACTATACATCCCATCTCAGACTCAATATAGACTTCATCTTCTGTCATCTCCATGAGTCTTCCCTTATAGATTATATCATTTGCATAAATCTCTACAAATCTGCCTGCAAGTGAGTTCATCTCATCTTTATGAATTCAGTCCTCTTTATCGCCCCAAGGAGATAATCCTTGAATTTTTCGGGAAAGAGCCATTTTATACCGAGTTTCTCCGCCCATTTTATCAAACCATGGTCTGCTGTGACAAGGAGTGCATCGAGTTCCATTGCAAGGAGAAGAAGGTCAACATCCTCCTTACTATCTATGATACCCTCCCTCAATGCCTCACGATACTTTCTCCTTAATTCCTGTATTATCTCTTCAGGTTTCTTTTTTACAACATCCCTCACAGCCTTCTCTGCTATCCTCAATCCCTTATTAACCCTTTCCCTTATATCTTCAATAAGTTCGTAAAGAAGAAATGCAGGGGTTCTTAGTTCATGCATCTTGGGGGGTTTCTGATGTAAAACAAGGAGTAATTCAGCAGGTATCTTCTCTCTGTCAACAAAATGCATGAGTTCAAGGAATATGGATGGAGGCATATAAAACTCAAGTATATGTATCTGAGCTGAAAGGAAAAGAAATGTCTCAAATGCCTCTGTCGGATTTGTCCCGAAACTGCTTCTCACATCAGGATTCACAAAGAGACTGGTGTCGAGCACTACCTTTTGGTGAGAATGGGGAAAATAGAAATCCTTTTCTTCTCTATCTTTTTCTGAATCCCTGTGATCAGACATCATTCATCCTTTTTTGCATTTTTTTAATTATACCACATGTAATACACAGGTGAGATGTATAAGATCTTCTGAACATAACATTCAAAAGCTCAACCTCTCATGAGAAACCTTACCCCTTACATTCTGATTCATCACTTCAAAATCTCAATGACGCTACCCTCTCCTTCCTTTAACGGACCTATTGCCTTTATCATATATCTACGAGTCTTTTTATCATTGTAACCATTATCACTGAATACAGGAACAGGCGTCTCAGCAATAAAAATATATCCCTCACCATCATCCCTGTAAATCCTGTAACCCCTAATCCATGACTCCTTTGAAGGTGACCATATGAGAAGAAGACCATATTCCATTCTCACAAACCTGATACCCATCGGTCTTTCAGGAACGAAGAGTTCAGGTGATATAGTGAGTTCAGGAGAAGGAAAACCCTCTTTATCACCAATGAAAGTTCTTACCGTGTAGTAAAAAGTCTTATAAGGAGTGATACTATCTATGTAGAATGGGGTTTCAAGTGGCTCATTATTTATCGGCTCTTTATAAACTCCTTTTTCATCCGACCTGTAAACATTGTACCTTGCTCCCTCTATACCTTTCCACCTTATCTCTATCCTGTCTTCTTTTATTTCAAAAAATATATCACTTACAGACTCAGGAAAACCTCCTATATTAATACTGAATACAGTCTCTGTAGTCCTTCCATCCATCAGTAATGCAATAATCTTATAATCACGCCTTCCAAGTGATATAAATCTGTCGAAGAATTCCTGCTTATCAGTCTCTTCAATCTTAATAAATCTATCATCTGTTTTCCTGAAGATCGTAAATTCCAAGACATTATCCTTTTCAGGAAAATTCCACCTCAGCCACACGCCCTCGGGTCGCACAGTCCACGAAATATTCTCAAAGGACTTCAAAGTTTCGATTGTCTTATATGGAGGTTCAGCCCTTTTACCGCATCCACTGAGAATAAGAAAGAAAGAGATAAAAATGACAGACCTTCTCACAATATCTTCTTAAGTCTCCTCAACTGCCTTTTTACCTCTTCAGGAGATGTTCCACCCTCTGACCTCTTGAGTGATACAGAGGATTCAGGGGTCAGGATACTGTAGATGTCTTCCTTAAATTTCACTGAAAACTTCCTAAACTCATCGAGTGAAAGTGACTCAAGGGTTTTATTGTTATCAATACAATATCTGACTATTCCTCCCGTTATCTCATGTGCCTTCCTGAATGGAACACCCTTCCTTACCAGATACTCTGCGACATCAGTTGCAAGGGTAAATCCACGAGTCGCCTCCTCATACATCCTTTTTCTGTTAAATCTTATGAGTGGTAATACCTCGATAAGGATACCCATGGTATCCTTCAGGGTGTCGTGGGTGTCGAATACCGGCTCTTTATCTTCCTGCATATCTCTATTATATGTGAGTGGAATACCCTTCATGACAGTAAGAAGAGAGAGAAGATTTCCATATACCCTGCCTGTCTTGCCCCTTATCAATTCAAAGAGATCTGGATTCTTCTTCTGCGGCATTATGCTTGAACCTGTTGCGAATGCATCAGGCAACTCTATAAAGCCAAATTCAGATGTGGACCACAGTATGAATTCCTCGCTCAATCTCGACAGATGCATCATGAGAATGGATGAATTTGAAAGAAACTCAAGTACAAAATCCCTGTCAGAAACAGAATCCATGCTATTTTTTAAGACCTTCTTGAAACCGAGTTCTCTCCTCACAAATTCCCTGTCGATTGGAAGTGATGTACCTACGAGGGCACATGAGCCCAATGGAAGGACATCAACCCTCGATAGATTCTCATTGAATCTCTCAATATCCCTGATAAACATCTCGACATATGCAAGGAGGTGATGGCTCAAAAGCACAGGCTGTGCCCTCTGAAGATGTGTATACCCAGGCATTATAACATCGATATTCTTTTCCGCAACATTTATGATTGTCTTTGCAAGTCTCCTTAAAAGTTCAAGTATCTCCTTTATAGCATCCCTGAGATAAAGCCTCAGATCAAGGGCGACCTGATCATTCCTTGACCTTGCTGTATGGAGTTTTGCGCCTGCCTCTCCAGTAAGTTCGATAAGTCTGTGCTCTATATTCATGTGTATATCCTCAAGCTCCTTTCTGAATTCGAATCTGCCACTCTCGATATCTTTATAAATCCTTCTCAATCCCTTGAGGATTTTATTTCCATCCTTTTTAGGGATTATACCCTGTTTCATGAGCATCTTTACATGGCTCATACTGCCAATAATATCGTATCTCCAGAGTCTTTTATCGAATGATATGGACTCTGTAAATCCCTCAAGTATTGAGGATGTTCTTTCCCTGAATCTTCCGCCCCACAATTTCATGTGTTAAAATAAACTTTTAAGTATGAACTTGTCAATAAAAAAATGTTAAAACAGATAATTATAGAAAAGATCATAAAAGAAGGCCCTATTACCTTCGAAAAATTCATGGAGATGGCTCTGTATTATCCTGAATTTGGCTACTATATGAGAAGGGATATAAAGATAGGAAAAAGAGGAGATTTTTACACATCAACAAATCTACATCCTGCATTCGGAAGAACGATTCTTAGGCAGATAGAGGAATTCTGGACCATAATGGACAAAATAAGACCATTTTATATCATAGAATATGGAGGTGGAGAAGGATATCTTGCAAAGGATATACTCGATTATGCAAAAAATAGAGAGATAGGAGATGCAATAAGATACTCAATGCTGGAGATCAACCCATATCTTATGGAAAGGCAGATGGAGTTACTCAGAACTTATTCCGATATATTAAGATGGTATAAAAGTATCGATGAGATCGAACCATTCTATGGCTGTGTAATTTCAAACGAGTTGCTTGACTCATTTCCTGTCCATTTAATTTCAGGTGGCAAAGAACCACTGGAAGTGTATCTTGACACAGATGGAGAAAATCTCATTGAGATTCTATTACCATGTGGTGAAGATGTGATAAAATATCTCGAAAGATTCGATATCAGAATACCATTGAATTATAGAACAGAGGTAAACCTAAGAATCCATAACTGGCTAAGTGAGCTATCAGAAAAGATACTGGGTGGGTTTATCCTGACCATAGATTATGGCTATCCTCTTTATGAGTATTATGCTCCATTCAGGAAAAATGGAACACTCCAGTGTTATTACAAACATACACTGAATGAAGACCCCTACTCCAATATCGGTGAACAGGATATCACAGCCCATGTGAACTTCACAGCACTCAGAGTATGGGCAGAGGAATATAACTTCAGTACATGCGGATATACAACACAGGGAAGGTTTCTGGTATCCCTCGGCATAGACGAAGTATTGAAAGAGTATGCGAAAGATGAAAGGGAATATCCGTTCGAGGTGGCAAAGATAAAATCATTAATTCTGCCACAGGGAATGGGAGAGTCCCATAAGGTTATGATTCACTCAAGGGGTATGGGATATCCTAAACTCAGAGGCTTCAGATTGAAGAATGAGTTGTATCTTCTTTGAGATTCTCGAGGTATCTCAGGCTCCTCATAACATGTTCGGGTCTGTGTGCCTCCACTGTGTAGATACAATCATTATTTCCGAATAACTCAAAAAATCTTCTGTGGTCGAATGTCCCTTCATCTATTGGATAATGTTGATCCATGGAACGGTCATTGTTATGTAAATGTATCTCCTTTATATAAGGCTTTGTCTCAGAAAGCCAGTCTTCAAGAGATACCTTTGAAAAGAGATTAAAGTGTCCTGTATCAAAACAGAGGCCAAAATACCTGCCAGCCACCTCTTCCATAAGGAGTCTCAGATTAGTGGGCTCATCTTCGAATATATTCTCGATAGATATAATAATGCCTGAGGCCTCTGCCTTCTCCTTCAGCAAAAACCATGTCTTAAGGCTATTCTCGAGCCATATATCCACCCTGTGACCATACCTCCACTTTTCATAACCTGAATGGAAGACCACACCCTTTGCCTTGATAGCAGATGCAATATCAAGAATATATTCGAATCTCATGAATGTCACATGCCTTATTTTCCTATCAGGTGCACCTGGAGAAAGGTCCATAAAAGGACCGTGTATTGTGAACTCTGGAGAGTAACCGATTCTCTCTTTAATAGAAACTATCTCTGAAAATGGGATATCATCAAGGGTGTCAGAATCAATATAGACCTCGAGATTAAGATTATTCTCCCTCAGGATATTGCTGTATTTTTCGAGACTTCTATAAGGAATATGGACATGAGGTCTCATCTGAAATCTCACGCCTTATCAGAACCTGTCGTTGTATCAGAATCCTTAGATGATTTCTTATCTAATTTACCTTTTGAACCATTATTCCGTGCATAGTCAGTTATATACCAGCCTGTACCTTTCAGTACAAAAGAAGCACTGGATATAAGTTTCTTCAGTTCTCCACCACAACTTGAACATATCTGTAAAAGAGGATCATTGAAACCCTGAATAATCTCTTTTTTTTCATGACAGACCTTGCATTCATACTCATATATGGGCATGAAAATACCTCCTTTTTTAAACAGATTTTGTTCTGTAGAATTTTTAATATATTATCCTGAAGAGATAAAATTTTTCAAATATAAACTATGACCCAAATCTGCCGATAGAATTTGATGATATCTTTTTTGCCTGTGCTGTAAGACAGCCCTGCCTGTGTGTGAGGCAGCATAGAGACAAGACAGAGACAGGTTTTAGCCTTCACAATGTATTTTTTAAAGGTCCATTTAGTTCGTTTACCTCCTCCTTCTCAGTTTTCACCTCTTGGGTGATATTTTATATCACCTTAATACAATAAAAGCATAAGGAGTTTTTTGTTTTTTGATTTTCTATCTCTATTTTAGGGAAAATATCCTCAGAACTCTGACTTCTGGGTAACTCTCAGAACCTCCTCGAGTGTTGTAATACCCTTAATGACCTTGTTGAGACCATCCATTCTCAAAGTCTTCATGCCCTTTCTTACAGCATATTCCTTGATGGTCCCGCTATCCACCCTCTCAGAGATCATTCGTCTTATCTCATTATCTACCCTCAGGATCTCAAAGATGCCTGTCCTTCCAAGATAACCAGTGTTAGTACATCTCACACAGCCTTCACCCTTATAAAGTCTATGAGAAACAGTACCAAAATAAATATTGAGGTCGATCTGAGGAACATATTCAACCCTGCAGTAAGGACATATCTTTCTTACGAGCCTCTGAGCAATTATACCAGAAAGTGATGATGCAACAAGGTATGGCTCAACTCCCATGTCAAGGAGTCTCGTTATTGAGGATGGTGCGTCATTGGTATGAAGTGTACTCAAAACAAGATGTCCTGTTAGGGATGCCTGTATGGCTATCTCTGCTGTCTCGATATCCCTTATCTCACCGACCATTATAATGTCAGGGTCCTGCCTGAGGATCGCCCTCAATCCACTCGCAAATGTAAGACCAATCTTCGGATTAACATTTATCTGAGCAATTCCCTTTAATTGATATTCTACAGGATCCTCAATTGTGATGATATTCTTTGAAACATCATATATCCTGTTGAGGCATGCATAAAGGGTCGTAGTCTTTCCACTGCCTGTTGGACCGGTAACGAGTATTATGCCATGGGTCCTACTTAGAAACTCCTCTATTATCTTTGCATCCTCATCACCGAGACCCACCTCACTGAGTCCTATAACTCCCTGTGCCCTGTCGAGCAACCTCATAACGACCCTTTCACCATAAACAGTAGGAATTATGGAGACCCTTATATCTATATCCCTTCCTCCAACAATCAGCCTGATCCTTCCATCCTGGGGAAGCCTTTTTTCGGATATATCGAGAGATGCCATCACCTTTACCCTCGTTACAAGGGCATCCTGTATAATCTTTGGTGGTGTGAGAACCTTTCTCAATACACCGTCAATCCTGAATCTGACCTCGAGCTCCTTCTCATATGGTTCTATATGTATATCTGATGCCCTATCTTTAACAGCTTCCTGAAAAATAGCATTCAGAAGTCTGATAATGGGTGCATCCTCTGTCAGCTCAAGGAGGTCTGTAGGCTTCTCGAATTCAGTCGCAACTCTTGAAAGGTCATCACCCTTTATATCCTCCATCACCTCAAGGGCAGAACCGATTTGGCCATAAGACTTGCTAATCATCATTAATAATTCATTCTCAGGAACAATCCTGGGCACTGGTTTTACACCATACCTTATCGCCAGATCTCTCAATGCAAGAATCCCTTTTTCATCAGAGACAAGACCCAGCAGTTCGCCATTATCTATTCTTAAAGGAAGCACATGATTGGTTCTTGCAAATGTTATAGGAATTTCCCTGAGAATGGATAGATCAGCCCTGTAATCCATAATCAATCAAATCTTTTTATTACAGTATAATTTGGTTCAAAGACTTCAACCTCGGGTATCTGAGAGAATCTCTCCTGAGCCTCTTTCACATCCGTACCCTCAGGAAGTCTGATCCTGTAAGAGTCTATTTTCTCTATATACTCTATAATCTCCGCATCCATGTCCTTTAATATCTCATCTATCCTTTCTCTGGTCACCCCTTCTTTAAACCGTATTATCCCCTCACCCTTTACATAAATCTCATTCGATACTGCAAACTCCTTTTTCTTTTCATCTGTTATAAATGCAAGGTCCTCTGACTCCTTAACTATATGGGGCGTGATGAATACAAGGAGATTCGTCTTAATCTTCTGCACACTCTTTGACTTGAATAACCATCCGATAATCGGTATATCTCCAAGGAGCGGAACCTTTCTCACAATCTCTTCCTGTCTCTCCTGCATAAGGCCACTTATAACAACGGTCTGTCTATCTTTCACAAGGATGGTTGTCTTCGTTGACCTCTTTGTCGTCGTTGGTCCTATATTTATTAGGATATCTGTGTTCGGCTCTTTCTTTAAAGACGATATCTCCTGATATATATCGAGTTTCACAAAATCTCCCTCTGTTATATGTGGGGTAATTCTCAATGTTATTCCCACATCTTTTCTCTCTATTGAACTCAAAAGTATATTCTGTGCTGCAACATCCCTCTCTCTCTTAGAGATAAAAGGTACATTCTCACCAACCACGATCTCTGCCTCTTTATTATCTGATGTGAGTATCCTGGGAGTAGAAAGCACATCCACAGCGCCTCTGAAGATATCAAGGTTGAAGAGTGCTGCAATCCCAGGCACCGTAAGTGTCGAGGTCGTGACAGAACCATCAGGATTTATTCTTGTTATAGGTATGTCAAGAAAGTTTCCCATACCTCCGGCAGTCAATCCACTGAGACCTGTTATGATTGAATATATTGAAGATGTATCCATCATACCAAAACCACCAATCGCAATCGGTTCACCCTTTCTGGTTCCTATAGCCCTCCACTTTGTGCCTATATCCATCAATTTATCTATCGATGCCTCGACTATCATTGCCTCAACAAATACCTGTTTACGCCTTCTATCAAGTTGCTTTATAACATCGACGAGATTCTGATAATCAGCCTGTGATGCAACTATCACGAGGCTATTTGTTGATTTATCTGCTGATACAGAGATGGATGTAGGTGCTTCAAATACAGGTGGTGCTCCTGGTTGTGGGGCAGGCCTTTGTGTGGTTCCTTTTATAATACCATTAAGAACCTTAGCAAGTTCTTCTGCATCAGCATTCTCGAGAAAATAGACATTCACCCTCCCTTTTGCACCCTCAGGCTGTATATCGAGCATAGAAACGAGTTCCCTTACTATCTGTTTCTTATCAGGGTCCCCAAAGACTATTAGAGCATTTATCCTCGGATCAGAACCTATCCATAAATCAAATGTCTGTACCCTCTGCCTCATCTTTGAGAATCCATCATTGAGTATTCTTGAGACAGCCTCTGAAGATGCATACTTAAGAAAAAGTATCTCTGGCTCCATCTCTTTTGACGGCTGATCTATTATCTCAAGCATCGAAAGAATCTTCTCTATATTCATGCCTGAGTCAACTAACAAGATAAGGTTTCCAGGGCCAAAGGATGAGACATAACCATCCCTCGATACAAGGGGCTGTATGAACTTTAATGCATCTTCAGAAGATATATACTTGAGATTCACGAGTCTCGCTATATAACTTTCATTGACCTTTTCACGAAACTGAATAAGTGGAAGACCCTTTTGTCTTGCCTCTGATGATGGTATTATCTTATATGCATCCACACCTGATGGAACGACAGTAAAACCCTTTAATTCAAGGACAGAGAGAAATAATTCATATGCCTGGTCAATATTGAGTTTAGAAGGCGCTATTATTGTTATCTTTCCCTTAACCCTTTCATCAAATATAAAGTTCTTTCCTGTAATATCACTGACAAACTTTGCCACAACAGGCAGATCAACATCGACAAAATTGAATGTAACCATCTTCTTTTCATCTTTCTCTGCATAAGAAGAAGATGCTATCAAAAAAAATAAAAGAATCAGAATACCATACCTCTTCATATCCACCTCACCTTATCAGATATGTCATGGTCATCTTTGCACCATTCCTGAGAATATCAACCTCCACCCTGTCCATTCCTTTAATTGCAGAAAATGCCTGGAGCGCAGACTCAGGACCTGTCATTGGCAGACCGTTTACCCTTAAAAGTACATCCCCTTCCTGTAAGCCAAGTCTCTCATAAACACCACCCTTCTTTAATTCCTTTATTATAAAACCCTCTTGTCTTCCATCGATTATATTAGGAATAAATCTCGCATGTGTGAGCATATTCCTCGGATTCTCCATTGCTCTCTTTATATTCTCCGAGTCGAGAATGAACTGCCCTGAAGGCGTCGAGGATGGCAACGGTCGTGCAGAATAACCTACCCTGTCTTGAGAGGTGCTTCTCTGAGGAACCTCCTTCACTACTATATCCGAAAGAACCACGACCCTTTCCCGTGAAGAGGTCTTAAGGATTATCCTGTCCTTTTTTACTGATTTAAGTATTCCTCCACCCATGATATTCTCACCCGTTCTATAGAGACTCTGGTTTCCTCGAGAATCTTGAATTATAGCATAACCATAACTCTCTCCTGAAACGATACCTACAAGGATGAAGTCCTCAAGACCCTTCTCTATCTCTGAACCACTCAAGGTGAGTACCTTAAACTCATCCTTTATACCGAATGGATTTTCCTTAACCAGTCCTGAATAGTCCTCAATCCTCGAGATCTTCTTTTCTAGGCTCAATCTTTTTTTATCCTGCAAGGTATCATTCTTCAGAGAAGGGATCTCATTGAATGCCCTTATAAGAAAAAGCAGGAATATAACAATCATAGCAAAAAGAAAGATATTCAGATATTTGAAGAATCTATCGATCGATATCAATGGCATATCTTGATTATATCACAATCAATTTTATAAAACCTTGTCACTCATTTATCCTTACATCTCTTATCTTCAATCCATTTATATTCTCTGTAGTGTGTATCCTCAGCCTCTTATCGACTATGATAAGACCGAGATTATATCTTTTTGCTATCCTCAAACTCTTCTCAGGTCCAAGGACAAAGAAACCTGTAGAGAGTCCATCTGCAATAAAACCATCTTCACTTATAACAGTGACACTCACAGAATCATCTTCAGGATAACCTGTCTCTGGATTAAGGATATGGTGATACCTCTTTCCATCAATTATAAAATACCTTTCATAATCACCTGATGTAGATATTGCCTTGTCATTGAGTTCAATGGTTGCGATAAGATCATCGCTATCTTTTGACCTCGGGTTTCTCACACCCACTCTCCATAGACTTCCATCAGGCTTTCTTCCGAATGCCTTTATATCTCCTGCAACTGCGACAAGTCCTGCCTTTATGCCTCTTCTCTTCAGGATCTCCACAACAATATCCGCAGTATATCCCTTTACAATGCCACCGGGATCAATGTACATTCCCTTTCTTCTTAAGTAAACCGTCGAATCTATTTCATCTATAATAATATCTCTGTAACCAACATGTCTTTTTGCCTCTTTTATCTTTATGTCATCTGGTTTTATCTTTTTATGGAAATCCCACAATCTCACAAGAGGACCCACTGTTATATCGAACGCACCATCAGTGATCTCAGATATATAAACCGCTTTCTTTATCACATCTAAGGTCTCATGAGAGACCTTCACGGGCTTCACACCTGCATTCTTATTTATCATCGATATCTCGCTTTTATCAGAATAAAAATTAATCAATCCTTCGAGTCTTTTAATCTCACTGAATGCCTCTTCTATTACAGACTCCGCCTTTTCCCTTGAATCAGACACAACTGTTATGCTCACCACGGTATCCATGAGTATGGAGGTCTTTTTATAAAGATGCTCTGTATTACAAGATGTGATGAAAAGGAGTAAAAAGAGTATTAGATAATCTCTAAAAAACTCATACATAGACAGTCCTCTTGACATAAAGTTTTTCCCTGAGATACCTCCCTGTCCATGATGAAGAATTATCAGCAATATCTTCAGGGGTTCCCTCTGCAACTATCCTTCCTCCAGCATCACCACCCTCTGGACCCATATCTATTATATAGTCTGCTGATTTTATAATATCAAGGTTATGCTCTATGACTATAACTGTATTTCCTGAATCAACAAGTCTGTTGAGTATATCGAGAAGTCTCTCTATATCTGAAAAGTGGAGTCCTGTCGTCGGCTCATCGAGAATATAGAGTGTACCACCTTTTGTTTTCTTAACTAATTCCTTAGAGAGCCTGATTCTTTGTGCCTCCCCACCAGAAAGTGTCGTCACAGACTGACCGAGTTTTATATAACCCAATCCAACATCATTTAATATCTCGAGCCTGTGTCTCAATAGAGGTATGTTTCTAAAAAACTCCAACGCCTCAGATACAGTCATATCAAGGACATCTGCTATATTCTTATCCCTGTATCTTATCTCCAGGGTCTCATCATTATACCTTCTCCCTTTACATCCATCGCATGGAACATAAACATCTGGAAGAAAATGCATCACGATCTTTTTAACACCATCACCACCGCACTCCTCACACCTTCCACCCGGTCTGTTAAAACTAAATCTCGAGATGCCATAACCTCTCATTCTCGCCTCAGGTATCTGTGAGAAAAGTTCCCTTATATAAGAAAATAATCCTGTATATGTTGCTGGATTAGATTTTGGATTCCTTCCAATAGGTTTCTGATCAACACACGCCACCCTTTTTATCTTCTCAGCACCTATAATCCTCTCGTGCCTGCCAGGTACAACACTGCTCTTATGAAGAATCTTCAAAAGAGCCTTATATAAAATATCGATTATTAATGTGCTCTTACCTGAACCCGAGACACCCGTAACACAGACAAACACACCAATTGGTATCTTTACATCGATATTCTTAAGATTAAATTCTTTCGCACCATTTATCTCTATATAGTCAAATGGGCTTCTCCTTGATTGAGGAATATGTATCGATAGTTCTCCTGAAAGGTATCTTCCTGTAAGTGAGTCTTTATTTTTTTCGATATCAGATGGAGCTCCTATTGCAACTAACTCTCCACCATGTATTCCTCCACCAGGTCCCATATCGACTATAAAGTCCGCCTTCCTTATCGTCTCCTCATCATGTTCCACTACAATGACTGTATTTCCTCTATCCCTTATCTCATAAAGGGTATTCAATAATTTATCGCAGTCCCTTGGATGCAGTCCTATACTCGGTTCATCGAGTATATATGTGACACCCGTTAGTCTTGAACCTATCTGTGTGGCAAGCCTTATCCTCTGTGCCTCCCCACCAGAAAGTGTGAGAGATGGTCTATCGAGTGTGAGGTATCCGAGCCCGACTTCCCTTATAAACCTAAGCCTCTCCTTCACCTCCTTCAATGGCCTCGATATAATAAACATCTCTCTCTCCCCAGATTTAAAACTATTTATAAAACCAATCGCATCATTAATCGTGAGTTTTGAAAACTCACTTATATTCAAACCTCCAATCTTTATACCAAGGGCTTCCTTTCTCAACCTCATACCCCTGCATGCATGGCAAAGAGTAAGGGAATTGACCTCCAGGTCAGGTATTTCGAACTCACTATATTCATCCTCCATGGATTTAAATGTCTCGATAATCTCTTCATAACCTATACCCTTACAATGAGGGCATGCCCCATATGGACTGTTAAATGAAAAGAGCATCGGGTTTATCTCTGGATAACCTATTCCACATTTCTGGCAGGCGAGTCTTTTGCTGAAGAGAATGTCCTTTTCTTGATCAACAAGGTTTACAATAATGATATCAGAGAACCTCGATGCAATCTCCAGAGAACTCTCTATATGTCTTTCGATTCCAGGTTTAACTATCAACCTGTCAATCACAATCTCTATGGTATGCCTCTGGGTCTTTTTCAATTTCAGGTCCTGAGTGAGTTCAACCATCCTACCATCTATCCTTGCCCTCAAAAAACCTTCTTCCCTCATCCTGTCGAGTTCCTTCCTATACTCTCCCTTCCTTTCTCGGACAATCTGCGAAAGAACCTGTATCCTTGTCCCATGAGGAAGGCTCTTTATGGAATCTATTATGGAATCAAGGTTCTGCCCCTTTATCTCTGAACCGCATTTATAACAGTAAGGGATACCTATCCTTGTATAAATGACCCTCATATAATCATATATCTCTGTAATGGTTCCGACTGTTGAACGGGGGCTTTTGGTAACGGTCTTCTGGTCTATCGCTATTGCAGGAGAAAGGCCTGATATATATTCAACCTCAGGCTTCTTTAACTGTTCTATAAACTGCCTTGCATACTGTGAAAGGCTCTCCACATATCTACGCTGTGATTCAGCATATATCGTATCCATGGCAAGGGAAGACTTACCTGAACCTGATGGACCAGTGATCACGGTAATCTTATTCCTCGGGATAGATACATCAATCTTCTTTAGATTATGTTCAGATGCACCCTTTATTACAATAAATTTCTGCATCCTAAATCTCCTCAACCTTTAACTATAACCTATTATTTATCACACTTTCAATGAAAAAAGAGCCACTAAATCTGCCAATAGAATTTAATGAGCTCTTAAACTCGAATTCCCTCTCTTTGAGAAATAAAGGCGAGAAGGTTATTAATAATAACTCAACAGAAAACTATCACCAAAAAAGAAAGGATGTTGCCTTTTTTGTCAATCTTGAGGAAACAATAAGATTCTGATGAGATTATCTTTGAGGAAACGCGGATATAAAAATCACAAAAATATTGAGACAAAACCACCTTTACTGCCTTTAATAACCCGCACATCCTTTGAATAAGGTTATTCTTTTAGAAAAGGGAATATGGTATAATTTAGCAAATTAAAGAGGAGAGATTGCTCAAATGAAGATAGCCATTCTTATGTTAAAGGACGGAACATTCTTCAGGGGTATATCCTGTGGTGCAGACACAGAAAAAATAGGTGAGATTGTCTTTAATACCTCAATGACAGGCTATCAGGAGATACTCACAGACCCATCATATAAAGGTCAGATAGTCGTGATGACCTATACAGAAATAGGAAATTATGGTGTCAATTATGAAGACATTGAATCAGGCAGTGGCCCGAAGGTAGAAGGATTCGTTGTGAAGGAATTATCTCCTGTAGTGAGTAACTGGAGAAGTGAAGAGAGTCTTATTGACTATCTCAAAAGACATAATATACCTGCAATACAGTGGATAGACACAAGAGCACTCACCAGACACCTGAGGAATCACGGCGTGCAGATGGGTATAATATCGACCATCGATACTGACCCTCACAGCCTTTATAAAAAGATAAAAGACCATCCTGGCATTTCGTCAATGGATCTTGTAAAGGAGGTCACAACAAAAGAGCCTTATAAATGGAAAGAAGGTTGCTGGAAATGGTGCCCATCGAGAATAAAAAAAGAGGTCTCACAGGTTAAAAGATACAGGATAGTCGTCTATGATTTTGGTGTCAAATTCAATATATTGAGACAACTCTATGAAACTGGATTTGATATAACTGTTATCCCTGCATCAACACCCTATCAGGATATCCTTGATATGAATCCTGATGGAATACTCCTCAGTAATGGACCTGGTGACCCTGAAACAGTAACATATGCCATAGAAAATACAAAGAAACTAATAGGTAAAAAACCGATATTCGGGATATGCCTCGGTCATCAGATACTTGGACTTGCAATGGGTGGAAGGACATACAAACTGAAATTTGGCCATCATGGTGGTAATCACCCTGTCAAAGACCTCAAGACAGGAAGGATAGAGATTACCGCACAGAATCATAACTACTGTGTTGATATTAATAGTCTCAAAGGACAGGTAAGGTTAACTCACCAGAATCTATTTGATGGTTCAGAGGAAGGCATGGAACATGTTGAGTATCCTATCTTCTCTGTTCAGCACCATCCTGAGGCAGGACCCGGACCCAATGACTCAACACATTTATTCAATAGGTTCAAAGAAATGATAATCAGGTTCAGATAATTGGAACTCGATTTTCAGAGAATATTTAAGGAATTCAGTGAACTGGATATTGATTACCTTGTGGTTGGTGGACTGGCTGTGAATCTTCACGGCATTCAGAGAATGACTTATGATCTGGACTTTATGATATCACTCGACCAGGAAAACATAAACAAACTCGTTACAAAACTTTCTGAATGGGGATACCGTCCGAAGGCACTAGTCAACCCGATTGACCTCGCAGATGAGAAAAAAAGAACTCTGTGGATCAAAGAAAAGGAAATGAAGCCGATGAGTTTTTACAGTAAAGATGCAGTTATTGGAGAGATCGACATTGTCTTTGATTCTTCAATACCTTACAGAGAACTAAAAAAGCAGGGCTGTTATGATTGAACTTGGTTCAGAAAAATACCTGTC
>FWPU01000833.1_pt1 | contig 97782 bp, 100 predicted proteins | sample 2228361 | NCBI WGS metagenome assembly FWPU01 (sample SAMEA103939777, study PRJEB20133) | metagenome | reverse complement strand
CTTTCGTGTGTGGCTCTGTGCTGGATGCACAGGCACTTCCAGCGTAACCCACGATCCGCGAAACGGGGCCGGCCTCGTTCATTGTGACTGTAATCGCCCAAGCCAAGGTCCGGGGAGATCCCGCCGCGGCCGCGCCCCCTGCCATGCGCCGTTGCCCTTGCCGTATACAGCAAACAAGCTGTAACCACACTGGAACACCGTATCGCCGCAGAGCCGCGCGAGCCGGCGCGAAAGGCCCGGCCCGCCGTTGACGAAAAGAAGCGGTGGGGGGTGACTCCTCTGGCCATCGGCCCCACCGCCGAAAGGGGCGCGCCGCGCCGCCGCCTGGGCGAGATGCTCCTGGCGGCCGGTCTCGTGACTCCGTCCCAACTGGAAGAGGCGCTCGCGGAACAGGCGCGCGCCGGCGCCCGCCTGGGCGAGACCCTCGTCAACATGGGCTTCCTCAGCGAGGAGAGACTGGCGCGCTTTCTGGCGGAACAGGCCGGGCTTCCCTATCTCGCCGGAGGCGATCTGACGGTGGAACCGGCGGCGGCGCGGCTGCTCCCTGAGCAGGTAGCCCGGTCCTACGGCGTTCTGCCCGTCCGGCAGACCCGCGACGAGGTGACGGTGGCGGTCACCGACCCCGCCAACATCCAATTCCTGGAGGATCTCCACTTTGCCTGGAACCGCCGCGTGCAGGCGGTGGTGGTCACACCCAGCGCCCTCGGGCGTGCCCTCGACTCCCTTTACGGAAAGGCCGGAACGGCGGGGGAACAGGGGGTGGCCGCCGGCTGGGGCGGCCAGGAGCGGCGGAGGGAGGGGGAAAAGGCCGCCGGCGGGGCGGCCGGGCCCTCGCCCGGTAAGGAAGGGGACCGGGCGGGCGCGGGAGGTGCGCCCGCGGCGGATACGGGCGAGGACGGAGCCGTCGCTGCGCTGGCCGAAGGAATCCTCGTGGCGGCGGCCAGGCTCGGGGCCAGCGACGTGCACCTGGAGCCGTTTGGCGATGGACTCCACGTGCGCTGCCGCGTGGACGGCCTCCTGAGGCCCCTGCGGACTCTGCCCCCCGACCGCGGCGCACCGCTGGTCAACAGGTTCAAGCTCCTGGCGGGCATGGACATTGCGGAACGGCGGCAGCCCCAGGACGGGCGCTTCCGCTGGCGCGAGGGGGAGAGCCAGGCAGGGGGGGCGGCCGCCGGGGGCGAGGGGAAAGGCGCCCTTTCCCCCGCGTTGGGCCGCGGGGGGGCGGCAGGGGGGCGGACTCTGGACGTGCGGGCCTCAACCCTGCCCACCGTCCACGGGGAGAAGCTGGTGCTGCGCCTGCTAGATCCGGGGCGGGTGGTGGAGAGTCTCGACGAACTCGGCTTCCTCCCCGACGTGCTGGCCGGGTACCGGCGCGCCCTGGCGGTGACGGCCGGCATCTTCCTTGTCACGGGTCCGACGGGGAGCGGCAAGACGACGACGCTCCTGGCCACCATGGCGGAGCTGCGCTCGCCGGAGAAGAATCTGGTCACTATCGAGGACCCGGTGGAGTACCAGTTGGCGGGTATAAACCAGGTCCAGGTCAACCAAAAGGCGGGCCTCACCTTCGCCGCGGGGCTGCGGGCCATCCTGCGCCAGGATCCGGACGTGGTCATGGTGGGGGAGATCCGCGACCGGGAGACGGCGGAAATCGCCATCCGGGCCGCCCTGACGGGTCACCTGGTGCTCAGCACCCTGCACGCCAACGACGCCGCCGGTGCCGTGACGCGGCTTTTGGAGATCGGCGTGGAGCCGTATCTGGTGGCGGCGGCCGTCATCGGTTCGCTGGCCCAGCGGCTGGCGCGGCGCCTCTGTCCGGCATGCCGGCGGCCGGTCCGCCTGGCCGCCGACGCCCCCGAGCGTTCCCTCCTGCGGATCCCGGCGTCGCGCGACGGGTTTTACGAACCGGGGGGTTGCGTCGGCTGCGGGGGGAGCGGCTACCGGGGGCGGGTGCCCCTCGTGGAACTCCTGGTGATGGACGAAGAGATGCGCGCCGCCATCCTCGGCGGTCAGGACGCGGCGGCCCTGCGGCGGGCCGCGCGCGCGGCGGGAGGGCGCGACCTGGTGGCCGACGGGGTGGAGAAGGCCGCCCTCGGGTGGACGAGCCTGGCCGAGGTGCGGCGCGTCGCGCTGCTGGAGGTGTGATACGGCCATGGAGAAAGGGGTGGGGGGCGCGGACGCGCTGGCGGAGCTGATCCGGCGGGCTGCGGCGCTGCGCGCCTCCGACGTGCATCTGACCGCCGGCGCCCCGCCCTGTTTCCGGGTGGCGGGTGAGCTGGTGCCGACCGGTTCCGAGGCCCTGAGCCCCGCCGCTGTCGAGGAACTGGTGGGTTCCCTCCTGAGCCCGGAGCACCGGGAGCGGCTGGCAGAGCGCGGCCAGGTGGATCTGGCGGGGAGCCTGCCGGGGGTGGGGCGGTTCCGTCTCAACGCGTACCGGCAGCGGGGGAGCCTGGCCGCGGCCCTGCGGTTGATACCGACGCGGGTGCCGCGCCTGGATGAGCTGGGCCTGCCCCCGGTGGTGGCGGACCTGGCGCGCCTGCCCAACGGCCTGGTCCTGGTGACGGGTCCCACGGGCAGCGGTAAGACCACAACGCTGGCGGCCATGGTCAGCCTCATCAATGAGGAGCGCGCTTGCCACGTGGTGACCCTGGAGGACCCCATCGAGTACCTCCACGCCCACGGCCGCGCCCTGGTCAACCAGCGCGAGGTGGGGCTGGACACCTGCTCCTTTGCCGAGGCTCTGCGGGCGGCCCTCCGGCAGGATCCCGACGTCATCCTGGTGGGGGAGATGCGCGACCTGGAGACCATGGCCATCGCCCTCACGGCGGCCGAAACGGGACACCTGGTTCTCTCGAGCCTCCACACGTCCGGAGCGGCCCAGACGGTGGAGCGGATCGTGGACGCCTTCCCGCCGCACCAGCAGGAGCAGGTGCGCGTGCAGCTGGCTTCCGTCCTGCGCGGCATCGTGGCCCAGCTCCTGCTGCCGGCTCCCGGCCGCCGCCGCGTCCTGGCGGCCGAGGTGCTCGTCGCCACACCGGCGGCGCGCAACCTGATCCGGGAGAACAAGACGCACCAACTGGCTTCCGTCATTCAGACGGGAGCCCGCCACGGCATGCGGACCATGGAACAATCGCTGCGGCTTTTGCGGGAGGCGGGCGCCATCGAGGAGGAAGTCTTCCGGCAGTTCGTGCCCACCGTCAACGGTGCCGGCGGGTGACGCGCGGCTGGCGGAGAGCCGGCGTGCCTGCGGGTGACGCGCGGCTGCCTGAGCGCGAGCAGCGGCCTGGGGCGCGCCGACTTGCGCCCCCCTGGAGGCGGCGAGGGGGGAGGGAGTCTTGGCTTTCTTTATCTACACGGGGCGGGACCAGGCCGGGCGGCGGGTGCGCGGCCGGGTGGAGGCAGACGCCGCAGGGCAGGCCGTGGAGGCGCTGCGGGGCCGGGGGATCTTCATCACCTCCCTGGAAGCCGACCGCGATGTGGGCGCCGCGGTGCGGCGCCGGCTGGCGGTCCGCCGCGCCGGGCGCAGGCCGCGGGCCGGGGAACTGGCGGCCCTCTGCCGTCAGCTCGGCGCCCTCCTGGAGGCCGGCGTCCCCCTGCTCCAGGCCCTGGCCGCCGCACGGGAGCAGGCGGTGAGCCCCGCTCTGGCCGAGGCCCTGGGTGATGCGGCGGCGGCCGTGGGGGAGGGGAGGCGGCTGGGCGAGGCCTTCGCGGCGCAGCCGGTCTTTCCGCCCCTGATGGCCCAGGTCCTGGGCGCCGCCGAGGTGGGCGGCTTTCTCGACGCGGCCCTGCGCCGCCTGGCCGAGCACTTCGAGCGGGAGAGGGATCTGGCGGCCCGGGTCGCCGCCGCCACCCTCTACCCCAAGATGGTGGCCCTGGCGGCGGCGGGCCTCCTGGGGCTGCTCACCTTCTTTGTCCTGCCGCGCTTTGGGGATCTCTTCGAGCAGATGGACGTGGAGCTGCCCTCTGTGCTGCGCCTGGCCCTCGGTATCCGGGAGGTGCTGCTGTCCGGCACGGGCCTGGCCGCGGCGGCGGCGACGGCGGGCGCCTTGGCGCTGGCGTGGTGGAGCGCCGCCTGCCGGGCGGCGGCGCGGGCGGCCGTCGGGGCATTGATGGAGCGCCTGCCGCTGCTCGGGCGGCTGCGCCTCGACCTGGAGATGGCCCGCTTCTTTCGCACCCTGGGTACCCTCCTGGATGGCGGCGTTCCCCTCCTGGGAGCCCTGGATGTCTGGCAGGCCGGCATCGCTCACCGCCGGCTGCGGGAACTGGCGGCCGCCATCCGCCGCTCGGTGGAGGAGGGGCACGGTCTCCTGGAGCCCGTCCGCCGCGCGGGGCTCCTGGGACCAGCGGGCGTCGCCCTGCTGGCCACCGGCGAGGAGACAGGCTCCGTCCCGGCCATGCTCCTCCGCCTGGCCGACGCCCAGGAACAGGAGGCACGGGAGCTCCTGGACCGGTTCACCGGCTACCTGGAGCCGGTCATCATCGTGGTGGTGGGGATCGTGGTGGCCGTCCTCCTGGCCTCGGTCTTCAACCCCATCTTCTCCGTGTACGGCCGCCTGTGACGGCTGCCCGCCGGGCGCTTCCTTTAAACGGCCCGCCCCCAGCCCGATAAACGGGATGGCATGCGAGTGAACGGCCGACCGGCCGGGAAAGGGGGGTGAATCGGGATGAGGGGACCTCGCGGCACGGCTTCCCCCGGGAGGGATGAGGGTCTCCGGGGCCAGGGTGGCTTTACCCTGGTGGAGCTCCTGGTGGTGGCCGCCATCCTGGCGGTGCTGGCGTCCCTCCTGGCGCCAAAGGTGCTGGGCGCCCTGGACGATGCCCGCAAGAAGGCGGCGGTGGCCGACGCCGGCAACGTCCGCCAGGCCATGGAGCGGTATCTTCTGGACAACGAGCAGTACCCCGACCCGGCCGCGGTGACGGACTACGCCAGCCTGCGCACGGCCCTGGCCGGCTACATGGGCTTTCCCGCCGACGAGGCCAAGGCCAGCTTCCAGTTCGTGAGCTACGCCCGGCCGAACCCCGATGCGTACACGCTGCAGGTCAAGGCGCGAGACCGCAACCAGACGGCCATAACCGTGACGCCCGAAGGCGTGACTTATTGAGGACGCGGTCAGAACGTCGTGTCCCGCGGCCCGGCCACGGTGACCAGTGTGAAGGGGGCGCCGGCGGCCGGGCCGCCCTTCACCGTGAGGGAGAGACGGTAGAGGTCGGGGTCGGAGGCGATCCGCTCCACGGTGAAGCTGGTCACGCCGCCAAGGAGCGTCGCGGCGCCGGCTCCCCGCACCAGGCGGTCGGCGGGGCAGCCGGCGGCCGGATTGAGGTGGCAAACCCGGCGGACCAGGCTTCCTCCCTCGACGTAGAAAGAGACCACCTGGTTGATCTCGGGCTCCATGGCCAACACCACTAGGCCGTCGGCGCAGAGAGAATCGGGGGAGGCGCAGGCGGAGACCGCGTGCACGAGCCCGGCCGTCCGCCTTCCCCCGCCCGCCGAGCCGCGCGCCACCGTCCGCAGGGCGCGGGCCGCCTCCTCCTGCAGAACGGCGCGGGCCGCCGCCTGGGCCTGGGTCCGCCAACCGCCCCCCAGGATGCCCGCCAAAGGCACGCTGACGACGGCCAGGACGGCCACGGCCACCAGCACCTCGACCAGCGTGAAGCCGCCGCCCGCCGCAGCGGGGGGCCGGCGGCCCGGGCGTCCTTGGGCCCGGGCGCGCTCCGCTCCGCTGCCTCTGCCCCGGGCGCGCTCCGCTCCGCGTCCTTGGGGCCGGGCACGCTTCGCGGCCATCAAAACCCCTCCGGATGGAGGAGGAAGCGGACGGTGACGAGCGGCGGGCCGCCGTCGCTCGTCACCGCCACCTCCACGAGGGCGGTGCCCGGGGGTGTGCCGGGCGGAGCGCTCACCGTGCGGCGCACCGTGAAGGCGCCCTCCGCCGTGACGCGGGTCCCGCTGGCGGCAAAGGCGGCGAAGTCGGCGGCCGCCTCGCGCCGGGCCTGCTCGGCCGTCGTCTGGACGGCGCCGGCGGCCTGAAGGTGGCGGCCGCTGGCGCGCACGGCCTGGACGGCCATGGTGAGGCTCTGTCCCAGCGGCAGGAGGGCCAGGGCCAGGATGGCCGCCGCCACGAGCGCCTCGATGAGCGCCGCCCCCCGCGCCCGGTCGGCACCGCCCGCGCGCGCCGCGCCGGCCGCCCCCCGCGCCCGGTCTGTGCCGCCGGCGTGCGCTGCGCCGGCCGCCCCCCGCGCGCGCGTCACCTGTACCAGCCCCTCTCGCTCACGGCGCCCGGCCGCCCCAGGTCGTAGACCACCGCGGCCCCTCCGTCCCCGCCGCCATCGCCCTTGCCGCCGTCTTTGCCCCCACCGCCGCCGTGCCCGCCGCCCGCGCCCGTGACCCGGCAGGCCACGACGGCGCCGCGCACGGCCACGTCCTCGTCCAGCAGCACCTCGGCCGCCGGGGCGTACACGCCGGCCCGCAGGCGAGCCCGGTCGCGCACCTCGACGGGGCCGTGGGAAGTGCTACCGGCGAGGAAGACGGCCAGGTGGATCTGATCTCCCACCCCTTCACCCAGGGACGCGCGGTCGCGCACGGAGAAAGAGGGGCGGCTCTCGGGGCCGGGGGCCAGCAGCACCAGGTCCACGGGCCCGGAGGCCGTGAGACGCGCGTCCTGATCCCAGGAGGTCCAGCGGCCGATAAAGAGATTGGCCGGACCGCCCAGCACCACGGCCGCGCTGTCCGTGACGGTCAGGTCCTCCTCCACGTAGACGGTGACGGCACCTGTCGTCTCCAGGCGTGCCCGGTCTGCGAGAGAGAGGCTCTTGGTCACGTAAAGGACGGCGGGGCCGGCAAGGCGCAGCACCGCGTCCTTTTTGAGCTGTACCTGGCGGAAGGCGTGGGCCCCCGGTCCGAGGCTCGTGGTGCCGGCCTGGAGGATGAGGTTGCCGCCGTCCGGCACCTGCGGGGGCGGTTGTCTGGCCGCTGGAGGGGGGAAGGGGACGGGGAGGCCGTCCTCCGGACGACAGAGCCCCGTGACGATGCCATCCGGGGGGGTGGGTTTCTCATCGTGGAAATAAGACGGCGGAAGACCCTCCAGGTGGAAGCGACCGTTGACCGAGCGGGTGCGGGGGCCCCGCGTGCCGCGGGCCGCCGCCTGGGCCAGCCGCGGCTCAGGGTAGGTTATGTCCACCGCGTAGGTGTCTCCCGCGAGGAAAAGGCCGGCGGGCGGCGTGAGCAGCACCGGGCGGGCGCCGGTCCGCAGGACGGCCAGGGCGTGGTGAAGACCGCTCTCGGCCAGGTAGACGGCGGCCAGGTCCTCGCGCCAGAAGGCGCCGGCGCGCAGGGCGCCCGTGGCGGAGGTTGCGGCCGCCGCCGCCAGAATGGCCAGTACGGCCACCGCCAGCAGGGCGGTCACCAGCATCCGGCCCGCCTCGGACCCGCGCGCCCCATCCATGGTTGGCAGCAAAGGTATTCGCCCTTGGCGGCCCTCGCTCCTGCGGCCGCGGCGGAGGCCTGAGCGATGGGAGGCCCGGTGGGTGTGGACCTCGGTTCCCACAGCGTCAAGGTGGTGAGGCTCGGCCGCCGGCTCAGCCGCCCCTCTCTGGCCTCCGCGGTCACGGTGCCCGCGGGCGCCGTGCGCGAGGGCGCCGTGGCGGAGCAGGCCGCCGTGGCGACGGCCCTCCGGACGGCGGTGGGCGGGAGGGAGGGGGCCCGCGTGCGGGGCCGCGCCGTGGTGGGGGTGAGCCAGCAGCAGGGGGCGGTGCGGCTTCTCCGCCTGCCGCGCATGAACGGGCGGGAACTGGAGGCGGCCCTGTCCTTTGAGGTGGGCAAGTTGTCCCCGTGGCCGGGGGAGCAAACGTGCAGCGACCATCTGGTGCTGGACCGGCGGGGCGGAGAGATGGAGGTGCTGGTAGGTCTCGCCCGGCGGGAGGCCGTGGCGGCCGCCGTCTCCGCCTGCGAGGAAGCCGGCCTCGGCGTGCGGGGCGCGGATCTGGAGGCGGTGGCCGCCCTGCGGGCCATCGAGGCCCTGGGCCTGACCGACCGGCGCTGGGCGGGCACCTTTGCCGTGGCCGACCTGGGGGCGGCGGCATGCCGCATCACCGTTTTCACTCGCTTTGTGCCCGTGGCCAGCCGGGTGGTGACGCCGGGGGGACGGGAGATGACGGCGGCCCTGGCCGAAAGGTTGGGCGTGCCGCTGGAGGAGGCGGAGCGGCTCAAGGCCGCCCACGGCCTGGACGATCCGGCTGTGGCGGAGGCTCTGGCGGGCTCCTGCCGACGGCTGTACAGCGAGGTGTGGCGCTCCCTGGAGTTCCATCTCCTTCTGAATCCAGAGGCGGATTTGCACCGGGTCTTTTGCGTGGGGGGGACGGCCGCCCTCCCGGGCCTCGTGCGGGCGCTGGACGCCTATCTCCGGGAGCAATTGGCCACCCGCCTGGGAAGGAACGTAGCCGAAGGGTTGGCCGTGGCCGTGGCACCGGGTGCCGGGGATCCGGGAAGGCACGCGACCGACCGGCCCCGTCTGGACGGTCGTTTCGTGGTGGCCCTGGGCCTGGCGCTGTGGAGGGAATGAGGGCGTGAGCCGGCAACGGACCTGCCTGAACCTCCTACCGCCCGACATCAAGGCGGCCCGGGCGCGCCGCCTGGCCCTGCGGCGCGCGGCGGCGGCGGGCACGGTCCTGGTCTTCCTGCTGGCGGCCGGCACCGGCTGGCTCGCCGTCCAGGTGAGGATCCTGGAAGAGGAACTGCGCGCGGCGGGCGGCGTCGGCATGGCGGGGGACCTGGCGCTGGCGGGGGAGGTGCGTTCCCTGGCGGCGCTGCGGCGGCGCGTGGCGGAGGCGGAGGAGACGCTGGCCGGGCGGCGGCGGCGGGGTCCGGTGCCAGCCATGCTGGCCCGGACCGACGAAGCGGCGCGGGCGGCGGGCGTGCTACTGGGGCAGGTGGAGGCGGCGGCCGACGGGCGGCTGGTGGTGAACGGCGAGGCGCCTTCCCTCCAGGGCGTGGCCTCCTTCGTGCGCCGCTTGAGGGAAAAGGGTTTCCGGGACGTGGAGATGACCTTCCCGTCCGACTTCGACAGGACGGTGGGTTTCCAGGTCGTCCTCCAGGTTGTCTCCGAAGGAGGTTAGACCCTTGGAGGCGCGCGCGCGACTATCGGAGAGGGAACGGCGGCTCCTGGCCCTGGCGGGGCTCGGCCTGGCGGTGGGCCTCTACGCCAGCCTGGCGGCGGTGCCGCTCCTGCAGCGCTACCTCACCGCCGCCGCCGCCGTAAAGGCCGCCCACGCTCTCCGACCGGTCCCGGCCCTCGGCGGCGCTTCCCTTGCGGGTCAGAGGGAGGCGGTCGGCGGGGAAGCCGCGCGCCTGCGCGCCCGGTTGGCGGAACTGGAGGCGGCCGTGCCCCGCCGGCTGGACGGCGCTTCCCTCCTCGAGGAAATGGAACGATTGGCCGCCGGGGCGGGGGTGCGCGTCCGCCACGTGGACCTGGGCGCGCCGGCGCGGGTGGGGGGCGAGGTCCGGCAACGTGTCGAGGTGGAACTCTCCGGAACCACGGCGGCGCACCTGGGCTTCCTCGCCGCCCTCGACGGGGAACCCTGGCTCATGCGGGTGGAGGCCTGCACCCTCGAGGCCGTCGCGGCCGCCGGGGCCGCCGAGGCCACCGCGGCCACCGACGCCACCGGGGCCGCCGGCGCCACCAGGGCCGCCGGGGCGGCGGAGGGCGGGCGGGGCGCGGAGGGCGCCGCGTCGAAAGGGACGGCCGAGCCCGTGCGAATGACCTGCCAGTTGGCCTTCTTCCTGGCGGCGAACGGTTGATCGGCGGGGAGACACGGCCGCCGCGGCGGGAAGGGCTCACGGCTGCGGATGGGGGACCGGCATTGTCCCGGCCCGGTGGCATCAAGATCTCGTGTCATTACAGCACGGCTGCCGCATATGGCAGTGCTGTAGGAAATGCTGCATATGGCAATGCTGTAGGAAATGCTGTATGTGACAGCGGGGGACGGCGGCCACCGTGGACGGGGGTCACGTGGACCGCGGGTTCAGAGAACGGCGGTGCGGCTGCCGTTCACGAGGCGCACCTCCAGGCGCCCCGTGCGGGGCCAGAAACGCACGGCGCGCCCCTGTTCGCCTCCCACGTCCTCCGCCACCAGCGGGATGCCGGCCTGCTCCAAGGCTTCCTTCACGGCCGCCACGTTCCGCTCGCCCACGTTCATGCCGCCATGGGCCAGGATTCCCCCGAAGAGGCTGGCGCCCCCCGCGATCTTGGCCACCAGGTCGGCCGGGTCGGAACCCATGGCCAGGAGCTGCCGCGCGGCCCAGGGAACGGCCGTGTCGGCGAAGCGGGCCGGCTCGGTCGCGTTCCCCGCCATCCTGCTGGCGGGGAGAACGACGTGGCACATGATCCCCATGCTCTGGCGGCGGTCCCACACGACCAGGGCGACGCAGGAGCCCAGGCCGTGGATGGCCAGCACGTCGTCGGCCTCACCCACGACGCCCTCGCCCATGCCGACGTGGTGGATGCGCTGGCGCTTGATCAGCACCGGCCTTCACGGGCCGCGGCGACCGCCATGAGTCCTGGTACGTCGGGTACGAGGAGGAGATAGCCGTGCACGCCGTCGCCGGCGGGGAAGGAAAGGCGGGTGCTGACGACCAGGGCGGCATCGCCGCTCACGGCCAGCGCCGCCAGGAGAGACTGGAGGATGGCGGGCAGGTAATCCACGGCCATCTGGACCGGCGAGGGGAGGATGGCCACCTCCAGGCTGTCGGCCATGCCGTTCAAGAAGGAGCTGACGGCCACATTGCCCATCTCGGCCAGGGAGGAGGCCGCCAGCGGATCCAGGGTGACGGCGTCGCGGAAGCCCGCCCCGTCTCCAAGGAGCCGGCGGCTCAGCCAGGCGGCGCTGGCGCGATCGAACACGAGAAGGCAGTGGCCCGCCAAGGCGCCGTGGAAAGAGATGTAAAGAGCCACCACCACTTCCTCCCGCTCCGTCACCAGGCGAGGCACCTCGCCCAGGGCGCGCACCTCGGCCCCCTGGCCGGTGAGGGTCACCGCCTCGCCCGTGAGGCCCGAGAGACCGCGCCGGCAGCGTTCAAGGCCGGCGTGGATGGCCGGGAGAAGGGTTGTCAGATCCAAGGTCTCGGTTTTCATCGCGCCACCTCCGTGGGGACGGCCCGCGGCATGGCCGTCCGACCCCTCATACATTTTCGGCCACGGCCGCCGGGAGGGACAGGGGGAACGGCATGCCAAGGCTATAATCGGAGGGGCCGGCGCACGGGGGGCGCGCAGGGCCGCGGCGCGCCGTCGCAGACGAGGCGCCCGGAGGGGGTGCTCGGCGGTGGCCGAGGACGAGGGGCGGGAACACGACGGCGGTAGCGGCGCCGCGGGTGGGGCCGCGGCTGGGGCCGTGGCGGCCGAGGGCCTGCCGCCGGTGGAACTGGCCGCCGCCCTTCTTGCGCTTCCCGGGGCGGAGGAGCGCCGGCGCCTCGTGCAGTCCCTGCCGCCCGGCCGCGCCGCCGAGACCCTGGAGCACCTGCGCCCCGAGGAGCAATACCGTCTCCTGGACCACCTGCCCGAGGAGAGCGCCCGCGCCGTCCTCAACGAGATGTCCAGCGACGTGGTGGCGGACCTGCTCCTGGCGCTGCACCCCCGCCAGCGGGACCGGCTGCTCCACTGGCTTCCCTCCGACTACCGGGAGAAAGTGGCTTCCCTCATGGCCTATCCGGAGAACTCGGCCGGCAGCCTGGCCACGGTGGACTACATCGGGCTGCGCGAGTATTGGACGGCGGAGCAGGCCCTGGCCCACGTGCGCAAGGTGGGCCGCGAGGCGGACGTGGTTTACTACCTCTACGTCCTGGACGCGCTGGGGCGGCTGGTGGGCGTGGCCAGCCTGCGGGACCTGATCCTGGCCGAACCGGGGATGCCGGTGGGGCGGCTGATGAAGACCCGTGTGATCCAGGTGGAGGCGGGGACGGACCAGGAGGAGGTGGCGCGCGTCCTGCGCCGCTACGACCTGGTGGCCGTGCCCGTGGTGGACGCGGCCGGCCGCATGCTGGGCGTGGTCACGGTGGACGAGGTGCTGGACGTCATGGAGGAGGAGGCCACCGAGGACGTGCACCGCATGGGCGCCGTCCAGCCGGTGGCCGAGCCGTACCTGGAGGCGCCCCTCTGGACCCTCTTCCGCAAGCGGGTGGGGTGGCTCCTGGCCCTCTTCGTGGCGGAAGCCCTGACCGGCACGGTGCTGCGCCACTACGAGGACGAGATCGCGCGGGTGGTGGCGCTCGCTCTCTTCATCCCCCTCGTCATCGGAACGGGGGGCAACGCGGGGTCGCAGGCCTCCACCCTCGTCATCCGCGCCCTGGCCGTGGGCGACGTGGGCGCCCGTGATGTGCTGCGCGTGGTGTGGAAGGAGAGCCGCCTCGGGCTCGTGCTCGGCGCCGTCATGGGCTCCATCGGCATCCTCCGGGCTCTGCTCCTTGGTGTCACGGGCGACATCGCCCTGGCCGTCGGGGCCGCCCAGGTGGTGGTTGTCATCTGGGCCTCCCTGGTGGGGGCCCTCCTCCCGCTCCTCGGTTCGCGCTTCCGCCTGGACCCGGCCGTCTTCTCGGCACCCCTCATCGCCACGGCCACCGACGCCGTGGGGCTCCTCATCTATTTCGAGGTGGCGCGCCTCCTCCTCGGGCTGTGAACTCCCGCGGGTGACCTCTCTCGGTCACGCCCGGCGCGACGGCGGCGGAGGGGGCGTTGGCGGCGGTTCCGACGGGTGGGGGCGGGCCGCCGCGAGGAGCGCCTCCAGGCACTCGCGCAGGGGCGGGGTGAGGGCGGGCTCGGCGCAGCGGACGGTGCGGGCGCGGCCGGCATCCTCCACGGCGATCTCGTAGAGGAAGGCGTCGCGGGCGCGGGCGGTTTCACCTTCGTCGTGCGCAGGGGAACCCGCAAAGAAGCCGGCCCGGTCCAGCAGCCGGCGGAGCCGCTCCTCCTCCGCGGCGGGCAGGTCGCCCTCGTCCAGGCGCCATTCACGGCGGAGCCCGGCAAAGCCGCCCGTCCGCACGATGCGCGCGCGCATGACGGCTATAGTTTGGCCCGGTCCGCAGAACCGGCGGCGGTCGTCGTGGGGGAGGTGCGGCCGGCCGGCGGGGTCACGGACCCAGCGCGGGCGGGGCCAGGGGTGCGAGCGGGGCCACGGGCGCGGCCGGCCGGCGGGGTCACGGGCGCGGCGCGGGGTCGGCGGCGACGGCGGCCACGGCCCAGGCCGCGGCGGGCGCGGATGCCCACGGCGGCCCAGCCTTCGCGCACGGCCTGCGCCTCCGGGGAGCGGAGACCGTACAGCTCCACGGCGGCCGCCAGAGTGGCGTCAGCCGCCTCCTGAAAGGTGGCGCGGCGGGAGAGTCGCTCGGTCAGGGCCTGGTACCAGATGCGGCCGGCCCTTTCCCAGGCAAAGCCGCCCAGGCGCGCGGCCACCTCGTAAAAAGCCTTGTTGGGTATCCCCGAGTTTATGTGGACGCCGCCGTTGTCCTCCTCCGTCTCCACGTAGTCGCGCACGTGGGCGGGCTGCGGATCGCGGCCGAGGACCGGGTCGTCGTAGGCGGTGCCCGGTTCCTTGAGGGAGCGGAGGGCGCGGCCGCGCACGGCCTCGGTGAAGAGCCCGGCGCCGACGAGCCAGTCGGCTTCCTCCGCCGTCTGGCCCAGGGCGCGCTGTTTGATGAGGGAGCCGAAGACGTCGGCGAAGGACTCGTTGAGGGCGCCGGACTGGCCCTCGTACTCGAGGTCCGCCTCGAACTGCACGACACCGTGGGTCAGCTCGTGCCCGATGACGTCCAGGGCCAGGGTGAAGCGGCGGAAGAGCTCGCCGTCGCCGTCCCCGTAGACCATTTGGCGGCCGTTCCAGAAGGCGTTGGCGTAGTCCCGCCCGTAGTGGACGGTGGCGTCCAGGCGCAGCCCGCGGCCGTCCAGGGAGTTGCGACCCAGCACCTCGAGGTAGAAGTCGTAGGCGGCGCCGGCGCCGTCGTAGGCCTCGTCCGTGGCCGGGTCGCCAACGGCCGGGTCGCCCTCGGAGCGGACGAGGCGGCCGGGAAGGTGCCAGGCCCGGCCGGCGTCGTAGACGGTGCGGTGCTTGCGGCCGGCGGGTGTGGCGGCCACGGCCGCCAGGGGGGTGAGGGTCGCGCGCTCGCCGCGGAAGCGCTCGGACACGGTGAGGGTGCGCCAGGCCACGTCCTGCTGGCGCGGCGTCCCCCGCCGCAGCAGCTCCCGCAGCACGTGCGGCGGCAGGATGGTGCACAGGCAGGGTCGGAGACCCACGACGACACCCCCTTTTGCCGGGTTGGCCGGTCCCTCTGCCGGGTGGGCCGGTTGCCCCCGTCATTCCTCTCCGGTTGCAGAATGGTTATTCGACAGGGAGGGAGCGATTTCCTGCCTGGGTTGGGTGGCGGGGCGGCGGTACCCGCCTTGCGGGCCAGGCATAGCCTGGGTGCAGGGGAGCGCCATGCGCGAGAACGTGCGGGAACTGGTGCGGGCCTGTGCCACCTGTTTCTCCACGCCCGAGCCCATCGTGGAGATAGGTTCGCTGCAGGTGCCGGGCCAGGAGGGTTTCGCCGACCTCCGACCATTTTTCCGGGGCAAGGAGTTCGTGGGGTGCGACCTCCGTCCCGGGCCCGGCGTGGACCGTATCGAGGATGCCCATCGCCTTAGCTTCCCGGACGGGAGCGTCGGCACCGTTGTCACGGCGGATACTCTGGAGCACATTGCCAACCCTTTCCTGGCGCTGGCCGAGATGAGGCGCGTGCTGCGGCGGGAAGGCCTTCTCCTGATGGTCTCGGTGATGGACTTCCCCATCCACGACTACCCGTCAGATTACTGGCGGTTTACGCCGGCCGCCTTTCGGCTACTCCTGAACGATTTCGCCTGGCGGCTCGTGGGGTTCCAGGGAGAAGCCGCGAAGCCGCACACGGTGGTCGGCCTGGCCGCCCATGCCGAGCCTCCCCGAGCCGCCGTGGAGGCGTTCCGGGCGGCCACGGCGGGAACGGTTTGGGACTAGCGCCGGAAGCGCCCGGCTCGCAGGGGGGGCACGGCCGCCGGCCGGGCCGCAGCGGGGGAGGTGAGGGCACGTGCCCGTGGTGGACCTGGGCTGCGGCCTGAAGAAGCGCGGGGACATCGGCATAGACGCCCACCCCTATCCCGGCGTGGACATCGTGTGCCAGCTCGGCTTTGAACCGATCCCGCTCGCGGACGGCTCGGTGGACAAGGTGGTGGCCTACGACTTCCTCGAGCACCTGCCCGTCTCGGTCCACTACCGGGAGGGCGAGCGCTGGCGGGTGCACCGCCCGCGCATCTTCCTCCTCCGGGAGGTGCATCGCATCCTCCGGCGGGGCGGTGTCTTCGAGAGCTTCACACCCAACTACCCCCACGTCACCTGGGTGCAGGACCCGACCCACGAGGCCCCTCCCTGGTGCCGGGAGACATGGCCGTACTTCTGCGGCGCCTACCCCGATCTCGTCCGCGCCTACGGTATAGATTTCGCCTTTCAGCTCGTGGAGACCCGGGAGGAGGGCGGCCACCTCCGCGTGGTGGTGCGGAAGCCGTGACCGAGCGCGTCTCACCGCCGGCGGTTTGCGTGCTGGGGATGCACCGGAGCGGTACCTCCCTCACCGCGCGCGTGTTGAATCTGTTGGGTCTCGACCTCGGACCGCCGGAGCACCTGGCCGGCTCGTGGTCGGTCGGCGACGGCGGTTTTGCAGGCGAGAACGCCCGCCTGGTGAGCTTGAACGACCGTCTTCTCGCCCGCCTGGGCGGGTCGTGGGACCGGCCGCCGACCCTGCCGGCGGGGTGGGAGGAGCGGCCGGATCTGGCCGATCTCCGCGCCCATGCCGCAGCAGTCCTGGCCGAGGAGTTCGCCGCAAGGAGTCTCTGGGGCTGGAAGGACCCCCGCAACTCGCTAACGCTCCCCCTTTGGCTGGCTCTCGTGCCGGGGTTGCGCTGCGTCCTTTGCGTGCGCCACCCTCTCGCCGTGGCCCTTTCGCTGCGGGCGCGCGACGGCTTCCCCCCGGCGCGGTCCCTCCGCCTCTGGTGGACGTACAACCGGGTCGCTCTCCGGGTCCTCGCGCAGCCCGCCGGCCAGGGGTGGGAGGGTGCTGATGCTCCGGCTGCGACGATGGCCGGCCGCGGGGAATGGTGGATCGACGTGCACTACGAGGATTACTTTGAGCGCCCGGAGGCTCTCCTCGCGCGCCTGGCGGGCTTCCTCGGGCTGGCGGCCGCGGAGCGGGGCGCGGCCCTGCGGCGGGCGCGGGCGGCCATCGACCCGCGGCTTCGCCACCACGCGGCGGACGGCTGGCCCGGCTCCGCCCGCCTGCCGGCGCCGGTGGCCAGGCTGTACGGCCGGTTGCGGGAGGCCGCAGGAGCCCGCTGAGCGCGACCGGGTGTCCGGCCCGGCGCGGCTTGCGGTGCAGGCCGGGTGGAACGGGGGTGGAACGGGACCCGGCCCGGCGCGTCCACTTCAAGGTGGCGGCGCGGCGCCGCTACCTGGATTCGCGGCTGCGCTGCGGGGGAAGCGGCGCGCGGAGGTATAATGCGGAGCGGTGACCCCTTTGGCAGCGCGCGCCAGCAGGCACGGCCCCGCGCCGGAGGAGCGGGAAGAGGAGAAAGTCGCCCGGTTCCTGGAGGGCCGGCCCGACGTGGCGGCAGCCTACCTCTTCGGGTCGCGGGCGCGCGGCGAGGCCAGGACGGGGAGCGACACGGACGTGGCCGTGCTTTTCGCGGCCGGCCTCGATCCGGTCGAACGCCTGGAGCGGCGCCTCGACGTGGCCATAGGACTGGAGGACGCCGTGGGCGGGCGGGTGGACGTGGTAGACCTCGAGGCAGCCGGCCCTGTCCTCGTGCACCAGGTCCTCAAGTACGGGCGGTTGCTGGTGGAACGGGACCCGGCCCGGCGCGTCCACTTCGAGGTGGCGGCGCGGCGCCGCTACCTGGACGGGCGGCGGCGCCGGGAGGAGTACCGGAGGAGCATCCTGGCGGGGCTGGAGAGGGGAGAGCGGCTTGGTCGAGCCCCAGGTGTTGGCGGAGCGCTTGAAGCTGCTCGCCGGCTACATCGCCGACTTGGAGGAGGTCGGCGAGGCGACCTGGGAGGAGTTCCGCGACAACAAGGTTCTCCGGCGTTACGTGGAGAGGACGCTCCAGCTGGCCCTTGAGTGCTGCCTTGACATCGGTAGCCACATCATATCCAGCGAGAAACTGCGGGAGCCGGAGGATAACAAAGATGTTTTTAAGGTTCTCGCGGAGGCAGGCTATGTGCCGGCGGATATGCTGGAGACCCTTCAGCGCATGGCCGGATTCCGCAACATCCTGGTCCATGAGTACACGCGCATTGACCCGGAGGTGGTCTTCGCCGTTCTCAAGAGGCGCCTCAGCGACCTGCGGCGCTTTGCGCGGGAGGTGGCAGTGCGCCTGGGCTTGGCTTTGTGACCGCGGCGCCCGCGCCAAGCTTCAACCCCGGCAAATGAAGTTTCTGCCATCAGCCGACACGCCCGGGTGAAGAGCGGCCACCTCGCATCCCGCCCCCCGGCATGCCGGCTTTTGTGGGCTGGCTCTTGCGTGCTGGCAAATCATGGGTTATAATCGAGCCGCCTTGCCCGGGTGAGAGACGGCACGGACTCGCCGGCAGGGCCAAAGGGTGGGGAAAGTGGCGTTCACCGTGAGCGACATCCAGGACCTGCTCCGGCTCTTGCGGGAAAAGCCCGAGTGGGGTGAGGAGCTCCGGCGGGCAGTGCTGACCGAGGAGTTGCTGGGTCTGCCTGCCCTTGTGAGGGAGATTGCCTCCGAGGTGCGAGCGCTGGCCGACGCGCAGCTGCGCGCCGAGGAGCGGCTTGGGCGGCTGGAGGCGGCCGTGGAGGCGCTGGCGGAGGCGCAGCGGCGGGCGGAGGAGCGGCTTGGCCGGCTCGAGGAGGCGCAGGTGCGCGCCGAGGAGCGGCTTGCGCGGCTGGAGGCGGCCGTGGAGGCTCTGGCGGAGGCGCAGCGACGGGCGGAGGAGCGGCTTGGCCGACTTGAGATGGCGCAACTGCGCACCGACGAGCGGCTCGCGCGGCTTGAGGAGGCGCAGGTGCGCGCCGAGGAGCGGCTCGCGCGGCTCGAGGAGGCCCAGCTGCGCGCCGAGGAGCGGCTTGCCCGGCTCGAGGAGGCGCAGGTGCGCACCGAGGAGCGGCTTGCCCGGCTCGAGGAGGCCGTGGAGGCGCTGGCGGAGGCGCAGCGGCGCACCGAGGAAGAGCTGCGCGAGCTCGTCAAACAGGTCAGGCAGATACGCGAGACGCAGGATCGCTTCGCCCAGATCATCGGCCCCACGGTGGAGGGACGCATGGTGGCTTCGATCCTCGGGTGGCTGGCTCAACGCGGCTATCGGCTGTTGGGCCCCATAGCGTCCGTGCCCCTTGACGGCGTCGGTGAGGTTGACGGGTTGGCCCCGGTGTCCCTTCCCGAAGGCGGGGAGGCATGGTTGCTGGTGTCTGTCAAGGCCAAGGTGTGGCCGAGGGACATTAGCTCCTTTGCCGAGCTTTTGCGGAATCCCGCGGCGCAGGCGGCGCTGAGAGAGCAGGGCGTGACGGGAACGGTGCTACCGCTCATCTTCGCCATGGTTATGGACCACCGCTCTCCCGCGGCCGCCGCCGGCGAGCGCCTCGGTCTTGTGCTGGAGGCCCAGGGCGAGATCGTGGCCCCGGCGAGGTGGACCATGTAAGGGAGCTGATCTCCCGGGACTATCTGGTGGGCGTCAACGGAGGGGCGGCGTGGCGGGGTCGGATGGTTGCCGCGGTGGCCGGCGGGCTGTCATAATCGAGCTGCCATGGCGAGGCGCGGCTTCACCATCTGGCTCACGGGTCTCTCGGGCGCGGGCAAGACGACCATCTCGCTCCTCCTCGAGGAAGAGCTGCGGCGCCGGGGGCTGCGCGCGGAGCGCCTGGACGGTGACGTGGTGCGCCAGAGCCTCTGCCGCGATCTCGGTTTCTCGCGGGAGGACAGGGAGCGCAACCTCGAACGCGTGACCTTCGTGGCCAAGCTCCTCACCCGGCACGGGGTGGCGGTTGTGACGGCCTTCATCTCGCCGTACAGGGAAGCGCGGGAGCGAGCGCGGCGCGAGATCGAGGAGGAGGGCGGCTTCGTCGAGGTGTACGTGCGCTGCCCCCTGGACGAGTGCGCTCGCCGGGATCCCAAGGGGCTCTACGCCCGCGCCCTGCGGGGCGAGATCCCGGCCTTCACCGGCGTCTCGGACCCCTACGAGGAGCCGGAGAAGCCTGACGTGGTGGTAGACACAAGCCTCCAGACGCCGGAGGAGAGCGCGGCCGCCATCATCGGCTGGCTCGAGGCTGCGGGCTGGGTGAGCCGGGTCCGGGCACCCTTCTCGGCGGGCCGCGTTTCCTGATCAAGGTGCACGGTGGCATACGGCGGAGATGCGGTTAACCGGCCGGCGGCCGGCGCCGGCGCAAGATCAGCGCCCAACCCACAGGTCGGGCGCCCGCGCATCCTCTACCTGATCACGCGGGGGGAACCGGGCGGCGCGCAGATGCACGTGCGCGAGCTGCTGCGCGGCTTCCGTGAGAGGTGGGAGGTGCATCTCGGCTTGGGGGAGGGTGGTTTCCTGGCGGAGGAAGCCGCGCGGCTCGGCGTCGCCGTCCGCGTCCTCCCGCACCTGGTGGCGCCCCTGCGCCCTCGGCTCGACGCGCTCGCCTATCGTGAGATCGCCGACCTCATCCGCGCGGTGAAGCCGGACCTGGTCCACGCCCATTCCTCCAAGGCAGGCTTTCTCGGGCGGCTCGCCGCGCGGCGGCTGGGCGTGCCGGCCCTTTTCACGGCCCACGGCTGGGCCTTCGCGCCCGGGGCGCCGCCGCCCCGGCGCCGGCTGGCGCTGGCCGCGGAGCGCGCCGCCGCCCGGTGGAGCGCCCGCATCATCGCCGTCTGCGAGCACGACCGCCGCCTCGCCCTGTGTCTGGGTGTGGCCGCGCCCGATCTTGTCCTCACGGTGCCGAACGGCCTCCCCGACACGCCCCACCGCGCCCGGCCCGGCGAACTCCGTACCCATCCCGGCCCTCCCGCCGGCCCCGCCGGCGAAGCCGTGCAAGGAGGGGAGGTCCCTGCGGACGCGGAAGGGGCCGGCGAGGTGCGGGTGGCCATGGTGGCGCGCTTTGCCCCGCCCAAGGACCACGCCGTAGTCCTGCGCGCCGCCGCCCGGTTGACGCGGGCCGGCGCGCGGGCAAGGGGCGCCGCCGGGGGCGCGGGGGTCGCTTCTTGGGGGCGAGCGGCCGCCTTAAGGCTCGTCTTTGTGGGGGACGGGCCGCTCCGCCGGGCCGCCGAGCGGCTGGCGGCCGGGCTCGGTCTGGCCGAGCGCGTGGAATTCTTGGGCGCGCGCCACGACGTGGCCCAGATCCTGGCCGGCTGCCAGGCCTTCGTCCTGGCGTCGCGGTACGAGGGCCTGCCCCTCACAGTGCTCGAGGCCATGCGGGCCGGCCTGCCGGTGGTGGCCACCGACGTCGGGGGCGTGGCGGAAGCCGTGCGCGACGGCGAGACAGGCTACCTCGTCACGTCGCCGGCCCGCGACCCCGACCGCGCGGTGGCCGAGCTGGCCGACCGCCTGGGCCGCCTCGTTGCCGACCCGGCGCTCCGTGCGCGCCTGGGCGCCGCCGGCCGCCGGGCGTACGAGGCCCGGTTTCAGCTCGAGCCGATGCTGCACTCGCTGGAGCGGGTCTACGCCGAGGCGCTGGCGCGGTGACGCCTTGACTTAGTGTGCTCCCGCGACGGCCGGCTTGGCCGCCGGAAACGCGACGATAATCAACCTGCGCTAGAAAGTTCCAGCCCTGTGGCAGGGTGGTGACCTTGGTACAGCAGAATGAAGGATTGCGATAGGTCGTTGCACACTTCACCCCCCAAGGAACGCCGAGTAAACTCGCTCAGTTATTGCCTCAGCCGCAAGGCGATGACCCAATGGTGTCCAGTGGCCATCACAGGGAAAATGGAGGTCGCTAAGTTGCCACCCGTTCGCCTTCATGGCCTCCTTGAAACGCGGCAGCAGGGGGAGGTACTCGATAGATTGGCGCCGAGCGATATCTCTGAGAATGCGGACCGGTTTCTCCGTGTCGAGAGAGGGCCCCTGCCGGGGGCTGAGTTGCATGGGATCGGTGAGGCTAACCAAAAGAAATTTGGCTCCCGCCGACGCGGACTCGCGGGCAATCTCGGCGATAAGAGCCTCGGTTACACGCCACGCGTTCTTCCATTCCGGAGAATACCTTGCAAGGTAAACGCCGTTGTCCACGGGGCCCTTCTGTTGAAGGCGCAGTCGTTCTATGCGCTCGCTTATCCAATTATATGTGTAAAATCGGCTGCCGATTCGCTTCCATAGCGGGGTTTGTTCTGGAGACAAAGGTCTTTTTAAGACAAGGCGGCCTCGTTCATCCAAAACAAAGTATGGTTTCGGGTTAGGTTTACCATTGGCTGCTGTTTCGAGGCTTGGGTAGTTGTTGCGCACGTCATTGCCAGTTAAGAAGGCCAAAATTACTAAATCAGGGTCGTAGCTCAGTCCGTAATGGCGCAGGGCGAGTAGTTCTTGGTCTGTACCGAAACCGGAAACCCCAAGATTTATAACCTCAATGCGCCGCGTCGTACCGATACGGTTCTGAAGCATGCTCTCTAGAAGGCGTGGGAACGAATCCTCTAAACGTACCTGTAACGCTTCTGCATACGAATCACCGAGAACAACGATGCGATAAGTGTACGGTGGCTTGCTTAAACTATGCTCTACATCACGGAGTCCACGAGAGTTCATCGTGACCTTTACACTAAAACAAGACTTGGTCCAGTACCCGGTGGCCTTTGGAATGTGCCACGATCCAGTTTGAGGGTCAGGTTGATAAAACGAGACTTGCTGCCATGCCCCGCCCGTTCTTGCGGTCCGGATTAAGTCAACGGCTCGCAAATATCCTTCGAACAAAAGTAGCGGCAACCAAAGGCCCATAAGGGAGAGTAATAAGGGAACTATAAACCTTCCCCGCCGAAAAGTGGATGGTTCTGTTGCGCTACCGATCATGCAGTTTATCCTTCTCTATAGCGAAGGGGCCAACCACAAGCACGTCCATGCCGGACGCCCGGAATGTCTGAAATGCATCTGCTGGGGAGGTGACGATTGGCTCACCCTTGAGGTTGAAGGATGTGTTGAGCAGGACGGGTACCCCAGTGATATCCCGAAAGGTTTTGAGTAACCGGTGGTAAAGGGCGTTATGGTGCTGGTCCACGATCTGAAGGCGACCCGTACCGTCAAAATGGGTTACGGCTGGAATGGTGTCCGGCCTGAGGACGGGAGCCACCAATAACATGAAGCGGAAGGGATGTTGATCATCCTTGCCTGCCAGGTTGAAATAGTCTGACGCCTCGTCCGCTAGGACGGACGGTGCGAAAGGGCGGAAGGGCTCCCGAAATTTTATTTTGATATTCACGATGTCCTTCATTCGCGGGTCGCGTGGATCAGCCAGAATAGAACGACAGCCCAAGGCACGCGGTCCCCATTCGAAACGCCCCTGGTGCCACCCGACAACCTTTCCCTCGGCTATCCGTTCGGCTGTCCACCGGGTAAGGGATTCGTCGTTGGAAAAACGGCAGTGGGGGATATGATTGCGAGCCAAGAAATCCGCAGTCTCGGCCTCAGTAAACCTTTTACCCAAATAGGCGTGATCCATGACGTAACTGCGGGGACGCCCCAGGAGTGCGTGGTAGGCGTAAAGGGCTGCCCCTACCGACCCTCCGGCGTCCCCGGCAGCTGGCTGGACATAGATATTCTCGAAAGGAGTTTCCCTCAATAAGCGATAATTGGCTACCGAGTTCAGACCGACGCCACCCGCCACGCAGAGGTTGCGTGTCCCCGTAAGCCTATACAGTTCTCTTGCCATTGCAAGAAGGGCTTCCTCGGTAAAACATTGGATACTGGCGGCAATATCGGCATAGTACTGATTTCGCTCCAACTCCTCCAGCGAGGGCTCGTCTGGATCATCGTAGAGGGACGTATTAGTTGTTACAAAGCGGGCTTTCGGATTCCTAGGTGGCCCGAATAGCTCGATGAACTTAGATGAGAACATATGCCTGGAGTCGTAATGGAAGGCAAAATAAGAGAGGTCAAGGGTTATGGACCCGTCGCGCTCGACCCTGGCCACACGTGTCACCCGATCAAGGTAACGGGGCTTTCCGTAGGGGGCCATCCCCATGACCTTATACTCGCCTTCGTTGACCTCGAAACCGAGGAAGGCCGTAAAGGCGGAATAAAGAAGCCCGAGGGAATGGGGAAAGCGAAGTTCACGAAGGATGCGGATTTCGTTCCTTCCGCCGGGTCCCCACGCGGCCTGTCCAAAAGAGAGAGTGGCAGTAGCCCATTCTCCCACCCCATCCACAGTGAGGATGGCGGCTTCCGCGAAGGGGGAGGCGAAGAAAGCCGAGGACGCATGGGACAGGTGATGGTCCACGAAAAGTATACGGCGCGGGTCAACGCCTAGGCGGGAGGCTATCTCCCCTTTAACCCAGAGCTTGTCACCGAGGTAGGAATGGACAGCCTCGCGGAAGAAGCGGCAGGAACGGGGATAGGTAGCGATGATACCTCGTAGGATGCGGTCGAATTTAAGAAAGGGCTTTTCGTAGTAAACAACGTAATCTAGGTCGGCGGATGCGAGGCCGCTCTCGTCCATACAATAACGTATCGCCATGGTGGGGAATGAGGGATCGTGCTTGATGCGGGAGAAACGTTCTTCTTGAGCTGCCGCAACGACCCGGCCGTCCGCGACAAGGCAGGCCGCGGCATCGTGATAGTGGCAACTGATTCCCAGTATCTTCACTGCCGGGTGGCCTCCTCAAGGGTAACAGTATGAGATGGACTGTCAATCCATCCACGGACTTGCAAAGCGCGACGCCCGATTATGAAGAAGGGTAGACAGAGCAAATAATAGACAAGAGACAAAATTACGAACGACTGTGCCTTTCCGATGGCTGTGAAGCACGTCTTCAAAGCGCGCTTCACAGGGCCCCCATGGACATCAATCCTCAGAAACGGCATAAAGCGTTTTCTACCTCCACATTCTAGTCGGCAGGCACAGTTAGAAGAGTGGATAGATAAACGGTGCCAGGGGGGATGTTTGGGCAAAGACGGCCAACAGCCCGAGGAGCACAACGACAAGCACGAGCGGGATAAGCCACCATAGCTTTCTCCGCCAGAGAAACGTAAACAATTCCTTAAGTATCCAAAGTTTCAACAGCGTACGGCGAATCATTGCAAAATGAATTGTACCCGGGCAATTCTTGTGGCGCAACAGAGTGTTCCAGGGGCGTGCGCGCGTCGCGATTGCTGGTCGCTGAAAGCGATATCTGAAGGATGGCGGACTCCTTTGTCGAATCGTTTTGCCAATAACTGATCAGGAGTTTTCGTAGTCCGCAGGAAGCGATGAACCGCGCATGCGTGGGATGTGCGATATGAGGGCGAACATGAAAAGACCAAGAATTCTTCAGTTCCTGTCCAGTGCATCCTGGGGCGGCGCTGAGCGTATGGTGATGACGATTGTTCAGGGGCTAGATCCGGGGCGGTTCTCGGTGGAAATAGCTTTTTTCCTAGGGGACGGTCCGGTTGCGCGTCGCCTTAGGGAAATGGGATTCGTAGTACACTTGTTTCACTGGTCTCCATGGCGGACGGTCAATGTGGTCTGGGACATCAACCGCTTCCTGCGACACGGAGGCTACGACATTGTGCATCTTTACGGCTACAAGCTGAACATGCTAGTTCGTCCGGTGGCCGCATGGGCCGGAGTGCCAGTTGTGGTCACCGGACAGCGTAGCGTAGACCTGAACCGGCGCCCCTGGCATTCGTGGCTCGACCGCATAACATCACGGTGGGTGACGGCCTATTTCTCGAATTCGCTGGCTGCCGCTGAACTCCTGGTTCTGAGGGAAAGGATTGATCCGGCTAAGGTCTATACGGTGCCGAACGGTTTGGACGTGGAGCCCTATCTCCGGTCGGAGAAGGATAGGCGGTGCACTCGAATGGCCCTTGGCCTCGAGGAGAGTGACATTCTTGTAGCTGTTGTGGCGAATCTGAAACCGGTAAAGGGTCATGCCTATTTCCTCGAGGCATTTGCCACTCTCGTGCGAGATTTTCCGCGCTTTGTAGCGATCCTGATCGGTGACGGACCCCTCCTCGGAGAGCTTCAAGAGCAGGCGAACCGGCTCGGCATAGCACAGCGTGTGCGGTTTCTCGGGCAACGAGAAGATGTCCCTCATCTTTTAGCAGCAGCCGACCTCTTTGTGTTACCCTCCTTGTGGGAAGGCCTCCCCGTCAGCATCCTTGAGGCCATGGCTTCCGCCGTTGCAGTGGTAGCTACCAACGTAGGAGGTGTGGGCGAAATAGTGGTGAACGGGAAAACGGGATTACTCGTCCCGCCCGCCGACGCAAAGGCTTTGGCGCACGCGATGCGGAGGGCCCTATCTGACGCGGAGGCGCGGCGCCGTATGGGCTTGGCCGGTAGGGAACGGGTGCGGCGATACTTCTCAGCCGAGGCCATGGTGCGCCGAACAGAGGTGCTTTATGAGTGTCTCCTCAGCCGGAGCACAGGTGTAGCGCAGGTGGGACGATGAACGTCACTAGGCGGCAGAATGAGCCTCGCGAGCACTACGGTCAGCACCTGGCCGACCGGCTGAACTCCCGCGAGGCAACCATCGGGGTCATCGGCCTCGGCTATGTGGGGCTTCCGTTGGCGGTGGCTTTTGCCTCGGCTGGGTTTCGGGTTGTAGGGGTGGACGTGGAGCGGAGTAGGGTCGAGTCTTTACAGAAAGGGCAGTCGTACATTGTCGATGTACGGGATGAGGATGTTGCAGCGGCAGTCCAGAGCGGGCGTCTCGCACCGGTGAGCGATTACGCTCTCCTGGCGGCGGCCGACGCGGTATGCATTTGCGTTCCCACGCCACTGCGCAAGAGCAAGGACCCGGATATCAGCTATATCCGTGACGCCGTGAACAATCTCAATCCCTTTGTCCATCCGGGCATGCTCATTGTGCTCGAGAGCACGACCTACCCCGGTACCACGGAGGAGTTGATCGGCCCGGCCCTGATTGAACGGGGATTGCTGGTGGGTCGGGATGTCTTTATTTGCTTCTCACCCGAGAGAATAGACCCAGGAAACAAGCGCTTTGGCCTCCGCAATACGCCCAAGGTAGTGGGCGGCTGCACTCCGCGCTGCACGGAAATAGGCACTCTCCTCTATAGAACGATAGCCGAGCGGGTAGTGCCTGTATCGTCGTGTCGCGTGGCCGAGATGGTGAAGCTTCTCGAAAACACTTTCAGGAGCGTGAATATCGCCCTGGTCAACGAGATGGCCTTGATGTGCGAGCGCATGGGTCTTGACGTATGGGAGGTAATTGACGCCGCTGCCACCAAGCCTTTCGGTTTTATGCCGTTCTATCCCGGGCCAGGGATTGGAGGTCACTGCATACCTTTGGATCCCCACTATTTGGCCTGGAAGGCCAGGAGCTTTGGGTTCTACAATCGTTTTATTGATCTTGCCAGCGATATAAATGGAAATATGCCGCTGCATACGGTCGCACGGGTGGCCGAATTGCTCAATATCCATGGAAAATGTCTCAAAGGATCCCGCATCCTCTTGGTCGGTCTAGCCTACAAGCGTGATGTTAATGATACCCGTGAGTCGCCGGCAGTAGAGATTTTGCAGCTTCTGCTCAAACAAGGTGCCCGTGTGAACTACCACGATCCCCACGTGCCGGTGTTTCGCCTCGGAGGGCGAGAGCTGCGCTCCATCCCTCTTGCTCCCCGGTTCCTCCGTACTCAGGATTGCGTTGTTATGACGGCGGATCATAGCTCCGTGGACTATTCGGTAATTGTTGCTTATGCACGTCTCATTTACGATACGAGGAATGCTCTCGGTGGCATCACGGCGCCTCATGTGGCCCGTCTGGGGGCACCGCTCCCCAGAGCGGTGAACCCATTGTTTTACAGGGAGAAGGTTGAGTCGCGGCACAGGTCTCTACGAAAGGTGCGTGACAAGAAGCCTGCTGGAGCAAGAGGGGTATGGCCGGTGGGTGGAGGCGACCTCTCACGGTGAGTGCGGCCCTGGTAACTGGGGGCGGCGGCTTTATAGGTTCACACCTCGTAGACCGTCTTCTTGCGGACGGCTGGCGGGTACGCGTGCTCGACAATTTCACAACGGGGAGACGGCAAAACCTTAGACACTGTCTTGCGCACATCGACCTGATCGAGGGTGATGTGCGAGACCCTGAATGCGTCGAAAAGGCTGTGAGAGGCGTCGAGATCGTGTTTCATCAGGCGGCATTGCCATCAGTCCCGCGCTCGATAGCAGACCCGGTAACAACGAACGCGGTGAACGCGGTCGGAACCTTGAATCTGCTCGATGCCGCGCGCCGGGCGGGTGTGCGCCGCATGGTGTACGCCGCTTCGTCCTCGGCTTATGGAGATACTCCCGTTTTGCCCAAGACCGAGGACATGCCGCCTAAGCCGCAGTCACCGTACGCCGTGAGCAAACTGACGGGTGAATACTACGTTCGCGTCTTCACCCAGGTTTACGGTTTTGAGGGTATTAGTCTCCGTTACTTTAATGTCTTCGGCCCACGCCAGGATCCGACTTCCCAGTACGCAGCCGTGATTCCGCGTTTCATTGCGGCCATGCTGAGGGGCGAGCGTCCGGTGATCTTCGGGGATGGCGAACAATCGCGGGACTTCACGTACGTGGCGAACGTGGTGGAAGCCAACATGTTGGCGGCACGATGCCCCAGGGCCAGAGGAGAAGTGATCAACATAGCGTGTGGTGCAGCCGTATCCCTTAACGAGCTCGTACGATCCATAAACGGCATTCTTGGTACGTCGTTGAAACCGATTTATGCCGATCCGCGGCCGGGTGATGTACGCCATTCCCTGGCAAGCCTTGACCGCGCGGCCGCACTGCTTGGTTACGCTCCGCGGCTGGGCTTCTTTGACGGTCTACGGCGCACGATTGAGTGGCTCGCCAGCGGTTCCTTTTCGTACGGAGGTTCGCCTACGTGACACATCTATGGCGGATCAGGTTTTCCGTGCACCCATTCGAGGAGACAAATCTCTCATGCCGCTGGATGTGTCAGGGGTCCTTTGAAGAATAAGCGGTACCAGAACTCGAGAACGAGAAGGAGCCACAGTCGGTGATTATGGTCGAATCCCGCCTGATGTTGGGCGAGGAGCGTTAGCATAGCTTCTCGGCGAAGCAACCCGTCCCTGGCGAGCGTCGAGGTATGGAACACCTCTTCTGTGAAAAGGCGTAACGGTCCCCGGAACCAGGCTGCCAACGGGACGCCGAAGCCCTGCTTAGGCCGATGGATGACCTCCCGAGGTAGATACCGCTCGGCCAATTTTTTTGTTAAATACTTTAGAGTTGCCCCGCGCAACTTCATGTGTTGCGGTAGGCATGCCGCCCACTCCATCACCGTGTGATCGAGGAAAGGAGACCTTACCTCAAGTCCGTGGGCCATACTCATACGATCCATCTTCACGAGGAGGTCCTCCGGCAAGTAGGTCTCAACATCTGTTCCCAACATTCTGTCTATTGGGTCTTCGTCGCCCCATTCCTCCCATGCACGGCGGAGGAAGTCGAGGGAGTCATGTATGCGAAGAGCCGCCATCAACTCTGGGCTATAGAGCCTCATTCTGTCTGGCGCATGGAAGATGATCATCGCTGCCTGATATGCAGCCTCTACGGGTTTCAAAGAGGAGGCGGCGAGCCATTTAAGCCGGCGCATAAGGCGGATCTTCTCATGCCCGGGGAGTCGGTAAAGGACAGCGAGGAGGATGCGACGTAGGGGTCGGGGGATCATATGAAAGTACTGGAGGAGCCGGTTGCCCATGTATCGCTCATAACCGGCGAAACTCTCGTCGCCACCGTCGCCGTTAAGAGCCACTTTAACGTGGCGCGAGATTACCTGCGCCAGGTAGTAGCTGGGCATGGCCGAACTATCGCCGAAGGGTTCATCGCAGTGCCATACCAACCTGGGTAGCACATCGCAAGCGTCTGGTCGGCAAATCAACTCCTTGTGTTCGGTCTGATAACGTTTAGCCACGGTACGAGCAAAAGGTAGCTCGTTATAGTCCTTTTCATCGAAGCCTACGGAAAACGTCTGAACCGGGCGCGAGGTGAGTTGGCTCATAAGGGCCACCACGAGGCTTGAGTCTACGCCCCCGCTTAGCATGGCTCCCACTGGGACATCGGCCACCAAGCGCAGGCGGACAGCCTGACGCATAAGCTCATCTAATCGCTCTAAGGCTTCATGCTCGGGGAGAGCGAGCTTCGGCCTGTAGTGAAGCCGCCAGTATCGAGAAACGATGAAACGGCCTGACTGGGCGTCGAGGACTAGAACATGCGCTGGTGGCAACTTGGAAATGCCCTCAAAGATGGTGCGGGGAGGGGGGATGTACTGGTACGTAAGATAATCATCCAGGGCCCATAGGTCTAAGCGGCGGGGAATCTCCGCATCCTGGAGCAGACCCTTTAGCTCCGAGGCGAAGGCGAGAAACTCCGATCCGTAGAAATAATAGAGCGGTTTCTTTCCAACGCGGTCCCGGGCCAGGACAAGACGGCAAGCACGCTCGTCCCACAAGGCAAAAGCGAACATGCCGTGCAACCGGTGTACGCAGTTTGCGCCATCCTCCTCGTAAAGATGCACTATGACCTCGGTATCGGAGACTGTGCGAAAGCGATGGCCCTTTGCCAAAAGCTCATCACGCAAAATGCGAAAATTGTAAATCTCTCCATTGAAAACGATATGTACAGACTCGTCCTCATTGCTCATTGGTTGACGACCGGTCGTCAAGTCAATGATGCTCAGCCTGCGGTGAGCCAGGCCTGCAGGTCCTGCCACCAAGAGACCACCGTCATCAGGGCCCCGATGGGACATGATGCTAGCCATTCGTAAGAGAAGCTGGGGATCTACGGAGCGGGCCACGTCGAAGTATACCTTGCCGGCTATGCCACACATGCCGCGTCCATTGTAGCACGGTTGGTTTTAGGCCTTGCCTGAGGGCAGAGACGCTTTTGTGTTACTTTATAAACCGTGGCTGGTCGGTTGCGGATTGCCTACCTCATAGGCACCCTGGGTGTGGGTGGGGCTGAGAAACACATCTTGCAGCTTTGCCGCAGCCTTGATAGACAAATTTTTGACGTCCGGCTGGCCTGTCTCTCAGAAACGGGGCCGTTGGAACCCGCCTTTCGCGAGGCAGGGATAGACCCTTTCGTCGCCGGCTTTAAGGGGGTTTATTTCCGCAAGGGTGGGCGCTTGGACCTCGCCTTACGTCGCCTGTACGGTTGGATCCGAGCGCAGCGTCTTCATGTGCTTCACGCCTACCTGTACTGGGCTAACGTATTGGGCGCTTTCGTTGGGAAAGCAGCCCGCGTCCCTTTTGTGGTCACCTCCCGGCGCAGCCTGGGAAACTTCAAGGACAATCGGTCCTACGCCCTTATTTGGCTTGAGGACCTGGCCAATGCCCTTACGGATTACATAGTGTGCAACTCGCGTGCCGTCCTAGAGGATGTTCGCTGGCGAGAAGACACGGGCCGTGCGCGCCTTCGGGTCATCTACAACGGCGTGGACGCAGAGGCATTTGCATCTGTGCCTATCTTTCCGGTTGGGCGTAGTAGTCACCAGGTTGTAATTGGCTGTCTAGCTAACCTGATCCCCTATAAGGGCCACCAAGATCTTCTCCAAGCCTTCGCGATTGTGGCCAGGCGATACCAAGAGGTCGTGCTGCGTTTGGCCGGGCGCGACGACGGAGTCTTGGCAGGGCTGTTAGCCCAGGCATCGCGGCTCGGGATAGCGGATCGCGTGGAATATGTCGGTCAAACGTTAGATGTGGCTGGGTTCTTGCGCGATACAGACGTGTTCGTCCTGGCGTCCCATGAAGAAGGCTTCTCAAATGTAATCCTGGAGGCCATGGCGGCAGCACGGCCGGTCGTCGCTACGGCGGTTGGGGGGAACGCCGAGGCATTGGTCCACGGAGAAACAGGCTTTCTCGTTCCGCCCCACCGGCCAGCGTCTTTAGCCCAGGCCCTGGCAACATTAGTCGTTAACCGAGAGCTCAGAATCGAGATGGGTCTTCGCGGGCGCAAGCGAGTCCAGGAATATTTTTCCCTCGAGCGCATGGTAGCCTCCTATGCACAATTCTACGAGGAGATCACTAAGAACACGCGGCTATGGGGACGACGTTGAAAAGTGATGGCTGAGTTAGGAGGCTTTTTACCGGTTAACGAGAAGGGAGTTGCCGTTGACGAATGCGGGTAGGAGGCCTTTTCCCCTATCGTCGCAGAGGGAGGGTACCCCCTTCGGGCCCCAAGGGAGAAAGAGCGACTATGAGGGTTATCCGGCCGTCCCAAGGCTTGAGCAATATCTGTATAGATCTTGCGGAGATCTGGAGGCGACGTGAGCTAATCTCCATGCTCCTGGCGCGCGATATCAAAGTCAGGTACCGCCGTTCCCTTTTTGGACCAGGATGGGTCATCCTTCAACCGGTCCTGCTGGCCGCGGTCATAAGTCTAGCCTTCGGCCGCCTGACCGGCGCCCCGTCGGAAGGGGCACCTTATCCCGCTTTCGCCTTGGCGGGCGTGCTATGTTGGCAAACCTTTGCTCGCGCCTCGACACAGGCAAGCCTCAGCCTTGTTCAGAATGAGCAGATCGTGAAAAAAGTTTACGTACCCCGCCTTATTTTCCCCTTGGTATCAGTTTTAGGGGCTGCTGTGGATTTTTCTGTTTCTCTCGTTATTGTCCTTCCCCTTGTTTTCTATCTTGGTATCGAGCCCAAATGGACCATCCTAATGTCACCCCTTTTTGTTGCGCTGGCCCTTTGTACGGCCCTCGGAATAGGCCTTTGGCTGGCAGCCATAGACGTTCGGTTTCGCGACGTGCGCCACGCCCTTCCATTCTTAGTTCAACTCTTGTTTTTTGCCAGTCCTGTCATATACCCGACAAGTCTCTTGCCCGAGCGATGGTCGGTCCTTTATGGGTTGAATCCTATGGCATCGGTGGTCGAGGCTTTCCGTTGGAGCATTATCGGTACAAGCCCCCCGAGCACGGGAATGTTTGTGGTCTCCATGGTGGTCATCGTGGTACTGGTCATAACGGGATGGGCGGTATTTCGGGTGAGTGAAAGAACGCTGGTAGACCAACTTTGAGGTGGTGATGGCGGTTGCGTGATGCCGTTATAAAGGTGGAGGACCTCGGTAAACGGTACCGCATCCAGGACGTAACCCGCAGCCGAACGATCAGGGGTTGGGTGGACTATGCTATCGGGAGGCAACTCGGCCTTCTCTTCCGGAACCTGCCTCCGGGGGCGGGTAGGCCTAAAAGGTCCTCGGGGCACTCTCCTGAATACGCCGTGGACCGAGAGGGAGATTTCTGGGCGCTAAAGGACGTCTCCTTCGAGGTGTTTGAGGGACAGATTCTTGGCATATTGGGTCGTAACGGTTCCGGAAAGAGCACTTTGTTAAAGATTCTTGCCGGCTTGACCGAGCCCTCTGCAGGGTTCGCAGAAATGCGGGGTAAGGTGGCAGCCGTATTGGAGGTTGGCACGGGCTTTCACCCCGAGCTGACCGGACGGGAGAACGTGTTTCTTAGCGGTTCCATCCTGGGGATGCGGCGCGCCGAGATTGAGCGGCGCCTTCCGGAGATAGTGGAGTTCTCCGAGATTGGAGCCTTCCTCGACATGCCTGTTAGGGTCTATTCAAGCGGAATGTATGTACGTCTTGCCTTCGCCGTGGCGGCTCACTTGGATGCCGATATACTTCTTCTCGACGAGGTTCTCGCAGTAGGTGACGCTGGCTTTCAACGGAAATGTATGGGTCGCATGCGGGAACTGGCAGGCCAAGGCAAGACAATTCTCTTCGTATCTCATAACCTGCCTGTAGTTCAAGCGTTATGCCCTAATTCTTTGCTTCTAGAGGGGGGTCGTGCGGTTGTCAGGGGTCCTACAGAGACTGTTTTGACACGCTATTTTACGGCGCAGGGACGAGACGGAAAGGATATGTGTAACAAGTGTCCCGTATTTAGTTCAACCAGGGAGGTATCGTTACACCGGTGCGACGTTGAACTAACGACCACGGCCGGGGTTGCCACGGGCCAGGAACCCCGCATCGATCTAAGGACCCTAAGGATTAGGATGTTAATCGGTATTGCCAAGGGGACTACGGGTCTAGGGGTCGGGGTCAGCATCAGGACGCTTGGTTGGACCCCCGTAGCCACGCTGAGTCCGGCCATCACGGGTTTCATATTGCCGGATGGACAAGAGGATTATAAACTTGTTGAATGCGAGGTTGAAATCCCGGAAGTGAATAGGTACCTAGCCGGAGGAATTTATTTAATCAGCGTGTGGATCTCACGGCCAGGCGTGGCTTACCTTATCAAGCTAGACGACTTTCATGCCATCCATGTGCCCGGTATCGACCTTTACGGGACAGGCGTAGAGGTCGAGGCCGATCGGCATGGCCTTGTACCGTTACGTGCCTATTTCCGCTGGAACCGACACTCATAGCCGGGGTGGTCGCCCGTGTTGATCTGGCTGGCATCATACCCCCGGTCGGGGAACACCTTCTTCCGTATTCTGCTTAGACACCTGTACGGAATCCAGACATATTCCGTATATAATGATCCCCTTTTTAAGGAAATTGGGATTGCGGAGCTGGTCGGGCATCGCGATTTGTCGGAGGCGATTGATGAACTGCGAACCCGAGAGGGGGCGTGCTTGGTGAAAACCCATAGTCCGGTGCCGCAGACTGATGATCCGGTCATCTATCTAGTCCGGGATGGCAGGGATGCGTTGGTCTCCTACGCGAGGTACCAAATGTCGTTTGGCAAGAGAGGAACCTCTAATTGCGAGTTTCGTTTGACATGGCCCATTGTAGGAGCATTGCTGGAGCGACGCCGTTTCCTCGCCACACTGCGTCAGCTCATTATTAGCACTGAATATTATGGGGGGTGGAGTAATCATGTTCTCAATTGGCTAACTTCACCGAGGTCGGCCCCGCTAGCGGTAGTACGTTATGAGGACCTAGTATCACAACCAGTAACTACGATGAACTCGACGCTGACAAAAGTCGGTCTTCGCATAGCAATGATATCAAATGAGATCCCATCCTTTTCGGAGTTGCATGCAGCTGCACCCGCTTTCTTCCGCAGAGGACACCAGGGTACCTGGCAAGCAGAAATGCCGAAATACGTCCAAAGATTATTTTGGGAGTATCATGCTGAAGGTATGAAGGTGGCGGGCTACAGCGACGGCGAGGTCGAGACCGGCCATGAAGCTACGGATGGACATACGTAACCTTTGTTACGAACTCATTGGGCGATTTCACGCCCGTCATAAAAGGTTGCCTGAAATTGACTTAAAAGATCTGGTAGGTGATACAGATATTAAATGCAATCCCATCTTAGAAAAAAGTTCCATGCCACCATACAGCGAAGGTGGTCCACCTCATGATGATTTTACGCCATTGATGCGCCTTATAGCGGCATGGGCACCGCAACTGGTGCTAGAGCTTGGCACGGCCTACGGTAATCTAACTGCTAACCTGTGCCACCACTTTCCACAAATTAAGGTGCTAACCGTTGACGTTCCTGCCACCGAGCAGACAGGGCATTTGACCACCTTTCAGTTGAGGAAAAATGAGATAGGAATGGTGTACCGTCAGTGGGGATATGAGGCGAGGGTAGAACAAATTCTTGCGAATACCCTAAACCTTCGGCTTGGTGACATCATTAATACTGAGTCAATTGATATCGTTATCATTGATGCATGTCACGATACGAGATACGTTTTGAACGACTTTTATAAGGTTTTACCTTTTGTGCGCCACGGCGGACTAGTATTGTTTCATGACACCCACCCCAGTATGAAGGGTCATCTGAAGGGTAGTTATCTGGCGTGTTTGATCCTACACGCGCGAGGCTTCGATATTGCTCACATACGTGGAACGTGGTGGGCCGCTTGGGTGAAAAACATTGGCTAATACAATTTATGCTCCTCAAAAGTCGTACCAACGGGGTGTTCAGTTATGAGTGTATGGCCCAGGGTGAGCATTATAACGCCCAGCCTCAATCAGGCTGCCTTTATCCAGGAGGCAATCGAGTCCGTCCTGGCTCAAGAATATCCCAATATGGAGTACTTGGTTATTGACGGTGCAAGCACCGACGGCACGGTTGAAATACTTAAGCGTTATGCCGATAGGCTGAATTATTGGGTCAGCGAGCCGGATCGGGGCCAGTCGCATGCTCTCAATAAGGGTCTCGCCGCTGCTAGCGGAGACATCGTGGGCTGGTTAAATGCCGATGATCTGTACCTTCCGGGGTCTATCAAAGAGGCCGTCTCTGTCTTTCAAGGTAACCCCGACGTAGATGTCGTCTTCGGAAAGGCGGTTTTTATAGACACCTGCGGGGGCGAGTTGGGGGTTTTCCCGGCACGAGCAATCGTCCACAACGATCTGCTACAAAGTCTTCCTATACCACAACCTGCTGCCTTCATACGAGTCTCCGCGCTGAGGCTAGTGGGCGGGCTCGACGAGGGTTATCACTATGCGATGGATACGCATCTGTGGCTTAGATTACTACGGCGCGGTTCGTGCTTTATGTATGTACCCAGGCGCTGGGCTGCCATGCGCATTCATCCCGAGGCCAAATCAATCAGGGTACCGTTTATGTGGTGGCAAGAATTTGCCCGCATGCTCAATGAACTGTTCCTCGTGGCTACCGAAGGCGACGGGGGTGAGTCTAGGGCCGTCTCGTTTGGTGCGCCCATAGTCCGAGAAGCTATAGGCCGCGCCTGCTGGCACGCGGCCTGGCACGCATGGTTGGCAGGGGAGAGAGGGGTGGCGAAAGCGAACGTACAGCGTGCTGTTCAGATGCTCCCCTCCTACCTTGCGGGCAGCGAATTTCGTGATAGCGTACTCTACGAATTATTGGCGTCAGTACGTCGGGAAGCGGTCCGGTCGGAAACATCATGGTCGAGGGCGCGAGACGGGTGGCATGCTGCACAACAATTTGCCACTATCCTGCCACGTTCGCGGTGGCGTTCGTTATTCTTGACATCGCTGCGCGCTGCGTACTTCGCCGAGATTTACGCCCGTTCCGGCTTGTCATGGCGTCAAAAGGCTGTGGCTATCTGCCAGGTTGCCATCGCCGAGCCAAAGCGGCTCCTCAGGAGTGCCTGGCACCGTTTGGCGCGGCGTATTAGCGGGAGACGTTACAATAACCGGGATGGATGCGTACGGGGAGGGTCAGGTTAAGGTGGCGTGGCTATGAGGCGGGCATTCGTGACCGGCATCACCGGCCAGGATGGCTCTTATCTGGCCGAGTTTCTGCTGGAGAAGGGCTACGAGGTGCACGGCATCATCCGGCGCTCGTCCTTTTTCAACACGGAGCGCATAGATCATCTCTACCGCGACCCCCACGATCCCGGGGCCCGGCTTTTTCTCCACTACGGGGATCTCACCGACGGGACGGGGCTCCGGAGGATTCTCGAGCAGGTGGAGCCGGACGAGGTGTACAACCTCGCGGCGCAGAGCCACGTGCGGGTTTCCTTCGATCAGCCCGAGTACACGGCGGACACGGTGGCCATGGGGACGCTCCGGCTCCTGGAGGCGCTCCGGGACTATGTCCGCCGCACCGGGAGGGAGGTGCGGTTTTACCAGGCGGGTTCCTCGGAGATGTTCGGGGCCTCGCCGCCGCCGCAGAACGAGGACACGCCTTTCCGGCCCCGCAGCCCCTACGCGGTGGCCAAGGTGGCGGCGCACCATTTTTGCGTGAACTACCGGGAGGCCTACGGCCTCTTCATCTGCAACGGTATTCTCTTCAACCACGAGTCGCCGCGGCGGGGGGAGACGTTTGTGACCCGGAAGATCACCCGGGCTGCGGCGCGCATCAAGCTCGGGTTACAGGACCGGCTCTATCTCGGCAACCTTGACGCCCGGCGGGACTGGGGTTTTGCCGGGGATTACGTGGAGGCCATGTGGCTGATGCTGCAGCAGCCTGAGCCTGACGACTACGTGGTGGCCACGGGGGAGTCGCACTCGGTGCGGGAGTTTCTGGAGCTCGCCTTCGGGATGCTCGAGCTTGACTGGCGGGATTATGTCTCCATTGATCCCCGCTATTTTCGCCCTACCGAGGTGGAGCATCTCTGTGGAGATGCCAGAAAAGCGCGGGAGAAGCTTGGCTGGCGGCCGCGGGTGGGGATTGAGGAGCTGGTGCGGATGATGGTGGAGCATGATCTTGAGCTTGCCCGGCAGGAACGGCTTCTTCTCGAGAACGGGCTTGCGCCGCCAGGCTCGGGCCGGGTGAGCAGCATCTGACGCCTTATTGCCGGCGGGGGAGGAATTGATGGGGACGCTTAGCGGCAAACGCATCCTCGTGACGGGCGGGGCGGGGTTTCTCGGACGTTTCGTCGTAGAGAAGCTCAGGGAGCGCGGCCCGGCCGAAATCTTCGTTCCGAGAAGCGCCGACTTTGACCTCACCGAGCAGGAGGCGGTCCGGCGGCTTTTCAGGGAGGCGCGGCCGGAGGTCGTGTTTCATCTGGCCGCGCGGGTGGGGGGAATCGGGGCAAACCGGGCCAAGCCGGGACTCTTCTTCTATGCCAACATGGCCATGGGGATAAACGTTATCGAAGAGTGCCGGAGACAGGGCGTAGAGAAAGTGGTCGTCGTCGGAACGACCTGCGCCTATCCCAAGTACACCCCGGTTCCTTTCCGTGAGGAGGACCTGTGGAACGGCTACCCCGAAGAGACCAACGCCCCATACGGAGTGGCCAAGCGGGCGCTCCTGGTTATGCTGCAGGCTTATCGACAGCAGTACGGGCTGAACGGAGTTTACCTGATCCCGGCCAACCTTTACGGGCCAAGCGACAATTTCGACCTCGAGACGAGTCATGTCATCCCGGCCATGATCAGAAAGTTTATGGATGCCATGGAGGCCCGGGCGCCTTACGTGACGTTGTGGGGAACGGGCCGGGTGAGCCGCGAGTTTCTCTACGTGGAGGACTGCGCCGAGGGAATACTGCTGGCGGCCGAGCGGTATGACGGGGAAGAACCGGTGAACCTGGGGAGCGGGGAGGAGGTTACCATCGCCGAGCTGGCGGAGAAGGTCCGGGCCATCGTGGGGTACACGGGACGCATACTGTGGGATCCTTCCTACCCGGATGGACAGCCGCGCCGGCGGCTCGATGTGAGCAAGGCGCGGGAACGTTTCGGGTTTCAGGCGGCAACGAGCCTGGATGAGGGATTGCGCCGCACGGTGGCGTGGTACAGGACGACGATCGCGGAGGCCAGGGTGCGCTAGCCCGTGAGCTCCTCCCTCACCCGTGGCGGATTCCCCAGGTGTAGGGGATGGAGGGGTCGTCGGGGGGGAGGCGCTCCTCGTCGGGGTGGTCGTAGTCGTAGAGCCGGGTCGGGAAGTTGACGATGAGGGCCGGCCGGCCGCCCTCGGCGGTGAAGCCGTGGTAGACGAGGGGCGGGATCTTGAGGAGCAGCGGGTTCAGGCACCCCATGTGGAACTCATTCACCTGCCCGCGGGTGGGGCTCTCCTCCCGCGGGTCGTAGAGGGCGACCTTGGCCATGCCGGCCACGCACACGAAGTGGTCCGTCTGGAGCCGGTGGCGGTGCCAGGCCTTGTACACGCCGGGGTAGCAGCATGTGACGTAGGCCTGGGCGAAGCCCTCATACTCGGCCCAGTCGGCGCGTAGCATCTCCATGAGGAAGCCGCGCTCGTCGGGGATGAGGCGCAGCCGCTTCACCGCCACGCCGGCGATGAGGGTCACGGGCGCGCCTCCCTTCTGCGGCGGACGAAGGCGCCCATCACTCTAAAAAAAGGATAGTACACGGCGGCATCTCCTTCTTCCGGGCGCCTGCGCGGCGGGGTCACAGCGCCACCTCGGCGTCATCGCCGAGGAAGAGGCGCACCGTCGTGCGGGGCGCGCCTCCCGTGGAGACGCGGGTGCGGCGGCCGAGGAGGCTGTCCTCCAGACGGGGAACGTCCTGCACCACGCACCCCTCCAGCAGCACCGAGTGCTCGAGGGCGCTCCGTTCGATGCGGCAGTTCTCGCCCACGGACGTGAAGGGGCCGACGAAAGCGTCGCGCACGAGGGCGCCCCGCCCGATGACGGTAGGCCCGCGCACGGTGCTGCGCTCGATGCGCGCCCCCTCGTCCACCTGCACCCGCCCGGCGAGGGTGCTCCCGCCGTCCACCTCGCCCCGCACGTCGGCCACGGCGTACTCGTCCAGCACCACCCGGTTGGCCTCGAGGATGTCGTCTTTCTTGCCGGTGTCAAGCCACCAGCCGCCAAGCACCCGGGCCTCGACGCGCCCGCCGCGTTCAAGAAGCCTCTGGATGGCGTCGGTGATCTCAAGCTCCCCGCGCCGGGAAGGGGCGAGGCCCGCGATGGCCGCGTGCACGGCCGGACCGAGGAGGTAGACGCCCACCAGGGCCAGGTTGCTCGGCGGCTCCTTCGGCTTCTCCACGAGGCGGCGCACCCGCCCATCTCCGTCGAGCACCGCCACGCCGAAGCGCGACGGGTCCGCCACGGGCTTCAGGAGGACGAGGGCGTCCGGCCCCAGTTGCCGGAACTCGTCCACGAAGCGGCCCACGCCCCCTTGGATCAGGTTGTCGCCGAGGAACATGAGGAAGGGCTCGTCGCCGAGGAAGGGGAGCGCCGTCCGGACGGCGTGGGCGAGCCCCGCGGGCTGCTCCTGGAGGATGTAGGTCACGCGCATGCCCCAGCGCGCTCCGTCTCCCACGGCCTCGCGCACGCTCGCGCCGGTGGCGGGGGAGAGGATGATGCCCGCCTCCTCGAAGCCCGCCGCCCGGACCTGGTCGAGGACGTAGAAGAGTATGGGCCTGTTCGCCACGGGCAGGAGCTGCTTGGCCGTGGTGTGGGTGAGGGGCCGGAGGCGGGTGCCGCTGCCGCCGGAGAGGATGAGGGCCTTCACGTCGCGTCCACCCCTGCTCGCCTGTACCTCGATGGTCTCCTGCCCGCCCGCGCCTCCGTGGTCTCCTGCCCGCCCGCGCATCCCGTCGCCGCTACCCGCCCGGGCATGCCCGGGCGACCGATGCCGACAGCACATACACGGACGACCAACACCGACTAACACCGATGGGACATGCGCGTTCGTCCACCAACATATGCGGGGATAGGCGGTGCCGTCCCCGCCGGGCGCGGAGGTCGGGGCCTTGGGCGGTAAACGGGTCGTCCGGTGAGCCATGGCCGTGTTGACTGTTTTGGAGGAGGCCCCGGACGGCGGCTATTCGGCACGTGCCGTGGGAGAACCGATCGTTACCGAGGCGGACAGCCTGGAGGAACTGCGGGAGGCAATCAAGGACGCCTTGCTATGCCACTTCGATGAGGAACAAGATTTGCCCCGTCTCGTGCGGCTCCGTCTCGTGTCCTGAACGAAGTAGCCGGCCACCTTGGGCTCGAAAAGGAAGCTCTGGCATACCTGCTTTTGGCAGGCGGAGTCACCGATGCCGGAAAGAACGTATTGATGAATGACTGGGGCTGAGAATAAACAATGCGTCTGCTCGTCACCGGCGGGGCCGGGTTCATCGGCGGCAACTTCATCCGCTACATGCTGGCCGGGCACGCCGGCTGCCGCGTCGTCAACCTGGACAAACTTACGTATGCCGGCAACCTGGAGAACCTGTGGGACGTGGAGGCCGACCCGCGCTACCGGTTCGTGCGCGGCGACATCGCCGATCCGGCCGACGTGGAGCGGGCGGTGGCGGCGGCGCGGGAGGCGTGGGGCGGGCTGGATGCCGTCGTCAACTTCGCCGCCGAGTCCCACGTGGACCGCAGCATCGAGGACCCGGCGGTGTTCCTGCGCACCAACGTCCTCGGCACCCAGGTGCTCCTCGACGCGGCGCGCCGCCACGGCGGGGTGCGCTTCCTCCAGGTTTCCACGGACGAGGTGTACGGCACTCTCACCGAGGAGGAGGACCCCTGGACGGAGGAGAGCCCCCTCCGGCCGAACAGCCCTTACTCGGCCAGCAAAGCGGCGGCCGATCTCCTCGCGCGCGCCTACGGGCGCACCTACGGCCTACCCGTGCTGATCACCCGCTGCTCCAACAACTACGGCCCCTACCAGTTCCCCGAGAAGCTCATCCCCCTGGTCATCACGAACGCCCTTGAGGGCAGGCCGATCCCGATTTACGGAGACGGGCGCAACATCCGCGATTGGGTTCACGTGGAGGATCACTGCCGTGCCCTCGACCTGGTGCTGCGGGGCGGCCGGGCGGGCGAGGTGTACAACGTGGCCGGCGCGAACGAGCGGCGCAACCTTGACGTGGTGCGCGCCATCCTGCGCGAGCTCGGCCTGCCCGACGAGCCGGGGAAGCCGGACTGCCCCATCCGCTTCGTGGCCGACCGGCCGGGCCACGACTGGCGCTACGCCATGGATGCGACAAAGCTCCGGCGGGAGCTTGGCTGGGAGCCCGGGTGGGACTTGGCCGCGGGCCTGCGGGCCACGGTGCGGTGGTATCGCGAGAACCGCCCCTGGTGGGAGCGGGTGAAGTCGGGGGAGTATCGGGCGTACTACGAGCGGATGTACGCGGGGCGGTGAGCGGGATGGTGCCGGGCCGGGTGCTCGTGACGGGCGGGCGAGGACAGCTGGGGGAGGAGATCGCCCTTTTGCTCGCGGGGCGGGAGGGGCCGGGCGGCCGCCGGGTGGAGGTGTGGGCGCCGGGACGGGATGAGCTCGACGTGACGGACTTCGAGGCGGTGCGGGCGGCGCTGCGCGCGGGGGGGCGGTCGGCGGCTGCGCGGCCGGCTTCGCCGTCGGCGGCGGGGCGGTCGGCGGCGGGGGCGCCGGTGCGGGCGGCGGCGGGGGCGGCCTTTGGGGGCTTGGCGCCTGACCTCGTGATCCACGCGGCGGCCATGACGGATGTGGACGCCTGTGAGCTCGACCCGGAGGCCGCGTACCGGATCAATGCCCTGGGTGCCCGCAATGTGGCGGTGGCCTGCCGGGAGGTGGGGGCGACGATGGTGTACGTGAGCACGGACTATGTCTTTGACGGCGCCAAGGGCTCGCCGTACTCCGAGGACGACCCTGTGGGTCCGGTGAACGTGTACGGGCGGTCGAAGCTCCTCGGTGAGGTCTGCGTGCGGGAAGAGCTTTCCGACCACTACGTGGTCCGCACATCCTGGCTTTATGGGCGGGCGGGGCGGCCAAACTTCGTCCGCGCGGTGCTGGGCCTGGCCCGGGACTGGCGGGAGCGGCGGGGGGAACCCCTCCGCATGGTGGCCGACCAGGTGGGGGGACCGACATACACCCGCGACCTGGCTGAGGCACTCTTGCTCCTCGTGCGGCGGTCGGCCTACGGGACCTATCACCTCTCCAACGCCGGCAGCTGCAGCCGCTGGGAGTTTGCCCGCGCCATCCTGGACATGGCGGGGTATGCCGATGTGCCCCTCGAGCCGGTGAGCAGCGACGCCTTTCCCCGCCCGGCCCGCCGGCCGGCCTACTCCGTCCTGGAGAACGCCGCCTGGCGGCGGGAGGGGTTCCCGCCGCTGCGTCCCTGGCGCGAAGCCTTGCGGGAGTATCTAAGCCTGTACTTGTCGGGCCGGGCGACCCTGGGGTGATGGCTGGCGGCAGCAAAGGAGCGACAGCTCCGCTTGCCTATTGCCAAATGATGGTTTATACTGCCCTCGGTCCCTAGCGTTTGAGGGGGTGTGGTGGTGCCCTTCACCGTCAGTGATTTGCATGATCTCCTTAAGCTGCTCCATGAGCGGCCCGAGTGGCGGGACGAGGTCAGGCGCGCCGTTTTGACGGAGGAGCTCCTGGGCCTGCCGCAGGTCGTGCGCGAACTGGCGGACGAGGTTAAGGCGCTGGCGGAGGCGCAGCGCCGTACAGAGGCGCGGCTTGAGGCCCTCGCCGAGGCGCAGCGCCGTACAGAGGAGGAGATCCGCCGTTTGGCCGCCGCGCAGGAGCGCTTCCAGGCTGCTCTCGACCGGTTTCAGGAGGCTCAGGACACGTTCCAGCGCACCCAGGACCGCTTTGCCCAAGTGGTGGGTGGAACAGCCGAGTCGCGGATGATGATTGCCATTGATATGTTGGTCCGCGAGCGTGGTTGGCGTCTCCTCGGTCATATTGAGTCGCTGGCGCTGGATGGGGAGACCGAGATGGACGGCGTAGTGCGCCTTGCCAGGCCCGACGGCGTTTACTGGGTACTGGCGTCGGCCAAGGTGCGCGTGGGAAGGAACGACATCCTGGCTTTCGCGGGGCTGCTTTCGCAGCTGAGGGTAAGGGAGCTTCTACGGAAGGAGGGTGTTGCCGGCAAGGTGCTCCCTATTGTTTTTGGGCTCTTGGTTCGCAGGGGAGCCGTAGAGACGGCCGAGAGCAGTCGGGTTGGGCTTCTCCTCGAGCACCAGGGCTTCATCGTGGAGCCTCAGGCATGGGAGTTGTAATTCGCACTTCGGTCCGCACCATCCCGCGGTAGCTGATCCGGGCGGCGGACTCGGCCACCGTGCCGCCCGGTCACCGGCAGGACCCAGGCGAGCCCCCAGGCGCGTAAGATGGAGGGTGCCGCGCCGGGCGCGGGGGAGAAGGGAAGCGGGAAGGGGCGTCGCGGGGCGATGCGCGTCCGCGGTGACACGCCGGAGACCGACCGGAGTGCCGGGCGTGCCGGGGGTGAAGTGCCGGAGGCCGAAGGGGGAGCAGGCTTTGCCCGGCCGGGCGGGCCGGGAAACGGTTCCCGCTCGGCCGGGGCGCGTCTGCTGGCGGTGGTGGGCCGGACGGGCTCGTTGCCGATGGGTGAGGCTTTTCGGCTGGCGCGCAACGGCAACGGCCGCGGGCTCAACGGCAACGGCCACGCGCCCGACGGCGGCGGTGAGGCCGCGGGCGGCAACGGGCGCCTCCGCACCACGGCCGCGGGGCCGGTCGGCAGTGTCGCCGGGCGCAGCGCGCGGGAGGAGCTGGCGCGGCTCACGGGCCTGCGGCGGGTTCACGAGTTGGTGGAGGAGTTCGTGGCCTACCTGGAGGTGCAGCGGCGGCGGCGGGCCATGGGACTCTGGGCGGAGCAGCTCAGCATGCACATGGTCTTCACGGGCAATCCCGGCACCGGCAAGACGACGGTGGCCCGGATCCTGGGGCGCCTCCTCAACGAAGCCGGTTACCTGGAGCGGGGCCACTTTCTTGAGGTGGAGCGGGCCGACTTGGTGGGGGAATACGTGGGCCACACGGCCGTCAAGACGCGGGACAAGGTGCGCCGCGCCCTGGGAGGCGTCCTCTTCGTGGATGAGGCCTACTCGCTGGCGCGGGGTGGCGAGCGGGACTTCGGCCGCGAGGCGATAGATGTGCTGGTCAAGGCCATGGAGGACCATCGGGACCGGCTGGCCGTCATCTTTGCGGGCTACCCGGCGGAGATGGAGCACCTCCTGCGGCAGAATCCGGGCCTGCGCTCGCGGGTAGCGCTGCACGTGGAGTTTCCCGACTACACCGACGCGGAACTCCTGGCCATCGCGGTCCAGATGGCCGCCGACCGGGACTACGCCCTCACGCCCTCCGCGCTGGCCGCCGTGACGGCGAGCCTGACGCGGCCAGACGTGCGCCGGTCACTGAGGCAGGGAAACGCCCGCTTTGTCCGCAACCTGCTCGAGCGGGCCATACGGCGCCAGGCCCTGCGCCTGGCGGGAGGCGCGGCGCCGCGCGAGGCGGGGCGGGAGAAACTGATGGCCCTCACGGCCCAGGACGTGGCGGGCGCCCTGGACGACTGCCTGCTGGGAGGCCGCTGCGCAGCCTCGCCGCTTTTGCCCTTCCAACTCTGACGTCGCGCCGGCCGCGCCCGTCGCCGGCTCTAGGCACGACTGCCCCGGCGGCACGCTTGGCGGCTTCTCCGGCCGGGGAGCAGGGGAGCCTCGGTGACAGCTTTTGCGGATGAAACTTGACAGTGGCAGCAAGGTTGCCTACTATCTCCTGCAAGAGGTGGCACGTCGCGTCTCCGGGGGAGGCGGTAGCCGTGGCCGGCCCGCCGCGCAAGCTGCCGGTCTACTCGATCGGTACGGTAGAGAAGCTGACAGGGCTGACGGCGCGTCAGATCCGGTACTATGAGACCAAGGGGCTCATTGCGCCGGCCCGCACCAAGGGGCGGCAGCGGATGTACTCCCAGGACCAGGTGGATCGGCTCCTGGCCATCAAGCGCCTGATGAACGAGGGCTACAGCCTCAAGAGCATCGTGGAGCTGCTCTCCGGCGAGGGGGAGGGTGCCTCGCGCCTGGACGCCCTAGAGGGGTACCAGGCCGGCCAGCGCCTGGAGCGGCCGGGGCTGCGGTCCCTCTATCCCGTCACCGACCACCCGCTCCTCATGCGGCTCCTGGAACGGCGGGAGGAGGAACGCTGATCGGCGCCGCGGCGGCATCCGCCCCCATGGATGGGGCGCCGGCGGGCGCCGGATTTCCTCAGAGCGGGCCTGCCCGGCGGTGCCGCGCCGGCCGCGCCATTCGTTATAATGTTCCACGTTGCGCGGGGTGGGGGTTGGGGCTTGCCGGCCTGGCGGCGGCGAGCACCCCGGCCCGGGTCGGGGTCGTGGCGCCTCGGCCCGGACCGGCCGCCACCGCCCGACACGGGACAAGCTCTGACAGGGGGGTCGCGGCGTGGCACGGTACACGGCGGAGGACGTCCGCAGGCTCGTCAAGGAGCTGGGCGTCGGCACCATCAGTCTGCAGTTCACCGACATCTTGGGGGTTTCCAAGAGCGTGGACATACCGCCGGGGCAGCTGGACAAGGCCCTGGCGGGGGAGCTCATGTTCGACGGGTCCTCCATCGAGGGCTTCGTCCGCATCGAGGAATCCGACATGCTCCTCCATCCCGATCCGGACACCTTCGCCGTCTTCCCGTGGCGGCGGCCGGGTGAGCCGGCCCGGGCCCGCCTCATCTGCGACATCCACAACCCGGACGGCACCCCCTTTGCGGGCTGTCCGCGCCAGGCGCTCAAGCGCGTCCTGGCCGAGGCGGCGGCCCTGGGCTACACCTTCAACGTAGGGCCGGAGCCGGAGTTCTTCCTTTTCCTGCGGGACGAGCAGGGGAGGGCCAGCACCGAGACCACGGACTCGGCCTCCTATTTCGACCAGGCCCCCGTGGACCGGGGGGAAGAGGCCCGCTCCCGCATCGTGGCGGCGCTGCAGGAGATGGGGTTCGAGATCGAGGCCGCCCACCACGAGGTGGCGCCGGGGCAGCACGAGATAGACTTCAAGTACGCCGACGCCCTGCGCACGGCCGACAACATCGTGACCTTCCGCCTGGCGGTGCGGGTCGTGGCGGCCGAGCACGGGCTCCACGCCACCTTTATGCCCAAGCCACTCTACGGCGTGCCCGGCTCGGGCATGCACTGCCACGTCTCCCTCTTCCGCGGCGAGGAGAACGCCTTTTACGACCCCGAGAGCGAGGACCAGCTGAGCCAGGAGTGCCGGTGGTTCCTGGCGGGTTTGCTGCGGCACGCCCGCGGCTTCACCGCCGTGTGCAACCCCCTGGTCAACTCCTACAAGCGGCTCGTGCCCGGCTTTGAGGCGCCGGTGTACGTGGCCTGGTCCCACCGCAACCGGAGCCCTCTCGTGCGGGTGCCGGCCAAGCGCGGCCTGTCCACGCGCCTGGAGCTGCGGTCGCCCGATCCCTCGTGCAACCCCTACCTGGCCCTGGCCTCGGTTCTGGCCGCCGGTCTGGACGGAATCCGCAACCGCTGGACGCCGCCGGCCCCCGTGGACCGCAACATCTACCTGATGACGCCGCGGGAGCGGGCCGATCTGGGCATCGAGAATCTGCCCGGCAGCCTGGAAAAGGCCCTGGACGAGCTGAAAAAGGACAGGGTGGTCCAGGCGGCGCTGGGGGAGCACATCTACCGGCGTTTCCTGGAGGCCAAGCAACTGGAATGGGACGTGTACCGGGCGCAGATCCACCGCTGGGAGGTGGACCAGTACCTAGCCGTATTTTGAGCGGCTCAGGCGACGCTTCCGGCCCGAGGGGTCAGTGCCCCGCCCCGGAGGCCGGTGAAGCCCCGAGGCGCCGCGGCGCCCGCGGCTCAGGAGAGGCGGCGGAAGAGCCCGACGACCCGCCCCAGGATGGCGGCGTCGCGGGTGACGATGGGGACGTAGGCCGGATTGGCGGGGAGGAGGCGGACGGCGTCGCCGTCTGGTTGAAACCGCTTGACGGTGGCTTCCTCGCCGATGAGAGCCACCACGATGTCGCCGGGCGCGGCCGTGTCCTGCCGCCGCACCACGGCCAGGTCGCCGTCCAGGATCCCGGCGCCGCTCATGCTGTCGCCGCGCACCCGCAGGAGGAAGACCTCGCCCCCGTCCGCCAACTCGGCCGGCAGGGGGAAGAAGCCCTCCACGTTTTCGGCAGCCAGAACCGGTTGTCCGGCCGTGATGCGCCCCACGATGGGAGCCGCCACCGTCGCCGGCTGGCGCGGCGCGGCCGTGACCTCGATGGCGCGGGAGAGCCACGGGCGTCGCCGGAGGAAGCCCTTGTCCTCCAGGCGCCGGAGGTAACCGTGCACCGTGGAGCTGGACCTCATGCCCAGGGCGCGCCCGATCTCGCGCACCGAGGGCGGATAGCCGCGCTCCGCGATGAAGCGGGTGATGAAATCCAGGATGGCCTGCTGCCGTCCGGAGAGATCCTTGCTCCTGCGCCGGCCCCGTGGCAACGCCAGAATCACCACACGAAGGTTATCATCCCGTGCGCATTTCGTCCACCGTGGGCCAGAGCCGGCCGGCGTGCCTTCGCCCGGTCCGCGCAGCGGCACCGCGCGGCGGCCCGCCACGTTCGCCTTGCGCCCGGGGTTTTGCGGGCGACATGCTCCCCGGCCTATCCCTCGGGGTCGCGCTGGGCCGGCAGGGGCCAGCCGTGGGGATCGCGGTGGGGAAAGGCCTGGTGTCCGGAGAGATGGGCCTGGTTCCAGAGGAGGAGTTTGTTGAGGAAGAGAGCGTCGCCCAGGTCGGCCGCCCAGGGGGTGATCTCCGGCACCAGCTCCTGGTCGGCGGGGACCGGCCGCAACCACGACTCAGGCCCGTGCTCGCGCCGGTGGCGGCCCGTCATCTCGGGCAGCCCCTCTTCTCCTTCCGGCCAAAGGGGTTGAAACCGCCTCGCCACGTCCCCGCCCCCGTTCTTTGGGCCGCCGGTCCCGCCCCCGTCTTATCGCGCGCGGAGCGGCGGTTTTTGAGATTTTAACTGATTCGCTTAATATTTATGCATGCCCGGGGGCCGGACGGCAAGGGGGTAAGGGTGACCGTGGGGAAGGTAGAAATGACCGGGGCGGCCTCGGGGGCGGGAGAGCGAACCGGGGCGGGTCCGGAGGTGGGTCCGGAGGCGGGCCCGCTGGCCGGTTTGCGCCTCGTGGTAACGGGTGGGGCGGCCCGCGCCTACCTGGACGCGGTGCGGTTTCTCACGAGCGCCTCCACCGGCGCCACGGCCGCAGCCCTGGCGGCGGAGGCTCTGCGGCGGGGGGCCTCGGTGACGTACCTGCACGCTCCCGGCGCCCGGCGGCCGGCGGCGCCCCCCGCGGCCGGCCGGCTCAGCCTGGTGGAGGCAGCCACGGTGGCCGACGCGGCGGCAGCCCTGCGGCGACTGGCGCCCATGGCAGACGCCGTCATCCACGCCATGGCGGTGCCGGACTTCGCCCCCGCGGCGGAGCTGCCCGGCAAGCGGCCCTCGCGGCGGGGGCCCTGGCGCGTCACCCTGCGTCCCACGCCCAAGCTGCTGGATGCGGTGCGGGCCGCGGCGCCGGGCGCCTTTTTGGTGGCCTTCAAGCTCGAGGCGACGGAGGACCCCGCGGCTCTGCTGGCGGCCGCCCGCCGTCTCCTCGCCGAAGGGCGGGCCGATCTGGTGGTGGCCAACCGCCTGGGCGACGTGCGGCCCCGCGCACGGCGGGCATGGCTCGTCCGGGCTTCCGGGGAGGCGGAGGAGGTGAGGGGCCTGGGCCGGCTGGCCGGGCGCGTGCTGGACGACGTCCTGGCCCACCGGCGGGGCGACCGCCGGGGCGCGGTGGCGCCGTGACATCCCCCGCGCAGCGGGGCGACTCCCCGGACGGGCTTGCGCAGGGCGCCTTCGCGGGACGGCGGCTTCTCCTGGGCGTGGGCGCCAGCGTGGCCGCCTACAAGGCCGTGGGCCTGGCCAGCCGGCTTCGCCAGGCCGGGGCCCAGGTCCAGGTGGTCCTGAGCCGCGACGCCGGGCGATTCGTGGGGGCGCCCACGTGGGAGGCCATCTCCGGGCGGCCCGTCTTCGCCGATCCCTTCGCGCCCGGCCAGGCCCTCTGGCACGTGCGCTTGGCGGAGGAGGCCGAAGCCCTGCTCGTGGCGCCGGCCACGGCCGACGGTCTCGGGCGGTTCGCCGCGGGGTTGGCCGACGATGCCCTCACCACGGTGTTCGTGGCCGCCCTGGGTCGGCAGCTGCCGGTGGTCCTGGCCCCGGCCATGAACGGGCTCCTCTGGGGCAGCCCCGTGGTCCAGGCCAACGTGGAGCGCCTGCGCTCCCTGGGCTGCACCCTCGTGGAGCCGGAGCAGGGCTGGCTTGCCGAGGGTTACGCCGGGCCGGGCCGCCTGGCCGGGGAGGAGACGATCCTGGCCGCCCTGGCGGCCGCCCTGCCTTAAGCGTCCTTTAATCTTCCCGTTCGAGGATGGCCGTTAGCCGAAAACGCGGAGGTGGTCGCGGTGCGCGTGATCCTGCATCCCATGGTGGTGCATTTCCCCATCGCTCTCCTGGTTACGGGCCTGGCCTTCGAGGTTGCGGGTTTCCTCCGAAAGGAGGACAGGTGGCGCCAGTTCGCCGGCTATCTGCTCGTGCTGGGTTGGCTCGGGCTGTTCCTCGCCGTCGGCAGCGGCTTTCTCACGGGGGAAGCCGGCGAGACCGGCGAGCGGGGCGAGAACTCCCTCGTGGAGACGCATCAGCGTTGGGGCTACGCCGCCGTCGCGTCCTTCGGCCTCTTGCTGCTCTTGCGGCGCCTGCCGGCGGGCACCCTCACGCCGGCGCGCGGGGCCGGCCTTCTGCTGGTTGGCGCCGTAGCCCTGGGCACCCTGGTGGAAACGGGGCACACTGGCGGAACCCTGGTCTACGGCCCTATCATGGCCAGGGAGGGCCGCGAGTCGGGGGAGACGCCGGGCGGGTTTCCCCCTGAGGCGGTTCCAGGGGAGGTGGCGCCCGGTGAAGCCGGCGAGGGCGGCCTGGAGGGTGGCGTGGGCGGCTTTGAAAGCGGGGAGGGCGGCGTGCAGGGTGGCACGGGCGGCTTTGAGGGCGGCGAGCGGGGCTTCGAGGCGGGCGAACGGGAAGGGGCGGCCGGCGAGGCGGGAGAAGGGGGATTCCGCTGAGCCGAGGACCGCGACCCTTGTTCTGACGGCGGTTGGCGTTGTGGCTGTGCTTCTGCTGTCAGGATGTGGCAATGACCGGGGAGGGGTGGGGGAGCGGGGTCCCGCCGCCGGCGGAGGGCCGCCCGCAGTCAGCCCCGCGGACGAGGCGGCCGGCGGTCGAGAGGCCACGACCGGCGCTGGCGCGGGCGAGGCGGCCGGCGGCGAAAGGGAGCGGGCCGTGGCCGCCGCCCTGGAGCTATACCGGCGGGCAAAGGAGTCCGGCGCCGATCTTTCCGCGGGGCCGTGCCTGGCGCAGGAGGCGATCCCGGGCTGGGCGGTGGATGTGGCCCACGAGCCGCGGCAGCCCGTGGACGATGATCCCGCCAACCAGTGCGCGTCCTATCGGGAGGGGCGCGCCACGCACTTCGTGGAACTTGACCCCGAAGGCAACGTTATCCGCGTTTATTGACACACGAGACCGGAAAGCGGCACTTACCGACGGGAATCCGGTGCAATGGGGTTTGGAAGAGCGAACCCGAACGGCACCTGTCCGGTCGGGAGGTTTGGTCGGCGCCGCCGTCGGGCCGTCGTTGCCGCCTTCGGACTGTCGGGCCTGCTGCCCACCACTTCCCATAATGTATCTTATGTAAACTAATCAGGACCGGGACGCTAAAACGCATCGCGCGGCGCCCCGCCCATGCGGCGGAGTGCCTGCTGCACCACCCCCCTGCCCAGGCGGCGGAGTACCTACTGCACCAGCCTGCCCAGGTCGCGGAGGGCTTGCACGGCCTCCCTCACAGGCGGCGGAGGGCTTGCACGGGCGGCAGCGAGGAAGCCGTCACGGCCGGATAGATACCGAAGAGGAGTCCGCAGGCCAGGGCCACCCCCGTGGCGACGGCCACCGCCTCGCCGCTCACGGCCGTTTCCAGGCCGTAGCGGCCTACGGCGTCGGCCCCCCAAAGCCCCGCCGCCGTGCCCGCGACGGCGCCGATGCCGCTCAGGTAGAGGGCCTCCAGGACGAACTGGGCCAGGAGATCCCCCTGGGTGGCGCCGAGCGCCCGGCGCAGCCCGATCTCCTGGGTGCGCTCGGCCACGGCCACCAGCATGATGTTCATGATACCGAGGCCGCCCACCAGCAGGGACACGGCGGCGATGCCGCCCAGGAGCAGAGTCAGCACCCGGTTGGCCTTGTCGGCCTCCTTCACCAGGCGGTTCAGGCTGGTGATGGTGATGACATCCTCACCCGCTGCCAGGATCTGGGCCGGGGTGCGCTGGTCGGAGGCCGGCCCCGCCGGCCCGCCGGGGCCCATGGCGCCCATCATCATCTCGGGCATCGGGAACGGTATGCCGGGCGGAGGGAAGGGCATCCCCGGCATGGAGTCCACTCTGCCGCCCGCGGCGGCACCGGCCGACCCAGGGCCGTCGGCGACGGGGGCTGGGGCCCGCTGGTCCAGGCCCAGCTTGCGGCGGTAGATGCGGCCCAATTGGACCACGGCCAGGTCCGCATCTCTGGCGGAACGGGCCTTGGCCCACATCTCCGTGAGGGTGCGGCGGCCCGCCAACTGGAGGGCCGTGGTGTGGGGAATCACCACGGCGTCGTCCACCCGGACGGCGCCCGCGAGGGGGCTCTCCCCCTCCCCCCCCTCCTTCTTGGTCAGGACACCCACCACGCGGAAGGTGCGCCCGCCCAAGGTGAAGGTGCCGCCCACGGGGCTGCGTCCCCGCGTCAGGGCCACGGCCAGGTCGTAGCCCAGTACGGCCACGGGAGAGCGCTGCTGCACGTGCCAGCGGGTGAAGAAATGGCCTGCTGCCAAGGGGTGGTCGCGGATGCGGGGGAAGAGCTCGTTCACCCCGAGCACGTCCGCCTGGCCGCGGGTGCGCCGCCAGCGGATGGGGGCCTTGGTCTGCACCACCGGCGTGGCCGCCGTGAGGCCGCTCACCCGCTCCGGCAGCTCGGCGGCTTCCTCGGGCTGGAACTCGGCCGAGGGGTGATGGGCGCGCACCACCACCACGTTGGCGCCCATGGTGGTGAACTGCCGCACCACGGCCTGGCGGGCCCCCTCGCCGATGGCCATGAGGCTCACCACCGAGGCCACACCGATGGCCACCCCCAGGATGGTCAGGGCCGACCGCAGGGGGTTGGCCAGGATACCGTGGACGGCCATCTGGGCGCTGAAGAGGAGCCTCACCCCCAGGGCGCGTACCCCGGCGGCGAGGGATCGCCGGGAGCCGGCGCCCGGCTCCGACCGGTCGTCCGTCTTCATCGCTTCACCCCGGGACCGCCCGGCCCCTCCGGGGCACCGGCGGGCGGGACGCCGGCTTCCCCGGGGGAAGCCGCGGGGCCGCCCTGTCCCACGCCGGGGAGCAGGTTGCCGGACCGAATACGTTCGCTGGGCAGAACGTCCGCCGTGCTGCCCGTCACCACCCGGTCGCCCTCCTTGAGGCCGGCCTTGATCTCGGCGAAGCGGTCGTTCATGAGCCCCACTGTGACGGGGACCACCTTGACGCTGCCGTCGGGCAGGAGCACCTCCACTTTGCTCTTGCCGTCCTCCTCAAAGATGGCCTCCAGCGGCGCCAGGAGGACGCCGCGGGCGCTTCCCTCCTCTACGTAGGCCCGGGCCTGCATCCCCGGCCGCAGGTCCGGCGTGCCCGTGACCCGGACGATGACCTGGAACTGGCTCACGCCCCGCTCGTTCTTCCCCATCATGGCCACCTGTTGGACCGACCCCGCCAGCTCCTTGCCGGGTAAAGCGTCCACCGTCACCCGCACGGTCGCTCCCTGCCGCACCCGGAGCACGTCCACGTCGTCCACCATGGCGAACATTTGCATCTCCAGGGGGTTGAAGATGTCGCCCAGCCATTGCCCGGGGCTCACCGTCAGGCCCGGCCGGGCCTCAATGTGCCCCACGACCCCCGAAAGGGGCGCCCGCACGAAGAGATCGCCCAGGCGCGCCTGCAGCTGGCGCACCTCGGCCTCCAGGTCGCGGATCTTGGCCAGCCGCTCCTCGATGAGGTCGCGGGCGTCGGCGCCGGCCAGGGTGACGACGGGATCGTCCGCCCGGACCCGCTGCATGTTGCGCACGTGGACCCGCGTCACCAGGGCCGTGGCGCCGCTCAGGACCTGCTCCTCGGCGCCGTAACCCTCCACCCTGCCGTAGTACCGCCAGAAGGAGACCCCGTCCCCCGCCGGCACGCCCACCTGAACCGCGGCGCCGGGGCGGACGAGGCCGCTGTTGGGCGCCTCGATGACGACGGGATGGACGAGGCGGTATGTCTCCTTGTCCCTGGCGCCGTAGGTTTCATAGGAATCCTTGAGGTCGCCGGCGGGGGTGGGCACGGGTTCCGGTGAGACGTCGGTGACGGTGCCCGCCACGAAATCGGCGAACTCCTCGAAGCGAAGGAGGACGCGCTGTCCCGGTTTCACCGTGCCGGCCTCGAGGGGCACGAGCCAGGCGGTGACGCGGAAGCGGGAATCGTCCACCACCTTGGCCACGATCTGCCCCTGCTTGACCTCCTGGCCCTCCTTTATCTCCAGGCCCGTGACACGGCCGGCGATGGGCGCGCGCAGGGTGATGCCGCGGGCGGGGTCCACCTCGTCCAGGCGGTCGGGGGACAGGCCCACCAGGGCGGCCAGGGACTTGCGCTCGGCCTCCAGGCTTTTCTGCTTGGCGCGCAGCTGCTCCTCCACATCGCCGCCGGCCAGCCGCACCAGCACCTGCCCCTGCTGCACCTGGTCGCCGTCCTTGGCCAGGACCTCGGCCACCGTCATGTTGACCTGGGGCACGGGCCCGGGGCCGGGGTTGAAGGGCACCATGATGCCGCCCCCCTGGGTGGGGCTGAGGGAACCGGTGAGCTCCACACCCACCGAGATGTCGCCGCGCACCACGGGGCTCGTGGCGTAGACCGGCCCGGCCGCCTCCTTGGGCGGGGGCGGCAGCAGCCGGCGGAAGGCGTAGTAGCCTCCCCCCGTGACCGTCAGCACGATGACCAGCACCAGGAGCACCCTCTGGATCACGAAGCCATCATCTCCTCGCGGGCCACCGTGCCGTCCAGCAGGTGGACCAGTCTGCGGGCGTTGCCCGCCACGGCGGGGTCGTGGGTCACCTGGATCACCGTGACCCCCATCTCTTCATTGAGGCGGCGGAAGACCTCCATAACGGTGCGTCCGGAGCGGGAGTCCAGGGCGCCCGTGGGCTCGTCGGCCAGGAGCACGGCGGGCTGGCCCACGATGGCCCGAGCGATGGCCACGCGCTGTTGCTCGCCGCCCGACAGTTCGGCGGGACGGTGGCGCGCCCGGTCCTGCAGGCCGACGGCTGCCAGGGCCTCCTCGGCCAGACGCCGCCTCTCCCTCCCCCCCACGCCGCGGTAGATGAGGGGCAGCTCCACATTGGCCCGGGCGTCGAGGTACGGGATCAGGTGAAAGGTCTGGAAAACGAAGCCGAAGGTGCCGTTGCGGAGGGCGGCCAGGCGGCCGTCGGAGAGGGACTCCACGGGTCGGCCGCGCAGGAGGTAGCGGCCGGCGGAGGGCCGGTCCAGGCAACCGATGATGTTGAGGAGGGTGGATTTGCCGCAGCCGGAGGGACCCATGATGGAGACGAACTCCCCGGCCTCCACCGCGAGATCCACCCCCCGGAGCGCATCAACGCTGACGCGCCCCAGCCAGTACTGGCGCGTCACCCCAGTGAGCTCGATCAATGGCAATGATGATCAGCCCTGTTCATCCTGTGCAGTCCGCCACCATGATTCGCCATATTCGCGGGGAATCCTCCCCGCTCCCTGGACGCAGCGGTCGGGCGATGCGCTCCCCCGCCGCCCCCGTGGCGCAGGTGGCCGGCGCTTGAGGGGTACGGGTGACGGTACACAGCAGTTGTGCAACGGTGCCATGTGCACGCATACAGCACTTTATACAGCAGCGGCGTACACAGCACTTTACACAGCATCGCCGTATACAGCGGCGGTGCTGTCATCACACAAGAACACTATGTCGCCGCGGGGGTCAGGTCGGCCGCCCCGCCGCCGGCGGTCAAGCTGCCGCCCCGCCGCGGGGGTCAGGTCGGCCGCACCACCGGCGCGGTTCACCGCCCGACGATGATGGTGCCGCGCATGCGGCTGCAGCCGGGCTCCGGGCCGGGCGGGGCGCAGCGCAAGCTCAAAAGGCCCGGTTTCCGCGGGGTGAAGACAAGGCGGGAAGCGCCGCGGGAAGGGACGGTCACGGCCAGGCCGAGTTCCGGTATCCTGACGCCGAAGCTGGCGTCGTCGCTCTTGAAGCGGAGAGCCACCTGACGGCCGGCGCGCACGCGGATGGTGGCGGGAACGAACTCGAATTTCTTGACGTGGACGGTGACGCGCTGCTCGATCGGTTCCGCCGGGAAGGGCTTGCGGGCGCCGGAGCAGCCGGAGACGAGCGCCAATGCACCCAATGCCCCCAGGGCAAGGAGGGCCGCGGCGAGCCCTGCGCCTGAACCTGTGCGCCGGTGCACGGCCGTCCCACCTCCCGCGGCCGGGGGTGCGCCCCCCGTCCGCGGAGGCTAGTGTGGGCGCCGCCCCGCCGGCGCTATGCACCGCCAAGCCTCGGCGTATGCACCGCTGAACCTCGGCGCTATGCTCCGCTGAACCTGGGCGCTGTGCACCGCTGGATCCGGGTCAGGCGGGGCCTGCCTCCTGGGCGAGGCGAATCCCCGGCGTCTCGGGGATCAGTTGCGCCCTCGCAAGGTCGTAGCAGTCGCCGGCGCCCACCGCGTGGAGGAGGGCGCCGCCCGGTACCGGCGCACTCACCAGGACGTTCCCGACGGCCGCGTGGACGGTGCGGCCGGCCCGCAGGACGCCGAGGGCCCCGCGGGGGACCACCAGCGCCGCGGGCGCTCCCCGCCCCGTCTCGCGGGCGGCGGCGGCGCAAACGGCCAACACCGCCTCCGCCTCGGCGGGCGGGACCCCGCCGCTGACCACCAGGCCGGGTGCCAGGCCGAGCCCCGGGCGGATGCCGCCCGGCAGGAGGGCCACCTCGCCGAGAAGGGGCGCCAGCCGGCCCCAGGCGGCCACCACGCCGCCGCGCTGGTGGACCCGGGCCACCGCCTCTCCGGCCGGCGTCTCCTGGAGGACGGACATCATCAGGTCGGGATCGGGGCCCGCCAGGACCACGGCGTCGCACCGGCCAAGAATGGCGGCCGCCTCGGCGGTCCAGGAGGCGGGTCCCGCCGCCACCTTCTCGGTGCGGAGGACGCCAAAGCGGCGGAAAGCGCGGGCGTACCGTTCGCCGCCCGCGGGCGCGGCGCCCGCCGTCAGGACCGCCACCGCCGCCTGGCGACCGGACGTAAGGCGCAGGATGGCCAGCACCTGCTCGTCGCTGATCTCCCACCCGCCGCCGCACACCAGCGAGCCTTCCGGCTCGGTCCTCTCCCCTCCCCGCCCCTGGGAGCGCCACTGAGGCAGGACGATGGATTCCTCCAGCAGATCGGAGAGTTCCTCCAGGGTGTCACCGAGCTGCCTCAGGGTAGACACGCGTTTCCCCTCTCGCGGCAGCCGCTCCGCCGGGCGCGGAGGCAACGGGCGCCCGGTCCGCCACGGCCCGCAGGCCGCTCCGCACCCGCCCGTTCATACGTCGATCTGGGCTCGTTGCAGGCGGCCGCTGTAGTCCACGTATACGGTCTTCCACTCGGAGTATACCTCAAGGGCGGCCCGCCCGGCCTCCCGATGGCCGTTGCCCGTCCCCCGCGTCCCCCCGAAGGGGAGCTGGATCTCGGCGCCGATGGTGCCGGCGTTGACGTAGACGAGGCCGGTGGTGATGTCGCGCACGGCCCGCATGGCCCGGTTCACGTCCCGGGTGTAGACGGAGCTGGAGAGACCGTAGGAGGTGGCGTTGTTGACGGCGACGGCCTCCTCCAGGGATTCCACCCTTATGACGGCCGTCACCGGTCCGAAGATCTCCTCCTGGCAGATGCGCATCTCCGGGCGGGCGTCGGCAAAGATGGTGGGGCGGTAGAAGTGGCCGCGGGTCAGTTCCCCGTCGCGGGCCGGCTCCCCGCCGCAGAGGAGTCGCGCGCCCTCGCGCCGTCCCAGTTCCACGTATCGGTGCACCTTTTCCACGGCGGCGGCGTTGATGAGGGGACCCACCTCGGTGGCGGGGTCGAGACCGTTGCCCAGGCGCAGACGGGCGGCCCTGTCCGCCAGGCGCTCCAGAAGGGGTTGCTCCACGGCCCGGTGGACGAGGACGCGGCTGGCCGCCGTACAGCGCTGACCCGTGGTGCCGAACGCGCTCCAGACGATGCCCTGGAGGGCCAGGTCCAGGTCGGCGTCCTCCAGGACGATGATGGCGTTCTTCCCGCCCAGTTCGAGGTGAACCCGTTTGAGGAGCCGGCCCGCCGCCTCGGCGATGCGCCGTCCCACCGCGGTGGAGCCGGTGAAGGAAACCAGGTCCACCCCCGGATGGGTGATGAGGGCTTCCCCCACCGTGTCGCCGGGCCCGTAGACCAGGTTCACGGCGCCGGGCGGGACGCCGGCCTCCGTGAGGATCTCGACCAGGCGGGCGGCCAGGAGCGGCGTGTCGCTGGCAGGCTTGAAGACCACCGTGTTGCCGGCCACCAGGGCCGGCGCCAGCTTCCAGGCCGGGATGGCCAGGGGGAAGTTCCAAGGGGTGATGCAGGCCACCACGCCGACGGGGTCGCGCACGGAGAAGCCGAATTTCTCCGGCAGTTCGCACGGGACGGTCTCGCCCGCCAGGCGCCTCCCCTCGCCGGCCATGTAGTAGACCATGTCAATGGCTTCCTGGACGTCGCCCCGCGCCTCGGCCAGGACCTTGCCCATCTCCCGGACCATGAGCCGGGCCAGGTCCTCTTTGCGCTCCTTGAGAATCTCGGCGGCCCGGAAGAGGATCTCGCCCCGGCGCGGGGCCGGGACCAGGCGCCAGCGGGCCAGGGCGCGGCGGGCGGCGTCCACGGCCCGGTCCACGTCGGCGGGCGTCGCCTGGGCCACGGTGGCCAGGACCTCGCCCGTGGCGGGGTTGACACTCTGGAACGTCTCGCCCCTCTCGCCGTCCCTCCACTCGCCGTCCACGTAGAGCCGGCAGGTCTCCACGGAGCGCACCCCCGTTCCGTCGCCGGGCGCCAGCGCAGGACGCGCCATGGCCGTCATAGGTGCATTCCCCCTCTACCCGGAAAAATCCTGCCATCGCTCGCAGGGCCGTGCCGCCGCCCGCAAAAATCCTGCCACCGCTGCCGCCAATTATGCGCGGCCGCGGCGGAACGAACCAGGCGCCGCCGCGCATACTGCGGCAGAGGCAGGGAAGAAAGCGGCGTCGCGGGGGCGGCGCGGGGGGTGAACACATTGGCTCAGTTTGCGGATCGGCCGAAGCTCTTGTCCCAGGAGGTCCTGGAGCGGTTCAAGTACGAGGTGGCGGAGGAGTTGGGCCTGGCACCTCAGGTGGCGGACGGGTACTGGGGTGAGCTCCCGGCCAGGGACTGCGGGCGCGTCGGCGGGAGGATCGGGGGCCGCATGGTGCGCGTCATGGTGCGCTGGGCCGAGGAAGCTATGGCGCACGGCCGGCGCATCTGAGCATAGGCCGCCGTTCGGCCTCACCCGAGCCCGGGTCGCCGCTCCGCCCCGCGGCTGGCGCCCCGTGGCCGGTGCCACGTGGCCGGCGCGGGCTCAGCGGTTCAATTCACCCAGGGGCACGGGCTCGTACCCCGCCCCGCGGAGGGCCGCGAGGAGGGCGGGGAGACTGGCAGCCGTGCCGGGTTCATCGGCGTGGAACATGAGGACGGCGCCGGGCCTGGCCACCCGCAGGACGCTGTCCACGAGCTCGCTGCCGCCGGGGAAAGGGCGGTCGGGCAGGAACACGTTGTCCCACATGGCGATGCGGAGACCACGCCGTGCGGCCTCGCGGTGGACGACGGCATCCAGGGAGCCGCGCGGGGGGCGGAGGTAGCGGGGACGCCGGCCGGTCAGGCGGGCAAGGGTCTCCACGCACCGTCCCAGCTCACTCCGGACGGCCGTCGGGACAAGCCGTGTCAGGTCGGCGTGGTAGTAGCCGTGACACTCGAGTTCGTGGCCGTCCGCCGCCAGGCTTCGCACCAAGGAGGGCCGCTCTTCGGCCGCCCTCCCGGCCACGAAGAAGGTGGCGCGTACGCCGGCCGCCTTGAGGGCCGCGGCCAGGCGCGGTGTGACGTCGGGGTTGGGACCGTCGTCAAAGGTCAGGGCGACGCTGGCTCTCTTGCCTCCACGGCGCGGGGGGGGCGGCGGAGAGGGCGGCCGCCCGCCCGCGGGAGCACCGGCCAGATCCTCCCGCGCGGGCGGCGGTATGGGGGGGCCGGGCGGAGCGGGGGCACGCCGGGGCGGAGCGTTCGCAGCACGGGCAGGGCCGGCGGGTCTTCGCCCACCCACGCCCCCCGCCCCCTTGGCCGTCGCGGTCAGGGCCTTCCACGTGGCGGGACCGGCGATCCCATCCACCGCCAGGCCGCGTTGCCGCTGAAAACGGCGCAGCGCTTCCTCCGTAGCAGGTCCGAAGTAGCCGGTGGCGGGCGCCGTGAGCAGACCCTGTTGCCGGAGGAGGCGTTGCAGCTCCCGCACGGCGTCCCCGGTCTGGCCGCGGCGGAGGACGGGTCGCTGGCCGGCCGCCGGCGCCGGTTGGGCGGAGGCCTGTCCCGCAGGGAGGCAGTTAAAGGCCAGGCTCAGCACCACGGCGGCCGCCACGGCCGGCAGGAAGCCGCGGGCCGACCCGCGACCCGGCCCCTTCTTCGGTGGCGGTGCCGACACGTGAACGCCGGCCAGCAAGGGAGAGGGCGGTGCGGCGCGGCCCTCAGGCCAGGTTGACACCGATCACCCCTCCGAGGCAGCCGACAAGGAACGCCAGCAGGGCCTGAAGGGTGACGTCGGCGGCCGTCAGCACGCCCGGCATGCCCGCCGCCGTCAGGGCCAGCGAGACGGTCATGGCGGCCAGGCCGACAAAGCCTCCGTGCAGCCATCCCCGCCGGTCGGCCATGTGTCCCGCCCAGGCGGCTCCGCCCAGGATGCTCAAGAATCCGCCGTAGTAAAGGGCCACATGGAAGTGTTGGTCGGTCAACCCGGTCCAGCGGACGGCACCGGCCAGGACGAGGGAGAGGGCCAGGCTGAGGACGAGGGACGCGGCGGTGCCGCGTACTATGGCCGCCGTATCCAGGAAGCTCTCGCTCTTACCCACGCGGCCACCCCCCGCGCGCCCACTCTCCGGGAATGGATATGAGCGCCCGTCGGCCGCCATGCCGCCCGCCGCCGTGCCGTCCGGCACCGCGCCACCGTCTCGCCCGCAGCCATGCCGCCTTGGCGCGGGGATTCCTCCGCCGCAAGCTCACAAGAGGGGCCGGGTCGCCCCCGGCCCCGCGGCGCCGCGCCCGCCTCGCCTCACCTGTTACCGGCCTCGGGTTGCCGGCGGCTCCTGATTCCCCGCAGGCCTTGCGGCCCGGCGGTCATCATCCCGGTCGCCGCCGTTCTCTCCCATCTCCCGCTCGGCGAACTCCACCATGCGGCGCACCATGTTGCCGCCGATCTTGCCCACCTCGCGGGTTGTCATGTTCTCCCAGCCGCGCCTCTCGATGTCCTCCCGGAGGCCCAGCTCCTCGGCCACCTCGTACTTGAAGCGGTCGAGGGCTTCGCCGGCCTGGGGTTCCACCAGCCGGTTGCGGTTGCGTCGCGGCATCAGCCCCACCCTCCCCAGAGCCTTCGGCTCGCGAAGGCCGGCTTTCGCCTACGAACGGAGCGCAGGGGCGGTGCGCGGCCGCCACCCATCAACGTGCCCGGCGCTCGCCGCCGTCATGCTGTGAAGGTGCGGCAGCGCAGGGCAGCGTGCTCCAGGAAGTCTGGCACGCGGCGCAGGACGGGCAGGGGCGGACGGCGAATAGCGACGGGGGGTGGTGATCCTGGACGCGCCGGGTGCGGCCGGGCGCCTGGAGCCGCCGGCCTTTTCCTTTTTCTCGCCGCTGGAGGTGCGTTTTGGGCGGGGGCGCCTGGCCGAGCTGGGGCGGCTGGCGGCCCAGTGGGGCGGCCGCTGCCTCCTCGTCACGGGGCGGGCTTCCCTGGCCGCCGCCGGGCGCCTGGCCGACGTGGAGGAGTCTCTCCGCGCTGCCGGTCTCGGCTGGGTCCGGTGGGAGGTGGCGGGGGAACCCGACGTGGAGACGGTGGACGCCGGCGCGGAACTGGCCCGCCGGGAACGGTGCGACATGGTGGTGGCCGTGGGAGGCGGCTCCGCCCTGGATGCGGGCAAGGCCATGGCGGCCGTGGCGGCCAACGGCGGCTCGGCCCTGGACTATATGGAAGTCGTCGGCGCCGGCCGGCCTCTGGTGCGCCCCGGCCTCCCCGTGGTGGCCGTCCCGACAACGGCCGGGACGGGGGCGGAGGCCACGCGCAACGCCGTCCTGGGCCACCGCCCCTCCCGCCGCAAGGCAAGCCTCCGCAGCCCGCACCTGCTTCCCCGCGCCGCCCTGGTGGATCCCTCTCTCACCGACTCGCTGCCGCCCGCCCTCACTGCCGCCTCGGGGCTGGACAGCCTGACCCAGCTCATCGAGGCCTACCTCTCCCGGGGGGCGAATCCCTTCTCCGACGCCCTGGCGCTGGACGGCGTGCGGCGTGCCGCCGCCGCCCTGCCGCGCGTCCACCGGGACCCGGGCGACGTCGCGGCCCGGGACGCCATGGCGCTGGCCGCCCTGGAGAGCGGCCTGGCCCTTACGAGCGGCGGGCTGGGCGCCGTGCACGGCATCTCCGGGCCCCTGGGCGGCGCCTTCCCCGTGCCCCACGGTTTCGCCTGCGCCGCCCTGCTCCCCCACGTCTTCGCCGCCAACGCCCGTCACCTTCTGGCCGGCGCACTCGGCCCCTCGGAAACGGGACGCGGGGCCGGCGACAGGGAGGCCGGGGAGGGCGCGGTCCGGCGGCTGGCGACGGTGGCGGCGGCCCTGTTGGGGGAGGCCCTGCCGCCGCTCGTTGCCGCCGATCCCCGGGCCACGGCGGACCTGGTGGAAAGGGCGGCGGCGCGCCTCCGCTCCCTCTGCCGGGAGATGGGGGTCCCGGGCCTGGCTTCCTACGGCGTGACGCGGCGGGACCTGCCCGAGATAGCCCGCCAGGCGCGCCGGTCCAGCAGCACCCGCTTCAACCCCGTCGAGTTGACCGAGGAGGAATTGGAGGAGTTGCTGGCCGCCGCCCTGTGACCGCCGCGCGAGGGCCGCCTCAGGCGCGGGGCACCGCGTGGTCCACGTGGCGCTTTCCTTCCAGTTCGGAGATCAGGTTGATGGCCACCCGCGCCCCGTCGCCCGCGGCCACGATGGCGTGGGAGGTAACCCCGGCCGCGATGCCGGCCGCCCACACGCCCGGCAGGCTCGTCCGCCCGTCGGCGTCCACGCGGATCGCCTCCGGGATCCTGGGCTCGCGGCCCGGCACCGTGGCCGCACCCAGGGCGCGCGCCGCCTCCAGAGCCTTGCCTGTCGTCAGGAGGAGCCTCGCACCGCGGTACCGGCGGCCGTCCACCCTCACCTCGAACCCGTCCGCGGTTCGCGCCAACGCCTCGGCCTGCCCCTCCACCACCGTCGCCCCCAGGGCGGCCGCCTGCCGCTTGCCCGCGCCGTGCAGGTCGGCGCCGCGTACGCCCTCGGGAAAGCCGAGGTAATTGAAGAGCATGGCCCGCTTGAGGTCGGACTGACCCCCGTCCACCACCAGGGTCCTCCGGCCGGCCCGGGCCAGGAAGAGGCTGGCGCTCAGACCGGCCGCCCCTCCCCCCAGCACGATCACGTCGTAGCCTTCCTGTTCTCCCTCTCCGCCCGTGGGCTGTGTGGGCCTCTCGGACACGATCCATCCCCCCGTTCCCGATTGCCGTCAGATACATTAGGTAACCACATGGTGGCCGCGAGGACAAAGGCGGCCCCCTCGGCCGGAGGAAACCCCGGCCCGGCCGCGAATAGCAACCCACTACCCGGAAAGGGGCGGGAGGCGGTGCCGGTGGCGCGGGTGAGGCTCACTTTCTACGACGGCGTGCGGTGCATCGGCGGCAACAAGATCCTCCTGGAGGCCGACGGCGCCGCCCTGTTCCTGGACTTCGGGCGCAACTTCGGCGAGGAGGGGCGCTATTTCGACGAGTTCCTGCGGCCGCGTTCTTTCCGCGGTCTGGCGGACCTCCTCTTCCTCGACCTCTTGCCGCCCCTGGAAGGGATCTATCGGTCCGACCTGGAGCCGCCGGGCCTGTGGGGCTGGGCCGGCCGCCGTCCCCGGCACCGGCGGCTGGACATTCAGGGTGTCCTTCTCTCCCACGCCCACCACGACCACGCCGCGCACATCGAGTACCTGCGGGGAGACGTGCCCGTGGTGGCAGGCCCCGTCACGGCGGCCATCGCCAAGGCCATGCAGGACGCCGGCCCCCAGCACGCGCCCCAGGTGGCCTACTTCACGCCCCGCCGGGAGCGGGAAGGTCTCCTCGTTGCGGCGCCGGTCCGGGAGGCCCCATACTTGGGCCGGCCCTTCGTCCTGCTGGAGCCGCCGGGAGATGATGTCGGCCCCGCGGCGGGCAACGGCGGGGCGGCGGAGACGGCGCGGGAGGCGGGTGTCGCCGCGGCGCGGGACGCGGGTGTCGCGGCGGCCGGCCGGCGGGCGCAGCTCGCGGCCTTCCTCGCGGAGGTGCCGGCGGCGCGGGAGCTGGACATGCCGCCGCCCCGGTGGGCCTGCGGCGAGACGCGGGTGGGCGGCCTGCGGGTGCGGGCCTTCCCCGTGGACCACTCCATCCCGGGCGCCACCGCCTTCGCCGTGGAGACGAGCGGCGGCTGGATCGTCTACACGGGCGACCTCCGCCTCCACGGGGCGCGCGGCCACCTGACCCGGCGCTTCCTCGAGGAGGCGGCGGCTCTCGAGCCCCTGGCCCTCCTCTGCGAGGGCACCCGTCCCGCCGACCCGGCCCGCGGGGAACCCTGCCCCACCGAGGCCGATGTGTACCGCGCCGCCGGCGAGGCGGTGGCCGGGACGCGAGGGCTCGTGGTGGCCGACTTCGGGCCGCGCAACGTGGAACGGCTCCTGACCTTCCACCGCGTGGCGCGGGAGAACGGGCGGCGGCTGGCCGTCACCGTCCAGGACGCTTACCTCTTGGGTGCGCTGGCGGCCGCCGGCGAGGCGGTGCCGGTGCCGGGGGCCGACCCGTTCCTGGCCGTGTACGTCAAGGAGCGGGCGCGCCGCCTCACCTGGGAGAGCCGCCTGGTGGAGGACCTGGAGCGGCGGGCGCCCGGCGCCCTCGTGGCGGCGGGGGACGTGGCGGCCCACCAGGACGCCTTCGTCCTCTGCCTCTCCTTCTATGACCTGCCCGAGCTCATGGACGTGAACCCGCGCGAGGGAGCGTACATCTACTCCTCCAGCGAAGCCTTCAACGAGGAGATGCATCTGGACCTGGACCGTCTCCGCGCCTGGACGGCGCGCCTGGGACTCCAGTTCCGCGGCGACCCGGGCGACCGGGAGGAGCTGGGCAGGGAACCCGGTTTCCACGCCAGCGGGCACATTGACGGTCCCGGGCTCCTGGAGCTCGTGGACACGGTGCGGCCCCGCCACCTGGTGGTGGTCCACAGCCGGCAGCCCGAATGGTTCCACGAGCGGCTGGGCGGCCGCCTTCCCGTCCTCACTCCCCTTCCGGGCGAGACGGTGGAACTGCCGCCCGAGCGGCGCCTCCTCCCCGCAGCGCCTCCAGCACGAGCCGCTTCTTAGGCTCCCACTTCTCCAGGAGCAGGCGGTTGTTGCGCTCCACGCAGGCCCGGAGGTCCGGCAGGCGGCGGCTCGACCCGTGGGGGCGGTGCACCACGGGCGCCGGCGCCAGCAACAGGCGGTAGCCCAGCTCCTTGAGGCGCAGGCTCCAGTCGGCATCCTCGTTCCAAAAGGGAGAAAAGCGCCGGTCCAGCGCGCCGATGCGCCAGACCACGTTGCGAAAGAGAAAGCAGTAACCCGTCACCAGGTCCACCGCCCGGCCGGCCCATTCGGCGGGTGGCCGGCCCGCGCTGTGATAGGCGTGCTGCCAGTCGGGGGTGAGCACCACCCCCTCGACGCCGACCCCTCCCACCGCCGGGTCGCGGAGCGGCGCCTGGAGGACCTCCAGCCAGCCCGGCCCCACCTCCACGTCGCTGTCCACCCAGCAGATGAACTCGCCCCGCGCCACGGCCATGCCGTAGCTGCGGGCGAAAACGCCCTCGTTGCGGGGCCGCCGCAGCACGCGCACCTGCGGGCAGCGCCGGGCCAGCTCCCGCAGGTAGGACGGCGTCTCGTCCCGGGAGCCGTTGTCCACCACGATGAGTTCGTGGGGAGGACCGGTGTGGCGCAGCACCGACTCCACGCAGCGCCGCAGGAGGGGCGCGCAGTCCCAAGTCAGGGTGACGATGGAGGTGAAACCCGACCGCAGGTGCCGGACGGCGGGGCCGGCGGTGCCGCGCTCCTCCACGCGCCCTCTCTCCTCTCTTCCCCGGCCGGCGAGAGCCGGTGCCGGCCCGGCCCCCGCCGCGGCCCGACCGCGCCGATCCCGCCTTCCCCCAACCTATGCGGGGCGGCCGCCGCCTGCCTGAGCTGCCCAGCTCACCCGGGCACAAGCGGGAACCCACCGTTGTAGGCAGGCGGGCCGGAACCGTATGCTATCACCAGGGAAGCATAACGGGGAGGCGGACGGCGGTGTCCCTCCAAGCTCAACGAAGACTCTTCACGGTGGCCGAGTATCATCAAATGGCACAAGCCGGTATACTTGGCGAGGACGACCGGGTAGAGCTGATAGAGGGTGAAATTATCGCCATGAATCCCATCGGCAGCCGCCACGCCGCCGCCGTGGCACGCCTTACCCGACTCCTTGTCGAGGGTGCGGGCGGGCGCGCCCTTGTGTGGGTGCAAAACCCCGTTCAACTCGATCCGTGCTCGGAACCGCGGCCTGATGTAGCCCTGCTCCGTCCGCGCCCCGACCACTATGCCACCGCCCACCCGGGACCGGGGGACACTCTGCTGATCGTGGAGGTGGCCGACACCTCCGCGGACTACGACCGCCAGGTCAAGGTGCCTCTGTACGCCCGCGCAGGTGTCCCCGAGGTATGGCTGGTGGACCTGGACGCTCAGACCGTCGAGATATACCGCCGGCCTTCGCCGGAAGGCTTCGGCGAAAGAGAGCAGGTCGGCCGGGGCGGGACGGTGGCTCCCGCGGGTCTCCCGGGCCTGCACCTGGATGTGGACGGCATCCTCGGTTAGAGCCGCGTGGGTGTGAATTGCATCCTCAATTAGCCGCGTAGGCGTGAATTGCATCCTCAATTAGATCCTCCTGCCGTGGGCCGGCGCCAGTGGGGGTGAAGACCACCAAGTTGGTCTTTTTCAAGCTAGAGCCCGGCCGCAGGGCTCGCCGACGGCAGGCCCCAGACGGCGAGGAGGCGGCTCGCCAGGGCGGCGCCGGTGGCCTCGATGGCGGGGGCGGCCAGGCGGTGCTCGGCCGCCAGTTCCTCGGGCGCGAGGCCGCGGTCGGCCCGCAGCTCCTCCGCGTAGGCTTCGGCCCAGGCGCAGACCATGGGTTCGTCCACCTCGAAGTGAAACTGGAGCCCGTAGGCCCGCCTCCCCACGCGAAAGGCCTGGTGACGGCACGCCGCCGAACCGGCCAGGAGGACGCCGCCCGGCGGCAGCACGGAAAAGGTTTCCCCGTGCCACTGAAAGACCGGCAGCTCCGCCGGCAGGCCGGCGAAGAGGGGGTCGGCGCGGCCCTCCTTGGTGAGCCGGATGGTCCCCGGGCCGATCTCGCGGACGGCGTTGGGCTCCACGCGGCCGCCCAGGGCGGAGGCCAGGAGCTGCCCGCCGAGGCAAATTCCCAGCACGGGCAGATCGGCGGCCACGGCCAGGCGGAGGAGCTCCTCCGTCTGCTGCAGGTGGGGGTAGCGGTCGGCGTCGTGCACGCTCATGGACCCGCCGAGGACGACGAGGGCCCCGTACCCTGCGAGACTCCGCGGCAGGGACGCGCCGCTCTCCACGTTGCGCACGTCGAGGCGCCAGCCTGCCTCTCCCAGCCACGTCTCCAGCCGGCCGGGTCCCTCGATGGTTACGTGCTGGACTACCAGCACCGTTGGCGGTCCCGCCCCCTCTGTCACTCGGAACCCCCCTCCAATGCGGCGGTGGCCTCCTCACCAAGGCACCCGCCGGGCGACGAGACTCCGGCCTTCGGCCGCCGCCGGTAGCCGTCCCCTTCCAGGCTAGCATAGGAGCCGCAGGCGGGACAGGCCGGATCGCGATGGGCGCTCAGGACGCGGTGGTAGCCCGTCACCGGGTCCGTGAGGAGGAGGCGGCCGGTCAGCGGTTCCCCCCAGCCGGTGACGACCTTGACGGCCTCCAGCGCCGCCAGGCAACCCACGGTGCCGGCTACCGCCCCCAGGACGGGAAAGCCCAGGGGGTCCCAGCCCGGATCCCCCGCCGGGAAGAGGCACCGGAGGCAGGGCGTGCGGCCGCCAAGGATGACGGTGACGTATCCCTCCCCCGCGTTCATGGCGGCTTCCACCAGCGGGAGGCCCGCCTCGAGGCAGAGGCGGTTGAGCAGGAACCGCTCGGGAAAGTTGTGGCGGCAGTCCAGGGCCACCTGGGCCCGCCGCAGCCAGGGCGCAAGGGAGGCGGCCGTGAGGGGCCCCTCCACCGCCACCACCTTCACGTCCGGGTAAAGGCCGCGCAGCGTTTCCCGCACGCAAAAAGCGCGGGAGCGGCCGAGCCACTCGGGGCGCATCAGCACCTGGCGGTTCAGGTCCGGTGTCTCGAGCGGCCCGTGATGGAAGAGGACGAGCCGGCCCACGCCGGCGGCGGCCAGGTAGAGAGCCGCCGTCCCCCCCACCCCGCCGACGCCCGCCACCACGGCCGTGGCGGCCCGCAGCCGGCGCTGGGCTTCCCGGCCGAACCCGGGCAGGCTCACCTGCCGCGCGAACCGGTCCGCCACCGCCTCGCCCTCCGTCACCGCGTCGTCCGGGCGCGCCGCCCCACCAGCCTGGCGCCGACCCCGGCGACGGCCGTCTCGATCAGGTCGTAGACCTCCACGCACTCGATGCCGGCCGCCTCCAGAGCGCGCCGCGGCTCGTGACCGATGCGGCTGCAGAGGACGGCGGCGCAGTCCGACAGCAGGCGGACCGTCCCGGCCAGGATCGTCCCGTCGTCGTTGCAGGTCTCCGGGCCGCCGCAGTACCGCTCCACGCTGCGGGCCTGGACGAAGCGGGCCAGTCCCGGACCGGCCTCGTAGATCCAGAACTCCCGGGCGTGCCCGAAGTGCTGGTTCACCACGCCGCCGCCCCTGCTGGCCACCGCCACCAGGACGGTCCCGTCGCGGCCCGGGCCGCCCTCCGTCTCGATGCCGAGCCGGGTCCGGGCGGTCCGCACCTCCTCCCGCCAGCGCTCGATGGCCGCGTGGGCGGCGCGGCGCCCTTCCAAGTCGTAGTCAACGTCCTGGGAAAGGAAGACGTCCTCGGCGAACTCGGCGCCCCGGTCCTCGCCCAAAAGCCCGACGGCGTCCGCCCGGCACTGCCGGCAGTGGCGCATCATGTTCATCGCGATTCCCTCGGCCTCGCAGCGGTCCTGCAGCGCCTTGAGCTCCTGGGGCGTCGGACCGCGCTGGCCGGTGAGCCCAAAGTGGGTTCCGTGCTCCGGCGACGAGATGAGGGGCATGATGTTGTGCAGGAAGGCCCCCAGGCGCTTGACGGTGCGCGAGACCTCCACCAGGTGCTCGTCGTTTATCCCGGGGATCATCACCGAGTTGACCTTGCACAGGATGCCGTTCTCGGTCAGCGCCTGCAGCCCCGCGAGCTGGCGCTCGGAGAGGATGCGGGCGGCTTCCCTGCCGGTGTACCGCTTGTGGTTGTAAAAGATCCACGGGTAGATGCGCTCCCCCACCTCCGGCTCCGTCATGTTGATGGTGACGGTCACGTGGTCGATGCCCAGGGCCTTGATGCGGTTGACGTGGTCCAGCAGCCTGAGGCCGTTGGTGGAGAGGCAGAGCTTGATGTCCGGGCACTCCCGCGCCACCAGCTCGAAGGTGCGGAAGGTGCGGTCGGGATTGGCCAGCGGGTCGCCGGGACCGGCGATGCCCAGCACGCTGAGCTCCTTGACCCGGCTCGCCACGTACTTCACCTTTCGGAGCGCCTCCTCGGGGGTGAGCACCCGGCTCGTCACCCCGGGCCGGCTCTCGTTGGCGCAGTCGTACTTGCGGTTGCAGTAGTTGCACTGGATGTTGCAGGCCGGCGCCACCGCCACGTGCATGCGCGCGTAGTGCTGATGCGCCTCCTGGCTGTAGCAGGGGTGGTTGTGGATCCTCTCGCGGATCCGGGGATCGAGGACCTCCCGGCCGCTGCCGCATCCGCCCCTCTTGGCCCCGCAGCTGCGGCGCGGAGCTCCGGGGGACTCAGCCGGGCCGGCCGGCAGCAGGACCGGCAGCACCGGCGACGCGGCGGCGACCCCTTGGACCACGGGGAGCGTCCTGGCCTCCGTCTCAGGGGACATCGCGTTCGCCTCCTCTGGCAGGATGGTGGCGGGCGGGCTCACCCCGCCCCCGAGCCCGAACCGGCTCCCTCCCGGTCGGCGGGGGCGCTCCCCAGGACCGCACCCGTCTCCAGGTCCTCCCCCGCCCTCCCCTCTTCCAGGGGCGCCAGCTCGCGCTCCAGGCAACCGACCAGCCGGCCGTTCTCGAAGAAAACCGCGTAGACGAGGTGATCCTGGAGGAAGGTGCCGATGTCCACCACGTAGCCCGGCAACCCTTTCGGCACCAGGATCTCCCCCTTGTCCAGGTCCGGGTCGGGGTAGGTTCCGTCGTTGCGGAGCGCCTTGATGGCCACGACCTGCTGGTCAATATGGAAACGGGGCCTCATCGCGCGTCCCGCCTCTCGGCGCCCTCCGGCGCCGCGGCCGCGGCTCCGCCGGCGGCGTCGCCGCCGGCCGGGGTGAGCGCGAGGCTGGACAGGGGCACGAGGGCCACCGGAGCGTGCTCTTTGAGCACCTTGAACAGACGGTAGTCGAGGGCGGTGCCCGCGAGGAAATCCCGGTACGCCCGGAGCAGCGCCTCCCGGTAGCGCTCCAGGCGCCGCTCGGCGTCGGTGTCCTCCGGCCCGGCCGCGGCGTCCACCTGCTCCATGTACCCGGCGAACCGCTTCAGGATGTGGAGGCGGTTCACGTTCACGACCGCGGGGTCATAGGGGATGTCGAAGAATTCCAGGTATTCCTCCGCGGTGCTCAGGCGCCGAAAGGCTGCAAGCGTCCTGGTCATCCGCCGCTCCCCCCTGCGCCATCGCCTGCAACCCCGTCGACCCGGCGCGCCTTCACCGTGAGCGGTAGCGGCGGCTCGCCCGCCCCCAGGGCGACCGAGAGCCGCCAGCCGTTGGCCAGAGTGAGGATCCGGACCGCGTCGCCGTCCTCGCCGGGCGCGACGGCCACGACGGCCTCCTCCAGGTCCTTCTTCGGAAGGTAAACGACCAGTTGACCCGACTCGTTCCTGCGCAATATCACTTTCATGAAGAGCACCCCCGCCGTGTCCGCCGGCCCTTGGGATAGGACAGGGCCGCCTCGCCGCGCTCGCCGGTGCGGATGCGCACCGCGTCCTCCACCGGCGAGACGAAGATCTTTCCGTCGCCCGGATAGCCCGTCCGGTTCACCTGGATAATCGCCCGCACAATGGACGCCACCGCCTCGTCGGGCACAAGGAGCTGCAGCATCCGCTTGGGCACGTAGCGGACCGCCTTGGGCAGCGGGTGCTCGCGCGCGTACTCCGAGGGTGTCGGCACCAGCCTGACCCCCGTCTCGTACTCCCCCGGCATCTCCGGGTCGATCTCCTCGATCATGCCCTTTTGCTTGCCGCGCCCCTCCACGCTGTGGAGAGTCAGGGCCGGAAAGCCCATCGCCTCCAGCGCCAGCCGCGTCTCGGGCACCTTGTCGCGCCGGATGATGGCCGTGATCTCCTTCATAGCTCTGGCCTCCCGGTGCGGATGGTCCAAGCCTGCTCCACCGGGCTGACGAAGATCTTCCCGTCCCCGATGTTCCCCGTGCGGGCCGCCTCCTCGATCGTCTTCACGACCTCCGGCACCCGCTCCTCATCCACGACCAGCATCAGACTCACCTTCGGCAGCTCCTCGTACCGGACCGGGCCGACCCTCAGGCCACCCTGCTTGCCGCGGCCGAAGACGTGCGACTTGGTGAGGGCCGGGTACCCCGCCGCCTCCAGGACCAGCACGACCTCCCGCTCCACCTCCGGCCGGATGACGGCGCGCACCATCTTCATTCCCATCGGTCGCCCACCTTTCGTGTCGTCGGACCTGCTCAACGAGTCCCCTCCCGGATCGCGCGATCCCGAGTCGGTCCGGCGGCCAGGAGGCCCCGGTGGCACGGCTTCACAGAGCCGCCACCTCCGGGAACCTTCGCAGGACTTCCACGCCGGCCCTGACCAGCGTCTCCCCCTCCGCGGCCAGCTGCTCGCGGGACACGAACCCGAACCGGTGGGCGTCGCGCAGCGTCCTGCTGACCAGCACGAGCCGGCCGGCGAAGAGGACGACGCGGCCGAAACCCTCGTGGCTCACGTCGAGCAGGTAGCCCACCATGGTCCCCGTCTCCCTCTCGATGGACGCGGCGACCGCCTGGTAGAAGTTGCGGAGCCTCGCCACGGTGGCCGCGTCAACGTCGCCGATCACCGGGATGGCCTGCCGCTCGTCTTCCATGAGGAGGTATGGCCTCAGGAGCGCCTCCTCGCTCACCCCGTCATAGCCGCCGTAGGGGTCGGCGGCGCGGATCTGCCGGATGAGCTCCCCGATGAAACCACCTGTCGTCGTGCCCTGCGACACAAGGATCACCCCCGACTGTCCCCGCCACGATGCCCGCCGCCGCGTCCGGCCGGGCTACACCCCTGCGAACTCCTCGGGCTCCGGCTCGCCGCGGCGCACCAGCTTCCGCAGCCAGGGCGGCGGCGTCCCCGCCAGCACCTGCCGCAGCCGGTCCAGGAGCGCCGCGATTTCCTCCGTTTCCCGTACCTTGACCGGGTGCACGCGGGCATTGACCACCCGCGCCGCCGCCGTGCCGCCGATGCTAGCCACGTAGACCATGGCGCAGTCCTGGACGGCCTCCACCCGGCTCCCGATCTTGTCCTCCTCGTCCTCGCCGACCGGCTCCAGGAGACGCGACTCCAGGAGGCGAAACCCCTCGGCGGACACCTCGTACACGTCAAAACGGCGGCACCAGCCGAAGTGCTGGTTGACGTGCACCCCGTCCCCCGTGGCAAAGGCTGCCTTTAACAACAGACGCGCACCCCCTTTCCCGCCGCCAGCTGACCCTCCCCGCCATGGTCCAGGAGCGCGTTGGCCAAGCCAAAGAGAAGGGCCATGGTCCCCCGGTACCCGGTCGTGAGGAGGTACTGGGCACCCAACCGGTCGAAGACGGGGAAGCCGAGGCGGAAGAGGGGTATCCCCAGGCGCGCGGCCGACTGACGGCCGTGGCTGCCGGCCACCAGGAGTTCGGCGCCACCCTCCCGGGCCCGCTCCTCCAAGTCGGCGTAGTCGCCCACCACCACCTCGGCGCAGGGCACCTGCGCCAGGACGGGGGACAGCGTTGGTGCCACCGCCGCCACAACCTCGGCGCCTACCTCGGCCAGAAGGGCGGCCACGGCGGCCAGAAGGTCCGGCTCCAGGGCAAGAGCCACCCGGCGCCCGCCCAACTCGAAGTGGGCGTCCAGCAGGGCGTCGGCCAGGCGCCGGCGCCGGCGCCGCCAGCGCTCGGGCACCGGGCGCCCCGTAAGGGCGGCCATGTCCATAAGGAACCGGTCCCCTGCCTCCAGGCCCGTCAGGTGCTCGTAGACGTGGAACGGCACGCCGGACCTCCCGGCGAGGAGGGCGGCGGAGCGGGCCATGGTTCGGCCAACCGCCAGGGTGAACTCGGACCTGCCCATGGCGGCCACGTCGCCGACGGTGGTGCCGCCCGTGGTGAGGGGCGACCAGTCGTCGGCCAGGTGGCCGTCCAGGGAGCTGGACAGGTCGGGCAGGACCACGGCGCGGAGGCCGAAGGACTCCACCAGCTCGCGGACCTCCTCCACGTCGAGGGGTGAAAGGGCGGGACCGGCCAGCAGGTTGACCTGGCCCGGCAGGGTGCCGGGCGCCGGCGCGGTGCGGGGGCCGCAGGCCGCACCGGGGGTACCGGCTGGCGCCGCCGGGGCCGCCGGGCTGGCCGGGCCGGCCAGCCCGGCCAGGACAGCCTCCACGGCCGCGGCGTACCCCGCCTCCAGGCCGCCGCGGAAGTCGGGCGTGGAGGCGTAAACCACCGGCACGCAGGCCAGCTCGGGTCGCTCCTGCCGGAACTCGCGCAGGGTCAGCTCCACGTCGTCGCCCTTGGTTTCGGTTAGCCCCGTGCTCAGCACGCCGATGACGTCCGGCCGGTACCGCGCCGCGACGGCGGTCAGGGCCGCCGCCAGGTTCTCGCCGCCACCCAGGATGACCGTCACCTCCGTGAGGGCCGTCGTTTGCAGCGGCACCGCCTCGCGGAAGTGGCGGGTCAGGAGAGCCTTGGCGAAGGAGGCGCAGCCCTGGGAGCCGTGGAGAACCGGCAGGCAGCGGTCCAGGCCCAGGAAGGCCAGCGCGCCGCCCAGGGGCGCGCTGTGCTTCAGCGGATTGACGCTCAGCGCCCGCTGCGTCTCCACCACGCGCGCCATCTCAGTCCACCTCCGCCCGCCCGGCGGCGGGCGGGCCGCCCGTTGCCTCCGCCGCCTGCGGCAGGGAAACCTCCCAGGGCGCGGGACGGCGCACGAGGCGCCACACCGGATTGCGCAGGGCCAGGTCCAGGCGCCGTGCCAGCTCCACCAACCCCGCATAGCCCGCGTAGGCATGGTGCCGCTCCTGGTTGATGTCCAGGAAAGGCACGCGCCCCTTGAGGGCCGTGTACATGTTGCGGCCGCCGGCGATGAGGATGTCGGCGCCGGTCTCGCGGATGATCCGCAGGAGCTCCCGCGGGTTCCCCTCCTGGATGAGGGTGGCGTCCTCTCCCAGGAGCCCCTTGATGCGCTCCACATCTCCCTCGCTGCTCTTGTTGGTCCCGGTGGCCACAACCTGGAGTCCCAGGTCCTGCAGGGCAGAAACCACCGACCAGCTCTTGACCCCACCCGTGTACAGGACGACCCGCCTGCCGAGCAGCCGGTTCCGGTAGGGGGCCAGCCGCCTCGCCAGGGCGGCCTCCTCCCCGGCGATGATCTCCTCGGCCCGGTCCACGAGGACAGGGTCGCCCAGGAGGCGGGCGAACCCCCGCAGGGTCTCACCCATGGCCCTGGCGCCGTAGAAACTCCCCTCGAACCAGGGGATACCCCACCGCTCCTCCATCTTGCGGGCCAGGGTGAGGAGGGCGCGGCCGCAGACCACCATGTTCACCCTTGCCCGGTGGGCCCAAGTCAGTTCCCGATAGCGGGCGTCCCCGGTGATGCGGGAGAGGACGCGAACGCCCAGCCGCTCGAGGACCGGCAGCACGTGCCAGAGCTCGCCCGCGATGTTGTATTCCCCGATGAGGTTCACGTCGTAAGGCGTGGTGAACTCCGGCTCGCCGGTGCCGATGACGTGCGTCAGTAGAGCCTCGCCCGCCAGGCGGTTGCCCAGGTTCTTGCTGCCGACAAAGCCGGGGCTCAGCACCGGGATCACCGGCAACCCGATCGCCGCCCGCGCCGCCTTGCAGACGGCTTCCACGTCGTCGCCGATGAGGGCCGGGACGCAGGTGGAGTAGACGAAGACGGCAGCGGGACGGTATCGCTCCGCCACCTCCAGGATGGCGCGGTAGAGCTTTCTCTCCCCGCCGTGGATCACGTCCTGCTCGGAGAGGTCCGTGGTGAATCCGAGGCGGTGCAGGTCCGGTCCCGAGGAGAGGCTGCCGCGGCTCTCCCAGGAATTGCCCAGGCAGGCGATGGGGCCGTGGACCAGGTGGGCGGCGTCGGCCACGGGTACCAGGGTGATCATGGCGCCGTCGAAGGCGCAGCCGCCCGCCGCCGTGCCCGGTTGGGGCCGGTGGCAGCCGCGCCGCCTCTCGGCGGCTCCCTTCGCGCGGTTGTGCCCGCAGGCGGGCTCATCGAAGAGCTCCGCGACCTTGGCAGTCAGCATAGTGCGCACCCCCGACACCAAGCTTCCGGTGGGCGGGGGCGGAGCCCCCCGCCCACCTCAGCGGATGACATCGAAGCTGTGGGCCGGCGCCTTCCGGTCCATCTCCTCCAACACCGCGTTCACCGTCCACACGAGGAGGTTCAGACTCCCCTGGTAGCCGATGATCGGATAGCGGTGCAGGTGGTGCCGGTCGAAGATGGGGAAGCCGACCCGCACCAGGGGCAGGTCCGCCTCTCGCGCCAGGTACTTGAGGTAGCTCGACCCCATCAACAGGTCCACCGGCTCGGTGAAGACCAGGGAGCGCAGGTGCCACAGGTCCTTACCCACCCACACCTTCGCTTCCTGGCCGTAGGGGCTGGACCTGAGGAGCTCGCCGGCCTCCCGCTCGAACTCCTCGCTGCCATTGGTGCAGACGACGTGCACCGGCTCGGCCCCGAGCTCCAGCAGGAAACTCAGGAGCCCCAGGAGGACGTCCGGATCGCCCGCCAGAGCCACCCGCTTGCCGTGGAGATAGGCGTGGGAGTCGGCCATGGCGTCCAGAAGCCGGCCTCTCTCCGCCTCCAGCCCGGCTGGTACCGGCCGGCCGGTCAGCCGGCTGATCTCCTGGAGCAGGCGGTCGGTGAGGCGCACCCCGATCGGCATCGGCAGGCCGACCACCTCCTGGCCCCACTCCTCTGCCATGAACTGGCGCGTCTTGGTGGTGGAGAAACGCTGCAGGGCCACGGTGGCGCGGGCGTTGACGGCGTCGGCCGCCGCCTCCAGGGGCGTGCCGCCGACGTAGGGCCGGTAGTCTCCCGTGGCCGGTGAGTCGAGGACGTCGGAGAGGTCGGAGAGCAGGGTGAAGTCGGTCTCGAAGAGGGTGAGGAGGCGCTTGATCTCCCTATAGTCCCCGACGTAGGTGTCAAAGCCTGTCAAGAGGTTGATCCTGCCGTTGGGCTCCCCCTTCCTCCCCTCGGCCAGGTAGGAAAGAATCCCCTTCATCATGTTGTCCCAGCCGGTGATGTGGGAGCCGACGAAGCTCGGCGTGTGCGCGAAGGGAACCGGGTAGTCCCGGGGAACGGCCCCCTTCTCGCGGGCGTTGCGGATGAAGGCGTTCAGATCGTCGCCGATCACCTCGGCCATGCAGGTGGTGCTGACGGCGATCATCTCCGGCCGGTACAGCGCCCGGGCGTTCTCCAGCCCCTCGATCAGGTTGTTGAGCCCGCCGAAGACGGCGGCGTCCTCGGTCATGGAGGAGGAGACCGCCGGGAAGGGCTCCTTGAAGTGGCGGGCGAAGTGGCTGCGGAAGTACGCCACGCACCCCTGGGAGCCGTGGACGAAGGGCAGGGTACCCTCAAAGCCGATGGCGGCCAGGATGGCGCCCAGCGGCTGGCACGCTTTGGCCGGGTTGATGGTGAGCGCTTCCCGGGCGAAGTTCTTCTCTCGGTACTCCCAGGTTCGCGTCCACTCGAGGACCCGTTGCACTTCTTCCGCGGACGACGGCTTCTCGAACTCCCGCTTGCGCGCCCGCTGCTCCCGGAACTCGGGCGCCTCGAACAGCTCGTTGTGGTCCTGCACCTTCAGCGGTCCGCTCATGGCCCCGTCACCCCGCCAACCGTGTCGCGGCGGGGATGTCCTCGTCCCGGCCCGCGTCGCCGGTCCAGGGGGGCCGGAACAGGCCCCAGCAGGGGTTGTTGACGGCGATGTCCATGTCCCGGGCGAAGACGGCGAAGCCCTCGACCCCGTGGTACGGGCCGCTGTAGTCCCAGGAGTGCATCTGCCGGAAGGGGATCCCCATCTTGTGGTAGACGTACTTCTCCTTGATGCCGGCGCCCATCAGGTCTGGCTTGAGGCGCCGGGCGAACTCCTCCAGCTCGTAGGCCGTCGGGTCATCATACAGGACGACGGCCTCCTTGAGCTCGGGGTAGGTGCGCTGGTAGTCGTCGTTGTGTCCGAACTCGTACCCGGTGCCGATCACCTCCATGCCCAGGTCCTCGTAGGCGCCCACCGTGTGGCGCGGCCGGAGCCCGCCCACCAGCAGCATCACCGTTTTGCCCTCCAGCCGCGGCCGGTACTTCTCGATCACCGCCTGGAAGTAGGGCTCGTAGCGGGCGATGGCCTCCTCCGTCCGCTCCTTGATGTGGTCGTCGAAGAAGGAGGCGATCCTGCGCATGCTCTCCTTGATCTTGGTGGGGCCGAAGAAGTTGTACTCCACCCAGGGGATCCCGTACTTCTCCTCCATGCTCCGGCAGATGTAGTTCATGGACCGGTAGCAGTGGATGACGTTGAGCCTGGCGCGGTGGGTGATGGCGAGCTCGTTCAGGGTCCCGTCGCCCGACCACTGGGCGATGACGCGCAGGCCCATGTCCTCCAGGATCTTGCGGGAGGCCCAGGCGTCGCCCCCGATGTTGTAGTCGCCGATGAGGGCGATGTCGTAGGGGCCGGGTTCCCAGTCCGGCTCCCGGGTGCCGAGCACCCAGTCGCGGATGGAGTCGTTGGCGATGTGGTGGCCGAGGGACTGGCTCACGCCCCGGAAGCCCTCACAGCGCACGGGGACGACAGGGATGCCCAGGTCCTTGGCCTTCTTCTTGGCCACCGCCTCGATGTCGTCGCCGATGAGCCCGATGGGGCACTCGGACTGGATGCTGATCCCCCTGGCCAGGGGGAAGAGCTCGCGGATCTCCTCGCAGATCTTGGCCAGCTTCTTGTCGCCGCCGAAGACGACGTCCCGCTCCTGGAAGTCGCTGGTGAACTGCATCTCGACGAACTTACTGACCCCCAGCACCCCGTTCGCGTAGTTGCGGCGCGACGCCCAGGAGTACTGGCCACAGCCGACCGGGCCGTGGCTCAGGTGCACCACGTCCTTGACGGGACCCCAGACGACCCCCTTGGAGCCGGCGTAGGCGCAGCCGCGGATGGTCATCACCCCCGGCCGGGACTTGACGTTGGACTTGACCTGGCACTCCTTGCACGTGCCGCTCGGGTCGTTGGGCCGCACGTGCTTGGCCCGCTCCTTGCGCGCCTTCTCCGGGTACGCGGAGAGCACTTCGTCAATCATCCGCTGGGTGCCCTCGCGGGTGAGAGCGACGCTCACGGCCTCCACCTCCTCCGGTTTCTCGGATTCCCTGCGCTGCGCCGGCGATGCCCGCCCGTGGCCTCGCCCTCCCCGCCCGTCGCCGGGGAGCCGCGGCCACGCCCGCGAGCGCGCGGGTCAGGCCGGGGCGGCGGCCACGCTCGGCGCGCCCGCGTAAGCAGCATCCTCTTCCCGGAGAAGCCCGTACTCGATGAGGAGCTTCTCGAGATCCTCCATGGCCATGGGGGTCGGGATGACCTTGCGGTCGTTCTCGTCAATCTTTCTGGCCAGGGCACGGTACTCGTCGGCCATGGGCTGGGTGGGGTCGTACTGGATGACCGTCATCCGCCGCAGCTCGGCGTGCTGGACCACGTTGTTGCGGGGCAGCATGTGGATGACGTGGGTGCCGAGGCGCTTCGCCAGTTCCTCGATGAGCTCCCGCTCGTTGTCCACGTTGCGGCTGTTGCAGATGAGGCCGCCCAGGCGCACGCCGCCCGAATGGGCGTACTTGAGGATGCCGCGGGAGATGTTGTTGGCGGCGTACATGGCCATCATCTCGCCCGAGGTGACGATGTAGATCTCCTGGGCCTTGTTCTCGCGGATGGGCATGGCGAAGCCGCCGCACACGACGTCGCCCAGCACGTCGTAGACCACGTAGTCCAGGTCCTCGTAGGCGCCGTTCTCCTCCAGGAAGTTGATGGCCGTGATGATGCCTCGGCCGGCGCAGCCGACGCCCGGCTCGGGACCCCCCGACTCCACGCAGCGGACGCCGCGGTAGCCGGTGAGCATGACCTCCTCCAGCTCCAGGTCCTCCACCGTGCCTCTCTCCGCCGCCAGGTGCAGGACCGTGGTCTGAGCCTTGCAGTTGAGGATGAGCCGGGTGCAGTCCGCCTTGGGGTCGCAGCCGACGATCATTACCTTCTTGCCCATCTCCGCCAGGGCCGCCACGGTATTCTGCTGGGTGGTGGACTTGCCGATGCCGCCCTTGCCGTAGAACGCGATCTGCCTCACCTTTTTCCTCTCCTTTCTCCCCGTGGGCTCTCGGGGGCCTGCCGCCCCGGGGGTGTGGGCTGGAGTGCCCCGTGACCCCGATGACCTTACACGTACACCCTAGAGACCTTACACATATGTGTCAATATGCTGCCTGCGAATCTGTGAAGATGTCATGTGAGCTGCCATCAAAGGCCGCTTAGTCCTGTTTCCTGACAGCATATCGTGTTAGCTCCTCGGGGTGCGCGCCGCGGAGATGGCCGCCGCGCGCCAGGGGGGCTCCCCGGGCGGCGACACAGCCCTATTCGGCGCCGTGCCCTTCCCCGGCCAGGCGGCGCGCGGCGCGACCGGCGCCCTTGCCGACGGCGAAGCGCCGACACCGCCCCACCGTCTCCGGCGGAAAGGGTTCGTACAGGGAGGGATCCTTGAGGACGCCGTCCACGTGGATACCGGACCGGTGGGTGAAGGCGGCCGCTCCCACCACGGCCTTTTCCGGGGGGATGGTGCGTCCGGCCAGGCGGGCCACCAGCTCCGCCAGGGCCGTCAACCGCTCTGGGTCCACCCCCACCGGACGGCCGAGAAGGACCCGCGCCGCCACCACGATCTCCTCCAAAGGGGCGATGCCCGCGCGTTCGCCCAGCCCCAGGACGGCGGCGCTGGCCCAGGCGGCGCCGGCCCGGAGGGCCGCCAGGGTGTTGGCCGTGGCCAGGCCCAGGTCGTCGTGGGCGTGCATCTCCACCTCCACGCCTGCCCCCAGCAGGCGGGCCGCCAAGGCCCAGGATCGGAGAGGGTCCAGCACACCCACGGTGTCGCTCAGCCGCACGCGGAGAGCGCCGAGGGCCACGGCGCGCCGGGCCGTCGCCACGACGAAACCCGGATCGGCCCGCGACGCATCCTCCAGCCCCACCGTCACCTCGGCTCCCCGCTCCCGCGCGTATCCGAGCACCTGCTCCAGCTCGCGGAGGGCCCGCGCCCGATCCCACCCGAGCTTGCGTTCCAACTGGCGGTCCGAGACGGGGAGGCAGACGTGGAGGAGACGTGCGCCACAGGCCAGGGAGGCTTCCACGTCCTCGCGGCGGCAGCGGTTCCATGTCGAGACGCGGGCCCGCAGTCCCGCGGCCAGGACCAGGCGGGCCGCAGCGGCCTCGGCGGGCCCCGAGACCGGGACGCCCACCTCGATCTGGTCCACACCCGCCTCGTCCAGGGCCACCGCGATGGCCAGCTTCGCCTCCGGTGAGAAGGAGACGCCCGGCGCCTGCTCGCCCTCGCGCAGGGTGCAGTCGCAGAGGAAGACGGGCCTCACGCCTCCGTGCCCTCCCACGGGGTCAACCCCCCTTCCCACCGCTCCCCGGCCGACCGATCGCACACCTCCTCGGGAGGCGGCACGTCCGGATTCCCGCCGGCGACGGCCAGGAGGTAACCCCGCCCGCGGATGTTGCGGAGAATGGCCCCCTCGGGATCGCCGATCTTGTCGCGCAGGGAGCGGACGGCGGCGTAGAGGCGGTGCCGCCGACCGTCAGGCGGCAAGCCCGGCACGGCCTCCGCCAGCTCCTCCGGGGCGCGGACGCGCCCCGGCTCGCGGGCCAGCATGGCCGCCAGGCGGTACTCGGCGCCGCTGAGAGCCAGGTGCAACCCCCGGTACACGACCTCCCGGCGGTCCAGGTCCAGGAGCGCGTCCCGGCTCAGGCGGAGGAGACCGCAGGGCTCGCCGTCCCCGCCCGCGGGGGGCTGGAGGAAGAGCTGGCGCAGCCGTGCCAGCAGCTCGCGGGGGTCCAGGGGATGGCCGACGAGGACGGCCCCGCGGGCGGCGGCGTGGCAGCGCGCCACCAGGTCCTTGCCCCCCGCCACCAGGAGCAGATGGAGGTTCCGGCGACGGCAGAGGCAGCTGCAGTGCAGAAAGGAGGCCGGGCAGTCCAGGGGGCACGCCACCACCACCGCCCATGCGGACAGGCGCCCGGCCGCCTGCACCAGATCGCGCCAGGCGGCCGCCCGGAAGGCGGGCCAGCCGTCGTGGCGCGCGACCGCCTCCACCAGGTCGAGGGTGAGAGCGTCGCGCCCGAAAAGGAGAAGGTGCTCACCCGTGGCCGCCGCCATGCGCCCCGCCCCCTTCCTCCACCGTGGTTCCGCGGCTGTGCCCGACGCGCTGGAGAAACCCTGTCAGCCCTGATCTTACCCTTGGGGCTGAGACCGCGGCAAGATTTACTGTTAAGTAAGCTGCCATCACAAGGAGTGTTGGCCGCGTTTCCGGCAAAAGTGGCAAGTAAGCTTACAAGATGGTGTTGACACTCCGGTGATCCCTTGTTACTGTGCTGTTAACAAACGATGTGTCCTAGGGTTCCGCCCCGGCTTCAGCGGGGGACTGGTCCAAGAGGACGAGTGCCGTCCGGCCCGACGGGCCACGGCACACACGGCGGGATAAAAGCCCGGGAGGCCCCTCTGGTCTCCCGGGCTTTTGCAATAGGAACCCCGGCCCCCGTGGCCGAAGGGACGGGAGGTGAAGGACCGTGCTGAAGTCCGCGGCTTCCGGCCGGCTGCGCGCCGTCGCTCTGGCTGCCCTCCTGCTCACGGTGCCGCCGGTCGTGGCCGGCTGCGGCCCCGCCGCCGGGCCAGGGGCGCCGGGCAGGGACGCCGCCGCCCGGGCCGGTGACCGCGCCGCGCCGGCAGAAGAAACGCAGCCGCCCATCCGCATCGGGCTCTCCCCCTGGCCGGGTTGGTTTGCCTGGTACCTGGTGAGAGACAAGGGCTTCTTTGATAAGCACGGCGTGGATGTCGAGCTCGTGTGGTTCCCCGTGTACAGCGATTCGCTCCAGGCCTTCGCCACCGGCAAGGTGGACGGGAACTCCCAGACCCTCAGCGACACCCTCCCCCAGGCCGCCCGCGGCGTTCCCCTCCGGGTGGTGCTCGTGAACGACAACTCCCACGGCGGCGACGCCCTCATCGCCAAGCCGCATTACCGGAGCGTGCGCGACCTGCGGGGGAGGCGCGTGGCCACGGAGATGGGCACCGTGGATCACTTCCTCCTCCTCCGGGCCCTGGCCAGGCACGGCATGACCGAGGACGACGTGGACTTCGTCAATATGACCATCAACGACGCCGGGCCGGCCTTCATCGCCGGCCGGCTGGATGCCGCCGTCCTCTGGGAGCCTTTCCTGAGCAAGGCCGTGGCCCAGGGGAAGGGGCGCATCCTCTTTTCCTCCCGCGACACGCCGGGCCTCATCCCCGACCTCCTGGTCCTTGGCGAGAAGGTTGTGCGCGAGCGGCCCGAGGAGGTGCGGCGCATCCTGACGGCCTGGTTCGACGCCCTGGCCTGGTGGCGCGCCCACCCCGACGAGGCCCTGGCCATCATGGCCAAGTACGCCGAAACACCCGTGTCCGACTACCGGCTGCTGGTGAACGGGGTGAGAATCTTCACCCTGGCCGACAACCTGCGCGCCTTCGAGGCGAGGGATGACTTCCAAAGCCTCGCCTACACCGGCGCGCGGACGGCGGCCTTCCTGAAGGAAAAGGGGCTGCTGGACCGGGTCCCGGACGTGCGGACCATCATCGACCCCTCCTTCCTCCGAACGCTCGCGGCCCAACAGGGCGCCGTCGCGGACGCGCCCGGGGGTGGCGGGCGGTGAAGCCGGGCACGTTGCCGGCGCGGCTCCAGGTGACAGGGGTGGCCGTGGCCCTGGGCGTCGCGCTGGCCGCCTGGGCCGGCGTGGCCTCCCTGGGGCTCGTCAGCCCCACCTTCCTGCCGCCGCTGGGGCGAGTGGTCCGGGCGCTGGCGGACATGGTGGGCGGTGACCTCTGGGGCGACGCCGCCGTGAGCATCGTGCGCGTCACGGGCGGCTTCCTCCTGGCCGCCGCGCTGGGTGTCCCGCTGGGGCTCCTGGCGGGCACCCTGCCCATCCTGGAAGCCGTGGTTCTCCCCGCCGCCGAGTTCCTGCGCTACGTGCCGGTGCCGGCCCTCCTCCCCCTCGTCATGGTGTGGTTCGGAGTTGGCGAGGCGGCCAAGGTCCTGGTCATCTTCCTCGGCGCTTTCTTCCAATTGATCCTCATGGTGGCCGCCGACGTCCGGCGCGTCCCCGGCGACCTGGTGCGTGTCTCCCTCACCCTGGGGGCCACGCGCCGGCAGGTGCTGCGGCGCGTCCTCCTGCCGGCGATGCTGCCGGATCTCCTCGACACCCTGCGTCTGGTCCTCGGCTGGGCCTGGACCTACCTCGTCGTGGCCGAGCTGGTGGCGGCCAACTCGGGGCTGGGCTACCGGGTGCTCAAGGCCCAGCGGTTCCTCCAGACCGACCGGGTCTTCGCCGCCATCCTGGTCATCGGCCTGGTGGGCCTCGTGACCGACCAGGCGCTCCGCCGGCTCCATCGGCGCCTTTTTCCGTGGTGGGAGGGAAACCGCCCATGAGGGAGACAAACGCCCTGCGGAGTCGCGCCGAACCGGCACCGCCGGCCATCGAGGTCCGGGGGGTGTCCAAGAGCTACGCAACAAGCCGGGGCCTCGTTGCCGCCCTCTCCCCCACGACCTTCACCGTGGCGGAAAACGAGTTCGTCACCATCCTTGGCCCCTCTGGCTGCGGCAAGTCGACCATCCTCACCCTGATTGCGGGCCTTGAGGCCCCCACCACCGGCCGGATCCTCATCCACGGGCAGCCGGTGGCGGGGCCCGGCCGGGACCGCGGGTTCGTTTTCCAGTCGTATACCCTCTTCCCCTGGCTCACGGCGGCCGACAACATCGCCTTCGGCCTCCGCCTGGCCGGCGTGCCGGAGGCGGAGGTCCGCCGGGTGGTGGCGCGCTACGTGTCCCTCATCGGTCTTGAGGGATCCGCCCAGAGGTACCCCCACGAGCTGTCGGGCGGGATGAGGCAGCGGGTGGCCATCGCCCGGGCGCTGGCGACGGGCCCGCGGGTGCTCCTGATGGATGAACCCTTCGGCGCCCTCGACGCCCAGACGCGGCTCGCCATGCAGGAGCTTCTGCGCTCCGTGTGGCAGGCCGACCGGACCACGGTGCTCTTTGTGACCCACGACGTGGAGGAGGCGGTGTATCTGGGCGAGCGGGTGCTCGTCTTGGCGGAGGCGCCGGGCCGCCTGCGCGCCGAGTACCGGGTGACCCTGCCGCCCGAGCGGCCCCCCGAGGTCAAGGAGGAACCAGAGTTCCTGGCGCTCAAGCGCGAGCTGCTCGCCCTCCTCCGCCAGGCGTGGGCTGACCGCGTCACCAGGACCGGGGCAGAGCGCGACGCCGCGGCGCCGGCGAGCGCCGTCAGCCAAGGCTTCACTGGAGGGATGAGGGAGTGACCGGGGACGTGACGCGGAAAGACGGGGGCGAGCCGGCCCAGAGGGGTCAGACGGCAGCGCGGCGGGAGGAGGACATCCCCGAGGCCCGTCGGCGCGAGGAGGTCGAGCGCGCCCTGACCCTGGGCCTACCGGCCGCCGCGAGCATAGCGGACCGGACCATAAGCTGTTTCAGCCGCGGGGAGCTGCCCCACTACGCGGGCATCAACACCTTCCTCAAAGCGCCCTACCTGGAGGACGTGCGCCGGGTCGGCGACCACGATGTGGCTTTCCTCGGCGTGCCCTTCGACTCCGGCACCACCTACCGGCCCGGCGCCCGCTTCGGCCCCCAGGCTATGCGCCGCATCTCGGCCCTCTACACCCCCTACTTCTACGAGCTGGCCGTGGACCTCCTGGAGAGCGTGCGCATGGCGGATGTGGGCGACGTCTTCACCATCCCGGGGAACCTGGAGAAGAGCTTCGACCAGATCACCGGGGCCGTGTCCCACGTCTTCGCCAGCGGCGCGTTCCCCGTCATCCTGGGCGGGGACCACTCCATCGGCTACCCCTGCCTGCGCGGGATCGCCCCCCACGTGGACGGGACCATCGGCATCATCCACCTGGACCGCCACGTGGACATCCAGGAGAAGGACCTGGACGAGCGCATGCACACCTGCCCCTGGTTCCACGCCACCAACATCCCCAACGTGCCCGCTTCGAACCTGGTCCAGATCGGCATCGGCGGCTGGCAGGTGCCGCGGGCCGGGGTGCGGGTCGCCCGGGAGCGCGGGACCACCATCCTCACCATGGACGACGTGGAGGAGCTGGGCGTGGAGAGGGTGGCCGAGATCGCCCTGGAGGTGGCCTGGAAGGGCGCCCGCGCCGTCTACCTGAGCTTCGATGTGGACTCGGTGGACTGCGGCTTCGTGCCGGGCACCGGCTGGCCAGAGCCGGGCGGCTTCCTCCCCCGTGAGGCGCTGAAGCTCCTGCGCCTGGTGGCGCGCGAGGGGGTGTGCGCCATGGAGGTGGTGGAGGTGGCTCCTCCCTACGACCAGAGCGACGTCACGGCCCTCCTGGGCGTGAGGGCCGTCATGGACGTCCTGGCCGCCCTGGTGGACGCGGGCCGTCTCCCCCGCCCCGAGAGGCGACCGGCTGCCGGGCAAGGGGCCGGTCGGCCACGCGCTGAGGGAGGGGCCGGCGGGGCGGCAAACTCCACCGGTGCGCCGGAGGGTGAGCGCCCGTGAGCCCCCTCTTCGCGGAGGCCTGCGTCACGGCCCTGCTCCTGGGCGCCAGGCACGCCCTGGACGCCGACCACCTGGTGGCCGTGAGCACCATCCTCAGCCGGACGGGCAGCCTGCGCCGCGCGGCCGCCGTCGGCCTCCTCTGGGGTGCCGGGCACACCCTCACCCTCCTCGTGGCGGGAGTGGCGGCCTTCCTCTTCCGGCTTTCGCTGCCACCGGTCGTGAGCCAGCACCTCGAGGCGCCTGTCGGCGTCATGCTGGTGGTCCTCGGCCTCCTCACCCTGCGGGAGCACCGGCGGAGGGGAGTCCACCTCCACGTCCACCGCCACGGCGCCGAGGAGCACGTTCACTTCCACACCCACGGCCGATCCGCCGGCGAGGGAAGCCCGTTCGCCGGCGCGGCGGACGGCCACGTGGACCCCCCGGCTCCCGCCGCTCGCCGCGGGGCGAACTCCGGAGAGCACGCCCACGCCCACCAGGAGCGGCCCGGCCTCCGGCCCTTGCTCGTGGGCATGGTCCACGGCCTGGCGGGCAGCGCGGCCATGGTGCTCCTCGCCTCCGCCGCCATGCCGTCGGCGGCCGGCTCCCTGGCTTTCACCGCCGTCTTCGGCGCGGGGAGCATGGCCGGGATGGCGGCCGTCAGCGCCGGCGTCGCGCTCCCCCTCTCCTGGGGCGGGCGGCGTCTGCCGTGGCTGGGGCGGGCGTCGGCGCTGGCCGCCGGGACGGCCAGCGCCCTGCTCGGGGCGCTGATCCTGGCGGAGACGCTGAGCGCCGGCTGAGGCGGCGGCCGCCCCCGCCAGGGGGGCGGGGTGCCCGGCGGCGGGGTGGCGGCGGTCAGGGCCGGCGGAATGCCGGCGGGCGCGGAGGGGGGGTGATGACCGGGGAGCCGGGAGGCGGCCAGGGCAGAGGCGCCGCGGAGAGCGGTGCCCTACGCCGGGAGAGCGGCGGAGGCGCGGGAGAAGGAAGAACGCCCGGACGGGCAAGGAACGCCGGGCGGAGAGGCGATGAAGGAGGGAGACTCGTGGACCTGACGAAGCTACGCGGCAAGGTATTCGCCCTGCCGGCGGCGCTGGCGCTGGGGGCCGCCCTGGCGGTGCTGGGCGGCTGCGCGGGCAAGGAGGGCGCCAGGGAAGGAGCGGGCGGCGGGACGCCCTCGGAGGCGCCGGCCGGCGGTGCGCCCGCCCCGGCGGGCGGCGGGGCCGCCGAAGGCGACACCGTGAAGGTGGGCATCCTCCACTCCCTGAGCGGCACCATGGCCATCAGCGAGACCTCGCTCAAGGACGTGGAGCTCATGGCCATCGATGAGATCAACGCCCGGGGCGGCGTGCTCGGCAAGAAGATCGTCCCCGTCATCGAGGACGGAGCCTCGGACTGGCCCACCTTTGCCGAGAAGGCGCGGAAGCTCCTCGAGCGGGACAGGGTGGCCACTGTCTTCGGCTGCTGGACGTCGGCCAGCCGCAAGGCGGTGAAGCCGGTCTTCGAGCAACTGAAGGGGCTCCTCTGGTACCCGGTGCAGTACGAGGGACTCGAGGCCTCGCCCAATATCTTCTACACCGGCGCGGCCGCCAACCAGCAGCTCGTGCCGGCGGTGGAGTGGCTGCTCGAGCAGGGGAAGAAGCGTTTCTTCCTCCTGGGCTCGGACTACGTCTTCCCGCGCACGGCCAACAAGATCATCAAGGCCCAGCTCAGGGCCCAGGGCGGGGAAGTGGTGGGCGAGGAGTACACACCCCTCGGCCACACCGATTACTCCACCGTCATCAACAAGATCAGGGCGGCCAGGCCGGACATCGTCTTCAACACCTTGAACGGCGACAGCAACGTGGCCTTCTTCAAGCAGCTCCGCGATGCCGGCCTGACGGCCAAGGAGCTTCCCACCATCTCGGTGAGCATCGCTGAGGAGGAGATCCGCGGCATCGGCGCCGAGAACATGGTCGGCCATCTGGCGGTCTGGAACTACTTCCAGAGCACGGACACCCCGGAGAACCGCGAGTTCGTGCGGAGGTTCAAGGAGCGCCACGGCCAGGACCGGGTGACGGACGACCCCATCGAGGCTGCCTACCTGGCGGTTCACCTGTGGGCGAAGGCCGTGGAGAAGGCAGGCTCCTTCGACGTGGAAAAGGTGCGCGCGGCGGCGCGGAACCTCGAGTTCCAGGCGCCGGAGGGCCCCGTGAAGATCGACGGCCAAAACCAGCACCTCTGGAAGATCGTCCGCATCGGCGAGGTGCAGCCCGACGGCCAGTTCAAGGAGTTGTGGAATTCGGGCCAGCCCGTGGCCCCCGACCCCTACCTGGAGGGCTACGACTGGGCCAAGGGACTCAAGTAAGCGCTGACCGGCGGAGGTGGCGGACGTGGATATAGCCGTGACCCAGGTCTTCAACGCCCTGAGCGTTAGCTCCATCCTGCTCCTCGTCGCCCTGGGCCTGGCCTTCACCTTCGGGCTCATGGGGGTCATCAACATGGCCCACGGCGAGTTCATCATGCTCGGGGCCTACACGGCCTACCTCCTCGAGCGGTGGCTCGGGCCCGCGGGGGGTCTCCCCTTCGCGCTCGCCCTGCCGGCGGCCTTCGCCCTCACCGCCGCCCTCGGCTTCCTCCTCGAGGCGGTCCTCGTCCGCCACCTCTACGCCCGCCCCCTCGACACCCTCCTCGCCACCTGGGGCGTGAGCCTCATCCTGCAGCAGGTGGCGCGGGACCTCTTCGGCGCCCCCAACGTCCAGGTGACGAGCCCGCCCTGGCTCGAGGGAGGGGTCCCGCTGCTGGGAGCCGTGCTGCCCAACAAGCGCCTCTTCATCGTCGCCCTGGCGGGCGCCTGCCTGGCCGGGATCTACGGCTTCCTCTACCGCACGGCGGCGGGGCGCAGGGTGCGGGCGGTCATGCAGAACCGGGCGGTGGCGTCGGCCCTGGGCGTGGACGCGCGGCGGGTGGACGGGGCCACCTTCGCCCTGGGGTCGGGGCTGGCCGGTGTGGCCGGCTGTGCCCTCACCCTCCTCGGCCCCATCGGGCCCGCCCTGGGCACCTACTACATCGTGGACGCCTTCCTGGTGGTGATCCTGGGCGGGGTGGGGCAGCTGGGCGGGACCCTGGCCGCCGCCGGGGTGGTCGGCACCTTCAACACCCTCTTCGAGTTCGGCAGCACGGCCAGCCTGGGCAAGGTGCTGGTGTTCGGCCTTGTGATCCTGTTCCTCCAGTGGCGGCCGGCGGGGCTCCTGGCCCTCCGCACCCGCGCCCTGGACTGAGGGGGGAGGAAGCCGTGGACGGAACGAACCGGGCACCGGCGGTGAGGGCGCACCGTGAACCGCGACCGCGCGGGACGGAGACGGGCCCGCAGGGTGCCGGCCATGCGCCGCCACTCGTCGCCCGCTCCCTGGCTCCGGCCGCCGTCCTGGCCGCCCTGCTGCTGGCGCCCTTCTATCTCTCCGATTTCCGCCTCGGGCTCCTCGGCAAGTACCTGGCCTTCGCCCTCGCGGCCCTGGGCGTGGACCTCCTCTGGGGCTACGCGGGGATGCTGGCCCTGGGCCAGGGTGTCTTCTTCGGCCTGGGCGCTTACGCCTTCGCCATGTACCTGAAGCTCGAGGCGTCGGGCGGCGAGCTGCCGGACTTCATGTCCTGGAGCGGCCTCGAGGAGCTGCCCTGGTTCTGGGCGCCCTTCCGCCACCCCGCCGTGGCCGCCGCCGCGAGCATCCTCCTCCCCTGCCTGCTGGCGGCAATGGTGGGCTACCCCGTCTTCCGCAGCCGGATCCGCGGCCCCTACTTCGCCATCCTCACCCAGGCGCTAGCCCTCATCTTCTCCATCCTCTTCGTCGGCCAGCAGCCCTACACCGGCGGCACCAACGGCATCACCAACTTCACCACCGTCTTCGGCCGTCCCCTCTCCGATCCCGGGATGCGGCGGGCCCTCTACTGGGCCACAGTCCTGGCTTTGGCCGCGGCCTACGTCCTCAGCCGTCGGCTGGCGGCCAGCCGCTTCGGCCGACTGCTCGTGGCCGTGCGGGACGGCGAGAACCGCCTCCGCTTCAGCGGCTACGACCCCGCGGTCATCAAGACGGCGGTCTTCGTCGTGGCGGCCGGCCTGGCTGGGCTGGCGGGCGCCCTCTTCGTCCCCCAGGTGGGGATCATCTCCCCGTCCATGATGGGCGTGGTGCCCTCGGTGGAGATGGTGATCTGGGTGGCCGTGGGCGGGCGGGGCACCCTGGCCGGGGCGGTCCTGGGCGCCGTCCTCGTCAACGCTGCCAAGACGTCCTTCAGCGAATCCTTCCCGTCGGCCTGGACGTACTTCTACGGCGGCCTTCTCCTCGGCACGGTGCTCTTCGTCCCGGGCGGGATCCTGGGCCTCGGGCGGAACCTCGTCCGGCCGGCGGGCAGGCTGGCGCCGCCCGCCGGCCCGGCCACGCTCTCACAAGATGAAAGGAGGAATGCGTCGTGACGGCCGGCCTGCTCCTGGAGGTGGAGGGCCTGACCGTGGACTTCGACGGTTTCAAGGCCCTCAACGGGCTCGACTTCTCCTTGGCCCCGGGGGAGTTGCACTTCGTCATCGGTCCCAACGGGGCGGGGAAGACGACGCTCCTCGACGTGCTCTGCGGGCGTGTCCGCCCGAGCGCCGGGCGCGTCCGCTTCATGGGCCGCGACCTCTCGCACCTGGGCGAGCACGAGATAGTCCGGCTCGGCGTCGGCCGCAAATTCCAGACGCCTTCCGTGTTTCCGAGCCTCACCGTGGAGGAGAACCTCGAGCTCGCCGCCTGGTACCGGCAGCCCTTCGCCCTCTCCCGCACGGAGGCGCGCGCCGTCGCGGAGCGCATCCAAACCACCCTGCACGCTGTCGGCCTGGCTTCCAGGGCCGGCGCGCGGGCCGGGCACCTCTCCCACGGTGAGAAGCAGTGGCTGGAGATCGCCATGCTCCTGGTTCAGGACCCGAGCCTCCTGCTCCTGGATGAACCGGTGGCCGGCATGAGCCGGGAGGAGCGCGCCCGGACCGGGGAGATCCTGCGCCGGGTCGCCCGGGACCGCACCGTCCTCGTGGTGGAGCACGACATGGGCTTCGTCCGGCGCTTCGCCCACGCGGTGACCGTCCTGCACGAAGGGCGGGTGCTGACGCGGGGGACGGTGGACGAGGTGCAGCGGGACCCGCGCGTCGTGGACGTGTATCTCGGCCGCCGCCACGGCGAGGCGCGCGGAGATGCCCTTAGCCGGACCGCGGCCAGGTGAACGGGGGCGGAAGGGGATGCTCGAGCTGCGCGATGTGGCGGCGGGACACGGGGAGACGGTGGTGATCCGCGGCGTGAGCCTGGCCGTGGAGCGGGGCCGGGCCCTGGCGCTCCTTGGGCGGAACGGCGTCGGCAAGACGACTCTCCTCTCCGCTCTGATGGGGCTCCTCCCGCCTCTCGGCGGCGTCGTGGCGCTGGACGGCCGCGACATCACCCGTTGGCCGCCTCACCGGCGGGCCCGGGCCGGCCTCGGCTACGTGCCCCAGGGAAGGGGCATCTTCCCGCACCTGACGGTGCGGGAGAACCTCCTCCTGGGCCTCGAGGCCGCCCTGCCCCTCCGGGGGGCTGACACCGGCTCGGGCCGGGAGGCTGGCGCCGCCTCGCGCCGCCGGGAGGCGGAGGTCGCCCTGGAGGAAGCCATGGCCCTCTTGCCGGGGCTCCGCCCCCTGCTCGGCAGGCGCGCCGGCTTTTTGAGCGGGGGTCAGCAGCAGCAGCTGGCCATCGCGCGGGCCCTCGCGGCCCGGCCGCGCTACCTGCTCCTGGACGAGCCCACCGAGGGGCTTCAGCCCTCCCTGGTGGACGAGACGGCGGAGCTCCTCTCCGCCCTCAAGGAGAGGGGTGAGACGGGCATCTTCCTGGCGGAGCAGCGCCTGGACTTCGCCCTGCGGGTGGCGGACGACTTTGCCGTCCTGGACGCCGGGGTTGTTGTGGCCCGCGGAGCGGTGTGCGAGCTCGACGCCCGGGCTCTGCTCCAGCACCTGGCGGTGTGAGGCGCGTGAGGCCGAACCTGTGGCGGCGGCGACTCTTTGCCCGCGGTAGGCTGCCGCGGAGGTCAAGGGAACGAGGTGAGGCAGGATGATGCTGACTCCGAGGGAGATGGAAAAGCTCATGATCTACGTGCTGGCCGAGGTGGCGCGGCGCCGCCGCGCCCGCGGCCTCAGGCTGAACTACGCCGAGGCCACCGCCGTCATCTGCGAGGCCCTCCTGGAGGGGGCGCGGGACGGGCGGTCGGTGGCCGAACTCATGGCCCTGGGGAGGGAGATCCTGACCGAGGACGACGTGCTGGAGGGGGTGCCGGAGATGTTAACGCTGGTGCAGGTGGAGGCGACCTTCCCCGACGGGACGAAGCTCGTCTCGGTGCACGAGCCCATCGGGCCGGCAAGGGCGGGAGCCTCGGTGAAGGCTCCGCTCGGCACGGTGACGGCCGGCCGCGGTGCCGACAGCGCCGGTGCGGCCACCCCGGCCGCTGTCGCCGCGGGAGGTGAGAGACCGTGACCGGGATCCCCCCCTACGTCCTGCGCCACGAGCCGGTGGAGCTGAACGCGGGGCGGCGGCGCGTGCGGCTCACCGTGCGCAACACCGGCGACCGCCCCGTGCAGGTAGGCTCCCACTATCACTTCTTCGAGGCCAACCCGGCCCTGGAGTTTGACCGGGAGGCGGCCTTCGGCCTGCACCTCGACATTCCGGCGGGGACAGCCGTGCGCTTCGAGCCGGGCATCGAGAGGGAGGTAGAGCTGATCGAGATCGGCGGAACCGGCCGCGTCACAGGGTTTGCCGGCCTCGCCGGGGGCAGCGTGCGCTGCCCCCGCGACCGCGCGGAAGCCCTGCGCCGCGCCGCGGCGGCCGGCTTCCGCGGGGCGACCGCGCCCGCTCGCGACGGCGGCGAGGAGGTGGGCTTCCGTGGCGACCGTTAGCAGGCCGGACTACGTGCGGCTGTACGGACCCACGGCCGGCGACCGCTTCCGCCTGGCCGACACCGACCTCGTCTGCGAGGTGGAGCGCGATCTCCTCGTCCCGGGCGAAGAACTCGTCTTCGGTGGTGGCAAGACCGTGCGGGACGGCATGGGTCAGTGCCCCGCGGCCACGGCGGCGGCCGGGGCCCTGGACCTCGTCATCACCAACGTGATCGTCATGGACCCGATCCTGGGCATCCTTAAGGCCGACATCGGCGTCAAGGACGGCCGCATCGCCGGGATCGGCAAGGCCGGGAATCCCCACACCATGGACGGCGTCCATCCCGCCCTGGTGGTGGGGCCGGGCACCGAAGTGATCAACGGAGCCCATCTGATCGCCACGCCCGGCGGTATAGACAGCCACGTCCACCTGATCTGCCCCCAGCAGGTCTGGGAGGCCCTCTCCAACGGCATCACGACGCTCATCGGCGGCGGCACGGGGCCGGCCGACGGCACCAATGCCACCACCTGCACGCCCGGCCCCTGGTACATCCACCGCATGCTCGAGGCCGCCGAGGGTCTGCCTGTGAACTGGGGTGTCCTCGGCAAGGGCAACGCCAGCGACCCCGCACCCCTCGCGGAGCAGATCCTGGCCGGCGCTTGCGGCTTGAAGATCCATGAGGACTGGGGCGCCACCCCGGCCGTTATTGACTGCTGCCTGCGCGTGGCGGAGGAGCACGACGTCCAGGTGGCCATCCACACCGACACGCTGAACGAGTCGGGCTTCCTCGAGGAGACGATCAGGGCCATAAACGGCCGGACCATCCACACGTATCACACCGAGGGCGCGGGGGGTGGCCACGCCCCGGACATCCTGCGCATCGCGGGCGAACCCAACGTGCTCCCCTCCTCCACCAATCCGACGCGCCCTTTCACCGTGAACACGGTGGACGAGCACCTGGACATGCTCATGGTCTGCCACCACCTGAACCCGGCCATCCCGGAGGACGTGGCCTTCGCCGCGAGCCGCATCCGGCCCCAGACCATCGGCGCCGAGGACGTCCTCCACGACCTGGGCGCCCTCAGCATGTACTCCTCCGACTCCCAGGCCATGGGCCGCGTGGGCGAGACCTTCACCCGCCTCATCCAGACGGCCCACAAGATGAAAGGGCAGCGCGGTCCCCTTCCGGAGGACGCAGGCCGGGGCAACGACAACTTTCGCGTCCTCCGCTACCTCGCCAAACTCACCATCAACCCGGCCATCGCCCATGGCGTGGCCGCCGAGGTCGGATCCCTCGAGCCCGGGAAGCTCGCCGACATCGTCCTCTGGCCCATCGCCTTTTTCGGCGCCAAGCCGAAGCTCGTCATCAAGGGCGGCATGATCGCCTGGGCCGCCATGGGCGACCCCAACGCCTCCATCCCCACGCCCGAGCCCGTCTTCTACCGCCCTATGTTCGGGGCCCTCGGCGCCGCCGTCCACCGCACGTCGGTGACCTTCGTGTCCCGGGCGGCGTTGGAGGCGGGTGTGCCGGAGCGGCTGGGCCTGCGCCGGCGGGCGGTGGCGGTGGGCGGCTGCCGGCGCCTGACCAAGGCTCACATGGTGCGCAACGCCACGCTGCCGCGCATCGAGGTGAACCCGGAGACCTTCGAGGTCCGCGTGGACGGAGAGCTCGCCTTCGCCCCGCCGGCGGAGCGCCTGCCCCTCACGCAGCGGTACTTCGTGGTGTGAGGGAGGCGGGCGAGCGTGCCGGCGACCGAACCGCGGCACACCCACATCCGGATGGAGTGGCTGTACCCGGAAGTCCCGCAGGTAGGGGCCTGCGGCTTCCTTGCGGCCCTGCAGTTCGCCGACAGCGCCTTTCCGGTCGGCGGGCACGCCCATTCCCATGGGCTTGAGCAGTTCGTGCGCGAAGGGCTCGTGCGGGATCTCGGCGAGGTCACGGCCGCGCTGGCCGAGGTGGTGGCAGGCCAGGTGGCGCCGGTGGACGGGGTGGCGGTGGCTTGGGCATGGCGTCACCTGGCACCCGATCGGGCGCCGGCCCGGCAAGTCCCGGGGCTAGCCCGCCTGGACCGGCTGCTCCTGGCCCACAAGCTCGCCACGGAGGCGCGGCTCGCCTCGCTGCGGACAGGGAGGCGGCTCCTTCAGGTGGCGAGCGGATTCCTCGACCACGCCGGCCTCCAAGCCTACGCGGCAGCCGTGGCGGAGGGCCGGGCGCCGGGCAACCACGCCGTCGCCTTCGGCGCCGTATCCCGCGCCGCCGGGCTGGGTCTCGAGGAGGCGGTCCTCGCCTTCCTCCACTCCTTCGCCGTAGGGTGGCTCTCCGCCGCCCAACGCCTCCTCCCCCTCGAACCCGACGAGGTCCAGGCGGCGCTGCACCGCTTTCGCCAGGAGCTCGTGGCCGCCGCCTGGCGGGCGGTAGCCGGCCACCCCGGCGAGATGGCGGCGGCCACGCCTCTCGCGGAGGTGATGGCCATGCGGCACGAGCGGGCCGAGGTGCGGCTCTTCGCTTCCTGAGGCCGCCGCAGTAAGCCCGAACGGCCGTACCGGCCGCTGTCAGCGTCAAGGCCGGCTTGAGGAAGGAGGATACAGTATGTGTGAGCGACATGGAGAAAACCAGGTCCTCCGGGCGGGCGCGCCTCCCCGCAGAGGAAGGGGCGCTGCCGCGATTAGCGGGCGGGACGTCCTGCGCGTGGGCGTGGGCGGACCCGTCGGCTCGGGCAAGACGGCCCTCATCGAGGGGCTCGTGCCGCGCCTGGTGAAGCGCGGCCTCTCCGTGCTCGTCATCACCAACGACATCGTGACCCAGGAGGACGCGGAGCGGGTGCGGCGCACCCTAGCGGGCATCCTGGAGCCCGAGCGGGTGGTGGGCGTGGAGACGGGGACCTGCCCCCACACTGCCGTGCGCGAGGATCCCTCCCTCAACCTGGCCGCAGCCGCGGAGCTCCTGGAACGCTTCCCCGACGCCGACGTCCTCCTTATCGAGAGCGGGGGCGACAACCTGACCCTGACCTTCAGCCCGGCCCTGGTCTCATACAGTATCTGCGTCATAGACGTGGCGGCCGGCGACAAGATCCCGCGTAAGAAGGGGCCCGGCGTCCTCCTCTCCGACCTCCTCGTCATCAACAAGATGGACCTGGCGCCCCACGTAGGGGCAAACCTCGAGGTCATGGCGGCCGACGCGGCGCGGCTGCGCCAGGGACGGCCCTTCGTCTTCACCAACTGCCGTACGGGCGAGGGGCTCGACGAAGTGGCGGAGATGCTAGCGGCGGAGGTGACGGCGCGTGCCCGCCGCCCGGCTGGCGCCTGCTAGCGGTCATCGCCCGCACCTCGAGCTGGCGCTGGCCTGCGTCGGCGGGGCCACGCGCCTGGTGCGGTGCGCAAGCCGCGCGCCGCTGCGCGTCTTCCGCGCGGTGAAGCCGGCGGGGCCGGGCGCCGCCGGCGGTTTCGGGGCCGATGGCGCGGGGGCGGGCGTGGGTGGTGCGGGAGGCGTCACGGCGGGCGCTGGCCGGCCGGACTGGCTGGTGGAGGTGCCCATCGTTCACTTGGGCGGCGGCCTGCTCCCGGGTGAATCGCTGAACGTCGCGGTGCGCGTCGGCGCCGGCGCTGCCGCCCGCTTCACCGGTGTGGGCGCCACCCACCTCCACCCGCCCCCCGAAGGCGCCGGCGGACAGGCGGCTCAGGTTCGGCTGGCCCTGGAGGTGGAGGCAGGCGCCCTGGCCGAGTGGGTGCCCGAGCCTCTGGTGCCCCACGCCGGCGCCAGGTACCGTCAGGTCGCCACGGTGGTTCTCCACCCCGGTGCCAGCCTTTTCTACGCCGAGAGCCTGGTGGTGGGACGGAGCGAGGAAGAGGCCTTCTCCTGGGACGAGCTGGTGCTGCGGACCAAGATTGTGGCGCCTGACAGAACGCTCCTCGCCGTGGACGCGCTGCGTCTGGCGCCCCGCCCCGGTACACGCGAGGGGTTTTCCCCCGGCCTCCTACCCGGCGCGCCACCGAATCGGTCCACCGATTGGGCTTCTTTTGGCGGCTACCGCGCCCTGGCCGGCGTGCTGGTGGTGGCAGAAGGTGCGCTCCTGGATCGGCTGGAAACCGCGTTGGGGGACCTGTTTGCCGGGCCGTCCCGGGGCGAGGCCGGCGCGCACGCCCCTTGGCCACCTCCTGCCTCGGCCTACCCTGCGCGGTCCGGCGTTCTGGGTGGGATGAGCCGCCTCCCGGGCGGGGCAGGGCTCGCCGTGCGGCTGCTCGCCCCGGGGGGAGGCGCCGCCATGGCGGCCATTGGGGTGATTCTCGCCCGCTGGCACCGCCTGTGGCGTCAGGGACGGCATCCTTAACAAAGGGACCATATATGCCGTACTTTTCATCCCGGATGATTTATTACGGCAAAGACAGGTCGGCAAGGGGGTTCATCATGCCCTCGCAACGGTTGGAAGTACGCCTTGACGAGGAACGTCGCCGCAGGCTGGAGGCCATCCTGGCGGCGCGGGGCGCCCCCATGGCGGCGGTCGTGAGGGAGATGATTGATCGGACCTACGAGGAGATATGCCGTGAGGAGAGACGCAGAGCGGCACTCGAACTGGCGGCACTCGCGCTGGAGGACGTGCCTGCTCCGGAGGTTCTAAGCCGGCAGCTCGATGAAACCCACGGATAGGCCCATATTCGTTGATACGAACATTCCCATATACGCCGCCGGGCGAGATCATCCCCTCAAGGCAGCCTGTGCAAGGGTTCTCTTGGGTAATCAGCCAACGACCGGAAGCCTTCTTCACCGACGCCGAGGTGTTCCAGGAGCTGCTCCAGCGGTATCTCTCCCTCCGCGTCTGGCCGGAAGGCAAAGAGGCCATGGACCGCTTCGCCGTGCTCCTGCGGGATCGCGTTGAAGCGGTCCACCTGGAAGACGTACGCCAGGCCGCCGAAATGGCCGAACGGTATCCCAACTTGAGCGCCCGCGATCTCCTGCACCTGGCGGTCATGCGGCGCGCGGGGGCGTGGGTCATCGTGTC
>FWPU01000832.1_pt1 | contig 97863 bp, 90 predicted proteins | sample 2228361 | NCBI WGS metagenome assembly FWPU01 (sample SAMEA103939777, study PRJEB20133) | metagenome | reverse complement strand
ACGACGATCGCCGAGCAACCCGACCCGGAGCATGAGGTGAAATCGGTCTCAGTAAGCATCAGAGGTGGCTTGAAATCGGGGGTGCACTACAACCTCATGACGGATACCGGCTGTCAGCCCACCGCCGTCGCGTTCAGGAAGGCCTGTGCCACTCTCGGCATCACGCACGCCTTCACGAGCTACAACAACCCGAAGGGGAACGCGGATACGGAACGCCTCATGCGCACGCTCAAGGAAGAGCTGCTTTGACTCCGTGAGTGGACCGGCCTGCAACAATTGGAGCAGGCGCTCGTGACCTGGAGCATGGTACCACACGCGCTATTTGCGTTCCGCACTTGGGTATCGGACACCATGTCAGATTGAACAACAGCCGCTCAGCCACAGCACTCAGTTCGTGGCCGCTTGACAAATGGGGAGCACTACAGGAACTCAAAAGCGGGTTTCCATCTCGTCAATGGACTGCTGAAGGTAATTGGCTATCAAACGGTAACCTTGCGCATTGAAATGTCCATGGAGTCGGAACGGGTATAAAGATAGAGGATCCGGATGATGACTCAAAAATTCGTGAACATCGATGAGAGGTATTCCCAGTTTCCGAACAGCCTCCAGGACCCCGGCTCTGTGGAAAAGCGAATCGTGGTCCTGGTGCGTCTGATTGTATCTGGTGTAGTCGGGAATATACACGAAATACATCCGACCGCCCCACGCCAGAACGCGGTTTCTCGCTTCGGCAAGAATTTTAGAGAACAGATCGGAAGGCGGGGGCGTGGAAGGAGGAGCCGGCTTGTTCACCCCCAATCGCGTGCGCAAGTGGTACAACCTTAGAATCTTCGCCCACTTCTGCCCTCTTATTCCCTCCCGCCGTTTTCGTTCTTCTTCCTCAGCCTCTGCGGCAGCTTGAGCCTCGGCAAGAAATGGCTCTAAAAGCAAAGCGTCTATTTTATCCTGCTGATCGAACAGGCCTAACTTGAATTCCGGGTCCAAGTATCGCAGGATAAACGGAAATGTCTGCTCTCGTACAAGATTGTACTGGTCGTTTTCCTCGAAATACATCCACAGAACGACGCGAGGTGCCATGGGTTCCGCATATTCCGTCAAGATCGCCAGTTCGATCAGAGGCCCGCTACCAGCCATGCCCAGATTGAGCGCTCTAATGCCATTGGCTCGAAGATGAGAGGCGATGTCTTTTCCTCGTTCTACGCAGGCTCCATGCGCGAAAGAATCTCCGATAAGAACGACATCAACTTTCCCCTTCTGGTACAACCCGATGGGGTTATTAAATCCATGTTCGTCACTTTCGTATGTGGCGAACTCACCACCTTCGTTGCAAAAGACCGTTACTCTTCTTGATAACCCGCTCAGCGGAATAAGCTGTCCATCGTGAACCCGATCCGCATTCCTCTCTGCCCATAGTCTTGGCGTAATGATTGGAACTGCCTGGACTCCGCTCGCCTTGAGATTATCGATGAATTCGAATTTACTTCTCCGATCGAACATCACTCCCGCCGAACGGGCTGCAACTGTTCGCGGATCGTCGTCAGTCTGGAGAAGCGACAGCACGATTTCAGACGAAACAATCGTGACACCAGCAGAAACGGTAACTAACGCAAGGTTTATCTTGTGCGATTCTTTCAGAACAAACAAAGCGACTGCGTATGCCGTAGCCCCCAGTAGTTCACAAGCCGCGTAGGGAATAAATGTCATCCCTAAGACATCTTTTCTTGTCCAGGTGTAAACAAAGCCCAATAGGATAAGGAACATGGTTCCCAAAAGAACCGCATCTGCTGTCGAAGCGATAGGCGATCCTTTCTGTACTTTACTCACATTGTCCTCTGGTTCCCAGGCGATGCACATTTGAACGTCATCACACCTCATCGCTTTGTGTCAGTGAGGTTCCAACGTGAGATGGAAGTAGAGGGTTGAAGCTTGAAATGAGGTGCAGAGGAATCGGAAGTGACGCCTTAACTCGGTTCTTGCGCGAGTTGCAGAGCAGTTTGAGATTCAGGTGTCATGATCGGAGTTCGATTTTCATGCGCCAACTCACCCACCCGATAAGCATAGGCGCGCAGCGCGCCAACAAAAAAGAGGTGTACGTAGAAAAACTCAATATACTGGAGATCGGCAAACAGACTGGCGATGAGAAATCCCACAATGCCTGCCTGTGCCCCACGCATTTGAAAATGTAAGTTTCGAAAACGCTCGTCAGCGCCGAAAACGGAAGGGACTTGAAAAACAAGGCCGCGCAGGACAATACATAAAAACAGCATAAGTCCTACCAGGCCGGATTCCGCCAGCATGCCGGTATAGACGCCGTGAGGCAGCCTTTCTTTGCCGAATATGATGTCATACATTACAGGGTCCTGGACCAGGTCTGAAACCTTGTCGACATAGGTTTCTTTTATCGGAGAAAAATTGTTGAGGCCAACACCCGCGATCATATGATCCTGCCAAATGCGCAAGGCGATATTCCACAAAACGATCCGCGATTGCGAGGAGGCATCCCGCTGTTCTTCTGGGACAAAGATGGTGCTGATCCGTTCTTGATAGGATGGCGGTTGCCATATGATGATCGTTGCGGCAACAGCGGCGGCAACAATCAACGCCTTTGTCCTCTGCCGCATGACCAGCAAAAACATTCCACCCGCCCCTACAAGCCCTAAGAACCCACCACGTGATAAAGTGTACATCAGGCACAGAACGATCGCTATCGCGCAGCCAAGCAACACCAACTTGGGCATTGTCGCTAGGCGTGGATCCATTGCTCGCGCGAGTATAAGCGGAATGACGAGAACCAGTGCGGCGGAAATTTGGCTTGATCCACCAGGCCACAAATCGTCTAACCGGAAGTTTCCCGAGAGACCCTGTAGAAATCCCCAAAAACCCAAAAGGCCAAATGATACGGCCGTCACCCAGAAATAGTGCTCGAAGCGTTCTTTCGTAGTAAGTGTCTTGCTCAACAGAAAGCAAAGCGCGAAGATTTTCGTCATATCAATTGCTTTTTCAAGGCTGCGCTCGAATGACGCCTCCGCAAGAAAAGTGACGACATACAGCCAAACGACGTACGCGAGAAACAAAAACACATATCTGGTTTGATACTTGTCTTGAATTTCGCTTTGTCGGTCGAGTGTCTGTCGATGAATGAGATAACCCGCTAGACTCAAACCGGCGGCAATCAGATGAAGCCGCCCGAAGACGGGGTTCCCCCATACCAAGCTCTCGGGCCGTAGAACGGTAATGTGAACGAAAAAGAGTACGCCAAAGACGGGATTGAAGTACGCGTAGACAGCGCAGCCGTAGTAGGTCAAGAATAGAAAGAAGATGCGCATACTGGGGAATACGAAAATGCTGGTTATCAGCGGTACAGTACAGTCATCTTAGCGTTGCAAGTTCGTGGTAGATCTGTTCGTAACGTTTTACCATCGTTTCGACAGAGAAGAATTTGAGTGCACGGTCACGCGCGTGATACCCCATAGTTCTCCGAAGTTGGGGATCGTCTTGAATCTTGGCGATCAATTCCTGCAAAGCGTTCTCGTCACGAGGTTTGAAGCGGAACCCTTCGCGGCCTTCATCAAACAGATCGGCGGTTCCTCCGACATCAGTCGCTACGACGGGAAGACCGCAGGCCATCGCTTCCACTAATGTATGACTGGACCCTTCATACAAAGAAGACTGAACATACACATCCATACAGTTTAGAAGTTCTGGGATACGCTTGCTGAATCCGTAAAGCCGAACGTCCTCCGTGAGGCCAAGACTGGCGATCGCGCTCTCGAGCGCCGCCCTGGATTGCCCTTCGCCGACAATGAGCAGATAAGGTTTTCTCCCACATTGTTTTAAACCGTCTACTGCGCGTAACAGCGTCTCGTGATCCTTGACAGGATCCAGTCGGCCAACGTTCCCGATTACGAATCTGTCAAGCGGAATACGATGTGCTTCCCTCAGGACGGAGCGATTTGACGACGGAGAAAACCTGTCTAACTCAATCCCGTTGGCTATGACATCGATCTTGTCTTCGCTGAGACGACATTCGCGCGAGAGCTCCCTTTTCATCAAAGGGTTTAAGGTGACGATGCGATCGTAAGCCCGCACAAAGAACGACTGGATCATCTGGCGTTTGATACTCTGTCCTCGTAGGTCATCGTAAGTGCGTCCATGAAAGGCATAAATTGATCCTCTGACCCTCGCCAGTCTCGAAGCCAGGGCGGTTTCCACCAATGTCGCCCACCCTCTAGCGTGTATCACGCGAACGCCGTACATGCGGATAAGTTTGGCGATGCGAAAGGGAAGAGAAAAGTCATTCCCCATTGTCTTCTTCAGCGAAAGGACCCTGAATCCCAAACGTCGGGCTTCCTCGCCGAACGCTCCGACCTCGGTAAAGCTCACAACGACGTGGAGAAAGCGCTCTTTGTCCCCATAGCGGATAATGTTCAGTAGTTCGCGCTCCTCCCCGCCAAATGTAAAGGCATAGATCATGTGCCCGACCACGATGCGGCCTGAAGGGTCGTCTGATCTGTCCATGACACGCCACGTTAATTCCACTTGAACCTGCAGGGCTAACGTAAGTTATCCGTCTTTCTGTAGCGCTGGTGCGCATATCGTGCGCTCAGCCAGATCGTGGTCGGTTCGACGACTTTGTACGGGAAGGATGCTTGACGAGATACGGCCCAATCGCGAGGTAGTCGAGATTGCCATCCAGAAAGGCCCGAATCGCATCGCCCGGAGAGTTCACGATGGGCTCCTCATGCATGTTAAAGCTGGTGTTGATCACGGAAGGAATCCCGCTCAACCGGTAATACTCGGTCAGTATGGTGTGGAAGCTCGGGTTCGTCTCCCGGTGGACTAACTGCGGCCGAGCGGTGCCGTCCACGTGCACAGCGGCCGGACAGGTCCGCTTCATAAACTCGGTGCAATCAAACGTGATGGTCATGAATTGGGCGGCGAGTTCTGCTCCATCGACGTGGTGATAACAACGGTCTCGTTCCTCATAGAGCGTCGCGGGCGCGAAGGGCATAAATTCCGTGCGTCCTAGTCTCTGATTCAACCATTGGTTGACTTCCGGTTCAGTCGCCCGATAAAGGATCGATCGATTTCCCAAAGCTCTGGGGCCGTACTCCATCCGTCCGTTGAACCGACCCACGACGCCACCTTCGTGAATCAAGGCCGCCACTTTGGGTTCAATGGGGTCAATACGCTCGAAAGCAAGCCCTGCGCGGTGAAGCTCTTCTTGGATCACGCCGTCAGAATATTCCGGCCCATAGTAAACCGACTTGTAGGCAGTGTTTCCGTCGAGCGACTCACGGCAAGCAAGAAAACCCGCGCCTGTTCCACAACCCCCATCCCCCATATTCGGATAGATGAAAATCCGACGAATGCCAGGAATCTCGAATATTCTCTGATTCATTTTGACATTCGCCATGACCCCCCCGGCCATGACGACCGTATCGATTCCGAAGGTTTCAACGTAATAGCGAATATAGTTCGTGGCCACGATTTCCAATGCGCGCTGGTATGCGGCCGCGACGTCAACTTTGGGGAACAGCGAGGCAAGATAACGAGAAAAGTAGATATTGTTGCTTTCGCGAACACGGAATGAGCCCGGTTCCTCATCGAACCGGCTCATGACTACGTCGAGCAGGACCTTTGGTTCCCCGTAAGCCGCCAGACCGACAATCTTACCCTCATGGCGACTCGGCTTGAATCCCAACGAGGACGTCACACTTTCATAAAACGTCCCGAGGGAGTGCGGATAGTCCAGCTTATGTATGCGTCGTAACCGGCGTCCTTCGCCAATGCTGATGGAACCGGCCAGACCCGATCCATAGCCATCCAGGGTCACAATCAACGCCCTGTCATATCCGCTGGCAAAATACGCCGCCGCGGCGTGGGACAGATGATGATCGTATCGTTTTAGTTTCTGAAGAAGCCCCAACTCTTTCAGATTAGCCTCTAACTCCTGCTGCCACGCGCTGTGAGAGGCTGCAGCTTCGCGCCTCCACGTAACAGATCCGCGCTTGGCCGCCTGCCTGGACCAGACTCCTTCAACTCCCGCAATCCGATAAACCCATCTGTGAATCAGGCCCTTCTGCATAGTCTCGTTCGGGTCCAGGAGCCCAGGAATGGGTTCAGTTCGCTTGGGCACTCTCGCTAAGGCCATCTCGATGTCTTTCGACATCTTGGTGAGCGGCGCCGAGTCCAAGAACTTGGCTTCATCGTGCAGATTTTTGTTAAATAACTCGGTTTCTTTTTTTGAATCGAAAAAGGGATATGCGACCTGATCAATATCTTTCAGGGAAATACCGGTATGGGCGAGTCCGGCTTGTAAGGCGTGAGTCGGAAATCCATCCTGCAGCTTGTGACGAGTAAACCGCTCTTCCCCGGCGGCGAAGAGAACCTTGCCGTTGTCCAAGAGAGTGACCGTCGAATCCTTATCCAACGGAGATATCGCGAGCACGATCATGGGTCCTCCTGATGCCTCAAGTTGGTAAGCGGTACGAGCATGGACTTTACTTCCATGGGAGTCGTCGGACGCCCTCCGCATTCGCCCATAAAGAAATCAAACACGCTGCGACACCGTGCCATGAATTGTTCCAGGTCCTTTTGCGATCTCACATATGGGGTATGTCCCGGCACGAGAGACGGACTGTGGAACGCGAATGTGAAGACTTTTAATCCGTCAGAAATGAGTGCACGCAAGAGTCGTTCTTGCTCCGAAGATACATGCCCCTCGGGAGAAAGCCAAACCTTTTCTAAAAGGTTAAGCCTGGCCAGAACCCCTGGTATGCACCATCGAATCGAGCGTTCGCTCGTCAACAGAGAGCGGCACATTTTCCCCCATCGCCTCAGCCATCCCGTGTAGCCGACGGTGAGCGGCAGTTCCAGCAACCCTGACCCAAACCAGTACGGCCAGGCGGAAAGCGAAGTGAAGTCCGGGCCTCCTTCAGGGGAATAATCCATCCCCGGACATACGCTCAAATCGACCTGATAGCCTTGTTCTACCAAGATGGATGCAGTATGAGGACCGACGCCATACCGCCCCGCTTTGTACAAAACCGGCGCCTGCCCGAATCGCTCGCCAATGCACTCCCCCAGCACTTGCAGCTTTTTCGCTTCCAACGCGCGCGGGAGATTGCCGGGAAAACTGTTGCGCCTTAACAAGGGTTCATCGAAGGGAGGATTCACCCACGGGTGAAGGTGCGCTCCGATCACGCAACGACCATCCGCGTGAATTTCCTGAAGCGGACGATAGCCTTCCTCTTGGCATGCCACCGGATAGTCGATGACATAGACAGGTTTGATCTTGTATTCGTCCAAGAGTGCTTGAGCGCGCCAGATATAGCGCATCGCCGTGACAGCCGTATTCGAACGGGCGTATCCGCGCGACCAATCGAACTCCTCCTCGGTATCGATGACGACAACAAGGTGCGGTGGGCTACCGGATGGAAGATTGCAAAAGTCTCGCGGACTTGGGCGCAACACGATTCAGGTAAGGGTGGCTTGGGCATTGCGCCCAAACGAAGGTGTCGGCCTATGAAGGCGATACACGCCGAGTATCCGGATCGATGAACGTTCGATGCCACTGTTCCAACATGAGAAGATCCCAGAGATGAACGGACCAATCCTCCACTTCGGCTCGGTGGTTCTTAATCATCCGAACTACGCGATCGGATCGAAAATACCCTCGTTGGGTCGCGCGGCTCGACAAAAGAAGCTCCTCGGTAAGACCCCGTAATTCGCGTCTAAACCACTTGGCCAACGGGACTTCGAACCCTCTCTTGGGACGGTCAAGGATGCTGTCGGGGATGGTTCCGCGCAAAGCGTACCGCAGAAGCCGCTTCTTCTCCCGCCCAAACAATTTCATCTTCAGCGGCAGACTGGCGACGAATTCCATCAGCTCGTGGTCGAGAAACGGCGAGCGCGCCTCCAGAGAGTGCGCCATAGTAGCTCGATCCATTTTCACCAGGAGATCATCCGCAAGGTAGAGGCTGATATCCACATCTAACGACGCGTCTGTCCAATCCGCGGCGTCGCTTTGCTGAAACCGGTCGATGAATAGCTGCTCCGGGTCATGACCTTCCAGTGTCGCTAAAAAATCAGGGGTATATATGGCATGTCGTTGATGAGGTTGAAAATGTTCGCTCCATCGGGCAAAGCGACGCTCGGGCGTCTGAGCCATCATGTCAACCATTCTGTTGAGCTTGTTCATCGGTGACCATCGCCGCCAAGACCGAGGCAGCAGATGAGTCAGATCGGCAATATGTCGTCGGAGCCCGGATGGGAAAAGGTCGCCGTAATGAGCCAGATGATTAAGGACGTATCGATCATACCCCGCAAAGTTCTCATCTCCGCCGTCTCCGTTTAAGACCACGGTGACGTGCTGGCGGGTCACTTGGGCGATCGCGTAGCTGGGGACGGAGGACGAATCTCCGAAAGGTTCGTCATAGAACCAGGCAATATCGGGGAGGATGTCCGCCACCGGGGCGTTGACGACCAGCTCCGTGTGATCCGTCCGAAATCGCTCTGCGACGAGTCTGGCGAACGGCCTTTCATCAAAAGCGGCGTCTGCGAATCCTACGGAAAAGGTCCGGACCGGACGATTCATCGCTTTGGCCATAGCTGCGACGACTGCGCTCGAATCGACGCCGCCGCTCAGAAATGCGCCAATGGGGACGTCGCTCACAAGCCGGAGCCGTACGGCTTCTGCGAAGCGCCATCGGAACTCGGCCGTTGCCTCTTGGAACGAAATCGCACGCTTGGGAGTGTAATGCAGCTTCCAATAGCGACCGATCGCGACCTCACCCTCTCGAACTTCTAGCCAATGGCCTGGCGGAAGTTTGCGGATGCCTTTAAATGCGGTTCTCGGAGCAGGGACATAGCCTAAAGCAAGGTATTGATCGATGGCGATCGGATCGGGCTCAATGGCCACGGACCCTTCGGCGAGAATCGCTTTTACTTCCGACGCAAATAGAAACCGGTCTTGATCATGGTAATAGACAAGAGGTTTTTTGCCGAGACGATCTCTTGCGAGCAGCAGAGTTCGAGACCTTCCATCCCAAACTCCGAAGGCAAACATGCCGCGCAAACGGTTCAAACATTCGCGTCCATACTCCTCATAGGCGTGAACGAGCACCTCTGTGTCGCTGTCGGTTCGAAAACTATGGCCGCATCCTTCAAGCTCCTTCCGCAATTCCATGAAGTTATAGATTTCTCCATTAAACGTAACCCATACGGTTTCATCTTCATTGCACATCGGCTGACCGGCGATCGGCCTCAAGTCAATGATTGAGAGCCGACAATGAGCCAGACCAACGTGTCCTTGTATCCACATCCCTTCGCCGTTCGGCCCACGGTGACGAAGCTGTGCGATCATCCGCGACAACTCCTCACCGGTCACACAGTGATGCGGATCAAAATTGAGTATTCCGCTGATTCCACACATGGCCGAAATTAATCAGGCGGTTAGAGCTACGGATTGCCACAGGTTCGGCGATTCAAGTTGCCAACCTGGAGTCTCCGGACAGAGCCCTGATTGATGATTGATGTGGTTTCCTTTTTCAAAAGAGCGTATAGATGAACGGCGCGACGGCGGAGCCTTGAGTGAAGACAATTAACGTTCCGAGGAGGAGCAACACCAGCACGATAGGCAACAGCCAAAACTTCTTTCGCTCTCTCATGAAAGCCCATAACTCTTTGAGAAATTCACCCATACGCGAACTCCTTATCAGAATTGGTGTTTCATATGCGTTCGCGGGCGTGGACGGCGAATGACCCGATAGGTGGGAGAATCGGCGGCAAATCCCCGGCGCATGGCATCCCACCCAAAGAGGCGCATGGCTAATCCCATAGGCGTAATCAGGCCGAAAAAGACGACTCCCAATACAATTCGAGTATTGACCCACCCAACAACGTGCCCCAGTCTCATCCAGATGGTATAGACAGGCTTCAGGAGCCGCGGACACGCTCCGCCGAGTCCAGCGAGTCCGCTGCCGAGGCTGACTGCCCATAGCCTCAGCTCTTCGCCTCGCAACACCAAGGGCCAGAGTCCGATAAGCAGAAAGATCCCCCCGACCATGAAGCCAAAGGTGCGAAGCTCTTTTGTGGAGTTTACCTGTTCCATAGTGGGACTTCCCTCAATCGAGCTCGAATTCGTGCTTCCAATCCGTGTCCCCTTGGAGCGGTTTCTGCTCAGATTTGTTAAGCACACAGTTCTCCAGAACGAGAATGTCCATTTCCGTCCGCATGAAGCATCGGTACGCATCCTCCGGCGTGCAGACGATCGGCTCGCCTCTCACGTTGAAAGAGGTGTTGACCAGTACCGCACAACCCGTTTTTGCCTCAAAAGCCTTCAAAAGTTGGTAATAGCGGGGATTGGTCTCCCGGTGAACAGTCTGAATGCGAGCCGAGTAATCGAGATGGGTGACGGCAGGGATGTCAGAGCGCGGCATATTTAACAGGTCAATACCCCAAAGTTCCGTGCGGTCGATCGGGAGAGGCAGCCGGCGGCGTTCGAGAACAGGCGCCACGAGGAGCATGTAGGGACTATCGGTATTCATGTCAAAGTAATCGGACACGCGCTCCCGAAGGACTGACGGAGCGAACGGGCGAAACGACTCGCGGTACTTGATCTTGAGATTCATCACGGATTGCATCTTGGGATTGCGAGCATCGCCCAAAATGCTTCGAGCTCCAAGGGCTCGGGGGCCGAATTCCATACGGCCTTGGAACCAGCCTACGACCTTACCGGACGCCAGTTCGTCGGCGATGCGCTCGAATAGTCGGCCATCGAGGAGGACTTCATACGCGGCGTTCTGTTTTTTGAGGAATCGCTCGATTTGATCATTCGAAAAGGCTGGTCCCAAGAAACTGCCTTTCATCTGGTCATGGTCGGTCGATTTCCGCGGGCGCTCTTCATATTGGTGCCAGGCCGACAGTGCCGCGCCGACCGCGCCTCCGGCGTCCCCGGCAGCCGGTTGGATCCAAAGCGCTTTATACGGGCCCTCACGCAGGATGCGGCCGTTGCCCACGCAGTTCAACGCGACTCCTCCTGCTAAGCATAGATAGTTGCAGCCGGTTTCTCGATGGAGAGTACGGCTCAAGCGAAGCATCACTTCTACCGTCACTTCTTGGATGGAACGCGCGAGATCCATTTCGCGCTGGGTGAGTTTGCTCTCCGGTTTACGCGGTGGACCGCCGAACAGCTCGTCGAACTTGCCCCCGGTCATTTTCAGACCGGTGCAATAGTCAAAGTAATCCATGTTGAGCCGGAAAGTGCCGTCGGGTTTCAAATCGATCAAGTGATCGTAAATCGCTTTAACGTATTTCGGTTCGCCATAAGGAGCCAACCCCATGACTTTGTACTCGCCGGAATTCACCTTGAAACCCGTGTAATAGGTGAAAGCGGAATAGAGCAATCCCAGGGAATGCGGAAACGGGATTTCCCATAGCGGCGTCAACATGTTGTCGTTGCCCAGCCATGCGGAGGTTGTCGCCCATTCCCCGACCCCATCCATGCACAACACTGCAGCCTGTTTGAACGGTGATGGATAGAAAGCCGAAGCCGCATGTGACTCATGGTGTTCGCCGAACAGAATGGGCGGGAAGTCCTGTGTGGATTTGCCGTAACCAGCCGAAAGTAACTCCTTTTGAAGAAGACTCTTGAGCAGCAATTTTTCTTTGAGCCAGACAGGCATCGAAACAAGGAAAGATTGAACACCTTTGGGAGCGAAGGCTAGGTAAGTCTCCAGTATCCGTTCGAATTTCACGAGCGGCTTATCATAAAAGACGATGTACTTTAAATCCGAAAGAGACACGCCGCCTTCTTTCAGGCAATAGCCGACGGCGTGGATGGGAAAGCGCGGATCATGCTTCTTGCGCGTAAATCGTTCCTCTTGGGCAGCCGCCACGATGTCCCCGTCCGTGACCAGACATGCGGCACTATCGTGATAGTACGCTGAGATTCCTAGAATGCTAGTCACGGCTCCTCCTACTTCGGATCAGCTTTGATCATCAACTGCCACACAAGGTCAGTAGTAAGGTGTGACAATTGGTGGTGCACTAGGTGCGCAGGTGCGCCGCTTCTTTAAGATTCACAGCTTCTGTTTTTGCCCGGATCAACTGCCCGTAGAGATCTTCGATCCGACGCAACCGTACCTGAAAGGAAAACCTTTCCTCCACTCTTTTTCGCGCAGCCAGGGCCATCCGCCAGCGCAAACGCTGGTCGCCGAGCAGTTTCAAGAGGGCTGCGGTCATGCCGGTCGAATCACCGACCGGCAGGAGGTATCCACTGTCTCCATCCTCGATCAATTCCTTGGTGCCGCCAACGTCCGTAGCAACCACGGGCAAACCCATGGCCATAGCTTCCAAAATACTGTTGGATAACCCCTCCCGACACGAGGTCATAAAAAACACGTCTAACGCTGCATAGATGTTTTGAAGATCCTGCCGATAACCCGTAAAGACAACCCGCTCGGCGATTTTCAGACGGGTCGCCAGTTCTTCAAGTTCGGTTTGAAGACGCGCAGTAGCACCATCACCGACAATTACAAACCGTGCTTCGGGGTATTGCCATGCAATGTTGGCTGCAACCCGAAGCCATGTCTGGAGATCCTTCTCTTCGGTTATTCGTCCGATATAGCCGATGAGCGGAAAGACACCCTCCAAGCCGAATTCGGACCTGAACGTACTCGTTGTCCGTGGCGCCCAAGCCGTTGTGTCTATAGCGTTATGAAGCACAGTGATCTTTCCGGGGGATAGCCCTGCATCGATCATCGCGGATTTTGTCGCGTCGGAGACAGCAATCAGGTGGTCGAAGCGCCGCATGACAAACAAGTCCAATCGCTTATAGATTTCTCCACGTAGACCCATCATGGCCCAGTTATGGGCGGTAGAAATCAACGTGAGAGGGCGGTTCCGAAGCGAGAGGCTGAGCAGGTAACAGAAAAGGTCGCTTTTATAATCATGGGGATGGATGAGATTGATGTCGTGCTGGACGATAAGTTTCCTCAATGCCGACAGGACACGCGGATCGAATTTTCCTCGCTCTGGAATCTCGTAAAAGGCCAGGTCGAGCGTCCGTGCCTTTTGAGTAATCATAAACTCTCTATCGCGGACATCCCTGATATAGGCGACAACGGGCGATACGCGCGCTCGGTCATGAAGAGCCGCTGAAAGCAGGATGGTCTTATCGGGCCCACCGCCCCATTTATAGGTGTTCCGCACCTCCAAGAGCCTGATTTCAGGCATAGCGACCCTCGGGGGCGTTTCGTGTTACTGAGAAGCGGGAGCGCACGCGCAGCACCATATGCTTTAATCGTGCGACCAATTGCTGAATCCCGTCCCTTGCCCGATACAATTCGTGGAACTGACACTTGAACGGTCGAGGACGACCGAAATCGAACTGACGAAACGGCTCCGGAGCCATGCCCTCGCCTTGGACGAGACAATACGCGTGAATATATGCATGACCCAATAGAATGACGATAGGCCTTGTCAATGTGTGCGTGGGAAAAGACAGGAGATCTGTTACGCTAGCCTTAAAGTAGAAGGACGCTTTCGAGCGAAATTGTTGCCGCAAGGGTTCCGAAGAATGCTTGGCTGCCCAATGGAAGACCGTGGCTTTTCTGATATCCTGGGCCGGCCAGGTTTCCGTAGGAATGTCTACCTTGTGGAGCACGCTCTTGTACGGCACTTCATGATCGAGCATCCATCGTGCGTAACAAAGCAGGCTCGCTCTAGCGTATGCATACATGTAATCAAAAGCATTCTCTTCCATTTTGAGATCGAGATATTTTCCCAACACGTTGAGAAACACGGTATAGGACCATCTCCGTTCGACATCATCGAGTTTCCGGTCTTCGATATCATCGTTCGGGTGAATGCAACGGCGAATCAGTTGCTCGGCCCGAGTGAGATATCGAGGGGCTCCGGTCAACGTATAGGCGTCGATCAAGGCATTGATGGAATTTCCGGCTCCGCGTCCGGGACCGTGATAGCCGGGAGTGGCGGTCAACGTACAGTAACCTGTCGGTCGGGGGTCCAAAAAGCCGAGTGTCCGTTTAGACCCATCGTCCATGTTGACGACCCAGTCGGCCAAGGTGAGGACCGAATCGAAGGCTTGAGGATCTCCCGTCAGGTAGTAGTAATACAGCAGGCCTGTCGTATAGTTGTGTTCGCAAGCCGGCCCTCCTCCGTATTCGGAAGACCGTGCAGCCTGTGGACTCGTTCGTGAATACGCCCGATGGGTTGCGGTCCCGGCATCGGTGTAGTGATCGGTATGCCAAAACAATCCTCCATTGACGGCTGGCCGATCCTCCCGGGTGTGATAGATGTCGATGTCTATGACATGTCTTGCAAGATCGTCGGCCAGCGTGAACCACCGATGATCGCCGCTGCGGCAGTATTGCAGAAGAGCGCCGTGGATCACGTCATACTGATTGTTGTAGTGGGCGACTAGAGGAGTTTCGGCCGCTTGGTTTACGGCCTCATGATCTGCATACAAATCCCCGAAGTGTCTCCATCCATATTCATCGATGATTTCCCGCCTGTGAAAGAACGTATTATCACCCTGGACGGCGCTGCTGATTAACTCACCGGCTAAGGTGAGTTCTTTGTTTTCGGCCGGTTGCCGATCAGTCGGCAGAAAAAAGGCAAAGACCTTGGTGTCGGCGTACCAGTCCGGAGTTGCACGGGCAACGATGCGGTGATTCATCCACTGAAGGTCGGAGATCGACCGATTGGCTTCTCCGAAATGCAACCACGCGCTATGGGTTTTTTGCTCTCCTCCTTGCAGTTCGAAGATGTCTTGATAGGCATCAGGGAACAAGCCGAGGCGGAGAGCATAGCCGTGGATTGCCAATCGCTTCGGAAAATTCTGCCAAAACCGTTCTATGGTCGCTGCGACTGTCGCCAGATTGGTAGAGAGAGCCACGATCGGCGTAGCGCGATTTCCACGCGCGAGTTCGACGCCGTCTCCCGTCACGCGGTACCCCTTAAAACTATTCGGAACGATTCCGAACCGATTGACATGGTTACGGCTTTGCCAGTTTTGTCCACCGCTCGAATCTTGATAAATTTGAAAACATTGATGATGCCCTGACTGCACATTCTGCAGAGGTTCAGCAATCCATTGAAATCGACGGCTATCGGCGCCGCGCAGGCCGATCGAAAGAGAAAGGTCCTTAAAGTAAGCTGAGCCGGGGTCTCCCAAATCCCACAATCCCCGCGGATGCCGGGCTGCCCGAGGATTACGAAGAGTGAACTGAAGCCGAACCAAAGCGGTCCCGGCAAAGAAGTTCAGACGCGAAAAGAACTCCGAATGAAGGGCTCCGTTTTGATGTCGAAAACTTCCTTCCAGTCTCACAGTCGCCCTGATCGGTCCCTCCGACTCGACGACGACATGGTCGATTTGCTGACAACAGGGGAATTCGGCGTCATCCGTCAGAACCATCCCGCTGGCCGCCTTGTCCCATATCTCGACGCCCGCCCTTTTCACGCTTGAGAATGGAGCGCATGCTGAAGTCCCGATTTGGAACACAGCCGATCCGGTATCAACCTTGATACCAGTCTCTTGTCGCGTGACAGACAGCTTGGGATAGGTGACCGAAGTCGTGGGACGAGGTCCTACTCGAAGACGGTACTGTGTCGTGCCCTGAGGTTGTGCGTCGGCAAAAAAATCGAGCAAGACCCACTTAAGACTTCCGTCGTTCCATCTCGCCATCTCGCGGACCTGAAAGGGCGCCACGTTATCGTTCGGATCTATCAGCGAGAAGACGCCTAAGGACTGACTTGCCCCCTTAGGGAGCGGAATTCCGAGCGTCACCGGTTCCTGCGTCCTAATGATCCCCAAGTGTTCTTCTAAAACAATCGGAATATCGAGAGTACGACGCATCATCGGTTGGCTACACTTCCCTGGTCATTTAGTCTCACGGAGATGATCAACCAGATATCCTGGTGGGAAGCAAGGATCATTGAGGCAGCAGTGAGGCCAACTGTTCCGTCATGAATCGCACGTTGTACTTGCGATAGGCCGCCTCGTAAGTGACAGCGAGGCGCTCCTTGGCCTTCCAGCGCTTGTAGAGTCTTTCCAATGCGAATGCGATCTCCCCGACGTCGTCCGGATCGGCAGTTTCGCCCAGTCCTTCCTCAGACACAATTCTACACGTGGCACCAGACTTGGGTGAGATCGCCAATATCGGTTTTTTCATGCCGATGTATTCGAACAGCTTGGACGGTACTTGGGTTGTAGTTCCAGGTTGAAGTAGCAGCAAAACGGACGCGCGGCGCATGTGAGCTAGGCTTTCCTTGAAAGGCACATGGCTGTGGAGCGTCACAATGTCATGCAGGCCGTGTGCAGCAAGAAACTCCGGCAGGTCATATGGTAGCTCGACGGTGCCGACAAGATTTACTTTAAGATTCCCGCGATCGACGTCCGATCGGCTCGTGAGGGTCTTGACCGCCTTTAAAAAGGGCAGCGGATCTCTGCGCCCGTACAAGAAACCAGTATGAACGATCACAAAACGCTCCTGGCTTTCAGCGATCTGTCCTTCATGCGATTGGCCATAATCGTCAGGATCAAATCCGTTCATAAGCACGACAAACTTGGTGTCGGGCTGATTCGGAAAGCGCCGCATGAATTCAGCTTGCAATTCCTTTGTGTTGGCGATGACGAGATCAGCTCCTTCGATTACCTTGCGCTCAAGGAATCTTTCCAGAGTATCTTTCAGTCGAGAATAAGGTAATCGAAACGGATTCGTCATCCAGGGATCGCGGAAATCCACGACAAGGGACTTAGCGGTGAGTCGCTTGAGGAGAAGCCCGATTACATGGGCGCTCCATGGGCGACCGGTCGAAAAGATCGCGTCATAGCGATGACGCCTGTAGGCCGACAAGCCCGCGAAGGTCGCGGGAAGGATCCACCCCATTTCCTCGTCGGGAATTTCGAATAAGTCCGTGATGCCGTCTTTGATCCGCTGGTACCATCCGCCCCGGGAAGAACGCATCACGCTCTGAGGAGGAACCGGACGCTTTTCGGCACAAGGCGACACTACCGCAACCGGTTGTCTCAGTTTGCCTTTGAGTTCGAGGATGCGGGTCAGCCACCGGATGACCGGCGTGCGAACCACCGGGGTTCCAGGAGAGACTTTCGAGAGTAGCGACGGATCTGTCGATAAATACGGCTCGTAACACTGCTCTTTGACGGAAAGGACGATCGGTTGCCATGCATACTTCGGTAGGTATTTGGCGAACTTGAGGACGCGTTGGGAGCCGGCTGCCCCGATCCCTCCAACGGGGGGAAAAAAGTAAGCTATCATGAGGACGCGCTTCATGCGTGATAGGTGCGGTTGTATTCAGCCTCAGATGTTACGCCACGCATGGATCGGTCCCAGACCGCGGGCCAAGAAATACACCAGGAAGTAGGCGGCAAAATGGAAGACATAGCACGGAGACTCGGCTCTGGCGCTGATAAGCGCTGATAACGCGAGAATCGGGCCGCTCAGTGCAGCCGTGGATCCGGCCAGCCACCACCATGCGGCGTAATGATCGACCGCCCAGACGAGCGGGCTCGCAAGGACACTAAGGGACGCACATACTACGTAGATAGGCACCAGCAAACTCGGCAGTTCGGACGGTCTCAGTCCATGACGAAACGCCCCGGCGAAGTTGTCTCGTCCTCTCCATAACTCCTTCCGAAACACTTCCCACAGTGTTTGAGGCTCACCATGATGCCAGCACCGAATGCGGGAGTCCGCAACGATCTTGTACCGCCCGGCCAAGCGATAGCAGAGATCTACATCCTCACATGTCAGGAGCGCTTCGTCGAAGCCGCCGCATTCCCAGAAAGCGGTCCGGCGGACGAACATGTTGCCGGACGGAAGCCAGGTCGGTTCGGTGATACACGGACGGGCCTCAATCTGTTTTTGTAAGATCTTCCGAACCCAGGTCGGAGGTTGTAAGGGCACGAGATGATAACTGCCGACCGCGCCGACTGCGACGTCTTCAAAATGCGGCATCGCGTGGGCGAGCCATTCCTCATCGACCGTGCAGTCGGCGTCCAGGAAGGCCAAAATCTCACCGCCGGCGGCCTTCGCTCCGGCATTGCGGACGCTGGAAATAGTGCCACCGTATTTTCGAATGACGGTGGCGCCGGCGTGTTCTGCGATCAGGTCGGTGCCATCCGTGGATTCGTGGTCGACGACGATCACTTCCATCTGGTCTTTGGGGAACTTGAGGGAAGCAAGCGAATCTAACAGCGCGGGGAGATGTGCTGCTTCGTTGTGTGCAGGAATGATCACTGACACACGAGGACGAATGGCCATCAGTTGCGCACCTCGATGATAGCTGCCCAACAATACCGCTGGAGAAATGGGAAGGCCGACAGGATCCAACGATCCAATCGGTCCGTCACGCGCAGGGCATTGCGGAGGAGCCATTCGCTCCCCGTCAGCCAAAACAATCCTTGCGGGAAAATGGATAGGAATTGGTGGCCGCGATACTCCCCGGAACGGAATGCGCGTATGAAGTTCGTGATCTGCCTGACCGTCATCGGTTGCTCCGTGGGAGTCCGTCTATGCGGGGTCAGCCGTCGAAATATTCGCAAAAAGAGATTGTGCGCGAGCGGCTCAATGAATAGGGCACGACCGCCGGACTTCAGGACGCGGGCAATCTCGCGACCGACACAGCTCACGTCCGTGTGATGAAGGATGGAGACTCCCAAAACCAGGTCGAACGTCTTGCTCGGATACCCCAGGTCTTCGGCGGCCATCACGGCGGGACGGATCCGTCCGGCGACGCCGGCGGTTTCAGCCTCACGCACAAGGTTACGAATACTCTCGGGGGAAATGTCGAAACAATAGACCATCGCGCCGCGTTTGCAGTACGCGATGGTGCTCCAACCTTCTCCACATCCGAAGTCCAGGACCCTCCTGCCGTCGAGCGCTCCGACTGAACGCAAGTACGCGTCCCAAACAGGGTCCATGCCGCCCTTCGCATAGAAGTTATGCCCGTTCGAATCGTGGCCGTGGTTATGATGATGGTGCGAAGCGGCCTTTTCATCGTGGAATCGGCGCTCGACTTCGTGTCGCGATTGAAGCGAAGTGTGTTCCTTCTCTCTCTGAGACATTGCCGGTTCCTTTACATTCGGCCGGATCGAGACGACGACCGTCCGGGTTTGCAGACTGCAGGGACGCCTACCGCGAGCGAGTCGGGAGGGACGGAAGCCAGCACGACCGCGTTGGCCCCGATCACACTCCGGTCTCCAACGTCGATGCTCCCAAGCACCTTAGCTCCTGCGCCGATCAGGACATTGTTCCCCACGCGAGGCGCGCCGCCCCATCCGCCGCGATCGCCCAAGGTCACATCATGGTACAGCGTACAGTGTTCACCGATCACGACCTCCGGATGCAGGATGACCCCCCCAAAATGGTGGATCCGCAGGCCCTTTCCGATTTGCGCCTCCACGGGGATGGAGATACCCGTCGTAATTTCCACCAATCGTTCAACCAGGAACCGAAACGGCTGGGTCGGAATGCCGCGCTCGTGAAACCATCGAAAGAACCGATAGACCAAGATCGCGAGAAATCCCTGTGAAGCAAGGCCTCTGACGATGCTCCTGAGGTCGCCCTTGTCCTCCTGAAAGCGGGCGAGATCGGCTCGGATCATGGTCCAGAAGGACGATCTCGGCTTGCAAGAAGACAGGCTTGAATCACGGGTGTCGCAGATATTCATGCAGCGCCTTGGGCAAACAGAGGCAGGCGAGCTTCGGCAAACATTCTCAGCCGAGGATGCATGGCGTAATATTGCTTGCCGTCTTCTCGGCGCTGTGATCGTCTCGGCAGGAAGCCTTGCTCGGCTTCGCAAGCCGTTCGCGCGAGCAGCTCGCTCTGCACCCGGCTCGCAGTAGCTCGGACGGAGACGAGCGTATCGCCGGGATGAATCGGGATACGCTCCATCGCGACGATATCTCCAGTATCGACGCCGGGATCGACGAAATGCACCGTAATGGTAGGGGGGATCCCTTCAAGGAGCGCCCATTCGATGACGTTCATGCCGCGTAATTGAGGGAGCGCGCCCTGGTGCGCATTGAGAGTTCCGATGCGGGGCACCTGAAGGATGGGCGCTTTGACGATCGGCGCGCCGCCGAGAATCATCAGATCGACGTTGAGGTCGCTCAGCGCGCGTCGGGTCTCCTCGCTATTGACATCCTGAACGACGAGAAACCGCCCGCCCTGGGCCGTCGTCTCGGACTCGAGGGTCGGGGCATGGCGTTGCGTCGCATTCAGCGGAGCATGAAGCGCGGTCAGAAGACGGCGGGCGACCCAGCGAGCCGCTACGAGAGGAAGGGCGAACCCGTGGGCCCTCCAGAGCTTTCGGGCCGATCGCTGACCGGACGCGCCGCTCGCTGCGACGACGTGCACTCCCCAGAGTCCCCGGCTATTCAGCGCCTTTAGAATATCCCTGGCGTATTGACTATTGGGGTATCCGCATAGAATGACGATGGTCATCGTAGTGGCTCCGGAAGACGGTCATGGCATCTTCTTCCGCAAACAACGCATCGAGCATGAAGTTGGCCGCCCAGTTGGGAACACGATATGACATATAACGACCCCAGACCGGATACGACCCCAACACGCCTCCGCGAAGCCCGGCATTGCCTGAACGAAGGTCGATTCGGCTGATCACAAAGTCGTTCAACTTCAAAACTGCGTTGAGGTATCGGGCGTCGCGGGTGATTTCGTACAACCGGTTCCAGATTCGGCTGATTTGGGCACAGCCGGTCAAACAGGAAAAAGTATGATCGCCTTTCCAGCCCGGTGCATAGGTGCCGGCGAGATGGCGGCGCACTTCGTATCGGTGCAGGAGCGCGTCCGCGGCGCGTTGTCCGACCGCAATCCACCGATCTTCTTTCAGGAGGAGTCCGGACTCGATAAATCCTTCGATCGTATAGCCGATCGTGTGCGTGAGCGGCGGCTCGTTGATCTCCAAAGAGCAATGCTCGAACCAGCCGGCGTCATTCTGACAGCGGGCGGCCCATTCCAAGAACCGAACGGCGCTGAGGCGGTAGGCGACTTCGCCGGTGACCTTGGCGAGCACAACCAACGGCCACGCCACCCTGGTGAAATAGGTGTTGGACGTATTCCGGTAGGTAAATCGTTGCCACCCCCCGTCTTCGTCTTGGTTCTTGACCAGCCAATCTCCGCCGCGTGCCGCGGTTTCCAGGTAGCGGGAATCTCCGAACCAGGAGTGGGCCGCCACCAGCCCTTCGATCACTTGGCCGGTATTGAAGACCGCCGGCACCTTCGGAGCGGTGACAAAGCCCGACTGCCAAGAGCCGTCGGCGAGTTGAATATCCGCTTCCCAATCGGCCATCCGCCTGGCCCGCTCTTCATATTCCGAAATCTTGAACCGTCTGGCCGCCTCCAGGAACGTCGGGATAATGTATCCGGTGGTCTCAGGGTACGCCGCGCTCCATCCGTGCGAGAAACTGTAATATCCCGCAACCCCACCGCAGCCAGATGCATCCTGCGCCCGGCAAAGCCAATCGAGGATGGCCTGTCGGCACGCGGTCCGGCTTGCCTCGCCGAGGGTCGTTTCGGCTCGAAGCGGTTGAGCATCGCGCCAGACGATTGCCATGTGGCTCGGCCGGTACAGGCGTTGCCGCATAGCCTCTTCCGCGAGACGGAATGAGCGGAGCACCGCAGGCGGCAACAATCGTATGAGCTTTTGACGCATCATTGTCTTCGGCGAACCTAGCGTCGCTCGGGAGCCCAAACCGTTTCGACGTCCCCGCGAAGGGCGCGGGCTATGCCCAGGAGGGCGGCTAGATTGACCAGGTAGAAATACAACATGCCATGGGCGACTCGAGCGCCGATGCCGCGTCGATCCGGCACGACCGCTCCCACGCCGGCCAGTCCGAGGCTCAAAGCAAACCCCAACAGGCCGACTCGATACGCCCATCCATCCTGCGCCGCAACTAGACATCCGACCACCGCGATGATGATCAGGGGGAGAACCAACCAGCGGAGGACTTTATGGGACCAGACTTGCCAGGCGAAGAGACCCACGCGCCACGGCTTGAGCACATCGGCGACACTCATGACTCCCCGCCAACTCCGGTTGACGATCCGTCGCTTCCGGCGGAACTCCTTCAGAAAATCTCCCGCCGCCGGTTCGTAGCCCACGGCCGTCGGCTCGTAAATCGCGCGATAGCCCTTGGCGACGATCTGAAGCGGAATGACGAGATCATTAATCGCTTCCGGAGACAACGGAGTGTAGAGCCGTTTGCGGATGGCAAAGATGGCGCCGTCTCCTCCCACGGTGCTGCCGACGTGGCTTTCCCATAACCGAATCATCCGTTCGTAGCCCCAGTAGGCGTTCTCCTGCGCGTCCGCCGCGGATGGTGTCTCTTCGAGATAGCGTGAATCGCCGGTCACACATCCGACGCTTGGGTCCGCGAAACCTCTGACCAAATTCCGAAGCGTGTCGGTTTGATACAGGATATTCGCATCGCTGAACACGACCACATCTCCCGTGGCCAGAGTCAAGGCGGCATTGAGGCCGACCGTTTTCCCTCCCCTCGATGGCATTCTCAGCAAGGTCACGCCTCGGTCTTCGAACGAGCGCACGATCCAATCGGTGCCGTCCGTTGAGGCGTCGGAAATGACGATGATCTGGAGTTTATCCTTCGGGTAATCCAAACGAAGGGTGTTCTCCAACTTTGGTCCGATCGCCTGCTCCTCGTTGTACGCGGAGATCAAAAGCGTGACCGACGGCGCCGTGTCGCTCGAAGACACGGCGCGCGGTCTGAGGCGGGCCAGGCACCATAGCGCCAAGGGATACCCGAAGTAGACATAGCCCACCAGACCGAAAGCCGTCCATGCCGCGATGACCGCCATTGTCGTCATGGGAGCGCCACTTTGAACCGTTCGCGCCAGAGCTCGAAGACCAAACACGCCAGGATCGCCTCGGTATGGTCCTCTTTTCCCGCATCATGGGCCGCGATCACGGAGGCGACGACGTCGCCGTTCAGAATGCCGTCGCGCTTCAAACGGTCTCTCGCGAGCAACTGGGCGATCAACGGCCGAAGGTCCGTCCGAAGCCACGCTCCCATCGGCCCGCCGAACCCGCGCTTGGAGCGGTCGAGGACAAAATCCGGAACGATGCCCCTGAGCGCGGCTTTCAGCAGACGTTTCAAGGTCCATCCCCGCACGCGGTACTGGGCGGGAACGCGGCGGACGAAATCGACGACCCGGTTGTCAAGGAAGGGCACTCGGACCTCGAGAGAGTTCGCCATCCCCATCTTGTCGGTGAGCAGAAGCAGGCTCTCCGGAAGGACGGTTTTCGCATCGACGTACATCAAACGATCCAGCGAGGCCTCGGCACCCGCCCGATGATAGAACTCGCCCAAATCACCGCCAGGATCGTGACCCGGCGTCCCACGGCTCAGCAGAGCGTCGACCAACTCGACTGATAGCACGGAGAGGAGTCCGACATATTGCTGTGCCATAGGAAGAGCCAAGGCTCGTCCCCACGCCTTTCCATAGCGCCCGAGATTGCCCCACACCGTCCCGCGGTCTGCGCGAAGCCGGCGGTCAAGCAGCTTCCCGATCGATCTTCTGGCGTTCACCGGGACCCAGTCAACCAAGCGGTTCAACGACGGAGCGAGATAGCGACGGTAGCCTCCGAACAACTCGTCTCCGCCCAATCCGGACAGTGCGACTTTGACGTCGTGATGAGCGAGTTCGCTGACCAGGTAAGAAAGAAGGAACGAGGTGTCGGTCAACGGTTCATCCAGTTTCTCGACGAGACCGGGCAAGAGGTCCGCGACATGGGGACGAACGATCAACGTCTTGTGTACCGTCCCCAACGCCCGTGCTGCCGCTTCCGCGAACGGGGCTTCATTGTGATAGACATATTGCGCGTCGAACCCGATGCTATAAGTCCTGACGCCGTGGGTCGCTGCTTGCCGCATGAAAGCGACCACGGCGGTCGAATCGACCCCGCCGCTGAGAAACGCGCCCAGCGGCACGTCGCTGACCATCTGGCTCGTGACCGCCTCCCGCAAGACCGCCCGCAGTTCCTCGCAGCACTCCTCGAAGCTCGGCACGAGAGCGGGGCGGACAAAGTCCAGATCCCAGTACTTCTGCAATTGAAACGTTCCGTGCTCGGCGACCAATCGCCAACCGGCCGGCAACTTGTGGATCCCGCCGAAAAGGGTGCGCGGGGGGGTGACGAATCCCAGGCGAAAGAATTGAGCAGCCGCCTCCGGATCGAGGACCCGCGGGATTCCGGGAACCGTCAGCAGTGCTTTGATCTCCGAGGCCAGGGCGAATCCTCGCGGCGTGTGGGTGTAGTAGAGAGGTTTGACCCCCATCCGGTCTCGGGCGGCGACGAATCGTCCGGTCCGCGCATCCCACAAGGCGAAGGCGAAAATGCCGTTGAATTGCTTGACGCAATCCGGACCATCCTCTTCATACGCGTGAACGATGACTTCGGTGTCGGTCTGCGTCCGAAAGCGATGACCGCGCCGGCTCAAGCTCTCGCGAAGCTCGCGGTAATTGTAAATCTCGCCGTTGAAGACGACAGTGACCGTGCCGTCTTCATTGGAGATTGGCTGATGCCCGCCCGCGACATCGATGATACTCAGACGTCGCATACCGAGGCCGATCCCTCGGGAAAGGAAAAACCCCTCGTCGTCCGGCCCCCGGTGCGTGATGCTCTGACACATCCACTTCAGGTGATCGCCGACAGCCTCAGTTGGCTCGTTCCAGTTGTAGAGACCAACGATCCCGCACATGGGATATGCGCGCTTAGTTTGTGAGGTGTTTGCGAATACGCGGACCAAGAACTCTCGAGACGCCAACCGGAAGTCTGCGCCAGATTTCTACAAGCAAGCGGTATTTCACGTCACTGGCTGACAGTGTTGACCAGGCTCCGCCGTCCTGCGTTAGCAGTCGCCAAGGGAGCGTTAGAGGCCGGGCGCCCCACTGTTTCTTGAACTCGAACGTCCCCGAGCCCACGGAGGATCGACCAAAGTCGAATGTCCGGTATCCGTGCTTGCATCCATGTTGAATGGCCTCCCAATACAGGAGATTGTTCGGGCATTTGGCGAAGTGTTCTCTCAGCGACGACGCCCACGGGACGAGCATCGTGTCCTTGAAAAACAGACAGACTCCGCCTCCCACCGTGTGCTGCCCGAGGCGAACGAGAATCACGCGCATCTGGGAACCCAGTGCCGTTCCCATGCATCGAAAAAAGGTCCGGGCATGAACCGGCGAGCCGAGATCGCGCATGTTGACGGCAAAGACCCTGTAGAACTCGTCCAGCAGTTCAAGGCCGCCCGTGATCGTGGTGAGTCCGGACTTTTCGGCCTTGCGCACCTGATTGCGGACTTTGGCCGGCAACGAGCGCCAGAGCCTGTCGATACCGCCGGACAGATCCAACAACATGCTGACCTTGTCCGAGCGCAGGGTGCCGACGTGAACCAACGGAAGCGCTTGCCGAATCTCCAGCGCGCGACATCGTCGCTCGCGCATGAGGCGTATCGCACGATCGAGCAATGCCTGCGCGGTCTCCTGATCATCGGCGCAGATCCCGCCGTAATCCATAAACGGCATCGACGTCAGGGAGGCGTCGAAGAAACCTCTCACCATGACAAGGGGGAAGATCCCTTTTACGGTTTCGCCCTCTTTGGCCATGAGGTATGGAGTCTGATGGTCGTAGGTGTCCCTGATGACGGATTGCCAGGCGAACTGATGGCTGATGGTTGCTGCGGCCGACTGCTGAACGTAACCGTCCCACAACGGCTGATGACTCGGGCCGCAGAAGACAATCTCCGTTGTCGAAGATGAGATCATAGATCCGTCGCGGGCGTCAGTCGTTGTCCGATTCCGTTGGTCCCGAGAGAATCTTCGGAGGCTGCGAGGCCGGAAAACCCGCGAGGGATCGCGGAATGGGTGGGAGTGTGGGAGCCCCGCCTTGAGGGTCCAGATGCCGGAGCAGGATCGAAACGATCCGCTCGGAGGCGTGTCCATCCCACAAAGGCGGTGGCGACGGCTTCGGATGCGGGCTCGCCAGGACGCGCTCGGTCTCGTAGACGATTTTGTCCGGAGAGGCCCCGACCAGCCGATTGGTGCCATGCGTTACGGTCACGGGCCGCTCCGTGTTTTCTCGAATGGTGAGGCACGGGATGCCGAGCGCGGTCGTTTCTTCCTGAAGGCCGCCGGAATCCGTCAGCACCAGCCGTGCTCCGGCGACCAAGGCTATGAAGTCCAAATACCCTAACGGATCCAGGCCATAGACCGCGTTGGCCGTCACGGCAGACGCGTCAAGCCGGAGGCCGTCACCGACGGCGCCGGAGTGTTCGAGCGTTTTCCTCGTGCGCGGATGGATGGGGAAAATGATCGGCAACGACTGCCCGATCTTCTTGAGGGCGTCGAGGATGCGGCGAAGCGTCTCGGGATGATCGACGTTGGAAGGCCGGTGCAGCGTCACCACCCCGTACTCACGAGCCGTCAGTCCCAGCTTCGCCCGGATGTCGGATCGACTCCAGAGTCGGCGCGAAGCCTCTAACGAATCGATCATGACGTTGCCGACCAGGAAGATCTTGTTCTGGTCCACCCCTTCGGCGAGGAGATTCTGCACGCCGCTCTCCTCCGTGACAAACAGGAAGTCGGCGACCGCATCGGTCACCACCCGATTGATCTCTTCCGGCATCGTGCGGTCGAAACTGCGCAGGCCGGCTTCGATATGGGCCACGGGAATCAACAGCTTGACGGCCGCCAGTGCGGCCGCCATGGTGGAATTGACGTCCCCGACCACCGCCACGAGGTCCGGTCGTTCCCGCTCGATCACCGGCTCCAGCCGTTTCATGACCTCCGCGGTTTGATAGGCGTGGGACCCCGATCCGACTTCCAGACAGACGTCAGGATCGGGGATATCCAGATCCTGGAAAAACCGACCGGCCATTCGGACGTCGTAGTGCTGTCCAGTGTGGACCAACACCGATTCGATCGCGGGATGCTTCCGCATCTCGCGCATCAACGGCGCGATTTTCATGAAGTTCGGCCGAGCGCCGACGACGGAAAGAATCTTCATCACTTGGCGTTTGCTTAGAGAACCTTCCGGAAGTATTCGATTGTCTGCCTAAGCCCGTCCTCGAGTTCGACCCGAGGCTCCCAACCGAGTAGTGCTCTGGCTCGCCGGATGTCGGGGCGCCGAACGCGAGGATCGTCGGCCGGCAGAGGCCGGTACTCGACGGCGGTCTTCGCTCCAACGAGTTGCACCACGAGCTGGGCGATCCCGTTGACCGTCAACTCCCGGGGATTGCCGATGTTTATAGGATCGTGAATGCTGTCCGGAGGGCTCTCTTTGGGCGTGATCAAAAAAGAGGACCGATCGGTTCGCTTTTCGACTGATTTGTCTGAGTCGGCCATGAGCAGGGCGAGGATACCACGGACCAGGTCGTCCACATAGCAGAAGCTCCGGGTTTGAGTGCCGTCGCCGAAGACCGTAAGCGGCTTGCCCTGAAGCGCCTGGACGATGAAGTTCGATACGACACGCCCGTCATTCGGCCTCATCCGCGGACCGTAGGTATTGAAGATCCGGACAATGCGTGTATCGAGGCCGTGGTAGCGGTGATAAGCCATGGTCATGGCTTCCGCGAACCGCTTGGCTTCGTCATACACCCCGCGGGAACTGATCGGATTGACGTTCCCCCAATAGCTCTCGGGCTGTGGATTCACGAGGGGATCGCCGTAGACCTCCGAGGTGCTGGCCAGCAAGAACCGCGCATTCTTCACTTTAGCCAGACCCAGGGCTTTGTGAGTCCCCAAGGCCCCGACTTTCAGAGTGGCGATCGGCATCTCCAAATAGTCCTGGGGGCTGGCCGGTGACGCGAAATGCATGACGGCGTCCAGCGGTCCGTCGATGTGCAGGTAGTCGCATACGTTGTATTTAATGAAGCTGAACCTTTCGTGGCCCATGAGATGAGCGATGTTGTCGGGACGGCCGGTGCAAAAGTTGTCCAGGCACACGACCACATGGCCGCGCTCGACCAGGGCATCGCACAAGTGACTGCCGAGGAAGCCCGCCCCACCGGTAATCAGTACGCGCATGAACTCCTCCTTATCTCTCTTCGAGGTTGTGTTCGTCGTTACACGATCAACGATCGATAGATCCCGGCCAATTGCGAAGCGCAGTGCCGGACGTCGAACGCGGAGCGGATACGGTTTCTCATGGCGGCCCCATCGGTGATCAACTCTTCCGGGTTCTCGGCGTAGTATTGCAGCCGGTCGGCGATGGCGTTCGAATCTCGTTCAGGTACGAGCAGATGTTTCAAGTCTCCGAAGATGAACGGGATGTCGGAATGCACGGTGGCGAGGGCCGGCATGCCCGTGGCCATCATCTGCTGCAGGACGAACGGAGTCCCTTCGCAATCACCGTTGGATGCGGTCACGCTGGGAGCGACAAAGAGGTGACACTTCAGGCTTAATCCCAGCAATTCTTGAAAAGGAAGAAGCGGGGAACAGGTGACCACATGTTCAATCCCGAGTCGTCTGATCGTGGCGAAGGCGGCGTCGCGGGTTTCCTCATCTCCGCTCTTGCCCATTGCTCCGGCCACCAAATGGAGGTGGAGTTTGACGCCTCGTCGGTGCGCCGCCGATACGCCCTCCAAGACGTACTGAATCCCCTTTTTCTCGCGGAATGTGCCGGCGAAAAGGAGCTTCAACGGCTCGCCGGACCGGAGGACGCGCGGTCGAAACGGCAGATTGTCCACTTCAACGCCGAGAGGATGAACGATCACTTTGTCGGGAGGACAACCCAGCTTCTGGAGGCGATCGGCCATCACCGGACCGAGGGCCAGTGCATAAGAGAGGCGCTCGAACAGGCGGTTATAGGTCTCTTGCCACTGCGGTTGCAGACCCAGTTGGTAGACGTCGGCCCCATAGAATCCCGTCAACCATGGAACTCCCAACGCTTCCTGGAGCCCGAAGTCTTCCGTTGCCACGTATCCGAAGTGAGAATGCAGCACACGGGGCCGGTGGGCTTTCACGCGCATCAGATCCACAAGATAGGGTCGATGGCCGGCCAGTTTTCGCCATACCCGGCGGGCGAAACTGTGAGGATTCACGCACCAGGCATCCAGCTCTGGAAATTCGTCGCGATTTTGCAGCGAATCGCACAGAACCAACTGGCGGACATTCGGCACGAACCGGAGGTGATCATAAAGCCAGTTCATCGTCCGAGCGACAAACCGGTCGCAACGATGAAGCACAAGAGGATGCACCGATACAGCGCGGTTCATTGTGTTCTGTTTCCCCATTTGCGGCCGTCAGATAACCGATCGAGCCGTCCGGCGCTCATAGGCCCCGGACCCCTTCCAATAGCTTCCCAACCTCCTCTTCATAACGGTCAGCGGCCTGTTTCCAAGTCCATCGGCGATGAACATACTCGACCGTCTGTTTGCTTATTGAGGCGCGAAGGTTCTGAGAGTCCATGAGACGCATGATTGCCTCGGCGATTTCTCCAGAGTCCCGATCCACAAGAATTCCGCTTACCCCATCGACGACGGATTCTCTGATGCCCGCTTCTCTCACTCCTATGACGGGAGTACCACAGGCCATCGCTTCTATGGCGACCAATCCGAACGGCTCCATGATCGGCACAAAGATCAACGCTATCGCCCGGTTGTAGAGCCTGGCCAGTTCGTGTTGGCTCGGCCTGTACCGGATCTCCAGGGCAACCCCTTTATCTTTCGCCAACTTTTCGATCCAGGCGCTGTAGGTTCGATCTTTGAGGTAGTCCTTGGATTCGGGCGTCGCGATGACCACGCGGGGTCTTACAGTCCGGTCGATCATCCCGACAGCCTCGATGGCCGTGTGATGTTGTTTGGCTTTGACAATTCGGCCGATCGAGACGACCATCGACTCCACAGGCAGCGACAGCGGGCGAAATGTTTCGTGATCGACCCCATAATGACAGACTCTTGAAAGGCGGCCGTATCTTTGAAAGAACGCCTCTCTGGAATATTCCGAGTTGACAAGGACGGTTTGCGCCTGGTTTGTCAGTCGAATATCGTGCGTGTTTTGTACATGCTCGGCCAAGTGATGAAGGCTTTCACAAATGGAGGTATATGCGCTCTTAAGGCCGGACCGTTTTCGCAGGGCCCCATTACTGTTTACGCTCAGGTATCGAGCCGGCGACGGTTCGTGACTGTACATAACAGTCGGGAGGTCAAGATAAGGCAAAATGCTTGTGGTCCGGCAGAACGGGTACTGATCGATGTGCACGAAGTCATAGTCGGACTTATTGATCTTGTCCGCAAGAATCTGAAAGTCCCGATGCCGCTTACGAACCTTCCATACGGCATAGGCCAGCAACACCGACGAATAGACCAAGTAGGGTCGCAACCGGGACAGGTTGGGACTATTGACGATCATCTCCATAGACGTTCGGACGAAAGGCTTCAGAGGCAAGTAGTCTGAATCCATTGCAGGACCGCGAAGAATCACCTCATCGATCACGTGGCCGCGCTTCGAGAGTTCTCGCACCATTTCGAAAGCGAACCGCTTGGATCCGCCGGCGTCGCCGTTATGACACCAGGCTATTTTCCAGCCCTTCCTCATTTTGCCAGAGCACCCAGGTTGGCTGGGATTGTCAGTGCAACAAGCCGATCCCCAGTCTCGTCGGAAGCTGCTATTCGGATCACGGGCGGCAGAGAGCTTTCAGGATTCGCACGCTTCGCCGGCTCAAAACAGTTTTCACCACAGTTTTCCACACGTTAACCGACAAACAAAGCTCGGGAAAGGCAAAGCACATCTTCAGAAGAAACGCCCGCGCCTCGCGGCGGGCGTTGCCGGTATCCATCATGATATCGGCTTGGAGAACGACCCGATTGCGGATTTCTTCACGAACCGCGCGACGCAGCGCCTGAGCCTCAGGGATCTCTCGCCAAAAGCTATCGAGAATAGTGCGCTTCGCCAATAACTGTTCGTGCAGCCCGTCACTCGTCACCCCGGTGGTCTCACTTTTTATGTGGTGACTGGTCAGGCTGCCACTGTGCCATCGCCACTTGATCAGTGGGGAAGCCAGATACGCGACATCAAAGAATACGGCAATGCGCATCCAGTACTCGAAGTCATCCGCATGGCTGAGTTTGTCCGTGAATCCTCCGAGCCGGTCATACGCAGCCTTCCGAAACATGGCTGTCGGGAGATTAACTTCGCAAAATCCCGTCAGCATACGTTTGAGGAATGCGTGGCCTGATTCAACGGCGTCTGAACTCCGTTCCGGCCCATGCCCCCAATTCGTGTTTTCACGAAGCATCCGGCCCTCCCCGTCTACCATATGAAATCGCGAATGGACCAACCCGACTCGAGGGTAGCGGCGGAGAATGTCGACCTTGCGCTCAAGATTCTCGGGCATCATAAGATCATCGTCCGGGAGAAACGTCAGATAGCTGCCTCTGGCCGACATCAGGCAGCGGTTCATGTTTCCATGCCAGCCGATATTGCGGGAATTCCTGAAGTACACTATGCGCCTGTCCGAGTAGGATGTGACGAGCTCTGGCGTGTCGTCTGTCGATGCATTGTCGGAAATGACCACCTCGAAATCGCCGAACGTCTGCGCCAGCACGCTGTCAATGGCCTGTTTGAGCAAGCCAGCCCGATTGTAGGTCGGAATCAGGACGCTCACTGTGGGAGACGCCGTCGTCATATAACGCTCCTCAGCTTGTGAAATGGGGGATCTTCACCGGGTTCGACCGCACTTTGGGCGATGCCAGGATATCGCGAAGGCCTCCCGCCACGCATTGAGCAACAGCGGCGTTCCCGCGCGGCGAATAGTGCCCACCCGGCTCGAAACGCTCGGACTCAGGCACCTGCAGCAAGCATGGAGTCGGATCGAGATGAGGGATGCCTGTTCGATGGAGAAATGTTCTGCCGGTCACATTCGGCCATTGAGGGTGAAAGTCTCCCGCGGTAGGAAAGTAGGCGATGACGGGAATAGTCCCCGATGCGGTTGCCTCTGCGATGAATGAACGCAAGACTCGTTCGTTGAGCGAGAATACCGCTTCCTCAGATGCGTTTGCATTTAAAGGCATCCACCGAGGGAACCGGGTCAGCAGAAACCGCACGAAATACGAGGTATGGTACCAGTCGCGCTGCCACTCTAAAGGTGCGTATCCCATGTCGTGCTGGAGATAGGGAAGTTCGGTGATCGCCGATTTGGCGAAGATCGCGTCGGGGGAGACAGTCGGCGCATTAAGCAATCGAAGCCCTTGCTCGGTCGCAAGGAATCGCGGCTTAGAAAACGGATTCTCCCACTCGGGGAAATTCAGGAAGGTGTAGACGGTCATCGATCGGAACAGGTCGTTGGAGATGAAACCCAACACGGCGACGGTGGGACGCCTGGGACGCACATCGCGGAGATAACGAAGATACGCTTGATCGACGCCGTATCCAGGCACACCGAAGTTTGCGACGGCGAACCGCCCTTCTAGGAGCTTCTCAAGCCGCACTGCCCACGTGTCCTCGTATGCCACCTCCTCGCCGAATGTAAATGAATCTCCCAGCACGGCGATCCATGGTGCGGCCTGAGGCGGAGAGAAGCTCTCGCCGGTGCGGGGAGCGCGCAGGCCCCGAGAGTTGGAAAAATAGAGTCCGTTCGCGCTCCTGCGGTTGGGTCCGATTGACCAACCGAGATCACGATCGTACACGACGTAGCCGGAGTCCGAAGTACTCCCTTCCTGATTGGCCCCAGAGGCTTTTTTCCATACTGCGAGGTAGTGGTGCCGCATCCGGTCCCAGTTCTTTGGAAACAAAAGCATGCCGTTGATGGCGTCGCCTTCCGGAGTCCGTTTAGCGAGAACCCGAACTGCGAGCTCGCTGCATACCAGAATCAAGATAACGGTCACGAGATTCATCGCCACGGTGAGCTGAAATGTTCTCAAAGCATTTCTGGCACTCAGAAAGTAGGCGCGACCTATCCATCCGGCCGAGATGGCGAGAACGGCAAGGCTGACGATGAAGAAGGTTCCTGCGTTGGTCTGAATGAACGAAGAGAAACCTTGCTCACCCTTCTTGTGAAAGGCTAACAGAGCGAGGCCGCATGAGCCTTCCAGAGCAAACAAAGCGACAATGACGGACCAATTCAAGGAAGGTTGGGCGAAGCTTCTGCCTGGGGTATCCGATAGATAGGTCATGTTGGGTTATGCCGACGGACTGGACGTTGAATGCGAGACAGAAGCGAGTCTATGGTCACTGTGTGTCGGTCGAACACTGCCGTCGCCGTTCCGGTATTGACGATACAGATCCCAAAGAACTGCAGCGACCCGTCGATGGCCTTCCTCGGTCCAGTGATCGTCGCGATCCTTGTAATGGCGAAGGTCAAAATGCGGGGTCAAAGACACATACCGGATTCCGAGTCTGGCGCAAATGTCGCTCAACTGGCGGTCCGGAAAGCTGCGGTCCACAGGCAAACGGAACGATCTTGCTGCGCACATGGCCCGCATGTGGGACTCGCTGATCGTCACAACGGCCGGCACAGACATCACGACAAGTTCCGCTCCTGCCTCTCTGCAGACGCGACCGCCTCGGGCCAGGAGAAACTCACAGGCTGCGTAGGCACGTTTGGCGAACGATGTCTCGCTGTGGAGAGCCGCAAGCACGGCGCGAACACGGCGCAATTTCACGTTGTCGCTGCACGTCCACTTGGCGGGTGAGAGATGACGGGTGACGATTTCCCATCGGTTCTCCCCCTGCACCTGCCGCACAAACGGCGTTCGATATCCGTCCATTTCCGGAGTGAGATTGTCGGAGAGGTCGTTGCCGATATAGACAAACCACACGACAAACTTCCCTTTGAGCTGCGGCGCCAGTTCTTCCAACAGGAGAAGCTCCTGGACGAGATTGTATCCAGGAGCGCCGATCGCTTTGATCCGCATACCGGGATTCAGATTGAAGAACGCCTTGCGATGATCGACGCCGTACCCCCACGCGTGGGAATCTCCAAGGACCACCACGTCGCTTTCGGAGATCGTCGCTCTGCCCGCCCATCCGAATCTGTCCGTCACGACATGAAATACATCGTCACGGTCTTCGAGGACATAGCAATCGAGATGGCCCTTGGCTTTCCAGCCGAGCATCGGATTGAATTCGTAAATGTCCCGCCAACGTTTCACCGAGGGTTCCATCTTGCGGGCGGTCCATCTCATCAGCCCGATGGTCATCCAGAAAGGAGCCCCGATCACCAGCAGGGGCGAAATCACGACGAGAGCGATCCCTGATGCGAGCAGCGCTAGCCCGTATCGACTCATAGCTCTTGAATTCTCCGCCAAGGCCGCAAAGCCTAAAAGAGGGTGTAGATGCCGGCAGGAGAGACGCGTTCCTGTTCCGGCTCGAGCAGAGCCAGAAGAAGCAGGAAGGGCAGCAAGGACATCGCCCACCCGTTTCCGGATGATCGTGCCCAGGCCGTATAGACCGAGACCCACGAGCGCGGGCCGGCCGGCCCGATTTCGCCCTCGTACTCGCGCGGATAATTCGCGCCTGGCAGCGTGTTGCGCGGCAGCCAGATCGACGCCATCTCAGTCGGGCGATCACAAAGAAGGGACGACTTCCGGCGTCCGACGATCACGAAGATCACGAAAAAGCAGACGGCTTTCACGGCGAGTCGGACAACGCGGAAATAGAGATCCGAGATTCGGAACCACAGTCGGTACGGGCCAAGTGCAACGGCGGGAAAGACAAAGCCGATGTAGCTCAGCAGTCCTCCGGCGAGCAGGCCTCCGGCTAACCACACGGCCCCCAGTCGAGCCGCACAAAGTCCTCCGACAAGAAGCCCGCTCATCGAACATGCGACGATCCAGAAGCTTTGCAGCCAGGCTCGTCGCGGATGCGAAGGGAGAAGCATATGGACCTCAATCCAGCACGTATTGAGCCTTATAGGCCTCGGCATCGTGGAGCGAGTCTTCCGGTTGCCGCGCCTTCATCAGAATGAAGTTTTCGAGGATCAGGCAATCCATGTCGGTCGCCATGAAGCACCGAAACGCGTCTTCCGGCGTGCACACGATCGGTTCCCCGCGGATGTTGAAACTGGTGTTGATGAGGACCGGGCACCCCGTTCGATCGTAGAAGCGTCGCATAAGACGGTAGAACCGACCATGCCGATCGGGATCGACGGTCTGAACTCTGGCGGAGTAATCCACATGAGTGATGGCCGGGAACGTAGACCTTGGAACTGCGACCCGTACGCGCAGATCAGGATGCTGCATGCGGCGCCGCTCCTCTTCGGTCAGAGGCCTGCGCCAGTGCTCTTTCACCGGGGCGACCAGCAGCATGTAAGGGCTTTCCTGCCCCTCTTCCAGTTCGAAGATGTCGTGCGCGAATTCTTTCAGGACACAGGGCGCAAAGGGGCGAAACGATTCGCGGAACTTGATCTTGACGTTCATGACCTGCTGCATGCGCGGCGACCGTGGGTCGCCGATGATGCTGCGGCTGCCCAAGGCCCGGGGGCCGTATTCCATTCGTCCGTGGAACCACCCTATGACTTTTTCTTGAGCGATCAGCTCGGCTACCATCGTCAAAAGCCGCTCCTCATCGGGCATGTAGTCGTAGACGGCTCCTACTGAGTCCAGATAGAGCCCGATTTCTTCGTTCGTGAACGAAGGGCCAAGCAGAGAGCCCTTTTGGCTGTCGCTCCGACCGACCATGCGGGGACGGCCGAGCAGATGATGCCACACCAACAGCGCCGCTCCCAGCGCGCCGCCGGCGTCACCGGCCGCCGGTTGAATCCAGAGATGCTGAAACGGTCCTTCCCGTAAGACCCGTCCGTTCGCCACGCAATTCAAGGCCACACCTCCGGCCATCGCGAGATTGCGCGAGCCCGTCAATCGATAGGCATGCCTGGCAGCGTGCAGGACGATTTCCTCGCAGACCACCTGGATCGACGCGGCGATATCCATTTCCTTCTGAGTGATTTCGCTTTCCGGTTTGCGCGGAGGCCCGCCGAACAGCTCGTGAAACTTCTCCGACGTCATCGTGAGGCCTTGGCAATAGTTGAAATAACTCATGTCGAGCCACAGCGAGCCGTCATGACGCAATTCCAGCAGGTTGTCCATGATCAGCTTGGCATAGATCGGCCGGCCGTAGGGAGCCAGGCCCATCATCTTATATTCGCCGGAATTGACCTTGAATCCTGTGTAGTAGGTGAAGGCGGAGTACAACATGCCGAGCGAATGCGGGAAGCGCATTTCGTGAGTCAACGCCAACCGGTTGCCACGGCCCATGCCGATCGAGCTTGTTCCCCACCCGCCGACGGCGTCCAGGGTCAGGACTGCGGCATCTTCAAAGGGCGATGGGAAGAAGGCGCTCGCTGCATGAGATTCATGGTGATCGGTAAAGCAGAGGTCCCCGCGAAAGGTCTCGCCAAGTCCTTCCAGAATCTTGTCCTTGATCCTGAGCCGGTGCTTCGCCCAGAGGGCGACCGACTGTCGAAAAGATCGAAACCCTTCGGGCGCGAACTGCAAGTACGTTTCCAGCAAACGCTCGAACTTTGCGTACGGTTTCTCATAGAAGACCGCATAATTCAAATCCGCGACACGGATTCCGGCAGCCTCCAAGCAATACATCACGGCATTGGAAGGAAAACCGGAATCGTGTTTTACGCGGGTGAACCGCTCCTCTTGGGCTGCGGCGATAATTTCGCCGTCTTTCAGCAGAGCGGCGGCCGAGTCATGATAGAAAGCTGAAATTCCCAAGATGTACACCGGCATGGACGGTTCCCTTCACAACTCTCCGTGTTTGAACGCTTCGACCATAAAATCAGCGGTACGACAGGCAAGTGCCATCAAGGTTAGCGTGGGATGAGCGGCCGCCCCCGTGACAAACACGCTGCTGTCCGCGACGAACAGATTCGCGATATCGTGTGTTCTACCCCAGTGATCCACCACGGACGTTCGGGGATTGCTCCCCATTCGACATGTCCCCATATAATGGATAGATGCACCGGGTTGGTGGGACCATACGTCCAGGATTTCGTCTGCGCCGGATGCCTGCAACAGTTCGCGAATGCTGGCCACCATAGCCGGTAACATCGCGAGATCGTTTCCGCGCGGTTCGCTGCGGATATGTGGGACCGGCAGGCCGAAATGGTCTTTCGCAGTCGGGTCAAGGCTGACTTGATTTCGAACGTCGGGCAATTGTTCACCTTGCGCGTACACCTCAAGCGTATGACCGAAGAGCTCTTTCACGCGGGTTTTGTGGCCGGATCCCCAACCACCGACGCGCTTCGCGACGGCAATCGGCCAAGTGTTCGCAGTGGCTACTTCGAGCAGCCAGCCACGAGCGAATGGATTCGCCGATCTTGTCTCGTAGTAGTCCTGGATCATGGTCGAAACTGGAACTCCCTGCCAATTCTTCAGGGGCCGAGAGAATCTGGCTCGACAGCCCGCATCGAGATGCTCCGTGAGGTACTTGCCAACCAGCCCACTGGAATTGGCCAGCCCATTTGGATAGAGCCGAGATGTGCTCAGCAATAGGAGACGCGGTGTCTCGATGGCGTTTGCTGCGAGCACAACGGCTCGGGCCCTCACTTCCCGTTCCCGCCCTTCTCCGTCGAAGAACACGACGCCGCGCACGCGGTTTGAAGAGTCGATCGAGATCTCTCGAGCCATGCAGGATTCCAGAATCTTGACTCTTCCGGTCGCCTCAGCCTTCCTGACATACGTGACGTCTGCGCTGGACTTCGCGGAGATCCGACATCCGTAGCCGCACACGCCCGCCTCCACGCAGGCGGGCCGACCTTCCCAACTCTTCGTGGGGATTGCAAGAGCAGGAACGAACGGATGCAGCCCCAATCTGCTTGCTCCATGAGCAATGACTTCTCCGGCCACAGTCATGGGGTGAGGGGGCGTGGGGAATGGTTTACTTCTTGGGGCATCGAACGGATTACGTGCCGGCCCGTCTGGGCCGGACATGCCTAGCTCGTATTCCACGCGGGTGTAGTAGGGTTCCAAGTCCGCATAACTGATCGGCCAATCGTCTGCCACACCGTCCGCGCTTCGCACACGAAAGTCGGATTCATGAAATCGCGGCGAGACCCCCCAACCGACCACCGTGGTTCCGCCGATGCCCTTGACGCGGACATAACGAAATCCCCGCGGTCCGGCGGTATAAAGATCCCGACGGGGATCGTCCGGCTCAAATACTTTCCACGCTCCCGCCGGAAAATCCGGTCGATCCGAGCGGTAGTCTCGTTCAGGATCGAAACGCCGGCCGACGTCGAGCACGACGACGGAAATCCCAGCCTCTCCAAGTTCTTTAGCGACAACTGATCCACCGGCTCCGCAGCCGACGACGACGACATCCACGGGATCGGATCGAACTTGTAAATGAGGCATGATGAACGAGAAAGCTGAAGCTTAACTTGTAGATAAATTGGGACGGTTCACATATCCGAGCGGGAAAGGAGGGCCGTTATATCCAAGCCAATCCCAGGCAACCGAACTGGCATAGAATTGAGTCACGATATCGGACTGCAACTGCCTCCAGAAGTCCACTGTCGGGGTCAGTCCTAACCAGCCGCCGTAATACCAGTAATGCAGTTTCCGACGTAACCTAGCGGTGAATGTGCTCGCTTCAGCATATATGTCTTTTCCAACAGCGTCCAAGAAGGTGACGAGTTCGAGCTGCTGGGATGGTGCAAGAGAAAGGAATCCAGTCCCATAACGGGCCTCAGCCAGTCGATTGAATGACGAAAGGCCCGCTGAGTACAAATTCCTCATGGAGGGGTCTTGCGCGAGCAATGCTGAGATCTTTTGCGCGACAGCGGCTTCCGCCGCCCCAGGACTATTCGCTTCCGAGGGGAGGACAATGGCGGCAAGCGTCACCAAGGATGCGTATTCAGTCGAAGAGAGTGGTCGGTCCTCCGTGTGCAATCCATCTCGGTCGAAAATGCTCGATTCAATCTCCTTCTCCATCTTTCCAGACAACCCGGGTCGCATCCTATGGCGAAGGGTTGAGGCGGAAGAAACCGTTGTCCTTCCGAGCAAGGACAGCAGGGACGCGATGAGAATCTGTCTTCGCGTGCATGAAAGTACGATCGACACGTTCACCCGTGGCTCCTGCTCGCTTCCTACATCTTCTTGCGCATAATCCTTTCCGCCGGAACGGCGGCAGCTATTGATCGGTTTCCTTCTGAGGCTGGCGCGCACGTTCAGTTGACTCGGCGAAACACCGGCTTAACTGGACGACCTTGAAGATACTTGCCGATTCCCTCGTGAAGCGCCTTCCTGTAGACTACCAGCGCGCCATGGACGGCATCGAGAGTCCTAACGATATCACTCTCGCTATGAGAATAGCTGACGACAAAGGAGGGAGCGATGATTCCTCTCTTAATAGTCTCTTGTAGAAACAACGTCCTGAAGGATTGTGACGGTTTGCGTTCCTCGTCAAGCGTGGAATAGATCAGACAACATGGCTTCCCGAGGACTTGGAAATACTGCGTCAACTTCTCTTCTTCAATGGCCTTCTGGATGCCCGACTGAAGCGCTCTTCCTCTCTCCCAAAGCGTCTCAATCACCGGCTCAGCTTTGTAAATCCGTATCACTTCCCGAGCGGCGGCGAGTGAGTGACTCTCTGCTCCATGAGTGTAGGAGAGCAGAAACACTCGGTGCGTGTCATGGTCCAACCCACCGAGGCGCATAATCTCCCGCTTTCCCGCAAGAGCCGCTACTGAGAACCCGTTGCCCAGAGCCTTCCCGAATGTGGACAGGTCGGGAGTAATCCCGTAGAACCCCTGGGCGCCGCCGAGGTGCCACCTAAATCCTGTGATCATTTCATCAAGGACGAAAAGCGCTCCTTTGGTCCTGCAGAGTTGTTGCACCCCTTGAAGAAACCCATTGGCCGGTTCAGATTCCTTCTCGGCCTCCATTATGACGCAGGCTATCTGGTCGGGATATTGATCAAATAGGGCCTCAAGGCTGTGGAGGTTGTTGTACTCGAACTTCACCGTCAGTTCGCGAACGGCCCCTGGAACGCCCGCGTTCATGGGCGTCGACCCAATGAACCAGTCATCCACCGAGAAAAACGGGTGGTCGCCACAGATAGCGATACGATATCTTCCGGTGTAGGCCCTGGATAAGCGGATTGCCGCACTGGTGACATCGGATCCATTCTTGGCAAACTTCACCATTTCTCCACCGCGGATGACGCTGAGAAACTCCTCCGCGCACTCCACCTCGATCGGCATCGGCCTGGTGAAATTGATACCCATCGCCATCTGCTTAGATGCGGCGTCCACCACCGACTTGTACCCGTGGCCTAGCGAAACCGCTCTAAGGCCCATGCCATACTCAATGAACTCATTCCCGTCAACGTCCCAAACGTGAGATCCCTCTCCGCGACACAAAAAGCCGGGAGAATGCTCGGGGTATTGATCGTCCCCTTTCGCATAGGTATGGCTTCCTCCTGGTATCAAGAGATGGGCTCTTCCTTTGAGTGCCTCCGATATCGTGAACTTCATGCGTCGTATCCGTCTTTCTCTCTAGCTGTCTTTGGATTCAGCGTAGCGTCTCACGGCACGAAGAAGATCCACGGGTGTTCCAATGTCGACATACGATTCGTGGGGAAAGGCAAGTCCCTCGACATGCAACCCCTCCCGTACCGCTGCCTGAAGCACGGCCCCTACAGGCAGATCCCCTTGAGGGTCAACGCTCCTATTTGCGAGTTCTCCAAGGTTCTTCCTCGTTTCTTGGGACGCAAGGAAGCCGTGCAAAAAGTGTGTGAATGTCGGAGTCCAGACGGCGCAGATCCAAGCGTATTTGAGATCGGTTTTCTTCGGCTTGAGAAGAATGGCGCGCACTTTGCTGTGCTCATCCAGGTCAACCATGTCCATCAGGCGGGTATCGTGAGCCGGGTACAAGCCCAGGACCACGTCGCATCCGCGAGTTGTCTGATGCCTAAGCAATCGAGTGAATACATCATCGGGACCGAACAGAATGTCCGGAAAACCGAAGGCGATCCGCTTTTGCGCGACGAACGGATGAGCGCGATCGATCGTGTCGGGAGGTCCGCAGGACTCCGCAATCACCACGTAGGCCAAGTCCATGCCGACGGCCTTGCCGTCGCCGAAATAGGCCGGAATGTCCCATTTGCCGTTGCGAATAACGAGAATCGCCTTCTTGATCTGCGCGTTCCGGAATTTGTCGAACAGATATTCGCTGACGACCTTGGTGCGGGGTTCCGCTTTACGCCCCCTGCGGTCGAAGCCGATCGGATAGAGTTCCTTGCTGCAAGGCAAGGGCGCGATCCGATTCCCCCTCCCCGCAGCGGGCACCAATCCGATCACGTCGTGCTCTCTCGATTCTGTACCGTTGTGATGAGGTACTGGGACGTCCGACATGCCGTTGCAGATCAGCCCTTATGCTGATACAGGACCTCACCGCGCGTGGCGGTGCCGTCATCATACAGGGCGACCAGGTCGTCCGGAATGTGGGAGAGATCGGTCCCTCGGAGATAATCTCTCATCGTGGTTCCTGTGCACTCTTCGTCGACATGCGGGGCCCCTCGCTTGGACGCCACGTCGTCCAGGTGCACCACGCGGAAATCGATGCTGAACCGTGTTTTCCCGGACGTGTTGGGCACGCTGGAGTGCATCTGGGCGGCTGAAAATAGGATGATGCCGCCGGCCGGCACAATCAAGCGGAGTTGGGGGTCCAGCTCCATCGGCTCGGTTGCCCGCGGAAGCGGACGAGGATCCTCCTTGAGGTATTGAACCACATGGCCGCCGCGATGGTGTTTATTCCACAGGTAGTAGTTGTACTCGCGTGAGCTGTTGCGAACGGGCCGATTCCAATAACGAGGATGGAAGGCCATGGCGTTGTCTGACTGAATATCGTATATCGGGATCCACCAATTGATCTGGCACGGCGGGGCCGAATACCACGTGTCTCGGTGCGGGTGCCAGGCGTAGGCGATACCCGTCGTGAGATAGTTATCACTGGTGGAGCTTCGCATCTTCGGCACATCGAAGTACGTCTTTTCCAGATCGCAGCCCAGGTCAGCCAACACCGTTTTGATATGGTGTTTCGACTCAGGGTGATGGATGAAATGAGGCTTGAGTTTCCCGAGCACCTGTGCGTACTGCTCGACCGGCATGCGATATTGAGCCTGCTCGGGGTCATACGGGGCGAAGGCCTCTATAATGAGCGTTCTCGCAAATTCGATAAATGCCAACGTGCTTTTGCGCGGGGAATAGACGAACAGTTGGCCGTCGAACAGCATCTGTCTCCGAACGTCGTCGCTTACCGGCGCATCGAAATAGACCGTGTTATTCATGATGGTCCTCCTCGGGTAAGTGCGTGGTTTCCCGGACTCCTGCGTCACCGTAACAAGCCGTGATGGGCCAAAGCCTCCGCCGCCTCGTGAATCGTCTCAAACGGGAATCCCGCCCGTTCCGCGATGTCGAGCAGCGAATGCTGTCCGTCGGATAGGTTCAGGACCCACAGTAGCGCCATTTCATCGACGGCGCCTTCCTGCTGACCGCCGACGGACCGATAGAGGCCGCGCTTGCCGAGTTGCGGTTCGCCATGCGGACTAGTGTTGCGGTAGGTCCGGTTGTTTTCCAACACGCACAGGATCTTCAGACACTTCTCCAGTGTGTCTTCTAAAGATTCCGGACGTACAAAGTCCAGGTTGTCGGCTGACGTATGGTATTCGGGATACTGACCGTGCGGCGTCCTCATCAGGCAGCCTACCGGCAGATTAAATCCAGGGGAACAGTATTGCCGCTCATCATATCCATAGGGAGAGAAATCTACGACCTGGTACGGCTTGCCTGAGTGGCGGAGCACATGGGTTGCCGCGCAGTCGATCTCGGCGTCCCCTCGGCGGCTTCGCTTGAACGTGATCGGACCTGAATCCCCTACTCCGGTTAGGACGAGCCCGTGTTTGATCCGATCGGTTTTCTCCCCATTCCTCGCCAACCACGTGATGGACCCGATGGTGCCAGGAATGAACAGGATACGATAGGAGTAATGCCGTGAGACCGACGCCAGGGCCTGAACCAGAAAGGTGGCGACCGCGATGCCGGACAGATTGTCGTTAGCCAGCGAGGGGTGACAGGCGTGGCAGGAAATCAGGACTTCTTCCGATCTTGTCCCGCCCAGGTAACATTCGCCGTAAGTGAGGTGTCCAGGTTCCAACGTGGAGTCGATACAGACGTCATATTCGGCCTCATCTAGTTCCTGATATTGGCGATGGCTCAAACAGAAGCCCCAACTCTCTTTGTAATAGGAGGTTCGATAGGGAATCCAATCGGGATGTTCCGGAATCGTGTAGAGATGTTCTCGAAGCTCGGCGAGCCGCATTGTCGCTCTTACCGGGCGGCTGTAACTGACGACGTGAAGATTGCACTGTTTGAAATCCACGACGCGCTTGCCGCGCCGGTCGGCGATGTAGGCGTCGTTGATGTTCCATTCGAGCGGCACCGTCCAATCAAAGACCGCGGTCCCGCTCGGAACTTCGTGGATTTCCAAGGGAATGCGATCCCGGATCAGACGAAGGGTTTCCCGAAACCCGTTGCCGGTGATGCTCCGACAAATGGGGTACAACTCTCCAGCGAACCTATGCATGGCCAACCCCGGATTGGGTCGGTCAAGCACTTTCTTGAGATCCGAGAAGTCCATCATCAACGTGCGGCGTCTTTCATAAAGTTTGGATACGCCCGGTCTTTACGTGAAATCACCCGTGCATCCTCCGGCCATGCAATGCCGAATGCGGGATCGTCCCAGCGGAAGCCTCTCGCACATTCCGGTGCGTAGAATTCAGACATCAGATAGAAGACCTCAGTGTTATCCTCTAGCGTCTGAAACCCGTGCGCGAACCGCTCCGGGATGTAAAGGGCCCGGCGATTCGCGGCCGAGAGGATCACCGCTGTGTGTCGCATGTACGTCGGGGATTCGGGACGCAGGTCGACGATGACGTCGTAGATGGAACCCATCGTGCACCGCACGACTTTGGCCTCTTCATGTGGTGCCGCCTGATAGTGCATCCCGCGCAATGTTCCCTTCTTCTTATTGAAGGACACGTTGCATTGAACCAGCCGTGTGTTGAGCCCCCGGGCTGCGAACTCGTTTCGGCACCAACTGCGCGCGAAGAAGCCGCGCTCGTCCTCCTTGAGGACCAGGTCAATGATGAAGGAGCCTTTGAGCGGCGTCTCCGTGAAAATCACCAATACACCCGAACTTCGGGGATGGGCACGACGAACCGGCCGCCCCATTCGCGAATGTGCGCCATCTGCTCCATGATCTCATCCTTAATATTCCACGGCAGGATGAGAACATAGTCCGGCCGCGTCTTACGAATCTCCTCGGGGGCGCGAATGGGAATTCGTGTTCCCGGCAGGAAATGTCCCTGTTTGTGCGGACTGCGATCGACCGTGTAAGCAAGGAAATCGGTTCGGATCCCGCAGTAGTTCAGCAAGGTATTGCCCTTCGCCGGCGCCCCATAGCCGACGACCGTCTTGCCCGCCCGGCGCACCTCGATAAGGAATGTCAGTAACTTCGATTTGGTATCGATCACCCTGTCGGCGAACGTGAGATAGCGGTCCAGAGTGGTGTAGCCGGCCTGGACCTCGCGGGTCCGTAACGCTCTGACTCGGTCGGTCACTAAGCGAGACCCATCCTCGGTGTGCTTCGCAAAGATCCGCAGCGACCCGCCGTGTGTGGGAACCTCGTCCACGTCGAAGATGGTGAGTCCGTGAGTGCTGAAGATACGCTCGACCGCGATGTACGAGAAATAGGAAAAGTGCTCGTGGTAGATCGTGTCGAACTGATTGTCCTCCATCAGCCGCATGAGATGCGGGAACTCCATCGTAATCACGCCTTGGGGTTTGAGCAAGACCTTTAAACCTCGGACAAAGTCGTTCAGCTTCGGCACATGGGCGAGCACATTATTCCCGATCAGTAGGTCGGCCATCTGACCGTCTTTCGCGAGGTCCTGCGCGGTCTGTTCGCCGAAGAATCTGACCACGGTCGGGATACCCTTTGCTTTGGCCGCCTCTGCGACATTTGCGGCGGGTTCGATCCCTAACACCGGTATTTGTTTAGGGCCAAAATATTGAAGCAAGTAGCCGTCGTTACTCGCCACCTCCACCACGAGATGCTTATTGCTCAGGCCGAATCGGGTGACGACCATCTCCACATACTGCTTGGCATGTTCGAGCCATGAGGTCGAAAAGGAAGAAAAATACGCGTAGTCGGTGAAGATGTCGGCCGGGCGTGACCACTCCTCAAGTTGCACCAGCAGGCACTTCGCGCAGACGTAGACGTGAAGCGGATAGAACGCCTCCGCGCTCTTGACCTGTTGGGGTTTCACATAGGAGTTTGCCAGCGGGGACATGCCGAGATCGAGGAAGGTATGCTCCAAAGGTGAATCGCAAAAACGGCAGCTTGAGTTCGACATCTCTCGCCTCTCCCTGTGTTTCTCCAGCGTCAACGCGACTCTCTTGTCTCCACAGTGACCGGGTTGGCTCCCACCCAACGACTCATTGCATCCGGCCTCACGAAAGTCCACTCTAAGCTGTCGGTCAACGCGCCGATCTCGCGCAATCGCCTCAACGTGTTCAGCCGCATGTACTCCGAGCTTCGGAATTCGACGTCTTTGAACCGCAGAGCCTCTAGCCCGTTTTTCAGATCGACAATTGCGGCGCGCAGATCCATCTCAGGCAAAAAACCTTGCGCCAGCTTGGTAAACTTGTCGAAATTGACCCGATAGGACCGCTTATCCGGCTGGGCATTCTTATTGATGCTGACGTCGACGTCCGGGACGATCCTCGCCACCGCAAGCGCCAAATCTTTCACCTGGCAATTCCAGTTGTCGCTGCCGACATTCACGGTCAGGAACTGGCCGCCGTCCCGATGATCTCTCCGAACAGCCCAATCTATCGCTCTGGCCATGTCCGATACGTGAATGAGTGGGCGCCATGGCGTGCCGTCGCTAAGAATATTGATCCGTCTGGTGGCGAGCGCACTGGCAACGAAATCATTCAACACAAGGTCGAGGCGTAATCGATCGCTCATTCCGCAGGCTGTAGAAAAGCGAAGACATGTGACCGTGAATCCTGGGCCTGCCAACGAGGCGAGATCCTGCTCGCACTGTACCTTCGAACGCGCATATGCGGTTAGCGGGTTTAGCGAGTCTTCTTCTCGTCGCGGCCCGCCCTCGGCAAAACCATATACACTGCAGCTCGACGCGAAGACGAAGGATTTCACGCCCGCCCGCTTGGCCTTTCGAGCCAAATCGATGCTGGCTCGGTGGTTGATGGCTAGCGTCAGCTCTTCGAACAGGGCGCCCATCGGGTCGTTGGAAATGGCGGCCAGGTGAATGACAGCGTCGATCCCTCGCAGGAGCTCTTCCGGGAAGCGCCGCACATCGCCGAAATGCTGGACGTCAAGCCTGCACTCAGGGAGAATCCAGGGCGCGGTCAGGCAGTGGGCGAAATAGCCCGTGTCGAATCCGATCAACTGCGCATCCGGGAAGGAGGCGCGCATGCGACGAACAACGTGGGGCCCGACATAACCCATGTTCCCGGTGATGATAATTTTCATGATGCTCCCTTCGTCTCCCCAGCGGGTTCATCCTTTGGGGCACAATTTCCGGAAAGATAAGGAAGAGCCCGATGGTGTGAAACTGCGTGTGCCTTACCAAATCTTCCAGGGGGCGTTCCCCGAATTCCAGAGATCTTCCAGATAGTTCTTTTCGCGAAGTGTGTCCATGCAGGACCAAAAGCCGTAGTGCCGGTATCCGACCATTTGGCCCTCACGGGCGAGCTGTTCAGACGGAGCCCGTTCCCACGGCGTGTCGTCTCCTTCGATGTACTCGATGACCCGGCGGTTTAGCACGAAAAAACCGCCGTTGATCCAGCCTTCTCCGGATTGTGGCTTTTCATAAAAGTCTCTGACATGGTCTCCTTCGAACGCCATCCGTCCAAAACGGGCCGGTGTTCTAACGGCTGTGACGGTCGCCAGCTTTCCATGGGATTTGTGGAACTTGATGAGGGATTCGATATCAATGTCTCCCACGCCGTCCCCGTATGTGAAGAGAAACGTTTCGTCGTCTCCCAGCCAGGTCTTAACCCGCTTCAATCTCCCGCCGGTTTGGGTATGGAGGCCGGTTTCAACGAGATGCACCCGCCAGTCGGTTTGGACCTTCGTGTCGCCGCCGTTGTGAATCGTCGTCGTTCCTGTCGCCAGATCGACCGAGATGTCGTTGTTGAACGCGTAGAAATTGAGGAAGTAGTCTTTGATCATTTCGCCTTTGTAGCCCAAGGCGATGATGAATTCCTTAATCCCATGGGCGGCGTAAATCTTCATGATGTGCCAGAGAATAGGTTTCCCGCCGACTTCGACCATCGGCTTCGGTTTTAGGACGGTTTCTTCGGAGAGCCGGGTGCCGAATCCCCCGGCTAGGATGACCGCTTTCATACGGTGCTTTCCTTTGTGACAATCAGTGTCGGGCGTTCACCGGCCGGGGCGAACGTCGTCGTCCACTTCAAGAGAGGGCGCAATACGCCTTCCATCTCCCCGGCCCAATCACCGCGGGCGGAATCGCCGTCAAGGCTATCGAGCACCTGAAACGACACGACGTTCCGTTCATGGAATTGGACGATCACTCCGTGCAAGACGCACAACGCTACGTCAACGAAGATGCGTCCCTCGGCGAACAGATTCCCAGGCAGCCAAACTGTCGTCGCGTAACGGCCTGCCGGCCTCGGCCGCCCGCGCCATGACGGATCGAGGTCGGGTAGACAAAACAGGCAGACGTTTTCTTCGTTGGTGAATCGAAAAAACGGCTGCAAAACGTGACCCCCTTCTTTGACTTCGTATTCCATATCGACGCCGAAGGGTTGTCGGATGTCGATGGCGTCGGTGACTCTGCCTTCTTCCGTTCTCACCCGCACCGCCCTTAAGCGAACGGCGTCGCCCTGGGGCGCCGTGGTTGAGTCCGGCCACTCCCGTTCCGCCGAGGATCCGGCATCCGACCCCATGTACGTGGCGATCACCTGATGGGCCGGACCATCCATTCGGACGACTCCTTCTTCGAGGAGAATGGCTCGCTTGCAAATGCGGGCCACGGCCGGCATGCTGTGCGACACGAACAGGATCGTGCGGCCGTGCTTGCCGACGTCCTCCATCTTGCTGAGGCATTTCTTTTGAAAGCGGCTGTCTCCGACCGCGAGCACTTCGTCGAGAATCAAAATTTCAGGTTCCAGATGCGCGGCGACGGCAAACGCGAGGCGCACGAACATGCCGCTCGAGTATCGCTTGACGGGCGTGTCGATGAACTTCTCGATTTCAGCGAATGCGACGATCTCGTCGAATTTGGCGTCGATCTCGGCCTTTTTCATTCCGAGCAACGATCCGCTCAAGTAGACGTTGTCTCTCCCGGTAAGCTCCGGGTGAAACCCTGTTCCGACTTCGAGCAGACTGCTGACTCGGCCGTGGAGAACGGCCTGACCCTCGGTCGGCTCCGTAATGCGCGACAGGATTTTCAGCAAGGTGCTTTTCCCCGCTCCGTTGCGTCCGATAATGCCGACCACTTCCCCGGGCTTGATCTCGAAGGACACATCTTTGAGCGCCCAGAACGCCTCCTGAGAGTCGGAGAAGAACCGACGCATCGTGACGAGCCGGCGGAGCCTTTCCGCCAGTCTGTCGCTCAGGGTGCGATAGGATATTTGCCGCACGCCGATGAGGTACCGCTTGCTAAGATGCTCGACTGTGACGGAGCCGTGTTTCATCGAAGGCGAAAGGGAGATTAGACGATGTCGCTGAAGGTTCTCGACATCCTGTCGAAAAAAACGAGACCGGTCAGAAGCAGGATGGCGGTCGCCGATGCGCTTACAATCGCCGTGCCTGTGTCGGGCGCGGCTCCTCCAAGGAGCGCCCACCGGAACCCTTCGATGATGCCCACCATCGGATTCAAGCTATAGACAGCGCGCCACTGCTCGGGCACGAGGGACAAGGGATACACGACCGGTGACGCGTACATCCATAATTGAGTCAGCAACGGTATGGCCCCGGCCACGTCTCGATAGTGGACGTTCAATGCGGAGAGCCAGAGACTGACGGCAAGAGAAGTCCCGATGGTGAACAGCACGAGCATGGGGATTGCGAACACTTTCCACGTCGGCGGGATTCCATACCAACCCATCAGAAGAAGAAGCAGGGCAAAAGCGATGAGGAAGTCGATGACGCCGGCGAGCGTGGAAGCGATCGGCAGGATCACCCTCGGGAAATAGACCTTTTTCACCAGGTTGGATTCAGCGACCACGCTTTGACCGCTCCGCTCGAGACTTTTCGCCAACAGAGTCCAAGGCAAGAGAGCTGCGTAAGCGAAGAGCGGATAGGGCAATCCGTCAGACGGCAGCCTGGCCCATAGACTAAACACGATTGTAAAGATCGCCATTGCCGCCAAGGGCTGAATGACCGCCCATGCGATGCCCAAGACGGTCTGGGCATAGCGTGCCTTCATGTCCCGCCAGGCCAAGAAGTACAGCAGCTCTTTGAATTCCCACAATTCTCTGAAATTCAGATAGAGCGAGTTTCTCTTTGACTCGATCACGGTCGGAACAAGCACCGCGCTTCCTCGGGGCGTCGAGCTACCTGCCAGTATCATCGCCGTACCAGGATGAGGTTTCGCTGCCTTCGTCCTGCTGAAGGCTTTCGGAACAAGCAGGCTTAGCCCGCATTATTCATGACGGTTCGTCGCGCTGCACCCGTTGCTTTGGCCCATTGCAGTTGGCAAAGCAATGGACGCCCGGAGTAACGGGTACCCGGCAGACGCGTCGTGCTAGACCCATTGCAGCAAGAAGAGCAATGGGTGCCCAACAGCGTATCCGCGGTTGCAGCAGAAGCGTTCATGAATAATGCGGGCTACAGTTGATGCTCAGGAAGAGCACCCGACGGACTACCGTCCACCCGGTGCACACCGGCTCGACGTACCTTGTCTTCCACCGCCTTGCCGTGATCGGCTCGGCGGCGAGAAATCCAAACGGCTCTTCTCAAGTCGCCGAGACTAGGTCACCGGACTTTCGATCACGCCCGGTAGGACCACGCGACGGTCCGCCGGTTCTCACCCGCTGCTCCAGACTGCCTAGAGATTGGCAATCTGCTCCAACTCGACGACCACTCTGGCGCTGAAAGCGAGCGCTTTCAACAACAGGACCGCTCGCTGAGACCCCGTCAATTCCCGTTCAAAGACCGCCTCGAGGCCGTTCAAAGCGCCGTTCGCGATCCTGACAATCTGACCGGGACGGAACGATGCGGTCGGGATGGTTACGTATCCCTCGTCGAGACGGGCTTTCAAGCCTTCAATCAATGCATCGTCGACAACGGCTGGATCGTGTCCGAAGCGGACGATACTTTTGACGCCTCGCGCATAGATGACGGCGCGATACGACTCCTCGATGATGAACCGCGCGAACATATACCCGGGAAACAGGGGACTGACCTTCGTCTGCTGACGCCGCCGGATGCATTTGCGTTCCCGCAAGAGCGGACAAAACGTTTCGATGCCCAGACGCTGAAGGGTTCTCTCTGCGGTGCGCTCTTGATGCGGTTTGGTCGAGATTGCGAACCAACAGCGCCTCGCCGGAGGCGCCATCGGCGAATCGTTCGTCTCGGGCCATGAGCTTTTGGCAACCGATCCATTGGACAGGGGCGCCACGGCTGTCTCCGTCGTGTGCGGGTCGAGCCTAAACGGTCGCGCAGAGGCGTTACGCCATTCCATAGATGTTCTCCTGGGCGCTCGATCTAGACGCGGCGCCGTTCGGTGCATTGGGGCCGCTCGCAACGGTGAGCGAGGTCGGCACGGCCTCTCGGAGCGGACAAAACGCGAAGTCCTGCAAGAGGCATTTCAGTCGCGCTTCGGTCTTCTCCAGATTGAGATAATGACGCACCCGCGATGTCAGTGTTCCCTGCATCCTTGGCTGCGCAGGGTCCAGCTCCCACGGGTGGAGATACATTACGAGGGGATGACCGTTTTTCTCCAGGCGCTTGAGCATCGTGCGCAGCACCGGATAAGGAAACAGACGAAAATAGCCTCCTCCTGCAACGGGAATCCTTATGCCGAGCACGCCGAACGACGAAGGAGGGATCTCCCACAATGGGCCAGCCGTCGTGGATATCTCGTGGCACCACGATATCGCCCCGGGCAGCCCGTACAGGTCGTGGAATACCGGAAAAATGCTGGAATCGTATGCGTATCCTTCTTCCACCAGAATCGGAAGCGCCCATTGGGTCTCGGACGTGATCGTGAAACTCGGCGCCCTATAGCCCAATACGCACGTCCCGGTTACGTCTTCCAGGATCCGTTTGGTTTTCCTGATGTCCTCGCGAAAGAGATCAGGAGTCTGCGCGGTGATCAGCTCGTGCGCGTAACCGTGTGAAGCCACTTCGTGTCCCTGATCGACCAGGTCTCTGACCATGCGGGGATGCCGCTCGGCGACCCAACCCAGAACGAAGAACGTCGCTCTTATTTTCCGCTCGTCGAGTATCATCAGGATCTTTTGCATATTCCGCTCGACTCGGCTCTCGAAGCGGTCCCAATGCCTGCGTCGCATGGGAGAAGCGAACGCCGATACATGGAAATGTTCTTCCACGTCGAAGGACAGATGATGCTTCACTGTCTCCGGGGAAACGAGCCCGTTCACCGCGCCCCCTCGCCGCACAGCATGACGCGAACCGTTTGTACGAGCACTAGAACATCCAGCCAAAGCGACAAGTTTTTCACGTAGTACAGATCGTATTGCAATTTTGTATGAGCGTCTTCCGCTGACGCGCCGTAGCGGAATCGGGTCTGCGCCCATCCCGTGATGCCCGGCCTGACCGTATGTCTCAGATCGTAGTACGGAATGATGGATCGCAATTCCTGTACGAAGATCGGGCGCTCGGGCCGCGGACCGACCAGGCTCATTTCTCCTTTCAGCACGTTGATCAATTGCGGAAATTCGTCTATGCGAAGCTTTCGCAGCCATCGCCCGACTCGAGAAACGCGGGGATCGTTCGCGTCGGCCCAGCGAGGGCCCTGTTTCTCGGCGTCCTGCGACATGGAGCGAAACTTCCACATCATATAGGGATGTCCCCGCAAGCCGACGCGCATTTGGCGATAAAAAATCGGGCCCGGAGAGTCGAGCTTGATCAACAATGCGACGAACAACATGAGCGGCGCCAGCGTCAAAAGGCCTGCAATGGAAACGACGATGTCGATCAGCCGTTTCAGCGTCATCGTGATCCAACGGCGGCGGAAACCGGTCGAAAAAATCAACGCGCTCGGTCTCAGCACATCGATGGAGAGGCGGCCGGCTTCTTCTTCGTACAACATGTGACCGTCGATGACGTCTATCCCCATCGCTTTGAAATCGAGCAATGTCTGTACAGGCAGCACGGCTCGCAGGTCCTCCAAACAGACCGCGATGGTGTGCACGTTGTAGCTTTCGGCTATTTCGAAGAGCTGGTCATAGGTTCCGATGATCGACGACTGCCCGAGCCGCTGTCCGATTCTGCCGGGCTCCTTGTCCAGAAACCCTACGATCTCGGTCGTCCATCTCTGGCGGTCGAGCACAATCCGACAGAGATCGACGGCGAGTTTCCCGCTTCCCAGGATGAGCATACGACGCTTCAATCCCGGCAATGGAAGCAACGGCCGGGAGGAGGGTCGTGCACTTGTCGCCGTGATCATCTCCATGCGTTCCTGACCCCGCTCATCACTGAGCCTTCGCCCCAGGCTGGATGTAGTACCCTTCCTGCAAATAATGAGGGGCGTCCTGAGAGCGAACGCCTGTCAACAAGGCCGTTTTTTCATGCTTGGTTTTCAGAGCCGACAGCGCGCGCTTGACGAGGTCTCTGGGCGTACTAGCTGCCCGGATGACGAGAACGATGACGTCGGCCATGTTTGCGAGAACATTGACGTCCGCCAATGGATAAATCGGCGGCGTGTCGAGCACGATGAAATCGTGCTGGTCGCGAAAAGTTTCGAGCAGCGATTCGAGCTTTTCGATTTGACGCAACTGAACGGGATGCCTTGACACGGACCCACCTGTCAGGACGGAGAGCGGATCCCCATTCAGCGATTGAATGCAGGAATCGACCGGGACGTTGTCGCGGAGCACCTCGGCTAATCCGGGTCCTTCCGCCAGTCCCGCGTACCTGCTCAATCTCGGATGCTTCAAGTCGCAGTCGATCACGAGGGTCGATTTTCCTAAATCATGAGCGAGCACATACGCGAGGTTCAGCGCGCTCGATGTCTTGCCTTCTCCTTTCAACGTGCTGGTCACCAGCACGACCGTAGATTTGCGGTGCCCGCTCATCAAGACCAGTCGAGTCGCGGTGACGCGATACTGTTCGGTCGCCACGGAAGCGGGTCTCCACCTGGCTATGAAGTTCAGTTCATGGCGATATCGAGGATGAGGACTTTTCGTTCCCGCGCGCTGGCCGTTGTCCGTTCGTTCTTTTTTCCACGTGGTCAGTGATTTCCAGCTTCCTCGGGGCCGCGTTGCGTGCTGTAAGATCGGCGAAAGTGTTTCGTCATGTGGTGCCGGGAGCGGGAGATGGGCTTCTGCCCTCAGTGACTTGCCGAGCGCGGTCCCGTAGGCCAGGCTGAAATCCGGAACCGTCCCCACGACGGGTATGCCGAGAATGCGTTCGGTTTCTTCGGCGTCGTGAAACGTGACGCGCAGTTGGTCCAGGAAAATCGCTGAACCGAATCCCAATCCGCATCCGAACGCGAGGCCGGCCATGATGAAGCGAAACTTGTCCGGCCACTCCGGCGTGTCCGGCAGGTTTGCAGGATCGATGACTCTAAACTGCTCGCCTTGTTGCTTGCGTTCCAGGTTTTCGGCGATGCGGGCGTTCAGTCTCTTGTCCAGCAACGCCTGGTAATTACGTTGGAGATTTTCATAGTCGCGCATCAATGTGGCCAATTGCTGTTCGCGCGCCGGCGTATTCTCCACCCGTGTCTCATAGATTTTGATCTGCGCGTTCAACCGATTGAGGGCCTCCTTCGTGGTTTCGAGGTCGCTTTGGACTTCTTTCTGCTGCTTCAGCAGTTCGCGCAGGACCGGGTTGTTCGAAGCCTTCAGTTCGGTCCCAGCCGTCGCGGAGGGAGATTCCTCCAATGTGTCCGATTCGGGTGGAAGCGACTTGAGCTTCGCGATCTCTTCCTTCAACAAGATGATATCCGGGTACGTGTCTTTATACGTCGCCGACAACGTCGCCAACCGGCTTTCCATCTCTTTGAGTCTGGCGGAACGAGTGGTGGGGCGGAGTGGCAACGGAATAGAAGCTGAGCCGGTGGTTTGATACTCTTTGATGGCCTTCTCAATGGAATCCAGGCGGGCGTTCAGCTTGTGCAGCGACTCCGACCGCGTGGCGACTTCCGCCTGCAGTCTGTCCAACGCCCGCAGGTTGGCCTCGATCTGACCGGGCAGCTCACCCATGTAACGAAGTTTGAATTCGGATATGGCCTTCTCCTTTGCTTCCAACTCTTCCTTGGCCGTGTTGAGCTCTCCAAGGAGGAACTCCGTAGCCTGTTCGACCAGTTGTTCACGATTTCTCAAATTCTCCTGGATGAAGAGATCGGCCAACCTCGCCGTCACCTTCATGGCGGTGACGGGATTCGCATTGCGATAGGAAATGGAGAAGGCCTCGTCTCTGGACGTGGTGATGTCGATGTGTTTTCGCAGGCTTTCAAGGATGTCGTCGATCGAGTCGCCCTTCTGTCTTTCCGAGGCCAGTCCAACCTCCTCGATCACCTGGGTCAATATCTTCCTGCTGAGCACGAGTTGTCTGATGGTCCCGAGCCGCTCCTGCACGGAGCCAGTGACGACCCCCTTCACATAGCTTTCTGGTACCTTCTGACTTTCCACGACGATCAACGTCGAGGACTTGTACTGCTTGGGCAGGAGCTCGGCCAGTGCCCAAGCGGCAACCACGCTGCTGAGGAGCACAATCGCAATGAGCCACTTTCGCCGGCTGCAAATGCGAAAATAGTCATGCAGAGTGTAGTTCGACATGGGTTTAGAACCAGACCTTTTGAAGTTGGATGAGGATCATGTGCCTGTCGAAGGTGATCTGCTCTCCAGTAACGCCAATGACGCCTCCGGCTGGAGTCAGACCATCCGATTGAAAGAACGAATACAGGTAGTTGCCTGACATGAGCAGCCCTGGGGCTACTCTGTAAATGAACGAGGCGCTGGCGAGATACGAATCAAACGAAAACTCTGTTGGCGCATTTGGGACGCCTTGTGGTAAGGCGGCGCTGATCGATTGACTTCTCGAGTAATTGGCTGAGAGACCTGCAGACAGTCTCGGACCAATTGTGTGCGTGATACCGAGACTCACGAGGTCGGTGATGATTGGGGCGCCTACCGTGAGAAAATTTGGAGCAACTTGCCGCGAGTAGCTGAGCGAGACCGTATCGGGAAATCGCGTCCAGGTGACTGAAGCACTTCCGGTATATTGAAGACCATGGCTCGGTATGACTTCCTGTACTGAAACAGACGTGAATCCGATGATCGCAGGCGTAAACAGTGGTCGGCGATATGCGATCAGCCCTCCGTTGGTCTCAAAGTAGGGGGGAAATTGGCTGGTCTGACCGCCAAGGAAATCGGTTCTATTGTGGGTGAGCAGGATACGAACTGTTTCGTTTGGTGAAAGACTGATCTGGGGACCGGTCGAAAACGATCGAAAATCGGTACTGACAAGGCTGGCCACTTCTTGTGCTCCCGGCGTCGCTCCGTACCGTTGAAAAGCATGACTTGCATTCATGTATAAGCTGAGCGCGGGAGTCACAGCATAGGTGCTGATGACCGACGCCGAGTTCGTAATGGTGTTCACGCGTTGAACTTGAAGCCCTCGCGCGAACGCATTGGCGGGGTCCTGGTCAGCCGGCTCACCAGCCGCGTTGACTGCTCCGCCAGCCAAGAACGCGGGCGGCTGCGGGGTGTATGTGAATGAGTCCGAAATCAGCAACGTCATCCGAGGAACAGCTTGCTGTACCAGGCGCGTCAAGTCCAGGAAGCCGCCGACGTTGCCTCCGATATAGTTCAATTCAGGATGTTTTGCGTAGTATTCCGCTATGCCACCGAGTTGCAGACTTCCTGTCACCAGTCCTCCAGTGCGCGGAATAAGGGCCACCTGAGGAGTGATTGTGGTGACGAAATCATCTCTTTCGAGCCCTGCGATTCGCGGCGTGTTAAATACATTTGTGTCATAGCGTTGAGCGATGGAGACAGAAGGCACTACGGCCGGTAACATGGTGGAGCCCCCTAGCACCCCTGCTGTGAGAGGAATTCCTTGCAAGGCCCCCCCCGGGTTGGGCACTCCATACTGGTTGCGAAAGTCAGCAGGCCCTTGATCTAGAACTCCGTCCAACAGGCGCCAGACCCGCGGAGAAGCTTCGTCGCCTAATGCCTGGGGAATCCAATGTGATTGAACCGATGAATTCGTTCCTTGAAACGAAAGTGTGTTCAGGAACGCAGCTCCCGGCAGCAGCGGTTCACCCGCGGATGTGGTCGCTGAATTTCCGAGGATCGTCATCATTCCCCATACCCAGATCAGGTGCCGTCGCTGCCTGATCGATCCGCTATGGCACCACAATCGTGTCACCTGATCGAAGAATAAAATTCCCTACCTTGCTCTTTCCCGCTACTAAATCGTCGTATCCGACCGGTATCCGGACTTCTTCCATGCGGCCTGTGCCGTTCCTCACCATACGGACGACGTGCATCTTGTTCTTTGATGCGAAGGGGGTGAATCCGTTCGCGAGGGAGATACCCTGCAACACGGTGGCGTAGGATTGCAGCGGGTATTTGCCAGGTTTTGTAACCTCCCCGACTACGTAGATATAGTAGCTTTTCACCTCTTTGACCTGGACGGAGACCGTGGGATTGCCCATGAATTCAACCAATCGCTCGGCGATCCGTTTGGCCAGGACGTCGGTGGAGACTCCGGCTGCCGGTACATCCCCGATGAGCGGCATCGAGATCATCCCGTCAGGCCTGATGACGACTTCTTTCGACAGATCCTGATTTCGCCAAACCGTGACGGTCAGGACATCTTCGGGCCCGAGCAAGAAGGACGACGGCGGCTCATATTCGACCTGGTATTTCTGTTCAGCGGAGCAGCCGGGTATCCCGCTGAAGCCGATCATGATCATCAGGTTGACGATGGCCGTTCGAATAATCGGTATGCCTCGACTGCGCGTAAGAATATTGTTCGCCATGCTTTCGTACACTTTAGGTAATGGGTGTGAGTCGTCGGGCAACCTATGGCAATGCAAGCTTACCGCTCCGGTATGACCACCATCGTTTCGGATGGGATCACAATCTGGTCGCCCGGTTTGAGTTCGATGTTTTGACTGGTGCCGTCACGCAACACGATGTCGTCATAACTGGCTTTGATCTTGATCAGTCCCTCGCCGTCTCTTCCGAAACGAAAGACGACGATCTTGTTCCGTGCCGCCACGGGGGTGAACCCGCCGGCGAGTGTGATGGCCTGCAGCAGCGTGGTTTTACTTTTCAACGGGTACCTGCCCGGTGTCTTGACTTCGCCCAGGACATAAATCAGGTAGCTGTTGACCTGATTCACGACGATGGATACGACAGGGTTTTCCATGAAGGCCTTCAGACGGTTGGCGATGTCGGCCGTCAACTGCGAGGTCGTTCTGCCGACCGCGGACACGTCGCCGATGAGCGGCATGGAGATTCTTCCGTCCGGTCTCACCTGAACGGATTTCGATAGATCGGCGTTCTTCCAGACCGTGATTTCCAGGACGTCTTCCGGTCCGATGATGTAATCGGGCGTGACGATAAGAGAGGATTTCTCCGCGAACTGGTTGGCTGACTGCCCCTCCGACGACGGATTTTGTGCCGGCGATGCGGCGCACGCCGGATGGCTTACATGGCCACCCCATACCAGAACAAAGACGCTCGCTAGGATGAGCCATTGAACGGACTTCATTGTCATACTCCTGTTGTTGCGATTAGCGGAAATTTTGGTTTGCTGCTCACCGGTCATAAGCTTTGGAACACTTATCGGTCTGAGTAAGCTGTGCAACGGTGCAAGAGGAATAGAGAAACCAAGCCTCAAAACATGAATTTCAGCCCGACGAAGTATGCCCCATTACCATTGACCCGTCCGAACGGCAGCCGCCGTGTCCAGCGCACCTCCGCCAGCGTTGGAACTTCTGCCAACGTGATGGGAGTCGGCACATACACTTTCAACACCTGCTCAACCGCCGGCGCATGATCCATGAGCACCAGCATTCCGCCGCTGCTGATGTTGACGGACAAGGCCTTCCCTTGGCGAACCGCCGGTGCCGGTTCATCCACCGGCGCCGTCATTTCATAGGGAATCGGGCGCAGCAGCGCCACCCGTTCAGTATGCTTTTGATTGCTGGCCATGATAGGCCACTCCCACTCGACCAGTGCCACGTGCCTCCCTCCTGGATAGAGTTGTGCCGAGCTTCTCCATATGCCTGGTCGCGTCCGCGGCTTGTCGCTGATGCTCGGATCCGTATCTTTCATGCGTTCCGGGACGTGCCTTCTGTGTCTGTCGTCGAACAAATGAGCCCCGTGTCCAATTCCTCCAGGGCCGTTAGTTACGGGAATTATCTCGATCGCTCGACCGATCGATATGTGGTACCGTCATCGAGATCGCGATGGGTCGAAGATCTTGTTGGAGACTATAGAGAACTCCCTGTGGAGCGACAATACCGACGATGTAGGCTCTGCAGATCGAAAGGCGGGTGTTGACTCCCCCGAAAGGGTTAGGTACGATCGGTGGCGTGTTTCTATACTATAATCAATCTGTCCGTCTCCGGATTCGGTCCACCTTAGTAAAGCAAACCGTTTAACGACGTCGGCCCAGGTGTGTGATCCACAATGAGCGATCCACTGATTGATTCTTCCGACCGCGTCGAAGCGATCGCGGAACAGCGGTCAGGCCCCGGGATCATCGTTCTTTCGTCTTCCATGCAACTGCTCCATATGAACCGGCAGGCTGCGGAGTTGTGTCGCCAAATTAATGCGGCGGAGAACACAACGGGCGGCAACGCGAAGGCGGCTCAAGGCGTACTTCCGACCGCGCTGACGGAACTGTGCGCCGACATCGTCAAGGCCTTGCAGGTGCGAACGGAGGCCAAGGACTGGGAGCAGTTCGAGTTGAAACGTCTAGCCGGTAACGCCAAGGCGCAGGTCTTATTGAGAGGCTTCGGACTCCCCGATCGGGGGGGGATCCAGCAGGCGCGTCTGGTCATCACAATGGAAGAAGTCGGGCGTCGGCAAAACGTGAGCACCGAACAGGCCAAGGAGCGTTTTCAACTGACGAATCGCGAACAGGCCGTTGTGGAGCACCTGGCGAAGGGATGGACGAACAAAGAAATTGCCAACGCGCTGCAGATTACGGAACAAACGGTCAAGGAACACATTAAGCACATCATGCGCAAGACCAACGCGACCACGCGGACCGGGATTCTCGCTCAGATCTTCAGGGCGTAGCCATCCTTTAACAGTCAGCAGCGAATAGCCAGTAGCTCACCCCCCACCCATCTCTCCCCATCACCCGTTGCGACCGATGAGCAACGGGTACCTGGGGGAGGGTGAGGGAGGGGGGGTGATTTTCATGGCACTGGATGAGCCAAGGGCTCATGAAGGCTTGTTGTAAAAACCCAACAGGCGTTGGCCATTTGAGACGAGTATGCAGGGCCACAGTGGAGAAGTGATTAAAACTAACAGTGAATCAATGAGTTACCGAGAACCACTGCTGGCCCGGTCATTGCTAGCTTTTCTGGTGTTGAGCAGCCTCTGAGAGGGTTTTTCTCCATGAAGCGGCTTCTTCTTCGGTCCTTAGCAGGAATCATCGGGGTTATCTTGCTGGTTGGTTGCCAGGTTCTCGGTCCAGGTGCCAAACCCGCTTACGTCGACAATGGTCAATTCATGGATCTCTGGAACAGCTATACCCGCTGTAAATCGGGGACCGATGTAGAGGTGATGCGGGATGAGGCGGGCAGATTGATCCGGACCGCTCAAACTCTCAACGTCGGGGACGGCTTTGTGCTTCCCTTGCCTGGGCGTTTCGAGCGGTTTGTTTCCGAACCCTCGCCGCGGCTGGCCGTGGATGTTAAAGCGATGGCCGCTGCTTGCGCGCTCTATACGGGAAATTTAGCGCTCTTGGTCGGGAAGAGTGATATTGCATTTGAAATGTTTTATCACGTGATCAAGAACCATGCGCAACCTGAATATGCCTACTACGTGTCGCAAGCCAAGGTCGGGTTGGCTGCCGTCGATCTCGGATTGCAAGCCTCGGTGCGGTGATCCTCCCTTCCCCGTCGAGGGGGAGGGCGCATAAGAAGCTCCCTCTCCCCCGTCGGTTCCTATTGTTCAGCAGCGCGTTCAACCGGCGATACTGATCTCACTACCCTGCGGTAGAGCTCGACATAGGCCTGGGCTGATCCGGCCCACGACACGTCCGTGCTCATTCCTGCTTCGATGAGCGTATGCCAGGCGTCGCGGTCATGGTAGACGCACAGGGCCAAGCAGGTCGCCGTGAGTAACGCGTGCGGGGTCGCTTCTCCGAACATGAACCCCGTCGCCCGTCGCTCGCGCACAGCCAGAGGGGAATACGGAACCACGGTATCCGCAAGCCCGCCGGTCCGGCGCACGATGGGCACCGTTCCGTATCGCAAGCTGTAGAGCTGACTCAAGCCGCAGGGTTCGTAGCGCGACGGCATTACAAACATGTCCGCTCCGGCTTCGATCCGGTGAGCGAGCCCTTCGTCGAAGCCGATGCGCACGCCGATCTTTCGGGGAAATTTGGCGTGAAGCGAACGCAATTCGGTTTCGTATTCCGGATCCCCCGTCCCGAGAACGGCCAGTTGCAGGTCCAGCTCCATCAGTTCCGGGACGATGCTCAGCAGCAGATCCAAGCCCTTCTGTAGGGTCAGGCGGGAGACGACCCCCAACAACGGTACGTCGCTCGTCGGGAGATCGAGTTCGCGCTGGAGCGCGTGCTTGCACATCGTCTTCCCCGAAAGATCGGCGGAGGAATACCGTGCGGGAATCAGCGGGTCGGCGGCGGGATTCCACACCTCGCCGTCGACCCCGTTGATCAGGCCGACCAGGCGATCCTTCCGTTGCGCCAACACCCCCTCGAGTCCGAACCCGAATTCGGGGGTCTGAATCTCGCGGCTGTACGTCGGGCTTACCGTCGTCAGAAAATCGGCGAAGAGGATACCGCCCTTCAATAAGTTCAGCGAGCCGTAAAATTCCAGACCCGCCGGAGTGAACAGCGCGGCAGGCAGTCCGGTCTCGGTAAAGCGCTCGCCGGGAAACAGTCCCTGATAGGCGACATTGTGCAGGGTCAGGATCGAGCGGACGCCGGCGACTTCGGGCCGTCCGGCATAGAGCGTGCGCAAGTACACCGCGCATAGCGCCGTTTGCCAGTCGTGCAGGTGCAGGAGATCGGGTTTCCAGCCGTCGGCGCGCTGGAACGCGATCAGCAGTTCCAGGACCGCGCGCGAGAAGAAGCAGAACCGCTCCAGGTTGTCCGGATAGTCGACTCCCCGTTCCTGATAGAGTCCGGGTCTGAAGAAGAACGGGTCGTGCCGGACGGCAAACACCGAGACGGAGCCCCGGGAATTGGAATTCGACGGGTGGAGCGTGGTCCGCTCCACCACCGCCTCGACCGGGCCGGAGGGTGACGGCACCGTGATGCGCGCGTACTCGGTAAACCGGTGGCCGCTTTCATCGAGCGCGCCGTAACGGGGAATGACCAGACGCACGTCATGACCCGACCGCGCCAGCTCCAGCGGCAGCGCCCCGGCCACGTCGGCCAACCCGCCGGTCTTCGCGAACGGGGCCGCTTCCGAGGAGGCCATCAGGATCTTCAACGGGTTGGAGTCGCGCGCAGAGATCGCCATCAGAGCAATCGCCGGTTTTTCGGTTGCTCCGGTTTCACCGGTTGGCAGTCGTCGCACTGGCAGATCCGGCGTAGGAACGTATAGGAATAGATGCCGGTGTCGTGACCGTCGCTCCATTTGAACCGCAAGGCGTATCGCCCGACCGGCTCGACGTCCTCTAGCAGGATCAACAGCGGGACATCGTCGGGCTTGAGGCGCAGCTCGCCCGTCCACTCATCCGTGCACGCTGCGCAAGGGCAATGCTGGCGCAAATAGCGGACCGGATACACGCCCTTGTGGCCGTCGCTCCAGACGATGCCGAGCACGCCTTTGTCGATCCACTCCATGTCCTTCGGTTCAAGGACGGTCGTCATCATGTCCGGTCGTCACCGTAACTTCGTCGTGGAATCGTCCGCCTCCTGATCGACCGGAGGAAACAATATCAGAACCGTCCCAGGTCCCACAAGCCGACGGTGGTTCCCGTGAGCGATCGCTCCCGCCGCGCATGAAACGCCCCCTCACCCTCCCCTCTCCCCTCAAGGGAGAGGGAAAGCAAAGACGCACACGATTTCTTAAAGAGCCTTTTGGGGAAAGAAAAGTGGGAATGGTAATCCCTGCCGGCTGTCAGGAATGCGCGGCCTGCGGGAATGATCGCCATGAGGCCTGGGGATCAGCGCGGAGGACCGTACGCCGATGAGCCTTCGGCGGCGAGAAAATCGATCGGCGGGAGGCGTTTGCCCGCGACGGTCGTCACATAGGACTCGATGGCGGTTTCCAGTTCGGCGCGGATCCGGCCGGTGGCTCTCAGCCGATCGACGACGGCCGGCGCCCAGCGGAGCGCTTGCCGCATAAACGCGAGGCTTCCGGGAGAAAGCGGAAGGCAGCGGAGCGGCTGATGCCGGGCGCACAGACTGCAGATCAATCCTCCGGAGGTCGGGGAGAATTGCGGCTCGCCGGCCAACCGGGCGTTTCCGCAGGCGGAACACTGATCGAGCTGTGGCTTGAAGCCCGTGAGCCCCAGCAGTCGAATTTGAAACAGCAGTGCCGTGAGCGGGGCATCACGACTGTCTTCCAGCGACCGCAGGCCGGCGGCCAGCGTATCGAAAATCCGAGGCTCCGGATCGCCTTCCGGGGTGATCGCGGCGACCAAATTCACCATACGCGCGGCGGCCGACATGCGCGTCAGGTCCTCCCGCAGTTTTGTGAAGGGTTCCCGCATATCGACTTGCGAAATGCGAAAGAGCGAATCGCCGGCCTTCTCGAACAGGTTCAGATCGCAGGAGACGAACGGTTCCAGCGCGCCGCCGAATCGGCTCTTGAGTCGCCGCGCGCCGCGCGCGATGCCCCGCACCTTGCCGAGCCGGAGCGTATAAAAGGTGACGAGGCGATCCGCTTCGCCCCACTTGCGGCTCCTGAGAGTGATGGCGGGTGTCTTGAGCAACGGCATGAGAACAGTCAGGCCATGGGCGATGGTCTCTTGCCTCTCGCCCCTTGCCCCCTGCTCTTCATCTGAGATATTCCAGGAACACGGTGGCGAGCGTGAGATAAATGGAGATGCCGGTGATGTCGTTCGCGGTCGTGACGAACGGACCGGCTGCGATGGCCGGATCGATGCCCATGCGTTTCAGCAGGATGGGCATGAACGTGGCCATGCTTGTCGAGACGATGAAGGCGATCATCATAGAGGCCCCGATCACCATGCCCAGGACCGCGTGGCCGTGCCACAGCCAGCCGACCAGGGTCAGGATGACGCAACAGGCCAGCCCCATCAGCAGCGTGATCCGGATCTCCCGAAAGAACACCTTCCACACGTCGGTCAGCTCGATCGAGCCGGTCGCGAGGCCGCGGATGATCAGGGTCGAGGACTGCAAACCGACGTTGCCGCCCATGGCGGCGATGACGGGAATAAAGCTCACGATGGCCACGACTTCCTGGATTGTGAAGCGGAACAACCAGAGGATCGCGCCGGAGACCAGACTGCCGATCAGGTTGGTGAACAACCACGGCAGCCGCAGCCGGGCGGCGGCGAGGCTGGAGGATTTGGATTGCGTTTCCTCCTCGAGAGCGCCGGCCATTTTCAGCATGTCCTCCGTCGCCTCTTCGCGGATCACGTCCACCACGTCGTCGACCGTAACGATGCCGACGAGCGTGTTGTCCTTTTCGACGACCGGGATGGCCAGCAGGTTGTAACTGGCAACCTGGCGGGCCACCTCTTCCTGGTCCGTATCCACCGTGACGCTGATCACGTCGCGCGTCATGATGTTCTTGAGCGGCGTATTCGGCGGCACGGTGAGGAGTTGGCGCAGCGAGAGGACCCCCACCAGGCGATTCTCTTTGTCGGTGACGTAAATATAGAACACCATCTCCGCATCGGTTGCGTGCTGCAGGCGGCGGATCGCTTCCTGTGCGGTCGTGTCCTCCGGCAGGGAGAAAAACTCCGTGGTCATGATCGCGCCGGCCGAGTCCTTCGGATACTTCAGCAGGTCGGCGATCTCCGTGGAATCCTCCGTCTTCATCAGCGCAAGGATCTCTTGCGCCCGCTCTTCGGGGAGGACGCCCAGGATGTAGGCAACGTCGTCGGGCCCGAGGTCCTTCAGGAGCCACGCCACGTCGGAGGCAGGCAGGTCCGCCAGCACCTGGTTGATGCTGTCGCTGTCCAACTCGCTCAACACTTGGCCGCGCTGCGCCTCGCCGCGGACGAGTTCGAACACCGTGCGCTTTTCTTTTGGGGAAGAGAGGTGGGTGACGACCCGGGCGATGTCGGCCGGGTGCATGCGGCCCAGCATCTTGGCGAGGTTGGTGATCGCCCCGCGCCGGAGCAGGCGTTGGAAGGAGAGCAGCACGATATCGGACTTCGCCTGTCCCTTCTCGGCCAGTTCCCGGGAGGCTTCCTTCAGGATGTCCTTGTCCAATTGACGTGTGCGTTCCGTCGGTTGCATGGACTGACCTCTCGCCCCTGGCCTGCCTTGATCAATACCCCAACTCCATCAGAACCTGTTCATCTTCGCGCCAGGCCGTCCGCACCTTGACCCACAACTCCAAAAACACCTTCATGCCGAAGAGGCGCTCCATGTCGAGCCGGGCGGCCGTCCCGGCGGCTTTGAGCCGTTCCCCGCGCCTCCCGATGAGGATGGCCTTCTGCGATTCTTTCTCGACCAGGATCGACGCCGCGATGCGGGCCAGTTTGCCTTCCTCCGTGAAGCGGTCGATCTCGACGGCGACGGCATGCGGAACTTCCTGATATGTCTCTTGGAGAATCTTCTCGCGGATGAGTTCGGCCGCCAGCGTCCGCATCGGCTGATCCGTGAGCATGTCCGCTCCATACGCGGATTCGCCCTCCGGAAGCAGCTTCACGGTCAAGTCGAGCAAGCGGTCGAGGTTGTCGCCGGTCACGGCCGACACCGGCACCACTTCGGTCCACTCCAGCAGTGTGCTATAGGTCTCGATCAAGGGCAGCAGCCGGGTTTTGTTCACCAAGTCGATTTTGTTGATCACCAGAAAGACCGGCCGCGCCTGTTTGCCGAGCGCTTGCCGCACCCGGTCGATGGCGAAACGGTCGCCCGGGCCGGGCGGCGATGTCGCTTCGACCGTGACATACAGCAGATCGCCCTCCTCTAAAGTCTCCAGGGCCGTCCGTACCATCCGCCGGTTGAGCAGATGTTGGGGTTTGTGCAGGCCCGGTGTATCCAGAAAGGCGATCTCCGCGCCGGGCACATGCGCGACGCCCAAGATCCGCGTTCTGGTGGTCTGCGGCTTGTCCGACACGATCGCGATCTTCTCGTTGAGCAGTCGGTTGAGCAGCGTCGATTTCCCGACGTTCGACCGCCCGATGATGGAGACTGTTCCGGATTTCATCAGTGTCAGCGAATACCCGCAGCGAACAGCGAAGACCAAAGATTCTGAGCTATTCGCTATTTGCTACCAGCTCGAGGCTCGTCAGCCAGTTGGTATACCGTCTCGCCCTTCCGCACGAATCCCAGTTGTTCTCTCGCCAATTCTTCGATCCTGGCCGGATCGTGCTGCACGCGTTCGATTTCCAGGCGCAGTAGGGCATTCCCCTGCCGCAGGGCCTGGATGTCCCGCTCCAATTGCCGGGCGTGTTGCCGCATCGTCCAGTATTGGGTCAGCCCCATGTCGCCGAACAGGAGCGAACCGGTCAGTCCCAGCCCGAGCATCAAGCCGAGGAATTTCATGATCCCGACGGTTCGCCGCTGTCGGATCAACGCCGTCGGGCCGCGGTTCGGCTTAATCAACATGGGTTTTCGTGAACGCTCACGGGTGCACTGCGACCGCTCCCCGGCCGCGATACACCGCCGCCGTTCCTAACTCCTCTTCGATGCGCAGCAGTTGGTTATACTTAGCCACCCGGTCGGTCCGGGACAGAGAACCGGTCTTGATCAAGCCGGTGTTCATGGCGACGGCCACATCGGCGATCGTCGTGTCTTCGGTCTCCCCGGACCGGTGGGACACGACCGCCGTATAGCCGGACCGCTTCGCGAGTTCGATCGCCTCCAGGGTCTCCGTCAGGGTGCCGATTTGATTCAGTTTGATCAGAATCGAATTACCAATCCCCTCCCGGATGCCCTTGGAGAAAATGTCCACGTTGGTGACGAAGATGTCGTCGCCGACCAACTGGATCCGTCCGCCTAATTGCTCGGTCAACATCCGCCATCCTTTCCAATCCAGTTCGCTCAGGCCGTCCTCGATGGACAGGATGGGGTAGTTGTTCACCAGCCGGTCGTAATAGCGGATCATGTCCTCGGCCGAGCGGTCCGGGTGCTTTTCCGCTTCCAGCCGATAGCGGCCTTTCTCATAAAACTCGCTGGCGGCGGCGTCAAGGGCTAGAGCGATGTCCCGCCCCGGCCGGTAGCCGGCTTCCTCGATGGCCCGGACGATGAGGCTCAGCGCTTCTTCGTTGGATTCCAGATCGGGCGCGAACCCTCCCTCGTCCCCGACCGCGGTGTTGAGGCCGCGCTTCTTCAGGAGCGCCTTCAGCGCGTGGAAGACCTCGCTCGCCATGCGGAGCGCCTCGCCGAACCGCACCGCGCCGACCGGCATGATCATGAATTCCTGGAGATCGAGGCGGTTGTCCGCGTGGGCCCCGCCGTTGATGATGTTCATCATCGGGACCGGCAGCACCCGCGCGTTGGCTCCGCCGAGATACCGATAGAGGGGCTGCCCGGTTTCGCTGGCGGCCGCCTTGGCCACGGCCAACGAGACGCCGAGAATCGCATTGGCCCCCAGGCGCGCTTTGTTCTTGGTCCCGTCGAGCGCCACCATCGCACGGTCGATGGCGGCTTGGTCGAAGGCGTCCCGGCCCAGGAGTTCCGGCGCGATGGTCTTGTGAATATTCGCTACGGCCTTGGAGACGCCCTTGCCCATCCAACGCTTCTTGTCGCCGTCCCGCAGCTCGATCGCTTCTTTTTCCCCTGTCGAGGCTCCGGACGGCACCGCCGCCCGGCCCCGCGCGCCGCTCTCCAGGGTCACATCGACCTCGACCGTCGGATTCCCCCGTGAATCCAAAATCTGCCGCGCCCTAATCTCCCGAATCGCGCTCATGCTCAACTCCGATATAAAAAGCTCTTAGCTCTGAGCGATCAGCTTATCAGCTACGAGATAAGCCAGCGATCGATAGGGACTCGATCCGTCTCAACGACTGCACAGGCTAAGGAAGACTCTGCTCCCCCTTCAGTCATCTTGCTCCAGGTCGAACTCCTCATCGATTAGCTTGTTCAGTTCTTTTGTATGGACGTGCAAATGCAAGATGGCGGCGCTCAACTCAGCGAGAATGTCGCCGCGCCCGATCTTTCCGTTCCGCATTCCACGGAGTTTTTGGAGAAGAGCGAGGGTGCGTTGGCACTCTTCTCCAAGCTCATCCAAGAGCGTGTCCAACAATTCTCTTTTTTTCTTTGCTTTCACCGGAGCCAGGATCTTCAACGTTTGGCCCTCCCCAACCGCTTCTCCGCCCTTTTGATCCCTATGCGGAAAGCTTCAATCTCTACCTCCCAGTGCCTGATACGCCCTTCGTGCGGATTCGGACTTGCGAGTTCTTTCCGAATTTTCTGTTCATGTTCTCGAATACGCTTCATGTAACTTGAAATCTTCTTTCGATACTCTCCCTTACCCAACAGGACGATCCCTTTCCCTATCTCCTCTACAAATGAGCGCGGCTGTTCATCGACAGGACCCGCCCTCATCCCGCCAGCTTCTTCTTCAGCAACTCGTTCACCTTACCCGGATTCGCCTTCCCTCCCGACGCCTTCATCACCTGGCCGACGAAAAAGCTCAGGACCTGTTCCTTTCCGCTCCGATATTGGGCCACCTGCGCCGGATTCTTCTCGATGATCTCGCCGATCATCGCGAGCAGCGATCCTTCGTCGGAGACCTGGGTCAACCCTTTCTCCTTCACGATCTCCTCGGGCTCCTTCCCGCTCGCATAGAGTTCCGGGAAGATGTCCCGTGCGACTTTCAGGCTGATGGTGCCGTCGTCCACCAGTTTCAAGAGGCGCACCAGGCGCTCCGGGCCGACCGGCGACGCGGTTACGTCGGTCCCGGCATTGTTCAGCTCCCGCAGTAACTCGCCCATCACCCAGTTGCTGACGGTTTTCGGCCGGTCATAGAGCCTGACGCAAGCTTCAAAATAATCGGCCAGGGCTTTGGATGCCGTCAACACCCCGGCGTCGTATTCCGGCAACCCACAATCGGTGACGAAACGTTTCATCCTGGCGGCCGGCAACTCCGGAACCGTCTTGCGCAGGTCTTCGATCCACTGCGGTTCGATCTTCAACGGCACCAGGTCGGGGTCCGGGAAATAGCGGTAGTCGTGCGCCTCTTCCTTGCCGCGCATGACCGCGGTCTCGCCACGCTCGATGTCCCAGAGCCGCGTTTCCTGCCGAATCGTTCCCCCTTCGCTCAAGACCTTGGTCTGGCGCTTGATCTCGTAGTCGATGGCGTCTTTGACGAACTTGAAGGAGTTGATGTTCTTCAGCTCGACTTTGGTCCCGAGCGCCTTCTGGCCGAGCGGCCGGAGCGAGAGGTTCGGCTCGCACCGCAGGCTTCCCTCCTCCATGTTGCCGTCGCACACCTCCAGATACATCAGGATGTCGCGGAGCGTCTTGAGGTACGCCACCACTTCGTCGGCCGAGCGCATGTCCGGTTCGCTCACGATTTCCAGAAGCGGCGTCCCGGCGCGATTGAAATCCACCCGACTGCCGTTCGTTCCGGCGTCGTGGAGGTTCTTGCCGGCGTCTTCTTCCAGATGGGCGCGACGGAGGCGGATGCGTTTTTTGGCGCCGTCGACCGAGATCTCGATCCACCCGTTCTCGCAGATGGGCGCTTCGTACTGCGAAATCTGATAGCCTTTGGGCAGATCGGGATAGAAGTAGTTCTTCCGCGCGAAGCGGTTATCGGACCGGATCGAGCAGTTCAGCGCCAGACCCGTGCGGATCGCCATCTCGACCGCGTTCCGGTTGATGACCGGCAGGGTCCCGGGCATGCCGAGACACACCGGACAGGTCTGCGTGTTTGCGGCCCGTCCGAACGCGGTCCCGCAGGCGCAGAACATCTTCGACCGGGTCCGCAGTTGGGCGTGGACTTCCACGCCGATGACCACTTCGTAGACCACGCTCAACTCTGCCTCTCGCCGGAGAGGCGGTCGCGCTCGCGTTTCATCGCTTCCCGTCCGGCTTCGAACGCTTCCTTGAGAACCGACTTCTTGGTCTCGACGAAGTCGCGCCCTTTCTCCACCGCTTCCTCGAACGTCTCCCCGGCTTTCTCGGCCAGCTCCCGCAGGGTTTCCTCCGTCCGCTTCGCATAGCCCCGCAGTTGCTCGCGCGATTCACGACCGGACTGCGGCGCCAAGAGCAACGCCGCCACCGCGCCCAACGCCGCTCCGCTGAGAAAGGCCAATAACACAGCCGCCGGTGACACTCCCCGATCATCCGCCATTGGTCGCCCCTCCTTCCCCGTGGTTCCCGTGGAGCCGCTGTTTCACGACGGCCGTCGCCGCCTTCAATCCCGCTACCATGCTGGCAAGGTTGACGAGCAACGACCCGCTCGATCCCTTGACGATATGATGCACCTGCTGCACCGATTCGCCGATGTCCCCGACCGCGTGCAACAGCACGGCCGCGCGCTCGACACCGCCGCGCGCCTGCTCGGCCAGCTCGTTCAGATTCTGGCTCATGGCGCGGAGCTCGGCGATCAGCGAGGGCAACTCGCTGTTCATGCGGGCCAACAACTGCTGCGATTCGGCGACCGTCTTACGGAACTCGATGAGCATCGGCACCAGGTAGCCCACCAGCACCGCGAACGCGATCGCCCCCGTGACAGCCGCGATCTCGACGATCATCTTATCCCCCTTGGAAAGAACGCGACCATATGAGTGATTGGTGATTGGCAGAAGCCTAAGTTCGGATGAGACCCCCGCTTCTTCGGGCAATCACCAATTACCAGTTACTCAATCACTCGGCTTCATCGAATACTCGGCCGCTTCGCCCGCCAATTCGTGACCTGTTCATAGGCATGGGCCGCCCGGATGACCATTTCTTCCTCGAACGGCCGTCCGATGATCTGCATACCGATCGGCAGCCCGGCCTTGCTGAATCCGCACGGCAGGGCAATGGCCGGCACGCCGGCCAAATTGACAGAAATCGTGTAGATGTCCGAGAGATACATTTGCAGCGGATCGTCGATTTTTTCGCCGAGCTTGAACGCCGGCGTCGGCGTGACCGGCGTGACGATGAGGTCCGCTTCTGTGAACGCCGCGTCGAAATCCCGGCGGATGAGCGTCCGTACGGCCTGCGCTTTGCCGTAATAGGCGTCATAGTATCCCGCGCTCAGGACATAGGTGCCGAGCATGATCCGCCGCTTCACCTCCGGTCCGAAGCCTTCCTGCCTCGTTTTCATGTACAGTTCGAGCAGGTCCTTCGTCTGTTTGGAGCGCAGGCCGTATTTCACGCCGTCGTAGCGCGCAAGGTTTGAACTGGCCTCCGCCGTCGCGATGACGTAGTAGGTCGCAATCGCGGCGTCCGTCGTCGGCAGCTTGATCTCCTTGATCTCGCCGCCCAGCTTCTTCAATTCGCCGATCGCGTCCTTCACCGCCCGGTCCACTTCCGGATCGAGTCCCTCCGCAAAATATTCGACCGGCACGCCGATGCGAACCTTCCGCAGATCCCTGCGTTTGAGAACCTTGAGATAATCCGGCACCGGCACGGAGGCGGACGTCGAGTCCCGCGGATCGTGGCCGGCGATGATCCCGAGGAGTATTGCGGCGTCGGCGACGCATTTGGTGATCGGACCGATCTGGTCGAGCGACGAGGCGAACGCCACCAGTCCGTATCGGGACACCCGGCCGTAGGTCGGCTTCAACCCGACCACGCCGCAGAAGGCGGCGGGTTGTCGAATCGATCCCCCGGTATCGGACCCCAAGGCGGCCGCGCATTCGTCCGCCGCCACCGCGGCCGCCGACCCGCCGCTGGACCCGCCGGAGACATATTGAAGGTTCCAGGGATTGCGGCTCGGCCCGAACGCCGAGTTCTCGGTCGAGGAGCCCATCGCGAACTCATCGAGGTTGGTCTTTCCGAGCAGGAGATACCCCTGTTCCCGAAGCTTGGCGATCACGCTCGCGTCGTACGGCGGCACGAAGTTGCCCAGGATGCGGGACGCGCAGGTGGTCAACACGCCTTCCGTGCAGATGTTGTCCTTGATCGCCAGCGGCATGCCCATGAGCGGCAGCGTGCGCCTCCACCCTTTGAGTTTTTCGTCCAAGGCTTCGGCCTGGGCCATGGCCGCCTCCTTGGTCTGCGTGATGTAGGCCTTGACCTTCGGTTCGACCTGATTGATGCGCAGGGAATAGGCGCGCACGATCTCGCGCGCGGTCACTTCTCCGGCGGTAAATTTCCGCTGCAGGTCCTGAAGCGTCAGCTTATGAAGGGACATTCTCAATCCGTGATCCGTGATGCGTAACGCGTGATGCGTCACTTGCTCACGATTCGATTCTTCTCATCGACCTTGATGATCTTCGGGGCGTGGCGTTTGATTTCCTCCTCGGCATAGTACTCGTAACAAAAGATGATGATCTGGTCGCCGACGGCCCCTTTGCGGGCCGTCGGACCGTTCAGCACGATCTCGCCGCTGCCGCGCCTGCCGGCCATGGCGTAGGTCATGAACCGTTCGCCGTTGTTCAAGTTGGAGATCACGACCGCTTCGTAAGGCAGGATGCCGGCGGCATCCAGGAGATCTTCGTCCACCGTCAGGCTGCCTTCGTACTCGAGGCAGGCGTCGGTGACGGTCGCGCGATGAATTTTGGCCCGCAACATTTGCCTGAACATCTTCTACCCCGTGATCCGCGATGCGTCATCCGTAACGAGTGGAAGGCGACGTCTTCCTTGTCTCTCCCTACCCATCACGCTTCACGCATCACGCTTTACGCTCTTCAATGATCTTCGGCACCACGAAAAACCCGTCGGCCCGATCCGGCGCGTTGGCGAGCGCCCGGTCCACAGGAAGCGAAGGACGAACCTCGTCTTCACGGAAGACATTGACCTCCCCCAAAACCGTTGCGGTCGGCTCGACTCCTTCCGTGTCGTAGGTGTTGAGCGTCTCCATGTAGGTGAGAATAGAGCTGAGTTGCCGGCCGAAGGCGTCCTTCTCCGCCTCCGTCAATTCCAATCGCGCGAGCTTGGCGACGTGTTCCACTTCTTGTTTGGTAATGTTCATACGATGGGTTCTCCGGTGTACCGTGCCTATTCGTTTATCTCGTTCATGTGGTGTGTTTGGTTTCTCTGGTTCAACCAAAAACCAAACACACCAGACCAACCGATCCGCTGATCGTGGTTATTCCACCGTCACGCTCTTCGCCAGATTCCTCGGCTGGTCCACATCGGTCCCCCTCAGCACGGCGATGTGGTACGCCAGCAACTGGAGCGGAACCGTAAACAAGATCGGCGACAGCAGCGGATGCACGTCCGGAATGGTGAACACCGCGTCGGCGGTCTTGCCGAGTTCCCGCTCCCCCTCCGCGACGAACGCGATCACCGGGGCGTGGCGGGCCTTGACTTCCATCAGGTTGCTCACGGTCTTTTCATACAGCCGATCGCGTGGCGCCAGCACCACCACCGGCATGTCCTTGTCGATCAGCGCGATGGGCCCGTGTTTCATCTCGCCGGCCGCGTACCCCTCCGCGTGAATGTACGAGATTTCTTTCAGCTTCAGCGCGCCCTCGAGGGCGATCGGATAGTTGATGCCGCGTCCGAGGTACAAAAAGTTCCGCTTCGTGTGGTAGCGCTTGGCGATCGCCACCAGTTCGGCTTCCCGGCCGAGCAGCCGTTTGACCAGCGCGGGCAGGGTGACCAAGCGGTCCAGCCAGGCCTTGCCGTCGGCGGCCGAGAGCACTCCGCGCACGCGTCCCAGGTGCAGCGCGAGCAAATACAGCGCCGTCAGTTGTGCCGTGAAGGCCTTGGTGGAGGCCACGCCGATCTCCGGTCCGCAGTGCGTGTAGAGCACCCCATCGGACTCCCGAGCCAGCGTGCTGCCGACCACGTTGACGATCGACACCACCCGCGCGCCCTTTTCCTTCGCCTCGCGCGCGGCGGCCAGCGTGTCGGCCGTCTCGCCGGATTGCGAAATCGTGATGAACAGGTCGTCTTTTTGGACCAGGGGATCGCGATAGCGGAATTCCGACCCGATGTCTACTTGAACCGGCGTTCGGACCATCTCTTCGAACAGATATTTGCCGACCAGGCCGGCATGCCAGGACGTGCCGCAAGCGACGATCCAGATCTTCCCCACCGCGGCGAACTGTTCCGGCGTGAGCCCGATGTCAGGCAGGTCCGCTTCGCCCGTCTCACGGGAGTAGCGGCCGCGCATGGTGTCCAGAATGGTCTGCGGTTGCTCGTGAATTTCTTTGAGCATGAAATGCGGATAGCCGCTCTTTTCGGCGGCCGAAGCGTCCCAGGTGACACGCGTGGTCGCCCGAGCGACCGGGATGCCTTCGATGTCCGTGATCCGGACGTCTTTGGCGGTCACGACCGCCACGTCGCCTTCTTCTAAATAGGTCACATCACGGGTATGCGAGAGCATGGCCATCACGTCGGAGGCGACGAACGTCGCCTCGGCGGTCCGACCGACCACCAAGGGACATCCCGAGCGGGCCGCCACGAGCGTGTCCGGTTCGCGTTCGGAAATGACGGCGATGGCGTAGCTCCCGCGGATCTGCTTGGTCGCGCTCCGCACGGCGTCCGCCAAGCTTTTGCCCTGCTTGATCTCCTTGCTGATGAGATGAGCCACGACTTCCGTATCCGTCTCCGACTCGAATCTGTAGCCGTCCTTCAGCAGTTGTTGCTTCAGCGGGAGGTAGTTCTCGATGATACCGTTGTGCACCAACACGCAGCCGTCGGACCGGTGCGGGTGCGCGTTCTGCTCGGACGGTTTGCCGTGCGTCGCCCATCGCGTGTGGCCGATGCCGACGGTCCCGCTCACGCTCCGCTCCTGGAGCGACTTCTGCAAATTGGCCAGTTTGCCCACGCTGCGCCGGACTTCGATCTTCCCGTTCTGCAAGACCGCGATGCCGGCCGAGTCGTACCCACGATACTCCAGCCGTTGCAATCCGCTCAGGAGAACGGGCACGGCGTCCTGATTCCCGACGTAGCCCACGATGCCGCACATCTTCCCTTAGCGCCTCCCCTGTTTCCCCGTCTTTTTGCCCTTCGAAAGCGCCATGTTCTTTTTGACAACAGGTGGCTGTCCCTGTGTAGTCCGTGAAGCGTGAAGCGTATCTCGATCGGAGTTTTCCGGACGCTTCACGTGCGACGCTTCACGATCCGCGCCGGTCGGCAGCGCCCGGCGGCGGGCGGCCCAGCCTTCCCGGTTGACCTGCGGCACCCGCGCGATGGCCAGCGCATCGGCCGGCACGTCCTGCGTGACGGTCGTGCCGGCCGCGACGACCGCTCCGCGGCCGACCCTCACCGGCGCGATCAGTTGGGTGTCGCTTCCCACGAAAACATCGTCTTCGATCACCGTCCGGTACTTGCGGACGCCGTCGTAATTGCACGTGATCGTGCCGGCCCCGATGTTCACGCCTTTGCCGACGATCGTATCCCCGAGATAGCTGAGATGATTGGCTTTGGAGCCCTCGCCGAGGTCGGTGTGCTTCATCTCGACGAAGTTGCCGACTTTGGCTTTCCGGCGAACCACCGTGCCGGGCCGCAGATGTACGAAGGGGCCCAGCGTCGTGTCGTCCTCCAACCGGGCCTCGCGGAAGACGCAGTGCTCCAGGATTTCGACGCGATTGCCGAGCACGCAGTCCGTCAGGCGCACGTTCGAGCGAATTACGCAGTCTTCGCCGATCACCGTCGAGCCTTCGAGCGCGACGTTGGGATAGAGCACCGTGTCGGGCCCGATGACGACGCCGGCGTCGATCCACGTCGTCGCGGGATCGCGCACCGTCACGCCCGCGTCCAGCCATCGCTCGAGGATCTGCCGCCGCATCGCGCGTTCCGCTCGCGCCAGTTGCCCGCGCGTGTTGACGCCGAGGCCCTCGTCCGGATCGGACAGCGTGACGGTCGACACGCGCAGTCCCCGTTCCACGGCCAGGCTCACGATGTCGGTCAGATAATATTCCCGCTGCGCGTTGTGCGGCTGCAACTTGTCCAGCGCCTCGAACAAAAAACCGCCGTTCACCACATAGGTCCCGACGTTGACTTCGCGCAATCGCTTCTCCTCCGGGGAGGCGTCGCGGTCCTCGACGATTTTCAGCACGCGGCAATCCAACAGGCCCGGACGGTTGTCTCCGACCGGATTGCTGCGCACGATCCGCCCGTAGCCGGTCGCGTCTTCGAGCACGGCGGTCAGGATCGTCACCGTCGCTGTGTCGGTTTCGTGCACGCGCAACAGTTCGCGGACCGTCGCTTCCGTCAGCAGCGGCGTATCGCCGTTCAAAATCAGGAACGCGGACGGGCGTTCGCGTTGGGAAGCCGGGAAGACCGGCTTGGCCTGCAACACGGCGTGGCCGGTCCCCAGTGGTTCCGGCTGTTCGACGATTGCGGTCCGGGACGCGCGCCGATCGCCGGCCGGGCGGCTCTCGAGCAGTGCGCGGACCTGTCCGGCCTGATGGCCGACGACGACGGCGACCCCGGCGCCGGCCAGCCGTTCGGCCAGTTCCACGATGTAGAGGATCATCGGCCGGCCGGCCACGGGGTGGAGCACCTTGGCCAGCTTGGATTTCATCCGCTTCCCGACCCCGGCCGCCATGACGATGACGCCGAGACCGGGAACCGGCGATCCCGCCGTCCCTCCGGGGCTGTCCGGAAGCGAGATCCCGCAATGAGAAAGCCGTTCGATCATGCGATGGGCACTCCCGCTTCCGGCTGTTTGACCTTGGACCACTTGGAATCAGCGCCGAGCGTGACGCCCATGGAAGGAGTGGGTGAATAGAGTCCGCCGGAGACGATCAGTTTCATTGCCTCTTCCACGCTGATCTCGACCGGGATTACTTCCCTCTCCGGCACGAGCAAAAAATATCCGGATGTCGGATTGGGCGAGGTCGGTACATACACGTGCACCAGCGGATCGGAGGAAATGTCCTGCACTTCGCCCTTGGTGACGCCCGTGACGAAGGCGAAGCAGTAGTGTCCGTTTTTCGGAAATTGGATCAGCACGACGCGGTTGTATTCGCCCCGCTCCGTAAACGACAGAATGTCCATCATGGACTTCAACGTCGAGTAGATGCCCCGGACGACCGGGACGCGGTTCAGCAAGTCTTCCCACAGCGCGACGATTTGGCGCCCGATGAAGTTGGCGGCGAAGAGTCCGGTGGCGAAGATGAGCAGGACGAGAGTGGCGATGCCGAGTCCCGGCACATAGTATCCGGGGGTGACGATCCGGGCGAGCATGTCGCCCAGGATCCCGTCCACGGTCACGAACAAGGTTTTCAGAATGAGGACCGTGCCCCAGATCGGAGTGATGACCAACAGGCCAGTGAGAAAGTAGCGTTTCAGGGCGGCTCTGACCGTGATCACCGGGGCTCCTCGTGGTCGCTCATCATACAAACTTTGGAGAGGCCGTCGCAAGCCTTTTATTGCTATTTTCAAGCACTTGGAATAGGATGCCGACCTATTTCCGGACGCGCCGAGGCGGGGAGCAGGTGGGCCTGAAGCGGAAAGGACCTCGAGGAGTTCTGATCACGTTGGAGGGGGTCGAGGGCAGTGGAAAGACGACCCAGGTTCAGCGGCTGGCGCGGCTGCTCCGCGAAGAAGGCTATCGCGTGCTGGAGACCCGGGAGCCCGGCGGGACTCCCCTCGCCGAATCCATTCGGCGGACGCTCTTAAAGTCGACCGGCGAACGAATGGATCCCCGCTGCGAAACGTTGCTGATTCTGGCCGCTCGCAGCCAACATGTCGCCCAGGTGATCAAACCCGCGTTGGATGAGGGGGCCATTGTCCTGTGCGATCGGTTCGTCGATTCCACACTGGCGTATCAGGGATACGGCCGGGGGCTCGATGTCGGCTTGTTGCGCCGATTGAACCGGTTCGCCACCGGCGGGCTGGAACCGGATCTGAGCCTGCTCTTCGATCTGCCCATCACGACGGGATTGGCCAGACGCCGACACAACAATCTGGAGCAGAACCGGCTGGACCGGGAATCCCGACGATTCCACACCGCCGTGCGGCGAGGATTTCTCGAACTGGCGGCCCGCGAGCCGCGCCGGATCGCCGTGTTCGACGGAACGAAGTCGGCCGAGACCCTTGCGGATGACGTCGCGTCGATCGTACGGCGGTTCCTGCGTAGAGGCGGTCGCACAATCGGAAAGCCGGCCGATTCCTGAGCCATGCCCTTCCACGACATCATCGGCCACGAGCAACCCAAGGCGCTCTTGAAGGCCGCCATTCGGCACGACCGAATCGCCCATGCCTATCTGTTCTATGGCGAACACGGAATCGGCAAGCGGTTGACGGCCCTGCGGTTTGTGCAGGCGCTCAACTGCGACATGACTGCGGGACCGGGCGACCCGGACGCCTGCGGACACTGCCGTTCCTGCCGACAGATCGAAGCCGGCACCCATCCGGACTTCACCCTGATCGAACCGGATCCGGAACCGGCGACGCCGCAGATCAAAATCGAACAGATTCGCGAGATCGAATCGCAGATCGTGTACCGGCCGTTGATCGGCCGGTGGAAGGTGTGCCTGATCGATCAAGCGGACCGTCTCACCATCGGCGCGGCCAACGCGCTGCTGAAGACGTTGGAAGAGCCGCCTCCTCACTGCCTCTTTCTGCTGGTCACGAACCGGCCCTCGGCGTTGCCGGCCACGATCCGCTCCCGCTGCCAGGCGCTGCGGTTTGCGACCCCGGTCCGCGCCCAGGTGGAGACGGCATTGATCGAGAGGCGCGGCCTGTCTCAGGAGGAGGCGCGCTTCCTGGCGGTCTTGAGCGAGGGACGCCTCGGCGAGGCGCTGAAGATGGATCCCAACGACATCAAGACCGCACGGCGGGAGTTGCTGCCTCTGACGGATCCGGCGTCGCTGCAATCCGTCACCGCCCTGTTGACGGCGGCGGAAGCGCTGGCCAAAACCGATCGGGCGCAGGAGGCGCTCGCTTGGCTGACGCGATGGTTCAGGGACCTGTTGCTGGTGCGGGTCGGCGCGGATCCGGACGCGCTGCTCAATCTGGACTGTCTGCCGGCTCTGCAGTCGACGGCCGGCAAGGTGGATGCGGCCGTGCTGCTCGATCTGCTCAGCGACATCGAAACCTTAGAGCAGCAGGCGACACGGAATTTGAATGTGCAACTGGCGTTGGAGTGCATCCTCCTCCGCCTGCGGGACGCGATGGGAACCGGAGTGGGCTCGGGGCGTGAGGCGCGAGGCTAGAGTAAAGGCAATGATGAATTCTGATTATGAATTCTGAAATTACATTCTAAAGGTTGGTCGAATCCGCCGTCGCTGGAATTCCAGGACCCGGCCCTGTTATCTTTGACCGGCATGGCCAAGTCGTTTTACATCACCACTCCGATCTATTACGTCAACGACGTCCCGCACATCGGGCATGCGTACACCACCATTGCGGCCGATGTATTGGCACGCCATCACAGCCAGCAGGATGCCGACGTGTTCTTTTTGACCGGCGTCGACGAGCACGGACAGAAGGTCCAGCAGGCGGCGGCCAAGGCCGGCATCGACCCGCAACAGTATTGCGACGGTATGGCGCCGCGGTTCCGCGACCTCTGGAAGCGGCTGAATATTTCGAACGACGCCTTCATCCGAACCACAGACTCGAAGCATAAAGAAATCGTTCAACGCTATCTTCAAGTCCTCTTCGACAAGGGATTGATTTACAAATCGGACTACACGGGATGGTACTGTACGTTCGATGAACGGTTCTGGACCGAAAAAGACGTCGTCGATGGGGTTTGTCCGGACTGCAAACGCCCGGTCGAACGGCTGAGCGAAAGCAATTATTTCTTTCTGATGAGCCGGTATCAGCAGCCGCTCATCGACTATTTGAAGGCTCACCCGAGCCTATCCGAAGCCCGCGCCACGTTCATCCGCCCCCCGGCGCGGTTCAACGAAGTGCTCGGATTTCTGGAATCGCAGCCCCTGGCAGACCTGTCGATTTCCCGCCCCAAATCTCGTCTGTCCTGGGGGATCGAGCTGCCGTTCGACCGGAACTATGTGACCTATGTTTGGTTCGACGCGCTGGTGAATTATCTGTCGGCGCTCGAATACTTGGCTCCGTCCGGATCTTTTGAGACGTTCTGGCCCGCCTCGATCCATCTCGTCGGCAAAGACATCCTCACCACCCATGCGGTGTACTGGTCCACCATGTTGATGGCGTTGGAATTACCGTTGCCGCAGACGATCTTCGCCCACGGCTGGTGGACGGTGAATGGTGAAAAGATGTCCAAGAGCCGCGGGAACGTGGTGGACCCCAACGCCATCATCGCGGAATTCGGCGTCGATGCGTTCCGCTATTTTTTGCTGCGAGAGGTGCCGTTCGGCCAGGACGGGGATTTCTCCCGGGAGGCGTTGATCGGCCGGATCAACAGCGAGCTGGCCGACGGCCTCGGCAATCTGATGAGCCGCACGCTCACGATGATCGACCGGTTTGCTCAAGGCAAGATTCCGCCGAGCCACCCGCCTCACGATGAACTGGATGGTCGGTTGGAACAGGCCATCGGTGACCTGACCGGGGCAGCAGCGGTCTACATCAAGGACCTGCGGTTCAATCGCGCGCTCGAATCCCTGTGGGAGCTGATCCAACGGTGTGATCAGTACATCGACAAGACCGCACCCTGGACGTTGGCCAAGCGTGCTGAAAGCAAGGCTCACCTCCATGGGGTCTTGTATCGGGTGGCGAAAGCGTTGGCGTGGCTCATCCCTTTGCTCTACCCGTTCATGCCGCAGACGGCCGAGAACATGGCCGCTCAACTCGGCCTGCATCCACGGATGCGGGGACGGAAGCTGATGGTGCGAGAACTGGTTCCGGGGGTTGAAATCGTCAAGGGCAAGCCGTTATTTCCCAAGATCGACATCACCCGCATGCAAGGAGCATCGACCGTGACACACCAGCAGCCGTTAACCGCCGAATCGGCGGCCCGATCGGCACAACCCGCGTCGCCGCCGTCCGCCGCGTCTCCGGCGCAGATCACGATCGAGGAATTCCAGCGCATCCAGCTCAAGACGGCCAAGGTGCTGAGCGCGGAGCGCGTGCCGCGCTCGGAGAAGCTGATCAAGCTCCAAGTCGATCTCGGCGGCGAGCGGCGTCAAATCGTCGCCGGGATCGGGAAGAAGTACGAACCGGAGGCGCTGGTGGGCCGCTGCATCGTGATCGTCGCCAACCTGAAACCGGCCAAGCTCATGGGCGTCGAATCCCAGGGCATGGTGCTGGCGGCGGGAGATACGGAGGTCTGCGGGTTGGTGACCGTGCTCGAAGAGGTGGACCCGGGGACGAAGGTCAAGTGAGGCTGCGGCCATGGTTCGCGCGGTCGGCCGATCGTTCATTGTCGGAATGCTGGCGATCGCGACCCTCGCGGCGGCGGAAGAGCAACCGCCGGTCGAGGAAGTGCTGAACGGTCCCGTTCCGACCACGGTGCTGGTGCGGGTCGTCGCGCACGGCTCCCTCGTCTTGGGGCGCGAGGTGGGCGGCGCGCGCGTCACCATCACGGACGTCGCGACGGGCCGGATTCTCGCGACCGGCGTGCAACAGGGCGAAGCCGGCGATCAGAATCAGATCATGCGGACGCCGCGCCTCATGGAAGAGCCTCGGTACAGTTCCCGGCCGTCGGCCTCCTTCAGCGCGACCCTCGAGCTGGATCGGCCGACCCTGGTGGAAATTTCGGCGGAAGGGCCGCTCGCCTACCCGGCCGCCGCCCAGCGCGCCAGCAAGACCGTCCTCCTGATTCCCGGGCACGATCTCACCAATGACGGGATCGTGCTGCATCTCTACGGGTACATCGTGCAGATCGAGTCGCCGACTCCCGGCGAGCCGCTGATCGCCAAGGAGGATGTGACGTTGCGGGCGTCGATCCGCACCCTGTCGGGAGCGCCGGTGCGCCCTCACGGCGACTGGGATTCGCGCAAGATGCATATCTACGGCGAGGTCTTGATCGGTGACCGGGTCGTCGAGCGACTCCAACTGTTTCACGTCGGACTCAAGAGCAGTTTCGAGGCGCCGTTTTTCGTGCCGCTTCCGACGGACGCGCCGGACGGCGTCACGCTCCGCGTCATCGCGGCCGACCCTGCATCCGGCAACTTCGGCATGGGACAGGCCAAGTACCCGGTGCTGTCCGAGCGGTTGAGACCGAACGTGAAGAAGTGATTGAGTGACTGGTGATTGAGTGATTGGGGACCGAGGACCCGATCAACAATCACTGAATTACTCAATCACCTAATCACTTCTCTACGAGAAACGATGGATCCCAAACAAAAACAATTCTCTATCTGGTATCTCATTCTCGCGCTCTGGGCGTTGATGTTGTTCCAATTTTTCGTCACGCCCTTCTTTAATCCCGCCGAAATCCCCTATAGCGAGTTCAAAGCCGCGGTCGCCGACAGGAAGGTCGCCGAAGTCGCCGTGTCATCGAGCGTCATCCATGGCCGGATGAAGGACGGCAAGCTCTTCGACACAGTGCGGGTCGAGGATCCCGATCTCATCAGGGATCTGCAGCAGCACGGAGTCAAATTCACCGGCGTCATCGAAAGCACCTTCTGGCGGGATCTTCTGTCCTGGGTCGTGCCGATCGCGCTGTTTTTCGGGGTGTGGTGGTTCATTTTCCGCCGCATGAGCCAGAGCCAGGGGTTCATGACGGTCGGCCGCAGCAAGGCCAAGATCTATATGGAGAAGGACGTCAAGGTATCCTTCTCCGATGTGGCCGGCGTGGACGAAGCCAAGCAGGAACTGCAGGAGGTCATCGAGTTCCTCAAAACGCCGGAGAAATTCCGCCGGTTGGGCGGCAAGATTCCGAAAGGCATTCTGCTCGTCGGCCCGCCCGGGACCGGCAAAACGCTGTTGGCCAAAGCCGTCGCGGGCGAAGCGGGCGTGCCGTTCTTCTCCATCAGCGGCTCCGAGTTCGTCGAAATGTTCGTCGGGGTCGGCGCCGCGCGCGTCCGCGACCTGTTCGAGCAGGCGAAGCAGAAAGCGCCGTGCATCATCTTCATCGACGAGCTGGACGCGTTGGGCAAGGCCCGAGGCATCGGGCCGATGGCGCACGAGGAGCGGGAACAGACGCTCAACCAGCTTCTGGTCGAGATGGACGGATTCGATCCGCGGGCGGGCGTGATCCTCATGGCGGCGACCAACCGGCCGGAAATCCTCGATCCCGCCCTGCTGCGCGCCGGCCGGTTCGACCGGCAGGTCTTGGTCGACCGTCCGGACAAAGCCGGGCGGCTGGCCATTCTGAAGGTGCATGCGCGGAACATTCCCCTGGCGAATGAAGCCGATCTGGAGGTGATCGCGGCCATGACGGCCGGCTTTGTGGGAGCCGACCTGGCGAACATCCTCAATGAAGCGGCCTTGCTCGCCGTCCGGCGCGGGAAGGACACGGTCAGTCTCTCGGAACTTCAGGAGGCGGTGGAGCGCGTGATCGCCGGATTGGAGAAGAAGAACCGCGTCCTGAACCGCATGGAGAAAGAGCGCGTCGCGCACCATGAGGTCGGCCATGCGCTCGTGGCTCTGTCCATCCCCGGCGCCGACGCCGTACAGAAGATTTCGATCATTCCGCGAGGCATCGCCGCACTGGGGTATACCCTGCAACTGCCGACCGAGGACCGCTTCCTGATGACCAAGACCGAACTCAAGAACAAGATCGCGGTGTTGTTGGGCGGCCGCGCCGCCGAGGAACTCGTCTATCACGAGGTCTCGACCGGCGCGCAGGACGACCTGCTCAAAGCGACCGACATCGCCAAAAGCATGGTCAAGGCCTACGGCATGAGCGAGAAGCTGGGGCAGGTGAGCTTCGAACGGGATCGGCAGCCGCTGTTCCTTCAGACGGGGCAGGCCACCGCGCCCGCCGATTACAGCGAGGAAACGGCCCGCGAAATCGACTGCGAGGTCAGGCAGATCATCGACGAGCAGCACGAACGGGCCTGCGCGATTCTGAAAAGCAAGGAAGACGTGCTGCGCGAAGCTGCGGAGGTGCTGCTCGGCAAGGAAACGATTACGGGCGAGGAGCTGCAAGCCATCATCGCCAAGCGGGAGGCAGCGACGGGAACCCGCTCGTGATCCGGTGCGTACTGTTCGACCTGGACGGTACCCTCGTCGATACCTGGCGACTGGTACGAAAATGCGGGTCCTGTCACCGACCAGCCCGTCCGTGCTCGCACCCCGCCCGGTGTAGGGACCCCGCTCCGCGCGGACAGGCGCCCAGGTCGGTGCCACCCGCATTTTCATGCTCCAGGGTGGCCACTTGGGAGCAACGAATTACTGTATCTCGAATCCTTCCGCCAGACCCTGGAACCGCACGTCGGCCGCCGGCTGCCCGACGTCGAACTTGCAGCGGTACAGTCGAGTTCCGAGCGCAGGCTGCTACGGAAAGTCGTCGGCGAGACGCAGACACAAGCGTATGATGAAAATCGAGGCTGGGCGAGAGGCGAGGGGCTCGGGGCGAGGGAGGAAGAGACTCCGACCTCTAGCCTCGTGCCTCCGGCCTCGCACCTATTTCAGATGCAAGAACGGAATACGGGAGACCACCATGCCATCGAGTGATCTTCGACGTCGGTTCCTCGTCGGTCTGACCGCCGTTGCGCTCGCCGTCGGGCTGTGTCAGGCGGCCCCGGCGCAGCACGGCGGTCAGCACGGACGGCTGCCGAACGTCACGGAATATCTGGACCAGCTCGAGCGTCCGGAGCGCGACCAGTACCAGAAACCGGCCGAGGTCATTCAGGCTTTGGGGCTCAAACCGGGCATGGTCGTCGCCGACTTAGGGGCGGGCTCGGGCTACTTTACCCGGCGATTCGTCGAAGCCGTGACTGAGACCGGGAAGGTGTACGCAATCGATGTGGAACCGGAAGCCTTGAAGCACGTCAAAGACAGCGTCGAGCACATGCACATCCCCTACACGGCCGAGTTTGTCCTGGCGCAGCCGGATAATCCCAAGCTGCCCTTCGAATCGGTCGACCTGATCTTCCTGTGCAACGTCTACCACCACCTGGAAAACCGGACGACCTACTTTACCAACGTGAAATCCGCGCTGAAACCCGGCGGGCGGATCGCAATCATCGACTTCTATCACGACGAACGGTCCGGCGATCTGGGGTTCTCCAAAACGCATTTGGTCCCTCGCGAGACCGTGTTGGACGAGATGACCAAAGCCGGCTATCGCCTCCTGCGCGAGCACAGCTTCCTGCCGAAGCAGTATTTCTTGGAATTCGCGCCCGTCTCTTAGTCCTGATCCGAAATTCTTTCCGACCTTGAGCCCTCTCTGCTCCTCGCCCCCGTTGAGGGAGAGGCTGCGGTGAGGGGGTTCTTCTCGGACACCACCCTCCCCTGTCTTCTCTCCCTTCCGCGGGAGAAAGAGGAGCCTTTCGGGAAGCGGAGAAAGGCATTTTCGCCGAGACAAGTATTTTCGGATCAGGGTTAGTCCGCAGTCAACGAGTCAGGTCCGGCACGGGAACGGAAACCCGCGGTTCGCGTCGGTGAAGATCCGGCGCGTCGGGCGACGGCATTCGATCTTCCTCCGACCTTCCGGCCAACAGCGTGTAGACGGCGGGAACGACGAAGAGGGTCAGCAGCGTTGAGACGGCCAGTCCGCCGATGACGACGATCCCGATCTGGCGGCGGCCTTCGGCGCCGGCGCCGAACGCCAGGGCCAACGGAACGGCGCCCAGAATCGTCGCGACGGTGGTCATCACAATCGGCCGCAGGCGCAACGCCGCGGCTTCGATGACGGCCGCAACGACGTCGCGGCCGCGCGTCCGCAACTGATTGGCGAATTCCACGATCAGGATCGAGTTCTTGCTCACGAGCCCGATCAGCATCACCAGGCCGATCTGGCTGTAGATGTTCAGTGTGCCGCCGGTCAGCGTCAGCGCCAGGAGCGCGCCCATCACGGCGGGCGGAACGGCCAGCAAAATCGTGAAAGGATGCACGTAACTGTCGAATTGCGCCGCGAGCACGAGATAGATCACGAGCAGGGCGAGCGCGAAGGTCGCGGCCAGCCCGCTCCCCGCCTCCTTCAGTTCCTTCGACTCGCCGGCGTAGCTGATCCGCATGCCGGGCGGCAGCACCTCTTTCGCCAGACGATCCAGATAATCGAGCGCCTCCCCGAGGGTGAACCCGTCCGCCAACCCGGCGCTGAGCGTGACCGCGCGCATCTTGTCGTAATGGCGCAAGGCCTGGGGAGCGGTGTGCTCCCGGACGTCCACCAGATTGTCGAGCGGAATCAACGCCTGGTCGTTGCCGCGCACGTGAAGCGCGCCGATGTCGGACGGCTTGGCGCGTCTCCGATCGTCGATCTTCACGATGACGTTGTAGGCCCGACCGTCGCGGACGAAGGTGGTCACCGGCCGGCCGCCCAGCAACGACTCCAGCGTGCGGCCGATGGCGGACACGGACACCCCGAGATCGGCGGCCTTCGCCCGGCGCACCTCCACCGCGACGTGGGGCTTGTCGAGAACGAGGTCCGTGTCCAGGTCGATGAGACCGGGATGGGCGGCGGCTCTTTGCACGAGGAGGCCGGCTGTTCGCTTCAGGTCCTCGTAGGACGTGCCGCCGATGACGAACTGCACCGGCGTCCGGTTGGCCGATTGGTTCATCGGCGGGGGATCGACGAGATACGCCTTGACCCCGCCCAGTTCCGCCAGCCGCGGAGTCAGCGCGGCCGTGATCTCGCGCTGCGCGCGGCTGCGCTCATCCCAGTCGATGAGCGACGCCCAACTCGCCGCGCGATTGACGACCGTCGGCCGGCCGCCCCGTCCGACCACGGTGTAGGTGGTCGCGATCTCCGGCACGGTCGCGTACAAGTCCTCGAGCCGGCGGGCATACGCGTCGGTCTGGCGGATCGTCGCTCCTTCGGCTGCGAGCAGGTGGACGACGAACCAGCCGGTGTCTTCCAGCGGGGCCAGCTCGGAGGGCAACCTCATGAACAACAGGAGTCCGGCGGCTGCCGAGCCCAGCGCCGCCGCCAGCACCACCGACTTGATCCGGAGCGCCGCCGCCAGCGCACGCCGATAGCCGGCGCTCACCGCCGCGAGGACGGCCTCGGCCGCCCGATGCAGCCGGCCCCGGCGCGCGGCGGGCGTCAGCATCGTGGCGCACAGCATCGGCGTCAGCGTCAGCGCGATGAAGCCGGACAACAACACGGAGCCGGCGACAGCGATCGCCAGTTCGGCGAACAGGCGGCCGACCATGCCGGTCAAAAACGCCACCGGCACGAACACCGCCACCAATGACAGCGTGGTGGCCACGACGGCGAAGCCGATTTCCCGGCTGCCGTCGATCGCCGCGCGCACGGACGGGACGCCGCGCACCAGGCGACGATGAATGTTTTCCAGCATGATGATGGCGTCATCCACGACCAGCCCGACCGCGAGGACCAGGCCCAATAAGGTGAGCACGTTCAACGAACTTCCCGCCGCGTAGAGCACCGTGAGCCCGCCCACGAGCGAGGCGGGAATCGCCACGGCCGGAATCAGGGCCGCGCGGGCGCTGCCGAGAAACAGAAAGATCACCAGGACGACCAACCCCAAGGCCCAGCCCAGCGCGTGATGGACTTCGCGAATGGATCGTTCGATGGCGACGGAGCTGTCGAAGGCGATCCGCAACGCCATGCCTTCCGGCAGCGTCTCGATCACACGGGGCAGCTCGCGCTTCACCGCCCGGGCGACCTCGAGGGTGTTGGCCTTCGACTGCTTGACCACCCCCAAGCCCACCGCCGGCTTGCCGTTGACCCGGACCAGTTTCCGATCGTCTTCGGCGCCGAGTTCGACGCGACCGACGTCCCGGAGCCGCACGGGGTAGCCGTCCCGGTAGGCCATGATCAGATCGTTGAACTGCTCCGGGGTGTGCAGCATGCCGCGGGTGGACACCCCGTATTCGAGCCGATCGCTCTCGATCCGGCCGGACGGAAGGGTGACGTTCTGGTTCCGCAGACCTTCCTCCACGTCCTCCACGGTGAGTTGACGCGCGGCCAGACGGTCGGGGTCCAGCCAGACGCGCATGGCATAGCGCCGTTCCCCGTCGAGATACACGGTTGACACGCCCGGCAGGACGGCCAGGCGACTCTTGATCGCTCGCTCCGCGGTCTCGGTGATGTCCAGTTCGGAATGCCGGTCGCTCGACAAGGCCAGCCACAGAATTTCATCCGCGTCGGCGTCTTCCTTGACGACGATCGGTTCCTCGATGTCCCGGGGGAGCTGGCGCCGCACGCGGGAGACACGATCCCGCACGTCGTTGGCGGCGGCGTCAAGGTCCCGGCCCAAATCGAATTCCAAAGTGACGCTCGACATCTCTTCACGACTGTTGGACGTCAGGGTCTTGAGCCCCTCGATGCCGCTCAGGGCGTCTTCCAGCACGGTGGTGACGTTGGTTTCCACCAACTCGGCGTCGGCGCCGGAATAGATCGTCCGTACCGACACGATCGGCGGCTCGATCGCCGGATATTCCCGCAGCGAGAGCCGGTGAAAGGAGAGGATCCCGAAGACGACCAGCAGGAGGGTCATCACCGTCGCGAAAACAGGCCGGCGGATGCAGAGTTCGGACAGTCTCATGGAAGAGCGTGAAACGTGATCCGTTCAGCGTTCACGGCGACGCTCTCGGTCGGACGATGACGTGGTTTCTCCGGTTCACGAGTCACGGTGAACGGTGAACGACCTCGCCGGCGATTCGCAGGCCGTCCTTGAGCTTGTGATGCCCGGCCCGCACGACCACATCGCCGCGATCGAGGCCGCTCCGGACGTGCGCCAGCGTGCCTGCTCGGGCGCCCAACGTCACCTCGGTCCGCCGCGCGACGCGGTCGATGACGCGGTACACGAAGGATTTGTCCCCCTGGAACACGACCGCTTCCTCGGGGATCAGCAGCGCGTCGTCCCGCCGGGCGAGGATCACCGTGACCCTGGCGAACAGGCCGGGGCGTAATTTGCCGTCCGGATTGGGCACGCGCGCGCGGACGTGGAGAGCCCGATTCACGGCTTCCACGCGCGGATCGACCGCGTAGATCTCGCCGGAAAACGTTTCTCCCGGATAGGCGTCGGTCTCGACGGTCACCGGTTGGCCGACGAAGAGCGCGCGGAGAAAGGTCTCCGGCACCTTGAAGTCGATTTTCAGCGTGCGGAGATCCTCCAGGTTGACCAGATCCTGCCCCGGCCGGACATACTCCCCGGGCGAGACGCGACGGAGCCCGAGGGTGCCGGCGAACGGCGCGCGCAGCTTGGTTTTCTTCAGCCGTTCGGCGAAGGCGACGGTGTTGGCCTCCGCCGCCTGGAGGGCGCTGCGGGCCTCGTCGAGTTGTTGCGGCGGGACGATGGTGCTCGGGTTGCGGTTCAGGCGCTGCAGTCGTTCGTAGGTCGATCGCGCGATCCGTTCCTGCGCGGCGGCCTGAGCCGTCTGCGCCCGGAGCTCCGCGTCGTCCAATTCGATCAGCACGGCGCCTTGGTCCACGGCCTGGCCCTCCTGAAAGGAGATCCGCGTCACCAGACCGGGCAGCTCCGGGCGGATCAGCACCGATTCGTTGGCCTCCAGCGTGCCCACGGCGGTCGCCGACTCAGTCACCGGCCCCACCGCGACGGGGACGAGTTCCACCGGCACGGCCGGCTCCGGAGATACCGTCGCATCGGTCGGCTGGCTGGTGACGCGTTCTCCCAGTCGCGTGATGAACAATCCGGTCGCGACGAGGAGGATGACGAGGGCCGTGATCCCGACACGGCGCTGCGCAGGCAGGCGCATCATGGATGAAGAAGCTCCTCGAGGAATCCGAAGACCCGTACCCGGACCGGCCGGCGGTCCGCAAGCCTCTCCACCATACCGAAAATCCGTGCCGAAATCACCCGAGGGACTTGCTAGATTGGCGCGGAGTCGGAGACGGAGTCAGTCTGGCTCGACTGATGGACCGGCCGCCTCTTCTGCCGCAAACGGGCCCGTCGTTTCAGCCACCACATGCGGAGGGCGGTGACGTACAGCAGGAGCGGCGCGAATCCGGCGACGCACACGATCCAGCGCCCGATCAAGCCGAGAGCCTCGCCGTTGTGCAGCGGGACGAGCCAGGCGATGAAGGTCTCTCCGGCCGTGAAACGACGCCAATCGCGGACCCGCACGACGTCGCCGGTCCACGCATTGATCCATACGTGGCTCTGTCCGCCGGTTATTCGCACCTCGCCCGGCTGCCGCAACGCCACCTGATACAAACCTGTATGCCGGTCCCGATCCGGGAAGCCGATCCACTTCAGTTCGGCGTCCGGGAAAACTTCGCGGGCGACGGCGACGGCCCGTTCGACCGAAATCGGGTCGGCCGCCGCGATCGGCTCGACCCGAAGGTCTTTCGGCGCGTCCTGAACGGGAGAGAACAACCTGACGAGCGCGATCACGTAGTCGGGAAAGGCAAGGTAGACGCCCGTGAAGGCCAGGATGAACAGCACGACCGCGCTGGACAATCCGCCGAGCTTGTGCAGGTTGTAGTGCCGCCGGATGGCGCTTTCGCCCGGCGTCATCGTGAACGCCTTTCGTACCCGACCCCGCCTCGGCCACCACAGGTACAGGCCGGTGCCGACCGACAGGAGGAGGAACACGGCGACGAACCCGACGATCGTTTCGCCGAGTTCGTCCAAGAGCAAGGATTCGTGCAGCTCGTAGATGAATGACACGAACGTTCCGCCCCATTCGCGCCCGGAACTGCGCACCTCCGCGGTGTAGGGATCGACCCGCACCTCGATCCAGCGGAACTTATCAGGTGCGCCGGTCGGGAGTGTGTACCAGGCGAGAAAGGTGTCCCGCTCGTGCTCGGGCAGGCGCAGGCTGTCGGGGCCCGTCCACTCGGGATGGGCCGCCCGCACGGCGGCGGGGATCTCCCCAAGGGGGCGGTACGGCCCTTGGCCCGTTGCGGTCACTTGCTCGGGATTGAGCCACTCGTCGATCGCTTTATAGAAGACCAGGATACTGCCGGTGAGACTCAGGAGGACGAAGAGGCCGCCCAGGATGAGCCCGACGTAGAGATGCGCGTTGAGCCACAGCTTCCGCAGCGCATGGGGATGGACCGTCCGCCGGGATGAGGCCGCGTCCGCGAGGACGGCTGCGGAGTCTTGTTCGAGGGGAGAAGAAGATTCGGCCATGGCTCGACCTCGACGACCGGCTCTGGGGTCGAGCCCTCTGGCCTGTGGAGTTGTCGCGATCCTAGGAGCCTGTCCGACATTGACCTTTCTACTGCGGCGAACGATGCACCGACATCTGCTTCGTTCTCGGCCCCGAAAAATCCTCAACGTATTCCAGCGAATACGCCTCCGGTTTTTCGGGTCCTGCGGCCTTGCATCTGCCGGCCCCTCCTTCGCCTCGTCACGAACGGCAATGTCGGACAGGCTCCTAGCGCAAGCGGAATGCGGTTTTCAATCCGGATCGAGCCGAGGAGGCTTCCCGCGGATGCTCGTCAAGGGAATCGTGCGGACGCGACGGCAACGCTTGCATTTGATCTCGATGCCGGTCGCACACCAGCGCGCGAGGAGTCGCCCGCATTCGCAGCGGATCTCGTCGCTTGAACGCTCCTCGGCTTCCTCGGATTCGCTCGATGCGCTCATGGCGCCGTCCAATCCCGCTCACGACATCGCGGTCATTTGAATGCGATGCGCGTGATCCCGTTCGCCGGCACCTCGACCTCGCCGAACTCGGACCGGCCTCTGAAGCTGCCGGCGATCGCGAGCGGGAACTCGCCGCGTTTCCCGTCGGTGAGGGTGATCGTGAGCACCGGCAACGCGCCGTTTCCCGACGGGGCGACCGATACACAGAAGGAGGGCAGCCGACCTCCGGACAGACCACTCTATCAATAGAAGACGAATGAGCACGCCGAAACCTCACCTCCCCTCCGCTTTTGACTTTTGAAGACGAAACGCGCAGGCCTGCGGCGACCTACGTCGTCCGGATGGAAATACCGGAGGCCTTTAACGCCCCGCTACCGGTATTTTCATGCTGGAGGATGTATCGAGGGCTCATAGGGTCTGTTGAGGAATCGGGACGGGACAGCCTAGATACTCGGCATGGGGAAGGGAATGTTCAAATTCCAGATGACGGCGGGGCGCGGGTTTGAGTATGGTGAGGGCCGTTCTTCCTCCTGAGCGGGTGTGGGTCCTGTCTGGAGACCGAACATGGCCTTTTCCTGCAGGAGGCTGTAGAGTTGGTTGGATTCGATGTCTTTCGACTTCCTTGTGAGGTGACACGATGACGACGCATTGGGCTCGGGCGTTCGCAGTTGGGCTGATGCTGTGTGGGCTGGGATGCGCCCGGACCGTCACCGTGGAGGTCCATGGGAAAGGCGAGACGCCGATTCCCCCGCACGTCACCTATGCGGTGTTTCCCGCCGTGGAAGTGGAGAAAGATCCGGCGTTTGCCGCCTATGCTCGGTTCGTCGCCAAGAAAATGAACGAACAGGGCTACAAGGAGACGGAGTCCCGAACGGCGAAGCTGGCGGTGTATCTCGCCTACGGTATGAGCGAATCCTCGCCCGGGACCATGTCCCGAGGATCGTCGTCCACGCTGGGAACCCCGGGCGGAATAGGCACCGGCGGCGGAACCTACGGCACGAGCGTCGCTTCATCCGACCCGAGCACGGTCAGACAGTACACCGGTCAGGTGGTGGTCGTGATCGGCGATTTGCCGAAGTCCCGCGAGGCCGGGTCGCTGGTGGAACTCTGGAGAGGGAACGCGACGGCCACCGGTCTCACCAAGGATCTGCCGGGGCTGATGCCGCTGCTGGTCGAGGCGGCGTTCCGCCACTTCGGCCAAACGACCGCCGGCACGGTGCAGCATACCTTCGGCGAGGAGGAGATCAAGAAGCTGCGGGGGACTCCCTAGCCCGCCTCCCCTCCTCTCGCAGCGCTGACCGCTGATCGCCGCTCCGCGTCGCATCCGTCCCACGTTTCCCGCGAGTCGCGCTTGTCGCGCCCGCCTCGCTTCTTCAAGAAAACTCCGGCTTGATCGAGCCGAGGACGGTCAGGGCTCGCCGTGGTTTCTTTTTTGGGGAGTCCATGCGCGCAGGGCGTTTGTCTTGACGCCCGCGCGTGCGTGCTCTAGAGTATGACCGCGTCATATCGCGAGACGAGGCAAGAGCACGATGCGGAAGACCAAGCCCATCACAATTTCGTTGCCGGCCGACATCCTCCGCGAGACGGAACGGATTGCGCGGGAAGAAGTACGCACGAGAACCGACGTGATTCGCGACGCGTTGAATCAGTATGTGGCCTCTCGCCGGTGGCGGCGTCTTCGTCAATGGGGCGCACAAACCGCCGACCGATTGGGGCTGAACACGGAAGAAGACCTCCAGCGCCTGCTCGAGCGCGTTCAAGCCAAAAGAGGAAAAGCGCGGGCGTGATTCGCATCGTGGCCGACACGAACGCCTATGTGTCGGCGATCGTGTTTGGCGGAACCTGCGAAGAGGTCCTCGCGCTCGCCCGCTCCGGCCTTGTAGAAATCTTTATCTCGCCGGCCATCATACGTGAATTGCGCCGCGTCCTGTTTGTGGGCTTTGACTGGACCGACCATCAAGTGCGGGAAGCCGTGGCAGAGGTCACCGCGTTGACCTCGCTCGTTCGCCCCAAGGTGAAGCTGTCCAACATCCTCAAGGATGATGACGATCACCGTATTCTGGAATGCGCTGTCTCTGCGGACGCAGAATTTCTGGTGACGGGAGACAAAAAGCATCTCTTGCCGATTAAAACGTTCCGTGAGGTCCGTATCGTCTCGCCGCGCAAATTTCTCAACATTTTCCGCTGAGGAATTCCCCCCTATCTCGCCCGTCATGCGCGTCCCGCCCGTCGCGCCTTTCCGCTCCCCTCAGACATCCGCCTGCGGGAGAGCAGAAAGTCCGCGGGGCGCCGAGGCTGAGGAAGCCTGCGCTTGTGCTCTGCCAGTAGTTGTTGCCGGCCATGTGTTCCACGTTGAACCGTGCGACAGAGGAACGTTCGGCATGGTACTAAGAAACGACTCCCGACCCCTTAAATCCTAAATCCTAGGGCTAGCTGCTCTCAGGCTCCGAGAGGATGAAGGTGAAGCCTTTGGGGCCTCGCTGCAGCCATCAAGGCTCGGTCGAACGCGAGAAACGTCAATTCTGAGGACACCCGCGCGTGCAAACTCAACGCGGAGGCCAAACGCAAGGCATCATACCCGCGCAACCGGCGGCGTGCGGCAAGATCCCCCGCCTCGTTGACCAGACGATTCGTGATTTCCACCGTGATGTAGCGCATCCAATCCCCAACGAACGCCTCCACGACCTGACGATCAGCATGAGCCGATAAGCGGGCCTCACGCCTGGCGCGGGCGAATGCCGCCCGTGCTTCCACACAAAGGCGAACTGCGACGTGGCAACGGCGTCCGCTTGATCGACGGCGGCGATCAGTTCTGCGGACCGCGGTTCCTCGACATACAGTTTGACTAATGCGCTCGTGTCCACATAGAGCATCATCGGCGATCTTCACTCACCGTTCCCGCCAGCGCCCTGCCGCGGATCACCGGGCGTCGGCGCAACCCCCGGGGCTTCCCTCCACTCCATTGGACAATGCCCTCCTGCAGGAGAGATTCAAGCGCCGCCCGAACAGCGGAGGCCTTCGCCGGAACGAGTCGCGCCACGGAGCGTCCACGCTCCGTGACCATGCTCTCCTCGCCTTCCTGAACCCGCTTCAGGTACCGGCTCAATCGATTCTTGAGTTCCCGGACTCCGTGGCATGCGAATCTCCCATGACGTGTGAAGCCACGTACTACGCATTGAGTGGCTACAAGTCAACGTGAGGCGTTCAGTCATATAATTATGTATGTGCGAGAAAACGACTCCCGGCCTCTTTCTTTCGTCTCGACCCCTTTCTTCCGTCTTTCTGCTGATGTGTTTTTCCACGGTGCTGAGGGAGATGTCGAGCCGAACCGCGATGTCTCCGTAGCTGAGTTGGTGCGCGCGATGCACCAGGAAGGCCGTCCGGCATTTCGGCGGCAATTCGGCAATGGCGTCTTGCTGGATTCTCCATTCCTGCTTGGCCCCTTGTTCGCGGTCCGGAGGCGGGGTCGCGGCGACCAGGTCGGCCGACGAGGGTAACGGAAAAGGTGTCGGGAGTCTGTTCGACGATCTCTGAGATCACACGGAGGGGTCGGGCGCCAAGGCGAACGCCGCCTCTGCGGCGGGGCTAGCCCCACAAGATTCAGAGTAAAGACTCCAGACCCCCTTTTCCTATCTTTCGGCATAGCTCAGGTGCTTGAACTTGCAGCAGAAAGACCTCGCGGCATTTGGGCGGCAGCTCGGCGATGGCCTGCTTCAAAAAGTCCACTTGTTGCTTGGTGAAGATTTGCGTCTCGGCAAAGGGACGGGCGTCCGGGATGTCGTCCCGGATCTCCTCGTCGGAGAGATGGTCGCCGCGGTGCTGCCGGTGGTGGAGATGATCGGTAACCCGGTTCGCGGCGATTCGGAAGAGCCAGGCGCGAGGATGCTCAATGGCCGCGGCCGGCGTACTCTGCATCAGGCGTAGGAAGGTATCCTGCAGCACATCCGACGCCGTCTCGGGATATTTCAGCCGGCGGAGGAGGAACTGCCGAATGTCGTGCGCATGGGGTTGAAAACGCTCCGCCCACTCGCGTTGGGTCACGGCTAGCCCCGTCTTCTGGATTGAACTCGATCGCGTCGGGCGCGCCGCCTATGCGCGTTTCGTAACCGCCACGGTACGCGCGCCTGCGCACGGAAGGGAATGTTCAAATTCCAGAGGGAGAAGAAGACCGAGTCGTCGAGGGATGAGCGGGCGGTGGGCTTATGTGCGAAGGCCTCCCGCCAGGGTCAAGAGCATCGCGGTGACATACATGAGCGCGATGCCCGCGAAGACCCCGAGAGCCATCTGCACCCGGCGCGTGACGGTATAGGTGAGAGCGATGAGGGCCAGGATGACGTACAACAAGGAACCGGCGGCCAGCGTGTACCAGGCCACCGATAAATACGGGGAAGGATCGAGCCCACTGAGCACGGCGCCCACGCAGGTCGGCGCGCCGGCGAGCAGGCCCAGCAGCAGCACATCCATCGCCGGGATCGAGTTCCGGCCGGCCGCGCCGACGATCCCGAACCCCTCGGTGCCGTTATGGAGCGCAAAGCCGGCGACCAACAGCGCGCTCAACGCCCACTCTCCGTTGGTGTAACTGGTTCCGATGGCCAGGCCTTCCCCGAGGTTGTGCAGACCCATGCCCAGCGCGATGAGGTACGGCAACGAGAGGACGCGCGTCAGGCGGCGGTGCTTGCCCAGTTGACTCTCTTCCAACACGACCAGGCCGACGAAGCTCACCAGCAAACAGCCGAGCAACACGATCCACGACACGACGTCCCGGGCGCCGGTCAGCTCCACCGCTTCATGCATGAGATCGAAAAAGAGATAGACCAGCACGCCGGTCGCCAGACCGATCAGTCCGGCTTCCCACGCGCGGGACAGCATGCGGCTGGTGAGGAGCGCGAAACCGATCCCCAGATAGACGGGAAAGACGCCGGCCACGGCGCCCATGCCGATGAGTTCAATCATCCTGCAACAGCGGTGATCCGATCAGGCCGTTGGGCCGCGCGCGATCGTCCCGATCGGTCCCTCTACTGTAGACGTTTCTGCGGCGCAGTACCACACCTGATTTTGAGCCGGTGCGCGGCCGGGGCCGTGCGGCCTCTGCGCCCGCCTCGTTAGTCTCGCCGTTCCCGCGTGCCTCGCTTGTCCTGCCCGTCTCGCTTCTATTGGGAATTTAGTAATTGACCGTGCCGGAGCATGCCTGTCCTGCCTGCCGAACTGCTCTTGTCGTGCGTCGCGCCGAAGGAGGAATGGCGGAACGGCGGGAATGTTGCGAGGAACCGAGGCGGGTGAGTCGGCCGGGTCGCGCGGTATCTTCTGATAGGGTCCGCCGGTGTTTCATGGTTTCTTGACCGCGAACACCGTTGCATCGCAACTGATGTACTTGATCTGCTTCATGGGGATGATGATGACTTCTTTCGGGGAATCTACTTCCAGCACCTCCATGTCGTCGCTGATGGTGTGACGGATCGCGTCTTTGACGAGCAGCTCTTGATTGTCGGTGAAGATGACTTTGACCCAATATTGCACGGGCTGACTCCTGGATAGAGATTGCGTCACTGAATGGCCGGCGCCGGATTCGCGTATCCGGCCTGGCCGTGCATCGCTTTCCCTCCCCTACACGGTACCTTGCTCCTTGCCCAACTCGGTTGAACGTTTCGCTGCCGCCTCGACGGCCGAGATCAGCGCCGCCCGCAGTCTCCCCTTTTCCAATTGATACAGACCGGCGATGGTCGTCCCGCCCGGCGAGGCAACGCGGTCTTTCAAGCGCCCGGGAGGTTCGCTGCTCTCGATCATCATGCGGGCCGCTCCCAGGACGGTCTGCGCCGCCAGCAGTTCCGCCACGTGCCGCGGAAGCCCCATCTTCACGCCTCCGTCGGCCAACGCCTCGATCATGACGTACACGTAAGCCGGTCCGCTGCCGCTCAGGCCGGTGACGGCGTCCATCAGCCGTTCCTCAACGACCACCACCTTGCCGACCGATTCGAACACGGTCCGCGCGGTGTTCTGATCGGCCTCCGAAAGTCCGTGGTTGAACGCCAATGCGGTGACGGCTTCCCGCACCGTGGAGGGTGTATTGGGCATGGCGCGGACGATTCGCGTGACGGCTTTGAGGTGCGAGGCCACTCGGGCGATCGGATAGCCGGCTGCAACCGAGAGGACGAGACTGTCCGCCGGTACGACCGGCTGAATGTCCTTCAACATTTCGTCGAGCACTTGAGGTTCAACCGACAAGATTATGAGGTTCGCAAGTCCGGCTGCCTCTCTATTGTCGCCCGTCGTCTTGATGCGGTATCGGTTTTTGAGGTGGTCGCGCCTGTCCGGAAGGATATCGGTGGCGATGATCTGCTCCGGCCGGGCGGTGCCGGCCTGCAACAGTCCGGCGATCAATGCGTCCGACATGTTGCCGCCCCCTAGGAAGGCGAGCGTCTTTCCCTTCAGCATGGGCGCGATTATACTGGCGGCTTACCGAAGCTTCAACTTGCGGCTTGCCGACGGGGCCGGCTCTTCGGTACAGTGTCGGTATCATTCTCGACTCAAATTCTACGGGAGAACCCCGCCGTCGTTGGGAGGGATACCAATGAGAACGTGGGTGTGTTCCCTTTCTTTTCTTATGGCTCAACGCAGATTCTTGCGGGTGAATTCTGCTCATGTCTTAGGCAAGAAGGCCGTGAGAATCTTGAGCCGCAGGTACTCCTCATCCCGATAGCCGTAGGCGCGTCGTTG